>OJQH01000025.1_pt1 | contig 92094 bp, 78 predicted proteins | sample 1601421 | NCBI WGS metagenome assembly OJQH01 (sample SAMN03922503, study PRJEB24848) | human gut metagenome | isolation source: stool sample | host: Homo sapiens | place: Germany | collected 2011-11 | reverse complement strand
GCCAAGGCCAACGCCCCTGTCACCAAGGTCTCTCTGGAGGATCTGTTCAGCCAGATCCAGGCCGGTGAGATGAAGAATCTGAACATCATCGTCAAGGCCGACGTCCAGGGCTCCGTGGAGGCCGTGAAGGCCTCTCTGGAGAAGCTCAGCAACGACGAGGTCCGGGTCCGGGTCATCCACGGCGGCGTGGGCGCCATCAACGAGTCCGACGTGATGCTGGCCTCCACGTCTCAGGCCATCATCGTGGGCTTCAACGTCCGCCCCGACAACGCCGCCCGGGATTCCGCCGCCCGCGCCCATGTGGACATGCGGATGTACCGCGTGATCTATGACGCCATCAACGAAATCGAGTCCGCCATGAAGGGCATGCTGGCCCCCAAGTTCCGGGAGGCTCTGCTGGGCCATGCGGAGGTCCGCCAGACCTACAAGGTCTCCGGCGTGGGCACCGTGGCCGGCTGCTATGTCCAGGACGGCAAGCTCCAGCGCAAGGACTGCCAGGTCCGCCTGGTCCGGGACGGCATCGTCATCCACGAGGGTGTCCTGGCCTCTCTGCAGCGGTTCAAGGACTCCGTCAAGGAAGTGGCCGCAGGCTATGAGTGCGGCCTGTCCATCGAGAAGTTCAACGATATCAAGGAAGGGGATATCATCGAAGCCTTCACCATGGAGGAAATCCCCCAGTAACGGCATATGCCGCCCCGGAACGCAAACCGGTCCGGTCGCCTTCCTGCGTAGCGCCGTTGCGCCCGCACGCAAGTGCGTCCAAGTGTTTTGCGAAGCAAAACCTTGCTTTGGCGGAATTCACTTCCGCCAAAGAGGGTCATATCCGGGGTCCCCATGAAACCCCGTTTCATGGGGTGGGCGATATCATCGAAGCCTTCACCATGGAGGAAATCCCCCAGTAAACACACAACCCAGAGGGCGGGCGCTTCGCCCGCCCTCTTTTCATCTCATCGAAAACGAAAGGAGACCGACTATGGCATCCAACCGCATTCCCCGCATCAATGACGCCATCCAGAAGGAGCTTTCCGCCCTGCTGCGCACCGTCAAGGACCCCCGGGTGTCCGAGGGTATGCTGACCATCACCCATGTGGACACCACCAGCGACCTGCGCTATGCCCGGGTCTATGTCAGCGCCCTGAACTGCCCGGATGAGAAGGGCCTGCTCAAGGGCCTCAAGTCCGCCGCCGGTTATCTGCGCCGCGAGCTGGGCAGCCGCATCGACCTGCGCTATACCCCGGAGCTGCAGTTCTTCGTGGACGACTCCATCGCCTACGGCGCACACATTCTGGATATGCTGAACCATGTGAAGCCCGCCGATCCCCGGAACGCAGACATCGTTCTGCCCGAGGACCGGGAGGATTGAGGAGGGCTGTGCTATGACCACCGCTGAAGCCGCCCGGCTGCTGCTGGGCTGGGACGAGCTGCTGCTGCTGACCCATGTCCGCCCCGACGGCGACACTGTGGGTTCCGCCGCCGCCCTGTGCCAGGCCCTGCGGGACCGGGGCAAGACGGCGTATCTGCTGCCCAACCCGGAGCTGACCGCCACCTATGCCCCCTATGCCGCCCCCTACGCCGCACCGGAGGGCTTCGTCCCCCGCCATGTGGTGTCGGTGGACATTGCGGTCCTGTCCCTGCTGCCGGAAAACGCCCGACCCTATCAGGACCGCATCGACCTGGCCATTGACCACCATCCCTCCCAGGGCTTTTTTGCCCGGGAGACGTGCCTGGAGGCGGATTCTGCCGCCTGCGGCGAGATTGTGTACGACATCATCACCCGCCTGACTCCGGTGACGCCGGACATCGCCCTGCCGCTGTATGTGGCCGTCTCCACGGATACCGGCTGCTTCGTCTATTCCAACACCACCGCCCGCACCCACCGCATCGCCGCCGCCCTGATGGACTGCGGCATCGACGTGGCGCCGGTGAACAAGGCCCTGTTCCGCACCAAAAGCCGCACCCGTCTGGCTATGGAGGCCTGGATGGCGGAGTGGGCGGAGTATTATGACCACGACCGGGTGGTCGTCATGCAGATCCCTCTGTCCCTGTGCTTGGATTACAAGGCCACGGAGGCGGATGTGGAGGAGCTGTCCAGTCTGGCTGCCCTGGTGGAGGGCACCGACTGCGGCGTGACCCTGCGGGAACTGAAGGACGGCCGGGTGAAAATTTCCCTGCGAACCGGCCCCCGGGTCAATGCCACAGAGGTCTGTGCCCTTCTGGGCGGCGGCGGCCATGCGGCTGCTGCCGGCGCCACGCTGCACGGCACCCTCGGCGAGGTGAAGCAGGCCGTGCTCCAGGCCATCGACATGGTGGCGGGGGAGGATTGACAAAAGGAGCGATCCATGGCAAACGGAATCATCATCATCGACAAGCCCGCCGGGTGGACGAAACTGTCAAAAAAGGGCAAGGCCCTTTTTTGACAAAATTTGCAGTCTGCTACGCGCATAATTTGTTCGCCGATGGCGAACAAATTCCACACTTGCAGCCTGAGAAGTATTTTCGGCCAGGTACACGCCCCGGCCGAAAATGATTGCATTTTATTTGCCGCCTGCGGCAAGGTTTTGCTGCGCAAAACGCTTGTACGCGCCATTCGGCGCGGTTCGCGCAGACTTATACAAGGAGCGACCCATGGCAAACGGAATCATCATCATTGACAAGCCCGCCGGGTGGACGTCCATGGACGTCTGCGCCAAGCTGCGGGGGATTTTGAAAACCAAAAAGGTGGGCCACGCCGGGACGCTGGACCCCATGGCCACCGGCGTTCTGCCGGTATTCGTGGGCCAGGCCACCCGGGCCGTGTCCTTCGCCGAGGACGGCCAGAAGGAGTACGTCGCCGGGCTGCGGCTGGGCCGCACCACCGACACCCAGGACACCTCCGGCGAGACCCTGGACACCCATCCGGTGCTCACCGGCCGGGAGGACCTGGAGCACCTGCTGCCCCGGTTCACCGGCTCCATTGAACAGGTGCCCCCCATGTACTCCGCCATCAAGATCGGCGGACAGAAGCTCTATCAGATCGCCCGCCGGGGCGGGGAGGTGGAGCGCCCGGCCCGGCCCGTTACCATCCATGAGCTGGAGCTGCTGGACCAGAGCGGCCCGGCGGACTACACCCTGCGCATCCGGTGCTCCAAGGGCACCTATGTCCGCACCCTGTGCCACGACATCGGCCAGGCCCTGGGTTGCGGCGGCTGCATGAGCAGTCTGCGCCGCACCATGGCCGCCGGATTCACCCTGGACGACGCCGTGACCCTGGACCGGGTGCAGCAGGAGGGCGAGGCCCTGCTGGCCCCGCTGGACTCCCTGTTCCGCCAGCACCCGGCCTACCGCATCCGGCACCCCCGGGTGGACGCCCTGTGCCGCAACGGCAACCCCTTCACCGTCCGCCAGCCCCTGCCGGAGGGCCTCTACCGGGTCTATGGCCTGGAGGGCGAGTTTCTCTGTCTCAGCCGCCTGGAAGGCGGCGTGATGACCTCCCTTAAAAACTTTTTCGGAGCGTGAGTACCTTGAATCGAACTGTTATCGCCCTGGGCTTTTTCGACGGCGTTCACCGGGGCCACGGGGCTCTGCTGGAAAAAACCGCCGCCCGGGCCCGGGAGCTGGAGGCCGTCCCCGCCGCCTTCACCTTCGACCGCCCGCCCAAGGAGGTGGTTACCGGCCGCCCGGTGGGCCTGATCAACACCCCCGACGACCGCCGGGACCTGATGCAGCGGCTTTACGGCATCCGCCAGGTAATCATCGCCCCCTTTGACCGGGCCATGATGACCATGCCCTGGCAGGAGTTTATCGATTGCCTGCTGATCGGTACCTATGGCGCGGTGCACCTGGTGGCGGGCCACGACTATCACTTCGGCCACCGGAACCAGGGGGACCCCCAGAAGCTCCAGGCCCGCTGCCGGGAGCTGGGCATCGGCTGCGACATCATCCCCCAGGTGACCCGGGACGGCATCACCGTCAGCTCCACCTATATCCGCACCCTTATCGAAAGCGGACAGATGGAGCGGGCCGCCGATTTCCTGGGCCACCGCCACTGCCTGACCCGCACGGTTGCCCACGGCTGCCGCTTCGGCCGCACCATCGGCATCCCTACAGTGAACCTGACCCCGCCGGACCATGTGCTGCTGCCGGAGCGGGGCGTGTATGTGACCCGGGTGTTCCTACCGGACGGCACCAGCGTCCCCGGCGTCACCAACATCGGCACCCGCCCCACCGTCAGCGACGGCGACGCCGTGTCGGTGGAGACCTTCCTGCTGGATTTCGACGGCGACCTCTACGACAAAACCATCCGGGTGGAGTTCTGCCGCCGCCTGCGGCCGGAGCGCAGATTCGCCTCTCCCCAGGAGCTGAAGGCCGAAATTCAGCACAATATCCAACAAACCCGGGACTATTTTATGGAAAACCCCGAATAACCCCCCCGCCGCCTGCCTCCGCAGGCGGCGTTTTTTCGTTCACAATTTGTTTACAGAAAAGGTCAAAGAAAGTCAAAATTCCCTATTGACATTTTGAAACCCGGTGGTATACTATAGCCAAAGGTCAAAGAAAGGCAAAGTCAGACAGACCGAATCGAAACAGAAAGGAAGTGAAGGGCTTGGGTACATCGGATATGATCGCCCGGTTCATCCAGGCGGAGCTGGAGGAGGCCAACGGGGTCCTGGAGTTGCAGCGCAGCGACCTGGCCCAACGCTTTGGCTGCGTCCCCAGCCAGATCAATTATGTGATGTCCACCCGTTTTTCTCCGGAACACGGCTACATTGTGGAGTCGCGCCGGGGCGGCGGGGGCTACATCCGCATCACCCGGGTGCAGGTGGACCGCCACACGCTCTTGATGCACGTCATCAACTCCGTGGGCGATACGCTGGACCTGGCCAGCGCCCGGGCCATTCTTTCAAACCTGGTCCAGTCCCAGGCGGTGGAGCGGAACGTGGCGCAGACCCTTCTGTGGGCCGTGTCCGACAATTCCCTCCGCTCCGTTCCCAAGGACCGGCGGGACGATTTACGGGCCAGTATTTTCAAGCAGGTGCTGATCCACCTGGTTTGAGTTTTCAATAAGGAGGCAATCATTATGAAATGTCAGAACTGCGGAAAGAACGAAGCAACGTTTTACTATAAGAGCAACATCAACGGCCGGGTCATGGAGAGCCATCTGTGCCCCGAATGCGCCCGTCAGCTGGGCCTGGTGCAGGATATGCGCCGCCCCATGATGAGCAGCTTCTGGGACGATGACGATTTCTTCACACGTCCCTTCCGGATGCTGGAGCCCCTGCTGGGCGGCTTCGGCAGCCGCCTGCTGACGGAGTTCCCGGAACCCGTGGACGTGACCCAGCAGGCCCGCCGCACGGCGGAGGAGCCCCGGGAGGACAACCTGGTTCAGGGCGACGAGCGGGAGAAGCTCAGCCGCCAGCGCCAGCGCAACGCCCTGGAGACCCAGCTGCGCCATGCCGTGGAAACCGAGAACTTCGAGGAAGCCGCCAAGCTCCGGGACCAGCTGCGGTCCCTGCCCCAGGCGTAAGCGTTACGCCGATTAACCGAAAGGAAGTGTAAACTATGATGGAAAATAAATTCACTCCCCGTGCGGAGGAATCCCTGCGGCTGGCCCAGGAGGCCGCCGAGGAAATGGGCCATGGCTATGTGGGCAGCGAGCACCTGCTGCTGGGCCTGATGCGTGAGGAGGAGGGCATTGCCCACCGCGTCCTGGAGGAAGCGGGCCTCACCGATGATATGATCTGCGATGTGCTGCATCGCAGCGTGGGCACCGGCCTTTCCGGCGCGGCTCCCTCCCAGGGGCTGACCCCCCGGGCCAAGAGCGCCGTGGAGCTGGCCGTGTCCGAAGCGTCCCGCACCGGCGCGGGCTATATCGGCACCGAGCATCTGCTGATGGGCCTGCTGCGTGAGGGCAACAACATGGCCATCCGGGTGCTGCGCACCGTGGGCATCGACCCCAAGAAGCTGTACAGCGCCGTGGTGAAGAAGATCAACGAAGCGCCCCGGGCCGCGGCCGCCGCAGGCGGCAATTCCGCCGCGCCCTCCCGGGAGGACGGCAAGAAGGGCGACGCCCTGTCGGAGTTCACCCGGGATTTGACCGAGGCCGCCCGCAGCGGGAAGCTGGACCCCGTCATCGGCCGGGAAAAGGAGATCGCCCGGGTCATCCAGATCCTGTCCCGCCGCACCAAGAACAACCCCGTGCTGATCGGTGAGCCCGGCGTGGGCAAAACCGCCATCGCCGAGGGCCTGGCCCAGCGCATCGTGGCCGCCGACGTGCCCGAGGACCTGCTGGATAAGCGGGTTCTGTCCCTGGACCTGTCCGGCATGGTGGCCGGTACCAAGTACCGGGGCGAGTTCGAGGAGCGCATCAAGAACACCATCAACGAGGTGAAGAAGGCCGGCAACGTCATTCTGTTCATCGACGAGCTGCACACCATCGTGGGCGCAGGCTCCGCCGAGGGCGCGGTGGACGCCGCCAACATCCTCAAGCCCGCTCTGTCCCGGGGTGAGATCCGGGTCATCGGCGCCACCACCCTCAACGAGTACCGCAAGTACATTGAGAAGGACGCCGCCCTGGAGCGCCGGTTCCAGCCCATCACCGTGGGCGAGCCCTCTCCCGAGGCCACGCTGGAGATTCTGAAGGGTCTGCGGGACAAGTATGAGGCCCACCATCACCTGACCATCACCGACGGGGCCCTGGAGGCCGCCGTGCGGCTGTCCCGCCGGTATATCAACGACCGTTTCCTGCCGGACAAGGCCATCGACCTGATGGACGAGGCCGCCAGCCAGGTGCGTATGGCCGCCGAGTCCGCCTCCCCCGATCTGAAGGATCTGGAGGAGAAGATCGCCGCCCTGCACCGGGAGAAGGAGGAGGCCGTCACCGCCCAGGACTTCGAGAAGGCCGCCCAGCTGCGGGATATCGAGAAGGACTATCAGGAGCAGGTGGAAATTGAGCGCGACAAGTGGCACAAGCAGATGTCCGCCAACCGCGGCACCGTCACCGAGGACGACATCGCCAAGGTGGTGGCCGGCTGGACCGGCATTCCCGTCACCCGCCTGACGGAGGACGAAAGCCAGCGGCTGCTGCAGCTGGAGAAGGTCCTGCATGAGCGGGTGGTGGGCCAGGACGAGGCCGTGGCCGCCGTGGCCAAGGCCATCCGCCGCAGCCGTGTGGGTCTGAAGGATCCCAAGCGGCCCATCGGCTCCTTCCTGTTCCTGGGCCCCACCGGCGTCGGCAAGACCGAGCTGTGCAAGACCCTGGCCGAGGCCATGTTCGGCGATGAGAACGCCATGATCCGCATCGACATGTCCGAGTACATGGAGAAGCATACGGTGTCCCGTCTGGTGGGTTCGCCTCCCGGATACGTGGGTCACGAGGAGGGCGGCCAGCTGACGGAAAAGGTGCGCCGTAAGCCCTATTCCGTGGTGCTGTTCGACGAGATCGAGAAGGCCCACCCCGATGTGTGGAACATTCTGCTGCAAATTCTGGAGGACGGCATTGTCACCGACTCCCAGGGCCGCCGGGTGGACTTCAAGAACACCATCATCGTCATGACCTCCAACGTGGGGGCCAAGAATATTACCGCCGCCGACACGCCTCTGGGCTTTGACGGCAGCGGTGAGGCGGCCAAGCGCACCGAGGAGGAGCGGTTTGCACGCATCAAGGACGCCGTTATGGCGGAGCTGCGCCAGACCTTCCGTCCGGAGTTCCTGAACCGTATCGACGAGATCATCGTGTTCCACCAGCTGACGGAGGAGAACATCCGCAGCATCGCCCGCCGGATGCTGGATACCATCGGCAGCCGCATGGCCGCCCAGGGCATCACCCTCCAGGCGGACGACGACGCCGTGGCTGCCCTGGCCAAGGACGGCTTCGACGCCCGCTACGGCGCCCGTCCCCTGCGCCGCACCCTGCAGAACGAGGTGGAGGACGTGGTGGCCGAACAGATGCTGGATGGTCAGCTGAAGTCCGGCGACACCGCCCACATCCGGCTGAAGGATGACAAGGTGGTCATCGAAAAGTAAAAAAATCTCCCGGCCCGGCGGCAGAAGCCGTCAGGCCGGGAATTTTTTTCGGGCATTGGGGGTTTACACCGTAAAGGGAAACAGGAGCTTCAGCATGCCGAAGATCACCAGGGACGCGGCGGCGGAAATCAGGAAGATGAAGCAGATCTTTCTGTCCCGCAGGGCCAGCTCCTGATCCTCGTGCTCGTTTTTCCACCGCACATAAAACCAGGCCGCGCACAGCAGACATACGATGGGCGCAAACAGCAGCCCGATCATGGCAACGTATTCCATAGCATTTCCTCCCATGCATTTTCTCCAGTATACCCGATTCCCGGCCCTCCGTCAATCGGCGTTTTCCCGGGGTCCGGCGGCGATTTTTTCAGGTGGTTGCATTTTGGATCAAGTTATGCTACAATGCACCTAATCATACACACCGGGCTTTACCTATTAAATATAGAAGCCCGGGAGAAGCCGGAAAGGAGCCGGAAGCATGGAGACCATTACCAGCCGCCAGAATCCGCTGATGACCCATATCCGCAAGCTGGCCGGGTCCGCCGCCTATCGCCGCCAGACGGGGCAGTGCCTGTGCGACAGCCCCAAGCTGCTGCGGGAGGCCGCCCAGTGGGGGACGGAGGTGCAGACCGTGGTGTCGGTGGAGCCGTGGCCGGAGCCGCTGCCGGAAAAGGTCCGGCAGGTGCTGGTGCCGCCGGAGGTCATGGCCTCCATCAGCCCCGCCAAGACCCCCCAGGGGGTGCTGTTTACCTGCCGCGTGCCGGTTCTGCCGGTGCCGGAAACGCTTCCGGGCCGGCGCTATGTGGTGCTGGACGGGGTCCAGGACCCCGGCAACGTGGGAACGGTGCTGCGGACCCTGGACGCCTTTGACGCCGATGGGCTGCTGCTGACCGGCGGGTGCGCGGACCCCTTCGGGCCGAAAACCGTCCGGGCCTCCATGGGGGCGGTGTTCCGCCGCCCGGTGTGGAGCGTGACGCCGGAGGAGCTGGGGGACCTGCTGCGCCGCAGCGGCATCCCCCTGTACGGCGCGGCCCTGCGGCCGGACGCCATGGACGCCCGGCAGGCGGACTATTCCCGCTGCGCCCTGGCCATCGGCTCCGAGGGGCGGGGCCTGAGCCGGGAGGTGCTGGACCTGTGCGACAAAACCGTGCTGATCCCCATGTCCCCCCGCTGCGAGTCGCTGAACGCGGCCATTGCGGCGGCGGTGCTGCTGTGGGAAAGCTGGCGGTGAACGGAAGGAGGGGACTGCCGTGGCGGCGCTGAAATACTGGGTATGGCTGACGGCTCTGCCGGGGCTCAGCAACCGCAGCAGGCTTCTGCTGCTGGAGCGTTATGGCTCCCCGGAGGACGTGTATTATGCCGACGCCGAGGAGCTGGCCCTGACCGAGGGGCTGACGCCGGGACAGGCCCAGCTGCTTTCGGACAAGAGCCTCACCCGGGCGGACCGCATTCTGGCGGACTGCGCCCGGGGCGATATTTTCCTGCTGACCATGCAGGATGCCGCCTATCCCGCCCGGCTGCGGGACATTTTCGACCCGCCGGTGCTGCTGTACGGCAAGGGGTCGCTGCCGCTGTTTGACGAGGAGGCGGCCATTGCCGTGGTGGGCACCCGGTCCTGCACCCCCTATGGCCTGCGGTGCGCCCACCGGATGGGCTATGAGCTGGCCCGGCAGGGTGCGGTGGTGGTGTCCGGCATGGCCAAGGGCATCGACGGCGCCGCCATGCGGGGCGCTTTGCAGGCGGGAGGCTTCACCGCCGCCGTGCTGGGCGGCGGCGTGGACGTGGTATATCCCGCGGAAAATCGCAGATTATATGAAGATATCGCCGCCACCGGGGTGCTGCTGTCGGAATATCCCCCGGGGACGGAGCCCCTGCCGGGGCATTTCCCGGTGCGCAACCGCATCATCAGCGGGCTGAGCCTGGCGTCTTTGGTGGTGGAGGCCCCGGTGCGCTCCGGGGCGCTGATTACCGCCCACGCCGCCCTGGACCAGGGGCGGGACGTGTTCGCCGTGCCCGGTCCCATCGACGCGGCAGCCAGCGTGGGCTGCAACCGGCTGATCCGGGACGGCGCGGGACTGGCCGCGTCGGGCTGGGACATTCTGTCGGTGTACCACAGCCGGTTTCCCCACCGGCTGCACCCGGCCCACGTCACTGTGCCGGAACCGGGAGACACCCCCAAGCCGGAGGAGGACAAGCCCTCTCCCCTGCCCGAAACGCGGCCGGAGCCGGCCCAAAAACCGCAGTTGCCGGTGCTGGACCTGGACCGCAACCGGGAGGGGCTTACCGACGATCAGCTGGCGCTGATTCGGGTGCTGGATACAGAGACGCCTCTGCTGACGGATGAGGCGGCGGAACAGACGGGCCTGCCGGTAAGGCGGGTGCTGTCGGCGCTGACGGTGCTGGAGATCGACGGCTATGCCCAACGCTCCGGCCCCCGCAGCTATGTGCGCACAGTCAGGCTACATTCGGAAAAGGAAGGATCATAAATATGGCAAAAAAGGCTGAAAAATACCTGGTGATCGTGGAGTCCCCGGCCAAGGCCAAGACCATCGGCAAATACCTGGGCCCGGCGTATCAGGTGAAGGCCTGTATGGGACATCTGCGGGACCTGCCCAAAAGCAAGCTGGGCGTGGACGTGGAAAACGATTTTGAGCCCAATTATCGGCCCATCAAGGGCAAGGAGGACATCATCCGGGACCTGAAGCAGGCGGCCAAGGAAAGCGACGCCGTGTATCTGGCCACCGACCCGGACCGGGAGGGAGAGGCCATCAGCTGGCATCTGAAGCAGCTGCTGGACCTGCCGGAGGATAAAACCTTCCGGGTCACCTTCAACGAGATCACCCGCAAGGTGGTCACCGAGAGCATCCGTCAGCCCCGGGACATTGACCAGGACCTGGTGGACGCTCAGCAGGCCCGGCGCATTCTGGACCGCATCGTGGGTTATGAGCTGTCCCCGCTGCTGTGGAAAAAGATCCGCCGGGGTCTCTCCGCCGGACGGGTCCAGTCCGTGGCCATGCGCCTGGTGGCGGACCGGGAGAAGGAGATCGCCGATTTTGTGCCCCAGGAATACTGGACCCTGGACGCCCTGCTGAAAAACGACCAGGGGGCCCGGTTCAAGGCCCACTACTATGGCCGGGACGGCAAGAAATATGAGCCGTCCTCCCAGCAGGAGGTGGACGACATCCGCGCCCAGCTTCAGGACACGCCCTTTGCCGTGTCCAACGTGAAGCGGACGGATAAGCGGCGCTCCCCGTCGCCTCCCTTCACCACCTCCACCATGCAGCAGGAGGCCTCCCGGAAGCTGAACATGACCCCCCGCCGGACCATGGCCATCGCCCAGCAGCTGTATGAGGGCGTGGACATCAGCGGCGAGGGCACCGTGGGTCTGATCACCTATATGCGTACCGACTCCCTGCGGATCTCCGACGAGGCCCAGGCGGCGGCTCGCAGCTTCATTGAGAGCCGCTACGGTGCGGCCTATCGCCCGGAGACCCCCAAGCAGTACAAGGCCAAGGCCGGGGCCCAGGACGCCCACGAGGCCATCCGACCCAGCAGCGTCACCCTGACCCCGGAGCAGGTGAAGGGCGACCTGACCGGCGAGCAGTATCGCCTGTACCGGCTGATCTGGAGCCGCTTTCTGGCCAGCCAGATGTCCAACGCCGTGTACGACAGCGTCAGCGTGGACATTGCCGCCGGGGAGCACGCCTTCCGGGCCAGCGCCAGCAGCCTGAAATTTGCCGGCTACACCGCCGTGTATGAGGAGAGCCGGGACGATGACAAGGAGGACAGGGAGCCCGCCCTGCCGGAGCTGCAGCCCGGCGAGGTGGTGACCCTGGAGGGCTTCGAGCCCGGCCAGCACTTCACCCAGCCCCCTGCCCGGTATACCGACGCCACCCTGATCCGCACCATGGAGGAAAACGGCATCGGCCGCCCCTCCACCTACGCCCCCACCGTGTCCACCATTCTGGACCGGGAATATGTGGTGAAGGAGGGCAAGGCCCTGCGGATCACGCCTCTGGGCCAGGTGGTGACGGACCTGATGTGCCAGCGGTTCCCGGACATTGTGGACGTGAAGTTCACCGCCCGGATGGAGGACGAACTGGACGAGGTGGAAAGCGGCAAGATCCCCTGGAAGCAGCTGCTGCGGCAGTTTTACGGCGGCTTTGAAGGCAACCTCCGCCAGGTGGAGAAGGATATGGAGGGCGTATACCTGAAGGTCCCCGACGAGGTCACCGAGGAGAAGTGCGACGTGTGCGGCCGCAATATGGTGGTCAAATCCGGCCGGTTCGGCCGGTTCCTGGCCTGCCCCGGGTACCCGGAGTGCACCTTCACCAAGCCCCTGGTGGTGGAGATGCCGGGCCGCTGCCCCAAGTGCGGCGGGCGGCTGATGAAGCGCACCGGCGTCAGCAAAAAGACCGGCAAGCAGTATACCTATTACTGCTGCGAGCGGCTCAACGCCGCCGACGAAAGCGCCCGGTGCGATTTCATGACCTGGGACGTGCCGGTGAAGGACGACTGCCCCGTGTGCGGACACACCATGTTCAAAAAGGCGGGCAAGGGCTTCCGCAAGCCCTTCTGCATCAATCCCGAGTGCGCCAACTTCCTGCCGGAGGACAAGCGCGGCTATGTGAAAAAGGCCAAGACGGAGGAGCCTACGGAGGGTGCTGCCGAGACCCCGGCGGAGCCTGTCCAGGAGGAGAAAAAGCCCGCCAAAAAGGCGGCCAAGATCACCAAAACCACAAAGACTGCAAAAACTACCAAGGCCACAGCGGCCAAGAAAACCACCCGGAAAAAGGCGGAGGAAGCATGAACCATGTTACAGTGATCGGCGCAGGGCTGGCCGGCAGCGAGTGCGCCTGGCAGCTGGCCCAGCGGGGCATTCCCGTGACCCTGCGGGAGATGAAGCCGGAAAAAATGACCCCCGCCCACCAGACCGCCGATTTTGCGGAGCTGTGCTGCTCCAATTCCCTGCGGGCGGCGGGGCTGGAGAACGCCGTGGGCCTTCTGAAGGAGGAGCTGCGGCAGCTGGGCAGCCTCATCGTCCGCTGCGCGGACGAGACCGCCGTTCCCGCCGGAGGCGCTCTGGCGGTGGACCGCCACGGCTTTTCCCGGCTGGTGACGGAGCGGGTGAAAAGTCACCCCCTGATCACCGTGGTCCCCGGCGAGGTGACGGACCTGCCGGAGGGGGAGGTGGTGGTGGCCTCCGGGCCGCTGACCTCCGACGCTCTGGCGGACAGGCTCCTCTCCATGCTGGGGGGCGAGGATTCCGCCCTGCACTTTTTCGACGCGGCGGCCCCGCTGGTGAGCTTCGACAGCGTGGACATGGACAGCGGCTTTTTCGCGTCCCGGTACGACAAGGGGACGCCGGACTATATCAACTGCCCCATGGAGAAGGAGGAGTACCTGGCCTTCTGGCAGGAGCTGACCCACGCCCAGGAGGCGGAGGTCCACGGCTTCGAGGATAAAAACGTCTTTGAGGGCTGCATGCCCGTGGAGGTCATGGCCCGGCGGGGGGAGGACACCCTGCGCTATGGGCCCCTGAAGCCCCGGGGGCTGAAGGATCCCCGCACCGGGCGGGAGCCCTATGCCGTGGTGCAGCTGCGCAAGGACAACGCCGACGGCACCATCTATAACCTGGTGGGGTTCCAGACCCACCTGCGTTTCCCGGAGCAGAAGCGGGTGTTCTCCATGATCCCCGCCCTGCATGATGCGAAATTCCTGCGCTACGGCGTCATGCACCGGAACACCTATCTGGATTCCCCCCGGCTGCTGGACCGGTATTACCGGCTGAAGGCCCGGCCCCGCATCTCCTTTGCCGGACAGATGACCGGCGTGGAGGGGTATGTGGAGTCCTGCGCCTCGGGCTTTCTGGTGGGGGTGGAGACCGCCCGGCGGCTGCTGGGCCAGGCCCCCATGGACTTCCCCCGGGAGACGGCCATCGGCGCTCTGGGGCTGTATGTCAGCAACGAGTCCGTGACCCAGTTCCAGCCCATGAACATCAATTTCGGCATCATGCCGCCTCTGGACCACCGGGTCAAGGGCAAGCGCAACAAAAACGCCGAGCTGTCCCAGCGGTCGCTGGCCATTATCCAACAGGTAAAGCAGGAGGTTCTGAACTATGAAGATCATCATTGACGCCATGGGCGGCGACAACGCCCCGCTGGAAATCGTGAAGGGCGCCCTGCTGGGTATGGAGCACTGGGGCGTGGAGGTGCTGCTGACCGGCGACACCGAGGCCATTCTCCGGGCTCTGCGGGACTGTGGCCATGACACCATCCCCCGGGGGATGGAGATCGTCCACACCACGGAGACGGTGGAGATGTGCGACGACCCCTCCAAGGTGTTCCGGCACAAGAAGGATACCTCCATGGGCGTGGGCCTGACCCTGCTGCGGGACGGCAAAGCCGACGCTCTGGTTTCCGCCGGGTCCACCGGGGCTTTGCTGGCCGGGGCCACCCTGATTACCAAGCGCATCCGGGGCATCCGCCGGGCGGCGATGGCCCCGGTGATCCCCACCACCGGGGGAAAGGCCGTGCTCATCGACTGCGGGGCCAACGCCGAGTGCACCCCGGAGTATCTGATGCAGTTTGCGTATCTGGGCAGCTTCTATGCCGGCCGGGTGCTGGGGCTGGAGCGCCCCCGGGTGGGCCTGCTGAACATCGGCGCGGAGGACAGCAAGGGCACAGACCTGCAAAAGCAGACTCTGGCCCTGCTGCGCAAGGCCGGGGAGGAGGGCCACCTGAACTTCATCGGCAACATCGAGGCCAAGGAGGCCATCAAGGGCGGCTGCGACGTCATCGTCACCGACGGCTTCTCCGGCAACATCCTGCTCAAGACTATGGAGGGCGTGGGTTCCTTTGCCGGTCACGCCCTGGGGGACATTTTCCGGAAGAACCTGCTGACCAAGCTGGCCGCCGCCATGGTGATGCCGGGGCTGCGGGCCTTCAAGGCCCAGCTGGACCCCAACAAGGTGGGGGGCACCGCCTTCATCGGCATCTCCAAGCCCGTCATCAAGGCCCACGGCTCCTCCAACGCCGAGGCCATCGACAACGCCATCGGCCAGGCCAGACAGGTGGCCGAAAGCGGCATCATTGGACAAATTCAGGAAAATGTGCACCTGATGCAGCTCCAGGCGGAATAATTGCGAAAAGGGTATTGACAGACCTGACCAATTGCCGTATTATTTTCCAAGACAAAGCCCGAAAGGAGGGATCATCTCATGACGATGGACGAGATCTTCAAGACCATGCAGGATCTGATCGCTGAGCAGTTTGCCATTGATACCGACGAGATCGGCATGGATAGTTCTTTTGTGGACGATCTGGGCGCCGACTCCGTGGACCTGGTGGAGCTGGTCATGGCCATGGAGGAGGAATTCGACGTGGGCGAGATCGACGAAGAGGACCTCACCGGTCTGAAGACCGTGGGCGACTGCGTGCGCTATCTGTATAATAAGCTGAACTGAATCAATCAAGCAGCTGAAAAAGAAGGCCCCGTTGGTTGCAACGGGGTTTCCTTTTTCCGCTGCGGAAGGGAGAAAAAAATCATGCATACCCTGCAAGTACTGGAAAAAAAACTGGGCTATACCTTCCGCTGCAAGGAGCAGCTTCAAGCGGCCCTGTACCACAGCTCCTACGCCAACGAGCACCGGTGCTGCGGCGTCAGCAGCAACGAGCGGCTGGAGTTTCTGGGGGACGCCGTGCTGGGACTGGTAACGGCGGACTATCTGTACCACAAGCACCCGGATTTGCCGGAGGGGGACCTGACCCGGATGCGGGCGGCCCTGGTGTGCGAGGAGAGCCTGTACGAGGTGGCCCAGAGCCTGGGGCTGGGCAATGAGCTGCGGCTGGGCAAAGGCGAGGAGGCCGGGGGAGGCCGGTGCCGCCCCTCCATCCTGGCCGACGCCACGGAGTCCGTGTTCGCGGCGGTGTATCTGGACGGCGGCATGGAGGCCGCCCGGGCGCTGATCCACCGGGTCCTTCTGGACAAGGAGCAGGAGGAGGCCGTGGAGGAGCGCCGCCGGGACTATAAAACGGAGCTGCAGGAGCTGGTCCAGCGTCGCAGCAACCAGACCCTGCACTATGAGATGATCGGGGCCACCGGCCCGGATCACGCCAAGCTGTTCACCTGCGCGGTGCTGCTCAACGGCCAGACGGCCGGAACCGGCACCGGCAAGAGCAAGAAGGAGGCCGAGCAGACCGCCGCCCGGGCAGCGCTGCAGGCCCTGCAGGACCTGCGGTAATCCTGAAACAAAGCGTCCCCCGGTACCGGATAACGGCATCGGGGGACGCTTTCATTGTGTGCAATTACAGGCTGACGCCGCCGTCGGCGGATCGGGCGTCCTTCAGCAGGGGGGCGATGCGGTCCAGCAGGGCGCGGACCTGCCGGGGGCAGCGGCCGGTGTAGCGGGCGGGGTCCATCAGCCGGTCCAGCTCCGGGCGGGTCATGCCGAAGGCCGGATCGCCGGCTAGGCGGTCCAACAGGTCGCAGGGCTCGCCGTCCTTCATCCGGGCGGTGGCGGCCATGGAGTGCACCCGCACCCGCTCATGGAGCTGCTGACGGTCGCCGCCCCGCTTGACGGCCTCCATCATCAGGTTCTCCGTGGCCAGGAAGGGCATATACTCCCGGATGGCCTTGTCCACCACCTTTTCGTTGACCCGCAGGCCGTTGGTGACGTTCTGGGCCAGGCGCAGAATGGCATCGGCGCACAAAAAGCCCTCGGGCATGGACAGGCGGCGGTTGGCAGAGTCGTCCAGGGTCCGCTCCATCCACTGGACGGAGGCGGTCATGGGAGCATTCATGGCGTCTGCCATAAGATAGCGGCTCAGGGAGCAGATGCGCTCGCAGCGCATGGGATTGCGCTTGTAGGCCATGGCCGACGAGCCGATCTGATGCTCCTCGAAGGGCTCCTCCAGCTGGCGGTCGTGCTGCAGCAGGCGGATGTCGTTGGCCATGCGATAGACGCTCTGGGCCATGGAGGACAGGCAGTTCAGGATCCGGGCGTCCACCTTCCGGGGATAGGTCTGGCCGCAGACGGTGAAGCAGGCGTCAAAGCCGAACTCGGCAGCGATGCGGCGGTTCATCTCGTCGATCTTCGCCTCGTCGCCCTCAAAGAGGTCCATGAAGCTGGCCTCGGTGCCGGTGGTGCCCCGGCAGCCCAGAAAGCGCAGGCTGCCCAGGACAAAATCCAGCTCCTCCAGATCCGACAGCAGGTCCTGGAGCCACAGGGCGGCCCGCTTGCCCACGGTGACAGGCTGGGCGGGCTGATAGTGGGTATAGCCCAGGGTGGGCGTGGCGGCGTATTTTTCCGCGAAGGCGGAGAGGTTCTTCATCACCGCCAGCAGCTGGCCCCGCAGATACACCAGCCCGTCCCGGTACAGGATCAGGTCGGCGTTGTCGGTGACATAGCAGCTGGTGGCCCCCAGGTGGATAATGCCCGCCGCCAGAGGCGCGGCCTTGCCGTAGGTATAGACATGGGCCATCACGTCGTGGCGGACTTCCTTCTCCCGCCGGCGGGCGGTGTCATAGTCGATATCGGTGATGTGCTGCTCCAGCTGGCGGACCTGCTCCTCCGTTACCGGCAGGCCCAGCTGGTGCTGGGCCCGGGCCAGGGCCGTCCACAGCCGCCGCCAGGTCTGGAAGCGCATATCCGGGGAGAACAGGTGCAGCATATACGGCGAGGCGTAGCGCCCGGCCAGGGGGGATTCATAAACGTCGTGGGACATAGCAGTCCTCCGTTTCTGTGATTTTCAGCGGACGATCAGGCTGTCGCGCTCCGCGCCCACGGAGACATAGCCGATGCGGCAGCCGATGGCCTGTTCCACATACTCCACATAGTCCTGGGCGGCCTGGGGCAGCTCCTCCCAGGTGCGGACTCCGGAGATGTCGCAGTTCCAGCCGGGGACGTACTCGGTGACGGGCTTGGCCTGGTCCAGCAGCACGGGGAAGGGGAACTCGTCGGTCTGTTGACCGTCGATCTCATAGTGGGCGCAGACGGGGATCCGGTCCATGTAGCTGAGGATATCCAGCTTGGTCAGGGCGATGTTGGTGGCGTTCTGCATCCGGACGCCGTAGCGGGTGGCCACCAGGTCGATGGGGCCCACCCGGCGGGGACGGCCAGTCTTGGCGCCGTATTCGTCACCGGCATCCCGGAGCTTTTCGGCATCCGCGCCGAACCACTCGCAGACAAAGGGACCCTCGCCCACGCAGGAGGAATAGGCCTTCACCACGCCCACCACCTCGTCGATGGATGCGCCGGGCAGGCCGGAGCCTACCGGGGCAAAGGCGGCAATGGTGTTGGAGGAGGTGGTATAGGGATAGATGCCGTAGTCCAGGTCCCGCAGAGCGCCCAGCTGGCCCTCAAACAGGATGGACTTGCCGGCGGCCTGGGCCTGGTGGAGATAGCGGGTGGTGTCGGCCACATAGGGCTTCACCCGCTGGCCGTACTGCTCCACCCAGGCCATCATCTCGTCCATGGTGTAGCCCTTGGCCCCATAGACATCCCGCAGGATCAGGTTCTTCCACTCCAGCAGGTCCTGGAGATGGGCCTTCAGGTGGTCGGGGTACAGCAGCTCGCCGGCCAGAACCGTCTTTTTCTGGTACTTGTCGGAATAGAAGGGGGCGATGCCCTGCTTGGTGGAGCCGTACTTCTTGTCCTTCAGGCGCTGCTCCTCCAGAGCGTCCAGCTCCCGGTGCCAGGGCAGCAGCAGGCTGGCCCGCTGGCTGACCATCAGGTTCTTCGGGGTGATGTCCACGCCGCCCCGGCGGACGGTTTCGATCTCCTTGAGCAGGTTCTCGCAGTCCAGGGCCACGCCGTTGCCCAGAATGTTCATGACACCGGAGCGGAAAATGCCGGAGGGCAGCAGGTGCAGGGCGAACTTGCCCTTTTCGTTGATGACGGTGTGCCCGGCGTTGCCGCCGCCCTGATAGCGCACCACCACGTCATATTGTTGGGTGAGGTAGTCCACCATGCGGCCCTTGCCCTCATCGCCCCAGTTGATACCCACGATCGCGCAATTTGACATGTCTTCGTCTCCTCATCTATATCATAACAGAATTTTTGGCGGGTTTCCACCGCCAACAGCCCCTTATTATACCCAGTGGGCGGTCAGAAGTAAAGAACGAATCTCGCATATCTAACATTAGCATTTCTAATATTTGCTGTGGATATACACCATAAAAGCGCCTGTTTTTTCAGCGAAAATGACAAAAATCTTGTGGGTTCTGCCGCTTGACGGCGGGGCCGCGGCGGCGCTATAATCATTCGTTCTTTGAATCGGAGGTTTTTGACATGGAAAAGACGAAAAAGTCCCTGTTCGGGCCCATGGACCTGACAAAAGGGACGTGCTGGAAAACGATCCTGATCTTTTCGCTGCCGGTGATCCTGTCGTATCTGCTGCAGCAGGTATACTCCATCAGCGACGCGGCCATTGTGGGCCAGACCCTGACGGCCCAGGAGGTGGCCGGAGTCAACGACACCTCGTCGCTGGTGTTCATCTTCCTGCAGTTCGCCTTCGGCGTCAGCGCGGGCTTCTGCGTGGTGACGTCCTGCCAGGTGGGGGCCCGGAACCAGGCCGGGGTGCGCCGGTCCCTGGCCACCCAGATCATCCTGTCGGCGGCGCTGACGGTGCTGCTGACGGCCCTGGCCCTGGCTCTGCTGAACCCCATGCTGGCCTGGATCAACGTGACCCCGGACAACGCCGAGGTGTATCAGGCGGCCTATACCTACTGCTTCATCATTTTCGCCGGCATCGGCGCGCAGCTGTTCTATAACTTCATCTGCGCCTTTCTGCGTAGCATGGGTGACTCCCTGACGCCGCTGCTGTTCCTGCTGTTTTCCACGGTGCTGAACGTAGGGCTGGACCTGCTGTTCATCATGGTGTTCCGGTGGGGCGTGGCCGGGGCGGCCATCGCCACGGTGTCGGCCCAGCTGATTAGCACGGTGGCGTGCTTCATCTATGCCTTTGCCAGGTATCCTCAGCTGCGGCTGCACCGGGAGGACATGCGGATCACCCGGGGCGATATCCGCCGCCATGTGGTGCAGGGCGTGCCCCTGGGGCTGCAATTCTCGGTGCTGGCCATCGGCATTATCGTCATGCAGGGCGTGGTGGTGCAGTTTGACATGCTGGACGGCGTTATGGTGTCCTCCTCCGCCCAGATGGGCTTCGGCGCAGCCAACAAGCTGTCCAGCCTGACGGCAACGCCTATGAATGCCCTGGGCACGGCTATGACCAGCTTCACCGCCCAGAACCTGGGCGCGGGCAACTATGACCGCATCCGCAAGGGGACCCTGCAGTCCCTGGTGATGGTGTCGTTGCTGGCGGCTCTGGCCGTGGGCATCGGCCTGCTGCTGACCCTGGGCAGCACCTATCTGCGGATCTTCCTGTCCGCCGACAAGATCACGGCGGACACCGTCCGCTACGGCAATACCTATCTGTATGTGGACTACGCCATGTATCTGTTCCTGGGTTTCATTTTTGTGGTGCGCAACTGCGTTCAGGGCATCGGCCGGTCCCGGTTCGTGCTGGGAGCCGGTGCGGCGGAGCTGGTGGCCCGGATCGCCGTGTGCCTGACCCTTCCCGCCGCCGTGGCCGGAGGCGTCGTCAGCGCCCAGGCAAATCCTCTGGCGTTTTACGCCCTGTGCGCGGCGGACCCCATGGCCTGGATCGCCGCCGATACCGTTCTGGCCATCCCCTTCTTCCGGAACATCCTGCGGAGGGATTACCGGTATATGAATATCTGAAAAAATCTCCGGCGCTGCTGCGCCGGAGATTTTTTCAGATGTTCCAAAAGCTCTTTGACCGTTTTGCCTCACTGCACCGTTTTCAGCACCCGGGCATAGATGCTCTGCGCCAGAGGCAGGGCCTCGTCCAGCAGAATCTGCCCCCGGGTGCGGTACTGGGCAGCGAAAGCCGCGTCCCGGATGCTCCCCAGGTTGATGAGCACGTTCAGCCACGCCCCTTGTACGGCGGACCCCAGATGCAGGGCCGCGCAGCCCAGGTCGCTGGCGGCGCTGGCGTTGGACCGGTCCACCAGCCCACCCGTCAGCCGCAGCGCCTCCAGAGACAGCTCCATCATCTCAAAGGGCGTCTTTGTGCAGCCCTGCAGGGCCTCCTGCATGGCTGCGGCCCGGGCCTCCTTCTCCTGGTCCGTGCCCTTGGGCATGGCGAACACGGCTGACACCGCGTTGAAGGCCTCCGTGTCCCGCTCCATCACGTCCAGGAACCGGTGCTCCAGGTCCCGGGCCTTCTCCAGGGTCTCCCGGGCCAGGCCGTCAAATTCGGCGTATTTTTTCCGTCCCACGGTCAGGGACCCCACCATGGCGGTCAGCGCCGCCCCCAAGGTCCCGGCCAGAGCGGCGGCGGAGCCGCCGCCGGGCGCGGGCGCGTCGGAACCCAGCAGGTCCGCAAACCCCCGTACCGTCAATTCAGCAAGCTGCATAGCGTCCTCCTTATTCCATCCCCACCAGGTGATACTCCATCACCTGCTTGTGGCAGTCGAAGTTTTCCAGCTTCAGATAGTATTCCGCGCAGTCGATCAGCGCCTTGGCCGGGGTCAGGCCCACCAGCTCCGTGCCGATGATGCGCACGCCCCACCGGTCCGCCAGGGCCCGGATCATCTCATAGGCGTAGTACAGCGGCGTCCCCTCATAGTTCACCATGTTCATGGACACCTGGGCCACGTTCCGGTCCTCCAGCAGCAGGCCGATGGCCTTGCAGTACCTGAACCCGCCGGAGGAGCCCCGGATGGCCTTGGCAATGGACTTGGCGATCTCCACGTTGTCCGTGTCCAGATTCACGTTGAAGGCCACCAGCGGCATCCGCGCGCCGATGGCGATGATCCCGGCGGTGGGGTGAATTTTCCGCTCTCCGAAATCCGGGGCCCATTCCGGCTCCAGCAGCTTCTCGGGCATTCCCTCGAACTGCCCCTTCCGGATCTTGGCCAGGTTCACCCGCCCCGGAGCCGTGGCCGACTCCTCATACAGGAAGCTGGGAATCCCCAGCTCCTCCCAGATGCGCTGGGCCACCTGCCGGGAAAGCTCCACGCACTCCTCCACGGTCATGTCCATGGTGGGCACAAAGGGAATCACGTCCGTGGCCCCCATCCGGGGATGAGCGCCCTGGTGTTTGGTCATGTCGATGACCTCCATGGCCCGCTTGGCCAGCCGGAACGCCGCCTCGCCGATGCCCTCCGGGGACCCCACCAGCGTGAACACGCAGCGGTTGTGGGTGCCGTCGGACTGCACGTCCAGCACCGTGCACCCGGCCACGGCCTGGGCGGTCTCCACCAGGGCGTTGAAAGCGGCCTCGTCCCGCTCCCGGCTGACGCTGAAATTGGGGATGCATTCCACAAGCTTCATCATATGTTTTTCCTCCCTGTCCTCTCTTTTTATGCGCTTCCCGGGACGGGGCCCACAGGCCCCGCCCTGAGGAAAATTTACTGCAGCTCTCCGCAGACGGCCTCCGCCGCCTGAGAAATGGCGTGAGCCTTCACCAGCTCATCCGCCTGCACCATCAGCGGGTGCATCACCACGTCCTGGTCCACCGGCGGAATCGCCTGGCGGATGCGGTCGTATACCGCCCGGGTGGCCGGGGACAGTCCGTCCTCGCCCCGCAGCCACAGGGCCTGTGCCCCGGCGAACAGCTCGATGCCCAGCACCTTCTGGCTGTTGTCCAGGATCATCAGCGCCTTCCGGGCGGCGGTGGTGCCCATGCTGACGTGGTCCTCCTGGTTGGCCGACGACGGGATGGAGTCCACCGATGCCGGATGGGCGTAGATTTTGCTCTCCGACACCATGGACGCCGCGGCGTACTGGGCGATCATGAAACCCGAGTGTACCCCGCCGTGTCTGGTCAGGAAGGCCGGCAGCCCCTCGGACAGGGCCGGATTCACCAGCCGCTCCAGCCGCCGCTCCGACACGTTGGCATATTCCGCCAGGGCGATGCCCAGAAAGTCCATGGCCAGGGCCACCGGCTGCCCGTGGAAATTGCCGCCGGAGATGGCCTCGTCCTCCGCCGGGAAGATCAGGGGGTTGTCGGTGACGGCGTTGATCTCCCGGCTTACCACGCCCCACACATAGCCGATGGCGTCCCGGCTGGCCCCGTGAATCTGGGGCGTGCAGCGGATGGCGTAGGCGTCCTGCACCTTGTCCGGGTTTAGGTCGGAGGACAGCCCGCTGCCCTCCAGCAGCCGCCGCAGGTTCTCCGCCGCGGTGATCTGCCCCGGCTGGCCCCGCAGGACGTGCACCTTGGAATCGAAGGCCTTCCGGATACCGTGCAGGGCCTGGCAGGTCATGGCGGCGGCGATATCCGCCGTTTTGGCCAGGTCCCGGGCGTCATACACCGCCTGGCAGGCGATGGCCGTCATGATCTGGGTGCCGTTGATCAGAGCCAGGCCCTCCTTGGCGGCCAGCTGGATGGTGTCGATACCGGCGGCGGCCATGGCCTCCCGGCCCGGCATCACCCGGCCCTGATACTCCGCCTCGCCCTCGCCCAGCATCACCAGCACCATGTGGGACAGGGGCGCCAGGTCGCCGCTGGCTCCCAGGGACCCCTTCTCCGGGATGATCGGATGGACCCCCCGGTTCAGCATCTGCAAAAGCGTCTCCATGGTGGACAGGCGGATGCCGGAATTGCCCCGGGCCAGGGCGTTCAGCCGCAGCAGCATAGCCGCCCGCACCACCCGGGTGTCCAGAGGCTCCCCCATGCCGCAGGCGTGGGAGATGATCAGATTCCTTTGCAGCTGGGCCGTCTCCTCCTCCGGCACAAACACCGTGGAGAACTTGCCGAACCCGGTGGTCAGGCCGTATACCACGGCCTTGTCCGCCAGCTTCCGGTCCACATAGGCCCGGGCGGCGTTGATGCGCTCTCTGGCATCCGGCGCGATGGCCGCCGTCTCCCCCTGCCGGGAGACGGCGATGACCTGTTCAATGGTCAGGTCGTTTCCGTTGATATAGATCATGTTCCGTTCCTCCTACTCCTCATGCACGATCCGTCCCTTCTTCATCACCGTGCCCACCAGGTTGCTGCCGAACCGATAGCACACATAGTCCAGGTCCGGCGCGTTCCACAGCAGCAGATCCGCCTGCTTCCCCGGCTCCACGGAGCCGATGGTTCCGGCCCGGCCGATGGCGGCGGCGGCATTCAGCGTCACCGCCGTCAGCACCTCCTCCGGTGTCATCCGGTACTTCAGGCACGCGATGTTCATGGCCAGCTGCAGACTGCTGCCGGGGCAGGACCCGGGATTGAAGTCCGTGGCCACCGCCACCGGCACTCCGGCCCCGATCATCTCCCGGGCCGGGGCATAGGCCGCCCCCAGATAGAAGCTGGTGGCCGGCAGACAGCACGCCACGGTGCCTCCCGCCGCCAGACTCCGGATCCCCTCCGGCGGGCACACAATCAGGTGCTCGGCGCTGATGGCCCCGATGTCCCCCGCCAGCTGGGAGCCGCCGATGGCGGCGATCTCGTCGGCGTGGACCTTGGGCCGCAGCCCGTGGGCCAGTCCCGCCTCCAGGATGGTCCGGCTCTCCCGGGCGGTGAACACGCCCTCCTCGCAGAACACGTCGCAGAACTCCGCCAGGCCCTCCCGGGCCGCGCAGGGGATCATCTCCCGGCACAGCAGGCGGATATAGTCCTCCCGCCGCTCCCGGTATTCCTTCGGCAGGGCGTGGGCCCCCATAAACGTGGCCGCCAGCTCCACCGGCTGCGTCTCGTTCAGCCGCCGGATCACCCGCAGCTGCTTGTATTCCTGCTCCGGCTCCAGGCCGTAGCCGCTTTTTGCCTCGCAGGTGGTCACGCCCATCCGCAGCATTTCCGCCAGGACCGCTTCCGCCTTGTGCGCCAGCTGCTCCTCCGACGCCGCCCGGGTGGCCCGGACGGTGGACAGAATGCCGCCTCCCTGGGCCAGAATGTCCAGATACGGCACGCCCCGGAGCTTCTGCCCCAGCTCATTCTGCCGCCAGCCGCCGAAGATCAGGTGGGTATGGGCGTCCACCAGTCCCGGGGTCATCAGCCGCCCTCCGGCGTCCAGAAGGATGTCGCCGTCCTCCGGGGCAGGCTGTCCCTGTCCCACGGCGGCGATTTTTCCGCCCTCCACGGCCACCCAGGCGTCCCGCAGCAGGGTGATCTCCTCCTGCTGCCGCCCCCGCCGGGCGGAATCCCCCCGGGGGGTGGCCAGCAGGCCGATGTTTGTGATATAGGTGGTCATAGCCCCTCCTTACCGGGCCCCGTGCAGCACGGCAGCGATGATGTCGTCGTCCTCCGTCGCGGTATAGGGCAGGGTGATATGATCCTGCCCGGCGTACAGGCGGTTATACTCCATGGCCGTGGTGACGGCGTTGTCGTTCCGGGCCCAGCTGCGCCGGGCCACGCCCACCATGGTGTCCCAGGGCATGCTCATGCGCAGGATGGTGTCCACCCGCTCCGAGCCGTCCAGCACCATGCCGAAGCCGCCGTTGATGGCCTTCCCCACGCCCACGCCGCCGCCGTTGTGCAGGGCGATCAGGCTCATGCCCCGGGCGGCGTTGCCGGCGTAGCACTGGGTTGCCATGTCCGCCATGATATTGGAGCCGTCCTTGATGTTGGAGGTCTCCCGGAAGGGGGAGTCCGTTCCCCCGGTGTCGTGGTGGTCCCGGCCCAGCATCACGGGGCCGATCTCGCCGTTGCGCACCATCTCGTTGAACTTCAGCGCGATGTTCATGCGCCCCATGGCGTCCTGATACAGGATGCGGCACTGGGTGCCCACCACCATGCGGTTGCGCTTGGCGTCCCGCACCCACACATAGTTGTCATAGTCCTGATACCGCCGGTTGTGGGTCAGGATATACTCCGCCGCCGCGGCGTCGGTCTTGTCCAGGTCCTCGCTGCGGCCGGACAGGCAGCACCACCGGAAGGGCCCGTAGCCGAAGTCGAACAGGCACGGCCCCAGAATGTCCTCCACATAGGAGGGGAACACGAACCCGTCCAGGTCGTTCTCCCCGTTGCGGCACACCTCCGTGACCCCCGCGTCAAACACGGCCTTCAGGAAGCTGTTGCCATAGTCGAAGAAATACGTCCCCCGGTCATGGAACCGGCAGATCATCTCATAGTGCCGCCGCAGGGATTTGTCCACCAGCTTCCGGAAATTCTCCGGGTCATGGTCCAGCATCTCCGTCCGCTGGGCGAAGGTCAGCCCCTGGGGGCAGTACCCGCCGTCATAGGGGACGTGGCAGGAGGTCTGGTCGCTGAGCAGGTCCACGTGCACATCGTTTTTGTACAGGTATTCCAGCAGGTCCACCACGTTGCCGTGATAGGCGATGGCGCAGGGGGTCCGGTCCGCCAGGTGCCGCCGGGCCATGGCCAACGCCTCCTCCAGGCTGTCGGTGCGCTGGCTGACCCACCCCTGGGTATACCGGGTCTCGATGCGGGAGTCGTCCACCTCTGCGATGATGGACACGGCCCCGGCGATCTCCGCCGCCTTGCCCTGGGCGCCGCTCATACCGCCCAGACCCGCTGATACAAACAGCCGCCCGGCCAGGTTCCCGTCGGCGGGGATCCCCAGCTTCAGCCGTCCGGCGTTGAGCAGGGTGTTGAAGGTCCCGTGGACGATGCCCTGGGGGCCGATATACATCCAGCCGCCTGCCGTCATCTGGCCGTAGTTGGCCACGCCCAGGGCGGCGGCGCGGTTGAAGTTCTTCTGGTCGTCAAAGGCGCCCACCATCAGGCCGTTGGTGATGATGCACCGGGGGGCCAGCTTATGGCTGTGGAACAGCCCCAGGGGGTGGCCGGACATGACCACCAGGGTCTGCTCGTCCGTCATGACCTCCAGATATTTCTTGATGAGCCGGTACTGCATCCAGTTCTGACACACCTGCCCCGTCTCGCCGTAGGTCACCAGCTCATAGGGGTACAGGGCCACGTCGAAGTCCAGGTTGTTGTCCATCATCACCTGGAAGGCCTTGGCCTCTATGCAGTTGCCCCGATACTGGTCGATGGGCTTGCCGTGCAGTTCCCCCTCCGGCCGGAAGCGATAGCCGTAGATCCGGCCGTGCTCCTCCAGCTCCCGGGCAAACTCCCGGGCCATCTGCAGATGGTGGTCCGGGTGGATATACCGCAGGGCGTTGCGGATGGCCAGGGCCTTGTCCGCCTCGGACAGATGCGCCTCCCGCCTGGGGGCCCGGCGGATCCCCTCCCGGAAGGCGGGGACCTTCGGCAGTTCATAGTCCAGCTTCACCGTCATCGCGTTGTCCACATCATAAAATGCCATATGCTGCCTCCTGTCTTGTATTACGATTATTCCAATTCAATATTATATTCGATTGCCGCAAATCTGTCAATTCATCGAAAAAAAGAATGGTTTTGCCTACTCCTTTTGTGCTTTTTTATAATGCCCCCCCCAAAAGTTTCCTCCGGCTCACCGTCCCGGCCAAATCCGGAACCCCCGGCCCCCGCCGCTTTACTGCACTGCCGGGATGACCCCGCACTTTCGCGGATAAAATTTTTTCGTAATCATTTGTTACCGTCTTGTAATCGAATCGTTCTTGCTTTTCCCCCGACGGTTTTCTACAATATAAAACAGAATCGATTTAGGGGGACCTTCTCATGAAAAAGAAAACCATTGCCGCCCTGGCCGCAGGGGGAGCCCTGCTGCTGGCAGCCGCCGTCATCGGCGTGCTGAGCCTGGTCCGGGGCTATTTTATTCTGCTGCCGCCCACCCATATGCAGCTCAACGGCCGGACGGAGGAGCACATCGCCGCCTTCGCCGCCTACACGGACCCCGGGGCCCGGCTGCTGCGGGGCGGCGACCCCACCGACGCCGCCGTCACCGTGGAGGGCAAGGTGGACACCGACGTCCCCGGGGACTATACCCTGACCTATCAGGCGGACTTCCGGGGCCGCAGCTACACCGCAAAGCGCCTGGTCCATGTGGAGGACCGGGAGGCCCCGGAGCTGACCCTCACCGGCCAGGCGGAGGTCACCGTCTCCCGCTATGACCTGTTCCAGGACCCGGGAGCCACCGCCCGGGACCGCTGTGACGGCGACCTGACCGCCTCCATCCAGGTAACGGACAAAGCCTCCGGTGACGTCCACACCCTGACCTACACCGTCACCGACAAGGCCGGAAACGCCGCCGCCGCCACCCGCCGGGTGACGGTCCGGGACATCGTGGCCCCGGTGATCACCCTGTCCGGCCAGCGGGAGCTGTTCGTTCCCCTGGGCGGCGCCTATCAGGAGCCGGGCTTCACCGCCCAGGACGACGCCGACGGCGATCTGACCGCCTCCGTCACCCGGGCCGGTACGGTGAACACCGCCTCCCCCGGGGTCTATACCCTGACCTATACCGTCACCGACAAGGCCGGCAACACCGCCACCGCCACCCGGCAGGTGTCGGTGTATGAGAACTCCTCCGGCGGAAGCCCCGTGTACCTGACCTTCGACGACGGCCCCAGCGACCGGGTGACTCCCCGGGTGCTGGACACCCTGAAGGCGTATAACGTCCACGCCACCTTCTTCATCGTCAACTACGGGGAGTCCGGCAAGGCCCTGATCCGCCGGATGATCGACGAGGGCCACACCGTGGCCATCCACGGCTACTCCCACGATTACGCCGCCATTTATAAGAGCGACGAGGCCTTCATGCAGAACATCTACCGTCTGCGGGACCGGCTCCGTTCGGATTTCGGGTATGAAGCCGCCATCATCCGCTTCCCCGGCGGCAGCTCCAACACCGTCAGCCGCCAGTACAGCATGGGCATCATGAGCCGTCTGGCCCAGCGGGTCCAGGCGGAGGGCTTCACCTATTTTGACTGGAATGTGTCCAGCGGTGACGCCGCCGGTACCCCCGCCTCCTCCGGCCAGATCTATAACAACGTCACCTCCGCCCTGCGCCATGGCCGCAGCAACGTGGTGCTGATGCACGACGCCGGGGCCAAGGGCACCACCGCCGACGCCCTGCCGGATATCATCCGCTACTGCCTGGCCAATGGCTACAGCATCCAGCCCATCACCCCCGCCACCAAGCCCGTCCACCACGGCATCGCCAACTAACCGCATAACCGCATAAAAATCGCCCCCGGTTTTGCCATAAAACCGGGGGCGTCATCTTTTATCGGGCCTTTTTCTGAGGCATGGGGATCTGAGCCAGGACCACCGCCGCGAACATCAGCACGCAGCCCAGATATTCCCGGGCGGTCATCTGCTGGTGCAGGACAACGGCGCCGGCGATGACGGCGAACACGCTCTCCAGGCTCAGCAGGATGGTGACCACCGTGGGGTTGGAGTCCTTCTGGGCCAGGATCTGCAGGGTATAGCCCACGCCGCAGGAGAACACGCCCACATACAGCAGGGGCCAGATGCAGTTCAGCAGCACCTGGAGGCTGATGGTGTCGAAAAACAGGGCCAGAATGGTGGACCAGGTGCCGGCAAACAGGAATTGCAGGCAGCTGAGCTTCACACCGTCGCAGAAGGCGGTGAAGTGGTCAATAACCAAGATGTGCACGGCGAAGCATACAGCACATACCAGCACCAGCAGGTCGCCGGGGGCCAGGGAGAAGCTGCCCTTGATACACAGCAGGTACAGAGAGCCCACGGACAGGGCCACGGCGATCCACACTGGCAGGCTGACCTTCCGGCGGAAGAACAGGCCGAACACCGGCACCAGCACCACATACAGGGCGGTGATGAACCCGGCCTTGCCGCCGTCGGTACCGGCCACCAGGCCCGCCTGCTGGAAGTTGGAGGCAATTGCCAGCACTGTGCCGCAGCAGAAGCCGCCCAGCCACAGCTGCCTGCGCTGGGCCTTCTTCTCCTCAGGGGTGACCTGGGGCCGGTCCTTCCTGAAGCCGCTTGAGACGGCCAGAACCACCAGCAGGGACAGCACGGCGATGTAATACCGGGTGCCGTTGAAGGTAAACGCGCCCATGGCGTCGGCGCAGACGTCCTGGGCCACAAAGGCCGTGCCCCAGATAAAGGCCGCCAGAATGGGAAGCACCACCTGACGCATCTGATTGTGTTTCATAGGTTCTCTCTCTTTCTTTTATTTGCTGCCGCCGTCCAGGGGATCGACGTGCCATTGGAATTTCTTTTCGGTGCCGGTGAGAAGCCGCCGGATATTGCCCCGGTGGCACCAGATCACCAGGGCCGCCACCGCCGCAGACAGGACGGTATACAGCCAATTGTGGCCCATCAGCAGGAAAACCGACACCGGCATGCTGGCCGTGGCGGCTACGGAGCCCAGGGACACATACCGGGTGGTCAGCCACAGCACCGCAAACAGGCCCCAGGCAATCAGAGCCACCCGCCAGTCCAGCATCAGCACCAGCACGCCGCCGGAGAGGATGCCCTTGCCGCCCCGCAGGCCGAAGAACACCGGGAACATGTGCCCCAGCTCGCAGCCGATGCCCGCGATCAGCAGGCCCAGGGTCCAGTCGCCTGCCACCCAGTGCATCAGATACCCGCCGATGAGGCAGGCCAGAACGGTTTTGCCCATGTCGCAGACGATGACGCACAGGGCGTACCGGGCGCCGTAGGTCCGGTAGAAATTGGTCAGGCCCGCGTTGCCGCTGTCGTGCTGGCGGACATCATCCCGGATAATGAAATGGGAGGTCATCACTGACCCGTTGAAGCAGCCCAGCAGATACGACACCAGCAGCGTCAGGGCCACAGTAAATACCACAGACAACTCAGCTATCCTCCTCGCCCTTCTGGCGCACGGTCATGATGATGGGGGTGCCCTCCAGGCCGAACACACTGCGGATCTGATTTTCCAGATACCGGCGATAGGAGAAGTGGAACAGCTTCTTGTCGTTGCAGAACACCACGAAGTGGGGCGGGCGGATGCCCACCTGGGTCATATAGTAGATCTTCAGGCGGCGGCCCTTGTCCGTGGGGGGCTGGACCCGGGTCTGGGCATCGGCCAGAACGGAGTTGAGCATTCCGGTGGTGATGCGCATGGAGGCCTGCTCCCGGACGTAGTTGATCAGCTCAAACAGGCGGCTGACCCGCTGGCCGGTCATGGCGGAGATGAACACGATGGGGGCGTAGGTCATATAGCTCAGGTCCCGGCGGATGTCCTCCCGCATGCGGTCCATGGTCTTGCCGTCCTTTTCCACCAGGTCCCACTTGTTCACCACGATGATGCAGGCCTTTCCGGCCTCGTGGGCCAGGCCTGCCACCTTGGTGTCCTGCTCGGTGACGCCGTCCTGGGCGTCGATCATAATGAGGCACACGTCGCTGCGCTCAATGGCCATGGTGGCCCGGAGGACGCTGTATTTCTCGATGGCGTCGTCCACCTTGGACTTTTTGCGCATACCGGCGGTGTCGATGAAGTTATACTTGCCGGTGGCGTTTTCAAAGTAGCTGTCGATGGCGTCCCGGGTGGTACCGGCCACATCGCTGACGATGACCCGCTGCTCCCCCAGAATCCGGTTGGTGAGGCTGGACTTGCCCACGTTGGGCTTGCCGATGATGGCCACCTGGATCACGTCGCTGTCCTCCTCCTCGTCGGTCTCCGGCGGGAAGTATTGCAGGCAGGCGTCCAGCAGGTCGCCGGTGCCGTGGCCGTGGACGGCGGACACGGCGATGGGGTCGCCCAGACCCAGGTTGTAAAACTCATAGAACTCCGGGTCGGCGGGGCCGGTGGAGTCCATCTTGTTCACTGCCAGGACAATGGGCTTCTTGGACCGCTGCAGCATCCCCGCCACCTCCTGGTCGGCGGCGGTCATGCCGGTTTTGATGTCCGTCACCAGGACGATGACGGTGGCGTTGTCGATGGCGATCTGGGCCTGCTGGCGCATGAAGGCCAGGATCTCGTTATCCGTATTGGGCTCGATGCCGCCGGTGTCCACCAGGGTGAACTTCCGGCCGTTCCAGTCGGACTCGCCGTAAATACGGTCCCGGGTGACGCCGGGGGTGTCCTCCACAATGGAAAGACGCCGCCCGATGATTTTGTTGAACAGCATGGACTTGCCCACGTTGGGGCGGCCCACGATGGCGATCAGGGGCTTGGACATAGGGGGTACCTCCTTCTATATTGGATGCGGCGGTCATTCCGCCGCGAACATGGCGTCCACCAGGGCGAAGCCGTCCTCGTCCACCACCTGGACGGGAACGCCCAGCTCCCGGCTCAGACGCTCCACGGTGTAGTCGTCCAGAAACACGGTTTCGCCATGGCGCATCATGTGGATGGGGATCAGCACCCGGTCCCCCAGGTCCCGGCCCCGCAGCTGGGCGGAGATATCCTGCCCGGTAAGCAGGCCCGCCACGTCGATGGTGTGGCCGAAGAAGTCATTTTCCACGGCGATGACCTGGCCCCGCAGGCCGGGATAGTCCCCCATGGCCCGCTGCACCAGGCCCCGGAGAAAGGGGGCCGCCGCCGTGCCGGTGGCGATGGTGAAAGGGGAGAAGCGCGCAGGCACGTCCACCGTGGCCAGCCCCGCCAGAAAATCGTCCTCCAGGGAGCGCATGAGGCCCACGCCGTTTTCCAGCTGACGGTAGCCCTCGTAATACTCTGCCTGTGGCAGGGGACGGCCCGCCCGCAGATACAGCTCGTCGGCGCAGAAGAAGCGCCGGGTGCCGAAGCGCTTCAGATTCTCCCGGCCGTATTCGTCGGCGATGTCGATGATCTCGGCGGCGGTGGCCGCGTCCACCGGGCGGAGCTTAGCCAGGCCCTGGCGGTATTTGGTGATGCCAACCGGCACCAGGGAGCAGCTGGAAAACTGCATCTCCGTCAGGTCCCGGAGGGTCCGGCGCAGCTGGTCCCCGTCGTTCCAGCCGGGGCACACCACGATCTGGCCGTTCATCACGATTCCCGCCTTGCAGAAGGCCCGGATATAGTCCAGGGACCGCAGGGCGTTCTTATTCCCCAGCATGGTGCAGTGGAGCTGTGGGTCCGTGGTGTGAACGGACACGTTGATGGGGCTGATGCGCAGGTCGATGATCCGCTGGGCCTCCCGCTCCGTCAGGTTGGTCAGGGTGATGTAGTTCCCCTGGAGAAAGCTCAGCCGGGCGTCGTCGTCCTTGAAATACAGGGTCTTTCGCATACCGGGGGGCATCTGGTCCACAAAGCAGAAAATGCAGTGGTTGGCGCAGGAGCGCATTTCGTCCATCAGAACGGTGTCGAAATTCAGGCCCAGGTCCCGGCCCTCGGGCTTGCGCAGGGACACGGTCCGCACGGTGCCGGAGGGCTCCCGCAGCTCCAGGCGGCAGTCGGTATCGTAGCCGTAAAAGCGATAGTCCAGCACGTCGATGATCTCGTGGCCGTTGATGGTCAGCAGCTGCTCCCCGGCGGCGATTCCGGCCCGCTCCGCCGGGCTGTGCCGGTCCACGGAGGTGATGATGGTGCTCATTTGTTGTTCCTCTTTAGCTCTGGCGGCACAATACCGCAGTTTATCTAAACTATTATACCCAAGTTTTCCCGGTTTTGCAAGACCGATTCCGCCCTCCCGGGGCAAAAACCGTTCCCCCTCCCGCGGCGGCGGCATAGGATGGAGTACCCGCGCCGGAGAAACGGCAGGGAATCTGTATGCGTGAGGTGCGCCATGAACATACATAACGCCTCTGACTCCGGCGGCGGCTCCCTGCGGGACCTGCTGGGCCGGAACATCGGCCGCCGCGCGTCCGCCAGCTTCCTGGTGGGCTCGTACCGCCTGGTGCGGCAGGAGGGCATCCTGGAGGCCGTGGGCACGGACTATCTGGTGCTGCGGCAGGGGGATTTCTCCACCGGCTGCGACCTGTACGCCCTGAAATTCATCGAATTTCACGACGATCCCCCGGCGTGACCGTTGCGCCCGGCGGCGGATCGTGGTATGCTGGGGGCAGTGAGGTGAGGGGATGTACTATGTCTATATGCTCTGGTGCCGGGACGACACCCTGTATACCGGCACGGCGGCGGACCTGTGCCGCCGGATGCGGCAGCACCGGGACGGCGGTGCCGCCTGCGCCCGGTATACCCGGTCCCATCCGCCCCGGGAGCTGGCCGGTGTCTGGCGCACGGAGGGCCGGGGAGAAGCCCTGCGTCTGGAATACGCCGTGAAGCGGCTGTCCCGGCAGGGGAAACTGGCGCTTCTGCACCGGCCGGAAACGGCGGCGGACCTTCTGCCGGGCGTCGCCGCCGAACCGGTGCCGGGCGTGACCCTCGCCATGTGTCTGGAGGGAGAATTTCATGAATAAGCTCTACGCCGCCCCCATGGAGGGGCTTACCGGTTACCTGTGGCGGCAGGTCCACGCCGCCCTGTTCGGCCCGGCGGACAAATACTTCACGCCCTTTCTTTCCCCCAACGCCACCCGCACCTTCCAGCGCAAGGAGCTGGACGAGATCGACCCGGCCCACAACGCCGGGCTGTATGTGGTGCCCCAGCTGCTGACCAACCGGGCAGAGCACTTCCTGTGGGCCGCCGGTGAGCTGTACGCCCGGGGCTATCGGGAAATCAACTTCAACCTGGGCTGTCCGGCGGGCACCGTGGCCGCCAAGCGCAAGGGCTCGGGCCTGCTGGCCTATCCCCAGGAGCTGGACCACTGCCTGGAGGAGATCTTCGCCGGACTGCCCCGGGGGATGTCCGTGTCCGTCAAGACCCGCATCGGGAAAAATGACCCGGCCGAGTGGCCGGGCCTGCTGGCGATCTATCGCAAGTATCCCCTGTCGGAGCTGATCGTCCACCCCCGGATCCAGAAGGAGTTTTACAAGGGCGTCCCCCACCGGGACGCCTGGGCCGCCGTATCCGGCCCCTGGCCGGCGGTGTATAACGGCGACATTTTCACGCCGGAGGACGCCGCCGCCCTGTGCCGGGATTATCCCGGAACGGACGCGGCGATGCTGGGCCGGGGCCTGATGCGGGACCCCGCTCTGCTGCGGCGTCTGCGGGGCGGCCCCGCCGCCTCGGCGCAGGAGCTGCGGACCTATCACGACCGCCTGCTGGAGGCCTACCGCCAGCGGCTGTCCGGCGACCAGCCGGTGATGCACCGGATGTGGGAGCTGTGGGCCTACCTGTCCGCCGGGTTCGCCCGGCCGGAGCCGTATCTCAAGCGTATGCGCAAGGCAAAGAACCTCCCCGAATACCGGGCCGCCGTAGACGCCCTGTTCCGGGAGCAGAAACCGGACTGATCCCTGCAAAGCGCCTGGTTCCCCCGGATTGACGGCGGGGCGGCGGATGTGTTATACTGGGGGCAAATCCAATTTACGGAGGGAAACCATCATGGAAGTTACCCAGCGTTTTCTGAAATATGTGTCCTTCGACACCACCTCCAGCGAGACGTCGGACACCGTGCCCACCACCGACCACCAGCGGGTGCTGGGCCAGTATCTGGCCGATGAGCTGGCGGAGCTGGGCCTGGAGGGGGCCCACATGGACGACAACGGCTATGTGTATGCCCTGCTGCCCGCCACCCCCGGGTGCCAGGCTCCGGCCCTGGGCCTCATCGCCCACATGGACACCTCCCCCGCCGTCAGCGGGGCGGACATCCATCCGGAGATCGTCACCTATCAGGGCGGGGACCTGCCCCTGAAGAAGGCCGGATGCCTGAAAGTGAAGGACTTCCCTTTCCTGGAGCGGTACATCGGCCAGGAGCTGATCGTCACCGACGGCACCACCCTGCTGGGAGCCGATGACAAGGCCGGCGTGGCGGAGATCGTCACCGCCTGCGAATATCTGCTGGCCCATCCGGAGGTCCCGCACCGGGCCATCGCCGTGTGCTTCACCCCCGACGAGGAGGTGGGCAAGGGCACCGATCACTTTGATCCGGAAAAGTTCCCCGCCCGGGCGGCCTACACCGTGGACGGCGGCGAGCTGGGGGAGATCGAGTATGAGAACTTCAACGCCGCCGCCGTGACCCTGACGGTGGAGGGCGTGAACATCCACCCCGGCTCCGCCAAGAACAAGATGAAAAACGCCATCCTGCTGGCCAATCAGTTCATCTCCCTGCTGCCTGCGGCGGAGGCTCCCGCCCACACGGAGAACTACGAGGGCTTCTATCATGTGACGGACCTGGCCGGAAACGAGAGCCAGGTGGTGCTGCACGCCATCATCCGGGACCACGATCTGGAGAAATTCAACGCCCGGAAGGCCTTTGTGGAGCGGCTGACCGCCTATCTGAACGATCAGTGGGGCCAGGGCACCTTCCGCCTGGACATGAAGGACAGCTACTACAACATGAAGGAGAAGATCCGGCCCCATATGGAGCTGATCGAAAACGCCAAGGCCGCCATGGAGGCCGTGGGCGTGGAGCCGGTGATCGTTCCCATCCGGGGCGGCACCGACGGGGCGCGGCTGTCCTGGGAACGGGATATCCCCTGCCCCAACCTGTGCACCGGCGGCGCAAACTTCCACGGTGTCCATGAGTTCATTCCCGTGCCGTCCATGGAAAAGATGGTGCAGGTGCTGGTGGAGCTGGTGAAAGCGTAAAATCATACTAAAACCTGTTAAAAAGCTTGAAAAGCTTTTTATAGCACCGAAGGTGCGTCAGGTTTTGTATGAGACGTCACAGCGTGTTTTCACACGCTGTGCGTGCGCACAGCGCACGGGATTCTTGATTAAATTTTTTAATCAAGAATCAGTATCAGAAAATATGCGGCCGCACCCGTCAGGGTGCGGCCGTTTTTTTCGGGCTGAGGCCCGGCTCAGACGCCCAGCTTTTCCAGAGCCGCCATGCGCAGGCAGTCGCACAGAATGGCGATGGCCTGCTCCAGCTCGTGGACCGGCGGCAGGGAGGGGGCAATGCGGATGTTGCTGTCCTGGGGGTCCACGCCGTAGGGGAAGGTGGCCCCGGCGGCGGTCATGGTGACCCCGGCGTCCCGGCACAGCTCCAGCGCCCGCCTGGCGGTTCCGGGCATGGCGTCCAGACTGACGAAATAGCCGCCCTTGGGGTGGCTCCACCGGGCGATGCCCCAGGGGGCCAGGTGGCGCTCCAGCTCCTGCTCCACGGTGCGGAACTTGGGCCCCAGAATGGCCGCATGACGCCGCATCAGTGCCAGGGTGGTCTCCTTGTCCTTCAGATACCGCACATGGCGCAGCTGGTTCATTTTATCGTAGCTGATGATCTGGATGTTCAGCAGATTCTTGAAGTATTCCACATTGGCCTCGCTGACGGCCCCGCAGGCGATACCGGCCCCGGGGAAGGTGATCTTGCTGGTGGAGGCAAACTCATACACCATGTCGCCATTGCCGTACTCCGCGCACAGGGACAGAATATCCGGGAAGGGCACGAAATCCCCCTCCAGCTCGTGGACGCAGTAGGCATTGTCCCACATGAGCATAAAGTCCGGCGCAGCGGGCTTCATGGCGGCCAGCCGGTGGATGGTCTCAAGGGAATAGGTGATGCCCGTGGGGTTGGAGTATTTGGGCACGTTCCACATACCCCGGACCTCCGGGTCCCGGATCAGCTGCTCCACCCGGTCCATGTCGGGACCGGTTTCCGTCATGGGGACGGACAGAAGCTCCATGCCGAAGGATTCCGTGACCTTGAAGTGCCGGTCATACCCCGGCACCGGGCAGATCCATTTCACCCTGTCCAGCTTGCCCCAGGGCTTTTCGCTGTGCAGCAGGCCGTGGGTATACGCCTTGGACACGGCGTCGAACATCATCTCCAGGGAGGAGTTGCCTCCGGCGATGACCTGGCCGGGCTTGCAGCCCAGAAGATCCGCAAACAGCCTCCGGGCAATGGGAATACCTGCCACATAGCCATAGTTCCGGGCGTCGATGCCATCGGTGATGAAATCGTCGGCGGTCAGGGGGATGTTGTACATCTCCATGACCATGTCCAGCTGCTCCCGGCCGGGCTTTCCCCGGGCCATATTCAGGTCCAGGCCCAGGGCCTTCTGCTCCTGATGGGTCCTGCACAGGGCGGCGTATTCCGCCTGCCGTTCCGCAAGGGTCATTTCCTGATAGGTTTTCATATGCGCTCTCCCTCTTTTCCCATAGTGCCGTGTCCGGACGGACCGGCAGGCATCAGCATACCACACAATCCCGGAAAAGGCAAATATTAGTTTGCGAAGCCTGCCATCACAGCTCCGTCAGCCGGTAAACGTCCTCCCGGCGGGCGGAGAGAATGGGAAGTTGCCGCCGGACGCTGTCCACCATGGACAGATCCAGCTCCGTAACGGCCACCGCCTCTCTTGACGGGCACTGGCGGATCACCCGGCTCCAGGGGTCGCAGACAATGGAGTGTCCCCAGGCCACATAGGAGGCGCTTTTGTCCCGGGCCGGGGAGGTGCCCACGGTGAAGCACTGCTGGTCCACGGCCCTCTGCCGGAAGAGGATTTTCCAGTGGGCGGGGCCGGTGGTCATGTTGAAGGCCGCCGGGGCGAAGATCACCCTGGCGCCCCGCAGGGCCATCAGGCGGCACAGCTCCTGAAACCGCATATCGAAGCAGATGCAAAGGCCCATGGTCCCCCAGGGGGTGTCGAAGGTGGTGACCTCCCGGCCCGGGGACAGGACCTCCGACTCCATGAACCGCTGGCCGCCCTCCACGTCGATGTCGAACAGGTGGATCTTCCGGTGCCGGGCGATGCAGGTGCCGTCGGGAGCATAGACAAAGGAGGTGTTGTATACCCGGTGCCCCTCCAGCTCCGGCAGGGACCCGGCGATCAGATAGATGCCCCGCTCCCGGGCCAGCTGGGACATGGCCCGCTGGGCGGGCCCGGCAAAGGGCTCGCCGTAATCCCGGAAGCATGCGTTGTCATAGGGGCAGCAGAACATTTCCGGCAGCACCGCCAGGTCGATGTCCCCGGCGGAGCGCACCAGGTCGCAGGCGTGGCGGATGTTCTCCGCCTTATCGGCGGAAACGTGCATCTGGATCTGTGCGATTTTCATAAAGACCCTCCTTATACCAAAACCTGTTAAAAAGCTTGAAAAGCTTTTTATAGCACCGAAGGTGCGTCAGGTTTTGTATGAGACGTCACAGCGTGTTTTCACACGCTGTGTGTGCGCCCGGCGCACGGGATTCTTGATTAAATTTTTTAATCAAGAATCAGTATTAAAATTCCCGCAGCACCAGGTCCGTGGACCCGGGGCTGGCGACCAGCCGCAGCACCCGGGGGTGCCCGGCGTATTCCCGGCACAGGTCCCGCAGGGCCGTTCCGCCGTGGTAGCCGTGGATCAGCCGCAGACGGTACACCCCGCCGCTGGCCCGGCGCAGGGCGGCGTCGATGGCTACCCGGGCCTGGTATGCGTTTTTCCCATGCAGGTCCAGCTCTATGATCCCCGGCTGCATACGCCTCACCCCTTTTCTGTTCCATTGTACCCCGGGACATCCCGGTTTGCAAGCCCTTTGTCCCGGGACAAAGCCGGGACACCCGCAGACGCGCCTGTCCGATGGCGGAAGATTTCCGGTTTTTCTCCGCCTTGGCTCCCCCTCTGGGGGAGCTGTCGGCGCAGCCGACTGAGAGGGTCAGTAGGGCGGGGCACACGGGCCCCGCCCTACAAAAAACAGGTGCGCCCTCCCGGCGGAGGGCACACCCGTTTTTGATTTATTATGGGTAAGCTTTCCTTGGGAAAACTTACATAGCGGCGATGATCTCCACGATCTCCTGGCCGATGCGCTTCTGGGCCTCCACGGTGGCGGCGCCGATGTGGGGCGTCGGAGCGTGAAGAAAATATGCCGGCGGCATATTTTTAGCTCCGACCACAGCGGCTATGCCGCGAGGAGAAGCACTGGGCAGGAAGCAGGGGCCGGGGGACGGCGCCGCCGAGCCCGGTTACATAGCCGCAATGATCTCCACGATCTCCTGGCCGATGCGCTTCTGGGCCTCCACGGTGGCGGCGCCGATGTGGGGCGTCGGAGCGTGAAGAAAATATGCCGGCGGCATATTTTTAGCTCCGACCACAGCGGCTATGCCGCGAGGAGAAGCACTGGGCAGGAAGCAGGGGCCGGGGGACGGCGCCGCCGAGCCCGGTTACATAGCCGCAATGATCTCCACGATCTCCTGGCCGATGCGCTTCTGGGCTTCCACAGTGGCGGCGCCGATATGAGGCGTGCAGGACACCATGGGGTGGCTGTACAGCGCCGCGTTGGTGGCGGGCTCGTCGGCGTACACGTCCAGGCCGGCAGCCCGGACCTTGCCGGACTCCAGAGCGGCCAGCAGCGCATCCTCGTCCACGTTGGTGCCGCGGGAGGTGTTGATGACCACCACGCCGTCCTTCATCTTGGCAATGCGCTCGGCGTTGATGAGCGCGCCGCCGTCCACAGCGGGAGCGTGGACGGAGATGAAGTCGGACTGGGCCAGCAGCTCATCCATCTCCACATAGGGGATGTCCAGCTGCTCGGAGATCACGGGCACCTGATAGATATCGAAGGCGATGACCTTCATGCCGATGGCCTTGGCCATCACGCCCAGGTGCTGGCCGATGCGGCCGAAGCCCACGATGCCCAGGGTCTTGCCCTGCAGCTCGATGCCCTTGCCATAGGCCTTCTTCTCCCACTTGCCCTCGCGCATGGTGTGACCGGCGATGGACAGATACCGGGCGCAGGCGAACATATGGCCCATGGCCAGCTCTGCCACGGACTGGGAGGAGGCGCGGGGGGTATTCTTCACGTCGATGCCGTTGGCCTTGGCATAGTCCACGTCGATGTTGTCCACACCCACGCCGCCGCGGATGATCAGCTTCAGCTGGCCGCCCTTGGCTGCGTCAATGTGCTCCTTGCGGACCTTGGTCTTGGAGCGGACCACGGCCACGTCGAAATTCCGCAGAGCAGCGCCCAGCTGATCGGGCTCATAGAACTGCTCCACCACCTCATGGCCATGCTCCCGCAGCTGCGCCATAGCGGTCTTGTCCATACCGTCAGTAACCAGAATACGCATCGTAATAATCTCCTTCCATAATACAAAATGTTGTTGGATATAGGGGGCGGGGGGGGCGCAGTCCCCCCGTTTTGCGTGTTACTTGTGCTCCGCCTCGAACTTGGTCAGGAACTCCACCAGGGCCTGTGCGCCCTCGATGGGCATGGCGTTGTACACGGAGGCCCGCAGACCGCCCACGGACTTGTGGCCCTTCAGGTTGTCGAACCCGGCCTCCTTGGAGGCGGCCACCACGGCGGCGTCCAGCTCCTTGTCGCCGGTGACGAAGGGAATGTTCATCAGGCTGCGGTCCTGGGGTACCACGGCGCCCTTGAACAGCTTGGAGGAATCCAGGAAGTCATAGATGACCTGGGCCTTGGCGATGTTGCGCTTCTCCATCTCCTCCAGGCCGCCGATGTTCAGCAGGTACTTGAACACCTTGCCGCAGCAGTAGATGGCCCAGCAGTTGGGGGTGTTGTACATGCTGTCGTTGTCGGCATGGGTCTTATACTTCATGTAAATGGGGGTCTTGGGATCCAGGTCGTCCCGGATCAGATCCTCCCGGATGATGACCACGGCCATACCGGCGGGGCCCACGTTCTTCTGCACACCGGCCCAGATCAGACCGTAGTCGGACACGTTGCAGGGCCGGGACAGGAACATGGAGGACTGGTCGGACACCAGAATGTGGCCCTTGGTGTTGGGCAGCTTGTGCCAGGTGGTGCCGTTGATGGTCTCGTTCTCGCAGATGTAGACATAGTCGGCATCCTCGGGAATGTCCAGGTCGGAGCAATCGGGGATGTAGGAGAAGTTCTTGTCGGCGGAGGAGGCAACCACCTGCACCTCGCCATACTTCTTGGCCTCGGCAATGGCCTTCTTGGACCACGCGCCGGTCTCCACATAGCAGGCCTTGCCGTTCTTCATCAGGTTCATGGCCACCATGGCAAACTGCAGGGTGCCGCCGCCCTGGATGAACAGGACCTTGTAGTTATCGGGGATGTTCATCAGCTTGCGCAGGTCGGCCTGGGCCTCGTCGGCGATCTGCTGGAACACCTTGGAGCGGTGGCTCATTTCCATGACGCACATGCCGCTGCCGCGATAGTTCATCATCTCGTCGCGGATCTCCTCCAGAACAGGCTCCGGCATCATGGCAGGACCTGCGGAGAAATTGAAAGTACGACCGTATTTCATCTTGCTTTTCCTCCTGATTGTTGTAATAGGTGATAGCACTTGGGATCTTTTTGCTTCCATCTCATAGTATACGGCAAATGTTCTCCGGAATCAACAGGGAAAATCACAAAAAATCAGCTTCCCTGAAAATTTTTCAGGCAGGCTGACAGATTTTTCCCCGGGAATTGACAGACGCCCCCGAACATGTTACCATCAAGCAGGTGTTCAGAAAAGAGAGAAAGGTCGTGTCACAGGTGCGGCGATTGCGGGATGAGTTTGCCCATATGGGGCTTTATGTGAAAACACTGTTCAAATGGGTGCTGCTGGGGGGCGTTATCGGCGCGGTGGGCGGCGTAGTCGGCTCCCTGTTCCACCTGGGCGTCAATTACGCCACGGCCATCCGGGGGGCGCACCCCTGGATTCTGTACCTGCTGCCGGTGGGGGGCCTTGCCATCGTGGGGCTGTATAAGCTCTGCCGTCTGGAGGGCAAGGGCACCAACGCCATCATCGAGTCGGTGCATTTCGGCGAAAGCGTGCCCATTCTCCTGGTGCCGGTGATCTTTGTGTCCACGGTCATCACCCACCTGTGCGGCGGCAGCGCCGGCCGGGAGGGCGCGGCCCTGCAAATCGGCGGCGGCCTGGGCTTCCAGGCGGGCAAGCTGCTGCACCTGGGGGAGAAGGACCTGCCCCTTGCCACCCTGTGCGGCATGAGCGGGGTGTTCTCCGCCCTGTTCGGCACCCCCCTGACCGCCACGGTGTTCGCCCTGGAGGTCATCAGCGTGGGGGTTTTGTACTATGCGGGCCTGGTGCCCTGCATCACCGCCGCCATGGCGGCCTTCGGCGTGTCCACCCTGATGGGGGTGGAGCCCACCCGGTTCGCGGTGGCCATGCCCCCTGTGACGCTGGAGACCATGGTGCCGGTGGTGGCCCTGGCCATTCTGTGCGCCGTGGTCAGCATCCTGTTCTGCAAGGGGCTTCACTGGACGGAGCGCCTGCTGGACCGGGGGTTCAGAAGCCCCTGGGTCCGGGTGCTGGCAGGCTCCGTTCTGCTGATCGGCATGAGCCTTCTGACAAACGGCGACTACAACGGCGCGGGCATGGACGTGATCGCCCGGGCCCTGGCGGGGGAGGCCGATGGCTGGGCGTGGCTGCTGAAAATCCTGTTCACCGCCGTCACCATCGGCTGCGGCTTCAAGGGCGGCGAGGTGGTGCCGTCGTTCTTCGTGGGGGCTGCCTTCGGCTGCTTCATGGGGGGCCTGCTGGGCCTGCCCGCCGGGTTCGGCGGAGCCATCGGCCTGGTGGCGGTGTTCTGCGGGGCGGTGAACTGCCCGGTGGCCTCGGTGCTGCTGAGCGTGGAGCTGTTCGGCTCCGCCGGTGCGCCGTATTTTGCCGTGGCCTGCGCCCTGAGCTATCTCCTCTCCGGTTACTGCGGGCTTTACAGCAGCCAGACCATCCTCTATTCCAAGCTCCGTGCGGAGTTCATCAACGTCCGCACCCACGAGTGACAAAAATGTAAGCTCAGACCGGGGAAATGTAAGCCCATTCGATGGCGGCGCATTTCCCCGGCCTGCTATAATAGGCCCCGTAAAGGAGGCATCAATATGCAGATTCTGAATGTAACGGGCCTGAAAAAGGTCTATACCACCCGCTTCGGCGGCAGTCAGGTCACGGCCCTGCGGCAGGTGGACTTCTCCGTGGAGGAGGGCGAATACGTGGCCATTATGGGCGAGTCCGGCTCCGGCAAGACCACCCTGCTGAATATTCTGGCGGCGCTGGATAAGCCCACCGCCGGCCGGGTGGAGCTGGACGGCCGGGACATGTCCGCCGTCCGGGAGTCCGACGCTGCGGCCTTCCGCCGGGACAACCTGGGCTTCGTGTTCCAGGAGTTCAACCTGCTGGACACCTTCACCCTGCGGGACAACATCTACCTGCCCCTGGTGCTGGCCGGGCGGCCCTATCGGGAGCTGAAGGCCCGGCTGGACCCCATCGCCCGCCAGCTGGGCATCCTGGAGCTGCTGGACAAGTATCCCTATGAGGTGTCCGGCGGCCAGAAGCAGCGGGCCGCCGTGGCCCGGGCGCTGATCACCCATCCCCGGCTGATCCTGGCCGACGAGCCCACCGGCGCTCTGGACAGCCGCTCCACCGACGAGCTGCTGGACCTGTTCGCCCAGATCAACCGCCAGGGGCAGACCATCCTCATGGTCACCCACTCCGTCAAGGCCGCCAGCCACGCCGGGCGGGTGCTGTTCATCAAGGACGGCCAGGTGTTCCACCAGCTGTACCGCGGCCAGTGCACCGACGAGCAGCTGTACCAGAAGATCGCGGACACCCTGACCATGCTCCAGGCAGGCGGTGACCGGGCATGAAGCTGTACCGTCATCTGGCCTGGGACGGCATCCGGAAAAACAGCCGCCTCTATGTGCCGTACCTGCTGACCGGCGTAGGCGCCGTGTCGTTTTTTTACATTCTTGCGGCCCTGGCCCGGCTGCCGGAGGGGACCCTGCCCGGCAGCGGCTCCGTGCAGGTGATCCTGAATCTGGGCAGCTTTGTGCTGTGGGTGTTTTCTCTGCTGCTGCTGTTTTACACCCATTCCTTCCTGATCCGCCGCCGGAACCGGGAGTTTGCCCTGTATAACGTCCTGGGCATGGGCAAGGGGGATATTTCCCGCATTCTCTGCTGGGAGTCTCTGCTGTCCGGCGGCCTGTCCCTGCTGGGGGGCCTGGCCCTGGGCGTGGTGCTGAGCAAGCTGGCGGAGCTGGGCCTGCTGCGGATGGTGGGCGCGGCAACGGACATGGTGTACCGGGTGTCCGCCGGGGGTTTGCTCCTGACCCTGGGGCTTTACGCCGGCATTTTCCTGCTGATCCTGATCTCCTCCCTGGTGCGGGTGAGCCGCTCCACTGCCGTGCAGCTGATGCGCAGCCAGGCGGAGGGGGAGAAGCCGCCCCGGGCCAACTGGGCCCTGGCGCTGCTGGGCATCCTGCTGCTGGCCGGGGCCTATTACCTGGCCGTCACCATCCGGGAGCCGCTGGCGGCCCTGACCTGGTTCTTCATCGCTGTGCTGATGGTGATCCTGGCCACCTATCTGCTGTTCATCTCCGGCTCCGTGGCCCTGTGCCGCCTGCTGCAGAAGAACCCCCGGTTTTACTATCAGAAGCGGCACTTCGTGTCCGTTTCCTCCCTGGTCTACCGCATGAAGCGCAACGGCGCGGGCCTGGCCTCCATCTGCATCCTGGGCACCATGGTGCTGGTGATGCTCTCCTCCACCACCTGCCTGTATTTCGGCGCGGAGGATTCCCTCCGTACCCGCTATCCCCGGGATGAAAACATCACCGCCTACTTTCCGGACCGGGCCAGCCAGTCCGGGGACCTGACTTCTCTGCACACCGCCGTGGCGGACGCCGTCCGCCGCAGCGGTATGTCCGCCGCCAACGTCCGGGAGTACCGCTCCGTGTCCTCGGTGATGACCATCCGGGACGGGGTGCTCTCCCCGGATGAGCGCTTCGGCGATCCCGTGGATGTGACCCTGATCCCCCTGGCGGACTACAACGCCGCCATGGGCACGGACTTGACCCTGCCCCAGGGGCAGGTGTACGTCTGCCGCAGCCGGACCAGCTATCAGGGGACCTCCCTGACCCTTCAGAACGGCCCTACCTGGCAGGTGGCGGGCCTGCTGGATAACTTTTTTCCCTCCGGCAGCGACTCCGCCAGCGTCGTCACCCAGCTGTGGCTCATCGTCCCGGACCTCTCCGCCGCAGACGCCCTGGAGCAGGTGATGAACCGGGCCAATATGGGCGTGTCCCGCACCTGGTACTATGGCTTTGACCTGGACCGCCAGCTTCCCGACGCCGCGGACCCCGTGGCCGAGGCCATCCGCCGCATGGCCCAGGACGGCGGCCTGATGGAAAACGGCGTGCTGGGCGTGGAGTCCCTGGCGGAGAATCGCGGAGATTTCTACGGGTCCTACGGAAGCCTGTTCTTCCTGGGCATCATCCTCAGCGTGGGCTTCTCCCTGGCGGCGGTGCTGATCATCTATTATAAGCAGATCTCCGAGGGCTACGAGGACCAGGCCCGCTTCGACATCATGCAGAAGGTGGGCATGACCCGCCGGGACATCCGCTCCAGCATCAACAGCCAGCTGCTGCTGGTGTTCTTCCTGCCGCTGCTGCTGGCGGGGTTGCACCTGGCCTTCGCCTTCCCCTTTGTGCACAAGCTGCTGCTTCTGTTCAACCTCTGGAACACCCGCCTGCTGGTGGGCACCACCGCCGCCAGCTTCCTGGCCTTTGCCGTGCTGTACACCCTGGTGTACCGGATCACCTCCAACGCCTATTACCACATCGTCAGCGGGGGAGGGGAGCGGTAATGCGCCGGTTTGCCTACCGGGCGGTGCTGTGGTGCGGCGGAGCGGTGACGGTGGCCCTGGCCGCTGCCGCCGCCCTGACCGTGTCCCTCACCGACCGCCTCCTGCACAGGCTGGAGCCATAAAGCATAAAAAGTGACCGTATCCGAAAGGATACGGTCACTTTTTGGAGCTTGTGGCCGGATTCGAACCGGCGACCTGCTCATTACGAGTGAGCTGCTCTGCCAGCTGAGCCACACAAGCACACGGCTCCCCGAAGGAAGTCACAAGCTGTATTGTACCATGTTTTGCCCGGCCCGTCAACCACCAATTTTCCGCCCCGCCGGAGGGAATACATGGCGTATTCATGGCGGCGGCACTGCAAGAAATCTCGCGCGAGGAAACAAAAGTTTCCGGATGATGAAGATCCCGGAAACCGGCGGATCTGTCGAAAAATACGCGGATTTTGTCGAAATCCATATTTTCGGTGACTTTCCTGCGGAACGGACCGTTGGCTGTGAATTGACATAACAACCGTACCGGAAACGCTCTACAAAGAGTTATCCACATTTTCCACAGGGTTTTCCACACCGTTGAAAACCGGCATGACACAAGGCTTTTCGATGATTTTACCATTTTTTTGCCAGGCCGGAAAACGGAGTTGTTCACCGGGAGAAATCCGGCCATTTGGTTTACATAATCACATAATCCCGGGATTTATGTCAGAAACTGTCCTTCTTGCAGGCATGACGGAGGCTGATGCAGGCCCTCAGCCAAAATATTTGTCCCGGAAGGGAACATGGTCCACCTGGAAGCTGCGGCCCCGGAGATATTCCAGGAGTCCGGCGTCCGTGGGGAAGTCGAAGGTCAGGCGATAGGAGTACAGAGCCTGCCGGGTCTCGCCGTACCGGCGGTTGGCCCGGCCGTCGCCGTACTTGCCGTCTCCCAGCAGGGGACAGCCCAGGTCGGCCATGGTGGCCCGGATCTGGTGGGTGCGGCCCGTCAGCAGCTGGACCTCCAGCAGGGACAGCTCCCCCCGGGTCTCCAGGGTCCGGTAGCGGGTGACGGCGGTTTTCCCGCCGGGCACCGGCCGGTGATAGACGGCCACCTGCTTTTTCTGCTCGTCCTTCAGCAGGAAGCAGGACACCTCCCCCTCCGGGGGACGGGGGCGGCCCAGGGTGACGCACAGGTACCGCTTGTCGATCTCCCGGTCCCGGATTTTTTCGTTGATGATGCGCAGGGTCTCGGCGTTTTTGGCGGCAATGACGATGCCGCCGGTGTTCCGGTCGATGCGGTTGCACAGGGCCGGGGTGAAGGCGTTCTCCCACCGGGGGTTCCACTCCTGCTTCTGATACAGATACGCCTGGATGTGGTTGATGAGGGTGTTGACCTTCTCCGTCTCGTCGGCGTGGACCACCAGGCCGGGCCGCTTGTTCAGCAGCAGCAGATTCTCGTCCTCATACACGATGTCCAGGCTGGGCTTGAACAGCGTCAGGAAAAGATTGTCCTCCCGGGGCTTGTCAAAGAACTCGTCGTTGATGTATAATTGCAGAACGTCCCCTTCCTGCAGCCGCTGGTCCCGCTGGGCCCTGGCTCCGTTGCACTTGATGCGCTTGAGGCGGATGTATTTCTGCAGCAGCGCCGGGGGCAGCAGGGGCAGACTCTTGGATACGAAGCGGTCCAGCCGCTGCCCGGCGTCGTTTTTTCCGATGGTGATCTCCCGCATGGAGGGGCCTCCCTTACCGATAAAATTCCAGTCTGCTCTTATTCTACCTTGTTTTTCAAAAAAGTCAAAATATTTGTGAGAAAATGTTTGACAAAGGGGACGGAATTCAGTATAATACTACTCGTGTCATTGCGAGGTGTACTATGATTCTGAATGTGAACCGGATTCTGCATACCCCCGGCGCCAGCCAGGATTTCCATTTTGAGATGGATTTGTCCGACATGGAGTTCGGCGGGGAGAAGCCCGTGGTTCACCCGGTCGCTGTGGACGGCAGGGTGTATAACCAGGCGGGTGTGCTGCTGTGTGAGCTTCAGGCCAGTACAACGCTTCGCTGCGTATGCGACCGGTGCATGGAGGAGTTCGACTCTCCCAAAACTGCATCCTTCTCCTGCATTCTGGCGGAGGAGAAGCAGGATCAGGAGAATGACGACATCGTTCTGCTGGACCACGACGAGGTGGACCTGGCGGACCTGGCCGGCACGGCATTTATCCTCGATATGGACACGAAAACCCTCTGCTCGGAGGACTGCAAGGGCCTTTGCCCAGGCTGCGGCGTGAACCTCAACCGCGAGACGTGCCGCTGCAAAAAGCAGGTCGATCCCAGACTTGCCAAGCTGGCCCAGCTGCTCGCGCAGGACGACGGGTGAGAATCTGAAAATATACTACTGCTCAGGCAGTTAAGACCAAGGAGGTGTCAACATGGCAGTACCTAAGGGAAAAGTATCCAAGCAAAGACGCAATAAGAGACGCAGCTCCGTCTGGAAGCTGGCGGCTCCCGGTCTCGTGGCATGCCCCAAGTGCGGCGCGCTGCATCTGCCTCACAGAATGTGCCCGGAGTGCGGTACCTATAACGGCCGCGAGGTCAAGCACGTTGAGTCTGTGGCAGCAGGCAAGTAAAATACCGTGTGTCCTTGTCAGGAGGGAAGATTTTCATCTTCCCTCCTTGCTTTTTGCCCAATTTTTGAATAAAATGGTTGCATATAAATAAGTGGGAGAGATCCATATGATGCGTCTGACCTTCCTGATGCTGCTTGGGAATGCCATATTTTACCTGATCCAGGCGGTTTCCTGCTGCCGGATCCTGACCCGTCGCTTTTCCTGGCCGGTGATGGTTCTGGGCTTCGCCGTCGGCTATCTGCTGTTTGTGACTCCGGCGATCCCGTTTCCGGAGACGGGGATGATACGGGGTGTGATCGCCCTGGTGAGCTTTCCACTGGTGGATATGGTGCTGTTCCGGGATAAATGGTACAGGTGTCTGTTCTGCGGCGTGGCGGCGGTGCTGATCATGTCGACTGCGGATATGATATCGGCGGCCGTTCTGCTGACGCCGGAGCAGCTGCGCCAGGGGCTGACCTTTCAGCCCATTCCGGTGCAGCTGACCTCCTATGCCATCTTCCTGTCGGCGTCGGCGTTTTTCCTGTGGATGTTCACCCTGCTGATGAACCGCTATAAATATCGCCTGTCCGGAAGGGAGTGGGCTCTGTACCTGCTGTTTCCCGTCAGCCAGTGCCTGCTGCTGTATGGCTGGATGATGCTGTGCCGGCTGGATTTCAGCGCCAACCGCATGTGGATTCTGCTGGCGGGACTGATCACCTGCGTGGCGGCGGACGCCGCCCTGTTCATGGCGGTTCGCGGCATGGCCCAGCGGGCGGAGCTGCAGGCGGAAAACGACCTGCTGGCCCAGCAGATCGACCGCCAGAAGGAGCACTATGCGGCCATCACGGCCCAGTATGAGAACATCCGCCGGATCCGTCACGACATCGCCAATCATCTGTACACCATGGACCTGCTGCTGAAGGAGGGGCGGTATGCGCAGGCCCAGGACTATTTTGCGGAGGTGTCCCAGGTCAGCCGTTACAAGTCCGACCTGGGCAGCTGCGAAAACCCTGTGGTGGACGCCTTTCTGTATGCCCGGGCGGAGGATCTGAAGGCCCAGGGCTTTGATGTGGAGTTCCAGGTCGCTGTCCCGGCGGAGTGCGGCATCCGGAATGCGGATATGGTGGTGGCCTTCGGCAACCTACTGGACAACGCGGCGGAGGCCTGTCGGAATGCCGGGGAGAAGCGAATCGCCCTCTCCGCCGGAATGGAGCGGGAATATCTGCACATCCGGGAGCAGAACCCGGCTCCGGTGGGGCCTGTTTCCCATGACCGGCGAATCCCGGAGTTGGAGCGGGGAATCGGACATCATATCCTCCGGGAGCTGGCCGGGAAATACGACGGCAGCTTTACGTTCGAAGCGAAAGACGGAGAATTCAGGGCGGATCTGTTTTTGAAAGAGCGGGGCGTGACGGCCTGACGCATCATGGGACGCCAATGATGCGCGAATGAGGGCGGACCGGCGATCCGGGTGTCCACAGCAGAAAATTGAATTTTTCCGCCGGGAATGCACATGCTATCCTCCGATAAGGAGGTGCGTTCCATGACGGAGGAACCCAACCGGCAGCCGGAGCAGTCCGGCGGCCAGAGCGTCCCGCGGCTCTATGACCTGGGCGCCGCCCTGGTGGAGAGCCGCCGGGGCAGCATATACTGCCTGACCGTCATCGGTCAGGTAGAGGGCCACAATCTGGCCCCCGACAACACGAAAACCACCAAATATGAGCACGTTCTGCCCCTGCTGGCCCATCTGGAGCAGTCGGAGGACGTGGACGGCGTCCTGCTGCTGCTGAACACCGTGGGCGGCGACATCGAGGCGGGCCTGGCCATTGCGGAGATGGTGGCCGGCATGACCAAGCCCACGGTGACCCTGGTGCTGGGCGGCGGCCACTCCATCGGCATCCCCCTGGCGGTGTCCGGGCGGCAGACCTTCATCGTGCCTTCGGCATCCATGACGGTGCACCCGGTGCGCATGAGCGGCCTGATGATCGCCGCGCCACAGTCCTATCGGTATTTTGAACGGGTACAGGAGAGCATCGTGTCCTTCGTGGCCCGGCACAGCCGCATCACCCAGGACGACTTCCGCCGGCTGATGCTGGCCGACGGGGATATGTCCAACGACGTGGGCACCATTCTGTACGGCAGCCAGGCGGTGGAGCTGGGGCTTATCGACCGGCTGGGCACCCTGTCCGACGCCCTGGAGGCTCTTTACGGCATGATCGGGAAAAACGGTTGATTTTGTCGGCCCCCTATGCTATACTGTGTACAAATTGACAGACAGCGGGGGGCAATGGAATGAACACCAATTTCAAAACGGCGTTATTCGGCGGCTTCGACCGGGAGGACGTGGTCAACTATATCCAGCAGATCTCCCGGGAGAGTCAGCAGCGCATTTCCGCCCTGGAGGCGGAGAATCAGGACCTGCAGGAGCGTAACCGCTCCATGGAGGCGGAGCTGAACACCCTGCGCCGGGCGGCGCTGGAAAACGGCGCCGCGGCGGACACCTGCCGCCAGCTGCAGGATCGGCTGTCCCGGCTGCAGGACCAGGCCAGTCAGCTCCAGGCGGAGACGGAGGGCCTCCGGGCCCAGGCGGCGGAGTATCAGTCCCTGAAGGACCACATCGCCGACATTGAGATCAGCGCCCACCGGCGGACGGAGGAGTTCCGGGCCAAGGCCATCGAGCAGCTGCGGCAGCTGGCCCGGCAGCAGGAGGACTGGTGCGCCCAGTCCCGGGCCAAGTATGCCGAGCTGAACCGCCAGTTCTGCCAGAAGCTGGCCCTGGCCCAGCAGACCCTGGCGGAGCCGGACCTGTCCGGCTTCCAGGAGCTGGAGGAGGGCCTGCGGCAGCTGGAGGAGAGCTTCAGCCAGGACGCGTAAAAACGTGAAAAGCCGAGACTATCGGAATACTCGGAAATCTTCCGCCATCGGAAAGGAAGATCGTTACGAAAGAAACCCATCAGGGGTGTCTTTCGTTTGCAATCACCGGTTTTTCAGAACTTTTCAAGTTCTGAAAAACCGCACTCATCTTGTCAAAAAGTCTTTTTTGACAAGATGCAATGGGGCCAGGCGTAAGCCTGGCCCCATTGCTTATTATAGAACCTTTTTATGATAGAATCTCAGCTCCCGGACCCGCCGATCAGGCTCAGGTCAAAGGCAAACAGCACCTCGTTCAGCTCAAACACGTTGTAGTTCCCGTGCTCGATGAAATACTCCACGATGATGTCGGACTTGTTGGAGCGGGACAGGGCGAACCCCGCCTTCATCAGCATATCCTTCGTTTCCTCCAGCGGCAGCTCCAGGGCCAGGGCAAAGGCGATCACGGTGGGCTTGGAGGGCTTGTAGGACTTGTCCGAGCGGATCTTGGAAAAGAGCTTCCGGTCGATGTTCGCCTTCTTGTAGCACTGGGCGTCCGTCATGTCGTTTCTGACGATCCGCAGCGGCATACAGATACCTGCCTTTCCGGCCCGACCGGTTTATTTTCGCCGTCTCAGTCCTTGCGCAGGAGGTTGTTGTCCTCAAAGTAGTCAATGCGCATGGCGTGACGCACATCCCGAAGGGTGGCGGCGGCGGTGCGGCGGGCCGTCTCGCTGCCGACCCGGAGAATTTCGTACACGTCGGGCAGACGCTTCTCCCAATCCTCCCGGCGCTGGCGGATGGGAGCCAGCTCTGCCTGGAGGACATTGTTCAGGAACTTCTTGACCTTCACATCCCCCAGGCCGCCCCGCTGATAGTGGGCCTTCAGCTCATCCAGCCCGCTGTATTCCGGCAGGAACTCCGGGAAATACTCCGGGCGGCAGAAGGCGTCCAGATAGATGAAGACGGGGTTCCCCTCGGTGTGGCCGGGGTCCTCCCGGCGCAGGTGGGTGGGGTCGGTGAACATGGACATGACCTTGGTGCGGATGTCCTCGGGACTGTCGGACAGATAGATGCAGTTGCCCAGGGACTTGCTCATCTTGGCCTTGCCGTCAATGCCCGGCAGGCGCAGACACGCCTGGTTCTTGGGCAGGATGATCTGGGGATCCACCAGGGTGTCGCCATAGACGGCGTTGAACTTGTGGACGATCTCCTTGCACTGCTCCAGCATGGGCAGCTGATCCTCGCCCACGGGGACGGCGGTGGCCCGGAAGGCGGTGATGTCCGCCGCCTGGCTGATGGGATAGCAGAAGAAGCCCACGGGGATGCTGGCCTCAAAGTTGCGCATCTGAATTTCCGCCTTGACGGTGGGGTTGCGCTGGACCCGGGACACGGTGACCAGGTTCATATAATAGAAGGTCAGCTCCGTCAGCTCCGGGATCATGGACTGGATGAACAGGGTGGACTTCTCCGGGTCCAGACCGCAGGCCAGATAGTCCAGAGCCACGTTCATGATGTTCTGGCGGACCTTTTCCGGATGCTCGGCGTTGTCGGTAAGGGCCTGGGCGTCGGCGATCATGATATAGATCTCGTCGAACTTTCCGGAGTTCTGAAGGGCCACGCGCTCCTTCAGGGAGCCCACATAGTGGCCCACGTGCAGGCGGCCGGTGGGCCGGTCGCCGGTGAGGATGATCTGTTTCATATAACGCTCCTTCTGCGGCGCTTCAAAGGGGAAAAGCGCCGGGTATTTTCCTTATTATAAGCGCTGGCAGCTGCTTCGTCAACATTTTTGCCGCCGGAGAGGGGAATTTTCCCGGAAAACCGGGGTTGACAAACCCGGGGAGAGCGGGTACAATATCTTTGATTTTCGCAAAAGACTGCGAAGGGAAAAAGACGGAGCAGGACCCCCTGAAGAGAGTCGGCGGCTGGTGCGAGCCGGCGGAGGCGCTCCGTTGTACTGGCCCCGGAGTTTCCCGCCTGAACAGGGCGGGACGGTCGCGCCCCGTTACAGGCGCCCCGAGCGCGGAGCTTAGCTTCCGCGGAAGCAGGGTGGTACAGCGAGTGATTTCGCCCCTGACCGTGTTATGCGGTCGGGGGATTTTTTTTGTCATATTTATCATCAGAAGGAGAAAAGCATATGAAGTACGATTTTGCCGCCATTGAGAAAAAGTGGCAGAAGCGGTGGGAGGAGACCAAGCCCTATGCCGCCGTCACCGGGGACAAGCGCCCCAAGTTCTACGGGCTGATCGAGTTCCCCTATCCCTCCGGCCAGGGCCTGCACGTGGGTCATCCCCGGCCCTTTACCGCCATGGACATCGTCACCCGGAAAAAGCGCATGGAGGGCTACAACGTCCTGTTCCCCATCGGATTTGACGCCTTCGGCCTGCCCACGGAGAACTACGCCATCAAGAACCACATCCACCCGGCCATCGTCACCAAGCAGAACATCGCCAACTTCACCAGCCAGCTGAAAATGCTGGGCTACGGCTTCGACTGGGACCGCTGCGTGGATACCACGGACCCCAACTATTACAAGTGGACCCAGTGGATCTTCCTGCAGATGTTCAAGAAGGGCCTGGCCTATAAGACCACCATGCCCGTGAACTGGTGCACCAGCTGCAAGTGCGTGCTGGCCAACGAGGAAGTGGTCAACGGCGTGTGCGAGCGCTGCGGCAGCGAGGTCATCCGCAAGGAAAAGAGCCAGTGGATGCTGAAGATCACCGCCTATGCCCAGCGGCTGCTGGACGATCTGGAGGACGTGGACTTCATCGAGCGGGTGAAGATCCAGCAGCGCAACTGGATCGGCCGCTCCACCGGCGCGGAGATCACCTTCGACACCAACGTGGGCGACCGGGTTACCGTGTATACCACCCGGGCCGACACCCTGTTCGGCACCACCTATATGGTCATCTCCCCGGAGCACCCCCTGCTGAAGCAGTGGCAGCCCAAGATTAAGAATTGGGACGCCGTGGCCGCCTATCAGGAAGAGGCCGCTCATAAGTCCGATTTTGAGCGGGGCGAGCTGAACAAGGAAAAGACCGGCGTCCGGCTGGAGGGCATCGAGGCCATCAACCCCGTGACCCACAAGCCCCTGCCCCTGTTCGTGTCCGACTATGTCCTCATGGGCTACGGCACCGGCATCGTCATGGGCGTTCCCGGCCACGACCAGCGCGACTGGGAGTTTGCCACGAAGTTCGGCCTGCCCATCATCGAGGTGGTCAAGGGCGGCGACGTCACCAAGGAGGCCTTTGTGGCCAAGGACGACAGCGCCGTGATGGTGAACTCCGGGTTCCTCAACGGCATGACCGTGAAGGAAGCCATCCCCGCCATGAAGAAATATGTGGTGGAGCAGGGCTTCGGCAAGGAGAAGGTCAACTATAAGCTCCGGGACTGGGTGTTCTCCCGCCAGCGGTACTGGGGTGAGCCCATCCCCCTGGTCCACTGCGACAAGTGCGGCTGGGTGGCCCTGCCGGAGGAGCAGCTGCCGCTGGTCCTGCCCCAGGTGGAGAGCTATGAGCCCACCGACGACGGCGAAAGCCCCCTGAGCAAGATGACCGACTGGGTCAACACCACCTGCCCCTGCTGCGGCGGCCCCGCCAAGCGGGAGACCGATACCATGCCCCAGTGGGCCGGCTCCAGCTGGTACTTCCTGCGGTATATGGACCCCCACAACGACAAGGCCCTGGCCAGCAAGGAGGCCCTGGAATACTGGAGCCCCGTGGATTGGTACAACGGCGGCATGGAGCACACCACCCTGCACCTGCTGTACTCCCGGTTCTGGCACAAGTTCCTGTATGACATCGGCGTGGTGCCCACCAAGGAGCCCTATGCCAAGCGCACCAGCCACGGCATGATCCTGGGCGAGGGCGGCGAGAAAATGTCCAAGTCCCGGGGCAACGTGGTGAATCCCAACGATATCGTGGCCCAGTACGGCGCGGATACCATGCGCCTGCACATTATGTTTATCGGTGACTTTGAGAAGGCCGTCACCTGGTCCAACGAGGCGGTGAAGGGCTCCAAGCGTTTCCTGGACCGCTGCTGGAACCTGATGGACCTGGCCCAGGACAGCGACGAAATTTCCGAAAAGAACGAGGCCCTGATCCACAAGACCATCAAGAAGGTCACCGCCGATATCGACGATCTGAAGATGAACACCGCCATCGCCGCCCTGATGGCCATGGTCAACGAGTTCTATTCCTCCGGCCTGACCCGTGGCGACCTGCAGCAGCTGATGCTTCTGCTGTCCCCGTTTGCGCCGCACATGGTGGAGGAAATGTGGGAGCTTACCGGCTACGCCGAAAAGACCGGCAGGATGGCCATGCAGATGCCCTGGCCCGTCTATGACGAGGGCAAGACCGTGGACACCCATGTGGACATGGCTATTCAGGTCAACGGCAAGCTCAAGGGCGCCGTCACCGTCCCCGCCGGCAGCGGCCAGGAGACCGTCATGGCCGCCGCCATGGAGCTGGACAAGGTCAGAAAGGCCGCCGAGGGCATGACCGTGGTCAAGACCATCCTGGTGAAGGACAAGCTCATGAACCTGATCGTCAAGCCCGCGAAATAATCGGAATCGTAAAAAATGTTGGAAAACGGCTTGACAAGGCAGGGCCTACACAGTATAATGCTATTGTTAAAGTCATGTCCAATGGCTCTTAAAGAGTATCCAGGATCGAGCCGGATACATCGGAGGGAGGGAAAATAGATGTCCGAAGTCCACGTCAAGGAAGGCGAGTCCCTGGACAGCGCTCTGAAGCGTTTCAAGAGAAGCTGCGCCAAGGCAGGCGTCCTGGCTGAAGTGCGGAGAAGAGAGTGCTACGAAAGCCCCAGCGTCAAGCGCCGCAAGAAGTCCGAGGCTGCCCGCAAGAACAGAAACAAGAGATATTATTAATCGTCTCAAAAGCGTGCTGAACGTTGCGTTCAGCACGCTTTTTTTGCGGCCGATTTCATAATTTGTTCAAAGAATTTTCACCATTGCCCGAACCGCGTATGTATAATGTTATAATGTGTAGCTTGTCCAAAAGGAGCAAGGCGCTTTTTTCGCAAGCCTGGCTCTCCCTCTGGGAGAGCTGTCACCGAAGGTGACTGAGAGGGCCTGCAAACCCTTTATCAAAAAAAGCCCTGCTTTTTTTGATAAAGGTCTCATCTAAACCCCTTGGAAAGCGGGTATACTGCTTCTGCGCCGGTGATCCCCGCGCGAAGGCCCCGATAGCGCGGAAAAGGTTGATTTTTTGGGCTGAACCTGCTATAATGAACGGACTTGTCAAAGGATAACCGGAAAAGGATTTTTGTTATGCTGAGAAGATTCAAATCGTCTGTTACCTTTTTAATGAAGCTGCTGGCCTTTCTGCTGTGTGCCGCCTGCTTTTTCGGCCTGTTCGGACTGGAATATTTCTTCCTTCTGCGCCCCAGCCGCACCCTGGGCGTCACGGCGGTGGCCTTCGTGGTGGTCTACGTCCTGATGACCAAGGTCTACGGCGGCTTCGACATCGGAAAGCGCAAAAGCAAGCCCATCGTGTTCTCCATGGCCCTGACCCTGCTGCTGACGGACCTGGTGACGCACTTCCTGCTGTGCATCATGAATACCACCGTCATCCACGGGGGACGCTTTGTATATGAGTGCCCGCTGCTGCTGCTGGCGGTCTATATGCTGCAGGTGGCCCTGGTGATCATCATGGCCTACGGCGGCAACGACCTGTACTTCAAGGTCAATAAGCCCCAGCGCTGCCTGATGGTGGCCCGCCGGGGCGAGTGCATCGAGGACCTGATCAAAAAAGTGGGCCGCTATAAAAAGCAGTACAACATCCAGCAGGTGGCCTGGCTGGACCAGCCGGATCTGCTGACCTGCGTGGACCACGCCGACGCCGTGTTCCTGTATGAGCTTTCCGTCCGGGAGCGCACCGACCTGGTGGAATACTGCTACCAGACCCGCAAGGACCTGTACTACAGCCTGGAGATGTCCGACGTGGTGGCCATGGCCGGGGAGCGGGTCATGTTCGACGACAAGACCATGATGTACTGCCCGGTCCGGGAACTGCGGTTCGAGGAGCGCATCGTCAAGCGCCTGGGGGATATCCTGGTGTCCGTGGTGGGCCTGGTGCTGACCTCCCCCATCCTGCTGGCAACGGCCCTGGCCATCCGCCTGGAGGACGGCGGCCCGGTGTTCTACCGCCAGAAGCGCGCCACCTACGGCGGCCGGGTGTTCGAGGTGTACAAATTCCGCTCCATGCGGGCCCAGGATGGCAGCATCCACGTCTCCGCCAAGAAGGATGACGACCGCATCACCAAGGTGGGCCACATCATCCGCAAATTCCGCATCGACGAGTTGCCCCAGCTGATCAACGTCCTGAAAAGCGACATGAGCATTGTGGGCCCCCGGCCCGAGATGCTGGAAAACGTGGAAAAATATACCGATGACCTGCCGGAGTTCCGCTATCGCCTGCGTGCGAAGGCGGGGCTCACCGGCCTTGCCCAGATTTACGGCAAATACAACACCTCGCCCCGGGACAAGCTCATCATGGACCTGGCCTATATCCAGCAGTACAGCGTCTGGCTGGACCTGAAGCTGATCCTGCGGACGGCTCTGGTATTGCTGACGCCGGAGGAGAGCACCGAGGCCTTCGAGGACAAGAAAACGGAGGAAAAACCGTAATGCATACCACAAAGCGCGCCGTGCTGCTCAGCTGCTCCGACCACTATAACCACCGCCTCTACGTCATCGACGGCTATCTCAGGTCCCTGGGCTACGAGACGGTGTACTACACCAGCGACTTTGACCACACCTCCAAAAAGGTGTTCCGCTGCACGGTCCCCGGCTGCCGCCAGATCCATGTGCGGCCCTATCAGAAAAACCTGTCCCTGTCCCGGATTCTGTCCCATCGGGACTTTGCCCGCCTGGTGTTCCGGGAGCTGGAGCAGGACCCCCCGGACGTGGTGGTGGCCCAGCTGCCCCCCAACTACCTGGCCCATTATGCCGCCCGCTTCAAGGCCCGGCACCCGGAAACCAGGCTGATCTTCGAGATTTTCGACATGTGGCCGGAGACCTTCCCCTCCGGCTCCATGAAGCGCCTGCTGGCCCTGCCCTTTTCCGTGTGGGCCGGTCTGCGGGATAAGAACCTCTCTGCTGCGGACCGGGTGATCCCCGAGTGCAGGCTGTTCTGCCGCAAGCTGGGTCTGCCGGAGGAGAACGCCATCTACCTGGCCTCCCGCCGCGACCCGGACCAGACGCCGGAGGCCCATCTGCGCTCCGACGGGCTGGACCTGTGCTACCTGGGGGCCATCAACAACGTGGTGAACGTCGACGCCATCGCCGGCCTGACGGCCCAATTGGCCCGGCTGAAGCCCGTCACCGTCCATGTCATCGGCGACGGCGAGAAATGCTCCCAGCTGCTCCAGGCCCTGCGTGACGCCGGGGCGGAGGTGGACTGGCTGGGCGTGGTATATGACGAAAGCCGGAAGCACGAGGTCATGAGCCGCTGCCACTTCGGCTTTAACCTGATGAAGCCCGACGTGTGCGTGGGCCTGACCATGAAGTCCGTGGATTATTTCCGCCACGATCTGCCCATTCTCAACAACATTCCCGCCGACACCGCCGAGCTGGTGGACCGGGAACAGGTGGGTCTCAACGTGGGGGAGGACACGGCGGCCCGGGTGGCCGCCATGACGGTGGAGGACTGTCTGCGCATGCGTAGGAACGTCCGCCGGGTCTTTGACGAGAATTTTGACCTGCCGGTGGTGCAGGCCCGATATGCCGCCCTGCTGCAGGGCATTGTGTGAGGATACGACCGTGGAAAAACAGATATTGATCCTGCTGGCTGCCTACAAGGGCGGCCGGTTTATCCGGCCCATGGTGGACTCCATCCTGGCGCAGGACGTGGGGGGCTGGAGGCTGATCCTGTCGGACGATGGGGAGGATACCGCCCCCATTTTGCAGGAATACGCCGATAAATATCCGGATAAAATAACGCATTATCGTTCCGGCCGCCGGTTCGGCAGCGCCCAGAAGCACTTCATGCACCTGCTGGAGCAGTTCGGGGGCCAGGCCGACTACATCATGTTCAGCGACCAGGACGACGTGTGGCACCCGGACAAGGTGCGCCTGACCCTCCGGCTGATGGAGCAGGCGGAGACAGACCCGGCCCTGCCGGTGCTGGTCCACACGGACCTGCGGGTGGTGGACGGCCAGCTGCATGAGATGGACCCCTCCTTCCAGCACTATTCCGGCCTGGACGGCCATCGTCTGGCGCTGGAGCAGCTGCTGGTGCAGAATGTGGTCACCGGCTGCACCATGATGATCAACCGCTCCCTGGCCCGGCTTGCCTGCCGCCCGGTGGGGGAGGGGGATATGCTGATGCACGACTGGTGGCTGGCGCTGATCGCCGCCGCCATGGGCCGGGCCGTGTTCCTGGACCGCGCCACCATTGACTACCGCCAGCACGGCGGCAACGTGGTGGGGGCCAAGGATCCCCGCTCGGCGGGCTATGTGCTGCAGAAGCTCAAGGGCGGTGCGGTGCGCCGTTCCCTGGTGGATACGGCCCGACAGGCCGGGGCTTTCCTCTCCTGCTATCGTCAGGAGCTGACCCCGGATCAGCAGGCCCTGCTGGCGGACTATGCCGCCGCCCCTGAAAAGGGAAAACTGGCCCGGCTGGCCCTTTACCGGCGGCGGGGCCTGTGGAAGTACGGCCTGAACCGCCGTATCGGACAAATTCTTTGGTGGTGAATCTTTTGCAAAATCGAATCCGTAATATGACGGAGGAGCTCCGGCAGGGCGCCTTTACCCAGCGGTGCAGCCAGCTCTCCTTCGGCGTTCTGTGCCTGCTCCTGCTGGAATGCAGCATCACCGGCGGCGGCCGCTATTGGGAGGTTGGACCTGTCAGCGTCCGCATTCTGCTGGGGGGCCTGGCGGCTGTTCTGGCCCTGCCGGAGCTTTTCCGGCATCTGGGCGCATACCTGAAAAAGCCCTCCATCTGGCTGACGCTGATATTTGTGGTGTGGCTGGCCTTCTGTGCTTGGCTGGGCATCCGGTCAAACAACCGCATGGACGTGCTGATCACCGACGTAAAGGGCTTCATGTGGCTGTTCCTGATCCCCGTGTTTGTGGCTGTGGTCCGGTCCCGCGACCGGCTGCGGACCCTTCTGAGCTGGGTCCTGGCGGGGGCGGTGATCCAGGCGGCTCTGATCCTGGCGGTGAACGCCGCCGTGGTGCTGTCGGATAACCCCGAGCCCCTGTGCCGCTGGCTGACGGCCCATTCCATCGGGCTGGTGGACATTGTGTCCGACAAGCTGGTCCGGGTGTTCTTCAAGAGCAGCCCCTATATGATCGTGGGCTGCGTGGTGGTGCTGTTCCGCCAGGCCCGGGCGCCGAAGCTGCGCTGGCGCTATGTGCTGGCGGTGGCTCTGCTGTTCAACGCCCTGCTTTTAAGCTATACCCGCTCCCTGTACGGAGCTTTAGGGCTGACGGCCCTGATCAGCATCGTTGCGGTGCTGGTGCTGTGCCCGGAGGGTCGGCGGCGGACGGCGGCGTTTCTGCTGGCTGCCGTGGTGTGCTTCGGCGTGCTGGTCACGGTGCAGGAGTTTGTCCTGGAGGGCAGCTATCTGAGCTTTGCTGTGTCCCGCACCATCGGCCAGGAGGTCCCCACCTCCTGGGCCTCCCAGCTGCGGGGCCGCATCCGGGGAGATATCTCCGATGACAAGCCCAACGACGCCGAGATGGACCGTCAGCGGGCCTATATCCAGGTCACCGAGAAATCCGACCGGTTCCGCCAGGAAACCCAGGACGGCCTCAAGGACTGCATCCGCCGCAGTCCCATCATTGGCTGCGGCCTGGGCGCTGCGGCCGCCAGCCGGGACAGCGGCGTGGACGAGTATTTCTATCTGGACATGCTGGCCCGGACGGGTATCGTGGGGCTGCTGCTGTACATGCTGCCCTTTGGCTATGTGGTGGTCTGGTGTCTGCGGCGGCGGGAGCTGCTGCGGGAATGCCCGGAGGGGGCGGCCGTGGTCTGCGGCCTGTGCACCTTCTGGATCGTCACCTGGTTCAACCCCTGGATGAACGCCGTGCTGGGCATCGCCTGGTACGCCGTCGCCCTGTCGGTCCCCCAGGCGCTGGAGGAGCGCAGCGTTTGATACTGCGCAACAGGAGAATGTTTTACCATGGCGAATGAATCAAGCGGAAAAAAAGCCCTGAAGGCCGGACTTGGCTACACGGTGGGCAATATGCTGGTGAAGGGCCTGTCCTTCCTGGCCATCCCCCTGTTTGCCAGGCTGATGACGGTGGAGGACTTCGGCATTTACAGCACCTTCAGCTCCTATGTCATGATCGTGACGGTGCTGGCGGGCTTCACCCTGCACACCAGCGTCCGCAACGCGAAGCTGGATTATGTGGACCTCACCGGCTCCTACTGCTCCTCCGTGACCCTGCTGGTCATCGGCAATTCCCTGCTGCTGCTGGGCCTGAGTCTGGTGTTTGCCGCGCCGCTGGCCCGGTCCCTGAGCCTGGAGCAGCCGTATCTTCCGGCGCTGATCGTGCTGGAGAGCTTCGGCATGGCCATGCTGACCTTCTACAACTCCGTCCTTTCGGTGGACTATAAGTATAAGGAGTACCTGGTGCTGAGCCTGGTGTATGCCGTGGCTGGCATCGGCGGCTCCGTGCTGCTGATCCTGACCCTCTGCCGGGGCCAGGGATACCTGGGCCGCATCCTGGGCACCCTGATCCCTGCGGTGCTGGTGGGCATCTATGTGGTGTTCCGCCTGTGGCGGAAGGACCGCCCCCGCATCAGCCGGGAATACTGGCGCTACGGCATGGCCATCAGCCTGCCCACGGTGCCCCACGGCCTGAGCCAGCTGCTGCTGAACCAGTTTGACCGCATCATGATCAAGTCCATCATCGGCAGCACCGAGGCCGGACTTTACAGCTTTGCCTATAATGTGGGGATGATCTTCCAGGTCATCACCAATTCCATGGACACCGCCTGGGCACCCTGGTTCTTTGAAAAGATGAAGGCCCGGGAGTACCCGGCCATCCGCCGGGCCGCCTCGGCCTATGTGATCTTCGTGTCCATCGGGGCCATGGCCCTGGCGCTGATCTCTCCGGAGGTCATCCTCATTGCCGGCGGCTCCAAATACAGCGACAGCCGCTACGTGACCATGCCCATCGTGCTGTCCATGTACTACGCGTTTTTGTATACCCTGCCCTCCTCGGTGGAGTATTACTATAAGAAAACCAAGCTCATCGCCCTGGGCACCATGCTGGCGGCGGGCATGAACATCCTGCTCAACGCCGTGTTCATTCCGGCCTTCGGCTATGTGGCGGCGGCCTACACCACCGTGGCCTGCTACCTGCTGTATTATCTGCTGCATGTGGTCCTGTCCTGGTGGGTCCACAAGGGCATGGTGTATGACATTCTCCAGCAGTTCTTCTGGCTGGGGATCGTGTCGGTGGTGTCGCTGGTGACGGTGGCTCTGACGGACCTGTTCTGGATCCGGATGGGACTGCTGGCGGCCCTTCTGGGCGTATGCCTGCTGTGGACTCTCCGCCACCGGGACCAGGTGGCCCGGACCCTTGCGGTGTTCCGCAAAAAATCGGCCTGAACCCGGGACAAAACCCCCGGTTTTGCGGGACATCCCGCCTTGTCCCGGGACGGAAATATAAGAGAAGTTACGAAATAACGGATAGGAGTGAGATAAGTGGAGGAACTGACGCTTCGGCAAATGCAGGAGGGAGCTCTGAACATTCTCAAGAAATTGGACGGCATCTGCCGGGAGCAGGGGTTGCGGTATTTCCTGTTTTACGGCACGCTGATCGGGGCCATCCGTCACAAGGGCTTCATTCCCTGGGATGACGACCTGGACGTGGCCATGCCCCGGCCGGACTTTGACAAGCTGGTGGCCTACTGCCGCCGGCACCGGCAGGAGCTTCAGCCCATGCAGCTGATGACCGTGGACGACAACCCCCAGTATGTGTACCCCATCGCCCGGTTCAGCGACACCCGCTACCGGGTGAAGTACCAGGGCATCCGGGATTACGGCCTGGGCCTGTTTGTGGATATCTATCCTCTGGACGGCTGCGGAAACACCGAGGAGGAGGCCAAGGCCTGGGTGCAGCAGCCCATGCGGGACGTGAAATTCATCAACTGCTGCGCCGCCGAAAAGTTCACCCCCAGCCGCCGGGGCTGGCTCCACACCCCCGCCAAGCTGGCGGGCTTTGCCTGGGCCCGGCTCCACGGAAGCGCCCATTACATCCACCGCATCGAGGCCTGGGCCCGGCAGAAGGACTATGAAAAGTGCCGGTATGTGGGCTGCACCGTGTGGGATACCAAGTGGAACATCGTGTACCCGCGGGAGGACCTGGAAAAAACGCTGTATGTTCCCTTTGAGGATGCAGAGTTCCCCATTCCCGCCGGATATGACCGGATGCTGCGCCACACCTATGGCGATTACATGACGCCCCCGCCGCCGGAACAGCGGATCGGGCAGCATTTTTACACCGTATGGCCCAAGGAACAAGGGGCCGCGGAGGAACATAAGGAAGGAGCCATTTCATGAAAGGTATCGTTTTGGCCGGCGGAGCCGGTACGCGCCTGTATCCCCTGACCATGGTCACCAGCAAGCAGCTGCTGCCGGTGTATGACAAGCCCATGATCTATTACCCCCTGTCCACCCTGATGATGGCGGGGATCCGGGACATTCTCATCATCTCCACCCCCACGGATCTGCCCAATTTCGAGCGTCTGCTGGGGGACGGAAGCCAGTTCGGCATCCGGCTGAGCTATAAGGTGCAGCCCTCGCCCGACGGCCTGGCCCAGGCGTTCCTGCTGGGCGAGGAGTTCATCGGCGACGACTGCTGTGCTATGGTGCTGGGAGACAACATCTTCTACGGCAGCGGCTTCCGTGCCCGTTTGAAGCAGGCGGCGGCGGATGCCCAGCAGGGCCGGGCCAGCATCTTCGGCTACTATGTCAACGACCCCGAGCGCTTCGGCATCGTGGAGTTCGACGAAACCGGAAAGGTCATCTCCGTGGAGGAGAAGCCCCAGCATCCCAAGAGCAACTACTGCATCACGGGGCTGTATTTCTACGACAACCGGGTGGTGGACATGGCCAAGCGGGTGAAGCCCAGCGCCCGGGGCGAGCTGGAGATCACCGACCTGAACCGCTTCTATCTGGAGGACGGCACCCTGAACGTGCAGCTGCTGGGCCGGGGCTATGCCTGGCTGGACACCGGCACCATGGACTCCCTGGTGGATGCGGCGGACTTTGTGCGCACCATCGAGACCCGCCAGGGCTCCCAGATCGCGGCCCTGGAGGAAATCGCCTTCAACGAGGGCTGGATCGACAAGGAGACCCTGCTCCAGTCCGCCCAGCGCTATGGCAAGTCCCCCTACGGCCAGCATCTGATGCACGTGGCCGATGGTAAAATTCGATATTGATAGGTGATTTGCATGAAAATTCTGGACACAAAAATTCCCGAGGTAAAGATCATCGAGCCGGACGTGTTCGGCGATCACCGGGGCTGGTTCATGGAAACCTGGTCCCAGCCCAAGTATGAATCCCTGCATTTTGCGCCCATGCAGGACAACGAGAGCTTCACCGCCAAGAAGGGGACCCTGCGGGGCATCCACTTCCAGCAGGACCCCATGGCCCAGGCCAAGATCGTCCGGGTGGTGCGGGGCGCCGTGATGGACGTGGCGGTGGACCTGCGGAAGGGGTCCCCCACCTATCTGCAGTGGGTATCCGTGGAGCTCAGCGCCGAGAATAAGCGCCAGTTCTACATTCCCCGGGGCTTCGGCCACGGCTTCGTGACCCTGACGGACGACGTGGACTTCTGCTATAAGGCGGACAACCTGTACGACCACCCCAGCGACCGGTCCATCCGCTTCGACGACCCCGCCATCGGCGTGGACTGGGGCGTGACGGATCCGATCCTGTCCGACAAGGACAAAAACGCCCCCCTGCTGGCGGACAGCGACTGCAACTTCGTTTACGGAAAGGGAGAATGAGCCATGACCATTATCGTTACCGGCGGCGCCGGCTTTATCGGCAGCAACTTCGTGTTCCATATGCTCAAGGAGCACCCCGACTACCGCATCGTGTGCCTGGACAAGCTGACCTATGCGGGGAACCTGTCCACCCTGGCCCCCGTGATGGACAACCCCAATTTCCGCTTTGTGAAGGCGGATATCTGCGACCGGGAGGCCGTTTACAAGCTGTTTGAGGAGGAGCACCCCGACATGGTGGTGAACTTCGCCGCCGAGAGCCATGTGGACCGCTCCATCGAAGACCCCGGCGTGTTCCTGCAGACCAATATCATCGGCACCGCCACCATGATGGACGCCTGCCGCAAGTACGGCATCCAGCGCTATCACCAGGTGTCCACCGACGAGGTGTACGGCGACCTGCCCCTGGACCGGCCGGACCTGTTCTTCACCGAGGAGACGCCTATCCATACCTCCAGCCCCTACTCCAGCTCCAAGGCGTCCGCCGACCTGCTGGTGCAGGCGTATCACCGGACCTATGGCCTGCCGGTGTCCATCAGCCGCTGCTCCAATAACTACGGGCCCTATCACTTCCCGGAGAAGCTGATCCCCCTGATGATCGCCAACGCCCTGAACGACAAGCCCCTGCCCGTGTACGGCGAGGGCCTCAACGTCCGGGACTGGCTGTATGTGGAGGATCACTGCCGGGCCATCGACCTGATCATCCACAAGGGCCGGGTAGGCGAGGTGTACAACGTGGGCGGCCACAACGAGATGCGCAACATCGACATTGTGAAGCTGATCTGCAAGGAGCTGGGCAAGCCCGAGAGCCTCATCGTCCATGTGGCGGACCGGAAGGGCCACGATATGCGCTATGCCATCGACCCCACCAAGATCCACAACGAGCTGGGCTGGCTGCCGGAGACCAAGTTCGCCGACGGCATCAAAAAGACCATCGACTGGTACCTGAATCACCGGGAGTGGTGGGAGACCATCATCTCCGGCGAGTATCAGGACTATTACGAGAAAATGTACGGCAATCGCTGAGTGATGGAGGAGCAGAGAGTCAAGGCCGGGGCGGGGCCGATACCGTCCGCCCATCTGGGCTTTGTGGACGCCGCCAAGGGCCTGGGCATCCTGGCGGTGATCTGGGGACATATGGACTATCTGTGGAGCACCAGCTCTGTGTGGTTCTCGTCCTTCAAGCTGGCGGTGTTCTTTGTGGTGGTGGGCCTGCTGAAGGCGCGCCGCTATGAGGCCCGGGGACAGGAGGAGAGCTGCGGCGCCGTGTGGGGCAAGCGGCTGTATTCCCTGGTCATCCCCTATGGGGTGTACTCCCTGTTGGCCATTCTGGCGCACCTGGCCTTTGCGGCGGTGCGGCACCAGGGCATAAGAGAGGCCCTGGGGGGGGATATCTTCCTGACCATTACGCTGCGGGGCATCGCCACCCTCTGGTTCCTGCCCACGCTGCTGCTGGCTGAGCTGCTGTTTGCGGCCATCCGGCCGGAGAGCCGGTCCAGGGCCGTGAAGCTGCTGCTGTGCATCCTGATGCCGGTGCTGCTGTGGGCGGTGTGCTGGTTCTATGAGGGGATGGACCTGCCGGAGGGGCTGCTGGCCCAGGCGGGGCAGAACCTGTTTGTGGTGGCGGCCAAGAGCGTCAGCGGGTGCTGGTTCATGCTGTGCGGCTATTACATCTATCGCCATCTGGACCCCAAACGGCTGAGCAGGCCGCTGATCCTGGTGGTGCTGCTGGCGGTGAACCTGGGGCTGTCGCTGCTGAGTCCGGAGCTGGATTTCAACGCCTTCCGGCTGGGCCGCTTCGGCCTGGTGTTCTATGTCAACGGCGTGCTGGGCTCCGTGGCGCTGCTGGAGCTGTTGCGGTATCTGGAGGGGCGGATGTCCCTGCGGCCGCTGATCTGGTGCGGGAAGAACTCCATGTTCCTGATGGCCACGCATCTGCCCTGGTATATCGCGCCGGTGCTGGTGGCCGTGGGGAAGCGGTTCTATACCGCCGCGGCGCCGGATGTGAAGTATTTCCTGGTCATGCTGGCGGAGTTTGCCGCCCTGATGGCCATTGAGTTCGTGATGGTCCGGTGCAAGGACAGGATCAAGGACGCCATTACCGGCGGCGGAAAGGAAAAGGCCGTCAGCCGGGCCATCCAGTATCTGTAAGGAGGCTGCAAAATGAAAATTCTGGTAACGGGCGTGGGCGGTCAGCTGGGCCACGACGTCATGAACGAGCTGGCCCGCCGGGGCCATCAGGGCGTGGGTAGCGACATTGCCCCGGTATACAGCGGCATCGCCGACGGCTCCGCCGTGACGGGGATGCCCTATGTGGCCATGGACATCACCAATGAGCAGCAGGTGCGGCAGGTGATGGACCAGGTGCGGCCCGACGCCGTGATCCACTGCGCCGCCTGGACGGCGGTGGACCTGGCCGAGGACGCCGACAAGCAGCCCAAGGTCCGGGCCATCAACGTGGACGGCACCGCCCATCTGGCCCAGGCCTGCCGGGAGATGGACTGCAAGATGATGTACATTTCCACGGACTATGTGTTCAACGGCCAGGGGGAGACCCCCTGGCAGCCGGACTGCAAGGACTATCAGCCCCTGAATTTCTACGGCGAGACCAAGCTGGGCGGCGAGCTGGCCGTCAGCTCCCGGCTGGAGAAGTATTTCATCGTGCGGATCGCCTGGGTGTTCGGCCTGAACGGCAAGAACTTCATCAAGACCATGCTCCAGCTGGGCAAGACCCACGACAAGCTGCGGGTGGTGTGCGACCAGATCGGCACGCCCACCTATACCCTGGACCTGGCGCGGCTGCTGGTGGACATGATCGAGTCCGACAAGTACGGGTATTACCACGCCACCAACGAGGGCGGGTATATCTCCTGGTACGACTTCGCCTGCGAGATCTTCCGCCAGGCGGGGCTGCCGGTGCAGGTGGACGCCGTGACCACGGCGGAATACGGCGCGTCCAAGGCGGCCCGGCCCTTCAACAGCCGCCTGGACAAGAGCAAGCTGGCAGAAAACGGCTTCACGCCGCTGCCGGAGTGGAAGGACGCCCTGAGCCGGTATCTCCGGGAGCTGGGCGACAATCAGTAAGCGAAAAAGAGCTTGTCAAATAAGACTTTTTTGACAAGCTGACGGGCATCCGGCCCTGGCCGGATGCCCGTTTTTTTGGGCACACAATGCGGTACAATGGCAGCCGCAGTGCGGGGAAACGAGATTGTATGGCACTTTGCGACGGCCTGTTTACGGACATAATGGATGTTCTGACCGCCTGATTTACGGCGGTGGAATGTGAAAATAATACAATTCCCGTCAAAATGATGACGGCATATGATTAATTTGTCTTTTTTTTTTTTTTTTTTGTGGATTGCTGTTGAAAATGGCCGCTATACGTTGTATAATACACTAAGGCCGGAAGGCGCATTTATATCCCTTTCATAAGTCAGAAGGGTCCGTGAAACAATGACTGCATAAGGCGGCGGCGCTGCTTTTCTGAGCCATGCGGAGCAATGACCAAGGCGGGAATACGAGAGATATCGAGGAAAGGCCAGGATAGCCAGCATGAGAGGTACATCAGCTGAAGCCATTGAACGAACGGAATCCTCTTTGCCGGAGGCGGCAGAGTCCTTTCTGCGGGGAAATACCTCCGCTGGATACCTGGCGGTCAAGCGGCTGGCGGATATCGTGTGCGCGCTGGCGGGCCTTATCCTGCTGGCGGCGCCGATGCTGATCCTGAGCGCGATCATCGTCATCGACTCGCCGGGGCCGGCCATTTTCAGGCAGGAACGATTGGGAAAAAACGGAAAAACCTTCATGATCCTGAAGTTCCGCACCATGCGGCTGAACGCAGAGGAAAACGGGCCGCAGTGGGCGCAGGAACGCGACCCGCGCTGCACCAGAGTGGGCCTTTTTCTGCGCCGCTCCCGGCTGGATGAGCTGCCGCAGCTGTTCAACATCCTGGACGGGAGCATGAGCCTGGTGGGTCCCCGCCCGGAAAGACAGTATTTTTATCAGAAATTTGAGGAATACATACCCGGCTTTTCCCGCCGGCTGGCGGTGACGCCGGGCCTGACGGGCTATGCCCAGGTCAACGGGGGCTATTCCCTGCCGCCGGAGGAAAAGATCGTTTATGATATGTATTACATTCGGAATCAGTCGCTGCGGATGGATCTGCACTGCCTGGTGAAAACGGTGCGGGTGGTATTCACCGGAAACGGAGCGCGATGATGGCAGAGAAAGGAACCGGGCTGCCGGAGATCTCGGTGTTGATGCCGGCATACAACGCCGAGCGGTATATCGAGGCGGCGATCCGTTCGCTGGAAGAGCAGACGGTGGAAAATTGGGAGCTGATCGTGGTGGACGACTGCTCCACGGACGGCACGGCGCAGCTGCTGCGCCGCCTGGCGGCAGAGGATCCCCGGATCCGGCCGATATTCAGCGCGGAAAACCGCGGCGCGGCCGCCAGCCGGAATCTGGCGCTGGAGCAATGCCGGGGAAGCTATGTTGCGCTGCTGGACGCGGACGATCTGTGGCGTCCCCGGAAGCTGGAGCGGCAGCTGGCCCTGGCGGAGAAAACGGGGGCGGACATCGTCTATTGCTCCTATGCCCTGATCGACGAGGCGGGGGAGAAGAACGGCGCGCCCTTTGTGGTGCGCGAGACGACCGATTTCGAAAAGATGCTGGTCTGCAACACCCTCAGCTGCTCCACGGTGTTCATAAAAAGGGAAGCCATGCGCCCCTTTGACACGCGGTTTTATCATGAGGACTACGCCCTGTGGCTGGAGCTGCTGCGGGACGGATGCAGGGCGGTGGGCACGGCCGAGGTGCTGGCGGATTACCGCATCCTGCCGGGCTCCCGGTCCAACAACAAGTGGAAAAGTGCGCGGCACCGCTGGGAGATCTATCGGGATCTGCTGGGGCTGTCTCCGGTGAAGCGGTCGGCCCTGATGCTGCGGTACACCCTGAGCGGGTTGAGAAAATATGCGGATACGAGGCTATAGCGTATGGATACAGGTGCAACGGAACTCAGACGCAGGCATCAGATGGTGCTGCTGGAAATGCTGAAGGAATTTGACCGCATTTGCCGCAGGCACGACATACCCTATATGCTCTTTGCCGGAACGGCGCTGGGCGCTCAGCGGCACGGCGGCTTTATTCCCTGGGATGACGATCTTGACGTGATCATGCTGCGCCCGGCGTATCAGCGCTTTCTGGAGGTCGCGGAGAGCGAGCTGGACGGGGCCTATTATCTGCAAAAGGAATTTTCGGACCATTGGCCCATGTTTTTCTCCAAGCTGCGGAAAAACGGCACGGCCTGCATGGAGAAATTTCGCCCGAAGGATCAGCTGATGCATCAGGGCGTGTACATGGATATTTTCCCGTGCGACGCGCTGTCGGACAGCCGGATCATGCGCGGACTGCAGTTTGCCGCATCGAAGCTGGTGATCGCGCACGCGCTTGACCGGCGGGGATATCTGACGGACAGCCCCGTGAAGAAGGCGGTGATGGCGTTGAGCCGGCACCTGCCGGCGGAGCGGCTGCACCGCTTTGTGGTGCAATGCGGCGGGGAACGGTCCCGCCGGGTGCATTCCTTTTTTGGGGCCTCCTCCCGCTATGGCAGGAGCGTCTATCTCCGGGAGTGGCTGGAGGAAACGATGCTCAGACCCTTTGAGGACGGGCAGTTTCCCGTTTCGGCCCATAACGAGGCGCTGCTCAGGCAGCTGTACGGCGACTGGCGGCGCATCCCCACGCCGGAGGAGCGGGCCTGCAAGGAGCATAGCGCGATCGTGGATCTGGATCGGCCGTATACGGACTATCTTGCCCGGCAGCAGAACATGAAAATACAGACATACAGCCGGAGCATCCGGTAGGAGACAGAAAATGGCGGCAAAACGGATATTACATGTTGTATCCTCCCTGGGAACGGGCAGCGGCGTGATGGCGATGCTGATGAATTATCACCGGCACATCTGCCGCGAAAGGCTGCAGTTCGACTATCTCTCCTTTCGCGATACCACGGGTACCTACGAGGAGGAGATCAAGGCCCTGGGCGGACGGGTGTATCACATCAGCCGCCCGTCGCCCGGCGGGAGCTTCCGCAGACAGATGGATGCCTTTTTCCGGGAGCACCAGGGGGAATACGACACGATGCATTGCCACCCGCTGTATGCCGCGGTTATTTTTGCCCCTGCCGCCAAGCGCTACGGCATCAGGCGCGTGATCCAGCACAGCCACACCACCAGATACAGCGACAAGCCCCTCAGCGCCGCCCGGAACCGGCTGATGTTGGCTCTGTTTGGCCGCAGGGCCACGGACTTTGCCGCCTGCTCCCGGGAGGCGAAGCGGATCTTTTTCTGGAAAAAGCCGGAAGAGGTGTTTTGGCTGCCCAATGCCATTGACCTGCAGCGCTTCGCTTTTTCCCCGGAAGCCCGCAGGGAACTGCGGCAGCGGTATCAGATCCCGCAGGAGACGACGGTGATCGGCCATGTGGGGCGCTTCTCGCCGGAAAAAAACCACCTGTTTCTGCTGGAGGTTTTTGCCGGTTATCTGCGGTCCGATCCCGCAGCGCGCCTGCTTCTGGTGGGCGATGGCGCCATGCAGGAGCAGATCAGGCGGAGGGCTGAGGCTCTGGGACTTGGGGAGAAGGTGATCTTCGCCGGACGGACGGACCGGGTGGAGCGGTATTACGCCGCCATGGACGTGTTTGCCATGCCGTCCGTGTTTGAGGGCTTTGGCCTGGCGGCGGCCGAGGCGCAGGCCAACGGACTGCCCTGCGTGCTGTCTGATCGGGTGCCGGAGCTGGCGGATATCGGCGGCCATGTGCGCTTCCTGCCCATCGGGCAGGGAACGGAGCCCTGGATCCTGGGACTGCGGCAGGCAGCCGCAGCCGGGAGAACGGAGACGCCCGTTGACCCGGAATGGGACATCCGGCGGGCGGTAAAACGGCTGGAATGCTATTATTTGGAAGAATGAAATGATACTTTTTTTTGTCAATATAGGGGTGCTGCTTCTCCTGGCTGCGCTCTGCCCCAGACCGCAGCTTGGCAGATACCGGATTGATGCGCAGAAACTGTATGTGGTCCTGGCCATGGGCTATCTGATGCTGCTGGCCGCGCTGCGCTCGCCGGTGGTGGGGACCGACACGCTGAGCTATTGCCGGTATTTCCGGAGCGCGGCCAGCTGCGACAGTCTGCACAGAGCCTGGTCGGTGCTCCGGCTTGAGAAGGGCTATGTCACGTTTCTGTATCTGCTCACGCGGATCACGGCAAACGAGCAGTGGCTGCTGGTGGTCAGCAGTGTTTTCTCCTTTTATTCATTTGGGCGCTTTATCAGCCGATACAGCAGGATGCCGTGGATGAGCGTGCTGCTGTTTTATCTGCTGATGCTGTTTGACTTTTTCCTGTCCGGCATGCGCCAGATGCTGGCCATCGCCATATTGCTGTTTGCCTATGACAAGCTGAGGGAGAAGAAGCCGATTCCCTTTCTGCTGCTGGTGCTTCTGGCGGTGACCGTCCATTCCTCTGCGGTGCTGTTCCTGCTGCTCTATCCCATCTGCCACGCGAAAAATCAGAGGAGATGCCTGACCGTTGTATTTGCGCTGGCGATCCTCGTGGCGGTGTGCTGGCGTCCCCTGCTTCGGGTGATGCTGCTGCTGTTCCCCAAGTACAGCTATTACAGCGGGGATGAGGCGTTCAGCTCCTCGGGCAATCTGGCGGTGCTGTCAAAACTGGCGGTATACGCGCTGGTGCTGCTGTTCGGCGTGCTGTTTGGCGGAAAACAGACGCCGGAGAAAGGCGATGTCATCAATTTCCGGAGCGTCTGCCTGCTGATGGTGGTCTGCATCGTGGCCCTCCGGGCCAATGTGGTGTCCCGGCTGTTCCGGAACATCGAGCCGATCCTGTGCCTGTATCTTCCCAATCTTCTGGCGGAGAAGGAAGAAAAAGAGAAAAGGGCAGGTTGGATTCTGTGCGTGATCTGCTTCATCGCATACGCCACCGTGATCCAGCTGCTGCGCACGCCGGCCTGGCAGCGAACCTATCCGTATCTCTTCTTTTGGTCGTGAGAATAGAAAGGCGTTACCACTTTGAAAAAAATCGGGATCATCAGTTTATATTATCACTCGGAAAACTGCGGCGGGGTATTGCAGGCTCTGGCGTTGGAGCGCGTGCTGCGCGACAAGGGCTTTGACGCGGAACAGATCCTGTACAGACGCAGCAGAAATACCTCCCGGCGGCTGAAGCTGAAGAAAAACGGCCTGGGCTGGTTTCTGAGGCGCATGTGGGAAAGGGTGCAGACAGAGCTGTGCGACAGGCTGTTCTGCCGGAAGGAGCTGCGGATGCGCAGACGCGCCTTTTCCGGATTCAAAGAGAAGTTTATCCGCGACTCCCGGAGCGTATATACGGAAGATACCATCCGGGACACGCTGTCCTGTTATGATGCGTTTGTCTGCGGATCGGACCAGGTGTGGCTGCCGGGCAGCGTGGACCAGGTCAGGCTGCTGGGGTTTGTGCCGAAGGGGACGCTCAAGTTTTCCTATTCCGCCAGCATTGCGGCCGAGATCCCCCGGGAAAAGGAAGCCCTGTACCGGGAGGCGATAGAGACGCTCCGCGGCGTTTCGGTGAGAGAAAGCGGCGCGCGGGATGCGCTACGGCGGATCACCCATCGGGAGATCCAGCTGACGCTGGACCCCACGCTGCTGCTTTCGGCCCAGGCGTGGCAGGAGTATGCGGCCGGGCGGCTGGTGCCGGGCCGGTATATCCTGTGCTATCTGCTGGGGAATGACCGGCGGGTGCATCGGGCGGTCAGGGAGTTTGCCCGAAAGAAGGGCCTGCCCATTGTGTGCGTCATCTGCGCCGGAAAAGAGCACGAGCTGTCGGCGCTGGGTTTTGGAGACAAGCGCATGATCGCCGTGGGACCTGCGGAATTTCTGGCCCTGATCCGGGACGCGGCGTATGTATTTGCGGACAGCTTCCACGCCGTGGCATTTTCGGTCATTTTCCGGAAGGAGTTCTGGGCGTTTCACAGAAAAACCTATACAGCCGCAGATGACAGGATACGGAGCCTTCTGGGGCTTCTGCATATCGAGGGGCGCTGTCTGGAGGAGCCGGAGGCGCTGCGTGAGGAATCTGACGGAACCATCGCCTATGAGGCGGTGAACGAAAGGTTGCGGGAATGGACCGGCCTGTCCCATCGGTACCTGGACGCCTGCCTGAAAGAGGCTGGTTAGGCCATGAAACTCAATCAACTGAAGGCCGGTGCGCTGCTGTCCTATGTGCAGGCGGGCTGCAGCGTGGTCATCACGCTGGCCTATACGCCGCTGATGCTGCGGCTGCTGGGGCAGAGCGAATACGGCGTGTATACGCTGGCCTCCTCGCTGACGGCCTATCTGGGTCTGCTGCACTTCGGGCTGAGCGGCTCCTATATCCGTTTTTATACCCGCTATCGGGCGGCCGGAGATCAGCGGGGCGTAAATCAGCTGAACGCGCTGTTTTTGACGGTCTATGCCGGGATCGCCCTGCTGGCTCTGCTGTGCGGGCTGTGGATCGCCGGAAACGCGGAGCTCTTTTTCGGAAGCAAGTATTCCGGGGAGGAGCTGGCGCTGACCAGAACGCTGATGGTGTTGCTGACCTGCAATCTCTCCTGCACGTTCCTTACCACGGTGTTCACGGCTTTTGCCGGAGCCAACGAACAATTTGTGTTTCAGCGGCTTCTGAATCTGGGGAAAACGCTGGCCTCGCCGCTGCTGAGCATTCCCGTTCTGCTGATGGGCTTCGGCTCCGTCGGCATGGTGCTGGTGACGGTGCTGGTATCCCTGGCGGCGGACGCGGTGAACGTATGCTTCTGCCTGGGAAAGCTGAAAATGCGGTTTACGCTCCGGGGGGCGGATTTTCGGGTGATGGGCGAAGTGGCCTCGTTTTCCGTGTTCATTGCCCTGAACAGTCTCATTGATCAGATCAACTGGCAGGTGGACAAGGTCATCCTCAGCGCCGTGCGCGGCAGCGCAGCCACGGCGGTGTACGGCGTGGCCGCCCAGCTGAACACGATGTATGCCGGAGCCTCCACGGCGATTTCCGGCGTGTTTACCCCCCGGATCCACCGCATCGCCCAGGAGCCGGACCGCACGCGGCGGCTGGCGCAGTACAACGACCTGTTCATCCGGACCGGGCGGATCCAGTTCCTGCTGCTGAGCCTTGTGTGCAGCGGCCTGGTGATTTTCGGACAGCCCTTTATCCGCCTGTGGGCCGGAGCGGGGTATGACGACGCCTATTACATCGCCCTGCTGCTGATCCTGCCGGCCACGATCCCGCTGGTGCAGAACGTGGGCATCGAGATCCAGCGGGCGGAGAACAAGCATCGCTTCCGCTCCCTGGTATACACGGCAATGGCCCTGGGCAATGCCGCGCTGAGCATCCCCATGGGCATTCGCTGGGGCGGCATCGGCTGCGCGGTGGGAACGGCTCTGTCCCTGCTGCTGGCCAACGGACTGATCATCAACTGGTATTACCAGAAAAAAATCGGCCTGGATATCCGCCGCTTTGCCGCCGGACAGAGCGGAATCGCCCTGGTGATGCTGGCCATGGGCGCGGCGGGCTGGCTGCTGACGCGGCCGCTGGATATGAGCCGCCCGTGGGTGCTGCTGGCCGCCATTGCGGCGTATTCCCTGCTTTATTTTGCGGTATGCTGGCGCTTCGTCATGAACGAACACGAAAAGCGGCTGCTGCACCCGCTGTATAAACTGCTTCACAGGAGGTGAACGGCCCATGAACACCTTTCTCTGCGAGAGAATATCCTGCACAGGCTGCGGCGCCTGCGCAGCCGTCTGCGCAGCCGGGGCAATAGCGCTGCGGCCGGATGAGGAGGGCTTTTTATACCCGGAGACGGACGGGAGCCGGTGCCTGAACTGCGGCGCCTGCGGGGCTGTCTGCCCCGTGGCGGGCGAGAAGGAAAGCCGTCCCGTTCTCCGGGCGCTGGCCGCCCGCTGCCGGGATGAGGCGCTGCGCCGCAGCAGCTCCAGCGGAGGCATTTTTTCGCTGCTGGCGCAGCGGGTGCTGGCCCGGGGCGGCGCGGTGTATGGCGCGGCCTTTGCGCCGGACCTGCGCAGCGTGCGGCATATACGCGTGGATGAACCGGCGCAGCTGGCGCTGCTGCGGGGCTCCAAATACATACAGAGCGCACCGGAGGACAGCTTTTCCGACGCGGCGCAGCAGCTGAAGCGGGGACGATGGGTGCTGTATTCCGGAACGCCCTGTCAGACGGCGGCGCTGAAGCGTTTTTTGGGGGACGACCCGGAACGGCTTCTGACGGTGGATGTCATCTGCCACGGAGCGGCCTCTCCGGCCCCATGGCAGACCTATCTGGACGAGGCGGAGCGCTCTGCCGGTGCGCGGCCCTGTGCCGCGAACCTGCGGGACAAGAGCCGCGGGTGGAAAAGATTTGGCGCTGCACTGGACTTCAGCGACCGGACGCACGTGTACGGAACCCAGTTGGAGGACCCGTTTCTGCGGGTCTATCTTCAGAATGCCGCGCTGCGGGAGAGCTGTTACGGCTGCCCCTTCAAGGGGGAGCATTTTGCCGGCGACATCACGCTGGGCGACCTTTGGGGCATCCGCCACCTGTCGCTGCCGCCGGAGCTGAACGATGACGGAGGCACGTCCCTGGTACTGCTCCGTTCCCAAAAGGGCCGGACCCTGTGGGAAAGCGCGGCCCGGGAGGCCTTATCCGCAGAGATCGACGCGGCGCAGGCGCTGGCCTGCAACAGCGCGGCACTGCGGCCGGTGAAGCGGCCGGCCGCGCGGGACAGGTTTTTCTCCCTGCTGCGGCAGGAGGGCCTGCAGGCGGCGGCAAAGCAATTGTGCCCGCTGTCCTTCAAGGAGCGGATCAAGCGCCTGCTTGGCCGCTGATAACCGTATTTTTTCCGGGAGCTGTGACCCGGATAAAATAGAATTTGAATGAAAGGTGAGAGAACATGTTGAAAACCAACAAGCCGTGGACTCGTGTCCTGTCGACTGCGTTGGCACTGTGTATGCTGCTGTCGCTGCTGCCGGTGTCGGTGCTGGCCGTCCAGCGCGAAGCCACAACCGAGACCCAGAGTGATGCGTACTACTCCGTGATCTCCCAGAAGAACTATAAGGTTTCTCCTGGCATCACGGAGAAGGAGATCATTCTCAACAACAGCACAGGCACGGATCAGAACGTATGCCATGTGCTGGAAGCAGATCTGAGCAATCCCTATGTAACCGTGATGCCCAGCTATAAGGATATGAAGCTGGACAGCTGGGACACCCCTATGGCAGAGTCCGATTGGGGCAATCAGGTGATGAGCAAGCAGGTTGCTGCGGCAGAGGCCCTGGGCTATAACGTCGTGGGCGCCACCAACATCAACCTCTCCTGGGCCTCCAACAATCCTCCGGGCATGTTGGTCATCAACGGCAAGGTGTATCACGATGACACCGCCTATGGCAACAATTACCTGGTGATCGACCGCAGCGGCAAGGCATCCATCCGCCCGGGCAGCCAGCCTCTGGACGGCTCCGAGCTGCACGCCATCTCCGCATGGAGCTACATCGTCAGGGACGGTGTGAGCCTGTATCCCGCCGAGGATCATGCCACCGGCAGCCGCGCACCCCGCACGGTGCTGGGCCTGAAGGCCGACGGCAGCCTGGTGCTGATGGTCAACGACGGCCGCCAGCAGCCGGTATCCTCCGGTATGAGCATAAACGAGCTGGCCACCATGATGATCGAACTGGGGTGCACGGACGTGCTCAACTGCGACGGCGGCGGCTCCTCCACCTTTATCACCAAGCGCGAGGGCAGCGACAAGGCCACCATCAAGAACACGCCCTCCGACGGTGCGGAGCGGCCCACCCTGACGGGACTGCTGCTGATTTCCACCGCCAAGCCCAGCGGAGAGTTTGACCATGCGGCTCTGCTGCCCGGCAACGAGATCTATACGCCCGGCACCGAGATCCAGTTCACCGCCACCGGCGTGGACAGCGGCGGCTATAATGTGGCGCTTCCCGAGGACGTCACCTTCGCCCTCAGCGAGGACAGCGCAGGCATGGGCGCCATCGACGCGGCCACGGGCCTGTTCTCAGCCGCCGCGGATGCCGAGGGCATCGTGACGGTGCAGGCACTGCGCGGCGGCGCCGTGGTGGGCAGCACCAGCATTGAGCTGGCCAAGCCTGACAGCATCTATTTCAACACCGCGGAGATCAGCCTGGGCTTCAACGACAGCACGGACTTCGGCGTGGAGGTCAAGAACAAGGGCCGCGACGTGAACTACAAGGCGGGCGACCTGGTGTGGACGCTGTCCGACGAGCGCCTGGGCACCTTTGACGGCAACATCTTCACCTCCTCCGAGGGGGAGAGCCTCAACGGCACGGTGACGGTGTCTTCTGCCTTTGACAGCAGCATCACCGCCAGCATCAACCTGATCGTGGGCAAGCTGCCCACGCTGGTGTTTGACTTTGAGGACTATACGGACCCGGAAACCGGCGCAGTCACCCCCGCCAAGGAATACTACACCATCGGCAGCAAGGGCGACGGCAGCTATTTCTTCACCAGCAACTATGGCAAGGGCGGCGTGCAGTCGGCGGAGATCGTCAGCATCGACGATGATGAGCCGGTGCGCTTCGGCAGTCACGCCCTCAAGCTCAACTTCGACTTCAGCGCCTGCACCAACGTGACGGAGGGCGCCTGCGTGGGTACCAGCGATGAGATCGCGATCCCCGGCATGCCCACGGCCATCGGCGTGTGGGTGTATGCGCCCGAGGGCGTCGGCGTCAAGTGGGAAGGCGACGGCACCACCGCCGGTCTGTGGCTCAGAGGCTATGTGACGGACGGCAACGGCGGCAATCAGGCGTATGACTTCACCTTCGAGCCCAAGGTGTTCGGTTCGGACAAGAGCACCTGGCCCGACGAGTATCCCGGCGTGTGGTGGGAAGGCTGGCGCTATCTGGAGGCGGACCTGACGAAGTTCACGGGCCCCTTCACCATCAAGGCCGGCATGACCTTCCGCCTGATGTACGTTTACGGCACCAAGATGATGGGCACCAAAACGGCGGGCAGCATCTATTTCGACAACATGCAGTTCGTGTATGGCGCCAACGTGGATGACGTGGACAACCCGGTCATCAGCAGCGTGACCGTGGATAAGGAGCCCCTGAAGGACGGCGCCGTGCTGCCCAACAGCGTACTCAACTTTGCCGCCCAGCAGTACGACGTGTACAACAGCTACACCAGCGGGCTGGATACCGTGCGCATGTTCATCGACGGCATCAACACCTATGACAACGATGCCTATGATTTCCAGACCATCGCCACCTGCGAGGAGGCTTACCTCAGCAATGTCCGGCTGACCAACGGAACGCACTCCCTGACCACCACCGTGCGCGACAAGGCCGGCAACGAGACCTCCGAGACCATCTACTTCACAGTGGATGCACCGGACAACGCGGCGGCGGCCGTCACCGTGACGCCCGATGCCGCAGCGGCGGTCCTGGGCCAGGAGATCAGCCTGGAGATCCGCGGCAGCCAGGCCAGCAGCGTCTCCACGGCGCTGAAGCTGAGCAAGCTGTTCCCGGATTACACGGTGGAGTTCTCCGACAGCTATGAGGGCAGCTATGCCTACAAGAGCTTTACCGGCGTGGTGTCCATTGACGCGCAGCTGAAGGCCGGGGCGCAACCCAGCGACCTGATCGCCACGGTGAAGTTCCATGTACCCGCGGAGCTGAGACAGAGCGACGTTTTCAGCTATACGGTGAAATCCTGCCGCTATGAGCTGGCGGACCAGAGCACGGGGTCCTTCTCCACCCGGGAGATCACCGTGCCTGTGGCGGCCTATTACACGATCACGGCAGATCCCATTATCGTGGGACTTGGCGGGACCCTCTGCGTGCAGGACAGCCACGGCCTGCCTGCGGCCAACGTGCCTGTGTACCTGGCGGATAACAGCCTGCTGGGCACCACCGACGGGCAGGGCCGCCTGACAACGGATCGGTTCAGCACCGCCGCCGGCACCTACAGCGTCTATGCCAAGGACGCCGCCGGCAACATCTCCTTCCAGTATGACGTGCTCAGCTATGACGCGGTGGGCGAGGGCCAGCTGCCCTTTGACATTCTGAACAACGCGGCAAAGGACGGCAGCACGCAGAAGAACATCAGCTGGCTGTCCAGCGCGGCCGACAGCCAGCAGCAGCTGCTGCAGTATGCACCGGTGAACGGCGGCAGCTGGACGACGCTGCGGGCCGCCTCCCAGCTTCGCACCTTTACCAGCGGCGGCAACCAGGCCGTTATGGCCAACAGCGTCACCGTCAGCGGCCTGACGGCCGGTCAGACCTATCGGTACCGGGTGGGCCGGGACGGCGCCTGGTCCGAGGAAAAGACCTTCACCCTCAACGGGCCGGATTCGCTGAACTTCTTTGTTCTGGGCGATATTCAGGCAAAGGATCTGACCAATATCACGGCGCTGACCGATGTGATCTGCCGGAGCAATTACGCGCTGGGCATTCAGACTGGCGACGCGGTGGATGACGCCTCCCGCCTGAGCTATTGGCGGGAAATGGCCGGCGTGCTGGGCACGGATAAGTTCGGCGGCGTGGACATCCTCCACGTTCTGGGCAACCACGAGTATGCCGGTGACGGCGACGGCGCGGCGGCCGCGGCGATCTATAACCTGCCCGACAGCGGCCCCGGCAGCCACTATTCCGTTACCTATGGCGATGTGTATTTTGCCGTGATCAACTATACCGGAACCAAGAGCCAGCTGAGAGAGGCTCTGGACTGGCTGAAGGAGGATGCGGCGCAAAGCAGTGCCGAGTGGAAGGTCCTGTGCATGCATCAGCCCTCTTACTACACCAATATCACCGGCGGCAATGCGGAGATCAACGAAATGGTACCCGGCGTGCTGGACGAGGTGGGCATCGACTTCGTGTTCTCCGGGCATGATCACTCCTATGCCCGCACGGAGCCGCTGAAGGGCGGCGCGGTGGATGAGGAGAACGGTATCGTCTACTTCATCTGCGGTTCCTCCGGCGAGAAGAGCTATGCCGTCACCGACAACCCCGATTTCCACTTTGCCGTGGCAACCCAGGAATTCAACGCGGTGTATCTGTCCGTGTCCGCGGATAACGACCGCTTCAGCGTGACCACCTATGACGTGCAGGCTGACGGCACCACGAAGATCCTGGATACCTACACCAAGGAGAAGCCCCGCTGCGCAAACGACGAGCACACCCTGGTCTATGACCGCAGCACCGGCAAGCTCAGCTGTAGCCAGTGCAGCTATGTGCGCAGCGCCAAGGACATTCTGTATTCCGGCTGGGCAGCCGACAGCGAGACCGGGCGGCAGATGTACTTCGTAGCCGGTCAGTATCAGACGGGCTATATCAATCTGAACGGCGTGTTCTACCTGTTCGACGGAAACGGCCTGACCTACGAGGGCGAGTATGTTATCGGCGGCGAGACCTGCCTGTTCGAGACCGGCCGGTTCGTCTCCTGCAGCACGGCGGATATTCATCTGGCCGGCCGGGCAGGCAATAACTGCGACTTCGTCCTCTACCGGGATGGCCGGATGGTCATCAGCGGCAGCGGCGACATGTACGGCTATGGCACCTCCGGCAATAACCCCTGGTACACGCTGCGCCACAGCATCAAGCGCGTTTTCATCGGCAAGGATATCACCAGCATCGGCGCCATGAGCTTCCGCGGCGCTACCAACTGCGCGGAGGTCATCTTTGAGGAAGGCAGCCAGCTGAGGCTCCTGGGATCCCAGGCCTTCCACTACAACTCCTCCCTGGTCAGCGTGAAGCTGCCCGACACGGTGATCGCCCTGAAGGGCTCCGCCTTCGGCTACTGCGGCAGACTGCGGGATGTGTACATTCCCGAGGGCGTGTCCAGCATGACCAAGACCACCTTCCAGGAGACGCCCAATGTGGTGCTGAGCGTGGCCGCCGGCAGCTATGCCGAGGACTACGCCAAGCAGTACGGCATTCAGTATACCACCCGCGAGGTACCCGTACTGCCTCTGTACAGCGGCAGCTGCGGCGTGGACGCCGCCTGGGCGCTGTATGGCGACGGCCGGATGGTCATCAGCGGCAGCGGCGCCATGTATGACTACGCCTCCCAGATGGTGACCCCCTGGGCGGATTACCGCCACGCCATCACGGCCATCGAGATCGGCGCGGAGATCACCCACATCGGCAACTGCGCGTTCAAGGGCACCACCGCCTGCACGGAGATTGTCTTTGCGGAGGGCAGCCGGCTGAGAACCATCGGCTCCCAGGCCTTCCACTACAATTCCGCCCTGACCAGCGTGAGGCTGCCCGACACGGTGACCGTTCTGAAGGGCTCCGCCTTTGGCTACTGCGCCAGGCTGCGGGATGTATATATCCCCGACGGCATGAGCAGCATGACCAAGAACACCTTCCAGCAGTCTCCCAATGTGGTGCTGAGCGTGGCCGCCGGCAGCTATGCCGAGGACTACGCCAAGCAGTACGGCATTCAGTATACCACCCGCGAGGTACCCGTACTGCCGCTGTACAGCGGCAGCTGCGGCGAAAACGCCACCTGGGCGCTGTATGGCGACGGTCGGATGGTCATTGGCGGCAGCGGCGCCATGTACGACTATGCTTCCCAGCTGCTGACCCCCTGGGCGGATTACCGCCACACCATCACCGCCATCGAGATCGGCGCGGGGATCACCCACATCGGCAACTGCACATTCAAGGGCGCCACCGCCTGCTCGGAGATCGTCTTCGCGGAGGGCAGCCAGCTGAAAACCATCGGCTCCCAGGCCTTCCACTATAACTCCGCTCTGGCCAGCGTGAGACTGCCCGACACGGTGACCGTTCTGAAGGGCTCCGCCTTTGGCTATTGCGCCAATCTGCGGGATGTGTATATCCCCGACGGCGTGTTCAGCATGACCAAGACCACCTTCCAGCAGTCCCCCAATGTGACGCTGAACGTGGCTGCCGGCAGCTACGCCGAGAGCTTCGCCAAGCAGTACGGCATCCCGTACACCGTCCGCCAGGCACCCGTGACTCCTCTGTACAGCGGCAGCTGCGGCGCAAATGCCGCCTGGGCGCTGTACAGCGACGGCCGGATGGTCATCAGCGGCAGCGGCGCTATGGATGACTATGCCTCCCAGCTGGTGACTCCCTGGGCGGATTACCGCCATACCATCACCGCTATCGAGATCGGCGCGGGGATTACCCACATCGGCAACTATGCGTTCAAGGGCGCCACCAACTGCAAGGAGGTTGTCTTTGCGGAGGGCAGCCAGCTGAAAACCATCGGCTCCCAGGCATTCCACTACAACTCCGCTCTGACCAGCGTGAGACTGCCTGACACGGTGACCGTTCTGAAGGGCTCCGCCTTTGGCTATTGCGCCAATCTGCGGGATGTGTACATTCCCGACGGCGTGTTCAGCATGACCAAGACCACCTTCCAGCAGTCCCCCAATGCGGTGCTGAATGTGGCCGCCGGTAGCTACGCCGAAAACTACGCCAAACAGTACGGCATCCCGTACACCACCCGCTGAGGCTACTCCGCCGCTGAACGGCGGTGGCGTGACAAGCTCATAATACAGCTTTGAGAAACCGCCCAACATAAGAATTGGGAGAAGCTGCCCTGGCGCAGCTTCTCCCAATCTATCCCGTTTGCGGGATGATTCTATCGAAACAGGAAGGACAATATTCATGAAGAAAAATGAGGACTACCGGGAGGTAGATATCATTACCTTGCTGCAGGCACTGTGGCGGCAGCTATGGCTTATATTACTGGTCGTCCTGGCGGCGGGCGCCCTGTGCTTTGTTTGGGCGCGGTTTCTCATTACCCCGACCTATGAGGCCAGCGCACTGATGTACGTCAACAACTCCCAGGATTCCAGCAAGCCGATCAGCAACTCCGAGCTTTCTGCGGCCCAGAGCCTGGTGGATACTTACGTCGTGATCCTCAACAGCCGCACCACCCTGGATCAGGTCCGCACCGCGGCCGGCGTGTCGTATTCGGATCGTGCGCTGCAGAAAATGATCAGCGCCCAGGCGGTGAATTCCACGGAAGTGTTCCGGATCACCGTTACCAGTACGGACCCGCAGGAGGCCATGGATATTGCCAACACCATCGCCAAGGTGCTGCCCTCCCGCATTTCCGGGGTAGTGGAAGGCAGCTCCGTCCGGGTGGTGGACTATGCCCAGCTGCCCACCGCGCAGGCGGCCCCCAATGTGGCCCTGTATACCTGCCTGGGCGCACTGGCCACCCTGGTGGCAATGTGCGTGATCGTGCTGCTGCAGGAGCTGTTCGACAATCAGATCCGCGGCGAGGATGACCTGCTGCAGGCATATCCCCAGATCCCCGTGCTGGCGGCGATCCCCGAGCTTCTGCAGCGCACGGACGGTTACGGCTACCGTTATGGCGGCCGCAGCGACAAGAAGGAGGGTGCCGGTCAATGATTTTCAGAAAAAGAACGATTCCCGACGAGGAGATCATGACCCTGAAGGAGCAGCGCTCCATGCTGGGCGACCAGCTGAATTTCGCGGCCGCCGAGGCATATAAGCTGCTGCGCGCCAACCTGACGTTCTCCCTGCCGGACGAACAGAAGTGCAGGGTGGTCGGCGTGACCAGCGCCGTGCGCGGCGAGGGCAAGAGCACCACGTCCATTAATCTTGCCTATACCCTGGCGGAAACCGGCAAGCGCGTGCTGCTGGTGGAGGCGGACATGCGGCGGCCGCAGCTGGCGCACCGTCTGGCCATTGACGCTGCGCCGGGCCTGTCCAACCTGCTGGCGGGCCTGTGCCGGGAGAAGGACGTGGTGCAGGACGTGGGACTGCTGGAGAATATGAAGGTCATCACCTCCGGCGATGTGCCGCCGAATCCATCGGAACTGCTGGGGTCCGAACGCATGAGCACCGTGGTCGAAACGCTGGCCCAGAGCTTCGACTTTATCATTTTCGATCTGCCTCCGGTGAATGCGGTGTCTGACGGCCTGGTGGTTTCCAGGTTCATTCAGGGCATGATCGTGGTGGTGCGCCAGGATTACAGCGATCGGCAGGGACTGTCTGCCGCACTGCGCCAGCTGGAATACATGCACATCAAGGTGCTGGGCTTTGTGATGACGCACAGCTCGATCTCCGGCGGACGTTACGGCCGCTATGGGCGTTATGGCCGCTATGGCCGCTATGGCCAGTACGGCCGCTATGAAAGCGAGAGCCGGGAAACCGGGGCGGACCAGGAGCGGGCGAGAAAAACCGGCTCCGCAAAATCCCGAAAGAGTAAGCGATGATCGATTTTCATTCTCATATCCTGCCGGGCATGGACGACGGCAGCCAGACGGTGGAAGAGAGCCTGACGCTGCTGGAGATGCTTCGGGCGCAGGGCGTGGATACCGTGGCGGCAACGCCGCACTTTTACGCCCGGGGAAACTCCCCGGAGGTGTTTCTGCGCCGCCGCGGGGAGGCATGGGAGCGGCTGAACGCCCGACTGACTCCGGGCGGTCCGCAGGTGCTTTTGGGCGCTGAGGTGCGCTATTATCGCGGCATCAGCCGCCTGGAGGAACTGCACCGGCTGTGCCTGAGCGGAACTCATGTGCTGCTGCTGGAAATGCCCTTTTCCCCCTGGTCCTCCGGCATCCTGGAGGAGCTGGAGGACCTGCTGCGGGAGGATATCACCGTGGTGCTGGCGCATATTGAGCGCTATCTGCCGGATCAGCCTCATGAGCTGTGGCCCCGGCTGCGGCATATGGGAGCGCTGTTTCAGTGCAACGCCTCGTTTTTCCTGGATTGGCGCACGCGGCGCAGGGCCATAAGGATGCTGCGCCGCGGGGACATCCATTTGCTGGGCTCCGACTGCCATGGCGTGTCGCATCGCCCGCCTCAGATGGAGCAGGCTATGGCGTATATCCGCCGCCATGCAGGGGATGATGCCCTGTCCCGTCTGGAGAGCAGCGCCCGCCGCCTCACCGCACCGACCGAATGATCACAGTCAAATACCGGGGTCCGGCGTAAGCCGGACCCCGGTATTTGAGACTGTCCAAAAAGGCGCTGCCTTTTTGGACAAAAGGCTTGCAGTCTGCCGCGCGCATAATTTGTTCGCTGAAAGCGAACAAATTCCACACTTGCAGACTGAGAAGTGTTTTTTGCGACGTACACGCCGCCGCAAAAAACGGATTGCACTTGCTTTGCCGCCTGCGGGCGGCAAACTCTGCGAGGCTTTTTTCAGAAGCTGCCGATGGGGATGGAGCCGTCATCGCTGCCCTTTTCGATGGAGAGGATCTGCAGCCAGTAGCCCCGGCCGCCGCCCATGTCCACCTGGACCCGGTCGCCGCTGCGCCTGCCCAGCACAGCCTTCCCCACCGGGGACTCCTTGCTGATGAGGCCCTTCAGGGCGTCCTGCCGCAGGGTGGTCACCAGCTGAATTTTCCGGGTCTTGCCGGTGTTCTCCATGAGGATTTCCACGGTGTCGTACAGGCCTGCCGTGTCGGCCCGGGAGTGGTCCTCAATGACCCGGGCGGTTTTGATCATCCGCTGGAGATAGCGGATACGGCTGTCGTTGCGGTTTTTCTCCTGCTTGGCGCACTTGTACTCGAAGTTTTCGCTGAGGTCGCCGAAGGCCCGGGCGGTCTGCACGTCCTCGATGAGCTTGGGGCGCAGCACCTGGACCCGGTAGTTGATCTCCTCCTGCATTTTCTGGATGTCCTGTCTGGTCAATTCGTCATACATGATGGTTCCTCCCATAGCTGCGCCAGGCGGCGCAGTCCCTCCGGCAAGCGGTCCATGTCGATGCCGGCATAGTTGACAACTAATATGTGCTGGGGCGCGGCGGCGGGCTGACTGTAGTAATCCGACAGCAGGGCCAGCCGCAGGCCCATGGCCTCCGCCCGGCGGCGGAGGGACCGGTCGTCCAGGTCCGTGGGCAGCACCATGAGGAAGTGCAGCCCCGCGTCCTGCTCCAGTATCTCCGCCCGGTCCGACAGGGGACTGCGGCGGATGGCGTCGATGACGGCGTCCCGCTTCTGACGATAGCGGGTCTTCATGCGGTTGAGATGCTGCTCATACCGGCCCTGCTCCAGAAACCGGGCCAGGGTGTACTGCTCGAAGCTGGACACGGTGCAGGCGTAAAAGCCCAGCTTCTCCCGGTAGCGGTCCAGCAGGCGGGGCGGCAGGATCATATAGCTGATGCGGATGGACGGGGCGATGGTCTTGGAAAAGGTGTTCAGATAGATGACCCGCTGACTCTCGCTGACGGAGAACAGGGTGGGGATGGGACGGCCCACAAAGCGGAACTCGCTGTCGTAGTCGTCCTCTAAGATATACCGTTCCGGCTGCTCCGCCGCCCAGCGCAGCAGCTCCTGCCGCCGGGCGATGGGCATGACGATGCCGGTGGGGTAGTGGTGAGACGGGGAGATGTGGACCACGTCCGCCGGCTGGCGGCGCAGCTGGGCCACGTCCAGGCCGCCGCCGTCCAGCCCCACCCGGCACAGGGGAACCTGGTGGGCCTGGTAAATTCTGGCGATCTTGCCATAGCCCGGGTCCTCCACGGCGTAGCGCTTCTCCCGGCCCAGCAGCTGGATGATCAGGGTGTATAACAGCTCCGTTCCTGCGCCGATGATGATCTGCTCCGGGTCCACGTCCATGCCCCGGAACTGGCGCAGGTGGGCGGCGATGGCCCGGCGCAGGGCCGGGGCCCCGTTGGAGGGGGCGGCCCGGAGAAGCTCCGTGTCCTCCTCCAGGATGGTCTGGCGCATGAGCCGGGACCACACGGTGAAGGGGAAGTAGGACCGGTCCAGAGACCCGGTGGCCAGGTCCAGAAACACCGGCTCCACCGGTTTTTCCGGAGTCAGCGGCGGCGGGTCCGCCGGAGGCAGGGGCCGCTCCACGGGGCTGACATAATACCCCTTTTTCTCCACGGTGTAGATATACCCCTCCGCCGCCAGCTGCTCATAGGCGTTCTTCACCGTGATGACGCTGACCTCCAGATGCTGGGCCAAGGCCCGCTTGGAGGGCAGCTTCTGCCGGGGCGGCAGGGCGCCGGACAGAATGTCCCGGCGGATGCAGCCGTACAGCTGGGTATACAGGTTGCGGCTTCCGTTTTTCTCCAGCGCATAGGTCAGCATGAAAAATCTCCTATCTGGTATTATCAAATAATATCAATATGGTTATTTCAATAATACCAGTTCTTACTATAATACAGACAGAATCAAAACGCAAGGAGATTTTTCCCATGAGAGACATGAAAATCAGAAAAATGGTACTGGCCGCTCTGATGGCGGCACTGACGTATGTGGCAACCATGGTGGTGCAGATTCCTTCCCCCATGCAGGGCTATGTGAATCTGGGCGACTGCTGCGTGCTGCTGTCCGGCTGGATCCTGGGGCCCTGGTGGGGCGGCGCTGCCGCCGGTATCGGCTCCATGCTGACGGACCTGCTCAACGGCTATGCCCACTACGCCCCCGGCACCCTGGTCATCAAGGCCCTGGATGCCATGGCGGCGGCGCTGATCGTGAAGGCCCTGGGCCGCAAGCCCTACGCCTATGTGGTGGGCGGCGTCGTGGGCGAGCTGATCATGGTGGCGGGCTATTTCGGCTATGCATGCCTGCTGCTGGGCAAGGGCATCGGCGCGGCGGCCAGCATCCCCGGCAACCTGGTGCAGGGGGCCATGGGCCTGGTCATCGGCCTGGTGCTGTTCGTGCTGCTCAAGCGCAGCAAGGCTCTGGACAAGCTGAACATTCAGTGGTAAAATAGCTTCAAACGGGAGGATTCCCGCAGAAAGGAAGTTTTATCATGGCAGGAATCGTTCATGAGGTAGAAAATACCGATCTGCTGGCCCGGGTGCGGCAGGAGTCCGCCGCCGCCGCCCGGCAGCTGGCGGAGGCCGCCCGTCTGCGCAAGGGGCAGATCGTGGTGGTGGGCTGCAGCACCAGCGAGGTGGTGGGCCGCCGGGTGGGCAGCTGGTCCACGCCGGAGGTGGGCCAGGCTATTTTCGACGGGCTGCACAGCGTGTTCGGCCCCATGGGTGTGTATATCGCCGCCCAGTGCTGCGAGCACCTGAACCGGGCGCTGATCGTGGAGCACGAGGCGGTGCCCCAGCTGGACATCGTCAACGTGGTGCCCCAGCCCAAGGCGGGCAGCTCCTTCGCTACCGCCGCCTATCACACCTTCCGCCACCCGGTGGCGGTGGAGGAGATCCGGGCCGACGCCGGTCTGGACGTAGGCGGCACGCTGATCGGCATGCACCTGAAAAAGGTGGCGGTGCCGGTGCGGCTGGAGCAGGACCACATCGGAAGCGCCATTCTGCTGGCGGCCCGGGTGCGGCCCAAGTTCATCGGCGGCGAGCGTGCCGTGTACGATGAGTCCCTGAAGGACGGATACCCGGCATTCTGACCGGGCGGCTCTCTCCGAAAACAAAAAAGCGGGGGCGGACAAAAGTCCTGCATCTGTAAAAAATTGAAGTGACCCCAAAAAGTTAGACAAATAATCTTAATAAGAATTGTTCAAGCTGCCGAAAGGGCTTGCTGTCTGTGAATTGCAGGCGGCAAGCCCTTCAGCTTTGCCTTGATGCGGCAGTTGTTGTAGTAATCCAGATATTCAACGAGTTCTTGTTTGAAATGTTCCATGGACTGAAATTCTTGCAGATATATCAGCTCGCTTTTGAGCAGCCCAAAGAAATTTTCTATCACAGCATTGTCCAGACAGTTCCCCTTGCGACTAAAGCTCGTTACGCACGGCTATGACATCGGGAAAGTCCAGATTGTAAATTTTACAGCTGCCGTTGTCGCAGCTTCTCCCTGTGCTGTCCAGTCCGCAACCCAGATTGACCGCCGCCGCATTGGGGTGAGATTTCAGATAATCCCGCACCTCCCATGCCAAGTCGTTCTGCCGCATGGCCACTTCCAGTGAACCGAAACGCTGCATCAGGCTGTGGGATTTTTTCTCCGCCTCAGAAAAATCGTAGTCGATCTCGTTAATCAGCCGCACCGCCGTTTCATCTTGGTAGAGATTCGGATACAGCTCTGAGCAGACCTTCCGCGCATACAGCGGAATGATCAACGTCTCCTGTACGGTGTTTTTCTCGGTTTTGTATTTCATGGGTATCACTCACTTTCTGATAAATGGCAGTTCCGGCATACAGTCACGCTCGGCGATGTGTGCCAGCATTTCGGCGAACCCCTTTGGATCGCGAATCTGATATTGCATGTGATCGTATCCCTCAAACACGGGATAATGGTCGCAGGGGTAGGCTTCCATCACTGCTTGACGGTATTTGAAATGCTCCTCTTTGCTGCAGAACTCGAAATAAGTATGCTCTTGCAGCTTCTCGGGAAGCGGCGGAAAGGGTTTATCCTCCAGACTGTCCGAAATCTGCCGCCGCAAATTTGTATAGGTCAGATTTTTCCCTGCGTCTATAAAAAACGGCTTTATGGAGTCGTCGTCACACCACAGTATCTTTTTCAGCGTACCGCCCTTCGACCAATATAGGCTCTTGATGGCAAAATACAGAAACGGCGTCATGATACGGCGCATGCCCTTTCCGATTTGGGCGAACTGCCCGCCGTCAAAGAAAGCGTGCTCCACAGGCAGCTTCGTCTGCGTCAGAAACGCCATGGCAAGGTCTGCACCGATGGAAGAAGCGACCACCATCGCCAGCCGCTCCACGCCCTGTCGATGCAGAAAGTCCTCCACCTGCCGTATTTCGTCCAGCTTGCTGACATATTTCTGCCCCTCGCAGTAAACGGTGGAGGTGGGCAAGATGCAGAAATATCGATCCTGCAAATACCTCGCAATCGGTTCGCTGCTCGCTCCTGTCACACCCATTGCATGAAAGAACAGCACGGCAGGATTCCTCCTGTCGCCATATGTTTGAAACAGCATTTCTATCGCCTCAGCTTTCCATAAAAAGCATCATGATCGCCGCCAGTGCTGCCGAAATGACCGCCATACCAACTGTGCCGAACTGCCACTTTTTGCCCTTATCCTTGGCTGTAATGTAGGGTTTCAGGTCTTCCGTTCCCGGAATTTCCCATGCGTTCGTATGTCCTACCCAATAGCCGTCAACCCAAAATCGGTCAATGAGATTCATCACGGATAAGATGACCAGCAGCTGCCAAAAGCCCTGAACGAAGCTCTTTGCGACGTTGAGCGCATAGACGCAGACCAGCACATAGGCGATGCAGCCGGGGACGCAGACAGCTTTGAAAATCAAAGCATTTCGCTTGATTTTCGCGTGTGTTGTAAGTACCAGCTTTACGCACCTACCTTGAACTTCAGGGCTGTAAAGATGCACCATGCCCACCGCGCCCTTGCGGATACCGATGGCGCAAACCAAAATGAGCAGAACGCCAAGTCCTATGCCGTCCAAAATCACCTGTAAAATCATCATTTACTTCCTTATCCCAGCGCCACATCCAGCACCATCATCACGCTGAAGCC
>OJQH01000021.1_pt1 | contig 97881 bp, 90 predicted proteins | sample 1601421 | NCBI WGS metagenome assembly OJQH01 (sample SAMN03922503, study PRJEB24848) | human gut metagenome | isolation source: stool sample | host: Homo sapiens | place: Germany | collected 2011-11 | reverse complement strand
TCTGGCTGAACAGATCCTCCAGAGAGACCTTGGTGACAGGGGCGTTGGCCTTGGCGCGGGCCTCCTCCTTGCGCTGCTCCACCAGCTCCCGGGCCAGCTTTTCATCGGCCACGGCGTTGAAGGTGGCGCCGGCGGAGGGCGTCTCGGACAGGCCGGTAATCTCCACAGGCACGGAGGGACCGGCGGAGGTCAGCTTCTGGCCCTTGTCGCCCACCATGGCCCGGACGCGGCCCACGGCAGTACCGGCGATGATGATGTCGCCCTGCTTCAGGGTGCCGTTCTGCACCAGCAGGGTAGCCACGGGGCCCCGGCCCTTGTCCAGCCGGGCCTCGATAACGGTGCCCTGGGCGGCGCGGTTGGGGTTGGCCTTCAGCTCGCCCACCTCGGCGGTAAGGGTCAGCATCTCCAGCAGGTTGTCCACGCCCATGCCGGTCTTGGCGGAGATGGGGCAGACAATGGTGTCGCCGCCCCACTCCTCGCACACCAGGCCGTATTCGGTGAGCTGCTGCTTGATGCGCTCGGGGTTGGCCTCGGGCTTATCCATCTTGTTGATGGCCACGATGATGGGGATACCGGCGGCCTTGGCGTGGTTGATGGACTCCACGGTCTGGGGCATGATGCCGTCCTCGGCGGCCACCACCAGGATGGCGATATCCGTGACCATGGCGCCCCGGGCGCGCATGGAGGTGAAGGCCTCGTGGCCGGGGGTGTCCAGGAAGGTGATGGGCTTGCCGTTGATCTGCACCTGATAGGCGCCGATGTGCTGGGTGATGCCGCCGGCCTCGCCGCTGGCCACATGGGCGTTGCGGATATAGTCCAGCAGGCTGGTCTTGCCGTGGTCCACGTGACCCATGACCACCACCACGGGGGCACGGGGCACCAGGTCCTTCTCCTCGTCCTTGTGGTCGTCGATGAGCTTTTCCTCGATGGTGACCACCACTTCCTTCTCCACCTTGCAGCCCATCTCCTCGGCGATGATGGCGGCGGTGTCGAAGTCGATGATCTGGCTCAGGGAGGCCATGACGCCGTTCTTCATCAGGCACTTGACCACCTCTGCGCCGGTTTTCTTCATGCGGCTGGCCAGCTCGCCCACGCTGATCTCATCGGGGATCTGCACGGTGACAGGGGTCTTTTTGATGACCTCCAGCCGCAGGCGGCGCAGCCGGTCGGCCTCCTCCTGCTTGCTCTTGTTGCTCTGGGGACCGCTACGGCGGTTGTTCTTGCTGCGGATCTTCTCCTTGCCCTGGGTCTGGCGCTGGTCCCGGCGGCTGTTGCCGGTGCGGGCGTCGGCCATATCCTGGAGCTTCTCGTCATACTTGTCCATGTTCACGGCCGTGGCCTTGCGGGTGTCCACCACCTTGGTCTGGGGCACACGGCTGACGGGCTTCTTCTCCGGCTGGGGTTTCTTTTCCGGCTCAGGCTTCTTGCCGGCGGGCTGCTGCTTAGCGGCGGGCTCCGCCTTCTTCTCGGCAGGCTTGGCAGCATCGGCGTAAATCGCCTGGATGCCGGAAACCTGGTTGTGCTGGGTCAGACTCTCAAAGATCAGAGACAGCTCCCGATCTCCCAAAACCTGCATATGGTTTTTGGGCGTCTCGGCATACTTGGTCAGAATCTCCGCGATCTGCTTGGTGGGGACGCCGAAGTCCTTCGCCACCTCATGCACTCTGTATTTGTTACCTACGCTACCCAAATAGAGCCACCTCCATCTTTGTGATTCGATTCCTTACTTGCTTTTTTTCGGGGACCCCTTGCCCTTATGCACCGGGCGGGAGCCCGCGAAACGGGGCCGTTCCCCCTGGGGACGCTGCCCGGGCCGCCGGGGACGGCGGGCGGACTTTTCCGGCTTCTGCGGCGCTTGGGGCGCAGGGGCCGCTTGAACCGGGGCGGCTTTTTTCTTGCCCCGGCGCAGATTCTTTTCATGCTGGGCCTGCTCCGCCCGGCGCTGGGCCGCGCGAAGGGCCTTCACCTCCAGCCGCTGGGCCGCCGGGGCGTATCGCTCCGGGTCCAGCGCCGCCAGCTTTTTGACGATGGCCTCGGCAAAGCCGATGTCCGTTATGGCCGCCATGGCGCAGCTGGTGCGGCCCAGGGCACGGCCCAGCTGGTCCTTGTCAAAGGGCACCGTCAGGCACAGGCATGCCCCGGTCTGGCCGAAGGACATGGCCCGGCGCACGGACCCGGCAGCGGCGTCCTGGGCCACCAGGATGACCCGGGCGTCCTTGGCCCGGGCGGCGGAGCCCACCGGCTCCTCGCCGATCTCCACCTGACCGGCCTTTTTGGCCAGGCCGATCATGGATAAAATGTGTTCTGTCATGCTTCCGTTTCCATCTGGCGCTCCAGCGCCTCATAAACCTCGTCGGGGATGCTGACCTCCAGCATCCGGTCCAGCGCCCGGGATTTCCGGGCCTTCTTCAGGCACTGGGCGTCCCGGCACACATAGGCGCCCCGGCCGGACTTCTTGCCGGTGGCGTCCAGCACCAGCTGGCCCTCCGGCGTGCGGACCACCCGCAGCAGGTCCTTTTTGTCCCGTTTTTCCCGGCAGCCCACGCACATGCGCTGTGGAATCTTCCGCGGCTTCTGCATGATGGTCCTCCTTTCCTGTATCGCTTACTCCCCGGTATAGGAAGCGGGCTTGATGTCGATCTTGTACCCGGTGAGACGGGCGGCCAGGCGGGCATTCTGCCCCTCCTTGCCGATGGCCAGGCTCAGCTGGTCGTCGGGGACGATGACCCGGCAGAGCTTTCCCTCGTCGGACAGGCGCACCTCCACCACGTCGGCGGGAGCCAGGGCGGCGGCGATGTATTCGGCGGGGTCGTCGGAATACTTGATGATGTCGATCTTCTCGCCCCGCAGCTCGTTGACCACGGCGGCCACCCGCTGGCCCTTGGGGCCCACGCAGGCGCCGATGGGGTCCACATTCTCGTCGGAGGACCACACAGCCATCTTGGTGCGGCTACCGGCCTCCCGGGCGATGGAGCGGATCTCCACGGTGCCGTCGTAGATCTCGGGCACCTCCAGCTCAAACAGGCGCTTCACAAGGCCCGGATGGGTCCGGGACACCATCACCTGGGGACCCCGGGTGGTGCGGCGGACCTCCACCAGGTAAACCTTCACCAGCTGCCCCTCGGTAAGCTCCTCGCCGGGGACCTGCTCGTTGGAGCCCATAAGGCCCTCGGTGGCCTCGTTGCCGGAGCCGATGCGCAGATGCACGGTGCCCCGGGGGTCGATGCGGTGGACGGTGCCGGTGAGGATCTCGTGCTCCTTGGAGCCCCACTCGTCATAGATCATGCCGTGCTCGGCCTCCCGCAGGCCCTGGATGATGACCTGCTTGCCGTTTCCGGCGGCGATGCGGCCAAACTCCACGTTCTTCACGGGGATGTTCACCACGCCGCCCAGCTGATACTTGGCGGACATGGCCCGGGCGTCCTCCAGAGAGATCTGGGAGCCTGGGTTTTCCACCGTCTCCACGATCTCCTTCTGGACGTACATCCGCAGGTCCTTCTTCTCCTCGTTGACGTCCACGATGACGTTCTCCACGCCCTCGTGGTCCTTCTTATAGGCGGCGGTCAGGGCCTGGATGATCTTGCCCATCATGAAGTCCTGGGGAATACCGCGTTCCTTTTCCAGCAATTCCAGCGCGGCAAAGATTTCTTCGCATTTCATGGTATTTCTCCTATTCTATACTGTATCGTCAGAATTCCACACGCAGACGGACCAGGGCCAGCTCCGGCTTCTCGAACCGCAGAGGCTCCGCCCCGCCCATATCCAGCAGCACGGCCCCGTTGTCGTACCCCGCCAGCACACCGGCAAACTCCTTGCGCCCGTCCTTGGGCTTGTAGGTTTTCACCAGCACCGGGGAGCCCAGGAACCTTTCAAAGTCCGAGGGTCGCTTCAAGGGGCGCTCGGCCCCGGCGGAGGACACCTCAAAGGTATAGCTGCCCTCAATGGGGTCCGCCTGGTCCAGCAGGTCGCTGACCTTGCGGCTGACGGCCTCGCAGTCCAGAATGTCCACGCCGCCGTCCTTGTCCAGATACAGCCGCAGATACCACTGACCGGCCTCCCGGACGTATTCCACGTCCCACAGGGTGCAGCCCTGCTCCGCCACGGCGGGCGCAGCCAGCTCCGCCACCAGCTCCGTTACCTTTTTCATGCCGGACCTCCTGTCTTTTCCGGAATTTTTAAGGGGGCAAATTTGCCCAAGAAAAAGAGCGGACAAACTGTCCACTCTCCGTCAACACTTCCTTACTGTGCAGTAGTGTACCACAGATACGCCCCCAGCGCAAGAGTTTTTTGCGGAAAATCCCGGGAATTTCCGGGGGTTTTCCGCAAAAACCGGGTGAAAACCGGGACATGTGCCAGTGACTCATCCGTTCAGCAGGGCCAGCTGGTAAAAGGCCACGGCGCTGGCGGCGGCCACGTTCAGGGAATCCACCCCGTGGGACATAGGAATTTTCACGGTATAGTCGCAGGCGGCGATGGTGGAGGAGGCCAGGCCGTCCCCCTCGGTGCCCAGCACCATGGCCAGCTTCGGCTCCGCCAGCAGGCGGGGGTCGTTCAGGGCCAGGGAGTCGTCCCGCAGGGCCAGGGCCACGGTTTTGAAGCCCAGCTCATGTAGCAGCTCCGGCCAGCTCTCCCCCTCCGGCAGATACGTCCAGGGTACCAGGAACACGTTGCCCATGCTGACCCGGGCCGCCCGGCGGTATAGGGGGTCGCTGCCGGCGGCGGTCAGCAGCACCGCGTCCACGTTCAGGGCGGCGGCGGACCGGAAAATGGCCCCGATGTTGGTGGGATTCATGATGTTTTCCAGCACGGCGATGCGCCGGGCATTGGCGCAGACCTCCGCCGCGGAGGGGAGCCGGGGCCGCCGCATGGCGCACAGCATCCCCCGGGTCAGGTGGAAGCCCGTCAGCTGGGTCAGCACCGGCAGGTCCGCCGCATACACCGGAATATCCGCCGGACAGCGGGCCAGCACCTCCGCGCCCTTTCCCTCGATGTGCTTGCGCTCCATCAGGAAGGACACCGGCGTGCACCCGGCGTCCAGAGCCCGGCCGATGACCAGAGGACTCTCCGCCACAAACAGGGCGTTCTCCGGGTCCGCCCGGTTCACCAGCTGGTTTTCCGTCAGCCGTGCGTAGATATCCAGCTCCGGGGCGGAAAAATCGGTGATTTCGATGATATGTGCCATAAGCTCTCCCCCTGCGTTTTTTCCCACTATACCATGCAAATCCCCCTATGTAAAGACGGAAGCCCCGGGAAAATCGTCGGTTTTTCCTCTTGCGAAAAGAAAAACCCGTGCTATACTGGAGAGGCGGCATGGCCGCGGAAACGGAAGGATTCTGTCATGCATCAGAAACACAGTCCCCGGGCGGACTTTTACCGGCACCTGTCCTTTGCCGCCGTGGGCGGCTTTTTTGGCGGCTACGCCATCCTGGCCCGATGCGGCGTGCTGGCCAGCGCCCAGACCATGAACCTGCTGGAGATGGTCATGGACGCCCTCCACGGAAAGGGCGGCAGCGCCCTGCTGCACCTGCTTTGCCTGGTGATCTATTTCGCGGGCACCATGTCCACGGTGCTGCTGCCGCACCTGTTCCATGTGGATATGCGGCGGCTGTGCCCGGCGGTGGACGCCCTGGCGGCGGTGGCCGTGGGCTTTTTCCCGGAGAATATGCCGGTGATCGCGGCGCTGTATCCCATTTTCTTCGCCATGAGCGTCCAGTGGAGCACCTTTGCCGGGGCCAGGGGCTTCAACAGCTCCACCATCTTTTCCACCAACAACACCAAGCAGACCGCCCTGGCCCTGGCCCACTTCCTGTGTGAGGGGGAGCGGGCGTATCTGGGCAAGGCGGGGTTCTATGCCGCCACCCTGCTGTGCTTCCACCTGGGGGCCACGGCGTCGTTTTTCGCCGTGAAGGCCTTCGGATACTTCGGCTCCTGGTGCGCCCTGCCGCTGATCGCCGGGGCGTATATCGCCGTGGTGCGGGAGGAGGCCGCCGAAAGGGCCCTGTCCCCGGCCCGGATACGGGAGCAGGAGGTCGAGGGCGAGACGGCCCAGGAAATGCAGGAGGCCCTGGACCTGGTGGCCGAGGAGCGCCCGCCCAAGGCCGGATGAGCATAATAAAAAAGGGAGCCCGGCGCAGGCCGGACTCCCTTTTTGTGTCGTTATTGCCGCTTCATCTGCCGCAGGAACAGCAGCACGGCGGCGGCCAGAGCCGCTGCGGCGTAGGCCAGCACCCACCACAGGTGGGGCATGACGCTGGCCCAATCGCCGGACAGAGCCGCCCGGTCCAGCTCCACGGCGTGGACGAAGGGCAGCGCATAGGCGATGCGTTGGAAGGCCCCGCCCACCAGCTCCAGGTCGAACCAGGTACCCGACAGCCAGGCCGTCAGGTTGGTCAGCAGCGCGCCGCAGATGCCGCCCACCTGCTTGACGTTCATCACGCTGCCGCACAGCAGGCCCAGGCCGATGAACAGCAGCGCCGCAGGCAGGTCCAGCAGCACCGCCCAGATCATCCGCACCGACACCGTCAGCCCCAGGGGGATCGCCGCCAGGTAGCAGACGGCCGCCTGCACCGCCGCCATAGGCGCCAGGGGCAGCACATAGCCGAAGATGAAGTCCCCGGCGGTCAGGGGCGCGGTATACAGCCGCTGCAGCAGGGCGCTCTCCCGGTCCCGGGCCACTAAGGTGGCGGAAAACAGGGCAATGAAGGCCAGGCCGAACACGGAGATGCCCGGGGTCAGCCGGTCGATGGCGAACAGATCCACCGGGACGTTGGCCTGGATGGCGCTGAGCAGAAGCAGCAGCACCAGGGGGAAGCCCAGGCCGAAAGCCAGGTTCAGCGGGTCCCGCACGATCTCCCATGTGGTGCGGCGGCAAAGTGCCTGCAGCTTCATTTCCCCGCCCCCTTTACAATGGCGATGAACGCGTCCTCGAATTTTTCGCAGCCGGTCCGGGCCTTCAGCTCCTCCGGAGTGCCCAGGGCCAGAAGACGGCCGTCCTTCATGACCCCCACCCGGTCGGACAGGGCCTCGGCCTCCTCCATATAGTGGGTGGTGAGGATCACGGTGATCCGCCCCTTCAGTGCCCGGATCACGTCCCACAGCTCCGCCCGGGCCAGCACGTCCAGCCCCAGGGTGGGCTCATCCAGAAACAGAATTTCAGGCCGGGCGATCAGGGCCATGGCGATGCTCAGGCGGCGCTGCCAGCCGCCGGACAGCTTCCCGGCCCGGCGGGCCAGCACCGGCTCCAGACCCAGAGTCCGGGCCAGCTCCTCCACCCGGGCCAGGGACTCCTGCCGGGGCAGACCGTGAACGCCGCACATCAGCAGGAGATTCTCCCGGGCGGTGAGGTTGGGGGCCACGGCGGTCTCCTGAGGGGACACGCCGATGCAGTTCTTGACGGCGGCGGTATCGGTGACCACGCTGCGGCCCAGCAGCCGGGCGTCACCGCCGTCGGGCCGGGTCAGGCAGGACAGCATTTTGATGGTGGTGGTCTTTCCGGCGCCGTTGACCCCCAGCAGGGCGAACAGCTCCCCCTGCCGGACCGTCAGGTCCAGGCCGTCCACGGCGGTGATGGGCCCGTAGCGCTTGGTCAGGCCCTGTATTTCGATGGCGTTCATTTCTGCGCCTCCTTTTCCTTGAATCGGGCCAACACGCCCATGTATACGTCGGTCAGCGACGCGCTGATCAGCTCCGTGTCCCAGTCCAGAAAGGACGTGGCCGCCATGGAGGCGATGCCATGGACATAGATCCACATCTCCAGGTGGAACATTCGGGCGCTCTCCCGGCTGAGACCGGCGGCCCGCTGGATCAGGTCCAGCAGCGGCTCGGCGTCGTCCCCCAGCTGTCGGGTGACCTCCTCTCGGCTGCGGTTCCGCATGAACAGCAGGCGGAACAGGTGCTTTTCCCGGCGGGCAAAGTCGATATAGGCCATGCCGGAGGCCTTGTAGGGGGGATACTCCCCGCTTTCCATGGCCCGGGCGATGGCCTCGCCATAGAACTGGTATCCGGCCTTCAGCACCTCCTGCTGCACCTCGTCCATGCTCCGGAACAGGCCGAAAATGGGCTTGGCGGAGCAGTCCAGCCGTGCGGCCAGACTCCGGGCCGTCAGGGCCTCGGGGCCGGACTCCCGGGTGATGTCCAGGGCCGCCCGGATGATCTCCTCCCGGGTGAATCGGACTTTCGGCGGCATAGGCGTACCTCCTTTTTAACATACAACTTATGTTGCGCAACAAACGTTGCTTATTATAGCAGAGATCAGGCCGCCTGTCAAGAGGCGGCGGAGGGGAAACGCCGGAAAAAATAAAATTTCCGTTCAAAATAAGGATTGACATTTGTCTTCATTTTTTATATATTGTATCTGCCAAATTTCAACGAGAGATATCGGGCCTGTCCGCAAAGGCCTCCCTTTGAACAGAGAAAAGAGGTAAGTCAAAAATATTTTACGAACGGGGGAGGATAAATGTCCAAAGAGTTGATTCGCCTGCGGGATCTCTGCATGGCGTTTGACGACGAGCTGGTTCTCGATCACATCAATCTGTATATCAACGATTCCGAATTCCTCACACTTCTGGGCCCCAGCGGCTGTGGCAAGACCACAACGCTGAGGATTATTGGCGGTTTCACGACACCCACGTCGGGAGACGTCACCTTTGACGGTGTGAGGATTAATGATGTCCCGCCGCATAAGCGGCAGATCAACACGGTGTTCCAGAAATATGCGCTGTTCCCGCATCTGGACGTGTTTGAGAATATCGCCTTTGGCTTGCGGATCGCCAAGGTGCCTGCCGAGGAAATTGAGGAGCGCGTGACGGAAATGCTGGGCGTGGTGAGCCTGAAGGGCTTCGAGCACCGGAAGATCACCCAACTGTCCGGCGGCCAGCAGCAGCGGGTGGCCATTGCCCGGGCGCTGGTGAACCGGCCCAAGGTCCTGCTGCTGGATGAGCCCCTGGGCGCGCTGGACCTGCGCCTGCGGAAGGATATGCAGAACGAGCTGAAGCGTATCCAGCAGCAGATGGGCATTACCTTCATCTATGTGACCCACGACCAGGAGGAGGCCCTGACCATGTCCGACACCGTGGTGGTGATGGACAAGGGCCGCATCCAGCAGATCGGCACCCCCGAGGACATCTATAACGAGCCGAAAAACGCCTTTGTGGCGGACTTTATCGGCGAGAGCAACATCTTAAACGGCACCATGGTCCGCGACAACGTGGTGAAAATGTACGGCAAGGAGTTCCCCTGTGTGGACGGCGGGTTCGCCCCCAACGAGCCGGTGGACGTGGTCATCCGCCCCGAGGACATCGACATTGTCCCCGTGGAGCAGGGGCAGCTGGTGGGCACCGTCACCAACGTCACCTTCAAGGGGATGCAGTACGATATCATCGTGGACTTCCGGGGCTTCAAGTGGCTGATCCAGACCACGGACCACTCCCCGGTTGGGGCCCGCATCGGTGTGAAGATCGACCCCGACGGCTTCCATATCATGAAAAAGAGCGAATATTCCGGTCAGTTCGGCGACTACAGCTCCTATTCCGAGGAGTATGAGGAGCTGGCGGACGCCTCCCTGGAGACGGATGAGGAGGAGATCGGGGATGAAGAATAAGCTCTCCCGGTTCGCCGTGCCCTATGAGGTGTGGATGGCCATTTTCGTGGTGGCCCCCATCCTCATCATGGTGATTTATGCCTTCTCCTCCTCGGAGGGGGGCTTTACCCTGGACAACTTTGTCCAGATGGGCGGCTATACCCAGGTGTTTCTGCGGTCCTTCAAGCTGGCCATCATCGCCACGCTGATCTGTCTGGTCATCGGGTACCCGGTATCGTATCTCATGAGCCGGGAGGGTCCGGCATTCCAGCGGACGGCCATGGTGCTGATCATGCTTCCCATGTGGATGAACTTCCTGCTGCGGACCTATTCCTGGATGACCATCCTGGAAAACCACGGCCTGCTGAACCAGCTGTTTGAAAAAATCGGCCTCATCAGCCTGTATAACCACATTTTCGGCACGGAGCTGGAGTATTTCTCCATGATGAATACCCAGGGGGCCGTGGTGCTGGGCATGGTGTATAACTATCTGCCCTTTATGATCCTGCCCATCTATTCCGTGATCATCAAGCTGGACGGCTCCCTGCTGGAGGCCGCCCGGGACCTGGGGGCCAATTCCATGACGGTGTTCCGCCGGGTGATCCTGCCCCTGAGCCTGCCGGGGGTCATCTCCGGCATCACCATGGTGTTTGTGCCGTCGGTGTCCACCTTCGCCATCAGCCGGATGCTGGGCGGCGGCACGGAGCTTCTGCTGGGCGACCTCATCGAGCGGCAGTTCCTGGGCGGGGCCTATAACCCCCAGCTGGGCGCGGCCATCTCCCTGGTGATGATGATCATCGTGCTGGTGTGCATGCTGGTGATGAATCGCTTCGGTGAGGGCGAGGAACAGGCGGTGATGCTATGACCGGCCGCAAGCAGAACAGCGTCGGCGATCGGGTGCTGATGGCGCTGGTGTTCCTGTTTCTCTATGCACCCATTATCATTCTCATCGTTTTCTCCTTCAACGCGGGCACCAGCTCCAGCGTGTGGAAGGGCTTTTCCCTGAAATGGTACGAGTCCCTGCTGTCTAACCGCCTGATCATGAACAGCGTATACACCACCCTGATGGTGTCGCTGCTGTCCACCATCGTGGCGGCCATTGCGGGCACATTTGCCGCCATCGGGCTGTACGCCATGAGCCGGCGGCGCCGGGCCATCGTCAATTCCGTCAACAACATCCCCATGATGAACGCGGATATCGTCACCGGCGTCAGCCTGTGCCTGCTGTTCGTGGTGTTCTTCAACGGCTGGGGCGCCTTTGCCGGGTGGGTGAACTCCTGGCAGTCGGCAGTGGTGCTACCGGAGCGGCTGACCATGGGCTTCGGCACCCTGCTCATCGCCCATGTCTGCTTCAACATTCCGTATGTCATCCTGTCCGTGGGGCCAAAGCTGCGGCAGATGGACCGGAACCTCATCGACGCGGCCCAGGACCTGGGCTGCACCTGGATGCAGGCCTTCTGGCGGGTGGTGATCCCGGAGATCAAGCCCGGCATCGTGTCCGGCGCGCTGACGGCCTTCACCATGTCCGTGGATGACTTCATCATCAGCTACTTTACCGCCGGAACCAGCGCCTCCACCCTGGCCATGACCATCTACGGCATGACCAAAAAGCGCGTCAGCCCGGAGATCAACGCCATTTCCACCCTGCTGTTTGTGACGGTGCTGGTGCTGCTGGCCATCATCAACCTGCGTGACAGCCACGCCGCCCGGCGGGAGCATCACGCGGCGGTGTCCGCCGCCTCCGGCGGACCGGTGAAGCCCCACCGGCGGCCCAACAAGCTGCTGCGCCGGGTGGCGGCCGGAGCCATGGCCTGCGCCTTAGTGGCGGTGCTGGTGGTCACCGGACACTCCGTTCAGTCGGAGCGGGTGGTGAACGTATGCTCCTGGGGCGAGTATATCGACGAGGAGCTGATCACCCAGTTCGAGGAGGAGACCGGCATCCGGGTGAACTACCAGACGGCGGAGAGCAACGAGGCCCTGTATTCCCTGATTAAAATGGGCGGCGCGGATTTCGACGTTATCGTCCCCTCGGACTATATGATCGCACGCCTGATTCAGGAGGATATGCTGGCGGAGCTGGACTACAGCCACATTCCCAATTTCCAACTCATTGACGACACCTACAAGAACCTCAGCTACGACCCGGAGAACAAGTACACCGTGCCGTACACCTGGGGCACCCTGGGCATTATCTACAACACCACCATGGTGTCCGAGCCTATTACCAGCTGGGACGCCATGTTCGATCCCCAGTACGCCGGTCAGGTGCTGATGATCAACAACTCCCGGGACGCTCTGGCCGCGGCCCTGCTGGACCTGGGCTACAGCATCAACACCACGGACCCCGGCCAGCTGGAGGAGGCCTTCAACCTGCTGAAAACCGCCAAGGACAGCGGCGTGTATCAGGCCTTCGTCATGGACGAGGTGTTCCAGAAGATGGAGGGCGGCAACGCCGCCATCGCCATGTACTACGCCGGAGACTACCTGACCATGCTGGAGAACAACGAGGATCTGGCCTTCGTTATCCCGGAGGAGGGCAGCAACTGGTTCGTGGACGCCATGTGCGTCCTGAAGGACACCCAGCACATGTCCGAGGCGGAGGAGTGGATCAACTTCATCGCCTCCACGGACTCCAACCTGGCCAACATGGACTATATCTGGTACGCCTCCCCCAACCGGGAAGCCCTGGAGCAGTACCCGGCCTACTATGCGGAGGTCAACGAGGAGGAGCTGGACCCCGAGATCTACGAAATCATGGCGCCCCCGACGGAGACCCTGGACCGCTGCGAGATCTATGAAAACCTGCCCAAGGACACCCTGCGGCTGTATGACCGGCTGTGGACCCGGCTGGGCGTATAAAGGAGGAACGGATATGATCGAAATCGGCAAATCCTATACCATAGAGCAGGTGGTCACCCCGGAGATGACCGCCCGGGCCATCGGCTCCGGCGGCCTGGAGGTGTTCGGCACCCCGTTTATGATGGCCATGATGGAGCACGCCGCCATGGACTGCGTGCAGCCGGACCTGCCGGAGGGCAAGGGCACCGTGGGCGTGGACATTCACTCCAGCCACCTGGCCCCCACCCCTGTGGGCATGACCGTCCGGGCCACGGCCACCGTCACCGGCGTGTCCGAAAACGGCAAGCTCATCACCTTCCGGGTGGAAGCCAGCGACGACTGGGGCCCCATCGGCGAGGGGACCCACACCCGAGCCATCATCGCCAACGACCGCTTCCTGCAGAAGTGCACCAGCAAGCTGACGGAGCGGAAATAACCCCGAACCAAAAAATCCCCGGCCCTCTTCGGCCGGAGATTTTTTTCTTTCAGTCGTTCCGGGAGCACTTTTCCGCGTCGATGGCCAGCACCACCATCAGGGCATACAGGGCGTCCCCCGGGTCCGCCACGTCGATGGTATAGGTGTCTGTCCAGTTAAACAGCTCCTTGCTGATCGTGGCCACCGTCCGGGGCCCGTCCTGGATGGTATAGTCCCACTCCATGAAGCTGCCCTCCACCGTCCAGCCGCAGAAATCCATGGTGAAGGACGGGTGGAAAAACGTGAACTCCTTGCGGATGGTGCCGATGCACCGCTCCCCCACATACAGGTCGAATTTCGGCAGAAACGTCAGCACCTGCTGCTTCACCGTGGCAATGTGCTGCCCCCGGGGGTCCAGAATGTGCAGGCAATGGCCCCAGGAGAGCTGCCCCTCCACGGTATAGGCCACATCGCCGCCCTCATAATAGATGTCATAGCTGTCGAACCACGAGAAAAACCGCTGCTTGAAATACAGCTTCATCGGATGCACCTCCCTTTTTCCCCAGTATACCGGATTTGCACCCCGCTTGCAAGGGAAATTCCTCTTTACAAAATAGAAAATCTGTTCTATAATGGTGGCAGTATCTTCGAAGGGAGGGCGAGGCCATGCGCGCACGGCCTGTCAGCTGCTGCTTTTCCGGCCACCGTCCGGCCAAGCTCCCCTGGGGGGAAAACGAAGACGATCCCCGGTGCCGGGCCCTGAAGGTCCGGCTTCGGGACGCGCTGGACGCCGCCTATGAGGCGGGATACCGGCACTTCATCTGCGGCATGGCCCAGGGTTGCGACCTGTACTTCTGCGAGCTGGCCCTGGCCCTGCGGCAGCGGCACGGAGACGTCAGCGTGGAGGCGGCAATTCCCTGTCCCACCCAGGCCGACGGCTGGCCCCGGGCCCAGCAGGAGCGCTATCGCCGCCTGGTGGCGGCCTGCGATTACGAGACCCTGGTGCAGTCGTCCTACAGTCCCGGGTGCATGCAGCGGCGCAACCGCTATATGGTGGACCACGCCGCCCTGCTGCTGGCGGTCCACGACGGCCAGCCCGGCGGCACCCGCCGCACCATGGAATACGCCATGCGCCGGGGCCTGCAGATTGTGGACATTCCCCCGGTGATGGAACCGTGACATAATCCCGGCACCCGCCGCATAGGCTTGTCTCAAAGAGGTGAACGCTTTGAAACAGGCAATTTTGCGGCGGGGGCTGGCGTTTTTGCTGGCGGCGGCAGCCCTGGGCACGGTGCTGGCCGGAGCCGGGGCGGACAGTGCCGCCGCCCTGTGGCAGTCCGTGTCCCGCCGTCCCCATCTGTCCCGGGGACTGCTGCGGTGGGAGCTGGGGGACCTTCTGGGGCTGGACGGTCTGTCCGCCGCCACGGTGCTGGCCCTGGGCCAGTCGCCGGTGCTGCTGGCGGGCCGGTCCCTGGCGGTGCAGGAGGACGACGCCCCCCAGCCGGACCCGGAACCGGAGCACCCCGCCCCCGCTCCGTCGGAGGACCCGGCCCCCCAGCCCGGGGCGGACAACGGCGTCCCGGCCCAGACGGTGGACCCCCGCTCCACCGACGGCTACAGCATCATCAACGGGGTGTACATCAAGAACAAATCCAGCCGGACCCTGGACCCGGCGGTGCTGGGGGACCGGCAGTTCGCGGCCTGTCCCCAGCAGGGGCCCCAGGTCCTCATCGTCCACAGCCACGCCAGCGAGTCCTATACCATGCCCCCGGGGCAGGAGTACGTCCCCTCCGGCACCTTCCGCACGGCGGACCGCTCCTGCAACATGGTCCGGGTGGGGGACGAGCTGGCGGCGGAGCTGTCGTCCTACGGCATCTCTGTGGTCCACGACCGCACCCTCCACGACGGGGAGTCGTACAACGACGCCTATGAAAACAGTCTGGCGTCTATCCAGAGCTACCTGGCCAAGTACCCCTCCATCGTCTATGTGCTGGACCTGCACCGGGACGCGGTGCAGGACGCCAACGGCACCCAGTATAAGCTGGTGACGGCGGAGGACCCCGCCGCCGCCCAGGTGAGCCTGATCATGGGCGTGGCCCACGACGGCTGGCAGGACAACCTGCGCCTGGCCATCGCCGTTCAGGAGAAGCTGGAAAGCCAGTCCCCCACCCTGATGCGGCCCATCACCCTGCTGAACTACCGCTATAACCAGTTTGCCGCCCCGGGCAGCCTGCTGGTGGAGGTGGGGGCCGCCGGGAACTCGCTGGACGAGGCCCTCCGGGCCGCCCGGCTGTTTGCCAAAGGCTTCGCCGAGACCATCCTGGGGCACTAAGCGATTACAAGACGCAATATCTTGATATATTAATACAATATAGAATTGTTTCTATCACAAAACCGCCGCCGGTCGCCCGGCGGCGGTCTTGTTTTTCGGCCCGCTGAGGGCAGCAGGCCCTACGGACTTGGCTCTCCCTCCGGGAGAGCTGTCACCGAAGGTGACTGAGAGGGCCTGTAGGGGTTTCTGAATGGTATTAATTGACCTGTTCGCATTTTTCCCTCTCAGTCGGCTGCAGCTTGGCTCTCCCTCTGGGAGAGCTGTCACCGAAGGTGACTGAGAGGGCAATGCAGGCGCTTCGGCGCTTCGGCGATTCTCTGCCCACCGTCGTGCCAGCCGGTTGGCAGGCACTGTCGTGCCCGCCGACCGAGGCACTTCCTCGAAATCGCCTCGCTTCATCCGCCACAGGCGGCGCTTCGGCGATTTCCCCGCCGTTTACTCCCCCATCAGCTCCTCCAGGCGGCGGCGCTTGGTGCGGGCGTCGCCGGTCAGGTGCAGCTTGGAATAGATCTGGTTGATGTACTGCTTCACGGTGCCCTCGGTCAAAAACAGCTGCCCCGCGATCTCCCGGTTGCTGAGCCGCCGGGCCATCCGCTGGGCCACGGCCCACTCCCGCTCCGTCAGGGGGGCAAAGGCCGCCGGCCGCTGCTCCTGCTGCTTCCCCCGCTCCAGCACCCGGCTCAGCTCCGCCGCCTCCCGGCCCAGGGTCCCGTACTCCGGCAGCAGCTCCCGCAGACAGCTGCCACTTTCCGCAAGGGGCGTCACCAGGCCGTCCGGCTGGGCCAGGGCCGCCGCCTGACGCAGCAGCTCCGCCGCCTCCCGGCGCTTGCCCAGCTTCTCATAGGCCGCGGCGGTCTGCACCAGCACATAGAGCTCCACCAGGGCATAGTGCATCCCCCGGCACAGGGCCAGCAGCCCCTCGCTGCCGCCGATGACCCGGGCATAGGCTCCCTGGGCCAGATACACCTGATTTTCGATCATCTGCATCATAGGCAGGCACGGCCCCAGGAAATTCACGGTATCCAGCCGATGCTCCCGGAACAGCTCCGGAATATCGTCCGTCCGGCCCAGCACCGCCTGACAATAGGCGGCGTTGCTGTCGAAAATATGCAGCCACATGGCATTGTGCTGTTGCATCAGCTGCCGGCGGCGGCGCAGGTCCACCCCCACCGCCTCCCCGGCGGCCATGTGCAGCCGCATCTCCAGAAAGTCGCAGCACAGGGCCATATTCTCCTGTCCGCTGCCGCTGATGGCCGCCCGGGCCCGCTCTAAGGCAATGGCTCCGTCGTTGAGCCGTCCCCGGGCCAGAGCCGCCTCCCCGGCCATGATCAGCTGGGCCCCCATGCCGTGGCCCCCGGTGATCTGATAGTAGTGGGGCATACACTCGTCCATGTCCGCCAGCTCCCGGTCCAGCTGTCCCGGGTTCCGGTGGAACATCATCAGCACCGACGGCGAGCCGAAGGTCCAGCTGCCGTGGCTCTGGATGCTGACGGCCTGCCGGGTCATCTGCCTGCTGGCGCTGCGGTGGAACCGGCTCATGGCCCCGATGTCGTTGTAATACAGGAAGCTCTCGATCAGGTCGCACTCCCCCAGCAGGTTTCCCCGCTGCCGGTCCGTCAGCTCCGGGTGCCGCCGGACGGACTCCAGCAGCAGCTCCTTCAGCTGCCGCATCCGGGGGATCCGGCCCCAGGTGAACATCCGCCGCATCAGCACCAGCAGGGCCGTGGGATGCTCCATCAGCACCTCATCGCCGCAGTGATCCAGCAGCTCCAGCACCTCTTCGGGCCGCAGAGCCGCCAGCAGGATGCCCGCGTCCTGCTGCACCACCTCCAGGGCGGCGTCCCACCGGCCTGCCTTACTATAGGCCGCCAGGGCCTGCAAATATTGTCCGTTTTCCGCGTACCAGTGGCCGTACCGGGCCTGATACGCCGCCTGCTCCTCCGGGGGCAGGGCGTCGAAGTCCCGCTGGGCGCAGGCCTTCATCATGTGGTGGAACCGGTATCCCCCGCCGGGCAGTCGGGTGACAAAGGCGTTTTTGGCCGTCAGGTCGGACAAAATCTCCGCCGTGTCCGGCTCCTTCGTAATAAACCGGGCCATCTCCCCGGTGAACTCGTCCGCCAGGCCCATCACCGCCAGGAACTTCTGCCGCCGGGGCGGCAGAGGCCGCAGCATGGCGGCGGTGAACATATCATAGATGTCCGCCGTCTCCGCCGGGGCGGTCCCCCGGTCCGCCAGGGCCTGCAAATGCAGATACACGGCGGCCATCCACCCCTCGGTGGCCTGCTGCAGCTCCGTCAGCTGCTCCCGGTCCAGGGCCGCGCCGAACCGGTGGGCATAGGCCGCCAGCTCATCGCCCTCCAGCCGCAGCTGTCCGGCGCCGATGCGGTGCAGCCGCCCGCCCAGCCGCAGCACCTGGTCCCCGGACAGGACCTTGTCCCGGCTGGCGACGATCAGATGCACATTATCCGGCAGTCTTGCCGCCAATTCGCACAAAAAGTGGGCCACCCGCCGGTCCGGCATCAGGTGCAGGTCGTCCAGAAACACATACCATGGCTCCTGCCGCCGTAGCTCCCGGCACAGGGTGTCGGCCAGCAGTCCGGCGGAGGCCGGGTCCCCGGGGCACTCGAAGCCCTCCAGCGCCGTCAGCCCCGCGTCCCGGAAGGCCCGACGGCCGCTTTGCCACAGGGCGGGCAGGCTGTCGGAATAGATGCTGATGCGGATGGCGCAGCCCGGGGGCTGGGTCCCCAGGAACCAGTTCACCGCCGTGGTCTTGCCGTAGCCCATGGGGGCCGTTACCACCGTCAGGGCGCAGCGGCCCACCGGCTCCAGACTGGCCCGGAGTCTTGGGGAAATATAGATCGCGCCGGTGTCCGGCTTTCGTTTTGCCATGAAAAATTGCCTCCTTACCGGGCCATATAGGCCACGGCCCGCTGGGTCAGCTTGCTGTATACCCGCCGGACCATCCACGGCTCCGTGGAGGCCTTCAGGGCCTCCTCCGGCGTGAACCAGGCCACGCCGCTGTTCTCGTCCGGCTTCTGCCGCAGCTCGTGGTCCATGGCCCCCAGCAGATAGGTGACGTTCATGTGGATGTGGCTGGGGACATACTGCCCCCGCTTCTCGTGGCCGTCCACCGTCAGGCACTCTAAGGAGAAGATCCCCGGGTGCAGCAGCTCCAGCCGCTGCAGCCCCGTCTCCTCCGTCACCTCCCGCATGGCCACCGCCAGCAGGTCCCGGTCCCCGTCGGCGTGTCCGCCGGTCCAGGACCAGGAGTGATAGATATTGTGATACACCATCACCACCTGCCGCCGGTCCGGGCTTAAAACCCAGGCGGAGGCGGTCATGTGGGCGGTGAGATTTTCCCGTTCAAACGCGTCGGGATTTCCCGCCAAAAACCGCAGTATCCCGGCCTTGTCCCGCTGTTCCTGGGGGCAAAGCGGGACAAAATTTTTGATTTCCTGTATGATATCCATATTATTCACTCTCATTCGCTATCAGATTCCGGACGATGGCGGAGGCCATCAGGATCCCCGCCGTGGAGGGTACCCAGGGCACGCTGGCGGGCACGCTGCGCCGCCCGGGGGAGGGGGCCTCCAGCTGCCGGGTCTCGGCGGCAGGCTCCGGACTGTACACCACCTGCAGATGCCGGATGCCCCGGTCCCGCAGCTCCCGGCGCATGACCCGGGCCAGGGGACACACGGAGGTTTTGGAAATGTCCGTCACCTGCAGAAGGGTGGGGTCCAGCTTGTTGCCGGTGCCCAGGGCGGAGATGATGGGGATACCCCTCTCCCCCGCCTGCTGGATCAGGTCCAGCTTGCAGGTCACCAGGTCGATGCAGTCGGCGATGTAGTCGAATTTCCCGGCGAAAAAGTCCTCCCGGTGGGCGGCGTCATAGGTGGCGCACAGGGGGTGGACCCGGATGTCCGGGTTGATGTCCCGGCACCGCCGGGCCGCGACTTCCGCCTTATACTCCCCCACGGTGGAGGACAGGGCGTACAGCTGGCGGTTGATGTTGGTGAGGCTCAGGGTGTCCTGATCCACCAGGGTCAGCTCCCCCACCCCGGAGCGGGCCAGTATCTCGGCGGCATAGCTGCCCACGCCGCCCAGGCCGAACACCGCCACATGGCAGCGGGAGAGCCGGTCCAGGGCCCGGTCCCCCAGGACCATTTCCGTCCGTAAAAATCTGTGTTCCATGGTGATCTCCTTATGTCCCCCGGCCATGGCATACCGCGGCAGGGGGCTACTGATTTTTCCCAGTATATCACACTTTTTCGCGGATTTCCACCTCGCCGGGAAAACAAAAGAGACTGGCGCAGGCCAGTCTCTTTTGTTTATGCCGTTATGGATTATGCCGTTGCAGGAAGCGGGGACTCAGCCCACGTACTTCATGCCGGAGTTCTCGGTGGCGGTGATGTCCTTGACCAGGTTAGCGGACCACTCGGAGTACTCCTTGTTCATCATGGCATTGCGGACCTGGACCATCCAATAGGGATCGTCGGTGCCCACGAAGTACATGACGTGGTAGCCGATGTAATTGCCGTCGTTTTCCACGATGCCGGTATCGCCCGCCTTGCGGCTCTCGTCGAAGCACCAGTCGTTGAACCCGGTGACCATCTGGCCCTTATAGACCTGCTTATACAGGCCGCCGTTGGTGTTGGAGCCGGTGTCGTCAGACAGCTGGTTGGCCAGCGCGGCAAAGCTGTCCTCGGTGGCGTCGCCGTCCTTCCAGGCCTGGAGGGCGTTCTCGGCCTCCTGCTTCTTGCCGGCCTTCAGGTCCTCCAGCTTGGCCTGGTAATCCTCGGCCTTGCTGTCCAGACCGGTGGTATCCACCTTGAACAGAATGTGACGCACGTCCACGGTGTTGTAATCGTTGCGGGTCCGGCTGTGGAACACCAGCAGATAGATGGAGGTGCCGTTTTCCACGATCTCGGTGTCGCCCTCCTGGCGGCTCTCGTCAAACACCCACTTGGTGGCGGCATCGCCGCTGTAGGTGCCGGCTTCGGGGTGGGAATAGGTGCCGATGGACTCATAGTCCTTGGCCACCTTGGCCAGGAGCTCGCCGCCCTTGACCTGCTCCAGGGCCGCGTTGGCGGCGTCCTTGGCCTTCTGCAGGGCAGCGGCGCTCTCCTCCTCGGTGGGCTGGACGGTGTTGCCGTCGGCGTCCTTGGTGGAGGCGGCGGCGCCGTTGAAGGTGATCATCTCATAGTTGGCCACGTCGAAGGAGTTCTTGTTCTCCTCATAGTACTTCTGGAGCTCCTCGTCGGTATACGTCAGGCTGTCGATGTAGTCCTGCTGATAGTGGGAGGCGATGATGGTATCCTTCAGGATGCCCTGGAAGATCTTCTTGGTCATGTTGCTGCCGTAGAGCTGCTTGAGGTACTCGCCCTCGCTCTTACCGGCGGACTTGGCATAGGAGGCCAGGGTCTCCATGGTGGAGTCCAGCTCCTTCTGCATGTCGTCGTTCCAGGTGATGCCCTTCTCGGCAGCGCCCTTCTTGAGCATGGTGATCTGGATCAGGCTCTTCTTGGCGGCGTCCTTGAAATAGGCGTCCCAGGTCATGTCCTCGGACACGCCCAGCAGGGTCTTGGCCATGTCGCTGAGGCTCTGCTGGGTCAGGGGGGTGGAGGTGCTCAGCCCGTAATAGGAGGCGTACTGGTTCTGGGCAATGGAGTTATAGGCCACATGATAGAAATAGCTGACCTCGGCGGCGGAATAGGTTTCGCCCTCCACGGTGACGGCGGCGGAGCCCCGCTGGATCACGTTGGAGTTCCACACCAGCAGCACAGCGGCCACCAGCACGAACACAATGGCAATACCGCCATAGAGCCGGTTGTTGCGGCGCTGCTTGGCCCGCTCCTCCGCCTGGCGGGCGGCCTTGGGGTCCACTGCGCCGCTGGCGTTGAATTCCTGGCGGGCTTTCTTTTCTCTGGATGCACTCATAGTTGTTTCAGTCCTCTCGAAAATAGGTACGCGGTACCCTTTGTAATGTGCCATTGGTTGATTATACAGGAAAACCCGGCGCTTCGCAAGAGGAAATCGGGATTTCCCGGGAATTTAGGTGATTTTACTCCGCCTGATACACGATCCGGCCGTCGATGACGGTCATATACGCCTGGCCGCCGATGGTGGTGAGGGGATCGGCGGTCCACAGGACGAAATCGGCGTCCTTGCCGGGCTCCAGGCTGCCCACCCGGCTGTCGATGCCCAGGCTGCGGGCGGGGTTGATGGTGATGGCCCGCCAGGCCTCGTCCATAGGCAGGCCCGCGTCGGCGGCCAGACCCGCGCACATGGGCAGCTTCTCCAGGGGGATCACCGGTGCGTCGGTGATGATGCTGACGGTAAGCCCGGCCTTGTACAGCGTGCCGGGGGTGGTGAAGCTCTTGTGGCGCAGCTCGGCCTTGCTCTTACTGCCCAGGGTGGGCCCCACGAACACCGGCAGGCCCTCCTTGGCCAGCTCGTCAGCGATGAGCTCGCCGTCGGTGCAGTGGTCCAGGGTGGCCTTGAGGCCGAACTCCCTGGCGATGCGCACGGCGGTGAGGATGTCGTCGGCCCGGTGGGCGTGGCACTTCAGGGGGATCTCGCCGTTGACCACCGGCAGCATGGCCTCCAGCTTCATGTCGAAGGGGGGATTCTTCCCGGCCAGCTTATCGTCCCGGTAGCGCTGGGTCTTGAACAGCAGCTCCCGCAGCAGCGCCGCCACGGCCATGCGGGTCATGGGGCTTTTCTTCAGGCCCTGGCCATAGCAGCCCTTGGGATTCTCGCCGAAGGCGCACTTCATGGCGGCAGGCTCCTTCAGCAGCATATTGTCCACCCGCTTGCCTGCCAGCTTCAGCACCGTGAAGGTGCCGCCCACCACGTTGGCGCTGCCGGGGCCGGTGCAGGCGGTGGTCACGCCGCCCCGGATGGCGCTGGGGAAAGCCTCGTCCTGGGGGTTGATGGAGTCGATGGCCCGCAGCTGGGGGGTCAGGGGGTCCACGATCTCGTTATAGTCCATGCCCTCCCAGCGCATGCACTGGTTGTCCAGGCCGATGTGGCAGTGGGCCTCCACGCAGCCGGGAGTCAGCAGGCGGCCGCCGGCGTCGATGACGGTGCAGCCCTCCGGGGCGTCGATGTGGGCCGCCACGGCGGTGATGCGGCCATCTTCGGCCAGCAGGCAGCCGTTGGGGATATCCGGCCCGGTGATGGGCTTTATGTAAGCGTTACGGATCAGCAGCATAGCAATACCTCACATTTTTACAGATGATGCCGGTATTATATCACAGCCCGGAGGTTTCCACAAGGGTTGCGTTTTTTCGGGGGATACATTATAATAGTGGGCCGAAGGAGGCGGACGTATGCGCTATACCACCCTTTGCTATCTGGAAAATCCCGCCGGGGAGTATCTGATGCTCCACCGGGTGAAAAAGGAAAACGACTGCAACCGCGACAAGTGGATCGGCATCGGCGGCAAGTTCCTGGACGGCGAAAGCCCCGAGGAGTGCGCCCTGCGGGAGATCAACGAGGAGACGGGGCTCACCGTCACCGGATACCGCTACCGGGGCATCGTCACCTTTGTGTCCGACCGGTGGGAAACGGAATATATGCACCTGTTCACCGCCACGGAGTGGACCGGCCGGGTCCGGGAGGACTGCGACGAGGGGGTGCTGGAGTGGATCCACAAGGACCGGCTGGCGGCCCTGCCCCAGTGGGCCGGGGACCGGATCTTTCTGGACCTGCTGCGGCAGGGGGCGCCGTTTTTCTCCCTGAAGCTGCGGTATCAGGGGGAAACGCTGGTCTATGCCTGCCTGAACGGAAAGGAGCTGACACTGTGACGATTCTGGTCAGCGCGTGCCTGCTGGGGGTCCCCTGCCGGTACGACGGGCAGAGCAGGGCCCATCCCCTGGCCCGTGCCCTGTGCAAAAAGCACCATGTGGTCCCCGTGTGCGGGGAGATTTTCGGGGGACTGCCCACGCCCCGGCCTCCGGCGGAGATTCAGGGGGACCAGGTGGTCACCCGGGACGGCCGGGACGTGACGGAGGCCTATCGCCGGGGCGCGGAGGCTGCGGCGCAGCTGGCCCGGCTCACCGGAGCCCAGGCCGCCATTCTCAAGGAGCGCAGCCCCTCCTGCGGCTCCGGGGCCGTGTATGACGGCACCTTTTCCGGCGTTCTGACGGAGGGCTGGGGCGTCACCGCCGCCCTGCTGCGCCAGCAGGGCCTGCGGGTGGTGGGCGAGTCCCGGCTGGAGGAGCTTCTGCGGCAGGACGTCCGTTAAAATCACAACAAAATACGACAAAAAACTGTGAGATTCGGAGAAAATTACAAATGCCATTGACAGACGGGACGAAAGTTGGTAAAGTAGGGCCATAGGGGGTCGGAAACGTTACCGGTAATGTTGCCGCCCCTTTGGAATGGCAGAAGAAGGGAGACGAAACGCACTTTATGACCATCAAGGATATTGCGCGGCAGTGCGGCGTAAGCGTCAGCACGGTGTCGCGGGTGCTCAACGACCGGCCGGACGTCAGCCCGGAGAACCGGCGCAAGGTGCTCTCCGCCATTCAACGATCCAATTACATTCCCAACAACACCGCCAGGGACCTGGTGAAAACCAAGTCCGATGCCATCGGCCTGGTGGTGCGGGGCGTGTCCAACCCGTTTTACACGGATATCATCCGGGTCATCGAGGAGCAGGTCACGGCCCGGGGCTATACCCTGGTGATGCAGCAGATCGGCACCTGCGACGACGAGGTGAAGCGGGGCGCCATGATGGAGCGGGAAAAGCGGCTGCGGGGCCTGATTTTGTTGGGCGGCCGGTCCGACTATTCGCCCCAGGAGCTGGCGCCGCTGAACATCCCCTATGTCTGCTGCTCGTATGACAACCAGTACGGCACCCTGCCGCCGGACTCCTACGCCTCGGTGTCTATCGCCGACGAGGAGGAGGCCTGCCGGGCGGTGACGGAGCTGTACCGTTGCGGCCACCGGCGCATTGCGGCGCTGGTCTCCGGCACGGAGGACCGCTCCATCAGCCAGCTGCGGTATCAGGGCTATGTCCGGGCCTTAGCGGCCCACGATCTGCCCCTGGACCCGGCGCTGGTCATCGAGGCCGGTTCCTTCGACATCCGGCAGTCGTATCTGGCCATGCAGCAGCATCTGCTGACGGGGGCGCAGTTCACCGCCCTGTTTGCCATCTCCGACAATATGGCCATCGGGGCCATGCGGGCCCTGCGGGAGGCCGGACGGCGGATCCCCGAGGACTGCTCCGTCATCGCCATCGACGGACTGACCATCTCGGACTATATCAACCCCACCCTGACCACTCTCTGCCAGCCTATGGAGCACATGGGCCGGCGCAGCGTGGAGATCCTGCTGGACATGGTGGAGCACCGGGGCGGACCCATCCGGGAGACGGCCCACACCACCCTGCGGACCGGGGAATCCGTCCGCGACATTTCTTAGTTTTTCCGGCGGAAACCGCCTGAAAAAAATATTATGAAGGAGAATTGATCATGAAGAAAACTCTTGCATTGATCCTGGCCGCTGTCATGGCTCTGTCCCTGGTAGCCTGCGCCAAGACCCCCGGAAACAGCGGCACGGAGGCCAAGGGCTCCGTGTATTACCTGAACTTCAAGCCCGAGGCCGATCAGGCCTGGCAGGCGCTGGCCAAGACCTACACCGAGCAGACCGGCGTGGAGGTCAAGGTCGTCACCGCCGCTTCCGGCCAGTATGACACCATGCTGACCTCCGAGCTGGACAAGTCCGCTCCTCCCACCATGTTCCAGGTGGGCAACCAGGGCGCCGTCAACTCCTATGGCGATTTCTGCTATCCTCTGGATAACACCGACGTCATGAAGGAAATGACCACCCAGGACTTCAACCTGAAGAATGCCAACGGCGAGACCGTGTCCATCGGCTACTGCTATGAGGCCTTTGGCATCATCGTCAACAAGGCTCTGCTGAAGCAGGCCGGCTATGAGATCTCCGATATCACCAACTTTGAGACCCTGAAGAAGGTCGCCGACGACATCCACAGCCGCGCTGCCGAGCTGGGCTTTGACGCCTTCAGCTCCGCCGGCCTGGAGGGCTCCTCCAGCTGGCGCTTCTCCGGTCACCTGGCCAACATGCCCCTGTTCTATGAGTTCCGGGATGACAAGGTCACCTCTCAGCCCGCCAGCATCAAGGGCACCTATCTGGACAACTTCAAGAACGTCTGGGATCTGTACACCACTGACTCCGCCACCACCGGCGCTGCTCTGACCACCGCCACCGGCGACGCCTCCGAGGCCGAATTCGGCCAGGGCAAGGCTGTGTTCTATCAGAACGGTTCCTGGGAGTATGCCAACCTCACCGGCGAGGAGAAGGGCTTTAAGATGAACCCCGAGGATCTGGCCATGATCCCCATCTACTGCGGCGTTGAGGGCGAGGAGCAGTCCGGTCTGTGCTGCGGCACCGAGAACTGCTGGGCCGTCAACAAGAACGCCAAGGAAGAGGACATCCAGGCCACTCTGGACTTCATGAAGTGGGTCGTCACCTCCGACGAGGGCACCACCATGCTGGCTGAGCAGTTTGGCCCCTGCCCCTTCAAGAACGCCAAGACCCCCGAGAACGCGTTCTTTGCCGATGCCAACGCCTATACCGCTGCCGGCAAGTACATTGTGACCTGGGCCTTCAACTGGACTCCCGCCGTGGATGACTGGCGTGCGGGCGTGGTGGACGCTCTGACCCAGTACACCGTCAACGGCGGCAGCTGGGACAACGTCAAGACCGCCTTCGTGGACGGCTGGGCCACCCAGTATGCCAAGGAGAACGGCTGAGCTATAAGCGCTCCGTTGTAACGCAATAGGACCGGGGGCGGGCTTATCGCCCGCCCCCGATTTTTCTCACCTGCGGCGCACAGAGCTGTTGTCCGGTATGGACCGGGCAAGAGCTCCGGGCGCCGCCCGGAAAATACATAGATAGGAGAGAGGCGTCATGAAACTTCCGAAACACCGCCGGGACGAGGCCGCGCTGAATTCCCGGCTGATCCGCCGCCCCATCAAGCGCATGGTGTGGCTGTTTTTGCTGCCCACCTTCGGGGCCTTCTGCATCGGCTTCCTGTACCCCTTCTTCAAGGGGCTGTTTCTGTCCTTCTGCAACTTCCGCATTACCAGCCAGTGGACCTGGACGGGGCTGGAAAACTACCGGAAAGCCTTTCAGGACCCCGGCTATATGCACGCATTCTGGTACACGGCGCTGTTTGCCCTGGTGAGCCTGCTGGCCATCAACCTGTTCGCCTTCACCATCGCCTACGCCCTGACCCAGAAGTTCAAGGGCACCAACGTGTTCCGCACGGTGTTCTTCCTGCCGAACCTCATCGGCGGCATCGTGCTGGGCTATATCTGGTCCATGATCTTCGACGGCATCCTCATCAAGTACAACACCTCCGTGGTCCTGGAGACGAAATACGGCTTCTGGGGTCTGGTGATCCTGGTGTGCTGGCAGCAGATCGGCTATATGATGATCATCTACATTGCCGGACTCCAGGCCGTGCCCGAGGACATGCTGGAGGCGGCCCGTATCGACGGCGCCAACCGCTGGCAGACCCTGTGGCGGGTCACCATCCCCAACGTGATGCCCTCTATCACCATCTGCATGTTCCTGAGCCTGAGCAACGGCTTCAAGCTGTTTGACCAGAACCTGGCACTGACCGCCGGACGTCCCTTCCAGCAGCTGGGCAACGGAGAGGCCATCAAAACAACGGAAATGCTGGCTCTGAACATCGTTAACGCCTTCGGCACCAGCGGCGGCGGCAACCGCGGCGTGGGTCAGGCCAAGGCCGTGATCTTCTTCATCGTGGTGGCGGCCATCAGCATCATCCAGCTTCAGGCCAACCGCCGCAAGGAGGTGCAGCAATGATCAGATCCGATGCTCTGCGCCGCAGAGAGCGCCGTCAGGCCCTGCTGACGGTGGTATTCACCATCATCTCCGTGCTCTATCTGATGCCGGTGCTCCTGGTGCTCATCAACTCCCTGAAGGCCAACGCCTTTGTCAACACCGAAACCTTCAAGCTGCCCACGGCGGAGTCCTTCGTGGGGCTGAAGAACTATGTCAAGGGCATGACCTTCGGCAACTTTGCCTTCTATAAGGTGGTGTTCTACAGCTTCTTCATCACCATCACCTCCACGGCCCTGATCCTGGTGTGCACGTCCATGGCGGCGTGGTATATCTCCCGGGTGGGGAGCCTGGTCAGCAAGATCGTGTACTACCTGTGCGTGTTCTCCATGGTGGTCCCCTTCCAGATGGTCATGTACACCCTGGCCCGGACGGCGGACCAGATGCACCTGAACACCCCCTGGACCATTCCGGTGATCTATCTGGGCTTCGGCGCAGGTCTGGCGGTGTTTATGTTCACGGGCTTTGTCAAGAGCCTGCCCCTGGAGATCGAGGAAGCCGCCGCCATCGACGGCTGCGGCCCTGTGGGCACCTTCTTCCGGGTGGTGCTGCCCATGCTGAAGCCCACCATGATCTCCGTGGGCGTGCTGGAGATTATGTGGGTCTGGAACGACTATCTGCTGCCCAGCTTGGTGCTGGACATCAACCAGTACCGCACCATCCCCATTCATATCCAGTACCTCAAGGGCAGCTACGGCACCGTGGACATGGGCGCCACCATGGCCCTGATCATGCTGAGCATCCTGCCGGTGATCATCTTCTATCTGTGCTGCCAGAAGCACATCATCAAGGGCGTGGCCGCAGGAGCCGTGAAGGGCTAAAAAACAAAGCATTTTTCTGATAAGTGAGTTGACTGACATATGAATCGTTGCAGCGGCATTTTGATGCCGGTATTTTCCCTGCCGTCTCCTTACGGCATCGGGACCCTGGGCAAGGCCGCCTATGACTTTGCCGATTTTCTCCACGCCGCCGGGCAGCGCTGCTGGCAGATGCTGCCCCTGGGCCCCACCAGCTATGGCGACTCCCCCTATCAGAGCTTTTCCACCTACGCCGGGAATCCCTATTTCATCGACCTGGATATGCTGATAGAGGACGGATTGCTGGAAAAGAGCGAGGTGCAGGAGCAGAACTGGGGCACCGAACCCCGGTATGTGGACTACGGAAAGATCTACGAAAGCCGCTTCGCCGTGCTGCAGAAGGCCAAGGACCGGGGCTGGGAGCGGGACCAGGCAGAGGTGGCCGCCTTTCAGGCGGAGAACAGCCGCTGGCTGCCGGATTACGCCCTGTACATGGCCTGCAAGCGCCATTTCGGCATGCGCTCCTGGACGGAGTGGGAGGACGCGGACATCCGCCTGCGGAAATCCCCGGAGGTGCTGGAGCGGTACCGCACCCTGCTACGGGAGGACGTGGAGCTGTTCACCTATTTGCAGTTCCTGTTCTTCCGCCAGTGGAACAGGCTGCGGGACTATCTCCACGGCCTGGACATCCAGGTCATCGGCGACCTGCCCATTTATGTGGCCATGGATTCCGCCGACGTGTGGGCGGAGCCGGAGAGCTTCCAGCTGGACGACCAGTGCGTGCCCACGGAGGTATCCGGCGTGCCGCCGGACTATTTCAGCGCCGAGGGCCAGCTCTGGGGCAACCCCCTGTACGCCTGGGACCGGATGCAGGCCGACGGCTTCGGCTGGTGGATCCGCCGGGTAGACGGGGCCTCCAAGCTGTATGACGTGATCCGCATCGACCATTTCCGGGGCTTCGAGGCCTATTGGGCCGTGCCCTACGGCGAAACCACCGCCAAGAACGGCCATTGGGTCAAGGGTCCGGGCATGAACCTGGTGGGGGTGCTCACCGGTTGGTTCCCCCAGCTGCGGTTCATCGCCGAGGACCTGGGCTATCCCACTCCCGGCGTCCGGCAGCTGCTGCAGGATTCCGGCCTGCCGGGCATGAAGGTGCTGGAATTTGCCTTCGACTCCCGGGACAGCAGCAGCTATCTCCCCCACTCCTACGGGGAGAACTGCGTGTGCTACACCGGCACCCACGACAACAGCCCCCTGGCCCTGTGGAAGGACGAGGCCGCGCCGGAGGACATCGCCTATGCCCGGGAGTACCTGGGGCTCAACGATGAGGAGGGCTTCAACTGGGGCCTTATCCGGGGCGGCATGAGCTCCGTGGCCCGGCTGTTTGTGGCCCAGATGCAGGACTATCTGGAGCTGGGGCTGCACCACCGCACCAACGTCCCCGGCACCCAGAGCGGCAACTGGCAGTGGCGTCTGCTGCCCGGCGAGGCCACCCCGGCCCTGGCCCGGCGCATCCGTCATATGACGGAAATGTACGGCCGCTGAACCCAACCGATCCCGTTTCATTGCGAACTTCTCTGAATAGCAGGAAGTTCCCGGCGCTGCGCGCCGGGAACTTCCTCAGCTTGTCAGAAATCTCCCTACCATTCCGGTGCGTTTGGGGCTTGACAAAAAACGACAGCCGTGATAGAATATCCTCACAATCCAAGGGGTGCTGGCGCAAGCCGGCTGAGATGAGACGTATCGCCGTCCGGTCCCTCGAACCTGATCCGGGTAATGCCGGCGTAGGAATGCGACTATATAGCTTTTGTTTCCGCATTGCGACGCCTCCAGGGCCCGCGATGCGGTATTTTTTTCGCAAAGGAGAAAGACACATGAAAATCAACAAGACCCGCATGATCTGCGAGGCCGCCATCTTCATCGCCATGGCGGAGATCCTGAGCCTGATCAAGCTCTATGAGTTCCCCAACGGCGGCTCCGTCACCCTGGAGATGCTGCCCATCGTCCTGTTTGCCGCCCGGTATGGCTGCGGCTGGGGCTCCCTGGCCGGCCTGGTGTATGGCGCCATCACCTATCTCATCGGCAACAAGTTCTCCATCGACTGGACCACCATTCTCTGCGACTATTTCCTGGCCTTTGTGGCCCTGGGCTTCGGCGCGGGCCTGCTGTCCCGCCGGAAGTGGAGCGTCTATTACGGCACCATCATCGGCGGCGTGCTGCGCTTCCTGGCCCACTACCTCATCGGCGTGTTTGTCTGGGGCAAGTGGATGCCCGACGAGTTCTTCGGCATGACCATGACCAGCCCCTGGTTCTACTCCCTGCTGTACAACGGAAGCTACATGCTGCCCAGCATCGTTCTGTGCCTGGTGGTGTTTGCCCTGCTGTATAAGCCGCTGAAGAAGTATTTCACGTCGGCAGATCTGCTGGCGGCGTAACGCCTCTCACCTTTTCCGGGGGCGGGCCGACCGCCCCCGGAAAATTTTTTCAGAAACCGCAAAAAAAGTGTTGACAAACGCCGGAAAACGAGTATAATAAGTTTTGTTCGTCAGGAACATAGCGGGATTGTGTAAAGGTAGCACAGCGGACTCTGACTCCGTATGTGAGGGTTCGAATCCTTCTCCCGCTGCCAAGAAAACTCTCAGCTTATGCTGGGAGTTTTTTCTTTTGCCATGGTTCTGTCATAGGGATTCGGACCCTCACACAAATTCAATCCGGGCGCAGCTCCCGGCGCTTGCGCCGGGGGTTCGAATCCTTCTCCCGCCGCCAGAAAGACTCTCAGCCAAAGCTGAGAGTCTTTTCTTTTTTTGTGGCTTTGTCACAGGGCCTCGCCCTTTTTGGACAGTTTCAAGCCCCTGCTTTCATCATCTGAAAGCAGGGGCTTTTGCGCGTCAGAAAGGACAAGCGCGTCATTCAATGGAGATAATATAGTAATACACGGGCTGGCCGCCGGGGAGCATGGACACCTCCGCCTCCGGGCAGGCATCCGCAAAGCGCTGCTCGGCCCGCTGGGCGTCCTCCTGGGTGACGCCGTCGCCATAGAACACGGTGATGAACTCCGCGCCCTTGTCCGCCGCCAGAGCCGCCAGCTGATCCAGCAGGTTCTCCAGCTTCTGGTCCGTGCCGAACAGCTTCCCGTCCGTCAGGGCCAGATAGTCCCCGGCGCTGATGGCGAAGCCGTCAAAGTCGGAGTTCCGGGCGGCATAGGTCACCTGGGCGGTGACCACGTTCTCCGCCGCCTCCGTCATGGCCGCCAGGATCACCTGGGGATCGGCCTCCTCCGGGTCCACCGCCATCATGGCGGAGATCCCCTGGGGCACGGTGTTGGTGGGCACCACGATGACCTCTTTTTCCGTCAGGCCCACGCACTGCTGGGCGGCCATGATGATGTTCTTGTTGTTGGGCAGCACGAACACCACCTCGCTGGGGGTGCGGTTCACCTCCTGCAGAATGGCCTGGGTGGAGGGGTTCATGGTCTGGCCGCCGGACACGATGCGGTCCACGCCCAGATCCCGGAAGGTGGCAGCCAGGCCGTCACCGGCGCACACCGCCAGGAAGCCGTAGCGCTTCTCCGGGGCGGCCACGCCGTCCTCCATGGCCTCCAGCTCCTCCTCCACGGCGTCCAGATCATCGGTGCTCTGGGCCTGCTTGCCGGCCGCCAGCTCCTCCGCCTGGGTGCGCATATTTTCGATCTTGGCCAGCTCCAGGGTGCCGTATTTGGCGGCCTCCGTCAGGGCCTGGCCGGGGATATCCGTGTGCACATGGACCTTGAAGGCCTCGTCGTCCTCGCCGATGACCAGGCTGTCGCCGATGCCGTCCAGATACGCCCGGAAGGGCTCGATGGACACGCCCTCCTTCTTGCGCACGATGAACACCGTGTCATAGGTGAAGGTGATGTCCTCCAGGCTCAGGGCGCCGAAATCCGCCTTATCCTGGGCCTTTTCGTCCTCCTCCACCTGGGGCAGCTCCTCGCCCCGCAGGGCCCGCAGCATACCGTCGAGAATGATAAGGTAGCCCTTGCCTCCGGCGTCCACCACCCCGGCCTTTTTCAGCACCGGGTTCATGTCGATGGTCTGGGCCAGGGTCTCCTGCCCGGCCAGAATGGCCTGCTCCAGCACATACTCGGCGCTGGGGTTCTCCTGGGCGGCCTGGGCGGCCCGGGCGGCGGCCAGCCGGGACACGGTCAGCACCGTTCCCTCGGCGGGCTTCATCACCGCGCCATAGGCGGTGGCCACGCCCTCACCCATGGCGGCGGCCAGGGCCGGGCCGTCCATCTCCACCAGGCCCTTGGCGGACTTGGAAATGCCCCGGAACAACAGGGACAAAATCACACCGGAGTTCCCCCGGGCCCCGCGCAGCAGAGCCCCTGCGGTGATCTTTGCCGCCTCGCCGACGGTGGCGGGCTCGGACTTTTTCAGCTCGTTGACGGCGGTCTGGATGGTCAGGCTCATGTTGGTGCCGGTGTCGCCGTCGGGCACCGGAAACACGTTCAGATCGTTGATGGCCTGCTTCTGCTGGGCGACACAGGCAGCGCCGAAGGCGATCATCTGCTTGAAGGCGCTGCCGCTGATTCTATCTGTCATCTCTTTGTTACTCCTTTGGCCGGGTGCTTACACGGTGACCGAGTCCACGCACACGTTGATCTCGCGGACCTCCACCCCGGTGTTTTTGGTGACCACATACTTGACCTCGCTCATGATGGAGCGGCAGACCGTGGCAATATTGACGCCGTTTTCCACGATGATGTGCAGCTCGATGGAAACGGTGCCGTCCTCGTTATAAGTGACCTTCACGCCCTTGCTCATGGCTTCCCGCCGCAGCAGGTGCACCAGGCCGTCGGTCATGCTGCGGTAAGCCATGCCCTTGACGCCGAAGCAGTTGGTGGCTGCCGCGCCGGTGATGGTGGTGAATACCGCGCTGCTGATGGTGATCTCACCCTGACCGGTTTGAACCTTAATCATAGCTATCTCCCTTTCTATAGACTGCCGCCAAGGCGGCATAAGGACAATAATATAGACTATTATATACTATTTGTCCACCAATAACAAGCAGAATATTATTAACAAATCTCTTAACAATTTCCCCGACGGACGCCGAAGGCCCCCGTTGGCCGGGCGGTGCGATACCGTCCGGCCAACGGGGGCCTTGATTTTCAGCAGACGCCGTCCAGCAGGGCGGCCACCTGGCCGGGGGCGCAGCAATTCATATGGGCCAGCTTGTTCCGGCACTCGTGGAGGAATCGGATCCGCTCCCGGTCCGCCTCCTCCGGGATATACAGCATGCGATAGTCCCCGGACACCCTGCAGCGCATCATATAGCACAGGGTCCCCAGCTCCACCTCCGCCGGGTCGGTCACTGCCGCGCCGAACTGCTCCACATGGTTCTCCTGCAGCGCTTCTTCGATGGAGTCGTGCCATTTTTCGATCAGCTTCTGGCGCTCCAGCTCGATCAGAGGGAACAGGACCTGGATCTGGGCGGTCCAGATCCGGTGCCACAGCTCGGCGGTGCCGCCGGTCCGGAGGTACCGCAGGGGATGGTCCGAGCCGTCCTCCGCGCCCCGGCGGTCGAAATCTCCCTGCCGGTCAATGCGCTGCAGGCCGTCCACCGCCGTCTCGCTCCGGAAATCCACCTGTTCCAGCAGCATTGCGGACAGCTCCGCGTCCGTTCCGCACACCGAGGCCGCCGCCGCAGCGATATAGCGCTTCCAGTCGGTGGAATACGAACTTTCATCCATGATGAAGCTGTTGAATTGCTGAACGTCATAGCTGCTGACGCAGTCGTCAAAGTCGATGGACTGAATATACCGGGAGTCCCCGGAGGTGAAATTCCCGTGAACCTCCAGCACGAACAGCCCGTCCGCCGCACTTCTGGGGGAAAAGCCCCGGCAGAAGCTGAGCCATTTTCCGGCGGTCCGCTGGTCCAGTCCCTTCACCCAGATGATGCGGTTTTTGATGACATTCCTGTCGGAAATGTAGTCCTGGATGCTGATCCGGGATTTTTCGCGGTAGCCCGTCCGGATGGACGAGGATGCGTAGGTCTGGAGGATGAAGCGGCCGGGCTCCTGATCGGTGGGGTTGTTGTCCACGGCGTCGATGGTCTCGATCACGATATCCCGCGCATCCGTCCGCTCGTTGAAGGCGTTCTGGATGGCGCTTCGCATGGGATATCGCCAGGGCAGGTCCGACGGCACCTTCAGGACCACCATTTTGTTTTCCAGCAGCGCCATGGCCACGCGGTCAACCACCGTCCGGGCGCCGGTGATGCTGTTCCACCAGAACTCCTCCCAAGCTGTATAACGCATGATCATTCCTCCGTGTTATTGCTGATGATGTCGGCCTCCAGACTGTCCAGAGACTCGCCGATGATGTCCACAAAGGAGTTGCGGCGGAGTCTGTAGGTATGGGCGCTTTCATCCGGCTTCCCGAGAATACCCATCTCCACCATCTCGTCCATGAGGATGATATACTCCGTTTTGGACACGTTCTCCAGGCAGTGGATGTGATAGTCCTCCGCAACGCCCATGATATCCTCCACGGAGAAGCCCCGCCAGCTGCAGGAGGCCCGGTCCTCCTCGAAAATGTGATAGAGCATGGTGATGCACCGGGCGATCATGAAGTAGCGGGGGTCCAGCTCCAGGGACCAGCGGAACTTGTCCTTGATGCTCTTGTTCAGGTCGGCGGAGTTCATCACCGCGCCCAGCTGATCGTCCCGCAGGGTAAACGGCGGGTTGCCGTCGGCCGCGCGGTAATACTTGGCATACTGGCCCGTCAGAGTCTCCACCAGGATGTACCCGAAGAACTGCAGGATGCCGGGATAGTAGTTGGTGTTGGTGAGGATGGTCTCCAGGTGCGGGTAGCGGTCGATCCGGAAGCCCAGATACCGCAGGGGCTTGGACAGCAGCTGCATGGCGTCGGTGGGCGACAGGGGCTTGATGCACAGCGGCCGGCCCAGCTGGCCGAAGATGCCGTTGGCCCTGGTGGCGTTTTTGGCCCGGCAGACATTGTGCAGGCCCGCAATGACGAACTTGAAGTTGTTCTTGGTCTCCCGCTTCAGGTCCACCAGGGGCTGGATGGGCCTGTACGCCTCGTCCGCGATGGCCCCCAGGAAGTCGTCCACCTCGTCGATCAGCAGGTGCATGGAGACGATCTGGCCGGTCATGAACATCCGGCTGAGCTGGGCGCACATTTCCCGGAGGGTCCCGCAGGGCTTCAGCGCCACCTTGCCCTCGGTTTTGCGCTTGATGTCCGCCAGCAGGGTTTCGACCGCCTCGGCCTCGCTTTTCTGGCGGATGATGGTGGAATACACGGCATAGGCCTTGTTCTCCGGCTTGGAGCAGCGGCTCTCGGCCCGCTCCAGCAGGGCGGTCTTGCCCAGCTGGCGGCCGCCGTAAACGACGCAGGCGCCGTTGGGGTCGATGATGGTGGCCAGCTCCGTGGCCCGGCCGCAGAACATCTCGTCGGCCGTGGAGCCGCCGTCTCTGACAAAGGGCTGATAGGTGGTATACGGTAGCGTGCACTTCAGCATAGCCGGCAGGCGCTCCGTCTCCTGGTGCATGGCAAGGTACAAAAGCAGCACCTGGTCCACCAGCAGGAAGGGATTCTGCCCGGTTTTCTGGGTATGGAAGATTTCGCCGATATAGCGCCGGGCGGCGGCATCAATGGGCTGGTCGATGAACACGATGGACATGGTGCCCAGGTTCAGGGACGTCACCGTGTCCACCAGCTGCTGGGGCGTATGGCTGCCATACAGGAAGATCACCTGCAGCGGCGACTTCATCTGCGTGCCGAAGGCGGCAATGGGGTGCAGATAGTCGGCCAGGCTCCGGGCCGTGGGCCTGACCGTCACCTGCCACATTTCCTCCCGTCTCCCCATGGCCTTCACGGCCCCGCCAGCATCGATGCCCAGGCCCTTCAGCAGGCCCTGCACCTGGGCCGGGGAGGCCATATCCCTGCGGGCAGGCCAGTTGGACACCAGGGCCCGGCTGCTGTCCCGCAGACGGGCGGTCCAGTCCCGGGGAAGCTGCTTTTCCACGTAATTCCAGCCGAAGGTCTTGAGATTTCTGCCCTTGCTCCGGATGCACTCCTGCAGCAGCGGGTCATAAACGGACGGGGTCAGGAAATCGCTGAAATAGTCGTTGTCATGCAGAAGCGCGTCATCCAGCTCGCACTCGCCGGTCTCGGCGCGGTTGAGGTACTCCTCCGCCACGGCGAAGTTGGACTCCTGCTCCAGCAGGCGCTCCGCCTCCTGCAGCAGGGGCGACGTACCGTACCTGGCCAGGGCGCCGTCCAGACGGGAGCGCAGCCGGGCCTTCCGGCCGTCGGCAAGCTCCCGGATCTGCTCCTCCAGAGCCTCCAGGAAGCGCCGCCAGGCGGCAAAGTCGCCGATCTCATAGAAGGCGCCCTTGTACTGGTTCATGATGCCGGCAAGGTTTTCCTTCTCGGTCTCGTTGATCTGGTTATAGGTATAGGCCAGCTCCAGGGCGTCCCTGAACCGCTCCGTGCGGATGTTGGCGTAATCGGCGGCCTCCCTGGCCTGGGCGTCCGAAACGGCATACACCTCGTCATCCGTTCCGGCCAGCTGCCCCAGCAGGGACAGCTGACGCAGGTTATCCTTGAGTCCCGCATCCCCGTCGGCCGTTTCGCCCAGGATCTCCGCCGTGATCTCCTCCAGGCTTCTTCTGGGCGCGATCATGTGCCGCAGGGCATTGCGCCACACCTCGTAGTATTTCAGATTCCCCAGGGAGGCGTCGATCTCCGGCACGCCCCCCGGAGACAGGGAGAACACGCCGGTATACAGCAGATCGGAATAGATCCGCAGGTCGGAAAGCGTGTCGGTCAGATAGCTCTCCATATGGGTCAGGAGCCAGGCGAGGATATTGGCGTCCTTCACCCCTCTCCAGGAGCGGTCCTCCCGGATGTCGGCGATCAGGGCCAGGATATCCCGGCGGAGGACCCGCAGGCGCTCCAGCTCCTGCCTGCCGCCCATGCCGCTGCGGATGTGCTCGACCCAGCGGACCATGATCTCCAGCCGCTGGCGGTACTGCCTCAGGGCCAGGTCCCGGGCGTCATATTCAAGCCGGAACCTGGTCTTGGGGTTGGCATCGTCCCAGGCCCGGTTCAGGCGGTCGTCCACCTTGTGCTCCGCAATGCGGTATTCTCCGTCCTCCGCCTCGCAGTATTCGGAAAGCACCGTTTCCACCCACTCCAGAGCGTCCCCGTCGTTCCTGCCCTGGGCGATGATCTCCATGCACTGGTACAGGTCGCTTCCGATCCCGAATTCGGAGTTGTACAGGATCGGCAGGGCTTTCATTCTGGTTTTGGGGGTATTCACGGTGAGATTGGCATTGGCCTCCCGGCACAGGGTCCTTCTGAACCGCTCGTTTTCGGCCTCGTTGCCCAGCAGGGCGATAACGGCAGGCGTGAAACCGCTCACCTTCACCTCCCGCACGCGCATCAGCTGGTTGAACAGCGCCTTGAAGGCCGTCAGTTCCCCGAAATAGTCATCGAAATCCCACAAAAACTGCTCCGTCTGCGCTTTCAGGCCGAAGTCATAGGTCACGGCGGGGGTCAGCAGGGCGTACATATACGCGGCCAGCGTCAGGGCGGGCAGCTCCGCTTCCACGCCGCCGAACACCCGGGCCAGGCACTCGGAGCTGTAGCTGCACTCCTCCGGCATCAGCATGGACGCCAGACGCACCTGGGCCGAAAGCAACCGGGCGGCGGGGCGGTCATCCGCCAGTCCGGCGCCTCTGGCCAGCAGCACGGCGTTCACGACGGCGCCGGTCAGCTGGTCCTCCGGGACCTCGGTGCTGAGAAGCTCATGGATCAGCCCGCAGAACTCGTCGTCACCGGGCGTGCGCTTCCGTTCCAGCAGCGCCCGGGGCGTCAGCCCGCCGGACGGCTCCTCCATCTGCGCCTCCGCGGCCGGGGCAGGCGTATCCTCCGGGGCTTCGGGTGCGGCAGGGGTATCGGCGGGGGCGTCGGCGGGGATATCCTCCGGCTCCCCGGCGGGAGAGGCGGCCTCCGGTTCCTGGCCGGGCTCCTCCGGTTCCGCTTCTGGCGCATCCGGTTCCGCATCCTCGGCTGCCGCTTCCCTGGCCGCGTCGGCCTGGTCCATCTGCTGGGACAGGCTCCCGTCCGGGTCGCAGAAATAGGGCCGGACGCCCTCCGTGACGATCACCTTTTCGCAGGCGGGATGGAAAAGGACCGTACCCAGCTGCTCCCTGCGGGCGGCCAGAACGATGTACTTTGCCTGGATATGGCGTGCGTCGATCACGCCGTCCTCCCCTCGGTCGTCATCGGACAGCACCGCCAGATACGCGGTCTGGGGAGCGCCGTCCACATAGCACGCGGCCTGGTAATGGTCGCCGCACCACCGGATGGACCGTTTGACCTTTTCATACTCCGGGGCGGAAAGGCTTGCCCGCTGGGTAAGCAGATACGCCAGCAGAACGTCGTTATGGATGCCCAGCAGCCGGGCGTCGCCGGCGCTTATCTCCGTGTCGGCAAACAGCCGGGCATTTCCCACGGAAAGAGCCAGCAGCCGCCGGTCCTGCCGGATGCTCTCCTTCTGCATGCAGCCCCAGCTGTAGGACGGCAGGCAGTACCAGGCCGTACCGTCCGCCTCAAATTCGGCCAGATAGCCCTTGTCGGCCAGCATATCCACCGCCAGCCCCACGCGTTCCTCGGCGTCGTCGTCCAGGAAGCAGTCCATGGCGACGCCCATACCGAAGATCTGCATCTTGGACATGACCCCCAGGTTGGTGAATATGGGAAGGATCACGCTGACCTCCGGATAGCTCCGGCGAAGCCGCTCCACCTCTTTCCTGAAGGTCGACGCGCCGGGGGCCCCGGTTTTCACCTGGTTCCGGATCGGCAACAGTTCCGCAGCCTCCTGTCCGTCCGCTTCGGGGACTTCCTCGTCAGCGGGCGGCGCTTCCGCAGGAATCTCCTCCGGCACGGCCTCCGGGGCATTCTCCGGCGCTTCTTCCGGCACGGCCTCCGGGACAGTCTCCGGGGCGGCCCGGTCGTCCAGATAAAACTGACGGGTGGCCAGGCCGATGGTGATCGCCATGTCCGGATAGTGCTCCTGGACCTTCTTCATCAGCTCGGTGCCTGCGGGGCTGTGCATGCTCTCCGTTTCCACCGCCTGCAGGAACAGCTGGGGTCCCTGGGTCCGGGGAAACAGCTCCTCCACCGTGTCCTCCGCCAGCTCGTCCAGCAGCGCAGCCGCCGCGGCCTGATAAGGAGCCAGCGCGGCCGCGTATTCCCGGATCAGGGACCTGACGCCGGTGAATTTTTCCAGGATGTCCGCCGCACGCTTCAGCTGCCGGTCCAGATACCGGGCGCGGCAGTTTTCCACGGCGTCGGCAAGCTCTCCCACCGGCGCGCCGTCCTGGGGAAGCTCCCCGGCCGAAACGGTGTCCCGGGTCATGGCATAGACCGCGTCGTATCTTGTGCGCAGCTCCGCCACGGAGCTGTCCAGGCCGGACATGGCCTCCCGGGACGGGACGCGTCCCTCCCCCACCGTGCCAAGCAGGTCCGTCAGACAGGCCCTGACCCTGTCCGACTGTTGGTCAAACGCTGCCACCAGATCAGAAATCGGTTTGTTTTGCATGGTTCAGCCTTCCCTTCTGTTTTTCTTACGGGTTCGTCCCGGCGGGGTTCTATGGGAAACCTCCCGACAAAAGTGTGTATAGACGGAGTTGATTATATCATATCCGCCAAAATGTTTCAAGGCGCTGCAAGCCGTCACTGCGCCTTGAACATGACCAAAGGCCCCCGGCTTTTCGCCGGGGGCCTTTGGCTGAGACTGTCCAAAAAGGGCAAAGCCCTTTTTGGACAAAAGGCTTGCAGTCTGCCGCGCGCATAATTTGTTCGCCAGGGGCGAACAAATTCCACACTTGCAGACTGAGAAGAATTTTCGCCCAGGTACACGCCCCGGGCGAAAATAGATTGCATTTGATTTGCCGCCTGCGGGCGGCAAACTCTGCGAGGCTTTCTGACAAGTTGACCAAAGGCCCCCGGCTTCTCGCCGGGGGCCTTTGGCTATGAATGCTTTCAGGAGAAAAAAGGAGTTACTTGTTCATTTTCAGCTTCACAGCTGCGCCGCGCTTTCTGCCATACAGGCACAGAGCCACCACATAGGCGATGGCGAACACCACGCCGATGATGTAGGAGGCGGTCCAGGGGATGTTGAAGCCGATGTGGGCATTGGCGATGTAGGTGGAGCAGATGAAGGCGTAGAACGCGCCGGGAATCAGCGGCATCCACGCAAACTTGCCCTTGCCGTTTTCAAACATCCACACCGTGATGCACAGGAAGGCGAACAGAGACAGGGTCTGGTTGGACCATGCGAAGTAACGCCACAGAATGTTGAAGCCGTCCTTGTTGAACTTGGCGAACACGATGATGGCGGCGGCCAGAACGAACACGGGGATGGCCAGACGCATACGCTTGCCGTTGGTGGACTGGTCCAGGTGGAAGGTCTCCGCCAGGGACAGGCGCAGAGCACGCAGAGCGGTATCGCCGGAGGTGATGGGCAGAACAATGACGCCGACCAGGGCGATGATGCCGCCCACGGGGCCCAGGATGTCCTTGCAGACCACGCCGATGGTGCCGGTGGCCAGGGAGGCGTTGGGCTCCTGCAGAGCCAGATTGTACACGCCCATAGCGCCAGCGGCCCACACCATAGCGATGAAGCCCTCCAGGATCATCATGTTGTAGAAGGTCATGCGGCCCTGACGCTCGTTCTTCACGGTGCGGGAGATGATAGCCGTCTGGGTGGAGTGGAAGCCGGACAGAATGCCGCAGGCCACGGTAACGAAGAAGATCGGCAGGAAGTGGCCGCCCTTGAAGTAGTCTGCATAGGTGAAGCTCTTGACCGCGCCGTCAGCACCGGTGAGCTGCAGGATGGGAGAGGACCAGTCGTCCCACACGTTCAGCAGAGGGTAGCCCTTGACGAACATGCCGATGAACACACCCACAGCGGAGAACAGCAGGATCGCGCCGAAGATGGGGTAAATGCGGCCGATGATGGCGTCGATGGGGAACACGGTGGCGATCAGGTAATACAGGAAGATCACGCCGTAAATGATCCAGGTGGAGACGGAGGTGGGCTTGCCGTCGAAGCCGAATACGGAGGTGGCGGCAATGTCGCCAGGGGTATAAACGAACACAGCGCCCACCAGCAGCAGAAGCAGGCAGCAGAACACGTTGTATACGTTGAAAATGCCCTTATTGGAATAGCGCTTGATCATCTGGGGCATCTGGGTGCCGCCGTCGCGCAGACAGATCATGCCGGAGAAATAGTCGTGCATGGCGCCGCCGATGACGTTGCCGATGGGGATGGTGATAAATGCGATGGGCCCGAACAGAATGCCCTGGATGGGGCCCAGGATGGGGCCGGTGCCGGCGATGTTCAGCAGGTTGATCAGGCTGTTTTTCCAGCCCTGCATGGGGATGAAGTCCACGCCGTCCTGCTTGGCATAGGCCGGGGTCTGACGGTCGTCGGGTCCGAAAACCTTCTCGCAGAAGCGTCCGTACAGCGCAGCGCCGCCGAACAGGATCACAAGACCGATGATAAATGTTGCCACAAACACACACTCCTTCATAGTCGTTTTGCGATTTTCAGAGCTCCCGGACAGCTCTGGTTTATGCAGTGAGTATAGCACAAATTTTGTAAAAATGGTGCCAATGAATGCCGTTCGTTCATAAAAGGTTCATAAAGATATGCCCCGATGGCGTAAAGATTTCTCGTGAAGAAAATCGAAAACAGACGATTTTACCGGAATTTATCGCGAAAAGGGTCGACAATATGATGAAAATTTTAAGACGGGACGAAATAGCGCGCAAAAACCGTTACCGTCAGCATGGTAGGTTGGTAGGATTTAAGACGCCAGAACGCAAAGTACCCGGTAACGCTCCCGGGAGCGTTATCGGGCAGCGCCGGAGGAGAGTGTGAACAAACCGTAAAATTTGCAAAAAAATTTTGCATAAACGGTTTACTTTTATAGGTTAAAATGGTAAAATGACTACCCGAGGAAAACAAATACTACGTTTTTTGGAAACGGAGGAAAAACAATTATGGTAAGAGCGGCGAAATCCAAGATTGCCCAGAAGGAAAAAAGCGACCTGCTGTACCGTGCGATCCTGACCCTGAAAAACGAAGAGGAATGCTATAACTTCTTCCAGGACCTGTGCACCATTTCCGAGCTGCGGTCCATGGAGCAGCGGTACGAAGTGGCCACCCTGCTCAACGACGGGATGCTCTACAGCGATATTCTGGAGAAAACCGGCGCCTCCAGCGCCACCATCAGCCGGGTGAACCGGTCCCTGCTCAACGGCGCGGGAGGGTACGAGAACGTACTGGAGCGCATGAAGGAGCAGGAGGACAAATGAGCAGCTACCAGCAGCTGGCCGGGGCCTATGATGAGCTGACCTGGGACGTGGGGTATGAAAAGCGGGCGGACTTTCTGGAAAAGCTGTTCCGCCGCAGCCGCATCCCGGTGCACACGGTGCTGGACCTGGCCTGCGGCACCGGGTCCATGACCTGGCTTCTGGCCGGGCGGGGCTATGAGCTGATTGCCGTGGACGGGTCCGAGGAGATGCTGGCCGCCGCCCGGGAGAAAAGCGCCCCGGCGGAGGTCCCGCCCCTGTTCCTGCACCAGTCCATGCCCCGGCTGGACCTGTACGGCACCGTGGACGCCGCCATCTGCTGCCTGGACAGCCTGAACTATCTGACAAATCCCCGGGACGTGCAACGGACCTTTCAGCGGCTGCACCTGTTCATCAGCCCCGGGGGCCTGCTGGCCTTCGACGTGCGGCTGCCGGAGCGGCTGGCCGCCCTGGACGGACAGGTGTTCCTGGACGAGACGGAGGACACCTACTGCGTGTGGCGCACCGAGTATCGCCGGGGGCTGTGTATCTATTATATGGACTTGTTCACCTTAGCGGAGGACGGGTCCTGGGACCGCAGCTTCGAGCTGCACCGCCAGCGGGGCTACTCCGTGGAGCAGCTGACACGGTGGCTGGAGGAGGCGGGCTTTGCCGACGTGCGCACCTGGGGCGACGGGAAGCTGCGCCGCCCCGTACCCGGTGAGGACCGGGTGTATTTCACCTGCATTCGCAAATAAAAGAGGTTTTGTAAGCATGAGCGATTATATTGTAAGAGCGATTTCCACCGACGGCCTGGTGCAGGCCGCGGCCATCTGCAGCCGGGAGCTTACCGAGCGGGCCCGGCAGATTCATCACGCCAGCCCGGTGGCCACGGCGGCCCTGGGCCGGGCCCTGGCCGGCGCGTCCATGATGGGCAACGCCCTGAAGGGCCAGGGAGCCAGCCTGACCCTGCAGATCAAGGGCGGCGGCCCTCTGGGCACGGTGCTGGCGGTGTCCGACGCCGAGGGCAGCGTCCGGGGCTATGTGGCCAATCCCCAGGTGGACCTGCCCCTGCGGGACGACGGCAAGCTGGACGTAGGCGGCGCCGTGGGCGGCGAGGGCACCATCACCGTCATCAAGGACCTGCACATGAAGGAGCCCTATGTGGGCACTGTGGACCTGATGGGCGGCGAGATCGCCGAGGATATTGCCGGTTATTTCGTGGAGTCGGAGCAGATTCCCACCGCCTGCGCCCTGGGGGTGCTGGTGGACCGGGATCACAGCGTCAAGGCCGCCGGGGGCTATCTCATCCAGCTGATGCCCGGAGCCGGGGAGGACACCATCGCCAAGGTGGAGGGCGGCATCATGGCCGCCGGGCCGGTGTCCGCCATCCTAGACCGGGATCCGGACCCGGAGCACCTGCTGCGGACGGTGATGTCCGATTTTGAGCTGAAGATCCTGGAGACCTGCCCGGTAAGCTACAAGTGCTATTGCAGCCGCCAGCGGGTGGAGCGGGCGCTGCTGTCCCTGGGGGCCGACGAGCTGGAGGGCATCCTGCGGGAGCAGGGCTCCTGCCACATGACCTGCCAGTTCTGTGACGCGGTGTATGACTTCGACCGCCAGCAGCTGGAGCAGCTGGCCGCGGACGCCCGAAAAAAATAGTAAAAAAATTGAAATTTGGTGTTGACAGTCTGGCTTATATTTAGTATAATCTCTCTTGTCGCCGCGGTACTAATGTGTGCGGCAAGGACGGGAGCATAGCTCAGCTGGTTAGAGCACCTGCCTTACAAGCAGGGGGTCACTGGTTCGAGTCCAGTTGTTCCCACCAAATTTCATTTGGCCAAGTAGTTCAGTTGGTTAGAACGCCAGCCTGTCACGCTGGAGGTCGTGGGTTCGAGCCCCATCTTGGTCGCCATTTGCCTCTGTAGCTCAGTTGGTAGAGCAGCGGACTGAAAATCCGCGTGTCGTTGGTTCGACTCCGACCGGAGGCACCATGGTGCTGGAATACCGGCGCCATACGCGGGCGTAGCTCATCTGGTAGAGCGCGACCTTGCCAAGGTCGAGGTAGCGAGTTCGAGCCTCGTCGCCCGCTCCAAACAGAGAAACGGCCCCAAAAAGTCGTTTCTCTTATATGGTGACATAGCCAAGTGGTAAGGCAAGGGTCTGCAAAACCCTCACTCCCCAGTTCAAATCTGGGTGTCACCTCCATATTAACGAAACGGTATAGATGCGTCTGGCGAAAAGTCAGGCGCATCTATACCGTTTCCGGGCTTTTTCGGGCCCGGATTTCTTCTTTTGAACCATAGATTTTTATGGAGGTTTCGGAGCAACTGACCGGATTTGAACTGGAGTATCTCATGTCTTGGACAGTTTCCAACCTCCAGCGCCCTTTTAGAGAGGACTTTTCTCTCAAAAAAGCGGCATCATCGCAGAAAAAGAATCACAAATATTTGGGCGTCGTTTTGTCGGCTTTGACAGCTGAAAAAGCGGTGCCTTTTTTCAATTTCTAAAAGGGCGCTGGCTGCAGCGTCTGAAGCGGCAGGCCGGAGAAGACCTCTCCGGCCTTATTTTTTTACAACAGGAGGATCGCTCACATGGACACCCAAAACACAAGCCGTCAGCTTCGCTACCTTGAAGAAGTCCGTACGCCCCTGCACCGTGCAGGATTTGGAACCCTGCCGGTGGAGGGAGATCAGTTGCCTGTCCATTGGAATGGCACACCCCACTGCCGCATCACCGGCAAGGGCAGCGTGTTCTATCGTCGGGAGGATGTGGACACGCCCCAGGCAGAGGATGCCCTATACCGCGTCGAGGACATCGCCGCGAAAACGCTGGAGTATATAACCGCTATGGAAGCCGCCCCGCAGCTCAAAGCCAGCGGGCTGGATGGCGACTACCGTATCCTCGCCGACTTCGGCGGCACGGTGCTGGCAGGTTCTCCGAGCAAACACGGCGTTCAATTCGTCACATGGGATTGGGACTATGACCGCACAGGCGTGTCCCACGGACACTACTTCATGGAGAACTATGACGAAGCCAAGCAGGACTTCGCCACACGCTCAGGACTTATCCAAAAGGAACAACTTTTCAGCCCGGAACAGCTGACTGAGATTTACCGATGCTGCACCGACTCTGTGAATGAGCACTTCTTTGAGCTTACGGATATCATCACCAACTATGATCCTCGGAAAGCCTGCTGGCAGCTGACTTTGGACAGCTTGCTGGATGGCAGCAGCGATACTCGTTATGAGCTGATGCACGAACCTACCCTCGCCATCAAAACACCTACCAAAGGAAAATGAGGAGAAACCACACTATGAACTTTATTCTTAGCCAGCCCTCCACTACGCTCGACATTTATACCCATGCCTTCGATAAGAACAAAAAGGCCGCCAGCGCGGGCTTGCGGGGGATGCTGGAGATATGAATATCGTCAGCATCGAAATAACAGTAGCTTTGTGCGGTGAGTTGTGGTATGTGTTGTGGCTGCAAAGGGAGGGATACCATGTACGACTACATGAAAGCCTTGCAGGAACGGTTTGACAAGAAGCCGCCGGAGCGGCTCGTCCGCGCTGTCCAATCCGCCCGCGAAGAGGTACGTGAGGGAGAATGGATGATGAGAAGCGCAAGAAGCTGCTCCGTCTGCTAGATGCACAGAATATATTGCTGGAGGAGGCCACGCTGCTGAGCTTTACGGCGGGCTTTAAGCTGGCATGGGGCATGGCAAAGGAGCTGGAAACAGATGGACTCTATGCTCCTACGCCTATTATTCACAATAATAGGTGAAAAACAACCTACGTTATTGAGCTCGGGTAGCTCGGTCGTCGCGGCTTTAGACCGCCTCGAGTGTATTTACGGCGCGGTGTTCTATGAGATTTTCAAAACGCCAATCGTAGACAACGGCTCCGAGTTCGCGGATGCTGACGGCATCGAGCGGAGCGCCCGGCACAAGGATGCAAAGCGGACGACGGTCTATTACTGCCATGCGTATAGCTCTTGCGAGCGCGGCACGAACGAGAATATTAACCGCATGATATGGCGGCAGTTCCCGAAAGGGACGGACTTCGACAAGGTGACGGTGGCGGAGGTTAAGTGCGTCGAGACGTGGCTCAATGATTACCCGAGAGAAATCCTCAGCTTTATGTCCTCGGCGGAGGCTTTCAAGATAGCGTTTGACCGGGCGGCGTGAACGCTCTAAAAATTTATTCTATCTTTTTCGCACAAAATACTTGACATTTGCGGAGCTCAGGTAGTTCTCCGCTGCAAGCAGGCGGATGAGCAGCGGCGAAAACGCGATGATACCGCCCGCGCAGAGGTAGATTGCGCACGGAGGTTCATGCTTCGTTCGCCTCTGAAAAGGTGAAGAAAATGCCTGCTGTCAAGAATGGTTTCAAAATTGAGATTTTTAATGTCCCGACATCGTGATCGTGGAGATGCAGCCCTATTACTTTGCTTTTCAGCTTTCTGTTTGGAATTGCTTTTCAGCCTTCTGTCTGATATAATAATGGCAGCATAACGCGAGAAGCTTATCGATAGGATCGGGTGTATTTATGTGAACGCCAAGACCTGATCGGACAAAGAAAGGGTGGGGAGAATGTTATGTCAGAGATAATGTGGCACATCTGCATTTCGAGCATCTACACCCGTGACCGAGTTAGAATGCTTTCTACGATGGGAACGCTTTAATTGCGATTGTGGTCGGAATTCATTGATACTGTTATCTTTTTGAGCTTTGCTTATGGCTGGATACAAATGTTAAGGGAGATATTGATATGGCATTTTTAAATGAAAACGAATGGATACGCCTCAATGAGATCGCATACAATATTTCATTTATCTATACAGTAGAGGAAATGCAGCATGAAATTCTGAACCGATGGCTTCCTTTTTTGATTTCGTATGATAGCGCAATTTTTGCCCGAATCTCTACTGCGGAGAATGGATCCTATCAGTTTCAGGCCCCAGCGGCTTTTCATCTGCCTCAGCAGGCTGTCGATGTCTGGATGCAGGAAAGCCTGAATTCAGATGCTTTTCGCTGGGCGCTGTATACCTGTGAAGGCGGTGCTTTTCGGGAATCTATGGCATCTTCGGATGAACAGGTGAATAGCAGCGGAATCTACCAGAACTTCTATCTGCCCAATCGCTTGGCATATTCCGTCGGCCTTTCCATCTCCTTTCGAGAAGAACCGGTCGGCTTATTGAAATTGTACCGGCAAGCTGATAAGCCTCCGTTTAGCGAACGGGATATGTTTGTATTGGAGCAGTTGCACAAGCACTTTGCATACCGTTTAGTATATGAAGCAAAAAAGGGAGACACCCGCTATTTTTACGCAAAAGGATATCATGAAAAGTTGTGCAGCCAGTACGGCTTGACCAGTCGAGAAGGGGAAATGTTAGATCTGGCCGTACACGGGCTGTCCAATGAAGATATCGCTCAAAAAATGAATATCAGTATCCATACGGTAAAAAAACATTTCCACAGCATATATACCAAAATGAATGTGCGTAACCGGATACAGATGATCCAGAGTCTTCCTGTATCAACCAACAAGATCGATTTTGATGCGCTATAAATAAAACTCGGGAAAAATGTACCGCCTGCATTGGCTAAACTGCATTATCCTTTGGTAGTATATAAAGATTCGTTGGTCTTACATCGGGACACACAAGGCTTGTCCAAATAATATACAGACTACATAAAATGGAACTGGCGCTGAATTTTAACGCCGGTTCCATTTTGCTATATTTGGGGTACAAAAGTTAGGGGATGCATATGAAACGAAGCGATATTTGGTGGGCAGCTGCTTATGGGTTGTTGGCTGTGTTTACGGTACTCTTTTGCGTCACAGGAGGCTTTGCCAAGGTCAATACAGCGTATCCTTATCTGGCAGGTTTTGCGCAATTCGCTGTCTATGCTACGGCGGGTGAGTTGCTCTCCGGACGTATGTTGGAGGGAACTTGGCAGATCAACCGGGCGACTTGGTTCAAAAGCCTGAGTTGGGGAATAGGAGGCGTCCTTGTCACGCTGGCCTTTACCGTGTTCAGCCAAGGTACCCGGCAAGCCATGGCAGCAGGTCTTCTTCCGGGATATGGAAATACTCTGGCACAGGCCTTTTTTACCAGCGTTACCAATAATCTGTTTTTTGCTCCTATTCATTCCGCTCTGATGCGAGTATGTGGAAATTATGCTGAAATCCGCTTTTTGGCGGGACAGCATATCACTCCACGCCAAGCGGTGGACTCTGTAGATTGGGGAGAATTGATCGATTTTACTCTGTTTAAAACGATTCCTCTCTTTTGGATCCCCGTCAATACCGTGGGATTTCTTCTTCCGCAAGAATATCGTATCGTATTTGCAGCGGTGCTTTCCTTGGCATTTGGAATATTGATGACTGTTCTCAAATTAAGGGAACGGAAGAATCAGAGTAGAAAGGAGTTACCTATATGATTCAAATTTCGGATAACACTCAGCAGATCCAACCCTCCAAGATTCGAAAAATGTTCAATAAGGCACTGGAGTATGATCATGTCATTAGTTTTACACTGGGAGAGCCGGATTTTACTGCCTCGCCGAACGTAGTGGAGGCTGGGTGCAGGGCCATTCGGGAAGGAAAGACCAAGTATTCAGAAAATGCAGGGCTGCTGGCTCTGCGCCAGGCGATTGCAGAGTATCTCCATCGCACAGAGGGACTCTCTTACGATCCTGCAAGCCAAATTGTGGTGACACCTGGAGCCATGGGAGCCTTGTTTTTGGCGCTGAAAGTGCTGCTGAATCCTGGGGATGAGGTTATCGTCAACGAACCCTGCTGGACTAATTATGTCCAACAGATTCGGATGTGCGGCGGCGTGCCGGTGTCGGTGAAAACCAACGCACAACGGGGATTTGATTTGGATGTATCCGCTATTGCCGAAGCTGTTACCGATAAGACAAAGGCCATTATTCTAAACAGCCCATGCAACCCCACAGGAGCTGTAGCCAGCACTGAAACGCTGCTCCAACTGGCCGAATTGGCCCAGAAGCAGGACTTGGTAATCTTGGCTGATGAGGTGTATAAGCACATCCTCTTTGATGGAAGGACTTATACAAGCTTTGCTTCTCTGCCTGGAATGAAAGAACGGACCCTGGTTATTGATAGCCTTTCCAAAACCTATGCGATGACCGGTTGGCGTATCGGTTATGCTGCCGGACCGGAAAATGTGATCCGGAATATGGTCAAGCTGCAGGAAAATGTCAGTGCTTGTGCGGCCACTCCCTGCCAGGTCGCGGCTATTGAAGCTTTGGAAGGTCCACAAGACCACTTGAAGTATATGGTGGAGCAGTATCGCCTGCGCCGTGACTATGTGATGAGGCGGATATCTGAGATCCCTGGTTTGTCCTGCCATGCTCCGGCTGGGACTTTCTATGCATTTATTGACATCAGTCAACTGGGTATGCCTTGTGAAGAATTTGCCATGAAACTGCTGGAAGAACGGCAGGTGGTAGTGGTACCCGGTACGGCCTTTGGCGAATTTGGCGAGGGATATATCCGTCTGTCCTATGCGACATCCATGCAGTGCCTGGAGCAGGGGCTGCAGGAGCTGGAGGAGTTTGTCAGATCCCATAAGACTGAGGGGGACCCCGCATGAGTATGATCAACGGTACCCGCTTATATGATCATTTGACCCGACTTGGGCAAATCGGTTTTGTGCCGAAAGAAGGAACCACACGATTGCCGTATACCCCTGCCTATGACGAAGGACGAATCTATGTTCAACAGTGCATGGAACAGGCAGGACTTCAAACATCCGTCGATCCTGTAGGGAATCTGATCGGTACGCTTCCTGGTCAGGGAAAGATCATTTGCATTGGATCCCACATCGATACGGTGCCGGGGGGCGGGATTTACGACGGAACCTATGGTGTGTTGTCCGGAATCGAGTGTGTGCAGCGCCTTAAGGAGTTGGGATATCAAAATCGGCATCCCATCCAGGTGATTGCATTTACCGAGGAGGAGGGCAATGTCATTGGCGGAACTTTTGGAAGTAAGGCATTTACCGGCGGAGAGATTGATGAAGCTATGCGGCCAAATCTGGCCCTCCACGGACTTACAATGGAGCAGGTCGGCGCCTGCCGAAGAGATCTGACCCAATACCAGTGTTACTTGGAGTTACATATTGAGCAGGGCGGGGTATTAGAAGCCGAAAGGATGCAAATAGGCGTAGTTGATGGTATTGTGGGCATCGTGCGCTATCGCATGACGGTTTCCGGCTGTGCCAATCATGCAGGCAGCACACCCATGCATCTGCGGGATGACGCGCTGGTGAAAGCCTGCCGGATCATTACCCAGCTTATGGAACGGACTGAGGCCGCTTCGCCGGATATGGTCTGCACTGTAGGAACCCTTCAGGTGTTCCCAGGAGCGGTCAATGTGATTCCGGGCAAGGTGGAGTTTATTGTGGAACTGCGCAACCCAACGATGGAGCCCATGGATCAGGTCATTGACTCCGTGCTGAAAGAGCACCCGGAGCTGGTAGGCGAAGAATATATTCGCCAGTCGCCTACCCAGTGCAGTTCTAAGCTGATAAAGCTGAGCGAGACACTGTGCCGCAACCGCGGTATCCGTTTTCGCAGAATGTTCAGCGGTGCAGGACACGATCTGATGAATTGGGGAAAAGCGGTCCCCTCCATGCTACTGTTCATTCCCAGCAAAGACGGGATTAGCCATTCTATCCGAGAATACAGCGCTCCTGAGGACTTGTACCAGGGAGCTGAGCTGCTGATGGAGATGGTTCAGGCTTTGGACCAAGAGGAGGGAAAATTGTGAAGATCAAAATCATCAATCCCAATACGACGCAATCCATGACTGAAAGTATAGAAAATTTAGCACGTCGAGTGGCACGCAGCGACACTCAGGTTTGGGCGGTCACTCCGGCATCTGGGCCGGACAGCATCGAATGTTATGTGGATGAGTATTTGGCTGTTCCGGGGGTCCTGAAAGAAGTGATCCGGGGAGACCGAGAGGAAGGCGCCGATGCATTTATCATCGCCTGCTTTGGTGACCCTGGGCTTCAGGCAGCCAGAGAGGTCACTTCCAAGCCTGTGCTGGGTATCTGTGAGTCGGCCATTGCTGCTGCCAAATTTATAGCGCCGTACTTTTCTATCGTATCGGTGTTGGATCGGTCTCGCAAGGTCACAGAGGATGTGGTGTCCAACTATGGAGCGGAAAAGTTTTGCCGTTCTATCCGATCCACAGGTTTGAGCGTGCTGGAATTTGGCAGGGACCCCAAGAAGGGATTGGAAGCGTTAGCCTATCAGGGAAAGTTAGCCGTGCAGCAGGACGGCGCCGAATGTATTTTGCTGGGGTGCGCTGGTTTCGTGGACTTTGTTGAGGACCTGTCCGCCCAGCTGGGCGTTCCCGTGTTGGATGGGGTAATGCCAGCAGTTAAATTTGCGGAAGCCATGGTAGATATGGGGCTGCGTACCAGCAAGGTGTCTACTTGGGGCTTCCCAGAGCAGAAGAATATCGTAGGTTTTCCCATGTTTACCAAACAAGAATTGATATTTTAGGAGATGACAGTATGCGTACCTTGATTAAAGGAGGCACAATCGTAACCGCAGAACAAGAGTATGTGGGGGATATCCTGGTGGAGGGCGATGTGATCCGCGCAATGGGGACACATTTGGACGAAGCTGCAGATCTTGTGATAGACGCCAAAGGTAAATATGTGTTTCCGGGAGGCGTAGACCAGCACACCCACTTTTCCGCCCTGTGCAATGTCGGCAACCGTGACACCGCCGGATATGAGACGACCGACTCTGCTATTGTAGGCGGCACGACCACCATTGTGGACTTTGCTCCGCAGGATCCAGATCGCGGACTGCTGGATTCCATTGATTATCGAATCAATGTGCGGGCGAAGGATAAGTCTTGTGTTGATTTTGCACTGCATTCCATGGTAACATATATTATGGACAGTATCTTTGATGAGATCGAAGAATTTCCTCGGAGAGGCATTTCCAGCATCAAGATTTTTATGGCCTACAACGGCTCTCCGCTTCATGTAGATGACGGTACTTTCTTCCGTATTCTGGAGAAGAGCCGACAGGTTGGCGCTACGGTATTTGTGCACGCAGAGAATGGAGAGATCCTGAATTTCCTCCGCAGCGAGTGTGTAAAGAAGGGCCAACTGACGCCGCATTACCATTATGTTTCCCGTCCGCCTTTTACTGAGGCGGAGGCGGTGCGCCGGGCTATTTATCTGGCTGGTCAGACCGATACGCCTCTTTATATTGCTCATATGACCTGTCGGGAGGCCATTGCCGAATTACAAAAGGCCAAGGGAACTGGTCAGCGGGTTTCCGGCGAGACTTGCACTCACTATCTGACCACCACTAAGGAAGTTCTGGATAATCCGGATTTCAATGAAGCGGCTAAGTTCGTTTGCTCCCCCGCTTTGCGGGATCGTGAGGACTGCGAGGCTCTTTGGCAGGCATTATCCGACGGACTGCTGACGGCGGTCTCATCCGACCACTGCGGTATAGATGTGGCAGAGCTCAAGCAGGCCGGCAGGAATGATTTTACTCAGATTCCGAACGGTTCCCCCGGCGCCGGCGATCGACTGCATATGGTGTGGACCGAAGGTGTATGCACGGGAAAGCTGACCCGCCAGAAATTTGTAGATGTTATTGCCACTCAGCCGGCAAAAATCAACGGTATCTATCCGAGAAAGGGAACGCTGGCGGTAGGTTCTGACGCAGATGTTGTCATTTTCGATCCCAATTATGAGGGGACAGTTCATCTGGCAGATAACCCTAACGGCGTGGACTACAACCTCTATGAGGGCCGTCGTCAGTCTGGTCGGGTGGAGACGGTTCTGCTGCGAGGCCAGGTTGTAGTGGAGAACGCCAAGTTTGTGGGCCGCTACGGCCAGGGAAAATTTATCCCTGCAAATATGTACGCATCCGGTTACGAAAACCGAAATTAACCAAGTGTGATCCGTAGTTACTCGCGCTGCCAAAACCGAAGATGTTGGGAGCGGTGGGAGGCTGGAAACCGGAGTGCGCAAAACGTTTGGTCTGTTCATGAAAATATACGGTATATAGTATGATCAGTCTCGTTCAAAGCTGATATGCCGTGTCTTGATTTTGCAAGACTTACGTTTTGCGCATCCCTGGACCGAGAAAGTGAGGAGGTGTGATTTGCAGATTCGGATAGGGCCTGTAGTTGCGGAAGCAGAGATTCCATGAAAAAAACCATAGATAATTTATAACAGGAGGCTTGTTATATGGATACTACATATGGAGTGTTGTGTCTCATTCCCCCCATCGTGGCAATCGGATTGGCCCTGTGGACCAAACAGACGATTTTCTCTTTATTCATCGCGGTTTGGTTGGGGTCCACAATGATGAACGGCTTTAACCCTTTGGTTGGTTTTGTCAAAATTATCTCGGACTATATGATCCCCTCTCTCAGCGGAAATGCATCTTTGATTATTTTGGTTACACTCTCCGGCGGTATGATCGCCATGCTCCGTACCACTGGTGCTGCAGAGGCCTTTGCTACCAAGGTGACAAAGGTTATCAATACTGCCAAGAAGGGGCAGATCGTTACTTGCCTGAGCGCCTTCATTTTCAGCTATACGGAGCCCTGCCTCATGCTTGGTACTATCATGCGGCCCGTTACTGACATGGTGCGCATCTCTCGGGCAAAATTGGCTTATATCTTGGATTCCATGGGATGCAATTTAGCTGCGCTTTCTCCCATTAGCAGCTATGGTCCCTTTATCACGGGACTGATTGCCGCAGAGCTGTTGGCAAGCGGCGTTGAGGGCAACGAATGGGGCATCTGGTTGAATATGCTTCCGTTCAATCTGTATGGCGTATTTGCCATGATTTCTGTTTTGATCGTTGCTGCTTTCGGCTTGAACTTTGGCCCTATGTACAAGGAAGAAAAGCGGGCCAGAGAGACCGGAAAGCTGCTGGACGACGGGGTTCAGCCCTTGGTTCCAGAGGTGAAAAATGAACTGCCCGCAGATTATAAGCTTACTATGTGGAACTTTATTATCCCTATTGTTTGCCTGTTTGCTTCTCTCTTTGCCACCATTTTCTGGTCCGGCGATCTGGTTAACAACGGGTTGGTGGGATGCTTCCGCAATGCCAACATTACACTTGCTATTTGCATCGCCTTTATGGGTGGCGCGCTGGGTGCGGGCATCATGGGTGTAAGCACCAAGCTCTTCAGCGTGACCAAGGCGTTCGATACCTTTGTCAACGGTATGGCCGAACTGATCTCGGTTCCCTTTATTCTGGTGTGCGCATGGTCCTTGGGCTCTATCGTCAAGGGTATGGGGACCAGCGAGTTTCTGATCCATATTGTGGAGCAGTACCTGACTCCCGGCATGGTTCCGGCTTTGGTATTCCTGTTTGGCGCACTCATTTCGTTTTCGACCGGTTCCTCTTGGGGCGTGTGGTCTATTATGATGCCCATTGCTTTCCCGATGGCCATCGCCTTTGATATTTCCATTCCGTTTGTTGTTGGCGCCGTGATTGGCGGTGGCCTGTTCGGCGACCAGTGCTCCCCTATCTCCGATACGACTGTGCTCTCTTCTACCGGTGCTTCCTGCAACCATATCGTCCATGTTATGACGCAGCTGCCCTACGGAATTACGGTTGGTATTTCGGCTTTCGTGGGATTCCTTTTTGGCGGACTGACCGGACAGTATGTCTTGAGTATTGCGGTTACTGCTGCTATTCTGACAGTGAGCCTGATTACTCTGACTCAGCTTACCAAACGGCGTTACCCTGAGAAGGTACACTAACTGCTTTGCCGTTGGAATAGGAGACATTTATGAAAAAGATTGATACCATTGTGGTGGCCCCGCATTTCTATACGATGGAGGGAGCCGGCGTGGGCTATCATAGTGATGCCGCTATGGCTGTAGACGGAGGCAAAATCTTGAAGGTGGGCAACCGGCCTGAGATTTTAGCGGAGTATACAGCTGAGGAAATGATCACCTTGGATCATCATATGGTGCTGCCTGGTTTTATCGACGGCCATATGCATACTGCATGCAATATTATGCGCGGATTGGCCCAAGACACCAACAGTTGGATGATGTTCGGCCTCCAGCCCTTTGACAACGCGGTTAATGACGAGGAACGGGATGCGGGCAGCCGAGTGGCCATTCTGGAGGCCGTCCGGGCAGGCACTACCACACTGGGCGACTATGATTCCAAAATGGAAAATGTGTGTGCTTTCATCGATAAGGTGGGCGCCCGAGGGAATATTGCACAGACGATTCGAGCGGCTAAACGACGGGTTTATCAACCGGGCGAACTCTATGAGTTTGATGATGCCATGGGAGAGGAAAGCCTGAATCGAAACATTGATCTGTATAATAAATGGAACAACAAGGCCGGGGGACGGATTAAGATCCTGTTTGGCCCGCAAGGCGCTGACTTTGTCAGCCCGGAGATGCTGCTGCGTATCCAAAAGGCGGTCAAGGAGCGGGGTACCAAAATCCATATGCATGTGCAGCAAGGAGATCGAGAGACCTATCAGATCGTCCAGCGCTATGGCAAGCGTCCTACAGCTTTTCTGGATGAGTTGGGCTATCTGGATGAATCTCTTATTGCAGTCCATCTTACTGACTGTACAGATGAGGAAGCTGCCCTTATTGCCAAACGAGGTGCCTCAATGATCGTTAATCCGGGTTCGATCGGCATCATTGATGGCATTGTCTGCCCAAGTGTTGTTTTCCAACAGGCGGGCGGTGTGGTGGCCTTGGGTTCCGATCAGGCTCCGGGCAACAACTGCCATAACATCATCAATGAGATGAAAAATGTTTGCCTCTTCAACAAGATCAAGTATCAGAATCCGGAAGTTATGCCCGCCTGGAAGGCCCTGCGTATGGCCACCATTGAGGGTGCCCAAGCGATTGGCTTGGGCGATACCGTAGGCTCTCTTGAGCCTGGAAAATGCGCGGACTATATTGCTATAGATCTCAATTGTCCCTCCATGTTACCGGTGTACACTTACCCAATGCGCAACATGGTACCTAATCTGGTTTACAGTGCCAGGGGATCTGAGGTTTCGCTGGTTGCAGTGGACGGCAAGGTCATAATGCGAGACGGCGCGTTTACCTATGTAGATGAAAAAGAGTACTTGAATGAGATATCTAAGTACCCAGATGACATCGGTCGGCGTGCAGCAGATGAGTTCTTCTCCATTGATGGGACCAATGCTCATTTTATGCGTGAGGATAAGCTGTAAGCGCCTGTTTTGGGGCCTGGGGAAGACCTCCTCAGGCCCTTTTTATCAAGGTGGAAAGCTGTATGGCGGTCGGATATTGCGCGGTTGAATGGTCGTAACTGATTGCTGCATTTCCACAAAACGGTAATGAAGCAGCCTATAATGCTAAGTATTTTCAAATTTCTGCGGTTATGAAACGCCCTCTTCCGGGTATCTTGGTACAGGTTTCCTCTTTTGGAATCAATTGGACTCGATGCTCCGACCCGATATCAGAAGAACAGACTGCTAAGAGCTGCCCCATGATTAGTGTATTGCAATTTACAATAGGACTTTATTTTTGAAAACCTAAAAAGGTGTTTTTAAGTATGAATCAGATTTTAGAACAAATATATAAAATTGGAATCATTCCTGTGATTGCTATTGACGACCCAGACAAGGCTGTCCCTTTGGCCAAGGCATTGGTAAAAGGTGGTCTGCCTGCCGCCGAAATTACGTTTCGGACCCAAGCGGCAGAGGCGTCGATCCGTGCTATCTGCAAAGAGGTTCCGGAGATGCTGGTCGGTGCTGGTACGGTTACGACCAGCGAGCAGCTGGACTGTGCGCTGGCAGCGGGAGCAAAATTCATCGTCAGCCCTGGCTTCAATCCGGATATGGTCAAATACGGCCTCTCCAAGGGGGCTTTGATGCTTCCCGGCACCGCCACCGGCGGTGAGATGGAGCAGGCAATGAGCATGGGCTTGGATGCGGTGAAGTTTTTCCCTGCCGAGCAAAACGGCGGTATTGCCAAGCTCAAAGCACTGGCAGGTCCTTACCGCACATTAAAGTGGATGCCGACTGGAGGCATAAATGCCAAAAATCTGATGGATTACCTCTCTTTTGACCAGATCCTCGCCTGCGGCGGAACGTGGATGGTCAAAAAGGACATGATCGAAAACGAGCGGTGGGACGAGATCATCCGACTGTGCCGGGAGGCGGTCAAAACCATGCTGGGCATTGAGCTTGCGCACGTCGGCGTAAACTGCGGAAGTGCTGAAGAAGCGGAGTCGCTGGCCCGTGCAGTCAGCGTACTGCTGGGACTGGATGTGCGCCAGACGAGCAAATCGTGGTTCGCAGGAAGCGCGGTTGAGTACATGAATAAGCCCGGTCCGGGGGTAAAGGGACACATCGGCTTCCGAACGAACAGCGTGAAGCGCGCGATGTATCATCTTGGCCGTGCGGGCGTTGTATTCGATGAGGATACGCTTCAGTATAATGACAAGGGCGAGCCAAAATTCGTTTACATCAAGGGTGACTTTGGCGGGTTTGCCATTCACCTTCTGAATCGATAGGAGGAAAGAGTATGCCGAAAGTAGTAACCTTTGGAGAATTGATGGTTCGTCTCCAGCCATACAATTACGAGCGCTTTGTTCAGGCGGACCACTTGGAGTTTTCTTTCGGTGGCGGGGAAGCTAACGTAGCTGTTTCGCTGGCTAACTACGGCCTTGACGCCGTCTACGTCACCAAGCTGCCCGCGCATGCCATCGGACAGGCTGCGGTCAACTCTCTGCGCCGCTACGGCGTGGATACCTCTATGATCGTGCGTGGAGGCGACCGTATCGGTATCTACTATAATGAGAAAGGCGCGTCTCAGCGCGGTTCCGTTTGCATTTATGACCGGGCGCATTCTGCCATTCAGGAGTCCACTCCCTCCGACTTCGACTGGGATGTGATTTTTGAAGGCGCGGACTGGTTCCACTTTACCGGTATCACGCCTGCGCTTGGCCCCAACATGGTGGATGCCTGCCGTGACGCCTGCAAGGCGGCGAAGGCACACGGGCTCAAGATTAGCTGTGATCTCAACTACCGCGGCAAGCTGTGGAGCCGTCAGCAGGCACGCGAGGCCATGACTGATCTGTGTCAGTACGTGGACGTATGCATTTCCAACGAGGAGGATGCCAAGGATGTGTTCGGCATTGAGGCGGAGGCGACCGATATCTATGCCGGCGAGATCAACCGCGAGGGCTACAAGTCCGTTGCAAGACAGCTTGCTGATCGGTTTGGCTTTGAAAAGGTTGCTATCACGCTGCGCGAGTCCCGCTCGGCATCCGACAACGGTTGGAGCGCCATGCTGTTTGACGCTGTCGGCAATGAATACCATTTCTCCAAAAAATATGACTTGCATATCGTTGACCGCGTGGGTGGCGGCGACAGCTTCGGCGGCGGTCTGATTTACGCTCTGCTCACCGGTAAGGGCAATCAGCGGGCTGTGGAATTTGCCGTGGCGGCCTCCGCGCTCAAGCATACCGTCGAGGGCGATTATAACATGGTTACAGCGGCCGAGGTGGAAAAGTTGGCCGACGGCGATGGTTCCGGCCGCATCCAGCGCTGAATTGATTTTTAAAATATTCCCTGAATTTATAAAGTGCCATTGTAAGCTGCTGATCACTTCAAGATAGGGACTCTTGCGATTCTTCACCTTCCTTTCCTGAGTACGGCATTGTTCGTTGGTGAAAGGGTCTGATACCCTGCCAAAGCTACGAACAATGCCAAGGGAGCGCAATGTTGGCAGACGAATAATAAGACCACGCAGCCCAGCGGGGCTGCGGTGCCAGAGGAAGCGGACGCACGCCAGAGGCGTGCATTCGCTTCCTCTGGCTTTTCTTTGCCCAAATGTGAGAGAGAAGGTAAGCGTCAAATGGGTAGAAAAATGGACCGACTCAACGAGTGCAGTCCATTTCAAATCAGGAGTTCTGTTGTAAAGAATGGCAGTCTGCCGGGGCGTTGGCTGGCAGGAACTTGTCCGCCCAGCTGTCGTCCCTGGCGGCCAGAATCGGCGCGTTGGTCAGCAGCCACGTCAGATAGCGGTACGGATCCAGCCCACTTTCTTTCGCCGTTTCAATCATGCTGTAGATCACGGCGCTGCCCTGTGCGCCCCAAGGCGTGTTGGCGAAGAGAAAATTCTTCCGGCCAATCACAAAGGGTTTTATGGAACGTTCGGCAAGGCTGTTGCTCAGCTCCAGCCGTCCGTCCTCCAGTACACGGATCAGATACGGCCACTGTTCCTTCAGATAGTATATGGCTTTGCCCAGCGCAGATTTTGGCGCAGCGTTGGTTGTTTCTGCCCATGCCAACAAAGCGTCCATCACGGGCTTGGACCGTTCCAGACGCTGCGTATATCGTTCTTCGGGTGGCAGTTCTGCTAATTCCTGCTCAATAGAAAACAGTCTGCTGCAATACGCCTGTCCCTGCAAAGCCGCAGCATTAGTAAGTTGCACGGGGCAGTTGAGCGATTGTGAGAAGTATCTCCAGAGAATGTTTGTGCCTCAGCTTTTGAACTACCAGCGTTTTTTTGCGCTGGCGTCGCTCGTCTTCCAAAACCAAGGCTTGCAAGTTTTTTAGGTATTCATTCTCCGCACGCAGTCGCTGCACTTCGGTCAGCAGATCTTCTTCCACCGCCTTGGGCAGCTTCTTCGGCCGGCCAGTACTGCCACGGCCTCGATGCTCAATTGCCAAGCCTTCCGGACCTTCTTCCAGATAGATTCGTTCCCAGTCTTGTACTCGTTTGTGCCGAATTTCAAATCTCTCTGCCGTTTCACTATACCCAAGTTTTCCTTTCAGCATTGTTTCTACCACCAGCTTCTTGAATTCTGGTGAGTATTTCTTGTTTGGCACTCTTTTTGGCATAACAAAACACCCCACTTGTTAGGTAGTATATCATACTGTCTAACATGTGGGGTGCTGTTCAAAAGCAACTGCTCTTTTTTGATGATGAGATACGAGACCTCAATATGCTTATTTTGAGGAGAGAGGGTGGGTGCCAGTCAAATCGCGGACACTATTGCCGGCGGTGAAGATAGGGTCAAGCACAGTGTTGGTGTTGGAAACCTGTAAAAGCCCGCGCTTGCCGCTGCTGCGGGCCTGGATTCGTGTGAACAGCTGCTCGGTTGCGGTTTTGCCGAGCAGATTCTGCGGTGCGCCGAATGAACAGAAGTCGATTTCGGGGGTAGGTGGCTCCTGTACAGGATCGAGAGAAATCATCCTTGCCATTACCACGCCGCAAAGCAATGAAGACCAGCCCTGCACAGGTCGGTCATTTTATCGAAGGCGATTTTATGGACTCCGCTATTCAGGCTGTTGACGAATCGTTTAAGGTCGTCGGCCCTGCCTTTACCATTAGTTTACCGACCAACGACAAAGCCATGCTCTACTATGCCATGAAGCAGGCACCGAAGGGCTCGGTTTTGGTCATCAGCCGTCTGGGTGAGGACCGCTTTGCCTGCTGCGGTGAGATCGTTGTCCTTTCCGCCAAATCTCTCGGCATGGCCGGTATCGAGGTCGATGGTCCCCACACCGACATTGTGCGTATCAAAGAGATCGGCCTGCTGCCGGTGCTCGTTATCGTTGTCGGTCTGGCAGACAGTCTGCTGCGTAAAAAGAGGTAAAAGCACCAAAGAAGCATTTTCGCCCGCTCCGCGCGCCGAACCGCACGGAGCGGGCGGTTTTTTGCCGAACGCAGCGTGTGCTGCCGCGCTTTTCTCATTGACAATTCGACGGGAAATGCTATAATCTGCTATGTCTGAAAAAATGTAAAATTGTATCGCAGAGGTGCCGCCGCAAGGCGGAGAATAGAGAATCCGGTGCGAATCCGGAACGATGCAGTCACTGTGTACGGGAACGGCCTGCGTAGCCACTGGGAAACTGGGAAGGGCAGCGCCGCGATGAACGAAGTCAGGAGACCTGCCTCTGTGAGGAATCTCAAGCCCGCTGCACACAGGCTGATATTTCTGCGAGTTTACCCGCGGCGCGATTTTTTCGCGGCGCGGTGTTGCTGGTTGGAATCGTGAGAGCGGCTGTGGGTCACCATGGCCGCTTTTATATTTCTTTCAGAACGATTTTTGAAGAAGAAGGTAAAGAGAAACATGAAAAAAGCACTTGCAATCCTGCTTACAGCCGTGATGCTGCTGGGCGTGCTGACCGCCTGCGGCAGCAAGAAGGACGATGCAGCCGACGACACGCAGAACACGGAGGACACCGACAAGGCCGCGGCCGACAATGTCGCCGCGCTCATTGACGCGATCTATGTTCAGGAGCGCACCGATGAGACCGACGCGCAGTGCGAGGCCGCCAAGGCTGCCTGGGACGCGCTGACCGACGAGCAGAAGGCCATGGTCGAGGGTGAGGAGGCGAGCCCTGAGTACTTCGGCCTTGACACGGGCGATGCGTCCAAGGACGATCCCCGCAACCAGGATGACATCGGCGAGAACGAGCTTCTGGTCGTTTCCTTCGGTACGTCCTACAACGACAGCCGCGTCAACGATATCAAGAGCATCGAGGACGCCCTGCAGGAGGCCTATCCCGACTGGTCCGTCCGCCGCGCTTTCACGGCTCAGATCATCATCAACCACATTCAGGCCCGCGATGGCGAGAAGATCGACAACATGACCCAGGCGCTCGACCGCGCTGTGGCCAACGGCGTCAAGAACCTCGTCGTGCAGCCGACGCACCTGATGCACGGCGCGGAGTATGACGAAATGTGTGCTACCATCGACGAGTATCGCGATCAGTTCGAGTCCGTCTCCATCGCGGAGCCCCTGCTCGGCGAGGTCGGCAGCGACGCGACCGTCATCAACGCCGACAAGGAAGTTGTCGCCAAGGCCATCACCGCCGCCGCGGTCGAGGCAAGCGGCTTTGACTCTCTCGAGGCTGCCAAGGAAGCCAGCACCGCGTTCGTCTTCATGGGCCACGGCACCGCACACGTCGCCAAGGTCAGCTACAGCCAGATGAGCGCTCAGATGCAGAACCTTGGCTATGAGAACGTCTTCATCGGCACGGTCGAGGGCGAGCCGGAGGAGACCTCCTGCGAGTCCGTCATCGAGGCCGTCAAGTCTGCGGGCTACACCAACGTCATCCTGCGCCCGCTGATGGTCGTTGCGGGTGATCACGCCAACAACGACATGGCCGGCAGCGACGACGATTCCTGGAAGACTATGTTCGAGGCTGCCGACTTCACCGTCGACTGCCAGATCGCGGGCCTCGGCGAGATTGCCGATGTGCAGGCGCTGTACATCGCCCACACCCAGGCCGCCATTGACGCCCTGAACGCGTAAATAGACCCAAAGGGCTCCGAAGCGATTGTGCACCGCTTCGGGGCCTTTTCCGGATGGAGGTATTTCCCAATGAAAAGAACACTGACACTGATGCTGACCGCGCTGCTGCTCTGCACGCTGCTTTTCGGCTGCGGGCAGAAGAGCGGGGACGGTGATCCGCAGGACACCAACACCGAGCCTGCGCTCGCCGACGGCGTTTACACCGCGGACTTCAATACCGACAGCAGCATGTTCCACGTGAACGAGGCATGCGAGGGCAAGGGTACGCTGACGGTCGAAAACGGCCAGATGACGATCCACATCAGCCTGCCGTCCAAGAGCATTCTGAACCTCTTCTGCGGCACGGCGGAGGACGCGCAGAAAGATGGCGCGGCGCTCTTGCAGCCCACGGCCGACACCGTCACCTATTCCGACGGCCTGAGCGAGGAGGTCAATGGCTTTGATATCCCCGTGCCCGCGCTGGACGAGGAGTTCGACGTCGCCATCATCGGCACGAAGGGCAAGTGGTACGACCACAAGGTCTCCGTGACGAACGCCGTTTTGAAGGAAGACGACGCCGCCGCGCCCGCCGAGACGCTGGCCGACGGCACCTACACGATCGCCGTGACGCTCGAGGGCGGCAGCGGCAAGGCGAGCATCCAGTCGCCCTGTACGCTGACGGTCGCGGACGGCAAAATGACCGCCACCATCGTCTGGAGCAGCAGCCACTATGACTATATGCTCGTGGACGGCGAGCGCTGCGACGTGCTCTCGACCGAAAACGGCTCGACGTTTGAGATCCCCGTCGCCGCGCTGGATACGCCGCTTGCCGTGGTCGGCGATACCACCGCCATGAGCACGCCGCACGAGATCGACTACACGCTGACGTTCGACGCCTCAAGCGCCGAGGTGAACGGATGAGACGCCTGCCGCGCGCGCTTCTCACGCTGTTGGCCGTGCTGACGCTCTGCGCCTGCGGGGACAAAGCGCAGGACGGTTCGAACGGCGAAAATGCGGCGGTCGCGTGGGATGCTCTGTCGTTTGATAAGACCATGCCGCTTGACTACGCCACGCAGTTTTCGGTTTCCTACGCGGACGACGACTACAAGCGCATCACCATCGGGCAGGATCAGGAGTTCCTGCTCGTGGCGGAGGGCGCGGCCGTGCCCGGCGGCGTGCCGGAGGGCGTGACGATCTTGCAGCAGCCGCTTGATGAAATTTATCTGGTCGCCAGCGCGGCGATGGACAGCTTTGCCCAGCTGGACGCGGTCGACAGCATCCGCTTCAGCGGACGCAAGGAGTCGGACTGGTATATCGAGCAGGCGAAGGAGGCCATGAGCGCGGGTGACATGCTTTACGCGGGCAAATACTCCGAGCCCGATTACGAGCTTATCTTGTCGCAGGGCTGCGATCTGGTGCTTGAAAACACGATGATCTACCACTCGCCCGAGGTCATCGAGCAGTTTGAAACGCTGGGCATCTCCGTGCTCGTGGAAATGTCCAGCTACGAGAGCGAGCCGTTTGGCCGCATGGAGTGGGTCAAGCTCTACGGTGCGCTCATCGGCAAGGAGAACGAGGCCGCGGCGCTGTTTGAGGAGAAAATGGACAGCGTTTCAGGCATTCTGGGCGCTGCGCCCACGGGAAAGACCGTCACATTCTTCTATGTGACGAGCAACGGCGCGGTCAATGTGAGAAAGTCGACGGACTATGTCGCTAAATCCATCGCCATGGCGGGCGGGGAGTACGTCTCCTTTGACAACACGGAAGAGGAGAACGCCCAGTCCACCGTCACCATCCAGATGGAGGCATTTTACAGCGGCGCACACGACGCGGATGTGCTCATCTACAACAGCATCATCGACGGCGGGCTTACGACGATTGACGAGCTTTTAGCGCTCGAACCGCTGCTTGGCGACTTTAAGGCCGTGCAGAACGGGAACGTCTGGTGCCTGACGAAGGACTTTTATCAGGAATCGCTCGAATTGAGCGACCTCGTCGTGGATCTCCACACCGTTTTGAGCGGGGCGGATACGCCGCTCCGGTTTTTGACAAAGCTGCAATAATTTTTGACTGGAAAGTTGAAACAGACAGGAGGGACGAGCATGGAGCAGAAGCGGAGAACACGGACGTGGTGCGGCTTTTTGCTGCTGCTCGTCCTTTTGGCTGTTTTTTTGATCTGGAATTTATTCGCGGGCAGCGTACAGATCTCCGCGTCTCAGATAGGACAAATTCTGCTCGGCGGCGGGGATGACCTGACGCAAAAGCAGATCATTATGCAAATTAGATTGCCGCGCATGGCGTCGGCGCTCATTTTAGGCGGTGCGCTGTCTGTGTCGGGGTATCTTCTGCAAACGTTTTTCCACAATCCCATCGCGGGGCCGTTCGTGCTGGGCATTTCGTCGGGCGCGAAGCTCGCGGTGTCGATCGTGATGATCGTTTTCCTCAGCCGCGGCGTAAAATCCTCGTCGGCGCTGCTCATCGGCGCTGCGTTCGTTGGCGCAATGCTTGCGATGGGGCTCATCCTGCTCATCTCGCAGTATGTGGATCAGATGAGCCTGCTCGTCGTCTGCGGCGTGATGATCGGCTACATCTGCTCAGCGCTGACGGATTTTCTCGTCACATTCGCGGACGATTCAAACATCGTGAACCTGCACAACTGGTCGAACGGCTCGTTTTCCGGCATGAAGTGGGAAAACGTGACGACGATGGCGTGGGCCTGTGGGACCGCACTGATTTTGACATTTTTCCTCTCCAAGCCGATCCGCGCCTATCAGCTCGGCGAGGTCTACGCGCGCAACATGGGCGTGCCGATCAAGGCGTTCCGCGCGGCGCTCATCCTGCTCTCCAGCGTATTATCTGCCTGCGTGACGGCCTTCGCCGGCCCCATCTCGTTTGTCGGCATCGCGCTGCCGCACCTGATGAAGGCGCTTTTCAAGACGGCGGAGCCGCTTTTGCTGATCCCGGCGAGCTTCCTCGGCGGGGGCATCTTCTGCCTTGCGTGTGATCTCATCGCGCGCATGGCCTTTGCGCCCACGGAAGTCAGCATCAGCTCGGTCACGGCGGTGTTCGGCGCGCCGGTCGTCATCTACATGATGGTGCGCAGAAAGGCGGGGCGGGAATGAGCGGCTATTTGGAGACAAAGAATTTATCCGTCGGCTACCACGGCAAGCCCCTCATCGAGGATGTGTCCCTCTGCGTGCAGAGGGGAAAGATCGTTACGCTGATCGGGCCGAACGGCTCGGGCAAGTCGACGATCCTGAAAACCGTCATCGGTCAGCTGCCGGAGCTTTCTGGCACAGTGTATCTGGATGGCGAGACGATGTGCTCGCGCAGCCGCAACGACGTCGCGCGGCGCATGGCGATCTTGATGACCGCGCGCGTCGAACCGGAGCTCATGACCTGCCGCGATGTGGTCAGCTCGGGCCGCTATCCCTACACGGGAAGGCTCGGCGTCCTGCGGGACGAAGATAAGAAGATCGTCGAGCAGTCGCTTTCTCAGGTGGACGCGCTCGCGTTCGCCGACGCGCCGTTTTCCGCTGTCAGCGACGGCCAGCGGCAGCGCATTCTGCTCGCAAGGGCCCTGTGCCAGCAGCCGCAGCTTATCGTGCTCGACGAGCCGACGAGCTTTCTGGATATCCGCTACAAACTGGAACTGCTCTCCGTCCTCAAGCGCATGGTGCGCGAAAATGACCTCGCTGTGCTGCTCTCGCTCCACGAGCTCGATCTGGCGCGGCGCATTTCGGACACAGTCATCTGCGTCGCGGGCGACCGCATCGACCGCATCGGCACGCCGGAGGAGATCTTCACGAGCGACTACATCGCGCAGCTCTATCACTTGGAGCGCGGGAAGTACGACGAGTGCTTCAGCACATTGGAATTTATACCGTAGCGCATACAAGTAAAAACGCTTTATAGAGATTGCAGAAGGAGGGGAGACCATGCAGAAGGCAGCGCCGAGATTGCTCATTGCCGGGACGAACAGCGGCTGCGGCAAGACGACGGTGACCTGCGCGATCTTGCAGGCGCTTGTCGACGGCGGCGTTTCTGTCGCCGCGGCGAAGTGCGGTCCCGATTACATTGACCCCATGTTCCACCGCGAGATCATCGGCGCGAAGAGCAGCAATTTGGACCCCTTCTTTTTTGACGACGACACGCTGCGCTTCCTCCTCGCGCAAAACGGCGCAGGGAAGGACGTGACGGTCATCGAGGGCGTGATGGGCTATTACGACGGCATCGGCCTTGATTCCTCGCGCGCGAGCACCTTTGAGGTCGCGCAGCGGACGGAAAGTCCCGTCGTGCTCGTGCTGAACGCGAAGGGCGCGGGATTGTCAGTGCTGGCCGTGCTCGACGGATTTCTGCACTTTGCGACGGAAAACCGCATCCGCGGCGTCATTCTGAACGGCTGCACGGCGATGAGCTATCCGACGCTTGCGCGGGCGATCGAAGAACGCTTCGGCGTGCGCGCCTGCGGCTTTCTGCCGCAAATGCCCGACTGCTCGCTCGAGAGCCGCCACCTCGGCCTCATCACCGCGGCAGAGGTGGACGATCTGAAAGAGAAGATGCAGCGTCTCGCCGCCAAGGCGCAGGAGACGATCGATTTGAACGCGCTGCTGCAAATCGCGAAGAGCGCACCGCCGCTTACATTCACGCCGCCGGACATTCCGGCGGCGGGCGAGCATGTGCGCATCGGCGTCGCGCGCGACAGGGCATTTTGCTTTTACTATGAAGACAGCCTGGAACTCCTGCGCCGCTTAGGGGCGGAGCTTGTGCCGTTCAGCCCGCTGTCGGATGAACGCTTACCGGAAGACCTGCACGGCCTGTACCTCGGCGGCGGCTATCCCGAGCTCTACGCGGAGCGGTTGGAGGCAAACGCCGCCATACGCGCTTCTATCCGCGCGGCGGTGGAAAGGGAACTTCCCTGCATCGCCGAGTGCGGTGGCTTTATGTACCTGACGCAGTCCATCGCGGGACATGCGATGGCGGGCGTTTTATCGGGCAGCTGCTTCGACGCGGGGAAGCTGACGCGCTTTGGCTACGCGACATTGACGGCGCAGCGGGATTCGATGCTGTTTGCCGCGGACGAGCAGATCCCCGCGCACGAGTTCCACCGCTGGGATGCGGAAAATCCGGGCGAGGACTTCCTTGCGGAAAAGCCGAGCGGAAGAAGCTGGCGCTGTGCGTATGCGGGCGAAACGCTCTACGCGGGCTATCCGCATTTCCACTTTTACGCAAACCTGAGCGCCGCGGTGCGCTTTGTTGAAGCCTGCCGAAAGGAGAAACACCGCTATGAGTGAGCCGATGAAGCCGATGGAAATTGAACAGCGCAGCTTCGAGATCATCACGGAGCTGCTGAGGGACCGCGTGCTCGACCCCGAAAACGAGCTTGTCATCAAGCGCGTCATCCACACGACGGCGGACTTTGACTATGCCGACAATCTGACGTTTTCCGACCACGCGGTGCGCAAGGGCATCGCCGCGCTAAAAAGCGGCTGCGACATTGTCACCGACACGCAGATGGCAAAGGCGGGCATCAACAAGACGATCCTCGCGAGCCTCGGCGGCGAGGTGCACTGCTTCATGTCCGACCCCGACGTCGCGCAGGAGGCGAGATCGCGCGGCGTGACGCGGGCGTTCGTCTCGATGGAAAAGGCGGCGGCGCTTGAAAAGCCCTGCATCTTCGCCATCGGCAACGCACCGACGGCGCTGCTGTCGTTAGAGCAGCTGATGGAAGAGGGAAAAGCCGCCCCCGCGCTCATCATCGGTGTGCCGGTGGGCTTTGTGAATGTGGAGATAAGCGAGGAGCGCATCATCGAAAAGGCGCGCGCGCCGTACATCGTCGCGCGTGGACGCAAGGGCGGCAGCAACGTGGCCGCGGCCATCTGCAACGCCCTGCTCTATCAGATCAGGCGGTAAAAAGATGGAAGAATATCTCATAAAGGACGGTAAGCGCCTGCGCCTCGGCTACACAACCGGCTCGTGCGCCGCCGCGGCGGCCAAGGCTGCGGCGTGGATGCTGCTGACGGGCAGGAGGAAGGAGTCCATCCGCCTGCAAACGCCCAAGGGCATCGAGCTGAACCTCAAAGTGCTGGACATTCAGATGCTCGCGGACGAGGTGCGCTGCGCCATCCGAAAGGACAGCGGTGACGACCCCGACGTGACGCGCGGCACGCTCATTTTTGCCGCGGTGAGAAAATCGGCCACGCCCGGCGTGACCATCGACGGCGGCGAGGGCGTCGGCCGCGTGATGAAGCCGGGACTTGACCAGCCCGTGGGAGCGGCGGCTATCAACTCCGTGCCGCGAAAAATGATCGAAGAGAACGTGCGCGAGGTCTGCATGCTCGTCGGATACGACGGCGGCATTGACGTGACGATCTCCGCGCCGGAGGGCGAGGCGCTCGCGAAAAAGACTTTTAACCCGCGCCTCGGCATCGAGGGCGGCATTTCCATTCTGGGCACGACCGGCATCGTCGAGCCGATGAGCGAGCAGGCATTGCTCGACACCATCCGCGTGGAGCTGTGGCAGCGGCGCGAGAACGGCGCGGACTACATCCTCCTTGCGCCCGGCAACTACGGCGCAGACTACATCCGCGATTTTATCGGGCTTGACCCGAAGACGGCGGTGCTGACGTCGAACTTCATCGGCGACAGCCTGGAATTCTGCAAGGAATTCGGTTTTCACGGCGCGCTGCTCATCGGGCACATTGGTAAGTTCGTCAAGCTCGCGGGCGGTATGTGGAACACGCACTCGAAATTCGGCGACTGCCGCATGGAGATCATCGCCTCGCACAGCGCGGCGCTGGGCCTGCGCGCAGAACGCACGGAGGAAATTCTGCACTGCGCCACCTGCGACGACGCGCTGCGCATCCTGGACGAAGAGGGGCTGAAGGATGCCTTCCTCGTGCGTCTGGGACAGCGCATCGGCACGATGCTCGGCTATAAGAGCGGCGAACTCCAGAGCGGCGCAATCTTATTTTCGAAAGAATACGGTTTCCTCTGCGAGACGGAACACGCGGAGGAACTGCTCGAACAGATCAGGGAGGGCTGAACGTGGTACATTTTGTTGGCGCCGGAAGCGGCGCGCCGGATCTCATCACGCTGCGGGGTGCAAGGCTCCTTGGCGAAGCAGATGTGGTGATCTACGCGGGTTCGCTGGTGAATCCCGAGCTGCTTACACTCACGAAACCGGGCTGCGAGGTTCACGACAGCGCGAAGCTGACGCTTGAAGAGGTCATCGCCCTCATCGAGCGGGCGGAGCGCGAGGGAAAGACCACCGTGCGATTGCACACGGGCGACCCGAGCATTTACGGCGCGGTGCGCGAGCAGTTCGACGCGCTCACAGAGCGCGGCATCGACTTTGATGTCTGCCCCGGCGTCAGCTCGTTCTGCGGCGCGGCGGCGGCGCTGCGGGCGGAATACACGCTGCCGAACGTGAGCCAGACGGTCATCATCACGCGCACGGCGGGCCGTACGCCGGTACCCGAGCGTGAGTCCATCCGCAGCTTGGCCGCGCATCAGGCGACGATGGTGCTGTTCTTGAGCACCTCACTCACAGAAAAGCTGCAAGGCGAGCTCCTTGCGGGCGGCTATGGAGAGACAACGCCCGCGGCTGTCGTTTACAAGGCGACATGGCCGGAGGAGAAGATATTCCGCTGCACGGTGGGCACGCTACATAAGACAGTGACGGAAAACGGCATGAAAAAGACGGCGTTGATCGTGGTGGGCGGCTGCCTTGGCGGCGAGTATCTGCGCTCGCTGCTCTACCACCCCGACTTTACGACGGAATACCGCAAGGGGAAGGCATGAAGATCGCAATTTTTGCCTACAGCCACGGCGGCTGCGCGGCAGCGCGGCGCGTTCGCGCGGTGCTGGCGGAGGCGGAAACCGTCTGCTACGCGGTACCGCGATTGGAAGAAGCGGGCTTCCTGCCGCTTGCGAAGGACATCTATCGCGAGCGCTTTTCGTCGATGGATGCGCTCATCTTCATCGGCGCGTGCGGTATCGCCGTGCGTGAGATCGCGCCGTATCTTGTGAGCAAAAAGACCGATCCCGCGGTGCTCTGCATCGACGAGAAAATGCAGTTTGTCATTCCGCTGCTCTCCGGTCATATCGGCGGGGCGAACGATCTGGCGCGCCGCCTTGCCGCGGCGCTCGGCGCAGCAGCGGTCATCACGACGGCAACGGACGTAAACGGTAAATTTGCCGTCGACGCCTGGGCAGCAAAAAATGAATGCGCCATTTCGAGTATGCTGCTTGCAAAAAAGGTCGCGGCGGAGATTTTAGAGCACGACGTGCCGCTTGTGAGCGATTTTCCGATCAAGGGTGCATTGTCCGGCGGAATTGTGGAAAAAACGCAGGGCGCGCTGGGAATTGTGATCGGATACTGCACGAAAGAACCGTTTGCCGAAACGCTGCGCCTCACGCCGAGAGTATTGCGTGTCGGCATCGGCTGCCGCAGGGGAACTGCACAGGAAACCATTGAAGCCGCCGTTGCGGCGGTGCTTTCTGCGCATCAGCTGGATCCAAGCGCGGTCAAGGGCGTCTATTCCATTGACTTAAAGCAGCAGGAGGCGGGGCTTCTCGCCGCCTGCGCGAAGCACAACTGGCCGACGGTATTTTACACGGCAGAGGAATTGCGCAGCGTACCGGGCGAATTTACGGATTCCCCCTTCGTGCAGGAGATGACGGGTGTCGGCAACGTCTGCGAGCGCGCGGCGATGCGCGGCGCGGAGAAATTATTGGTGAAAAAGACTGCGGTGGACGGCGTGACCGTCGCTGTGGCGGCGGAGCATTGGGAGGTTTCCTTTGGGTAAAGTGATCGTGGTGGGCATCGGCCCCGGCAGCTATGAGGATATGACGATCCGCGCCGACCGCGCGCTGCAATCGTGCGACGCCATCGTCGGCTACGGAGTTTATGTTGACCTTGTGAAGGAGCGCTATCCGGACAAGGCGTTTTATGAAACGCCCATGACGCAGGAGGCAAAGCGTTGCGCGCTTGCGCTCGAACTTGCGCGCGCGGGCAAGACCGCGGCCATGGTCTGCTCGGGCGACAGCGGCATTTACGGCATGGCGGCGCTTGTTTACGAGCTGCGCGGCGAGAGCAGAGAACCGGAGATCGAGGTGATCCCCGGCCTGACGGCGGCGTGCAGTGCCGCGGCGCTTTTGGGCGCACCGCTGACGCACGATTTTGCCGTCATCAGCCTGAGCGACCGCCTGACGCCGTGGGAGACCATCGAAAAGCGCCTGACGCACGCGGCAAAGGCCGACCTGACCATCGCCCTTTACAATCCCGCGAGCCGTTCACGGCCCGCACATTTGAAGCGTGCGTGTGATATCCTGCTGCGCGACCTGCCGGACAGCCGCCTCTGCGGCATCGCGCGCAGCATCGGCCGCGCGGGGGAAAGCTGGCGCACCCTGACGCTCGGGGAGCTCAGAGAGGCAGAGGCCGACATGTTCTGCACGGTGATCGTCGGCAACGCATCGACCAAAGAAATTGCGGGGCGGCTCATCACGCCGCGAGGGTACAAAAATGTGTAAGATCTGCATTTTCGCAGGCACGACGGAGGCGCGCCGACTCGTGGAGCTTTTGAGCACCCAGCCGGTCTCCGTCACGGCCTGCGTAGCAACGGAATACGGTGAAACGCTCCTGCCCGAAGGGGGCAACGTGACGGTGCGCTCGGGGCGTATCCCGGTGGACGGGATCATTCAAATGCTCTCCGACACGAAATTTGATTTGGTGATCGACGCGACGCACCCCTACGCGGCATCAATCACCGAGAGCGCTGCGCGCGCCTGCGCGGAGACAGGGACAGAATATCTGCGCCTTCTGCGCGAGGAGTCTGACAAGGTATCTGACTTTACTTGCGTGTTGAATGCGGAAGCAGCAGCGCTGTTCCTGTCGAAGACGGACGGAAATATCCTGCTGACGACCGGCAGCAAGGATCTGAAAACATATAGCAAGGTAAAAGACTTTACAGATAGAGCCTATGCGCGCGTGCTGCCGCTGGACGCGTCGCTCGCGCTCTGTCGCGAGGCGGGCGTGCAGCCGTCGCACATTTTAGCGATGCAGGGGCCGTTTTCCGAGGAGATGGACACGGCCATGCTGCGCGCCGTGTCGGCTAAGTGGCTCGTGACGAAGGACGGCGGCGAGGCGGGCGGCTTTGCCGCCAAGGTCGCCGCGGCGCGAAAGGCCGGGGCAAATGTGCTCGTGATCGGACGGCCAAAGCAGCGGGAGGGGAAGTCCTTTTCGCAGGTGTTGGACAGCTTGGAGCGCCGCTTTGGTTTCCGATTCGCGCAGAGTGTGAAGATCGTCGGTATCGGGCCGGGCAGCAGGGATGCGATGACGCAGGAGGCGCGCCGCGCGATCGAAGAGGCGGACTGCCTCATCGGCGCGAGACGCATGCTGGATGCCGCCGCGCGCGGCGGGCAGAAGACTTATGCCGCCATCGCACCACAGGAGATCGCGGATTTCATTCACGCGCACTGCGAATACCGGCAAAGCGCGGTCGTGATGTCGGGCGACACGGGCTTTTTCAGCGGCACGAGGAAGCTGCTGCCGCTGCTTTCTGACTGCGAGGTCAGCGTGCTGCCGGGCCTGAGCTCGCTTTCCTACCTCTGTGCAAAGCTGCAAACGTCCTATGAGGACGTTCATGTCGTCAGCCTGCATGGCCGCGCGCACGACATCACGGCAGACGTGCGCGCGCACGCGCGCGTTTTCGCGCTCGTCGGCGGCGAGAATGGCGTGAACGGCCTGTGCCGAACGCTGGCAGAAAACGGCCTCGGCACCGTGACGGTGAGCGTCGGCGAACGTTTAAGCTACGAGGACGAGACCGTCACCACCGGTACGGCGGAGGAGCTGAAAGACAAGGCCTTTGCGCCCTTGAGCGCCGTGCTGATCGAAAACAACCATCCCGATGCCATCGTGACGCACGGACTGCCGGACGAGGCGTTTTTGCGAGGCGCGGGCGAGGGTGGCGTTGTGCCGATGACCAAGAGCGAGGTGCGCGCCGTCGCGCTCTCGAAGCTCCGCCTGACCGAGCGCGCCGTCTGCTATGATATCGGCGCGGGAACGGGTTCGGTCGCCATCGAGATGGCGCTTCAGGCGAAGCACGGTCATGTCTACGCCGTTGAGCGCAGAGACGACGCGGTCGAGCTGTTGAAAAAGAATCAAGCGGCGTTCCATGTGGAGAACCTGACGGTCGTTTCCGGCACTGCGCCGGAGACGTGCCGCGATCTGCCTGCACCGACGCACGTCTTTATTGGCGGCAGCGCGGGCAACCTGCGTGATATTCTGTCGATGCTGCTTGCCAAAAATCCATACGTCCGCATCGTGGCGACGGCCGTCTCGCTTGAGAGCATCGCCGAGCTGACGGCGTGCATGAAGGATTTTGCCTTTACCGAGGCGGAGGCCGTCTCCGTCCAGATCGCCCGCGGCAAAAAGGCGGGATCGTACCACCTGATGGCGGGGCAGAACCCCGTGTATATCTTCACGATGCAGTCGGAGGAGAAACCATGATTTGCCTCATTTTGCCGCTTCTCATCGGCTTTGGCATCGACTGCGTTCTGGGCGATCCGCACAGCCTGCCGCATCCGGTCGTGCTGATCGGGAAGACGATCAGCGCGCTGGAGTGCGTCCTGCGGAGGATTTTCCCCAAAACGCCGCGCGGCGAGCGCGCGGCGGGCGCGGTGCTGTGGTTGATCGTCGCATTTCTTGCGACGGCGGTGCCCGCGCTGCTTCTGTGTTTGTGCGGCAGGGTGAGTCCGTGGCTGCGCCTCGCGGTCGAGAGCGTCATGTGCTGGCAGATCTTGGCGGCAAAGTCGCTGCGGGATGAGAGCATGAAGGTGTATCACGAACTCGAGCACGGCAGCATCGAATCAGCGCGCCGCGCCGTTTCGATGATCGTGGGACGCGACACGGCGGCGCTCGATGATGCGGGCGTGACGCGCGCCGCGGTCGAGACCGTGGCGGAGAACACGTCAGACGGCGTGGTCGCACCGCTGCTGTACCTTGCCATCGGCGGCGCGCCGCTGGGCTTTTTCTACAAGGCTGTGAATACGATGGACTCGATGCTCGGCTATGTCCAGCCGCCGTATAAGGACATCGGCCTTATGCCTGCGAAGGCGGATGATATTGCGAACTATCTGCCTGCGCGCATCTCTGCATTGCTGATGCTCGCAGCGGGCGGACTTCTGCGCATGGACGTGAAAAACGGCTGGAAGATATTCCGCCGCGACCGCTACAAGCACGCGAGCCCGAACTCCGCGCAGACGGAGTCGGTCTGCGCGGGACTTTTGGATGTGCGCCTTGCGGGCGATGCGTGGTACCACGGCGTGCTGCACAAAAAGGAGTACATCGGCGACGCACTGCGGCAGATCGAGCATGAGGATATCCCGCGCGCCTGCCGGCTGATGTACGGCACGACGCTTCTGGCGCTGCTGCTTGGCTGCGCGGTCCGGCTGCTGATTTTTTCGCTGTGAGGGAAGAGGATGCTTTATCAAACGGAAAACCGCCACGGCGGAGATATCTACGGCGGCATTGCGCTCGACTTTTCGGCGAATGTGAGCCCGCTCGGCACGCCGAGAAGCGTGACCGACGCGATCGAACGCGCGCTGCCCGAGCTCTACCGCTACCCAGACCCCTACTGCCGGACACTCGTACAGACGATCTCGGAATATGAGGGGGTGCCGAAGAACTTTGTCCTCTGCGGCAATGGCGCGTCCGAGCTGATCTATGCCTATTGCGGGGCCGCGCGGCCCAAGCGCGCGATGGAGCTCGCACCGACGTTTTCAGAGTATTCGCTTGCCTTGCGGCGGACAGGCTGCGAGGTCGTGCGCTTTGCGCTCAAGCAAGAGGAAAACTTTGACTTGCGGGAGAACTTTTTGCCGATCCTTGCGCGCGAAAAGATCGACGCGCTGTTCCTCTGCAACCCGAACAACCCGACGGGACGGCTCATTGCGGACGATTTGCTGGAAGAAATTCTGCGCATCTGCCGCGAGAAAAATATCGCGCTTTTTGTCGACGAGTGCTTTTTGAGCCTGTCGGACGGCGGCGTTGATCTGACGCCGTCCCTATCTGACTTCCCGCAGCTTTTTATCCTCAAGGCCTTTACGAAGAGCTTTGGCATGGCGGGGCTGCGGCTGGGATATGGCCTGAGCGCGGACGAGGCATTGCTGCGGAAGATGTCGGCGGCGGTGCCGCCGTGGAATGTCTCGACGCTTGCACAGGCGGCGGGCGTCGCCGCGCTGGGCGATGTGGAGTTTCTGGAGAAAAACCGAACCATCATCCGAGCGGAGCGCCCGTGGCTCGAGGAAAAACTGAGGAAATTCGGCTTTTGGGTGTGCCCATCGCAGGTGAATTACATCTTATTCCGTGGCGATGTGGGCTTGACGGAACAGCTGCGAGCGCGCGGCGTCGCGATCCGCGACTGCGCAAATTTCGAGGGCCTGACATCCGGCTGGTATCGCGTCGCGGTCCGGCAGTACGAGGAAAACGAACAGCTTATCGCGGCAATCAGAAGCGTGGGAAAGGAGTGAGCGCATGGCAAAAACTATCATGATCCAGGGGACGATGTCCAACGCGGGCAAAAGTCTGCTGGCCGCGGGGCTCTGCCGCGTTTTGAAGCAGGACGGCTATCGCGTTGCCCCGTTCAAGAGCCAGAATATGGCGCTCAACTCGTTCATCACGAAAGATGGTGGCGAGATGGGGCGCGCGCAGGTGGTGCAGGCTGAGGCCGCGGGCATCGAGCCGGATGTGCGCATGAATCCGATTTTACTGAAGCCGACGACGGACGTCGGCAGTCAGGTCATCGTGAACGGACGCGTACAGGGCAATATGCCCGCGATGGAATACTATCGCAGAAAGCGCGACTTTATCCCCGCGGTGATGGAGGCCTATGAGAGCTTGGCACGCGAGTACGACATCATCGTCATCGAGGGCGCGGGCAGCCCCGCGGAAATCAATTTGCAGGAAAATGACATCGTCAACATGGGTCTTGCCCGCATGGTGGATGCGCCGGTGCTGCTGGTGGGCGACATCGACCGCGGCGGCGTGTTCGCCCAGCTCTACGGCACGGTCGCGCTGCAAAGTGAAGAGGACAGAAGGCGCATCAAGGGCATTGTTGTCAACAAATTCCGCGGTGACCGCGCCATTCTGGAACCGGGGCTCAAAACGCTTGAGGAGCTCTGCGGCGTACCCGTGGCGGGCGTTGTGCCATACCTCCATGTCGACATCGACGACGAGGATAGCTTGAGCGAACGCTTCGGGCGGGATAAGGAGCCGCGGCTCATCGACATTGCGGTCATCCGCCTGCCGCGCATTTCGAACTTTACGGATTTTTCGCCGTTTGAGCGCTACGAGAATGTCTCGCTCCGCTATGTGGAGCGGGCGCGGGACCTGCGCGCGCCGGATATGATCGTGATTCCCGGTACGAAGAGTACGATCGCCGACCTCCAATGGCTCCGCCAGAGCGGGCTGGAGGCGTCGATCCAAAAGGCTGCGAGCGGCGGCACGCTGGTTTTCGGCGTCTGCGGCGGCTATCAGATGCTGGGGCGGCACATTTCCGACCCCGAACAGGTCGAGGCCGCGGGCGTGACGGAGATCGACGGAATGGGCCTTCTGCCGCTCGAAACAGTATTTCAGGGCGAAAAGGTGCAGACGCAGACAAACGGCGTCTTCTCCGGCGTCGCGGGACTGCTCTCTGAGCTGAACGGCAAGCGCTACGCGGGCTACGAGATCCACATGGGCCGCAGCGAAGAAGCGTGCGGCGCGCTCTTCAGCATGGGCAATGTCTACGGCAGCTATGTCCACGGTATTTTCGATGAACAAGAGGTCGCCGACACGATCTTAAAAGCGCTGTGCACGAAAAAGGGCGTTTCCTTTGAATCGCTCGGCACCTTTGACGCGAGGGCCTACAAGGAGCGGCAGTATGATCTGCTGGCAGACGCGGTGCGCGCGGGGCTCGATATGCCGCTCATCTACCGCATTTTGAATCAGGAGGTGTGAGCATGCAGGGACTGATTCACCTGTACTGCGGCGATGGCAAGGGCAAGACGACCGCGGCGGTCGGACTGAGCGTCCGCGCGGCGGGCGCTGGAAAGCGCGTGCTGTTTGCGCAGTTTTTGAAGGACGGCAGCTCGTCGGAACTGAACGTCCTGCGCGCGCTGCCAAATGTCGAGGTCGCGTGCTGCACGCAGAACTTCGGCTTTTTCAAGGCGATGGACGGGCAGACGAAAGCGGCGGCGCGGCTGACCTATTCCGCGCTGCTGGAGAACGTGATGCGAAAGAGCGCGGACGGCGTTGATCTGTTCGTGCTCGACGAGGCGGTCGCCGCCTGCAACCACGGCTTGATCGAAGAGGCAACGCTGATCGACTTTCTGCGCGGCAGACCAAAAGCGCTTGAAGTCGTGCTGACGGGGCGAGATCCGTCGCAGCATTTGCTGGACACCGCCGACTATGTGACGGAGATGCGAAAGCGCAAGCACCCGTTTGACCGAGGAATCGCGGCGCGGCGCGGCGTCGAATTTTAAGAAGGGAAGAGCCATGCAGAAGGAATTGGACGCGCTTGTGCGCGAAGTTTTGCCGCTTGATCGCAGCGCGATGACGGCGGCGGAAGAGTATCAGGCGCGGCTTGCCAAGCCCCCCGGCAGCCTCGGGCGGCTCGAAGAGATCTCCATCCAGCTTGCGGGGATCACAGGGCGGGTGCACAATGCGCTCAATAAAAAGCAGCTGCTCGTCTTCGCTGCGGACAACGGCGTGGTGGCCGAGGGCGTTTCCAGCGCGCCGCAGTCCGTGACGAAGCAGCAGACCATCAACCTGATGCGGGGCAAGACGGGAGCTGCGGTGCTGGCAAAGCACTTTGGCTGCGGCTTGACCGTGTGCGATGTCGGCGTGAATGCCGATATTTACGAGAGCACCGTTTTGAACCGCAAGATCGCCTACGGCACGCAAAATATCTGCACCGGCCCCGCGATGACGCGGGAGCAAACCTTACAGGCCATCCTGACCGGCGCAGAGATCGCGAGGACGGTCGACGCGGACGTGATCGGTGTCGGCGAAATGGGCATCGGCAACACGACGACCTCTTCGGCGGTGCTGGCCGTGCTGCTGGGAGCGGACGTCGAGGCCGTGACGGGCCGCGGCGGCGGTATCACGGAGGAGAGCTTTCGCAAAAAGAAAGCGGTCATCCGCACCGCCATTGAGGTAAATCGACCGGACAGGGACGACGTTGTCGGCGTCCTTTCCAAGGTCGGCGGCTTTGACCTCGCGGCGATGTGCGGCGCATTTTTGGGCGCGGCGGCGGCACGACGGCCAGCGGTCATCGACGGCCTCATTTCCGCCGCGGCGGCGCTGTGCGCCGTCAGGCTGTGCCCGAATGTGCACGGCTACCTGGTGCCGAGCCACGCCTCGTTTGAGATCGGCTACCGCCTCGCGATGGAGGCGATGGACCTGCGCCCGCTGTTTGACCTCGGCATGCGATTGGGCGAGGGGAGCGGCTGTCCGCTCGCCTTTCAGGTGCTCGACGCTGCGTGCGCTGTCATCAACGACATGGCGACCTTTGACGAGGCGGGTATCAACGACGACTATCTGGACGAAATTCGCCGGGGCGACCAGTTCACGCCCTGAGAGAAGGGAACGCGCATGGGAACGCTGATCATGATCTCCGGTGCAAACGGCAGCGGCAAGAGCCGTTATGCCGAGCGCATCGTCGCGCGCACGGCAGGCGAGCGCTATTACATCGCCACGATGCGCCCCTGCTCGGAGGAAAATTTGCAGCGCATCGAAAAGCACCGCGAGCAGCGAAAGGACCTGCAATTTACGACGCTCGAATGCCCATATCAGGTCGGCGCGGCGGCGGTCGAAAGGGACGGCGTCGTGCTGCTTGAGGATGTGTCGAATCTGCTGGCAAACGCGATGTTCGAGCGCGGCGGGGATGAAGCAAGCGTGTACGCGGACATCGAAGCGCTGTGCTCGCGCTGTCGTCTGCTCGTCGCGGTGACGATCACAGGCCTGCGCGCCGACGGCTACGACGGCGAGACGGCGGCTTACATCCGCGCGCTGAACGGCCTGAATCAAAGACTGTACGACCGAGCCGCGGCGGCGGTCGCAATGAAAGACGGCGCGCCGTTTGCCGAAAAGGGAGACCTCGATGAGATTATTTGAATCGCTTTTGATCGCGCTGTCGACGTACAGCGCGGTGCCCGTTCCGCAGCTTGATTGGAACGAAAAAAATATGCGCTACGCGATCTGCTTTTTCCCCGCGGTGGGTGTTCTCTGCGGCGCGGCGCTCTGGCTGTGGGCTGTACTTGCGCAGGCGACGGGCATGAGCGGCGTGCTGTTCGCGGCAATCGCGGCGTGCCTGCCGATTTTAGTGACAGGCGGCATCCACATGGACGGTTATCTCGACACGGTGGACGCACTCTCGTCGCACCAGACGTGCGAGAAAAAGCTCGCGATCATGAAAGATGCCAACTGCGGCGCATTCGCGGTCATTTACGGCGGCGTGTACCTGCTCGCCTACGCGGGCTTTGCCTACGAGGTGTTCGCCGCGGGGCATATTTTGCTGATTTGCCCGCTGTTCGTGCTCTCTCGCGCGCTGTCGGGCCTGTGCGCGGTGAATCTGCCGAATGCGCGAAAGTCCGGTATGCTCTGCGCCTTCACAAGCGGCGTCCAGCGCCGCACGGCGACAGTCGCGCTCACGCTCGTCGGCCTCGCCGCCGCGGCGGGGATGGTCTGGATGTCTCCCACGGCTGGCGGGATGGCGGCGGCGTTTGCGGTGGTTTCCGCGCTCAAGTATCGCAGATTCGCGCTGGCGCAGTTTGGCGGCGTGACAGGGGACACGTCGGGCTTCTTTTTGCAGCTCTGCGAGCTCTGCGGCCTGATCGGCGTCTGGATCGGAGGGCTGCTGTGATCGACATTTTCTTCATCCGCCACGGCGCGACGGAGGGAAATCTCCGCCGCCGCTACATCGGCCGCACGGACGAGCCGCTGTGCGAGGCGGGCATCGCACAGGTCAAAGCGCTGCAAAAGCGGGGGCTTTCAGTCAATCGGCTTTTTGTCAGCCCCATGCTGCGCACGCGGCAGACGGCGGACATTCTTTTTCCGAAGATGCACTATACCGTCGTGGACGGCTTGATTGAGACGGATTTTGGCCGCTTTGAGGGGAAGTCCGCAGACGAGCTTTCGGGCGACCCCGCCTATCAGGCGTGGGTCGATGCGATGTGCCTGACGCCCATCCCCGAGGGTGAGAGCGTAACGGACTTCAAAACGCGTTGCTGCGAGGCGTTTGCGGAGACGATCAAAAATGTGCCGGACGGCTCTCGCGTGGGATTCGTCGTCCACGGCGGCGTCATCATGGCGATCATGGAGGCCTATGCGCGTCCGAAGAAGGACTTTTATGCCTACCACATCGGAAACGGCGAATGCCTGCAAGGCGTGTATGACGGAGAAACAATTCAGATCAAATAGTGAACACCGCCCGCATTCCGGATATCTTTCCGGAACGCGGACGGTGTCTTTATATGGTATCGGTGTGGTTACACCGTCGGCGCGGCGTAGGCCACGTCGTACTCGCTCCACTGGATGCGGATGGAGCAGCGTGCGCCGCCCGCGGAAAGGAACGAATTGATCTCACACATCGACCAGAGCTTCGTGACGGGATCCTGCTGGCGGATGCGCATGTTGTGCGTCTCCTGCGAGTTTGTGTACACGGTGCCGTCGATCGCAATGCTTGCGGAAATGCTGCTGCCGTTGAGCGTCTGTGTCTCGATCGTGCTGCCGTCGTAGATGGTCGTTCTGCGCAGGTCGACCAAAACGGGCGCGGCGGTGTTCTTCGGCACGATGCTGATGCGCAGCGCGCTGGCCGACGCGCGCTGATAGGTCAAAATCAGGTCCTTGAGCGGAATATTCAGCGTGCTGTCTGCCGCGGAGAGGTCGACATGGTACTCGGTGAACGGCGCGAATAGATTAGACGTCGTCAACTCCTGCTCGCTGGTTTGGAAGTGCAGCTTGTAGCTCAGTGGGGTGTCCTACGCGACGGTGATGACCGGCGTTTCGCCGGTGTCGCCTTTCTCGCCTTGGATGCCCTGTTCGCCTTTTTCTCCGCGCTCGCCTCGGGGACCAATGGGTCCCTGCGGGCCGGGATCGCCCTTTGGGCCGATGGGACCGCGGTCGCCTTGCGGGCCGACCGGCCCGGTGTCACCGCGCACGCCCTGCGGACCTCTCGGTCCCATCGGCCCGACAGAGCCCCTCGGTCCGGCGGGACCCGGACAGCCCTGCTCGCCCCGAATGCCGCGCGGACCCATCGGGCCCTGCTCGCCGCGAAGCCCCTGTTCTCCTCAAGGTCCCTCGGGACCCGTGGGGCCGGTCGGCCCCTGGATCGTGACATAGCTATACGGATCGGACGGGCAGCAGCCGTTCCAGCGGCGGGACCCCGTGTAGTAATTTATAGACGTCTCCCCCTGACATGATATCGGTGCTTTATCCTATGCATTGGACGAAGAAACAGCGCACAGCAGGGAAGAAAAAGGCGGCAGACATGCATGGAAAATGCCGAAAACAGAAAACTGCCTTGCAAATGAAAGATGTGGATGCTATACTGTGACCGAAAAACCGTTTGGGTCAAATTAAGATCATTTCGCGCCAAGGCTGCCAAGGCAGCTTTTTCAAAGTCATTGAGTTAGCCTCCTCTAACTGAAGCGGGAAGCGCGGAAAAAGAAAGGAACGGACAGCATGATCGTCAAATCCATGAATGAGAGCGCCATCTATGCGATCGGCCACGCCTTCGGCTACTACGACTACGGGGAGGAGACGGGCATGGTCTACGCCTTTTCCGGTCAGGAGCCGACGGCGCAATACATCTGTGCCTACGTGCGCGGGATGCTGCGCGGCGGCTTCCTGCACACGACGAGCGAGCGCGGCGAGGGTTACATCGCCTACAAGCGGCCCAAGGAAAAGCTCGGCTTCAAGACCCTTTGGCCGATCGCGACGGGAATGCTGCAAAATTCGAGCATGAAGCGCCTGATGCGTTTCGCCATGGCCATCAAAAAGGGCGAAAAGTCGCTCCAGAAGCGCATGGACAAGGAAAAGAAGCCCTATATCTTCGTCGGCATGGTCTGCGTGTGCGAAAAGTATCAGGGGCAGGGCTATATGCGAAAGGTCATGGACATCGCCTTTGCCGAGGGCGACCGCCTCCGTGTGCCGGTGATCTTAGAGACGGACGCCAAGACTAAGTGCGACAAGTATGTGCATCTCGGCATGGAGCTCGCCGGAACGCGCGACCACGGTGAATTCGGAAAAATGTACGATCTCATCAAATATCCAGATGCCGTTCCGGCAAAAGCGAAGAGCTAAAGCTGCGGCAGGGGAGGGCGTGCCCTCCGCTGAAAAAGCAAGACGAACCGGCCGCGCCGCCATTTTCATAAAAGGAAAAAAGCCTCTTCACCGCACAGGTGGAGGGGCTTTTATGGTATTTGCAACAAAAAGACATCTTTCCGCCAAATCGTTAAAAAAATGACGGATTGACACAATTTTAACACAGAATTGACCAAATCAATAAAATAATTGGTTCTTTTTGTCGGAAATGCCAGAAATAAGATTGAACCTTGACTTTAGTAGTTTTGATAGATATAATGACCTCAATCTTTATCAGACATAGGACAAATGACAAAGACTTAACGATCGCTGGAGGTAACTGTGTATGAAACATGGGAGACTAATCATAGCTGCGCTGGTAGGGGCCATGCTGATCACAAGCCTGGCCGGCTGTGGCAGTAAAGGAACAAACGATGGGGAGAGCGGCGAATATCAAAAGATCAACCTCTCCATGGCAGTCAACGGAACGGATACGCAGATCGACTCGCTGGTAGCGCGTCACTTTGCCGACCTTGTGTCTGAGCGCTCGGGCGGGAACATCGTGATCGACGTGTTCTCAAACGATACACTGGCGGGTGGCAACAGCACCAAGGGTGTTGAGTACATCGCCGTGGGCGGCTCGGATCTGGGTGCTTACGCAACGTGCGTGCTCGCAAATCTGGAGCCGAAGCTCTCGGTCGCGACGCTACCGTGGTCGTTTACGTCCTATCAGCAGGCCCGTGAGGTGATCGACTCAACCGGCGGCGAATACTACGCGGAGCTTCTTGAGGCCAAGGGTATCACTTATCTCGGCTCATTCCACAATGGCTTCCGTCAGCTTACCAACAGTAAGCATCCGGTCACCAAACCGGAGGATCTGAAGGATCTCAAGATCCGTGTTCCCGGTTCGGCGGTGTATATGGGTGTATTCAACGCGCTGGGGGCCAGCCCGGTCGCCATGAGCTGGAGCGAGGTGTTTACCGCGATCCAGCAGAGAACCATTGACGGACAGGAGAATGGCTGCTCCGTGACAAAGTCCGCCAAGATGGATGAGATCCAGAAGTACATGACCATCTGGAACTATAGCTATGAGAACGACCTCTTCGTAGCCAACACGAGAGTATGGGAAAGCCTGGAGGACAACACGAAAGAGCTTCTCCAGCAGTGCGCCACGGAGTCCTGCGAGTGGGGCCGTGACCGTCTGGAGGCAGAGGAGGATTCCCTGATCCAGGGCTTTATTGATGAAGGAATGCAGGTAGATATTCTGACCGAGGAACAGCTTCAGGCATTCAAGGACGCGGTGGCAGAGCTTACGGCGGAGTTAAAGGCTGATTACGGCGAGGATGCCTGCGCCGCTTTCGGGATCAACTAAGGAGGGACGAGTATGTTTGAGAAAATTGAGAAATTCGTTTCCTGCGTCTGCGTTTTCGTTATGGCAATATTGGTTTTTGTCAATGTAGTCTCCCGTTTTGCGTTTAAGCACTCTATGGCAGTCTCGGATGAGATGTCCACCTATCTGTTCGTTCTGATGAGCTTTATGGGCACGGCCATTGCCGCCCGCCGCAAGGCGCATCTGGGCCTGTCTATTGTCACCGATCACGTCAGCCCTCGTGCGCGGCTCATCATCGGGCTGCTGATGTATGCGGTCTCCGCGCTGTTTTGCCTGCTGATCGTCATTTTCGGCATTCAGATGGTCATCAGCCAATACCGGCTCGGGCAAGAGACCGCTACGATGCAGTGGCCCGAGTGGATCTACGGCTCGTTTGTCCCCGTCGGCGCAGCGTTTGCCATGATGGCTTTTTTGCAGACCATGGTGCAGATGTATAAGGAATTCAAGGCAGAGGAGGACAAATAAATGGTAGGTATCGTTTTACTGGGTGTTTTTGTATTGCTGCTGGCGCTCGGCGCACCTATCGCGGTCTGCCTCGGTATGTCCAGCGTGAGCGCGATCCTTGTGCAAGGTGCAGGCAAGCCGCTCGAGGCCATCATGAGCGTTCTGCCCCGTCTGTGCTCTTCGGCGAGCAGTAAGTTTGTCCTGCTGGCCATCCCATTTTTCATCCTGTCCGGCAACGTGATGGAGAAGGCCGGTATCTCCGGCCGCCTCATCAATCTGGCGGAAAAGTGCCTCGGTCACATCCGCGGCGGCATGGCGATGGTCTGCGTGGTCGTCTCCTGCTTCTTCGCTGCTATTTCCGGTTCGGGTCCGGCAACGGTCGCGGCTCTGGGCCTCATCATGATCCCGGCGCTCGTCAAGGCCGGCTATCCCGCTTCGTTTTCCTGCGCGCTGATGGCCGCGGGCGGCGCGATCGGCGTCGTCATCCCGCCGTCCATCACATTCGTTGTGTACGGCTCCATCGCGGACGCCTCCATCACGGATCTGTTCGTCGCCGGTGTTGTACCCGGCCTTCTGATGGGTCTCGGCCTGATCGTGGCCGCCATGCTCATGGGCCGCAAGATGGACCTTAAGGTCCTGCCCAAGGCCAGCGGCAAGGAGCGCCTGGTTGCGTTCAAGGACGCCTTCTGGGGCCTTCTGATGCCCGTCATCATCCTCGGCGGTATCTACGGCAGCGTGTTCACCCCGACGGAAGCCGCCGCGGTCTCCGTGTTCTACGGCCTGATCGTGGGTGTGTTCATCTACCATGAGATCGACTTCAAGAAGATGAAGGACATCCTTGTCGATTCCTGCTCCACCACCGCCACCGTCATGTTTATCACCATGGGCGCAACGCTGTTCGGCTACGTCCTGACCCGCGCAAGACTTGACCTTGCCATCAAGGACTTCATGCTGAACATCACCGGCGGCAGCACCGTCATCTTCTTCATCATCGTCAACATCGTGCTGCTGATCGCGGGCTGCTTCCTCGATTCCACCTCCGCGCTCTACATCTTCACGCCGCTGTTTGCGCCGGTCGCGCTGCAGCTGGGCATTGACCCCATCCACCTCGGCACCGTAATGATCGTGAACCTGGCCATCGGCCTGTTCACCCCGCCTGTCGGTGTCAACCTGTATGTCGCGTGCGGCATTGGCGATATCAAGATCGAAGAGATCACAAAGGGCATCATCCCATGCCTGCTTGCAGAACTTGTGGTGCTCCTCCTCGTCACATATATTCCCAGTCTCTCTTTGATGTTCGTGGGTTGACCTCTCTATGCAAAAAAGCTTCGGACCGCTATGTCCGGAGCTTTTTTGTACAAAACGGCAGAAAAACGGGAGAAAAAATCATAAAAAAGAAAATTTTAAAAAGGACTTGACTTTGTCAGACAAAACGCTATACTGTAATTGTCATTTGTCCGACATAGTATAAAGAAACCACAGAACCAAACTTATTCATGAGGTGATTTTTGTGAAGGATATTTCCATCAAGGAACTGAAAAACACCGCCACGCAGATGCGCATGAAGGTCATTGACATGATCTATAAGGCGCAGTCCGGTCACCCGGGCGGCTCGCTTTCCGCGGCGGACTTTGTCACTGCCTGCTACTTCAAGTACATGAACATCGACCCGAAGGATCCCCGCTGGCCGGACCGCGACCGCATGGTGCTCTCTAAGGGTCATGTGTGCCCCATCCAGTATGCCTGCCTGGCAAGCGTTGGCTTTTTCCCTGAGTCTGAGCTCGACACCCTGCGCAAGGAGGGCTCGATGCTTCAGGGCCACCCCTCGATGAACCGCTGCCCCGGCATTGATATCTCCACCGGCTCTCTCGGTCAGGGCCTCGCCTGCGCGGTCGGCATGGCTATGGCGGGCAAGATGGACCACAAGGACTACAAGGTCTTCTGCGTCGTCGGCGACGGCGAAGCGCAGGAGGGCGAGATCTGGGAGGCTGGCAACACGGCACACAAGTACGGCCTCGACAACCTGATCGTCTTTGTCGACTACAACAACCTGCAGCTCGACGGCACCTGCGACGAGATCATGCCCAACGGTGACCTGGGCGAAAAGTTCAAGGCCTTCGGCTGGGAGACGCTCGAGCTCGACGGCCATAGCATGGAAGAGATCGTCGCCTGCATCGACAAGTGCTACGCCTCTAAGAACGGCAAGCCCAAGTGCCTGTATGCCCACACCGTCAAGGGCAAGGGTGTTTCCTTCATGGAAAACCAGTGCGGCTGGCACGGCGTTGCCCCGAATGATGAGCAGTACGCGCAGGCCATGGCTGAGCTCAAGGCCCAGCTGATCGATTAAGCGAGGAGGGAAGAGCAATGAGTGAGAAAAAAATGATCGCCACTCGCGAGGGCTTCGGCAAGGAGATCGTCGCGCTCGGCAAGGAGAATCCCGACATTCTGGTCGTTGATATTGATATCGGCAAGAGCTGCAAGACCGGCGAATTCCGCAAGGAGCTGCCGGACCAGTACATCAACGTCGGCATCGCCGAGCAGAATGGCGCGGGCGTTGCCGCGGGCCTTGCCACCTGCGGCAAGATCCCCTTTGTCGTCACCTATGCCGTGTTCGGTTCCCTCCGTATGTGCGAAATGATTCGCCAGGAGATCTGCTACCCCAACCTGAACGTAAAGATCGCCTGCTCCCACGGCGGCGTGACCCCCGCCAACGACGGCGCTTCCCATCAGGCCATTGAGGATATGGGCGTTCTGCGCACCATCCCCAACATGACCGTCATCATGCCCGCGGACTACAACTCCGCCCGCAAGCTCGTCCGTCAGGCCGCTGAGGTCTACGGCCCCGTGTATCTGCGCTTCACCCGTGACGCCATCCCCCAGATCTACGACGAGGATGTGGAGTTCACCATCGGCAAAGCTCATCAGATCCAGGACGGCAAGGACGTCGTTATCATCGCCAACGGCGATACCGTCCGTCTCGCGATCGAGGCCGCCAAGGTGCTCGAGGGCAAGGGCATTTCCGCCCGCGTGCTCGACATGCACACCATCAAGCCGCTCGACGTGGAGGCTGTGACTGCCGCGATCAACGGGGTCGGCAAGATCATCACGGTCGAGGACCACAACATCCTCAACGGTCTCGGCTCCGCCGTGTGCGAGGTCGCCGCCGAGATGGGCAAGGGCATCGTCAAGAGAGTCGGCATTCAGGACCAGTTTGGTCAGTCCGCGCCCTATGAGCGCCTGCTCGCCATGAACGGCGTGACGGTCGAGAACATCACCGAGATCGCCGAGACGCTCGTCAAGGGCTGAGAAAAACCAGTTAAATAACATTCATCATAGAATTATCTGATACAGGAGGTTATTTATCATGAAAATCGGATTTGTCGGCTGCGGCGCGATCGGCAGCTGCTATGCAAGCTATCTGTCCCGCGAGCATGAGGTCTGCGTGCTGGATACCTATGCTCCGGTCATCGAGTCCATCAAGAAAAACGGCATTCTCGTCGACGAGTGCGTGCCCGGCACGGGCACCGGCGAGACCGTCGTCTTCCATCCCGCCATGGCGACGACCGACCCCAAGGAGATCGGCGTTGTGGATCTTCTGATCGTGTTCGTCCACTATCAGTATCTTGAAGCGGCTGTGCGCAATGCGCTGCCGATGATCGACAAGCACACCATGGTCCTCTGCCTGCAGAACGGCCTTGGCAACTACGATGAGATCGCCAAGGTCGTGCCCGAAGAGCAGATCATCATCGGCAACACGGCGTTTGGCTCCACGCCCGTGGCTCCCGGCCATGTCAAGCACACCGGTACCGGCGTGACGAACATGGGTTCCCTGAAGGCCCCCATGGCAAGGGTTGAAGAAATGGCCAATGCTCTGCGCGAGGTCGGCCTTGAGGTCCAGGTCCACGAGAACGTGATGAACGCCATCTGGCACAAGCTGCTGGCGAACGTCGCCATCAACGGCATGAGCGCCCTGCTCGAGACCAAGAACGGCTTTGTCGACGGCAACCAGTACGCCCACGAGGCGGCCCGCATGCTGGTAGAAGAGGCCATCGTCGTGGCGAACGCCTGCGGCTGCACGCTCGACCATGACGCTGAGCTGGAGCACGCCTATGAGGTCTCTCGCATGACTGATGAGACCATCAGCTCCATGGTGCAGGACGTCACGCATCACCGCGAGACCGAGATCCGTATCATCACCGGCGCTGTCTGCCGCCTCGGCCGTGAGCACGGCATTCCCACGCCCTGCAACGACCTGATGCTCCAGCTCGTGCTGGCCAAGCAGTCTATCTACCTCGGCCGGTAAAAAAAGCCGTGCGGCGCTGTGCCGCGGCAAACGACGCAAAGCGGCTCGCGCAGCCTGCGCCCATATGAATTCCTGCAAAAAACGGCAGCTTGCCGTTGATTCCTTCCTGAATGAGCGGGCGGCGGACTGGTACATCTGCCGCCCGCCGCTTTTATGAAAGACGGTTTTCATTGACGAAACCTCAACTTTGTATTATGTTATATATAGGAATTATATTGTCAGGCATAAAAGGAGAAAATTATGAACGATACGCCCGGATATGTGAAAAATTTGAAAAAAGAGTCTGTGGTGCAGAGTGTCATCAACTGCCTGACAGACGCCATGCGTAATAAAGAGCTCAAGCCCGGCGACCGCATCCCGCCCGAGCCGGAGCTGGCCGCGTCGATGGGCGTTGCCCGCAGTTCCGTACGGGAGGCCATCAAAATCCTCTCCTACCTCGGCGTGCTGGAGAGCAAGCGTTCAGAGGGGACCTTTGTTTGCAGCGGCTTCCAGGAGAGCATGATCGATCCGATGATCTACGGCATCATCCTGAATCAGGATTCCTTCGACAATCTGATGGAGCTGCGTGAGATGGTCGAGACCGGCATCATGCGCCTTGCCAGCCAGAAGTATGACGAGGAGGATGGCCATGCGCTCGAGGCGATGCTCGAACAGATGAAAGAGATCGTCCACAGCGGTGACAACGAGGTCGACCGCTTCTTCGCCGTGGACAACGAGTTCCACGACCTGATCTCGCAGATGGGCAAAAATCCGCTGGCCGACAAGATCAGCCGCGTCGTGCGCACGCTGACGCACGCCGTCCGCTACGAGACCGTCAGCACGATGATCACGAGCGGCAGAGGCGACGAGCTCGTCGCCGCGCACAGCAAGCTCCTTGAGATCCTCAGGGGACACGAGGGAGAGGACGTGGAGGAGATCGTCCGCGGCACCTACTTCGGCGATATCATCCACGGCGAAGAGAAGTAACTGAAAATGCAAGGCCCGCCGTCGCATCTGCGACGGCGGGCTTTTTTGACGGAAAATCGATAGTCTAGCTGATGGAATTTGTGCGATTTGCGGAAATTGCCCTTTTCTTTTGCCTGAACCTGCGCGATACTGTCATCAAGAAAATGACGGCGGCTCATCCGGCAATGACGAATCGAGAGGAGGGAAGGCGATGTCCCATGAAAACAGTCCCGTACAGTCCGTTGCCAAGGCGCTGCGGCTGCTCGACCTGCTGATGGAGGCGCACCAGCCGCTCACGCTGGCCGCGCTGAGCGAGCAGACCGGCTGGCCGAAGAGCACGATCCACGGCCTTTTGAGCACGATGCGCGAGAGCGCGGTCGTGGACCAGCAGAGCAACGGGCGCTACTGCCTCGGCGTGCGGCTTTTTGAGTACGGCTGCGCCGTGGGCGCATGCTGGAGCGTTTCAGACCTGGCAAAGCCGCATTTGCAGCATTTGGCAAGCGTGACAGGGCAGTCGGTGTTCCTCTCGATGTTGAATCGGTCAGAGGTCATCACCATCGAACAGGTGCAGTCCCGCGCGGGACTGCGCGTCGTGTCGGAGGTCGGGACGCGTCTGCCGCTGCACTGCACCTCGCAGGGCAAGGTGTTTCTATCCGCGATGGCCGACCACGAGGCGAAGCGCGTCCTGTCGCGTCGCACATTGGAGCCCTATACGCCCAAGACCCTCGTCACGTGGGAGGAGCTCTTCCGTGTGATGCAGGCCGCGCGTGAAAACGGCTATGCCGTGGAGGAGGGCGAGTACCGCTTCGGCCTGTGCTCGGCCTCCGCGCCTGTGCGCGACAGCTCCGGCGCGGTGCGCTACGCCGTCGGCTTTGTCGGCATGTTCGACAGTGTGCGTTCGCCGGATTTCCAGCGCGATATTGACTTGACCTGCGCCGCGGCGGCGCAGTCTCAACGGCGCTCGGCTATCGGGCGTAAGCAGAGGAATTTTGTGCCGCGGAGGGCGGCAATATCAGAATGGAACAGGGGAGGAGACGCAATGGCAATCAAACGCAAATTCCCGCCCCGCGTGTCGACGGTCTATTGCAGCGGCGGCTGCCGCGCAAAAAAGAATGAGGACGGCGGAAAGATCGTCCAGCGCGGCACGCACGACGAGCTCATCCAGGAGGACGGCATCTACGCCTACTTCGTCGGCGGCAAGAAGGAGACCGCCGGCTGGAAGCTGTAAAAAAGGGAAAAGAGCGCGGAGAGATTTGACCTCTCCGCGCTCTTTTGGTATGAGGACTCTTACGGCGGCGCACCGGTGCGAAAATGGAGAGAATGTTTCTGCGAAGCTGTGCGTTCGCTGTCTTGACATTTATCATGCACAGCATTACAATAAAACCCATAAAAAGCCGCCTTTCGCGGCATTTTTACGGGTCAGCAGTTAGATATAGTTAACTGATGAAATTGCAACATTTGGTTAGAGGAAGCTAACTGCCTTGGGGAACTACCATCGCGTCGGACGGGGGAGAGGACATGCACATTTTGGAACACGGACAAGGGCAGGAAAAGACGCTGCTGTTTCTGCCCTGCACGGCGGAACCCGTCTGGGCGTTTGAAAAGACGGTCGCGCTGCTTGCGCAGTCGTGGCATGTCTTTCAGGTCGTCTACGACGGGCACGAGCCGTCTTATCCAGGCGATTTTACGTCGGTCGAGCAGACGGTCGACGAGATCACGGGCTATCTTCGCGCGCACGGTGTCACCTGTCTCGACGCGGCCTACGGCTGCTCACTCGGCGGCGCGTGTCTGACGCGGCTTCTGGCGCTCGGCGAGCTGCCTGTCAAGCGCGCCATCATCGACGGCAGCATCACGCCGTACCAGCTGCCGTATCTCATACGAAAGCTGCTGCTTGCGCGCGACATGCTGTCGTTCAAGCTCGCCGCGAATAACCGCAAAATCTTAGAGGCGGCTTTTCCGCCGGAACGATTCACGCTGCCGGGGCACGACCCCAAAAAGGAATACGACGCCATCGAGGCATACTTAAAGACCTACTCGGATCAGACCATCCGCAACATTTTCTGGTCGGGGAACAACTATGTTCTGCCAAAGACGCCCGCAAAGATCGGCACGAAGATCACCTACTGGTACGGCGACGAGGAGAAGAAGAACCGCAGGAGCAATATCCGCTTCATCAAGCACTATTTTCCGCAGGCACGTATCCACGGTATCCCAAAGATGGCGCACGCGGAGCTTGTGATGATCTACCCCGAGGAGTTCTGCCGCTATTTCGATAAATTCATGTGCAGGTAAAGAGAAAAAAAGATGGATCGAAAAGAGAACATCCGCAATGCTTATCGCCTGACGGGCAGCAACAATTTTTACGACGGTATGATTACCTGCTCCACCGTCTCGGGCAAGGCCGTGTGCCGCTTGGTGTGGGATATGGGCAAGGAGGAGTGCGGCGAATATCTGAATAAGGCTTTCACTGGTGTGCCGGAGGACTTTGCGGGAAAGCTCCTCGAGGTCCCCGTGGGCACAGGCATTCTGACGATGCCGCTCTATCAAACGCTGCCGCGCGCCGATATCACCTGCCTTGACTACTCGCCTGACATGATGGGGCAGGCGAGGGAAAAGGCTGAGCGCATGGGACTCCAAAATGTGCAGTTCCGGCAGGGCGACGTGGGCGCGCTGCCGTATGAGGACAGCAGCTTTGATATCGTGCTGTCGCTCAACGGCTTCCACACCTTCCCCGATAAGGAGGCGGCATACCGCGAGACGTTCCGCGTGCTGAAGCCGGGCGGTACGTTCTGCGGCTGCTTCTATGTGGCGGGTGAGTGCAGAAGGACGGACCGACTCATAAAAAAAGTCTACGAGCCGATGAAATTCTTCACCCCGCCGTATGAAACGGTGCAGAGCCTAAAGGCGCGGCTCGAGGAGATGTACGCCGATGTGCAGCTCGGTAATGTGAAGAGCATCGCGTGGTTTGTCTGCAAAAAGGTGAAGTACGCGGAAAAGATGGAGAAAGGACACCATGAGTGAGAAGATCACGCTCTCCGGCGTGCCGGAGACGATGTTACAGACGGTTTACGCCCGCGCGAAGGAGACGAAGACGCGCGGCGCGATCACCGACAACAAGGCGGTCGAGATCATCGACCGGCTCGACTACGATTTTTCGATGGCCGACAAGGACGCGGCGATGCACAGCGGCGTTATAGCGCGCACCATCGTGCTCGATAAGCTTGTGAAGACTTACCTTGCGGGACATGGCGGTGCGGTGGTCGAGAACATGGCCTGCGGGCTCGACACGCGCTGCTACCGCATGAGCGGCTATTCGCCGCCAGATGGCCGACAGCCTCGAAGACAGACCGTTTCCGCCGCTTACAAGGAAAATGCAGGAGCACTGCTTCTTCGAATTCGGCAGCACGGAGGACCACTTCAAGTACCGCGACGCGGTGAGAAAAGCGTATCCCGACGGTCATTTCCCTGTTTTTGAAGATCATAACCACATGCAGTATCAAATTCGCGACCCGCAGGGCTTTGCGGCGATGCTGGAGCGCATCATCGAGCAAAACGAACTGCCGCCGCTGCCGTTTTTGCGAAAGTGAGGAAAAGCGCATGAAGGAAAACTACATTATTGCGGCGTTCCGCGAGACCGTCGCGCGGCGATTTCCCGAACAGGGCATCGAACTGAACAGATTGTTGGACGAAAGGCTGTCGCGCCTGCGCTCAATGCATCTGAACGCGTCGAAAGGAAAACAGTTCCATTTGGAAAGTCAAATTTTGCCCGGCATCGCTGCCTACGAGACCTTGCAGACCGTCATGCCCAAGGACGAGGCGCTGCAAACCGTCCACGGCTATGTGGCGGAGCATGCGTGGACGATGAGAAAAACCATCCTCAAGCTGCTCAAGGTTCCGGGGCTCTATCATCTGCCGCCGGTGCTGTTCAGTAAGCTGACGCCAAAATTCTACGGCGAGACGGCGGGCTTTGCGGCCACGGAGTATCAGACCTCCGGCGGCGTCTGGCGCATCGATATGACGAAGTGCCCCTATCACGACACCTGTGTCGAACACGGCTGTCCGGAGCTCTGCCCCTGCTTCTGCGACAGCGACGACATCGCCTATGACGACCTGCACCCGAAGCTCGTCTGGCACCGCACAAAGACGCTCGGCCGCGGGAATGAGTGCTGCGACTTCTGCCTGAAGCTCGCGGGAAAATGAAAGGAGAGACCGATGAAGTACCACATTGAGAAAAACACCGTGCAGGAGACGCTCGTCATCCCGCTCTACGGGCGCAAGATGTGCTCGGAGCTCTACCCGAACCTGTTCCGCGACGAGACGGCCATGCGCTTGATCGAAGAGATCGACTACGATTTTTCCACGTTCGCGAAAAGGTCGCAGAGCATGATGCAGCAGTTCGGCTTTTTAGAGTGCGCCATGCGGCAGAGCGACCTCGCCTGCGAGGTGCGGGATTATCTGCGATCGCACCCGAATGCGGCGGTCGTGAACCTCGGCTGCGGGCTGGACGCCACAGGCCATGCCTGCGACAACGGCACGTGCAAAATTTACAACATTGACTTTCCCGATGTCATCGCCGTGCGCGACGCGCTCCTGCCCGCGGGAGAGCGCGAGAAAAACATCCCCTGCAACTTAAATGACACCTCATGGTTCAGTGAGATCGACGCGAGCGGCGGCGCGATGTTCTTCGCCGCGGGCGTGTTCTACTATTTCCTCACGCCGCAGGTCAAAGCGCTCGTGTGCGCGATGGCGGAGGCGTTCCCAGGCGGCAAGCTCGTCTTCGACGCGGCGAACCGCAAGGCGGTCAAGCTGATGCTCAAAACATGGCTCAAGGACGCGGAGATCAAGGACGTCGGCGCGTATTTCGCCGTCACCGACGCAAGGCGCGAACTTTCGGCGTGGAGCGATAGGCTGCGTGTGTCCTCGCGCGGCTACATGCTGGGCTACAACGACTTGAGGAATCAAAATGTACGGAAATTCTTCCGCTTTTTATCGAAGGTCGGCGACGGCATGATGAACATGCAGATCGTCCGCCTCGACTTTGCAAAGGAGAATAAAAAGCAAGAGTGACTTCAATGACATCGGCATCTCGCGTGAGCTTGACTGGCCGCGCATCAAAAAGCTGCTGACCATCGGCCTTTTTGCGTCCGTTCTGCACCTCGCCGGTGACCTGATCCTCGGCTAGGGCGTGGAGGACGATGCGCTTGAAGGCGTTTTACAGATGCTATCGGCCTATACTTCTACCTCGGACAGCGGCCTTTTTGCCGCAGCGCTGCTGGGGCTTTTCGGCGTGGTGCTTGAGGGACTTGCCTGCTTCGGTGTTTACCGCCTGATGGCGGCGAAGTCGCCGAAATACGCGCACCGCTACCGCTCCGGCATTTTCGGCTACCTGATGTTCTGCGCGTGCGGCTTCCATGTGCCGGTGTGCGCGGCGGTGTTTCTGATGAAACACGGGCTTTCCGAAGCGCTTTTGACGCAGTACAGCGCATACTTCCTGATGCCGCCGCTCGTGCTGTTCTGGATCTTCTTCTTTGTGCTGGTGATGACGCAGACCGTCGCATTCCGAAAGGGGCTGACACCGTATCTGAAGTGGTGCTGCGTCTTCTCTATGACGTTCGGCATGCTCGTGTATTTTCTCGCGGCGCTGCTCGGCAACCAGCCGCTTGGCAACGCCCTGCGCTGCGCGTGGCTCGCCATCGGCAACGTCTGGATGTTCGGCGGGCTGCTCGTGACGATGAAAAAAGCGCAGCGAGCGTAAGACAGGGGAGAAGACCTCACGGCAAACCGACGCTCTGATATCGGCAAGCGTAAAAAATGCGGGAGGGAAGACAATGAACGACGATCAGCTGCAATTTGACCGCACCTGCCATGTGATCTATTCAAAGCCCTGCAAGGCGGAAATTCGGGAGAAGATCGCGCACCACTATCCGGAATCGCAGCGCGAAGCCGTCTGGGAGCGCGTGCAGATGCAGTATGTCGACTTTTTGAGCGACTGGCGCACCGACCTTGGCGGGGAGAAAAACTTCCACAACGGCCCGGGCGGCAATTACGACTGCATCGCGCTGATGGCGTATTACGTCGTCTGCAGGGACGTGATAAGCCTTCAAGAGATCGAGGAGATGGAGGGGAACCTTTTCCTGCCGTCGTTCCGAAAGCTCAGCAAGCTCAAATTCATCGACATCAACAAGCCGCTTTGCAAAAAGCTCCTGCACCGCGCGTTTTTGAACGCGAAAAAGCAGTGCGACAAGTGGGGCGACTTTGAGATGCACGTCGCGCCGTTTGACAAGGATCAGCCCATCTACTATGAGTTCACCGCCTGTCCGACCGCGGAATTCGCCAAAAAGCACGACCTTCTCGAGGTCATGCCCGCGCTCTGTAATCCGGATTTTGCCGGCATGGAGCTCATTCACGCGCGTCTCATCCGCAAAACGACCTGTTCGAACGGCTGCAAATGCGACTACACGATCTGCGGCGACAAGGACCCTTATTGCCGAGAGCATCCCGAGTACCGCGACGAGCAGGGCTACCGCAGGAACAAATAGAAATCAACGCGGTGAAAATAAAAACGGAACGCGAAAGCCATCGGCTTTCGCGTTCCGTTTTTGTGCGTATTAGGGCGAGGTTATCCGTTTATGAATGCTTCTCCCAAACGTTCGTCCGCATGCTGTGGATTCGGGGGGGGGGGTAAGAAACCCTCTCATCGTCTTTTCGAGGATGGCCACGTCGATGGGCTTGGAGATGTAGGCGTCCATGCCCGCGGCGATGCTGTTCTGTATGTCGTCGGAGAAGGCGTTGGCCGTCATCGCGATGATGGGGATGGCCTTGCCGAGAGGGTTTCTGCCGCCGCGGATGGCCTTCATCGCCTCGTAGCCGTTCATGTGCGGCATTTGAATGTCCATCAGGATGGCGTCGTATTCGCCGGGCTTGACCATCTCGAAGGCCTTGACAAGCTCCGCGCCGTCGGGGCGGGTCGTGCAGCTCGCGCCGTACATCTCAAGGATGGCCTCGAGAATTTCGTCGTTGAGCGCGTTGTCCTCCGCGCAGAGGAAGCGCATCCCGCTGAGCACCGAGGAGCCGTCTGTCTCAGGTGCGGCGTTTGAACGCACGCGACCGATGGCAATCTCGAGATTCGAGAGGAAGGAGATGCTGGCAATGGCGCACATGAACTGGAAGCCGAAGCCCGGATATTCCAGCTGGCAGCGGCTAAAAACATAGCCCGCCGCCTCGACCTCGTCCTTGAGCGTTGCAAGCTAATCAAGGTTCGTCGGCAGCGTCCAGCCGTTGGCGTCCAGAAGCGTTTTGTTGTAGGTGATGCCGATGGCGCTGTAGCCCATGGGCAGCATATAGATCCCGCCGTTATAGGATACGTCGCGCAGTCTCGACGGGGTGTAGTTGTCCATGAAATCATAGCCCGACAGGTCGAGAAAATCGCCTTCATCGTCCGTGCGGCTCGGCGTATAGTAGGTCGTGCTGTAAATATCGGGCAGCTCGCCGGAAAGACGCATATCCTTCATATAGGAAGAGGTGTTTTCCCCGTTGTAGGGGATGATCTCGAGATTGATCTCCGGATACTTTTCATGCACCAGATCGTAGAACTGGGACATATTGCGGTAAGGCGCGTTCATGGTGATGACCTCATGCTCGCCGGAGGCGGCATTGTCGTCACTTGTGTCACTGCCAGCACAGCCGCCAAGCAGCGCCGCCGTGCAGCTCAACGCTAAAATCAGGCTAAGCACTCGTTTTTTCTGCATGATTTTCTCCCTTGATCCGATGGTGCCGCCGCTCTCTTTCGGAATGTGGAGGAGCAGCGCGCGGCAAGATCGCGGGCGAAATTTACGCAAAATGCGCCGCTTTTTTACATATATTTTTCCCGCGCGATACGAGAATTGTTCATACTTTATTTACACCAAATTTAGGTTCGCTTAAAGAA
>OJQH01000020.1_pt1 | contig 98075 bp, 132 predicted proteins | sample 1601421 | NCBI WGS metagenome assembly OJQH01 (sample SAMN03922503, study PRJEB24848) | human gut metagenome | isolation source: stool sample | host: Homo sapiens | place: Germany | collected 2011-11 | reverse complement strand
AGCGTCAGATGTGTATAAGAGACAGATATATAAATATATTATATATAATAGTTTTTATAATGTCAAGTATAAAAATAGACAAATTTATTATATATTATATTATATATATTATTCAAATTTACGCTTGACAATTATAAAATAAATAGATAATATAAAGAAAAACAAAGTGAAAGGTCGTATAAAAATGACACGGGAAGAAGCGATTACCCTTTTTGAAAAACAGCTCACAGCGGCGCGAGTGGTGCTTGATAGCGGATTTGGTAGTAATCCGGGAGAGAACGACATTCTATACCGTAGGAGAAAAGAGATGGCTGAGATTGCTCTCTCCGCCCTCACCCCACCCACGCAGGAGCAGATGGAGCGGGTGTTTGGCGGAAGCTGGGAGGGCTCGGCGGACGGCTATGCAGACGGAGAACTGATCTACGATATGTGGACATGCAGCAAGTGCGGGCATCTCATTGACGAGGAGGACGACCCTGATATGCTCCCAGATTTCTGTCCCAAGTGCGGGGCGGCAAATACCGACAAGGCGCGGGAAATTGTCAAGAAGAGATTGGAGGTGCTGAACGATGCGACCGATTGATGCAGAGGGGAAACCTGTGCTTGACGCACTACCCACCATCGACGCCGTGCCTGTGGTCAGGTGTCGGGAGTGCAAGTATGGCAAAGAGAGTAAAATTTCCTTTGATTGTGATGGGAAAACTTCTCTTTGTGAATGTCCGCACATAATGTTGATACACCAGTGGGATGAGTATTGCAGTTTTGGCGAACGAAAGAGAATCAGTCACGAAGAATAATTAGAGCGATTATATTCTTCTAATTTGCTATTGCATGGATTAATAAAAAAATAATGTAAAAAAAAGGAGAAAATATGAAAAAATATGTAAAAGAAAATATATTTGATTCACGTGAAGCAATTCTTGAAGAAGCAGAAAGAATTGTTTCGCAAGATCGTAACAAAGAATATGGTGGACCTGAAAATTCTTTTTCTTTAATTGCTAAACTTTGGGAGCCTGTAATTCGTTCAAGATGTGTAGCTGATGGGACAGAAGTAAAAGTAGACGAAGTAACAGTAGCTTTACTTATGGCTTTATTAAAAATTGCTCGTGCGTCTTCTAATCAAAATCATATAGACAGTTGGATAGATTGTTGTGGATATATGGCTTGTGGTGGAGAATTGGCGATGTTGGAGGTAAAAAGTTGAATAAAACAACATGTAAAGTATGCGGGTATGTATTTGAATTAACTAAGAAGCGACATTATATTGCCCGTGAAAAAACAGAACTATTTCTTTTACCTTCTAATAAAATGGAGCCTACCTTATACGATGCCTTTGATTGCCCTAATTGTGGGTGTCAGTATATTGCTAATGAAAGAAAAAGAGTATTTTCAAAAGGAGATAAAAATGGCACGGAAAGAAGCGACTAAATTTGCAGAACATGCTGTGAATATAACCGACATACCAGAGGTCAAGTTGTTTTATGGGCTGGCACAGGCTATGGCTGAACAATGGGGCGGTATGTGCCCACCGGAGGGAGAGGAGGACACCTGATGGATGTTGAGAAGTTGATTGAGCAGTTAAATGGATATTTTGAGGGGAAAGAATTGGGAAGGGGCGTTGCGCTTGATGCCGCTACCGCCCTCTCCATGCTCCAGGCTGAAAACGAGAAGTTGCAGAAGATGCACCAGGAAGAAAAAGTAATTTGCCATGAAACCCAACTTGAGTTGGAGCGGATGAAGAAAATAATGAGAGAGAACAGAATTATGGTTATCCCATCAGAATATCCCGGCAGCACAGAAAAGTGGAATATTCAGAAGCCACGCGATAAGAAGGAGGAATTGTAAAATGAATAAATGCAGCCTGTTTGATATGACCTTTTCAGAAATCATTGAGGATATTTTTGGGGTTTCATTTGATCGCCTGTGGGAACTGGCCTTGGCGGACAGAGAGAGGCGGTGCGTGGTGATGCCGTGCCAACCTGGAGATAAAGTTTCATATAAGAGTAGCGTAGGATTGCGGTGCAATGCGGTTATTAAGGATTACACGCCTGAAAATATCTTTATCACGGCGGAGACTGAAATACCGAATGCAGAGCCATTAAGTCATACATTCTCGATTTTGGAAATTGAGGCCGCACTACGGAGGGAAAAGGAATGAAGGAGTACATTGAGAGGGCACAGCTCTTAAAAAATCTTGGGTATGATGAAACAAGACGAGCTGATGTCCTTCCTGGGTCAACGTTTGATATTGTTCTGAAAGAGCCCGCCGCCGACGTTGCGGAGGTGAGGCACGGGAGATGGATTAAGTATAAATATTTTGACGAGTGTAGTGAATGCTATACAATGGTTATTCTTCGTTATAATTATTGTCCAAACTGCGGCGCTCGTATGGGTAAGGAGAACGAGCAATGAAAATACATATCCCAGCTTTTGAGGCGATGGCCAAGGGAAACGAGCACATGAACCACGGACCACTTGATATTGACCTGGGGCCTGATGTGGTGGAGGCGGTGCGCTGTAAAGATTGCCGATACTATCAAGACGCAAGAATCAACAAGAAGGGGTTTTTGATTTGCCCAGCGTCCGGAATGGAAATTACCGAAACGGATTATTGTTCTTATGGCGTTCGCATGGAGGTAGAGGATTAAAATGGGTGATTACATCAGCAAAGAGTTGTGCGAAGAACAGGCGGAATATGACGTAAATCATAACCTTGTTATTCCACTGTATAAAATCAGAAGGATGCCTGCCGTTGATGCTGTGAAGCATGGGCGTTGGGAGTTCTTAGGGCCAAACCGCTTAATTAAAAGCTGTATGTGCGGAACTTGTAGCGTGTGCCACGTTAGATCAAAATTCATTTCAAATATTGCAATTTGTCCCACTTGTGGCGCGCACATGGATGGAGAGATTAAGAATGAGACCAATTGATGCTGATATGTTGCAAGAACTATACAATAAGCGGATTTTTGATACTTGGAATAACGAAACTGCTCCTGTATCATGGGCAGCGACATATGCAGATTTCAAGGATGATATAGATAGTATACTCACCATTCCACAGCCCAGCAATGAACCGCTGACATTGGAAGAACTGTGGGAGATGAATGAAGAGCCTGTATGGGTACAAAATCTTGAAGAACCGGGGAAAAGCCAGTGGAGACTATTATATTGGGACAGAGGAAAACACCTTGTCCTGTAAAGCATATCAGTCCAGGGTTATTTACTGGAAGAGTACGGAGAATCTTGGCTTGCCTATCGTTACCCACCGGAGAAAAAAGACAAAATTAATTGGCATTATTAATAATATTCGTCAAAATTGTTAATAATAATCGTTATATTTTGGTATAATTTATAAAAATAATAATTTGACAATTAAACATAATTATGTTAATCTTATTATAAACAATAAAGTGATAATGAGGGAATACGATATGTTTAATTTTTTTATTCAAAAATTATTAAATAATAAAATACAATTAGAAATTGATAAAAAACAAGAAGAATTAAATACAATTAATTTACAACTTCAAATTTATAAAAAAGAATTAGATGAAACAATAAATTTATTAGGAACTAATAAAGGATTAATTGAATTACAAGATATAGGAATAGAATATATTCCTGAAATTACTTCTTTTGTTGAGATTAACACTAAGATAGATCAAATTAAAAAAGAAATGGCTCAACTTATATCGAGAAATGCTTTATATATAATTATAAAAGAGTATAAAGTAGATCATTCTTTAGCAAAAGGTATTTTATTTCAACATTCTTATTGTGAAAGTTTATTGTTTGGATTTAATTCTTTTTTTGATAGAAAGAAAAAAAGCGTAACTTCTCAAAATTTGTCAAGAAGTATAGATTTAATCACTAATAATTTTAACCGATGTAATAAAAAGGCTTCAATAATTGGAGTAAAAATTAACGAGGAATATTTACATTTAAGTATCAGATTATTAAAATTAGAATTAGATAAAAAAATAGCGCAAATTAACGAAAAAGAAGAAGCTAAAAAAGCAAGATTTAAATTAAGAGAACAAGAAAAATTACTTTTTGAAGCAGACAAAGAGAAAAAAAGACTTGAAAAGGAAAGAAAAGATTTAGAAAAAATTTTAAGCCAATCTATTACAAAAGAAGATCAAGAACAAATTAAAAATAAGCTCGCTGAAATTGATAAAAGACAAAATGAGATTGATTGGAGAATTAATCATAGTTCAGCTGGATGGTTGTATATAGCAACTACTAAATCTATGCCAGGTATGTATAAAATTGGTTGCACAAGAAGATTAAATCCTTTAATTAGGTTGTCTGAATTATCAAGTGCCAGCGTACCTTTTGTATTTGAATGTAATGGTTTGGTTTTTTCAGAAAATGTTTTTGATATAGAAACAAAGATACATCAAAGATTGGACTCAAAAAGAGTAAACAAAGAAAATAAACACAAAGAATTTTTTTACGGAAATCCAAATGATACAATAACCATTCTTAAAGAAGAATTTGATATTAAGGTTCATTATGCCAATGAAATTGGTATAAATATAGAAGAATAAAAAGGAGATATAATTATGAAAGAAACTTCTATTGAAAGAATCGTTGGAGAAGAAAAATGCACTTTATATACAAGCGAACGTAAATTTATTTCAAAAATTGAGCAATATAAAGAAATTTATCCTGATTTAGTTGATTTTGAAAAAAACTCTGATGGAAGTATTGTTGCACATGTACCTTTTGATTGGTTTAAATTTATTTCTCCTAAAAAGAAGAGAGTGCTAACAGAAGAAGAAAGAAAAGCTATTGGAGAAAGATTGAAAAGAGCAAGAGATATGCTTGATTAAAACAAAAGGAGTATAAAAATATTTTATGATTTTAACTGGAGATGCAATTTATAAACGATTAGGAAATTCAATTATTATTGATCCTTTTGATTTTAACAAACTTAATCCTAATAGCTATAATTTAACTTTAAACAATAAATTATTAGTTTACAACAAACAAAAATTAGATATGAAAATCAATAATGATTATCATATTGTTGAAATTCCTGAAGAAGGTTTGTTGTTAGAACCTGGAAGAGTATATCTGGGTAGAACCAATGAATATACTGAAACTCAAAATCTTGTTCCTATGTTAGAAGGGCGATCTTCCCACGGACGTTTAGGATTATTTGTACATATTTCTGCTGGATTTGGAGATATTAGTTTTAGAGGATATTGGACTTTAGAATTAAGTTGTGTTCAACCAATAGTGATTTATCCAAATATTGACATTTGTCAAATTTATTATCATACTATTATTGGTGAAGTTTTAACTAAATATCAAGGTAAATATCAAGATAGCCAAGATGTAATAACAAGCCAAATATATCAAGAATTATTTAGTAAATAAATAAAAATGAATACAAAAACAATTCATTTTGATAAACGAAGAAACAATAAAGAAAATGTCTATAAAGTTTCAAAACTCTGAGACGGAAAAAATATTTTCTGTATCTAATATGGAGGAGGCCAACATGAGCAAGCCAAAAATTTGTGAAGTGCTTAGGGTGGAGGTAAATCAGAGCTTCCAGTTTAATGATTTCCCATTTGACGAAGTGAAAAGTTATCTTATCGGCCCAGGTGGAAAAATTAGAAATGTACATGGTGGGGAAGTGACCTCCAGTGAACTTTGTTATATTATCAATCACTCTGACTACATCATCCGCGAGCCCCGCTGGACGGAGCAGGAGGTGGAGAGGGCGAAGGCTATCAAGATGTTATACTCAGAGGCAGAAAGCATTGAGATGTATGGCTTCGGCATTAGAGTTTTCAACAGGAAACTTGTCATTGCAACACTCGACCCCTCTTTGTTTCCTTCTCTTCGCCAAAATGAAATCATCACCCTTGACGAGATCATCGGAGGTGCAGAATGAGAGAGATCCTTTTCAAAGCCAAGCGGATAAGCGATGGAGGTGAGCAGTATGGGGAAGCCGATTGATATTACAGGGAAAAAATTCGGGAAATTAACCGTATTAGGAGTACATCACTTAGGGAAAAGAAACACTCGATATTGGCTTTGTAAATGTGAATGTGGAAAAGAAACAGTGCAAATTAGCGCAAATTTGAAAAGCGGAAGAATAAAGTCTTGTGGATATCAAAGATATATTGAACTATCTGAAAGAAACAAAAAACACGGGATGGCGGGAACGAGAATTTATAGGATTTGGAGAGGTATGATATCTCGTTGCAAATATAAAACGGCAACTGGCTATGAAAACTACGGAGCGCGTGGAATTTCTGTGTGTAAAGAGTGGGAAGATTTTGAACGGTTTTATTTGTGGGCATTAGAAAATGGATATAGCGATGAATTAACTATTGAAAGAAAAAATGTTGATGGGAACTATGAACCAGGAAACTGTGAATGGATTACATGGGAAATGCAAGCGTCCAATAAAAGGAAAAGAACTTCTATACTGAATAGAGACGTAAAAACTGGGAGGTTTGTGAAAAGTGCGTGAGATTTTGTTTAAGGGGAAGTCTCTTTTGTCTGGCGAGTGGGTAGAAGGGTATTACATAGGCCCAATAGGTGTACTTGATGTACATGAAATTTGTGATATTCATGATATTACAGGGACGCGTGTTGAAGTTGACCCCTCCACGGTTTGTCAGTACACCGGAATGACCGATAAGAACGGAACGAAGATTTTCGAGGGGGATATCATCCATTGGACGAACTGGAACGGCGAACAAAAAGAAGCCTCTGTATGCTATGATCAAGAGTGGAATAGATTTTGTGTTTGGTTGAATGGCACTGAAAGCATGGGCGTAAATATACATCTGTCAACGAGCGGAATTGAGATCGTCGGCAACAAATTCGATGGAAGAAAAGATGATAGTTAATGAACAAAGGAAAGTGAAACTTGTAAACTGCTGTAATGCGATTTATGCTGAAAACGAGCTAATTAACGCTGCGTTATGGTATAGTGATAAACCGATTTGCAGTACAAAGAAAATAGTTTTACGTAGAGACTATCCATCAATTTGCATTTACGATAAAAAAATTTCAATTCATAGATTACTCATGATGTATTGGCTACAAGAAGAAATCCCGGATGGGTATATTGTCCACCACATCAACGAAAACAAGTTGGATGCACGAAAAGAGAATCTGGCCCTCGTCCCATTTACAACACATCAACATTATCATAATGCAGGGAAAACCCTGACAGATCAGCATCGGGAAAAAATAAGCCAAGCGAATTACAGAAGATGGGAACGTGTACGAAAAAATAACATCCACGACGGGGAGGGCTACGATGATGATTAAACTGCTTCTTTTTCTGGGCATCATCCTGTCTATTGTCAAAGCAAACGGATGGTTTATAGTCCCGATGCCTGTTTTGGTTTTCTGCTGGGTAGGAAGCTTCGTTTGCTGGATGATTTATTCGTATGCTCTTGGTGTAGGCGAAGGAGCCGCAAAAGAGATGAAAAAGAAAGTCCACGACGGGGAGAGCCGACAATGAAATGCGAGAAATGTGGAAAGGAAATCGAGAATTTATTAGTCGATACGTTCCTCCGTGATGGGAGCGACGCTGACATTGAACAGCCTATCGTTGAATGTGAGCACAACGCCGCCTACATCGAAACAACACAGAATTGGACAGGCTATGACCTGTCAGAAGAAGAAATGCTTGAAACGATAACCTGTCCACACTGCAAGCAGTTCCCATTCAAGAGCACAGAGATACAGGTTTATGATGTAGTGCGGGTTGTGTGCTTCAAGACGGAGGAGGACGGACAGAAAAATAATAAATAAAGTTTACAATAAAAATAAAAAAAGGTAAAAATATTATTTATGATTAAATTAATTAAAAATTTATGGACTACAGCAATTTCTGGATTAATTGCATCAGCTGTTATATTCTTTGTTATTTTAACTACTATTGCTTCTGCAAGGGTTCCTAATGGCGTTGATATTGAAAATTTTGATGCGAATGTTAATTATATGACAGAAATGTATGAATGTGCTAAATTAAATACAGATCATAGTTTAATTGTTGGAGCAATTTATGAACAACAAAGAAATTTGAAGATTGATTTCTTAAATTTAAGTGAATATGAAAAGACAGACTTTTTCAAAGAAGAAAATACTGGAGAACAAATTTTAACTTGTATCGAAAATTATCTAAATGTAACAAAAGATGATTTTAATTATGAAGATTATTATACAACCAATGATGTAAATATGCTGGCTAAAGTTGCTTATTGTGAATCACGAGGGATTAAAAGTAAAACTGAAATTGCTTGCGTTATGTGGGTTATTTTGAATAGAGTAGATAATGATAATTTTCCTGATACTATTTCAGATGTAGTTTTGCAACCCAACCAATTTGCATATAGATCAAATGCTTCTACTGTTAGTGATTATGGTTATGATTTGAAAATTTTAGCAACAGATGTCCTTAATAATTGGGCAAAAGAAAAAGCTGGAAGAACAGATTATATAAGATGTTTACCAAAAGAATATTTATATTATGGTGGAGATGGTATTCACAATTATTTTAGAACATCTTATTTAGGTGGAACAAAATGGGATTATTCTTATGGATATCCTTATGGATGATTATAAAAGGGAGTGAAATATTATGATTATTAATGGTAGTATTGGACAAAAATTAACTAACGAAATTGCCCCATCGGGGGGGGGGTAGCTGCTTATTGGGAAGGAGAGATAGATCAAGATTATAGTACAATAGATATATCTTTTAATGAAGGGTATACAACTTATAAATGGGCGATAATAAGTGTTAGTTCTTCTGTTCAAGAGCCGCATTTATATAATACTTTTATTTTCAAAAAAGGCGGAGAAACAAGTTTTGAAATAATGAGTTCTTCAGGTACATCAAGTATTTTTTATATTGACATGTATGATGATATAAGGATACTGTGTCATGGAGACTATATGTTATATGCACATATATTGTTTTTTTATTAAAGGAGTATAATATGATTAATCTTACACAAAACTTGGGGGGGGGCAAAATCATTACTTCCCTAAAGGAGGCTAATGATAGTGTCTAAATATAATATTACAATGAAACAAAAGAATGATTCTGATTATGATGAATTATATCCAGAATCATTAGATACTCAAATCAAATTAAGTAAAGATACTACTGGTTTTACTGGTACTAATGTATCTCAAGTATTGATGGAATTAAATAGTAAAATTCCAAGTGTGTTGCCAGGGTCTTCTTATGAATTAATTGGATATTTAGAAAATTATAGAAATAATCAAGATATGGATGCTAATGTCGTAAATAAAGTTGATATTCCATGGACAAGTGCTCCAACAGAAAATGTAGATTTATATATATTGTGGGTAGGATCAACATTAACTCCATTAGAAAAAACTGCTGGCGATTATGAAACTGGTGTTTTCTTTATAGGTCCAGATGTTGAAAAGATTTACAAATCAACAAGTAATCAAGAAAAACCAGCAATATGCTTTGGTTGGAATTTTAATAATTTCAAAAGTAACGAAAATTATGCTGGGGCCTCTTTTTCAAATTTAGATTATTCTGCTTGGGGTGTAGTAGATGATTTTTGGGGAATGAATTTTAATCCTGCTTCAATAAATGCAATTAATGGATTTACAAGTTATAGTAACTCAAATAATGATATTGTATCAAAAAAATATAGTTGTAAATTTTCTACTAACGCAACATCAGGTTTTTTAAGAACCAGATGGATGATTACTAATATTGATAATAGTGGTGTTACATGTCATTTTGGTTTACAATCAGGAAGTGCTAATAATTATAGTCTATGGAGTTTAAATATTGTAGCATTAAAAAGGAGCAATTAAATGTATTATTGGTGTATTAGAGATGAAAATGGGCACCCTGGTCAAATGGGAATGATTGATAATTTATCCAGAATTCCAGAAGGTGCAGAAGAAATGACCGAAGAAGAGTTTGAAATGCAAAAAGATTCAAAGGGTCGTAAGAAAAAAGCAGATGGAAGTTTTATGTTCGTAAAAACAGAAAAACTTATTCAAGAACTTAGCAATGAGTGTGAAAGAAAGATTATTTCTGGTATTGAATATAATGGAAAGCAATATTCTTTGTCTTTAGCAGATCAAATTAATATTAATAATATGTATCAAAAAATTACTTCTCCTGTTAATACTTTATCTGTTGATAATGCTATTACTTATCATGCGAATAATGAAATGGAAAGTGAAATTGATACACAGACTGTATTGGAATTAAAACAGTCTATGGATGACCATGTTCAATCTTGCAGGACTCATTATAATAAATTAAAACATTATTTATTATCATTAGGTGCAGAACCAAAAGATTATGAAATTATCAAAGATTTTAACTGGGATACTGTAATTGAATAATTAAAATGAAAAAAGATTTAACGGGATATTATTGTTTTGTTAATGGCCATAATTGGACTATTATAGAAAATTATCATAAAACTTTGGTAATAGCAAAATGTAAAAGTTGTGGGAAAGAAGAAATTATATCTGTGCATGAGGAAAAGGGTCTTTATTTTAATTGGGCCCCTCCAGAAGACAAGATAATTTTTATTTGAAAAATTTATTATGGATGCAAAGAAATGTGATTTTTGTGGAAAGTTATATGAGATTTATAACTCAATAGAGGATCAAAGATGGAATAGTATCTGTCTTTTTCTTGATAATTATAAAATGAGTTACTTTGATATTTGCCCTGATTGTCATCAAGCATTTATCGAGTTTATGAATAATCGTAAATATGAAAGAGAATTAAGTAATGATTAAATTTGAAAATGTGGTGCTTCCTTCTTCTGAACAATGGCTTTCAATAATTATGGGAACCAGAAACCCATTGAACAGTTGGGATAGAAGCGATAGCGAATTTACATTTAATTCAAAATACCCTGGTCTCGGATCAAATGATTTTGATTTAATGATGCGTTTAAGCAGGGCTGGAACAGATCATCGTAAATTTATGCGAATGATTGTGGTTTATGTAGATATTACGGCTCCTATGTATTGGCTTACTGAATTTGATACATACAAAGTTGGAACAGTTTCAAACTCTACAAGTAAAATGCACCGACTAACTTATAAACCATTTGAGATATCTGATTTTAGTTTTGAACATTTAATTTGTAACAAATCAGAAGCGTTCTTTGGTTCTGATAAAGTGAAATCTTTAGTGGATAATCTTAATCAATTACGAAATTATTATCTTGAAACTAAAGATAAACATTATTGGTATTCTATTCTTCAATTACTTCCATGCTCCTATAATCAAAAACGTACAGTTATGTTAAATTATGAGGTTTTAGCTAATATTTATAAATCTCGTAAAGGGCATAAATTAGATGAATGGAAAGAATTTTGTGAATGGATTGAAAGTTTGCCATATTCTGAACTAATTACAGGGAAAAGCAATTAAATGATACGTGAAGTTGTATTACAAATTATATTGCTTATAATTTTATTGTTTTTAGCAGTTAAAGAACAAATATTTTTCTAAAAGGTGTTATTATGAAATTTAATAAATTAAATTTTAATTGTTTTACACAAAACTTGGGGGGGGGCAAAATCATTACTTCCCTAAAGGAGGCTAATGATAGTGTCTAAATATAATATTACAATGAAACAAAAGAATGATTCTGATTATGATGAATTATATCCAGAATCATTAGATACTCAAATCAAATTAAGTAAAGATACTACTGGTTTTACTGGTACTAATGTATCTCAAGTATTGATGGAATTAAATAGTAAAATTCCAAGTGTGTTGCCAGAAGCAGGAACATATCAATTAGTAGGTTATTTAGAAAATTATAGAAATAATCAAGCAATAACAGGGAAAACAGTTATAAAGACTGAAATTCCATGGTCAAAAACGCCATCAAATGTATTAAAGAATGAAACACCAGATTTATATATTTGTTATATTGGCAATCAGCCAATGACTTGTTATGACGCAAATGTAGAACCACAGACTGCATGTTTTATTTTTGGTCCAGATATAGATAAAAGATATTATTTAAAAGATACATCTCCTTCAACATGGGCACCAGCTATGGCTTTTGGCTATCAATGGAGTAATGCTCCGTTTAACACCGATTCAAGTAGTTATGGGAATGTTAAGGTGTCAGAATTTAAATATAGAGATTTATGTACAATTAAAACTTTTTGGCGCAATGATAATTTTACTCCTACTGTATTATCTCAATTAGAAGGGATTTCTTGTTATCAATCAACATCAGCAAGATCGACATCTTATGGGCCAGAAATTGTTATGGAAACAAGTGGCGATGCATATAATAATTCATTATGTATTACAAATATAGATTTGACAAATGGTGTTACGGTTCATTGGGGTTGTCAAGGAAATAATCCTGGATATAGTTTATGGTCGTTGACTCTATTAGTTTTTAAGAGGATGAATGAATAATTATGATTAATTTAATATCTCCCCCCCCCAAGTGGGGATAGTCAATCAAAAAGTTACTTCTTATAATTATCAATATATAGAAATAAAATTTAATTTTATCCCTTCTTATGCCATTTTGAATTTTTATTTAATAAATAATCAAAATTATAATTTTTATGGCAATGTTATAATATTTAAAGAAGAGCCTCCTGTTTCATGGGATAATTATAGTTATTATAAATTGGGGGAAAATTATAATTTAGCGTTTGATGATATAAGTTTAAATAATAATATTTTGTCAATAAGTCAGGCATCTTCATATAACTATTATGTGCAAGGTGTCGTTTTTTAAGGAGAAATTATGAGCATTTCAAATATTATTAAATTTAATGAAACTGGTATCCCCCCCTGGACAGTTAATGACGAAGGTAAAGTTTTATCTATTAAAGAAAATAAATTAGCTTGGGTGGAAATGAGTGGGACACCAGTAGAACCAGAAGTCAAAGAATATAAGTGGGTTATTACACCAAATAAATATACAATTTATAATGAAACAGGAACAACTCTAAAAACAGAAAATAAAACTCTCACTGAATGGGATTGCCCTGCAACTGGAGATTATGTTGTACAACTTCATGCTCAAGGTGGTACTGGTGGCAATTGGATGGGGCAACAAACGTCTCAAGGATCATATCCCTTGATAACTTATTCTACTAAACAGTTTACCGGCGGTGGTGGAGGAGGATCAGGTGCTAAAATTACACTAAATATAAACAAAGGACAAAAATATTCTCTTTCAGTTAGTAATAATAAATCTACTTTTGGAGAGTATTATGTTAATCGTGGAGAAAATGGCGGCGATGCAAATTTCAGTTCATCTAATCCTGGAACAGGGGGAAAAGTAGGGAGTTATCATTCTTCTTTAACTCTAATGGCAGAAAAAGGAGAAGATGGGACGAAAAAAGTGGAAACGAGTGCCACTTCTGGTTTTGGATATGAAAAAGCGTCCGGCGGAAGCGGGTATGCTATTAAAGATGCCAACGATACTATAGGATACGGTTCAGGTGGGCGCAGCGGAACAGGACAATATGTTTTTGTTGCTGATGATAGAATATATACTGAAGAAGGAGAAGAAGGACAAGGTCCTGCAATAATTATTAGAAGAAAATTGGAGTGATAATTATATTTGGTTCGATTTTACCTTTCTCAAACGAAAAAGTTGCGAGATATTATGTGTATAATATAGATGCTATAAGGAGCACAGTAAAAAGTATAACACAAAGAGCATATAGTAAAAAACAAATAAGTAATATTACTTACCAAGTGAAACATTCCGGTGGAGATCAATTAGAAACCTATGCCCTCCCCCCCTGTGGCGAGTATAGGAAGAAAAACTATTCTATTGAGCAATTCTGAAGAAGCAATTATACAAGGATATGCGACTCTTAACTATACAGGAAATAGAGCAAACGACACCTTGTTGATTCCATTTATTTTTCAAAATGTAAAAGAAGAAATAAACAATACTTATTCTTTTAGAATTCTTTCTCCGTCCAATGTTGATGCTGATTATTTTAGTGGAATACAATTACAAATAACTCACAGCAATAATAATATTGACCAAATATATTTTGATGTTTCTGTGGTATCAGAAGGTGATGTCACAGTAGATAAAATATATTTATGGATATATAATTAAAACTATATAGGAAGGAGATGAGGAAATGAGTATAGGGAATGTTGTTAAATACCCCCCCCCCTACGGAGCAGCCAATGAAGGAGAAATATTGACTGTAAAAGATAATAAATTGACATGGACAAAAAAGCCGGTTATAATTTCTCAAACTGAGCCCGAAGATTTAGAAATAAATGATATATGGATTCAAATAACTGGTAGTCCTTCATAAAAAAATAAAATAAAATAAAAAAGAGATGTATAATCATTTTTATACATCTCTTTTTATTATGTCTTTGAATAAAAAATTGGGCTCTAATTTAATATTAATATCGCTAAATTTACGCCGTGTTTCGCCAGAGAAAGAATCAAGTTGTTTAGTGGACATGATCTTTCTATAAGATTCTTGATTTATGGTTTTAAGTTCAGGAAATTCTTGATATATTTTTTGTAACTTTTCTGTAATTCTGCTTTCAGTAGGAGGAGATAAAGTGATTACTTTTTTAAGAAAAATATACTGATCGTCAAATTCTTTTGCACATAATTCTTTTATTGTTTTATTCAAAAATTTATATTTACTATCAGGCAGCCAACCAGTTTCATATCCAGGGACAGCAATTTCTTTGGCTCTACTTAACAGGGCCATACATTGTTTATCTAAGTCTGTTTCTAAAGGGACATTATGCCCGAGAATAAAATAACCATGGTGCCCATAATGTTCTGAATATAATCTATATCCAGAGCTTAGACGAATTAAATCTCTTTTTGCCATATTCTCTAATTTGGTCAAAGTCCATCTGACCAATATTTTTTTTGCTGTGGCCGATATTTCAGGAAAATTGATATATTCGTTTCCAAGTGCGGACATTGTATCAATATTACAAGAATAGATAAAATTATCATTCACAAGGCCAAATAATTTTAAAAGCTCAGTATTAGACAAAAACAAAGTGCGGCCATCATTCTTTTGAAAAGTTTGATAAACAATAGCATCAAATATATTTTGATATTTATTATTCTTATTAAGTTTAGAAAACGCCTTTATTTCATTCTCATAGACTTCATCAATTCTATACCTCGTAGGGCTGCTAAGTATTTGAAGATCACAATAGAGGGCCAAATCTTCTAATTGTTTTTGCTTAGAATATCCACCTTTTTTAGAAAGCCCCAAAGACTCACATAAGGGCCCATATTTTAATTCTTGGCCTTTAATTTCATTCATTTTTTCGGCCAAATTATCAGGAATGTTTTTCATCTTTTTTTCTCCATTTTTGTCTATTTGTCTATTTTTTGTGCTATACAATTTTAGAAAAAGGCGACGCACTTTTTCGTTAAGAAATTGTATTCCTAAAATATTTTTGTCTAAATTCATGTTCATATATAGATATATTACAGTATATGAACAAGAAAATAGACAAAAATATTTTTTTAAGTTTTTTCCTATCTATTTTATTACTTTTTTATGAACATGTCAAGTAAAATTAAAAATTTATTTTATTTATCTTTAATTTATAAAAATTTTTCTCTATTAGTAATAAGAATATATATTTTATCTAATATAGAATATTAGAAGAGATTGTAATAAATATAAGCAAATATAATAATAAATATAAGAAAAATATATGAAAGAGGTTGTTAGACTATGTATATTGGTTGCATGTGTCATGACTATTATAGGTATTGATTGTATGTGTCTGTTATATGTATCATGTTTGTTACATGTGTCTGCAAATTGGTTACATGTGTCTATGTGTGTATGACTACACGGGTTTTTTAATAGCAAACTAAACAACTCATCCCAAACAAGCCCCCATATTTTTATATAAATTGAACAAAACATTTGTAATTATATATAATAATATACTATTATGATATAAAAATTTTAACAGGTGTTAAAAAACTACCATACGGTGGCAAATGTGAAGTTTACTTCATACACATTACGGAATTATATTAAGCATTTAATACTCACTCACTCACTCACTCACTATTATACACTTTTTCTTGCTTACATATCATATACAATCTATGCCCACACTATTTCCCATTTTCAAAAATCAAAGACCATTCCTTTCTTTCCTACTCTATCCTTTATATCTATAATCATTTATACCCTTAATCTTTTAACTCTCTTAGCTCTATCTATTCTTTCTCTTTGTCCGTGTCTGTCCTTGACGTTGCTTGATGATAAGAGAGACGATCATAGTGATCATTAAAAGAAGAAGAGAAAAGAAATATAATATATAATATATAATATAATTCTGAATATGAGAATAGGGAAGGGACTGAAATAGCCTGTGGCCTGCCGGTGGCCTCTGTAATCAATTTTCAAAATCAAGATAGGTAAGGTATAAGGGCTTATTAAGCTGGCTCACAGGGCTTTCTAATGGCCTCACAATAAATCCTATAAAAGAATCAGGAGTTACAATTCATAATCTTTATAATTAAATGAAGGTTTGCAAAAAAAAAAAATCATCCCCCTGAAAGGGGGGGGGGATGATTTAAAACAGACGGGATTAAAAGAAAGAGTAGGCGCATTCGATAATTGACATTGATTGAACGTATTCATTTTGGTGATAATAAGAAGCGGGGACGTGAGAGACGTTACCGTTTGCTTTACGGTTGTCGTTGCGAATTGAATAATGCAATAGAATTCCAATTAAATTATATACAAATTATTACAGTTTTCACCGATCTGTCAGGGATGAAACGCATTGCGCGCCAAACTGTTTTGCCCCGATGACGTATCTCCTAAATAAAGCCCTCCATTAAGGAGAGCTTTATTTTTGTTATTAGGAGATACGATTTATCACTTTTAATCAGCTTCTTTATAGTTCTCCGGGGCGGGTATTAGTTTATTCTACTAATTTCCAGCCGTTTAACTCTAAGTACATTTCATAACTTATATCAGGTTCTTCTAATTTGAAATCGTCATTATAATCGCAAATTAGAATTTGTTCATCTACAATTTCTCCTGTTACGATGTTTTTGTATCTCATTTTATTTACCTCCCGGCCTGTGATCTATTATGTTTCCGTGTTCTTTAACTATATAATATCATAACTGTTCATTGCCAAAAAAGAAATTTCCTTGAATTCTGAACTTATTTTCCATGATAACTCTCCTTCATCCTACATATTCAATCCATCCGTATTTAGTAAAACAGCCTTGTAGCTCGAAGGAAATGTCTCTTCCATAGCTCTCAAAATTAAAATATCTTTCAAATACTTCATTATTGCCAAACTCAATGCAACCACATTCAATAGCATAATAATAACCAAGGTCATAATCTGTATTAACATCACTTAGTAAAATCCAGTTATTAGGGTCAGTCTCTAATATTTCAGAAACATCCCAATATTCACAAGCAGCAATAAAAATATCTTCGTCCCATTCTTCCAGCTTTTCCGCAAATTCATTTATTTTTTCAATATCTTCATGCTCTTTGAAATTGTTATCAAAATCAGTTTCCCAGCTTGTAAAAAAGTATTCTTCATATCCGGTTTTATGTTCGTTTCCGTCTTCATCATAATAGTTACATCCTATTTCCTTTAATACTTCCTGCAATTCATCGTCATAAATAGGAAACTCAATCCATTTTCCGATCAATTCACCTTCAACATATTTGCCCAAGTTTGTAATAAATCCTTTAATAGTCATGTTGTAACCCTCCATAGTTGTTATAAAATTATTTACGCCCCGTTAAAACCTTTTATTCACTTAATAGAGTAGCCGTTGATTCCCTTGAAATATTCTAACCCGAGTACGGAAATATATGCACTGTCCCCGTCTCCATCTGTTTCAATTTCCATTACGCTCATGGTGGCGATATGGCCAAGAACAAAAGAGAGAGCAATAGCCGCAATAAGAACAATTTTCTTTTTCATAGTTTCAGTTCCTTTTTTTGTTTCACAATTTTACGTGGGCGTTATTTTTCTTTCTGCCTTCGTAACCTCCGGGGCGGGCCGATTGCTTAGAAATCTCTTTCGAGAATTACTAAATGATCGCCTTTCTTCCAATGCTCAACCCAAAATGCGTTCTGGGTTCTTTCGTACCCGAGTTTTCTCAAATTCCGGGTTTCATGCTCTGCTTCTACGCTGTCATACACCTTCACAATAATTTCAGTTATTTTCTTTTCCTCCTGGCCTCTGGCCTGTCTGTTGTTGTCTTTCCTTTTGTGCTTTTATCTTAGCATTTATGAGGGCAATTTTCAATAATCATTTTTAGGTATTTTTTCTACTTGGTCTTGTGTGAAAAAAGATTGTTCTACTGATCTTGTTCTGCCATAAGAATATAAAGGGGCCTTGAATCTATATTTACAAACACTTCCTTTTTTGACTTGATATCCAATATGCTTCCATTGTTTAGAGGTTCTCAATTCAATATGTGAAGGGATTCCATGGTCTCTTTTATATTTTAGGGCCGTAGCTGATTCACATCCTGTCGGAAAATTTTTACTCATTTTTGTATTTCTCCATTTCATAGGCTAAGGCTAATTCTTGAATAGGTACATTTAGTGCATCTGCAATAGAAAGAGCAGTAAATAAAGAAGGTATTCTATTTTTTGTAGCATAGCCTCTAATAGTAGATCGTTCCATATTAAGGCGTAAGGCCAACTGTTGATAATTTGTCCCTTTTTCTTTGATGATTTTGTCAAGATTCTTTGCAAAATCTTTCTGCCAAGTATCAGCAAGATAATATACCATTATTATTTCTCCTTTTTGTCTTATAATTTCATGCAGTTTTATTCAAAAACAGAACAATTTGCTGTATTCGTAATTTCAGTAATTTGGGTGTTTTTTTCTTGAATAGTTCCTAATGCAATCAGCAATGCAATGCCAAGACAAAAAAGCCCAATACAAACGCTTTTTGTAATTTTCACTATACTTTTAAGATCAGATTCAGGGATATAATTGATTGTTTTTTGCATTGTTTTCGCTCCTTTTTAATTAAAATTGTCTGATGTATCCATAATTAGTAAAATTTCCATTCATGGATAAGGCTAAATCTCTTCCGTATCTCTCAAAATCAAAGTATTTTTTTAATACTTCATCGTCATGGAAATTAATACAATTTATTTTGCTTGCATAATAGAGTCCTAATGTTTTTTCATCATAGCATAGAGGATAAAGGACAAAGTTATTAGGCTCTTCATTTAGTACTGTTTTAGCTAACCAGCATTCACAAGCTGCGCGGAGTGTATATTTATCCCAAAATTTTAACTGCTCTGCATAGTAATTTATATCCTCAATATTTTCGTATGCGCTGAAATCATGTTCAAAATCGCAACACCAGTCATAAAAAATATACTCTTTATAAGTGTGCAATGGGTTTTCGTGTTTCTCTTCATGCCCGCAACTCTCGCAACGATAACTATATAAATTATAGAAACTATCATATTCTAATTCTTCCATGTGATTCTTGCACTTTGGACAAATATAATTATTTTCTCCAACTCCAATGCGTTTAAGTACTTCATTCAATTCTTCTTCGCTGATGGGGAATGTTATCCATTCTCCAATCAATTCGCCTTCAAGATGTTTTTCTGAGTTTGCAATAAATCCTTTAATATACATGTTATAAACCTCCTTGTTATTTAGTGTTGTCTTTCCTTTTGTGCTTTTATCTTAGCATTTATGAGGGCAATTTTCAATAATCATTTTTAGGTATTTTTTCAAGAAAATTGAAATATATATAATAAGGTGACTTATATTAAATAGAGGACATTTTTGATCTTGTCATTTAATAGAAATTGTATTAAATTGTTTTCAGGATCGAACAAGATATTACTTTTTGAGGTATAAAATTTAATTTGTAATTTATTCTTTTTGTTTTTGATAATAAAGAAAATTGTATTATTTGCTTAATACAGTTAAATTTGTTATTAAAAGATAAGAAAAACCCACAAAAAGAAAATGTTTTTGAAAAATAGCCCTCGCACATTACGTAAAAACAAAAATTTCACGGGGCAGGGGAATTAAAAAAGCGAAAAAATTTTTGAAAAAATAATGGAAAAAGATATTATTGAATAAATAGTAAATAGTAATTTATAATTATATTGTTTATAGTTTGAAAACAATATAATTATAAATAAAATTTTTTCTATTTTTGAAAGAAGATTTGATAATGTAATTTTATATTACTTAAAATAAAATTAAAAATAGAAAGAACTTTATTTATAATTAAAACAGAAACAAATAAAATAATTAATCGACAAATTTATTATTTTTAATGATTAAATAAAAAAAAGATAAATGGTAATAATACAGAATATTTTATTTTTATTTTAAGTGACAAATTTAATCAATATATTTATAGAAAATAATTTTGATTATGAATAAAAATAATATTAATCAATATATCTGATAATAATAGTTGGCAAAATTATCATTTTAATAAACAATTATTTATTAAAATGATATAACTATTTAATAAATAATTGTGTAAATATTTTTATTTTTATTTGGGAATTATATTTGTTTGATTAAAATATGATAGATTTTTAATATAAATATTTGAAAACTACCATATGGTGGCATATTTTTTATTAATGCAATTATATAATTGACATAATAATATAATATAAAAAACGAGCTGGAAAATTGAAAACGAAAAAGTTGCAAAATTTTTTCAAATAAGACTTGACAATCCAAAAATGATGTGATAAAGTCTTAAACAGAAAATTGAAAACGAAAAACGAGCTGGAAAATTGAAAACGAAAAAGTTGCATCCAAAATTCAAAAGAAAATATGCAAGATAAAAGTTCATGTCTTTAGTCTTGCACTCAACTATCATTTACCTCATAGGCCGTACTAATTTCTTCCTATTAGTTGGTTTCAAAAAGCGGCTTAATTTTATTAAATAATTAAAGAGGGAAAAACATGAAGAATTATGAAAAGCAATATGAATTTTTGAAAGATCAAATGTTTAAGGCTACGTTCAATAAGTGGAATCCTTCTGTAAATACAAAAAGAATTAATAAGTTGACAGAACAACTTAGATATGTTGAAAAGCAAGTTAAATTAGTTGATTAAGGAGAAAAGATAATGATTATCCCCCCCCCTATTTGGATACACCTTCTTTAATAAAAATTGAAGAAGGAAAGACGGAATTTAGCACTATTATTAGTTCTGGAATAGAAAATTCAAGAATAATAACTTTCTTTAATGATTTAGAAACTTATTTTGGCTTTTTGTTTGTAGGTGAAATAGAATTTAACAACTTTAATCAATCAAGAGACAATTTAAGTTTTAATATAGATATAGGCGATTTGAAAAGTATTTACACAATAAATTTTTTTGATAAAAAAACAAATTCAAATCTAAAATATAATTTTAGTTTTTTCTTCCCTTTGGTTCAATATAGTAGAGATGAAAAAACAGGAATGTATATATATAAAACTGTTAATAATCAGTATATATACAATGGGATTAAAACTTCAAATTTGAAAGTATTAGCCAGATTTACAAATTTGAGCGGTATTAGAGGAAAGATAACAATTAAACTTAAATATTATGGATTATATATTTAGAAAATAATAGAGACTTCGGTCTCTAATATGGAATGGACGCTAATATGGCATCAGCAGCCGGCTCATAACCGGAAGATAGGCGGGTTCGAATCCTCCCCATTCCACCATATAGGATTATTAGAAGTGGGAAGTCGTTCTTCCCACTTCTACCTAAAATTTTAGTTTTTGGTAGGAAGATTGACAATGCATGAAAAAGAAATTTGGAAAGACATTCCAGGGTATGAAGGTTTATATCAAGTAAATCAATGGGGTGACATTTATAGTTTATATACTCACAAAAAATTGAAATGGAGCTTGCATAAAGATGGATATAAACAGTATAACCTTCATAAAAACAAAAAATCTTATATAATGACAGCGCATAGATCTGTTGCATTGGCTTTTATTCCTAATCCAGACAATTTACCATTGGTAAATCACAAAGATGAAAATAAATTAAATTGTTACGTGGGTAATCTTGAATGGTGTACTGAATCTTATAATATTAAATATAATGGAAACCGATCTGCGCAAGCACAATTTGATAATTATGCAAAAGAGTTTTATGTTTATGATCTTGAATTGAATTTGCTTGGCAAATTCAAAGGTACGAGAAAATTTGCTAAAAAGTACAATTTATCTTCCAGAAATTTTAGCTCTATTTTGAATTATAATTCTAAAAACCCAATAAAATTGCGTCAATATAAAGGTTTTTATCCAATTTTTTTCAAATTGTAAAATTGTTTGATTAAAATTTTATTTTAGCGTTTTAAGCTCGTTTATTAATCACGTAATGAATGAACCTTGATAAATCAATATCTGAATCATGCCTATTATTAACTCAGTGAACAAAGCATGTTAGTGCTCTGAGACGCACAGTAATTTCCGTTTGGTTGAATAGGGATACCTGTTCGATTGGGCGGCTATGGTATAGTGATATACCGTAGGGAGGCGGAAACCGCCAACAAAAATGTGTGTTGCCAAGAGTTGTCGCTGCAAAATGCACGGAACTTTCGGGCGTAGCAATAGACGTTTCCTGTGGAAAAATAAGCCTAAGGGGTTATAGCGTGGCAACTATAATGACAGAGGTAGGCCAACAATACGCTCCGTCTTGAAGCAGAAGAAATTCTGCTATAACGAAAGTCGCCGGTTAAAGTAGCCGTATGACGGGTTAGAAATTTATCTATTTGATACTTTTAATAGTTTTGGTAAATAAAATTTGTCTGAATAAACGGTGAAATTTATGAGTAAACAGTCTCATACGGGTTTATGTATGCAATATGGCTTGGCCTGTTGCGATACTGGGGTAAGAAGTTAGGGGTCGCTCCCCGAAGCTCAGACTTATCTTCCTGGTGGCAGAATATTGTAAGAAGACAATGGAGGTAGGGCGAAGGCCCAATAATAGGTATGATTGAGATATTGATTTTCCCAAGGAATTAGTCAATTAATAAGGGAGGACATCTCTATAAAAATCGGTCTCAAAGAGAAAGACATCGGTATGTTTAAAGCTATTAATGTATCATATTATGATTCATTAGCTCAGATGGTAGAGCACCTGCCTTTTAAGCAGGAAGTCTGGAGTTCAAGCCTCCAATGAATCACCAGTAGAGAATTTATTTCCCTACACTTCTTGAAGCATTTTGTCTTTTGCATGTTTAACTTCCATTTTATAAACAAAAACCTTCTCTGGATAGAGGAGGTTTTTGTTTATTTTGTCTATTGATTTTTATATATAAAAATGATATTGTATTTATAGAAAATTAGAGGAGGGCAATAAGATGAATAAAAATTATTTAACTTATTTGAAAGCTGAAAGCAGGTCTCCTAATACCATTTCTTCTTATATTCATTATGTACAATCAGCTTTAGATTTTATAGGAAAAAAAGAAAAAGATATTGACTATAATGACATCAATAATTGGCTTGCTAATAATGATTTATCCTCTAATACCAAAAGATTGATGAAAGCAGCAATTAAAAATTATTTTGATTTTTTAGTCAAAACTAATCAAATTATGACGAATCCTGTTTTTCAAATTAATCTTCCGGCATTGAAAGTAAAACAAAAACATTGCCCGAAATCTTATATGATTAGAGGATTGATTGATAATTGCTTTAATATAAGAGATCAAGCAATGATTATGTTTTTAGCTACGACTGGGTTGAGATTTAATGAAATGATTAATATTACATTAGACCAATTTAATAACATGACAGGCGAATCTGGAAGAGAAATTGAAATTGTAGGAAAGGGTAGCAAACGAAGAACAGTCTTTATCAATGATGATACTAAAAGATTAGTAGATAAATATTTGTTAATTAGAGGCGAACAAGAAGGCCCTTTGTTTATTACTAACAGAAACGATAAAGTTAAAAATAATAATTTCAACTTAATGTTAAAACAAGTAGCGAAAAAAGCTGAGATTCCTTTTTGGCAAGATGTTTCTGCTCATTGGCTTAGAGTAGCTTTTGCAACGACTAAGGCGAATAGTGGTATTCCATTACATATAATCCAGTATAGTTTAGGCCATAGTAATATTAAAACTACTATGGGGTATATAAAAAACGATCAAGAAGCAATTAACAAAGCAATGATGACTATGGCATTTTAATATTTATTGAAGAAGGGTATTGTATATGGCAACTGGATATACTATTTATATTGAAAACGGAAAAATTACTAACGGTAAAGATTTTTTATTATTATGCGCTCAAAAAGATGATTTTATAACTTGTCCAATTAGAAAATATAAAAAAGATAATTATGAGGATGCTAAACGCTCTTTAGAAAAAGTAACTGAAATAAGTTTAGACGAAGCAAAAAAAAACGTATGAAAATAGAATATGATAATAATATCTATTATGCTATGAATAATCTTGAAAAATTGAAAGCAAAAAATGCTCGTTACAGGAAAATTCGTAATGAAATAGAGAGATGGATTCCTCCGAATGAAGAATGTTTTTCTATTAAGAAATTTGCTCTTGAACAAATTGATATAAGTGATTATCTTTCTGAAGATATTGAGCGTTGTCAACAAATTATTAATACGTCATTTGATAATAGTGATGAAGCTGCGATTAAATATATACAAAAACTAATTAATGTGCGTAAAAATAATATGGAGCGTGCTAAAAAACAATATGAAGATGAAATTAGACGTATAGAAAGAAGAAAGCAATTTGTAAACGATTTTGTTGAAAGTCTTAAACAAATTGAGGAAGAAAACAAATAATGACAAAAGAAAATAAATAAGAAAGGAGGAATGTCAATAGATGAGAAAGCCAAATATGACTCCTGAAGTATTAGAAGCTATTCATTTAATGTTTGAAGATTACCCAGATATAGAAGCTGATTGTTATTTATATTTATCAGCTTTAAATACAGACAATTATTTATTATTTTATTTATCAGATCAAGCAAAAAATGAATTAAATAGAATGAATAGATGTGTTGTTTGTGGAGATGAATTAGATTATTATACTTTTACAGAAGAATATAATGAATTAGAGTATAGAGATAAAAAAAATGTAAATGAATGGTATTGTCCAAATTGTAATATTTTTTATTGATTGTTTTTAAGAAAGGGATAAGTATGAGTATTAATGAATCTATTTTGCAAAGAACAAAGAATTATTTTAGATGTGTTGGCACCTTGTATGAAACTAATTTGAAGCGGGAAGTTTGTGATATTAAAATTACAAATGAAAATGGTCAATCTGAAAAAGTCGAAGGAGAAAGAATTAATGGCGGATTCACAGTGAGAACAGCGAATGGAATTCATACATTTAATGTATATGGAACTAATCTCACTAATAAAGGAAAAGAGAATCCGATGTGGCCTATGTATCTTAAAATGTTGGAATGGGTCCCTGAAATTGACAGAAAAGATGATGAAATTCCCACCTCTTTAAATGTAGAAGGAACTATAAGAATTAATGATTATGTTAATCAACAAGGAAATGTTTCCACTACTTTGAGATGGAATGTTAATAAAGCACAAAAAGCAAAAACTGTATTAGATGAAAATGTTCCTACTGGAACTGCACTTAAAGCAACTCTTTATATTCAGTCTATCAAAAAAGAAATTGTTAATGAAGAAGAAACAGGGCGTTTGTTACTAACTCTTTATGGTGCTGATAATAAAGGCGCATGCTTTCCTGTAAAGGCCATCGTGAATGAAGATTTGGCTGAAGATTTTGAAGATTGTTATGAAGTGGGAATGACTGTACCTTTTGATTTTGAGCTTATTGCACGACATGTCGGAGGACGCGTAGGAGAAAAGAAGTTTGGAAGAAAAACAAAAGTTACAGTTAATAATGGTTTTGATGTTCAAGAATTGATTCTTGTAGGTGGGGAAGATGAGATTGAAGAACCAGAATCTCTTGTAGAGACAGATGAAAATGGTAATGAAGTTCTTGTTAAAACTGATTGGATTAATCCTACTACTATGGATAAAGCTATTAAAATTAGAGAAAATTATTTGAACGAATTAGTAGGGAAAAGTAAAGATGATAACAAAAGAACTTTACTTCAGACAAAAAAAGAGGCTGCTAAGGAAAGGTTGAAATCTAAGGCGACAACTAATACTCCTTGGGACACAGATTTTGATAATGATGATGATAGTTTTGATTTTGAAGATTTAAATTGGTGAAATTATGGGAAAATTTGACATCACTGAAATTACTAAAACTACAATTACTACTGGATTAGCAGGAAAAATTATTGGCATTTATGGAACAAATAATACAGGAAAATCTTATGTTTCTGCAAGATTGTTTCCTGGCAAAACTCTTTGGTTAGCTACTGAAAAAGGGTATAATGCACAAAGCGATCTTTATGTATATGATATTGAGAATTGGCATGACTTTAGAGATGCTATTAATCAGCTTACTACCAGGAATAAAAAGAAGAGAGAAAAAGTTCGTGAAATGTATGATTGTGTAGTTGTAGATACAGCTGATAAAATTCCAAATTTATGCACTCAATATATTATTTCTCGTTATAATGAAGAACAGTCTGCTAATTTTACTGATTTTAATCCTATCAATGAAATTAGTGCTATTCTTTATGGAGGAGGATATGCTTCTCTAAATAGAGAAATTGATATTCAAATTAATAAATTAGCTTTGTCAGGATATTGTGTTGTTCTTATTTTTCATGATGAAATTAAAACAATGAAAGATGAAAAGAATAGAGAATATGAATATATTGTTCCTAAGACAACATTCAATAAAGCAGGTAATTGTTTAAAAGATATTCCTGATTTTATGATTTATTTGGAATCACAAGGAATTGGAGATGATGGGGTTCCTATTTTATCCAGAGGACATTGTGTTCAGCATAAAGAATTTTTTGCACGTAGTAGATATACAGAGTGTCAACCGATTATTGATCCTTTTACAGAAGAAAATTTAAAGAATGCTATTAAATTAGCTTGTGAAAAAGAAGCTGAGAAATTAGGAGTAAAAGCAATTACTTTCGCAGAAGAAGAAAGCAAAAAAGAAAAAGTCAAAGAAGAAAAAAGTAAAACTTATGAAGATTTAAAAAATATGATTCAACCAATCTATAAAGCGCTATATACAGCTAAGTATAAAAATTTTGTAGATTCAGTGGTGACGCAATATTTAGGAGAGAATAAGAAGATCAGTCAAACTACTAATGAAGATAAGGATTCTTTGCAATATATTTATGATAAATTATTAGATTTTGCAGAAGAAAAAAATGTAGATTGGGAAGAATCTTAATGTTTTAATATGATATGAGTATATGTTCTATTTGTGGTAAAGAAATAGATAGAGGCAAGAAATATCAAAATGAAAGATATAAAAATATTATTGTTTGCAGTAAAGAATGTTATGAGCAATTAATAGAAATAAAAAAGAACGCTGTAAAAAAAGAGCCATATCCAGATTATAATGTTTTATTAGATTATATTAAAGATCAATGGCTTGGCAGTGAAAATGTAAATTGGTTACTGACAGTTAAATTTATTAAATTTCTTGTAGAAAAAAAGAATATGTCTTGCAAAGACATCTATAATGTAATAAAATATGCAGTAGAAATAGAAGGATATAGTATTCAATTTGAATATGGATTAGGGCAAATATTTCCGAAATATATTGAGCCATTCAATAAATTTATGGAAAAAATAAAAAACAATAAACAGAATGCTAAACAAATTGATATTCAAATAAATACTATTCCTTTTATTAAACAAAAAAGAAGGGTTAAAGAAGAACAATGGGATTAAAGGATTATTTAAAAGAGATGATTTGTATCATTATTTTATTAATTGGGAGTATTGTAGGATGCTATATATTAAAGAATCCTGTAATATATATTACATGCGATTTATTAATTATAATTAAATTTTTTAATTTATTATTTTTGAAAAAGTGAGAAATATTTATGCTTTATAATATAAATTTATCCTCTTTGCTTTTAGGGTGTTTAATGAAACAACCGTCTCTTTTAACTCTTCCTCAATTCCCTTTGTCTAAACAAGATTTTGAGCCTGAATTATTTCATAAAATTATTTATGTTGCAATTAATAAATTGGTTCATAATGGAATACAAGAAATTACAGAAATAGAAATAGAAAATGTAGTAAAAACAAAACCTGCTTTTTTGGAAGTTCTACAAGATAATAATTATCTTGATTTTATTGTTAATGTAAAAGAACTATCTATTATAGATAACTATGAGTATTATTATAATACTATTCGTAAATTTTCTTTGTTGCGAGAATTGCAAGATAACGGTTTTGATATTAGAGAATTTTATGATGAATTATCAGAAGAAAATAACCAATTAGCACAATTTGAGAAACTTACTATTCAGGAAATATTAAATAGAATAGAATTTAAAAGTATTCAATTAAGAACAAAGTATGATGTTAAATATGTGAGAAATGAAATGAGAGCAGGAGAAGGCACAGAAGAATTATTATCTGAATTTGAAGAAACTCCTGCTTTTGGGGCATCTTTGTGTTCTCCGTATTTAACTACTTTGTTTCGTGGATGGTGTTTAGGACATTTAATAATGGAGTCTGCACCTTCATCTACTGGTAAATCTCGAATGGCAGTGGCAGATTTATGCAATGTATCAGTAGATCAAATTTGGAATGATGAACAAGAAGATTTTATTATTAATCCTAATTATCAAGGTTCGGGATTATTTATTCATACTGAATTAGATACTCGTAAAGAAATTAATCCAATGTTTTTAGCTTGTATATCAGGAGTAAATGAAAAACATATTACTATGGGGACTTTAAATAAAGAAGAAAAATTTAGAGTTCTTAAAGCTGGAGAAATATTAAAACAAAATAATTTAACTCTTGTAGATATGGCCGATTTTACTTGTCAAAGTATAGAGAGAAAAATAAAAGAATGTGTAGAAAAATATAATATATATTATACTGTTTTCGACTATGTGCAATTAAATTCTTCTGTCGTTGCCGAATATAGACAGAATACAGCAGTACAAGCAAGAGAAGATTTGGTTTTAAGGAACATTACATTGGAATTAAAAAATATGGCAGAAAAATATTCAGTGGGAATAAAAACAATGAGCCAATTAAATGGAACTGAAAAAACGATTGATTTTCCTGATGAAAGTTGTTTTTCTGGCGGCAAATCTCAAAAAGTGAAATTAGATGCTGCTTGTATTACTTTACCTGTAAAAAATAGAATAAAAGAATTTGCTCATATTAAACCCTATATTAAAAAAGTAGGATTTAAGGGCGAAACTATTATGCCAAATTTGGTTAGTTATATTGTTAAATCAAGATTTGGTGAATATGCAGATCAAAAAATAAAAGTATGGCGTTATTTTGATCGAGCACGTTTTAGAAATACAGATTATTTTTGTACAAATCAATATGATGAATTAATCAATATATAGGAGAAAAGATAATGATTATCCCCCCCCCAGTTTAAGTCATTAAATAAAAAAACAACTTTATTAGGAAAACAATCATATGTAGTTCAAGGAGGAGCTTTTACAGGTAGCAACAATTATAAGTATCAAAATGTGGATTTTTCATACAAAGAAGAATATTTGTATAAAATATTTTCTTTCTTTAGAATGGAAATTACTATTAATTCGAGTGTACAATTAAGTAATGCTAATGGATTTTTATCTTTTGCCTTTAAAAATAGCTCCAATGAGTGGTTTAGGGCTAATTGGGGTGATATATATAACAAAGAAATTACTGTTAGCAAATATTTTTATGTAACAAAAGCATCCCTCAATTATGATTATAATTATTTAGCTCTTAATTATACTATGTATGATTTTGCTAATATGGAGTATACTCTTTCAATATATTCAAGTACTAATCCATATATTCCATTTTGGTATCTTCCTTATGTAAATAATATTATCCCTCCTTCTTCGGAAGTATTAAATATTGATATTAAAATAGAAGGAATCGAATAAAAAGGTGATTATTATGTATCAAAGAATTGAAAAACTTTCTGAATCTCCTTGTTCTAAATGTGGTAGTAAAAAAAAATGCGATAAAAAACTAAAAAAGAATGATAATTTTCTTGATATTAAAAATCAAGTATTTAGTGATAAAAATTTTAATTACAAAGAATGTGGCTTATGGATAGCCTTAAACGCTCCAGAAATGGTAGAAATTTTTGATTAAAATTTTTGCAAAATGGGTTGACAAGAAGATAGAAAAATGATATAGTAATAACACTGAAAGCGATATAAGAGAAATACAAAAATATTTCTCTTATATATGCCGGGGTGGTGGAATTGGTAGACACCTGAGACTTAAAATCTCATGGAAGAAATTCCGTGCCGGTTCGAGTCCGGTCCCCGGCACCATGTTTGAAATAAAATAATAAGTTTTGTTTCAAACAAAAAAGGCATGGCTTTTATTATTGGCAAACCGAGAATGACGGTTAGAATATCATTCATTCGTAGGCGATAGGAAACCTTTCTTTGTACTGTTCAGGGTGTCTCGCTACCTTAACGCGAAGCTGGTGTTTAATGTGTATACCTTCGCAAAAGGGAAGTAGAAAATTCTACTTCCCTTTTACATATTCAATGAAATATAAAGGTAGCTAATTTTTCTTTGTCTTTTTTCAAAGATGGAGATTCAACCACTTGTTTACGCAAAGTAGGCTCCGTGTCCAATTCTTTTTTCAACTTCTCAAATGCAGTATCATCTTTTACGAAAAACTCTTTAGTAATAGACGAAGTAGCCATATCAACACCTCCTTTTGATTAGTATATCTAATTTTGAAAATTTTGTCAATTTATCTTGACAAAATAAAATAATTATTTTATAATATAAAAAGCATATTAGAATGGCAAGTTCAATTTTATATTGCGCAATATAAAAAAAGAGGAAGAATAATCTTTCTCTTTTTAACGGGTTGATACTCACCGTGATGCCTATTTGATGAATAGGGCGCCGCCCAGGAGTATTGTAAAACTAAATCATCACGCCAAGTGGTTGGGCTAATGACTCGGGTCAACCGAGGGAGAAGGAACGAGTTTCCCAGAAAAAAAACAAAAGTAGAAATACTTTTTAAAATCGTGTTAATAGCTACATCCTTTGGGATGTAGCTATTACTTTACGAATTGAAGATTGTGATCTTATTACTTGACAAATTGATAATACAATATTATAATAAAAAGACAGAATTTAAACACAACATATTGTGTTTCTAAGAAATAAAACTATTGGAAGGGAAAAGCGTAATGATTAAACAAATCCAAAAACGAGATGGTAGATTAGTCTCTTTTGATAAACACAAGATTAAAGTTGCTATTGGTAAAGCATTTGAGGCCAGTAAAGAAAAAAAATCTAAAAAAACGGTTACTTTTCTTACTGATAAGGTAGTTTCTGTGCTTGAAACAGAAAATAATGATAATATTAATGTAGAACATATTCAAGATATAGTTGAACAGACTTTAATGACTAATGGATTTATTAAAACTGCCAAAGAATATATTATTTATCGTTTTCAACGTAATCAAATTAGAGAACAAAATTCTCCTTTAATTTCTACCTATAAAAATATTACCTTCTCCTCCGCCAAGGACAGCGATATTAAGCGAGAGAACGCCAACATCGACGGAGACACAGCCATGGGCACCATGCTCAAGTACGGCAGCGAGGGGTCCAAGCAGTTCTATCAGATGTTTATGATAAAACCAGAGCATGCACAAGCTCATATAAATGGAGATATTCACATCCATGACATGGATTTTGCCCCTATGGGGACCACCACCTGTACCCAGATTGACCTGATTAAGCTCTTTGATGGGGGCTTCTCCACAGGGCACGGCACACTGCGGGAGCCCAACGACATTGCCTCTTATGCAGCCCTGGCCTGCATCGCCATTCAATCCAATCAGAACGACCAGCATGGCGGGCAAGCCATTGTGAACTTTGATTATTCCATGGCCATGGGAGTGCGGAAGACGTTCCAGCGGATTTATCGCCAGAATCTGGCTCGGGCGGTGATGCTGCTGGAGGATCGAACAGACCCTGAAAGCGAGATCAAGGCCAATATCCAGAAGATTAAGGAAGAGACCGGCCTGTATCCCAAGCTGGAGGACTGTGAGGAGTATTTCCAGGCGGAGATGCCCTTTTTGCTGGCCCATTACAGCCAGGATGAAGCGGAGATGCGCAAGTGCCAGGCCTTTGCCCATTATCGGGCCACCAAGGAGACCGACCGGGCGACCTATCAGGCCATGGAGGCCCTGATCCACAACTTGAACACCATGCACTCCCGGGCAGGGGCTCAGACGCCGTTCTCTTCGATTAACTATGGGATGGACACCACGCCGGAAGGCCGGATGGTGATGAAAAATATCATGCTGGCTACCGAGGCCGGCCTGGGCAATGGGGAGACCCCCATCTTCCCCATCCAGATTTTCCGGGTGAAGGACGGGGTCAACTACAATCCTGGGGAACCCAACTATGATCTGTTCCAACTGGCCATCCGCTGCTCGGCCAAGCGGCTCTTCCCCAATTTCTCCTTTATTGACGCGCCCTTCAATCTGCAATATTATAAAGAAGGACATCCGGAGACGGAAATTGCCTACATGGGATGTGTCGCGAAGGAATCAGTCGTAACTTATCGTATTAATGAGATAATTTATGTAGAAAGTATAGAGAGAATGTTTTTCCGAGTAAAAGAATTATTAAATAAAGAGCCTTTTATTAAAGGAAAAACAGAATATTTTGATTTAACTAATGAAGAATTAAATATTGAAATTTATGATTCTAATGTTTCTGGATTTGTTAAAGTAAAAACAGTATTACGGAACTTAGATGTATATGGGTGGAAAAAAGTAGTTTATAGTAATGGAAGAATCCTTGTAGCTACAAACGATCATCCTTTGCCTATTGATGGTTTAGGACGTACTTATGTACAAGATATTCCGTTAGGCAGTTATGCTCCTATTACTGTTCAACAACCTATAAATCTAAATTCTAATTCGTTTTTTAATAAAGAAGAAGCATGGTTAGCTGGAGTTATTCTTTGTGATGCTGGATTAGCAGGTGGAGCGGTTGATATTTATGTAGGTATGGATGAGTATGATATTGCTCAAAAATGTAATGAATTATTACCTAACTCTACTATTATAGAGAATCATCGTGATGAAAAAGGAAATTACTTGACAATTCATTGCGGTTCCGTTGCAATGTCCAATAAATATATTTCTTTATTTGAGGGCGGAATTAAACAAAAACGTCGCATTCCTCATGAAATTTTTAATTCTTCTTATGAAATTCGACTTGCGTTTTTAGCAGGATTAATGGATGCAGATGGATATATTAATAAAAAAGCATCTAAAAAAGGCATTGGGTTACGTGCTCAAATTGGAAGTGTAAATAAAGAGCTCGCTTTGCAAGAAATGTGTCTTATCCAAAGTTTAGGGTTTAATGCTAAATTATATGAGACTCATTATGATAATAAAAACAAAAATAAAACTGTATATAGAGTAGAATTTGGAGCTTCTAAAGATTTATTAATAGCAATGACTTGCGAAAAAAAGAAGAAGGGGCTTATATGGTCTAATACTTATCCAATGTCTCCTTTAATGTCTACACTTTCTCAAATTTCTGATATTAAAGATGCTGATTATATGAATGGAGAAATGAGTTACGACGTAGAGACAGAAAGCGATAGATTTGATGTTAATGGAATTAATAGTCATAACTGTCGCACAAGAGTAATTGGTAATGTAGTAGACCCTGAAAGAGAAATTTGTAACGGACGTGGTAACTTATCCTTTACTTCAATCAATCTTCCCCGTTTAGCAATAGAATCTAAAGGAGATATTGATTTATTTTTTAAGAAATTAGATAATATGGTCAATTTATGTATAGATCAATTATTAGAGCGATTTGAGCAACAGTGCAAAAAGAAAGTAAAAAACGCTCCATTTTTAATGGGTCAAGGCGTTTGGATAGATTCAGATAATTTAGATTGGGAAGATGAAGTCAGAGAAGTATTAAAGCATGGCACCCTATCAATGGGATTCATTGGATTAGCTGAAACTTTAAAATCTTTAATTGGAAAACATCATGGGGAAAGTGAAGAAGCACAAAAATTAGGGCTTAAAATTGTAGGTCATTTAAGGGAACGAATGGATGAAGAAAGTCAAAAGCGTAAATTGAATTTTACTTTATTAGCAACTCCTGCGGAAGGTTTATCAGGACGTTTTGTTAATATAGATAAAAAAAGATATGGAATTATTGAGGGGATTACCGACCGGGATTACTACACCAATTCGTTCCATGTGCCGGTGTATTATCCCATCTCCGCGTATGACAAGATTGCCATTGAAGCACCTTATCACGCCCTGACCAACGCCGGTCATATCAGCTATATTGAGATGGATGGAGACCCCACGGAGAACTTGGACGCCTTTGAACGGGTCATCCGTTGCATGAAAGAGAAGGGCATTGGCTACGGTTCGGTCAACCATCCGGTGGACCGGGACCCGGTGTGTGGATTCTCTGGGATCATCGGAGACCAGTGCCCCGGCTGCGGACGCCATGAAAATGATGGTGTGCCTTTTGATAGAATCCGTAGAATTACAGGATATTTAGTAGGAACTTTAGATAGATTTAATAATGCTAAACGAGCAGAAGAACATGATAGAGTAAAACATAATGCTTAAAGAATACTTTTTTGTTTTATTATATAAATAAAAAGAGAATATTAAATTTATTTTTATAACAAAAATAATTATTAAAAAATCAAGAGATGTGATAAATCCATCACATCTCTTGATTTTTTAATAATTATTTATATAAAATTACATTTTTTTACTCAATATTGAAAAACTTATCAATACTCTTAATTTCTTCATACTCGATATCTTGCTCCAAACTTTTCATCAATTCAATGTGCTTATTAAAATAATCCTTTGAAGCAGGGTCGCTATCACATATTAAACAATATAAATGGAGAAAAAATACCCCCGCCGAAAATGGCGGGAGCAAAACTTACAACCCAACCACTTATATACCGCATATTGGTCAGCGGTAAAACTTACTCGTGATACCATACCTTAGAGTATGGGCGTGCGACGTTACGCTTTCTATGCTATTATAATAGCATATTCTAAGAGGAAAGTCAACATAAATTTTTTTTTAATTCATAAAGCCTTCAATTCGTAAAATAGATTTTTTTGTGTTCAAATAGAAAAAGAGGACCTGGTTTAATGCCAGGTCCCCAGTAAAAGAACTGATATTCGATCAGTTCTTAGCTGCATCGCTTGTTTCGTCCGGATATAGCTCATTCTTCATCAGAGCATAAATATTGTTTATATTAGGAAATACAAGTTTGTATCCACGGTCATGTAATGAAAGAACTTCTTTGGCATTGGAAATGATAGACGCTGATAAAGTGCTATGTATGTTTACACCCAAACCGTTGATTGTATGTTCATGGTCAACATACTTCTCTATTATTGGGAACATATTTTGAATCAAAAAAGCGTTGTCCTGTCCACCGAAATTTCCTATAACAATGGTATTACATTTGCCGTATTTTGCAATCTTTTGTTGAATAATTGCTTGATATTTTGCAATTTTCGTGCTTTGGGGTACAGCCCAATAAATGCCTTTTGTTTTGGTGTCCTCAAAGAAAAAGAAATGAGGCCTGTAATTATTTCCTTCTTTATTGACCATCAATTTACTATCATTCACTAAGGAAAAGAAAGAATCCTTAATATGATACGACTTCCCAACACTAACGCTCATTCTTTACATCCTCTTTTTGTAAAAGTCCCCCACCCGAAATGAGTGGGGGACAAAATTTACGCACCGAATAATTTATACCCCGCACCATCAGTAAGCGGCAAACATTTACAAAACAAATTTTGTTAAGCAGAGTCTTTCTTGAAAGCGTCTCTACTTTCATTTTTATTATATACCCCATCCTCTATTTTGTCAACAGGAAAATAGTCACATACAATTATTCATACCTGCTTGATTTTTGAAAAATTACAGTTCTATTGTTTATTGATTTATGATTTTCTTTTATTTTAATAATTAAGCGCCCAGACAAATGTCAATACTATTCCAATAATAATCCCAAATATAATTGATATTATTATTTTTCCTTTATTACTATTATTGTCATTTTTTACATTTTTAGTTTGAGAATATGAAAATTCATTTTTAGGTGCTTGATATTCTTTCTTTTGTTGTAGAACAGGCTCAGGAACAATTTTTTGTTTTGATACATTTGATTCAACAGTTTTATTGGGCAAATTCTCTTGATCTTCTTTTGAAATAAAAGATGCAATTTTTTCGGAATTGATAATTAATTGTCCGAATCCTTGAGTGAGATATAACGTACAAATAGAAGATAACATAAATACAAATCCTAATATCGCTGTACTCATATCTTCTATATCTGGATAAGTATAATTAAAATAATTTGCACATCCTGTAAAAATCATTATAAGTGAAACAAAAATTCCTAAGAAGCCTATTATTTGTCCCATTATGACGAGTGACGGTTCTGACTCGTCGGTAAAATAAAAACTGATCGAACGAAGTTATCCAACAGGGAGGGAAATTCCTTCCCTGTTTTTTCTTTTTAGAAAAATGCTGCTCTCAATATTGACTTTCTAATAAAAATAAGATATACTAATTAAAAAGTAGCAAACAAAATAAAACGCAATGCAGGAGGTATATTAAAAAAATGATTTATCTTGATAGTGCTGCTACATCTCGCTATTATGTCCCTGTGAAAGATTTTTTCAAAAATCCTCATGCTAATCATGCTTTAGGAATTAAAGCTCAAAAAGAAATGAACAGATGTAGAGAAATTATTAAAAAATATATTCATGTAAATGAAGGTATTGTAATTTTTGGATATAGCTCAACGGATTTAGCTAATAGATTGTTTAATCATTCCAAAGTTGTTGGAAATGGAGTATTTATTTTCGGTGATGAACATGAATCTTTTTATCAATATGATAATCCAATATGTACTTCCTATGTATTTCAAATACAAACATTAGTAAATAATATTACCGGTATTAAAAAACCTTTAATTCATAAAATGGAAAATACTTTTGTCATTGCGGATTATACTGCTGCTATTCATCACATGGTATTACCTGATAATGCAGAAGAATATTATGATGCAATTATTGCAAGTGGACATAAATTCAATGGACCTCAAGGAACTGGATTTATGTGGATTAGTGACCGTTTACAAAAATATTTAGGTGGGAATATTTGCGGTAATAATGAATATGGTTTTGTGCCAGGAACTCCCAATGTCAATGGGATTTTTGCTATGACAGAAGCATTGATAAAAGATGATTATACTTATATTTATAGTGAAGATTTATTGAAATCATTAAAAACAGTTTTTAATAGAAAAAATATAGAGTATAAAATTATAGGAGAAAATACAAATAAAATTGCTGCTATCAATGCAATTTATCTTCCTGGAATAAATGCAGATGCTTTAACCAATTATTTATCTACCAAAGCAATTTATATTAGTCCTGGACATTCTGCTTGTGCTGAAGCATCTGATTATAGAGTATTAAATTCTTATGGCTTAACAGATGAAGAAGCAGCTTGTACTATTAGAATTTCTTTTGATTCCCAAAATAATTATGGAGAAATTAATGAGTTGGCAAAAGAAATTAGTTATTTTACAGATAAATTTGTAAAATAATAATAAGGAGTATTTAATTTGAATGAACAAATTAATGTTAAAATACTCAAATCTAAACTTACAATAGAAGATCATAAGAAAATATTAAACTATCTTGATATACCAATTTTTAACGAAACAGAAACTACCATCAATTATTGGACAGGTGATAAAAACAAAGATGCTTATAAAGGTAGCCCAGGAAAATTAGTTTTTTATAAAGATAACAAAATTTATGTAGGATATACTTCTGGTCGAACTTATGATATTATTTCTCTTTGTCAAGTTCGATTAAATTTATTGAATAAAAAAAGTAATTTTTTAGATGCTATTAATTTTATTTTAGAATGTACTAATATTCAAAGTCAATCTGTCCAAAGAATTAATAAACCCAATGTTTGTAATTGGCAATCAAATTTAGAAAAATTTATAAGATTTAAAAATAATGAATCTATTTTTCAAGAATATGATGATTCTATCCTTTTGAATTTTTCTAATTCGTATTATGAAGGATGGATAAATGAAGGTATTAGTATTCAATCAATGATAAAATATGAAATACGATATTATGATTATACTAATCAAATTATTATTCCTTGTAGAAATAAAGATGGAAATTTAATTGGTATAAGATGTCGAAATTTACATCCAGATCGAATAAATTATGCTAAGTATATTCCTTTAATTTTATTCAACAATAAGTGTTATAAATTTAATACCAACAATGAATTTTATGGCATATATTATAATTGGCCTGCGATAAAAAAAAAGAAAGAAGTAATATTAGTAGAAGGAGAAAAAAGCGTCTTAAAAGCCGATACTTGGTTTAATACTAATAGTAATGTTTTAGCTTTATATGGATCACAATTAGGATTGCACAGAAGAAACCAACTTGTAAAAATGGGAGTAAACAAAGTTATTTTGGCTTTAGATAATGATTTTCATAATATAGGAGACAAAGAATATGATGTCTTTGAAAAGAAAATTTTTTCATTAGGGAAATTATTCAAAGGTTATGCCAAAGTCTCTGTTATTTATAATAATATTGGGCTTAAAAACGCTTATAAATGCTCTCCCTTTGACTTTACATTAAATGAATATAAAATGCTTTATGATAATCAAGAAGCATTATAATTAAATAAAAATGGAGTTATACTCCATATATGATAATATAATTTATGAAAGGAAAAATTATTATGGAAAAGAAAAATCGTTTTTATGAAAACAGAAAAGCTATTCAGATTTTGGGTAGAGAAAGAGGAGTCAGCATTGATGTTGCTTCTACTATGTATGCTCAAGAGCAAGGATGGACTGGTTGGCAAAAAGAAATGGATGAATGGAAAGCTATACAAAATTCTTACGTTCAAAGCCCTACTAAACAATTAGCTGATCTTTTTAAATAAGAAAGGACTTTTATGGAAGAAAAAAATACATCTTTGCCCATTATACATTCAGAAGATGATATTCCAGAAACTATGCTCGAAGAAATAAATAATGGAAAGGGAGAAGACGAAGATGAGTAATAGTCCCCTTGTTAGTTATACTAAACTTTCTCCCAATCACTCTGGAAAACGGAATCATGTAATTGATACAATTACTATTCATTGTATGGCAGGCAACGCCAGTGTAGAAACTTGTGGTGCTTTATTTGCTAATCCATCTCGTAAAGCCAGTAGCAATTATGGTATTGGAAGTGATGGACGAATTGCTTTGTATGTAGATGAAGCAAATCGGTCTTGGTGTTCTTCCAGTTCTTCTAATGATAATCGAGCTATTACTATTGAAGTAGCCAATAATGGCGGCGCTCCAGATTGGCCTGTATCAAACAAGGCTTATGCAGCATTATTAGATTTAGTAACAGATATTTGTAAAAGAAACGGTATCAAGAAGTTGGTATGGTCTACAAACAAAAATGATCGAATTAATCATAAAAATGGTTGTAACATGACAATTCACCGCGATTTTTCAAATAAAAGTTGTCCTGGAGACTATCTATATAATCGACACGGGCAAATCGCGGCTGAAGTAAACAAAAGATTGGAGGGAGAAGAAGAGGTGGATATTGCAAAGTTAATTTCTGAAATGACTAATGAACAGGCATATCAACTTATGCAAAAAGCAGAACTCCATGCTAAAACATTAGATGAACCTGCTTGGTCTAAGAATGAAGGGCATTGGGCAAAGGCTACGAAAGCTGGCATTGTAGATGGTAGCAGTCCAGAAAGACCTATGAAACGAGACGAAGTTATTGCGGTTCTGGGCAGAAAGAATTTAATTTAATTTTAAATAAAAATAAGAGGACTAAAAGTCCTCTTATTTTTATTTAAAATTGTATGATTTACTAATTGATTTTAAAAAGAAAAACTGGTACAATCTAAATAAAGAAAATAAAAAAAAGAGGTGTAAACAATTACGATATGTTGCCTGAAAAGAAAATAGAAAAATATTTGCGAAATGCAAAAATAGTTTCTTTATTGAGTGATAATAAAAAAACTCGTGTTGGATGCGTAGTAGTATACAAAAATAAAATTATTAGTATGGGGCATAATTATGAAAATAAAACCAGTCCTTTGCAAAAAAAATATAATGAACTGAGAGGCTACGATCCTAATGATTCAATAAGTAGAAATACTTTACACGCGGAAATTGATGCGCTTCTTTCCATAGAGCAAAATGTAGAAAATTATAATAAAATACATTTATTTATTGTTCGTAGTAAACGAGATGAGTCAAATGGAATAGCCAGACCTTGTCCTGCATGTATGGGTTTAATAAAAAAAATGGGAATAAAAAATATATATTATTCCACAGAAAATGGTCCTGGCAGTTGGTGTTATGAAAAAATAAAAGAATAAATTATTCTTTTATTATAAAATACATAAGGAGATTAATATGGAAGTACAAGCATTATTACCAGAAATAACAAACAATTTTTTAGAAGATTATCTTATATCTTGTGGAGTAAATGATGTAGGCATATATTTAAGTGCCGACTTAAATTGTGTAGATAGTCCATTTCAATATATAGATATGGATAAAGCAGTATTAAGATTACAAAACGCTATTAAGAAAAAAGAAAAAATTGGTATTCTTATTGATTCTGATGCTGATGGTATTTTATCATCTGCCCTTTTATATTCTTTTTTAAAAAAATATTTGAATGTAAAAGATATTGTTATTTATAATCATATTGGAAAACAACATGGGTTAGTTCAAAATGAACAAGAGAATATTATTTCACAAATCGTTCAAAGTGATATCAGTCTTTTATTTTGTCCTGATTCTGCATCTAATGACGTTGAACAAGTTAATTTACTTAAAGAATATGGTGTTGATGTTATTATATTAGATCACCATGAAATTGAAAAAATAAATTCTAATGCCATAGTAATTAATCATCATAGAAGTAAAAATTTGAATACTGCTTTGTCTGGATGTGGTGTAACATTTAAATTTGTACAAGCATATTCTCAAAAAATGGACATTGATATTAAAAATCAATATTATGATATGGTAGCTATTAGTTTAGTTACTGATATGTGTAATATGACATCTTTGGAAAATCATGCTTTATTTAAATACGGAATTAATAATATAACAAATCCAATGATAAAAGCAATGATTGAAGAATATTCTTTTAGAGATATAAGTCCATATAATATAGCTTGGTCTATCTCTCCTAAAATCAACTCTGTATTTAGAGCCGGAACATTAGAAGACAAGAATAATTTTTTCTATTGTTTTGTAGAAGAAAGACCAATTTTTCAAGGATTAGATATTTGTGAATTTTGTCACAAAAATCAAAGAAAAATTGTGAATACTTTGACAAAAGAATTAAACTCTAATTTAGAAAAATATGATAATGTAATTATTGGTTTTGCTTTTAATGAAGAAACTGTTTATAATGGATTAATTGCTAATAAAATTGCAGGTGCAAATCATAAAACCACTTTAGTTATTAGAGAAACACAAGATAAATATATGGGTTCTTTAAGATCACCAATAGACATTGCTAATAAAATTAATGATACTGGTTTAGCTTTATGCCAAGGACATTTGCAAGCATGTGGAATTGAATTAGAAAAAAATAAATTGAATGATTTAGTTGAATGGTTCAATCATCAAACTTTTTCTATAAAAAAGAATGTGTCTGCTATTATTGAAGCTAAACAAATCACTCAATCTTTATGCCAAATAATAGAGAATAATAAAGATTTGTGGAATAGTAGCGAAGCAGCTAAAATAACAAAGCCAAAGTTTTATATTACTTTTTCAAATGACAGTTATAATATTTACACCAATAGAACAACAACAATTAAATTTAATGTAAATGGCACAAATATTATTAAATTTAGAGCTAAAAAAGAAGATGTAGAACTAATAGAAAAAGAAGATTGTAAAATCGAAGCTATTATCACTTTATCTATTAATGAATGGAATGGTAATAAATATCCGCAAGCTATTATTGAAGAATGGGAAATCGTACCCACAACAAAAAATTCAACATTATACGATAATAATAATTGGGCGTGTAATTGGTAATATATAAAAATGAAATATACCTTATTGATTACAGAAATAAAAAAGAAAGAAAAGATTTTATATTTGAAATCTTATGGTTATTATAAAGATTTAGTCTTTGTTGTAGAAAGACAATGGGAGAATGATAAATTAAATGATAAAGAAAGAAGTATAATGGAACATATGGGAGTTAAAACTTATGAGCTACTTTAGTATTCACAATCATTCGGATATTGGCTCTAATGCAGGGCTTGGTTTTCCAGATACAATTTGTCGTGTACCTGATCTAATTCAGAGAGCTTATGATTTAGGATTGCCTGGAATAGCTTTGACAGATCATGAATCATTAAGTGGACATATTCAAGCACTTAATTATTATAATTCTATGGGAAAAGATCGTTCTTTTACATTAGGATTAGGCAATGAAATTTATCTTGTTCCTGAAGAATGGGATGAGATAAATAAAGAACATCATAATACATATCCGTACTGTCATTTTATTTTATTAGCTTTAGATAATGACGGACATAAACAACTTCGAGAACTTTCTACAAGAGCTTGGAAAAGAAGTTGGAAACAAAGAAGAATATATCGTTGTCCTACATATTATTCAGATTTAGAAGAAATTATTAAACCCAATCAAGGACATGTTATTGCTTCGACAGCTTGCTTGGGCGGAATAATTAGCAGATTATTATTGGACAATAAATGGGAAAAAGCATTTGGAGAAAATGGAGAATTAAACAAATTTATAAATATTTTTGGGAGAGATAATATTTATCTTGAAATTCAACCTCCTAAAGATGCAAATTGCGATCAAAGTAAAGTCAATAGATTAATGTGGAAAGGTCATGAATTTACAGGAATAAAAATTATTCCGAGTTCCGATTCACATTATCTTAAAAAAGAAGATGCTTTTATTCATAAAATTTATTTAAATTCTCAAGAAGGAGATAGAGAAGTTGATGAATTTTATGCAACAACTTATCTTATGTCTCCTGATGATCTTCGAGAACATTTGTGTATAGATTTTACAGATGAACAAATAGAACAAATGTTTGAATGGTCTTTAGAAATTTGTAATAGAATAAAAGGATATAATTTTAATCATGATCCAATTATTCCTCAAATTCCAAAAGAAAAAATCCCAGATTCATTTACTATTCAGCATTGGTTCAAAGAATATTATAAAAATTATCCTGATTTTGCTTATTATGCTCTTAATAAAAACAATAACAAATGGGAAGAATATTTTTTTTATCAAGTGGAACAAGGATTAAAATCTAAAATAGTAGATAAAGGAAAAGATTTACAATTATATATTGCTCGACTTAATGAAGAATTTGAACAATTTAGATTGATTAGTGAACAACTGAATACTTCTATTCCTTCTTATTTTTCTTCTATGTCAAAAATTATTGATCTTATATGGGAATCAAATAGTTTGGCTATGCCCGCTCGTGGTAGTAGTGCTGCGTCATTAACTAATTATCTTTTAGAAGTTACTCAAATTGACCCTGTTCCATTAGGAAACTACTTTCCTTTCTGGAGGTTTTTAAGTGTCGAACGTGGAACAGAGCTTCCAGATTAACAACATAGTCTGGCTATATGGTGACATATAGAAAACAAGATGGTGAACCCGTACTTGCGGGGTGTGTCTAAAAAGATGCTAACAGTGAAAATCTTGGCCTACTGAATCGGGTTATGACAACACTGTGCCAAGGCCAAAAGGCAAGGTGCAACGACTAAGTGACATTATGGTGAAATTCCTATTGTCCAGCGCCATCCTCTCTATTCTTATAGAGATGAAGATATAGTCTGATCTCATAGAAAATCATAACTATGAGCTAACACAATGATTGATAATGATTCAGAAGCCTCTAAAAAGAAAACAATTATAGCAAAAATTAAAGAATATTTTGGAGAAGATAAAGTATTAAATATTATAACTTTTTCAAAAATTTCTTCTAAAACTGCTATACAAAAAGCCTGCAAAGGATTAGATATTAATAATGATATCGCAGGTTACTTAAAATCTTTGATTCCCGTAGATCGTGGTAAAGTTGCTAAATTAAAAGATTGTTTATTTGGTAATAAAGAAAAAGGAATCAAACCAGTATATGAATTAATCTCTGAGATGAAAAAATATCCTAAGTTGCAAGAAACTTGCTTAGGAATTGAAGGACTTGTAACTAATAGAGGGATTCATGCTGCGGGTATAATTATATGTAACGAACCTTATACCAATTTTCTATCCGCTATGAGATCACCAGATGGAACTTTAATTACTGGATATGATTTAATTGATGCAGAACAAGTAGGTTGCGTTAAATTTGATATGCTAACTACTACATGCACTGATAAAATTCATAAAACTTTAGATTATTTGGTTAAATACAATAAAATAAAACCGGGGAAAAATTTGAAAGAAACTTATTATAATTGGATACATCCTGACGTATTAAATTATGATAATCCTGAAATGTGGAAAATTATTCCTACAATTTATTCAGTATTTCAATTTGACACTCCTATTTCAGTTAAAGCTTTGGAAGCTACAAAACCTAAATCAGTAATGGATTTATCAGCGGCCAATAGTTTATTAAGATTACAACCTGAAAATAGTTCTATTACACCTATTGATTCTTATATTAAATATAAAAATAATCATCAAGAATGGATAGAAGATACTAAAAATTTTGGATTAAACGATAAAGAGCGCGAAATTCTTTGGAAGTATTTAGGCGATGCTTATGGATTAGCAGATAGTCAAGAAAAAATTATGCGTCTAAGTATGGACCCAGAAGTATCTGGATATAGCTTAAAAGAAGCAAATAAATTAAGAAAATCTATCGCTAAAGTTTTGGCATTTGGCGCTTTATGTGGTAACATATAAAGAAAAGGGAGCAATATCGGAGGAAGCTAAGTTGTTATTAAATAATAAGCTAACACCGAGATAAACGACCAGATAGCGCAAGGCTGGTTGTCATCGTAACGCATAGGAGCTGAATAAATATAATGCCCCCAAGAGTGTTCCCCATCCTTATGGGATGAAAATGTATGCTGACCTTATGGGAAACCATAAGAACTATGGGATAAAAAGCCCATAGGATAACAATGTGAAAAAAGATGAAAAACTCCAGGCTGAAGCTAAACAACAATTTTTTGAATATGGACAAAAAATTGGAACAAGAGAAGTATTTTTAGATTATATATGGAATGTAGTATTTGCAGCAAGTATGGGATATTCGTAAAAGATTGTTTAACCTAAACCTTGTGGCATGGTTATTCAATTAAGCGCCTCATAGTAGTAATATTATGAGTGGAGTTTGTGAACTGTTTGGTCAACAGGTGTGTGAATTATATTCATGCTAACAGAAAAAGCCTAAACTGAAAACAGCAAGGTGATTCTGTGCTAAGTTATAAGAGGTTTTAATATGCAATTATATAACGGCGATTGTTTAGAAGTAATGAAATCAATTCCAAATAAATCTATTGATTTAATTCTATGTGATCTACCTTATGGTATAACTAAATGTAAATGGGATACTCCTATTGATTTATTTGCTATGTGGAATCAATATAATAGAATAATCAAAGATAATGCCCCAATTCTTTTATTTGCTCAAACTCCTTTTGATAAAGTTCTTGGATCATCTAATTTATCTATGCTTAAATATGAATGGATTTGGGAAAAAACACAGGCAACAGGTCATCTTAATGCAAAGAAAATGCCGATGAAAGCACATGAAAATATTCTTGTGTTTTATAAAAAATTGCCAATTTATAATCCACAAAAAACAACCGGCCATAAACCCATTCATTCATATACTAAATATATTAAAACTCAAAATAATACAGAACTATATGGATATATGAAACAAGAAATATCAGGCGGAGGAGAAACAGACAGATACCCAAGAAGTATTATCACTTTTGCTTCTGACAAACAAACTTGTCATTTACATCCTACTCAAAAACCCGTCACTTTGCTTGAGTATTTTATTAAAACTTATACGAACGAAGAAATGTTAGTCCTTGATAATTGCATGGGTTCTGGCTCCACAGGCATAGCCTGTATCAACACAAATAGGAATTTTATTGGAATTGAACTTGATAAACAATATTTTGATATCGCTAAAGAAAGATTAACTTCTTATAAAAAGTGCAACGACTAAGTGAACGGAAATTGACTACCGTTTGAGCGCAAACTACCCTAATCTTATAGATGGGTAAAGATATAGTCTGCTCTACATAGAAATATGTAGCTAACATTAAGGTTTCTCAATTACATTCATATAGCTATTCTATTGTAGCTCTTCAAGAACTTAATCTAAATTATTTTTATCCCAAAGTTTATTGGAATTGTGGTTGTCTTTCTGTTGAATCTATGGGACTTAAAGACAATGAAGATGGCACACAAAAAATTGGTAATACTAATTATGCAGAAATTTCAAAAGCCATATATAAGATGAAACAATCTGGTATAAATGTATTACCTCCTTCTATTAATAATTCTGATATAGATTATGTTCCCTCGGAAGAAAAAGACATAATATATTTTGGCCTTATAGGAATTTCTGGAATTAATATCAACATTTGTCAACAAATTATTGAAAATAGACCTTATAATTCATTCAAAGACTTTTATGAAAAAAATTGTTATGATGGTAGTTTAATTACACATAGCAAATTCATTCAATTAATTAAAGCAGGTTGTTTTGATGAATTTAATTCAGACCGAACAATAATAATGAAACAATATGTTATATTATCTACTCCTATTAAAGATACATTAACAATGTCTAATCTTCCAGAAATATTAAGAATTAAATGCAATATACCGAAAAATATTATCGAGCCTTATTATTTCAAAAAATATGTAATTAATAAGCAATTTTTATATGGACAGCATCCTAATTTTAAGACAAAGAAATTATATTGGTTAGATAATAAAGCTCTAAAATACTTTGAAAAACATTGTAAATTAAAGATGAAAGAAAATATAGATTGGTTACAAAAAGATGATTTAACTTTGATAGTTGACAAATCTTTAGAAAAAGTTGTTTCTTCTCAGATGCAATCTTTAAAAGATTATATTTCTGATCCTTCTTTTATGCGAGAATATAAAAATAAAGCATATATATATTGTTATTCAAATATGTTGGATAATAAAGATACAAATCATTGGTCTATTGAATCATGTGGATTTTATTCCAATCAACATGAATTATCAAACATTAATAGAAAAGAATATAATATTTCTTTATTTGATGATATTCCTTTATCTCCTGTATTTTATACTGAAAAATATGGAAAAAGAGAATGGAAAAAATATGAATTATATCAAATTGCTGGAACAGTTATTGATAAAATTGACAATCATCATTTAGTTACTATTCTTGATATTAATAATAAAGTAATTCAATGCAAATTTGATAAAACTGATTATGCTTATTACAAAGCTCAAATTAGTGATATAAATGATAACAAAGGGAAAAATATAATAGAAACTTCTTGGTTCAGAAGAGGAACAACTTTGATTTTAACTGGTTATCGTATGGGCTTAAATGATTTTCGTATAAAAACTTATAAAAACTCAATCTATAACAAAAAAGTAAAAAAAATTTGTTCTATCAATAATCAAACCGGAGAAATTATTATTCAAAGCGATAGGCAAACAATTTAAAAACAAAATATTATAAACAGAGGACTCTTTTATAATAGTCCTCTGTTTATTTTTTTTTTCTAAAAAAACTATTAACTTTATACGTCATTTGTCGTATAATAGAATCACAGGCAAGGGGAAGCCAAGTAAAATGAAAGGAGAATATAGCACCATCAGAAAGGGGGTGCGAAGATTGACCGAAGAGCAAATAAAAGAACTGCTTGAACTTCTTAAAAAGGCATTAGAAAGTGAATCGGTAGAGCGTATCACAATCAGCATAAAGCCTAATAAAAAGAACAAACAGTCCTAACAAATATGGTGGCGGGTATCCCCGCCCGTCACCTTTATTATAACTGATAAAATATAAAAATGTCAAGGGGGCCCAACACATGAATATTAGCATAAAGGTCATGTACAAAAACGAAAAATTGCAAAATATGCGAATGAAAGCTAATATGTCGCAATCACAACTTGCGTCTAAAGCTGAAATTTCTGTGCGTGTTTTACAAGATTATGAAAGAGGAGCCCGAGATATTAACGGCGCGAAATTATCAACATTATTAAAAATTTGTAATGCTCTTAAATGTAATTTGCAAGATATTCTTACAGATTCAGATACTCTAAACAGATTAAAGGAATACAATAAAAATAATTAAAAGAAAACGTTTTTCCTCTTGACAAGGTTATGAAAAACCTTTATATTATAAACAGAGCAAAAAAAAGAGGAAAAAATATGCTTAAAGTACATTGTATTCCACAAAAAATTCTATATGAAAACACGAGTGATGACTATAAAGTATTATCCTGTAAATACATAGATTCCTCCGAAGAAATAGAATTATCTAAATATAATAGTTTTACTTTATCTGGAGAAAATCTTGGTAGCTTAATTCTTAATCAAGAGGCTCATTTAATCATACAAAAAGCAGAGAATAGTAAATATCCTAATTCTTATTTAATGCTTATGTATGATGGAATTGATACTACAAGTGGTATTCATGTTGAATCTAAATATGAATTAGAAATTTTATATAGGCTTATGGAGCTCTCACAAGCAAAAAATATTAACAAGGCTTATCCTAATTTTGTTGAAAAAGTTTTAAATGACCAAATTGATGATATCAATTACAAAAAAATTTATAATGTAGGTGAAAAACGATTAAATTCATATATTGAAAAAATAAAAAAAGATTGTATTAGTATTATTTTCTTTCCTGTTTTGAATAAATACGGTATTAAAACAGGGGGCGATATTAATAAAATCATTAAAAAATATGAATCTACTTCTGTCTTTGAAAGAGAATTTGAAAAAAATCCTTATTATATTTATATTGATTTATTGAATTATTCTTTTTCTAAAGCAGATCGCATGGTGTTAAATCTCATTCCTGCTTTTGAAGATAGTCTTTATAGATGCGAATATGGAATATTAGAGATTCTTAAACAAAATGAAGATAATGGAGATACTAAAATTAAAATACCATTACTACTTTCTGTTTTAAAAGAGCTTGTTCCTCAATCATATCATTATGCCAAACAAGTTATCACAAATAATCCCAAAATTTTTTATAACAAAGAAACTTTATATACTTCTAAAATGACAACATGGGAAAACGAAGTTTATATTGCAGAAAATATTGTTGATAGAATAGTTGAAACCAATTCTTTTAATAATATCTGTATAAATTGGGATCAATTTAAGAAAAATGAAGAAGAAAATTTCGACTATACGGAAGAACAATGCAATTTCTTAAAACTTATAGCAAGCGGAAATAAAGTGGTTATGTTAAATGGCCCAGCAGGAACAGGGAAAAGCCAAACAACAAAAGCTATTGTCCGTATGTTAGAATATTATAATTTTTCTTATACTTTATTAGCTCCTACTGGTATCGCTTCTACACGTCTAAAAGAAGCTACAAGTCGAGAAAGTTCTACAATACACATGTATTTAGCTAAAGAAAAAGAACCAACCAATTATTATATTATAGACGAATTTTCAATGGTCGGTGTCAATTTATTGGCTGATCTACTAAGAACTATTCCGTCTGATTCCAATTTAATTTTTATTTGTGATAATGCTCAATTAGCATCTATAAGCTGCGGTAATGTTTTACAAGATATGTTAAATGCTAATATTATCCCTAATGTTACATTAACAAAAGTTTTTAGATATGGGATTGGCGGTATCGCCACTATATCTACTGACGTTAGACAAGGAAATATTAACCATATTAATGAACAATACAATGACTTTGTATATATTGAAAATCAAAATTATAATGAACAAATTTCCGTACTAATTGAACAATATGATAGATTAATAGAAAAAGGATATACATATAAAGATATATTAATTTTACTTCCTTTCAATATTGGTCCATTAGGAACTTACAAAATTAATCAAACAATTCAACAAAAATATAATAATAATATCACTTCTAAATGTTGCCGATCATTGTCTAAAAATGAAGATATATATTTCAAAATTGGAGACAAAGTAATTAATACAAAAAATAATTATTTTATCCCATATATCGAATATGATGAAAATGAGATAGAATATTATATTGATAAGCCTTGTATGAATGGAGATATTGGATACGTTAGAGAAATAAGATGCGACAATCAAAATCAATACTCATTGGTAATTGAATTTAATAATGGTTTAGCTTTGATAAAAAAAGAAAACTTAAATCATATCTTATTAGCTTATGCTATATCTATTCATAAAGTACAAGGCGCTTCTGCTAAAGCTATTATCACCATTATTCAATCTGAGCATAAAAAAATATTATCCAGAAATTTATTATATGTGGCTTTATCAAGAGCAAAAGAACAATTAATTTTAATCAGTAATAAAAATATCTTAAATTCTATTTTAGAAATTCAAGAAAATTATGAAAGAAATACATGGTTATACGAAATATTAATGTTATTAAAAAAGGAGAAAATTAAAATCATTGAAAGCAATAATTAAAGAAACATCAAGTCATTATCATGTATTAGATATTGATGTTGATGAATGTTATATAGAAGATATTATAGAACAAGCAAATCTTATTAAAAATCAATATGATTCTGCTTGTGAAACATTGGATATTGTTCTTAAAAATCATTTTAGCGATATTTATTATACATTAGAGCCTGATTATGCAGGAACAAAATGTGAAGAAATAGCATTGGAGATGACATATTAAATGGGAACTAATTTCTTAAACGGATATTTATATACAAATGGAGAAATATATCACATCAATAAAATAAAAAAAGTAACAATGGAAGCAAAAGATTCGGAAGAACATGAGATAAAAACGGAAAAAATAGAAAAAGAACAGCCTGTTTATAGAATCCGAGTTTTTCTCAATTATGGTGATCTGATTAAAGAAAAATGGCTTAAAAGCTATATTTTCCGTAAAATGCCATATATTCCAAGTATAGGTCATGAATTAATAGTTGATAACAAATCTTATATTGTTAATAATATCGCACATGATTATGATAATCCATATCTATTTGAAGTTGGCGTAGTGGAATGAAAGAAATAAAAATAAAATATCATTATGATAATGTACAGAAAATCTCTAAAATTGAACAGGGGGATTGGATAGATTTAAGAGCCGCCAAAACTTACAATCTTTATCCTGGAAAATATTATTCAATAGATTTAGGTGTTTCTATGAAATTACCTAAAGGATATGAGGCTCATATTGTTCCACGTTCTTCTTCTTTCCGTAATTGGGGTTTTCTTCAAGTTAATTCAATGGCAATAATTGATGAATCATTTTGTGGACCTAATGACATTTGGAGGTTGCCTATTTATGCCACAAGAGAAGCAGTCATTAAATGTAACGAAAGAATTTGTCAATTTAGAATATTGCCTAAAATGCCTGATATTAAATTAACAGAAGTCAAAGAACTATATGATAAAGATCGTGGAGGATTTGGGACAACAAATAAAATATGATATACCCCACTTTTCATTATAACGAACCTCAAAACATATTAGCAATAGAACTTATTGACACAATATCAGGAGAAGAATGCTTCGTTTTTGAGGTTACAGAAATCAATGAAGACCCAGATGCACTTATAGAATATATGATATTTTTTTATTACTTATTAGAAGGGTTCTTTAATAATAATGAATTTGTCTTTTAACAAATATAATTATATAAAAAAGTAAAAAAAAGACTGAGAACTTAATCTCAGTCTTTTTTCTTATTCTTGCGCTAATGTTATTGTGAGTATTTGATCTTCATCTGCCGTTACTTGAACCTCTTGTGCTACATATCCAGAAGCACTCACATTAACAGTATATTCCCCATCAATTTCATCAAGAGGAAATATATTATTTGCCTCAGCAAAAGGCTCTATTTGTTCTTCTCCTTTAGTAACAGTAATTTTACATCCGGGAACAATATCCCCATATACATCTGATACCAACACTTCTAAAAGATATCTCTCTGTAAAATTTAATACGCCTTTTTCATCCACAGAGAAATAATGCCCATCACAAAGAATAGAACAATTTGTTTTTATTAAACTACCAAGAGGTATCTCCTCATGTCTGGTAGCCATACTAATTATATATCTATCTTCAACTTTGCCTACGCTAAAAATATTAGAGTCCCATAATTGCCCGCAACTTGTCACAGGATCATGAACTTCTGATTCAGTAGATAAAGTAATAACTCCATTTATCTCTTTAAAGATATCTTCATTTAATTTAATTCCACCACATTTAGGAGTAAACATTATGCCATTCCTCCATTATCGAGTTTCATAAAGAATGCCTGCTTTACGTAAATTAGCTAATAATTCATTAATTGTCTTAATTGCATCATCTGTAGCATCATTAACAGCTTCTGCCTGTTTCACAATACCAGCAACGCTCATAGTCGCAATAACAGGAAGTTTATCATTAGTAATAAAATTGGTAATTTCAGCCTTAGTAGCATAAGTAGCATCAGCCGTTGCTTTGTTCATTGCATCATTAGCTTCAGTAGGAGCACCTAAATTAGTAATTTTATGATTATTTAAATCCACATCGGTCTCTACAGCGATTTCAGTAGTATTACCGCTAATACTACCTACATGATTTAAGTTAGCTCCATTTAAATCTATATTCTCAGAAGTTAAAGAAATAGTAGTATCATTAGCTTTAAGTTCAATGCCACCTGATGTAGCTCTTACACTGGAAGTAACATCATCATTAGTATTAATAATTTCAGCACCCGATGCAGTCACCCCTAAACTACAAGTGTTATTTCCAGAAGTTGAAGTAATTATAATCTCATCAGTAGCTTGAATATTAGCATCAGCATTCATAATACCACCGTCAAGAGATAAACATTTACTTATAGCTTCTCCCATGCTTGTATTTGTAGGAATTTTTTCTTGGTCGACAGAAATAGTATTTCCAGAAATAGTTATACCTTCTCCTGCCGTATATGTCGCACCTTCTCCTGATTCGCCCACGAATTTAATAGAATTTTCCTCGTAATCAACATTAAATTGATCGCTCTCTAAATAAAAAGAGCCGGAAGGGTCCTTAATTAAACTCATTCATATCTCTCCTTCTTAATAATATACTATATATTTTATATTTACTAAAGTAGAACCATCAGCAAAATAAAATCTTAATACATTATCTTTTGATTCTATTGCAGTAATTTTATTCCAATCATCCTGATATGTTGTCATATCTGATAAAGTTGACCAATTAGGAAATACTAAAGGATTAATACTGCTTGTCATACCTGATACAGTCTCATCTATATAATATTGATAGCCACTTGGATTGCCTGAAGCAGAAGTAGGTGCTTTATTGAAACTACTTGTCTTACTTTTTGAATAATTGCTACCACCCGAACCTATCAAATTATCTACATATTGTTTAGTAGCTGGTTGATTATATTCTTTTGGTTCTTTTAACCCTGTAATTTCCAAGCCATTTGCATTACCATTAATATTATAAGCATTAGTAGCACCGTCAGTAATAATTAATTGTGACTCGTTTATACCTAATACAACCCCATTAGTTTCTAAACTAATACCTTCATTCTGAACTTGAATATAATAATCACCAGATTGAGACTGAATTCTGACACTACCATCTGAGCCAAAAGGCTCAATAGGATCAGAAACCATTATTTTTCCTGTACCTCCGGTAGTTAATACTCTTAATACAGTTTCGTGACCACCGTCTTGAGCTAATAAATCTACTTTAACAAACTTGTTGGTTTCAATTTGTGACTGCCCCAAGACTTGTGAGAGACCAGATGAATTTTGTGTCCCTAACGCAAAAGAAGAATATTTACCGCTATCATTAGTAAAGCCCAAAACTGCTTGATAAGTCTTGCTACCTGCTGTATTATTATCAGACATATTTAACACAAAAGGCGTAGTCATATTTTCATAAGTCCCGCCAGCAATAGGTAGCCAAGGAGCATCAACAGCTTTTACTTCCCCAGGAATAGTCCCTTTTTTTACAATTACCTGCCCATCTGTTCCCTCAATTTTTTTTTGAAAAGAAATTAATACAGTTTCTAAATAATTGGCTAATGGAATATATTTACCATTTTGTTTAGTAAAAACGTTTTCAGACGAAGTAAAATTCCATTTATTCCATGTAATAGTATCTTGCCCACGACCTGATCTATAAAATTTATAAATTGGATTCTGTCCTAAATTAGTACTTAATAAATTTTGATACTCTTGTATATATAAATAAAAAGGACTGCCCTCTAAAAGAGTTTTATAATAATAAACATTTAATTTAAATAAATAATTTTCAGAACTTGGATCATTCCCCGAAATCATCGAAGGAACATTTTGAATTGGAGTATTATATCCGATATCTGGAAAATAAGCCCCTACATAAGTACCTGGCGTTATAACATTATTTAGATCAGTTATGCTTAACTCTTTGAAAGACTTCATCTGACTAAAATCATTTTGAGGCATTCTGCTCAAATAATCAGACAAACTTAATGAAGTTCCTTCGCTATTTTCAGTAGATATATTTTTTATAGAAGTGGCCCAAGATAATTCGCTATATTTCTTTACCCCATCCCCAACTTTAAATCCAATAGTTCCATCCTCTTTGGAAACAATGATCAACTCTCCATTTAATAATACAGGATTGTTAGTAGTCCAATTTTGTTCTGTATCATATTTATTTTGAATTCTACTATCTAATTTTTTAGTAGCCATAAAATCTCCTTTTATTAAATAGAGAGAAGGAAAAACCTTCTCTCTATTTAATTCAATATCAGATTACATCAGAAGAAGTCCCACAATTAATAATTAAATAGTCTCCCTCTGCTTGAGTAGCATCATTAATATTACCAGTCTTACCAATCTGACTCACGGCAGAAGCATCTATCTTTGCGGACAAAGCAGTTTCAAGACCAGAAATTTTAGATTGGCTTAAAGTAGGAATTGCTGCCTCAGTAATAGCGGCACGAGTTACACTAATAACACCATCAGTCTGAGAAACAGCGGTCACAAATTGATTCTCAACAGCACTATCACCCTTATCAAGACTACTAATCTTGGTAGTAATTTGCTGATCGGTTTCAGTCTTAGTGTAATAATTAGTTAAATCGACTGCGCCACTTAAAGCATCAAGATAGTATATATCATCCTCTACAATTACTGCTACGTTAGTGCCAGCAGGGAAATGTTCTCCTACTTCAGCAGTTACGAAACGAACATCTGCATCAAAAGCATCATTTACATTATAAACATTACCTAATTCAGCTTTAGAAGGAGTTTTAGGTAAATTTGCAAAATTAACACTACCAACAGGTTTGTAAACAGAACCTATTTTTGCTGCGATTTGATTATCAGTATAAGTATTGGATTCCTGTACTGCCCCTTTGATCGTAGTAGAAGTTGCGCTACCAGTACCAATCAAATCAGTCTTAGCTTTACCAACAATAGTATCTGCATGATCTTCTGCCACTGATTGAGCAGTAGCAGCAGCACCGGCAGTATCAAAAGCAGAAGATTCCTGATAAGCAGCAGATTTTAGACCTGCAACAGCTACATCAGTTCCATTAAATTTAACAGTGCCGTTGACAGCACCGGTAGTTAAAGTATATACAACAGAGATGGGGTCTCCGACATCAGACCAAGACCCATTTAAAGGTTTGGACTGTAATTTGAAAGTAGTATTATCAACTTTTACTAATTGATACTGAGTATCTGTATCCTCTACTTTCCCAGAAATATAAGCATCTAATCCTTCAATTTCAGACGCTTGATAAGTAGGTTTAGTAGGTGCTAATGCCCAAGAATACACATCAGCAGATTTGGCGCTTATCCAAGGCAGTTCACTAAACTTCTTCGTTCCGTCGCCTATCTTCATTAGCACAGCAGGCTCTTGCTGAACTACATTAGTAGAGGCAGGAACATCTACAATAGCAATTTCACCCTTTAATAATACAGGGTCATTGCTGGTCCAATTTGCATAAGTATCAATTTTATTTACTAATCTTGCTTTAAATTCTTTAGTAGCCATAATTTATGCCCCCCTCAAGTTTTGAATTTAATTACTATTTCCACCATTTAGAATTAGTTCGTCTCCTTCGGTTTGAACTAATTGGTTTACATTCAATTTATTTATAACCATAGTGCCATCACCATTTACGACAACACCATTTTCAGCGTCAGTGCCTTTAACAATACCTAATACCGTAGAAGAAGCAACAGGAATATCTACCGCTTTCTCAGAAATAGGAAGTGCCTGCCCATTTAACTTGACAGATTCAAGCACATTAGTTTGAGCTCCGGCCTGAATACCATCTAATTTAGTTTTTAATTCATTAGTAAAATCGTTTGTAGACAGCCCTTTGCCCTCTACTTTATCAACTTTACTATCTAAAGCAGTAGTTAAGCCAGTTACTTTATCTTGAGAAACAGAAGTTAAATTTAATTGCCCTTCTTCACTTAAAGTAAACTCATTAGAAACAGACTTAATATCAGCAAGGCCATTTAATTTAGTAATTAAAGTATCTTGAATTAAGCTATATCCAGTTTTCTTATCTACTTTGTTTTCTGCTTCAGCCTTAGTTAAATAAGTCGTAGAGGCTTCTGTTTTAGTTAAATAATCAGTTAAATCAACAGCAGTAGATAAAATTTCATATTTATAAGTATCAGGATTAGAACCTGTTTTAACTACTACAACATTAGTACCTGCCGGATATTCCTGTCCAGGAGTAACGAATTTATCATCAGTAGTAAATCCATCATTGACAATAATTACATCGCCTAAATTGTTTGCCCCAGGAGTTGGAAGATTAGCAAAGTCACTGGAACCTGTTGGAGTATATACACCAGAAATAGCTGCATCAATTTTGGCATTAGTCTCAATCTTAGTATATACATCATTAGTATCAGCTTTATTTGCTAATTCAGTGTTAATCCCATCGACAGCAGTTTGTAATTGTCCAACTTCTGTTTGTAAATCCTCAACAGCAGAATTATCAGGAGTAAACCATTCTAATTCTCCATTCTCTCCAACTCTAACTTGTTGATTAGTTAAAGCAGAAGAAAATCCTTTTAATGCTAATATCCCGGCAGAAGAAGTAATAGATTTACCATCCACCTCAACATCAGCGGCCGCACCAGAACCAACAGGTTTTAATGTTTTATCAGGTTGAATAATATATAATGTGGCTTCATTATCTTCTACTACAATGATATTTTGTCCAAAATAATATTGTGTAGCAGAACTACCAGCTTGCTCTGCGCTTTCAGCGGCAGTCATAGCAGCCTCTAAACTCTCAAAATAACTATTTGCATCTAAAGGTAATGCAGAAGTCATTGCAAAAGGAATACTAAAATTTAATTTAGGTAATCTTTCAACAGCCATTTTTACACTCCCTTTCTATTAAATAGTTACCTTATAGGTATTTTGAGTATCATTAGGATTAGCATAATCTAAATAATACACTTTATAATCAATACCATTATAATCATTAGCGCCAGTTACAGATACAGTTTGTTTAGTAAAAGAAGATTTGATTTCTGCATTTAGTCCATTAACATCCTGTACGCTACTAACATCTGCTAAAGTTGCTGGATAAGCAAAAATAACTCTCTTGGCACCGACAGGAATGGAAATATTCCATACAGCACCAGTAGTAACCGCCTTATTACTCTTACCAGATAAAGCACGAATATTAGTAGAATCTAACTCAGTTATAGAATCTTGAGTTCCATAAAATCCATTTCTGTACCCAGTAATTTTTAATGTAGAGCTTGCTTTAGTGCCAGCTTGTATTTTTCCTTCCTCATACTCTTGTCCTAATGCAGTTAAAGGAATAGCACCTTCAGTATAAGTTACTTCACCTTGGAACGAATAATTAATATTATCAATTACTTCTACTTCTTTCAGGCTTCCAGTTTGCCCTTTTACTGTCTCTTCCCCCGCTTTAACAGTATAATCAGTTGCAGTTACACCAGTATCAGGTCCAAACTCATATTTGCCAGGATTAAAAGTTAAAGAATATGCAGGTGTAACCTTATTACCAACCTCATAAGCGCCAGCTTGCGTAGAAGAAATAGACACAGAAGGTTGTGTAATAGTAGGATTTACATCTTCAGCATAAGCGTCTAATAATACTTCTAATAAAGTTTTTCCATTAGCAGGCACAGTTACTTTGCCATTTACAGGTTCATATTTGCCAAAAGGCTCAGTAAAAACTAAATCCTGAGAAAAATCTACTTGACTGGCATCCACTGGTAATTCTATTGAACCACCACCAGCGCCTCCAACATAAGGTAATTGCCCCCATGTACTGGTTCCATCACCAATCTTAAATTTACCTTTGTTTTCTCCATCATTAGTAACACAGGCTTCGCCAACTAAAGGAACAAAACTATCAGCTACTGTCAACCAATTAGCTTCAGTATCATTTTTTAGTTGAATTCTGGTTATTAATTCACTTTTCATATATTCACTCCTTTTATGCAGGCTCAAAGGCGTTACCGCCATCTATACCTATCGGATATTTTACAGGAGAAAAAGCGTCTCCTCCATTAATACCCGTAATATCTAAAAAGTCTCCAGTTTTCAATTCTTCATATAACTCTCTTATTTCCGCCTCTATTTGATAAAACTCTGTTGGGACAGGATCATAAGCACAATAAGGGTCAATAGACTCAGTTACCCAGACCTCAAAAGTTTCTGTTTGATAAGTTTGAGCATCATTATATCCTACAAATTGCATGATATATCTTCCACCAAAAGGCAACATGTGTCTTGTTAAATCAACAGACAAAACATTGCCATTGCGGTCCAAATTAATAATATTATATTTATCAACTTTAGTCATATAAATTTTTAATTGATAAAACCAATCGGCAGAAGTATCAACAGTTGCTTCAAAATGATCTACTAAATTATTCAAAGCAAATCCTATAACTTTATTCCCTGTGATATTTACTGTTGTTCCTATTATTTCTATTGTCACTTATTACCCCCCTTTCGTTTATTTAATTGTATTTATACTTTAAAAATATCTTTAATTTTATTTATAGCATCAGTTAAATAATGGATAGTAGCAGTTAGAAAAGCACCAACTATTACTAAGCTATCAAAAGCAGTTAAAGCCTCTTCACCTATATCAATACCAATACAAGTTGCAAAAGAAGGAACAATAGTTATTACAATAGTTAATAGTCCTATACATATTCCTAAAACTAAGAATTTCACACAACTATTCCCTATTTTTTTCCAATCAAAAGTTCCTTTATCAATTTTAATACTTTTCCAAGCACCAAGGCCCATATTAGCTAAATAAGCGCCTATAAACATTAATAACCCAATACCTACTTTTTCTAAATTACCCAATATTATAAAAAGTAATTCATTCATTTTTCATCTTCCTTATTATTAAAGTTTTCTTTATCCCAAAACAACGCCTTGTACATAGATATTAGAATAATCTGTATATTGATCTATAACAAGAGCTTTCATTTTAAACATACCGTCCTCTTGAAAACTAATATCATTAAACTGCACAGCTATATCATCTGTATAAAACATTATCGAGGTTTTACCCAACCAATTAATTTCTTCGCTTACCGTACAAGACCCTAAATACTTCCACATGTTATCATAAATCTGTATATAAAAATTTAATATTGCATATTTTGGCTCGAATCCCAGAATAAAAGATTTTTCTTTACCGTCTATTGCATCATTAATATATACAATATCCCCCCCAGCAAAGGGGGCATTATTCACAAAATTTATCATATCTACCTCTTATTACAATATATCCATATCATAATCAACATTGTCTATATCTTCTTTGGTATTTAATGTATCTATATAAGCACAAAGTTTTTTATAACGTAAAAGAATATTATTCTTATTTTCATTCAACTTTGTAAAAATAGTTTCTATATCTTCTTTACTATATAGTTCATAATCTTCTCCATCAGCATGATATAAATAATTATCATTGTTTTTATCATAATTAACATTATAATAAGCTGATAAAATATTTAACTGGTCAGTTTCCATAAAAGAAAAATGCTTTTTTATCTGGTCAGATAAAACAATATCAATTCCATTTTTTATTTCTTTAGAGCATCTTTTAGAAAATATAGATTTCTTTTTATTTTTATATTCTTTTATAATATCATCTGGCAAAGGAATTTCTGATAATGATATTATCTCATTATTTTCATTAAATTCAATTTTTACAAAAGGAAAAGAGTCAGGAATAGAAATATTGTCTGGAATAGCTACCCATCCATCAGGGACCGGACAATCTTGTTCCCAAATGGAGTTTTCATACGATCCATTTTCATTTGGTATTAAATTAATTATTTTCATTTTATGATACCCCTACAATATATACACAATATTCAACTAATCCTGAATTAAATCTATTAGCAGTAAATTCGCCCACAGAATTGAAAATGATCTTTATTTGAGAAGAAGTGGCACTAATATTTAAGTTTGAGCCATTAATTTGTGCATTACCTAATGTTATACTATAAATCCCTTTTGATATACTATACATAAACACACCTTCTGTCAAACCACCAGAATCTGCATAATATATTAAAAAATCTGCTTTGAAAGAAGTAGGGATAGTTATACTATTACTGCCATTTCCTGATCTTTTACTAATTGCAACTAATGGATAATTTACATGACCAGATTGAAGAACAAATTCAGTCCCACTATTAGTAACATTAATATGAGCTTCATTTAATTCAAATGCAATTTTAGGCTCGGTTGCGTCAGAATTTTTTAGAAATCCAAAATTACCTTCTATATTAACATTACCTCTAATATTACCACCAGTTAATGGAAGATAATCCTCCCCCCCCCAGATTCACCTATCTTATTATTTAATTCCATCAACACTTGAGAGACATTAGTACCAGTAAAACCAGTAGTATCTTTACTTAATTTAATTTGAGTATCTAATGATTCTGGATATAATTCATTATAATCAGAATCACTTTTCTGTTTCATAGTAATATTATATTTAGACATTTATTTCCATTCTCCATTTGATCCTATTTTTACGATACATTGTTTCCAAGCACCATTAACGCCATAATAAACAGTACCTTTAACCCATTTATTATTAACTCCTACATATACATTGTTATCATCTGATGAAGTATCTTGCCAAATAGCATATACAGTTCTTACATTATTATTCCATTGTTCCACCCATGTTTTATAAGAACCAGAAGAAGTAGTAGACCATCCTAACAATATATGATCTGCATAAGACAATGAAGGCTCAGTAGGAATATTATTAGTTTTAGTTCCGGTGCCATAATAATAATTTGTACTACTACTACTACCACTACTAACAGTAGTTCCACCATTTTGAGGATAATAAACCATTTGCTCTTGTTTTTTATAAACCCCATAAAGAGTGATGTAGCCAGCGCCGTAGGCTTGTTTATAGTCTGTATAACTTACAGAGCTACTTGACGACGATATACTCCATCCCTGAAAAGAATAGGAAGAATCAGATAAACATGAAGTATTAACAGTTCCATAATCAGTAGACATTACATGCCCACCATCATGATCTCCTCTTCCATAATAATACGCATCAGTCGTCTTTGTAGAAACAGAAACAGATTGTCTTGAACTACTTCCTCTATAATAATATTTTGTGTCGGTAGTAGTCCCCCCACCTTTAAAATAAACCCCATAAAGAGTGGTGTAGCCAGCATTATAAGCCCGTTCATAGTCTGTATAATAAAAATCGGTGGTTCCGTCCTCTGTTGCCCACCCCTGAAATTTATAAGTGCTATCTGCCGCACAAGAAGTAGTCACTGATCCATAAGTGGTCGAAACATCTCCTTCTTCATATACACCTTTACCATAAATATAAGAAGTTTCTTTTTTTTCGTATGCTGTCACAGATCGTCGAGTACTATTGCCTCTATAATAATATCTTGTACTTGTAGAAGTTTTATCTTCTTGACTATATATGCAATATAAGGTCCGTCTATTAGCTGTAGCCCAACTATTCAAAAATTCCATGTGAGCATCATAAATACCATTCCTGCTGGAATCAGTCGAGGCGCCAATTAAATTCCATCCTACTAATGTGCATTCACTACGCAAGTTTGGATTGTCAAGACTGTTAAGTAACTTAGAATTACTAAATCCTTTATAATATACTGTTGCAGCATATTTAGGTAAATCTAAATAATATACATAACTGGCGCTACCAACAGTAATAGCTGTATCATAATATGTATCACATAATACAATTTGCAATTCTAAGGAGCTTTCTTCTGGATAGGCATCTAAAGTAACATATCCAGAACTTCCAGACAATCTTCCTTTATACCAATAACGATAATTAGTAAAAGAACCACCTATATAAATATAATAATTACTTGTTCCTCTAACTTGTATTCTCGCCCCATCATTAAACCCATTAGGCCCAACCCATGATGCAGAAGTAGGTTTTGCAAAATTAGCCATTATATCTCTCCTTTAAGCATCATAAGCAATCAAAATAGCGCCATTAGTAACCCCTGGTAAACTGGAAGTGTTACCATGCAAAATGATCTTATAAGGTAAATAAGATTCAGGTATCTTTCCACCAGACAATTCTGCTCTCTGACTTAAAGCAGTATTCATTTCACTTATAGTTTTATTGAAAATAGCCATAGTAAATTGATCTGTGCCTACATAAGCAGTTATGTCATTATCACCTGTTGACAGTTCTGATGCTCTAACTACATCACTCATAATTACCAACCTCCTTCATCAGCTTGTGCCCAAGTCAATCCTAATTTATCAATATCAGCAAATGTTTTGCTTAATGCCGTTACTTCATCGAAAGTATATGCCAAAGCAATTTCCCCGCCAGTTACTTGAAACCAAACATCTCCTGTTTTTATGTCTGCAGGAGGCTCAGTGCTTACCTTTATAATATCAGGCTTATCTTGAGGTTTAACAGTTTCTTCTACTGCAACTATTTTAGTAGTAATACTGTTTATTGTTTCCGCAACCATTTTCTTTGTATCAAATTGTGCATTTTGTAATTGATTCAAAGCATTTGAATACTGAAAACGGTCCCAACTATTCTTAAATTCTTGCCATATTTCTCTATCATTCTTATGAATATCTTGGCTTCTTTCTGAATATTTCATATACAAATTATCCCTTTTTACGTAACTTCTCCAGTTATTTGAAACCAAAAATCACCAGGTTGTAATCCCTCCGGCTCTTCTTGAGATACTACATATCCAATCGTATACCAATTCAAAGTATATTCTTGAATAGCATTTAAAGTATCATTCATTGTATTAAAATAATCAGCAGTAATTATTTTTTTCTGATGATCGGGAATTTGCTCCAAAAACTCATTTGCGGCCTCTATATCTCCACGGCTCATAGCAGATTGATATTGTTGAATCAACTCTCCATCTTCTGCCGTTATATTTTGCAACGTCTCAAAAGTTTGTATTTCATCAGGAAAAACAGTCATATTTTCACTTCCTTTTTAAGATAAATCAAGAGTATATGTGCCTGATTTATCAACAACAATTTGACGATAAGCCCATAACTCACTTTGATTTAAATAACGTACATAATAATTCCCTGCGTTTGGTAATTGCAAATTTAATTTATAATTCTCAGTAGTCCCGGAAGCAACTAATACTCCTCCTGTATCTAAAACTTGTATAGGCGTTTTTTCATACATTGTTGTTATATCTAAATAAATATATTGATTGCTATTAGAAGTTGTATAATATGGATAAAACGTAATAGCATTAATATTCATAGATACAGAATCAGAATAAGTAACAGAAAAAGATTTTATTATGTACTTTTTTTCTTCTTGTCCTCTTGCTGTATGAGTAAATAAAATATTAACATCTAACCAAGGAATAGGCAAAGTAGATAAAGTAATACTATCATTTAATCTTGTTGCCCAATAAAGCTCTATATTTGCTCTTTGCAAAGCTAAATCATCATTTATGATATTATCATATTCTCCACCATAACACACTTTGCGAATTTCACCAATAGACCCATACACATAAAAAGGACTATTCACATTCAAATCTTTAGCAATAGCATATACTTGGTCATGTCCCAACAAAATATACGGAGGCTCTTCATACCTAAATTGAATTACATAATACTCTCCTTCAGAAAGCGACCTAATAATAGTACCGTTAGGATCAGCTAAAGATTTAGGCTGTGATCCATCTGCATTTATAGATACAAATTCAAAATTTCCAGAACCAGAAGGAGCGATAAATCCCAATGTCTCATTATAATCATAAGCCTCTGGTCCAGCAGAGTTGGGCAATGTTAAAACATTAACATTAGCACCTTCATATCTAATACTCTTTATCTCAGGAGTTTCACAATAATAATCTACTTCGTTAGTTCTTCCATAAACTTCTATAACATTTTTCACTGATTCAAAATCTGTATTTATATCTTCACCAATCAATACATCTTGCAAAATTGAATCAGTCATTGTTATCGGTTCATCTTCATCAGCGGGAATAGGTTCATAATGAAATATACCATCTATATCAAAATAAACTTGATAATTAGGAAGAATATCTCTAAGTTCTTCCAATAAATTATACAAAGTCCCGCCCCTATCTATTTGTATATCATAAGGAACTTCTTGAATTACACCATCAACATTCTTACACTCTTCTACAACATATTGCTCAAATCCTGCTAATTTAATAGTTGCAATAATAGCATCTCTTACGTTGCTACCTTCTGGAATAAGAGTAGGAACACCAGGTAAATATCCATTCCTTAATCCAGTCATTTTTGCCATTAAATCTAATCCCTGCAATGACAAAGAATTGGTAGTAGCATCATAAGTCCATGAAGGAGCATTAACCATAAATATACCTTGATTATACCATTGTATCTCTCCAGTGAGTATATTATTATATCCAACTAATATCTTTATATATTTATCTAACCAAACATTGCCTCCTGGTTCTGCATTGAATTTATCATCTACTGCAATTAATGTTAAATTACAACTTCTTCTTAAATCACTATCTGCATCAACATCTATTGATAAATCCATTAAACTTCCACTTATCTCATCGTCCACTTTATATTGTCCAGATTCAAAAGATAAAATTTGAATTTTAAGATATAATGCAGTATTCTTTTGTTTTAATATCTGTAAATCTGCTTGACTAAGACTTATCATATTAATACTCCAAAGGAATCATCCCATTATTATATAAATCATCTCTATTATTTGGTTCGCCTATTTCTGTCCAAGAAGAAGTTACTGTTGTTATTCCCATACCATAATTTGCGTTATAATCAACAGAAGGAGAATCTACAATAATAGCAAGCCAAGAATTTCCGTTCCAATCTTTAATAACTTTCGGCTTTTTATTAGTCAAAAATTGTAATATTCTATTAGTTTTATCAACAATTTCTCGACGATTTATTATCCCATTTTTTTCAAACCCATCAGGGAATATATTACCTGTAATACCGCCCGTTTGATAATTAGGTGTCCCATTATAAATAATTGTTGGATACTTTTTTCCGAAGACTTGATAAACTCCTACTTGCTGATTCTGCATTGTAGTAGAATAACTAACGCCATTATAAAATTTAATAATACTATCTACATCACAAACAAAAACTCCTCTAAAATTAACAAGAATTTCATTTGTAATATATTCCATTTCATGTCCAAAAGTATCAACAGGAACAAGAGCATATTCATAAATAGTATTATTTTCTGAAACTAAATTATCATAAAAATGAAAATTATATTCTCCTCTGCGGTTTAACTGAAAATCTTGAATAGTAATCCAATCAAAATCGCCCTTAACTCTTCTCTTAAACCGAGCTCCATCAGCAAATGAAATCTGACCTAACAAACTTCCTGCATCTAAAGTCCCATCAAAATGAGCATCCATAATAGTATCTATTCCCCATCCATCAGGAGGGACATTAGTGTAATTAATATTTGTATTTTTAGAAACTATTAAACGATCATATATACCGCCTTTTATTTTTACAGTAGTAAATACATCGCCTTGACTAAAAGGAAGAGGATCAACCGAATTTCCATCTGAATAAAAATTATATCCTAAAAGTCCTATCATGTCTGTTCCCCTAAATTCTCTATAATTAATTCAAATAAATTATCTACGTATTTGACCCATAAAAATAACTGATCTTTATCTTCAAGAATAGGTATTGCATCACTAAAAACAACATGCACATCTTTAATTGATGTTAAATCAGGATGATTGTCGGCATGTAATTCAAACCAGGCTAAATTTTCTTCCTTGTCCTCATTATAAAAAATACCAACTTGTTTTATTTCATTTTCCAACATTATATTATAAACATTAGGTATACCCCCACCAATAGTTTCATAAGTATCAAAATCTCTTCCCCATACTCTTAAAATATATCCATCAGGAATAACAATATTTTTATCCCAAGTTACAGAAGGAGTCTTTTTATTCTTTGTTCTTAGATCAGCTTCCTTATTATCAATATACTCAATGTCTCCCTCACCTGTACCAGGTAAAGAACTTAAATTTACAGTTATTTCCACTCTTCCTTCATCACATAAATTATTTAGTTGAAGAGCATCGCTTCCTACTCCAGATTCTATATAATAAACACTAAAATCAAAAATATTCGGATAGGTATCTATAAAATCATGTTCTGTTACTATATCTACGTCAATATGATATCTACTGCCATTTTGTAAACCTGTAAAAGTTCGACTAAAAGTATATTCTCCACTATTCTCTTCATAAGAATATAGTACTGTTTTAACACCGGTCGAAGTTATCAAAACATCATTTTCATCATACAATTTTATATTATATGATTTTAATAATTCTTTTCTTCCAATGCCGGGGCTATAATTAAATATAAAATTATAACTGGAGTAACTGAGACCTTGAATATAATTAGCACCTAAAACCACAGGAGTAGATATTGCCCAAAATACTATAGTATTAGAAACTGATGATGTACCATCATCATTATATGTCGTTAAAAAAGCCCGATATTGTTTTTCATTGGAAATAGAATTAATAGGCATACTATGTTCATATATCCCGTCACCTTTATACCAAGGATATAATTTTGAAGTTCCCTGATAGACATAATTATCGCCAGAACTGGATATATCTTGCACATACAATTTACTTCCTTCCGGCTCATCTCCCCCAGCTATTGAAAAGCGGAAGGGTATTGAATTGCCAAAAGGAGTACCAGTCAAAGCGTCAAAAGTAGGTTGAGACAATAAATTAGGCGTTGTTAAAGACATGAAACCACCTCCTTATCATTTAGGTGCTAAAATAAAACCCTGATTCATTTGCCCTTGAGGTATAAATACTTTAACAGTTTGATTTGTAACTAAATCTCCTATATTTCCTCCATACACAGGCAATTTGTAAATTTTATCTTTTACTTTTACTTTCTTTTCTCCATCTTCTAATACTACTAATCCAGTATATATTTGAGTTGTATTTTTTCTTACTTTAGCATCAATTAATACTTCAATAGCATCTATAAAAATTTTATTGAGATTAACCATATACCCCCCTTAAAAATATAAGAGGGGAAGTTATCCCCTCTTATATGCTGTCTGATAAGCAAAATTAACTAAAGATTGAACAAATTCTTGAACGTCATTTTTATTCTTAATACTTGGGAAAGATAAATCTACATTACTCATATTAAGCTGGAATCCTTTGTCTTCTGTCGGTAAATTGCTTAAAAGATCAATAGGATTCATTTTGCCCCAATCCCATAAATTCTTTGTGACATCAGAAGGGAGAATACTATCCCCAGTATTTAATAACCTAAGTTCAGGCCCTTCTTCTCCCACAAGAGACATACCGCCTTTAGAAGACAAAGTACCCTTAGCATTCTTTTCAACTAATTTGCTCCAAAGACCATTAATTGGATTATATTTAGCACCAGGAGTATATGGATGTACAATCTCATAATCTCCTCCGGCTGTATGAATAATATCACCAATAGTAGCACCTTCTGGAGCATTACCGCCTGGAGCTACATCTAAATGTTTCCCGCCACCAACATATTCACTTTGATAGCTACCATCTTCATTAACTCCTGTAATTCTATAATTACCACCAGCAGTTGAAACTATTGTGCCAACAGGTAATCCCTTAGTTTGTGTTTTACCATCCTTAATATCAACATCTATAACACCGACACCAGGAACCCAAGCAGTACCCGGAGTCCCTCTTCCACCTTCGGCATTTGGACCAGATACTACTGTATTTTCATCTTGCCCTGTTTGCCAATTTTCGTTTTTGAGTTGTTGCATGAGTTGAATATATCGGTCAACATAATCCTGTAAATTACCAAGACGTTTTTCCCAATTATCTCCCTCAAGTTTAATACCTAATATTTGTTCGGCTAATAAACGATCTTGAAGATCATTGACTTCGTCAATAGCACTACCATATTCATCAACATAATCCTGCCAATATTTAATTTTTTCTTCAAGAATTTTTAACTCTTCGTCTCTATTTTTCTCTAACTGCTCTATTTGCTCTTCGAGAGCCTTTTCAGCCTTATATCTATCCAGCTCTTTTTGCGCTTCAGAAATAGCGTCTGTATCTTGTATATATTGAAACCGTCCATCTTTATATACATACAATTTTTGAGTACGAGCTTTTGCTAAGGCATCCAACTTTTCTTGAAGCTCTATCTGCTCATTAGTTTCTTCATTTTGCTTCTCTAATTTTTCTATCTCAGCATCATATTTATCATTAATAGCATCTTTTTGCTCTTCGAGTTTGTCTATTTCTCTTTGAGCTAATTCAGCTACATAATTTAAGGCTTTTTCAATATTATCAGCTTCAGTTTCCCACGCATCACGTTCAGCCTCTATATAATTATCGAGCGCATCTTTTCGTTGTTCAAGATAATACTCATAATCAATTAAGCCTTGTTCATACCAATCGTCCATCCATTCCATGACGCGACGCCAAGCATCAATTTCATTATCAGTGCCCCAATCATTGAAATAATTACGATCTTTTATATAATCTTCTGAGCGTTTTAATCGTTTATCAAAGGCATCCTGTTGGAGTTTAAGAATATCTTCTTCATACCCCCACCACTCTTTCTGAAGTTCCATTATATACTCAGACTCATCGTCAAGTCCTTGTTTTCTATAACTTTCAGCTTCATCATGAGCTTTCTTTTGCATTTGACGTAAATGAGCTATCTGTTCTTGTTCAGTAGCACCATTCTTTTCCATTAAATACAATTTATGATCTAATATATCCATCTGTTCTTTATACAGATCATTTTGTTCTTTAATGGCATCATTTTCATCCTTTATTGCTTTGGTAGAAGATTTAGCAGTAGATGTCTTTTTCTTGGAAGCAGAAGATGAAGAGGAAGAAGAAGGTTTTTTAGAAGATGGCGGTTTCGAGGTAGAAGGTTTTGACTCAGAAGGTTTTTTATCTCCCCATAAATTTCCAACAGTGTCTGAAACATCTATTATAGATTGTCTTCCTGTACCTTGAGCATATCCACCTTTTACATCTTCTTTTTCTACTTTATACCCAACATTCCTACTAATGTCTTTATTAGAAGTAACAACCGCTCCTTTGGGTAAAGTAACTATTTCAGGACCTTGTTCTCCTACCCAATATTGCCCGGCTCTATTTACTTTACCTCCCTGAGCTTTGCCGCCGCCAAGATCAGGAATAATATAACCTAAAACTTTCCGAGCACCGGAACCAATTCGTGAAATAATTCCCTTCAAACTATTCCAAATTGAACTGACTCTATTATAACAATTTTGGGCAGCAGAAATTAAACCGCTGAATGCGCCCTGAGATGCACTTGTATCTACTGGATTATTTGTAACCTCTTGTTGAGCATCTTTTACTCCTTCAACAGGTCCAGCAGCATCTTCAGCCGCAGACTTTTCTTCATTTAATTCGGTCTGACTTGCATCTGTATTAGCCGGATTTTCAGTCACTCTCTTTTGAGCAGTGGTAACTAATTCTAATGCTCTTGCATCGGCATCTGCCACTCCCTTACTCTCTAAGAAAGAAGCAATCATGTCAACATTCGCATTAGCCAGTCCTTCAACGCCTAATTGAGCCTCTAACATCGTATAAGCTAAATTAGTGACTTGTTCTTGAAATTCCTCAAAAGTGGTAGAACCAGATACAAGCCCCTCAAGAATTTCATCCCAACCTTCCAATCCACTAAATGCTTCATTTAACTGCATAATAGACTCAAAACTTAACTGTCCATTTTCAGCAAATTCAGCTACAGATTGAGAAAGTATGTCAAAATATCCGCCTACATCTCCTAAACCACTTAATTGCCCTGATAAAGAATTTACGCTTTCTGCCACCGCCTCAATAGTTGTTCCAAAATGATCCTGAAAGAAATCAAGAACACTAATGGTTTCTCCATTTAGTACCATTACAGCATTCTTTAATCGCTCTGGTAACTCTCCTGTCTTTGCGTATAACTGAGTCATTGTATCCCAATATTCAGTTAATACGCCCTCCTGCTTTAAAAGGTCATTATTAGCTTCAGCTATTTGCTCAAAATTGCCAGAACTTAAAGCCTCATCAACTGCTTTTTGATAATTGTTCCACTGAGTAATTGCTTTTTCGATATATAACTCAGTGTCCATCATTTCTCCAGTAATAGTAGCACGAGTTTTTTGCCCTGATGCTATTCTATCACTGGTTGGAGAAGCAGTTAAAATAGCTTCTAATTTTTCAGTCTCAAGAGACGCTATATTGTTCTTCATCTGTTTTAATTGCTCATTATAAGCTGCTAAAACAGACGCACTTGCACCGCTACCCTCTAATTCTGCTATTTTCTGTTCAAGTTCGGAAACAGCTTCTGTTGTTTCATCAATCTCATCTTGAATAACATGCTCGGCAGTAGCTTCTTCCATAGATTTCTTTGCAGCAAATCCAACAGTAACAAGCGCACCGGCCAACATTGCTATTGGTCCAGCAAAAGTACCTATTTTACTTAACGCACCAGACAATTTACCGACAGAACCAGAAGCACCACCAGCGGCCTTAGCAATACCACTTATAGCATCACCAGTGGCAGAAGCCGCAGAAGCAGCTTTGCCTACATCTCCCATAGCGGAGAACAATTTACCCATATTAACAAATTTAGTTCCCACTTTCCCGGCAATAGCTAAGAAACCTGTGAGAACTCCGCTTAATAAAGTAAATTGTGTTACTGCTACGCCAACATCTGTTGATAATAACTCTAACCCAGTGTTAGCTAAATCTAATATTCCTTTAACCAAATCACTATCTATAACAGAAGTAGATAGTTCTTGGAAAGTATTTTTAAGGTTGCCAACTTTTGCCTCTAAGCTATCCATATAAGCGGCATTTTCTCTTGTGGCAGAACCTGCAGAATCCATTGCAGTTTCCGTCGCACTTATAGCAGATTCAAAGTTGGTCATGACAGAAGTCAATACATTGAATTGGTTTTTACCAGCAAGAGTTTCACCAATAGCAGCTTGCTCAACATTTGCCAGCTCATCCCAAGCAGCAGATTGACCTTCTACACCTTCATATAAATCTTTTAATATATCATAGGTTGAGCGCATTTCTCCTTGAGAATCTCTCAAAGAAATATTAACTTTGCCATTAGCAGCTACATATTTATCTGTTTCAGCCGCTAATGCTGCTATGTTCAACCCTATTGTTCGTAGACCATTGCCCACCTTACTTGGCTGGCCTACAAGGATTTCAGTCTTTTATGTTTAGAATTTTTTGTTTAAATGAATTGTTCTAATTCCTTTTATATTTCTATAAAAAATAGACCATATCTTAATATATAATATTTTATATATTTAGGGCGCTTAGGCTTTCGCCTACACTACTCACTTCGTTTGTTAATACAACTTATTCTCTATTAAGAGTTACATTTATTATTTGCTTTCGTTGGCCGTTGAAGGTTATACTATATTTCAATAGTATCTTCCCTGCGGATTGTCTACATATTTTTATTCTTATTACTATACCTTTGGCATTACCCTAAGCCCTTATAATATCACTATTATAAGTTAGTAAATAAAACTTTAAGATATCCCCGCAATTCACCCTATACTGGCAAGAAATCCACCAGCCGTAACCAAACCTATCGTCTCTTCAAATGTATTCCCTGTTGTTCCTAATGCTGTACCAGCTTTTATAAGAGCAGTAGATAAATCATTAGTACCAACAGCAAAATTATTGGCTGTCTCATTGCTATATTAAAATAAATTTTTATTATTTGTTTAATATTCGACTATATCTTTATATTTAACTAAATATATCAGGGCGCTTGGGCTTTCGCCTACTCTACTCACTTCGTCTATTAAAATAGCTTATTCTCTATTAAGAGTTACATTTATCATTTGCTTTCGATAGTCTGTGAAGATTCATCTTTGTTTCAAAAGATGCTTTCCTGCGGATTGTTTATTATTATATCCTTTTTCCTTATTACTATTCCTTTGACATTACTCTCAGCCCTTATAATATCACTATTATAAGTTAGTAGAAAAAGACATTAAAATATTCCCGCAATTCACCCTAAAACGGCCTTTATTAAAACCGCATCAATAATATGCTCGGAATTTTCAGCCTCTATATTAAAGGCTTTCATTTGAGAGATCAAAAATTGTGCTGCGTCAGCACTTGATACTTGAGTATCAGCTATATTTGTATATTTAACCGCTATTTCTGCTAATAAAGCAGAATCACTGTCATTGAAAGAATTCTTTCTAAATTCAGTAGCGGCTTGTAACATTTCCGACAGTTAATTATCTATTGGGCCATATTCTTCCATTTGTTCATTTTGTTCTCGATTATCTTCTTCGATCATTGATTCAATAATTCCTTCATCTACTTTTTCTCTTGAAAAAATAGCACAAAAAATTCCTGTTATTCCTACCATAATAAATGGCAAACAAACAACAATTTTTGGCAATTCAGAAGGACCAGCATAAAGAATAGCCAAAAGAATAAACCAAGCAATGATTAAAACAAAAACAAACAAACACACCATGACTCCCATCTCCTTTTTAATTCTATTATAATTTTATCATTCATAAAATTAAAAAGTCAATAGACAATTTTAACGAAAATACTTTCATATTTTCCTGGACTATTTCTTCACCCTATAATATTTGGAGGGGTCGAACTTTTAAAGTCTCTTGACACATCCCTCATCAGGACTTCGCAACCAATCAACCATTCAATGATTATATAATCATTCCAGACTTAGGTATTTCTACCATATCTTATTCTATTTATTGTTAATAGTTTCCCGCATTCATATTATCATATCTCATATAATATTGTAGCTAAATAGACTTTAGGTGTTATTGGATTTTGAACGATTCTCAGTGCTAATTTACCATCTTAACACTCCGGCCAGAAATATTAACCGGTACGCCCAAACTGTTTACCAGCTTGAGATAATTGTGAAGTATAACTCTGCAGTCCTTCTTCACTCAGGTCAGAAACTTTCTTGACATTTATATTAGGAAGTAATTGATAAAATATCAATTATATGGACGCTACTCCATTCCCCTGTTTATATAACAGCTTTAATTTTCATTAAAGATTAGACTATATCTTCTTCTATAAATAATAGAAGTGTGCCATTTCAAAATACCAAACACTTGTATTTTTACTCCTTTTCAGGATAGTCGTTGAACGTTCCTTTATTCAAGGCTTCGCTGCTGATTATCTATTAATATTTACTTAGGATTTAACCATATAAACATATTTTGCTTTTTTTCTACTTTCGTAACATTCACACTTAGGCATGTTTCATCCTTATGTTGTAGTAGCAAAATCTTTAAGACGTCCCAGCAATTAGACACATATTTTTACACTCATCTCACAATAAGCGAGAGCAAAAAAGTTCACTCTGTCAATGCGCTATCTAATTCAAAGACTTGATCCACCATAGACCTAATAGCACTTGCCGAAGCATCCATAATCATATTTGCTTCTTGGAAAGTTAAGCCTATGTCCTTAGCAATGTCATTCAAATTTTTAGCACTATTTGTCGCCTTATCTAATCCCGAAGAATCAGCACTTATTTTTATTTTAGAATCTATTCCTTTTAACTGACTCTTTATACTTGATAAATCAAGTTCTACATCAGTTATAATAGAATAATTAGAGCCTCCTGCCATAACTCACCCATCCTTCATTATTTATTATTAATTTTGCTCCATGCAATAAGTATGGCTTCAGCCTGATCATCTTGAGTTTTCTTGCTTTTAGGCCCATGCCATTCTAATTTTAAATTAAATAATTTATTTGCCATAAGAATAGCTTTTTCCTTTAGCACTTCTCTTTTACGACCATCTTTTGTTCCATCGAACATATTCAACCTACTTCTCCAAACAGTAGGAGAAATATATTCAATTTCTATATCAAAATTAACACAAATATCAAAAATAAAACCATGAACAGCCCCCAATAATAAAAGATTTTTACTACTTCTGCTTTCTAAAGGGACATCTTCCATATAAGCCATTATAGGTTCATATTTTTTAATTATTTCTTCTATTTGATCTTTTTGTTCTATCAATCTTTGATGCCATTCATCACTCTTAGCTCTGATTTCTGTACTGTAAACTAAATTTTTATTATTAAAAATAGAAATACCAGTACAAGTAGTGGACGCATCAATCCCCATAACTACACTCATTAACTTTTATCCAATCCAATACCAGAAGTATGGCGTTTCCATCTTAATCCAGCGGCAGTCATTCCAGCTTCAAAATATCGTCTTAATTTATTTTTTCCCAAAACTTTCTGCAGTTGTTTAAAAGCATTTCTTTTAGTAGTCCAAAATCCTGTTCCAAATACATGCCCCGCCATACCTTCATAAATAATATCAACTAATCCTTGCCTAACATCTTCTCCTGTAAATACAGAAGGGTGGTATCCTAATTTTTCAGGAGCCCATTTAAACTCTGATGAAATTCCTCCACCACCCCCTGATGTCGCTTCCCAGGCTTCTCCAAAAGTATAAGTTCTTCCATACACGTTGGGAGACCCTGCATTATATACTACTTCTTGAATAATATCATAATTTTCTTCTAAAATTTTGTCAGCAGTATAATCAACGGCTTTTTGCAAGGCAGGTTCTAACAATGCTCTTAATTCCGCATCATTTCGAGCGCCCATTTTTCACCTTCAAAGAATTATCTATATAATTTACAATTTGAGTCAAACTTCTTTCAATAGAAGTATAATATTTAATACATTTATCAATGTCATCTAAATTTAAAATTTGACTTTTCACAGTATCAATTAAACCAGAAGAATGTAATAATTCATGCCCATTCTTACTAATTTCTTCATCTTTTATATCTGTACAAAAATGAAGAACTAAAACATCATAATTTATTTGTTTTTTATCCCAATCGTCAAATTTCATTACACCACGAGCAATGGCATATACTTCAGAATAATCTAAATATCTTTTTACATGAACATCATATTCTTCAAGATAGATGGCATCTTTTTCCTTTATTTGTTTCATACAAAACTCCCTTTATAATTTAATAAATTTTGCAATATAAGCTCCTCCTAAGCCTATTAAAACTAAAATTAAAGGCCAATTATTTTTTATATATTGCAAAATATCAAATTTTCCTTTATCTTCCACTAATTGAATTTTATTACTAACTTCATCTATTTTATCATTAGTTCTGTCTGATAAAATATTGAACTCTTCGCGAATTTCCTTAATAGATGTAGATTGAAGCTCCATTTTTTCATTTAATGCCCGCATAGAATATTGCACCTCTTGCATAGTTTCACCCAACAATTCACAAATTGATACATTTCTATCCACCATCTCTTTTAAAAATGGGCGCGTACTTTCAATCTCGACCAACCTTTTATCTATATTATTTAATCTTTTATAGATTGCATCAATATCTTTCTCTACATCCATTTACAGCACCCCTTTAATAGACCACTTCCCATTTCTATCCTTAGATAGTTTTACATAAACTGGAACATAATCAAACGGATTTTTTAAGATAATAATATTATTTTTAACTTCTATATATAAAGAATTTTTCTTTTCAAATTGTACTTTATAATAATTCTTAGGTATCACTTCTGGTTTTTTTTTACAAGTATTGTTCATTCTTGGATTAACCCTATATTCATTATTTTTATTGCAATAAAATAAAAAAGGACAAAATCCATTATCTACATTGCATTTTCCAGCTTTAATATTAACATATTCACACATTTTTCTAATATAAATATAGGAGGGTTTTCCCTCCTATATTTATCAACTATAAATTATTCTACAGTCACCTTAACAAATGCAGGTTCTACTTTGCCCGTATAATCAGTTAAATTAACAGAAACAATAGCTGTACCAGTAATAGAACCAGCAGTTATTTTACCATCATGTGCCCCAACAGCAGTACCGGTAGCAGTAGAAGCAGGATCACTTTCTATTGCAAAAGTAAAGTTAGAATTATCTTTTCGCTGTGCAGGAAGAGAACCTTTATAAATTACTCTAACAGATAAGGTTTCAGTCCCATCTTGAGAAAGTTCAACATCACCGTTTTCTACAGCAATACCAATAACATCATCCTGCCATTTAGCATTATAAATTTCCTCAGTCATAGTACCATAATAGGGGTCCTCTTCACAACTGGTCTCATCATTAATAGCTAAAGCAGAACCAGTTAAAGAAACGGTAGCAGCACCAGTAGAAGTTAGTGCAAGATTTTGGTTCCCATCCATTTGTAATCTTGGTACATCAGTAATTAACCGACCATAACGGGTCTGGTCAGTTTGTACATTAATATCACCAGAATATAAATCATTTAAAATAACCACATGAAGTTCAGAAGGAACATATTGAGTTTTAATTCTAATAGATTTAGCGTTCTCATTCTGATAAAAATACTTGACACAATAATGATCGTTGCTCTGAGAACTAGGAATCGTCATAGTATTACCACTAATAGTACCGATCGTCCAATCAGAATCAGCAGGTTTCTTATACCAACCAATTAAAGTACCATCGAACATCACAGGAGTCTCAGTGAGTTCAACATTACCTCCACCACCACTGACTGTCACTTCTTCTTCTATAACAGATAAGCCTCCAGATTCAATATTAACGCCAAGAGAAGCCGCAATATACTCGAAGTTGAACATTGCGTCGGTCAAAGTGATAGCTAAGTTACTGTCATGGAAGAATTTACCCCACAAAGCATTACCTTGACCGCCACGAACTTCTTCGGCAGTAATAGTGAAATCGAAGGTAGTATCAGTTAAAGTTTTAGCATAATTTTCGTATAGAGTCGTTAATTCTATACCGTTCTCTTATGAACTGCTCATGCTTTCACATGAGATAAGACTATATGTTTTTCTTAAATATTCATATCAATTTCTATAAGTTTATGCTCGCTATTAATTAATTTTTCAATCGCACTTTGTATTTGTTCTAAACTTGGTATATTATGAGAACCTTTTATCCTAATTATTTTATAACCTTGAGATTTTACAAATTCATCTCTTTTTCTATCAGACTGCGGATTATTATGCCAAAATTTTCCGTCATACTCAATATTAATTAAAACATCATTAACTATCAATCTGCAATCTAAAGAACAATTTCCACATGGATAATTTAGTTCACAATTACCGTAATAATCTTTTAACATATCACAAAGTTCTTTTTGAGGTTTAGATGTTGGACAAGTCCCATTTATATAATAAGATTGCCGACATTTCTTTTTAATTTCTGGTACTTGAAAAATATAATCATATCCATATTTTTCTTTAATAGTCCTTTTCACTTTTTCTTTTATATCTTGTTTTATACTTTCTGCCTGAAAAGGATTTGCCACTTTATAATGCAACAAACAAGTTGCTTCTTTTTTAGCTTTAACTTTCTCTATCTGCGAAGGATTAAAAACACCGTATTTTTTATAAATAGTACGAGCACTTAAAATTCTATTACATTTTTTACATAAATCACCATAATCTTCATGATGATATTTCCAATAATCAACATAACGAATATTTTTTTCTTTACCACATTTATCACATAAAACTTTTACTTTATTGCCAGAACACTTCGGCAAATGTTCTAATTTTATATCAAATGAATCGCCCATTTTTGTATAAAAATAACCTAAATCTGTATATCTTTTCTTATTTCTCGGATTCCATTTAATTGTAATTAGTTGATTTTTATCCAACATATTTTCACACCTCCTTTTTATAAAATATTTTTATAAATAATTTATGAATATTCAAGAAATTGGATTTTTCGGATCACTTGATCCTACCTTTTCGCAAAAAAGTAGTCGTTGAAGGTCTCTCATATCTTTTTTACAAGACTTAGAGCTTTCCCTGCTGAACACCCATTGTTACCAAACACTTAGGATTTAACCTTATGTTTATTTCATAACTTTTTTCTACTTTCGTAACCTCTCAGCTTACTTTTTCAAGTTACTGTTTGGGCTTATGAACTTTAGGGATTACCAGCAATTAACCCAAAGTACACACTCTTCACAAAATGTGCATGGCCTTTTATTTTACCACTCCAATTAACTCATTATTCTTAAAAATTAATGCACGACCTACGCCAGCAGCATAATGATTTTGAGCCATTAATTTCACTCCTTATAAAAATTATTAAAAGCAACATCCATATTATCTCCATAAGAAGTATTAGATGTCTGCTTAATAGTTGAATTGTTACCCATAGACTTTTTATATTCATCTACATTAACAACATAATCATCAAATTTACCTTTTTTCTTTTTAAATATCCAATTATCAAATTTATCAGCCTGTCCACTATAAATAGCTATAGGCATAATAACATTATATTTAATCTCTTCATACACTTCCGCAAATAAAATCGAATGACTACGATAAGTCATATCTAATTGTTCTTTTTTAGAAAGACCTGTATGAGAAGTAATAATAGCTATTTTTCTTTCTAAATTAGGAGAAATTAATCCTTTATTTCTTAATTGATCTTTTTCATCCATATTTTTCTTGAAATTGGGATCAATATATTCATCATCATATCCCGGAAAATTTTGATACAAAATAATTCGTTTTATATCATCAAATTCTTTTTGATTAATTTTAATTCCTAATTCTTTGTCTATTATATAAAATTTTTCGTCCTCTGTAATAATTTGAGGTTTTTTAAGTTTTAAACACAAAATTAAAATATTCAATAATTTTTGTATATTAACTTCATCTTGAAATAAAATAACTACTATAAATTTTAAATAAGACATTTGAATTATTTCAATAGAAGAATTAGAATTTTTATCTACAGTTAAAATACCAATACTGCTAAGAAAAAATTCACTATCTTTTAATTGTATTGGATATATATTAATCTCATTATCTTTTAATTTATATTTAACAGGTTCATCTAAATAAAAATACCTGGTTTTTAAATATTCTATATCTACCATCAAGAATCACATTCAGTTTCTATACCTGTATCGCCAACCAATACACTAATAAATAATTGTTTTCCTGTATATGTTTTTGAATTTCCAATTACACTCCTTGATAAATCATATCTCGACATATCTTGATGAAAAGTCATTTTCCCTACGCCATCAACTTCTGTACCATTCAAAACAGATAATAACCGATTTACAATTAAATCTCCTCTTGACACAGGAATGCCATTATATCCCACCAAGGACATTTTACCACCATATAAAATATCAAAAGCATAAGTAACATTACCAACATATAATGATTCAGGCTCAATATAATAATTATATATTTTTATCAAACATTTAGATTCTGCAATAGCATCCTCAATTAGATTAGTAAAAAATATACCGTATTGTTCTTGAGGCCCACTCTTCCATACCAATTCCATTTTTTCAGAAAAAGTCAGATTGGGTTTATCTAAAGCATCATAATCATTATATTTCAACAATTTCCAAATAATCTCATCTGATAAAGCTAAATGTTTTAGAATATTATAAGGAATAGTTGGTAAAGCATAATAACTATTATACATAATAACCTCCTATCCCATCATACTAATCACATCTAATGATAATACTTCATCAAAAGTAAAATTAGGATTATCATTTTGAATTTTAATATATATAAATTGCGGATTATTACTAATTTTTTTGCCAGTTATAGTAAACATATAATTGTCATTTTGTTCTATATCTATATAGTCATTAAACAAAACAATTTCATTTTCTGTCAAACTTAAAGACAACATAGATAAATTATTAATTATTTCTGAACCATAATTAACTTCTATTTTAAATTGAATAGATTCAAATTGACGAATCTGACTGAATGCAGGTTGAATAATAAGTTTAGGCGTAACATTTTCTTTGTCTACAACTTTAATATTTATACTATCATAGACTTTTTTATTACCTTTTAAATATCCAATTATTTGACATTCTCCAGAAGAACCTAAAACTGTATATTCGCCCTTTTTATTTATATTTACTATTCGCCAATTAGTTGAATACCAAATTATATCTCTCTCAACTTCTTCTCCATTTAACAAAATCTGAGCTTCTAATACTCCTTTATCATTCTTAACCAATTCCATATTATTAGAATTAATTTTCAAAGTATAATTAAAAGTTCCATTATAAGCTAATTGATTCTCTATATTATCTTTCGCTTGAAGTTCATCAAGATATAAATCAAGATATAATAAAGTAGGTTCATTAGAAATAGATTTATCTATTATTGTATTTTGATATGCTAATAATTTAAACGGACGACCACCAAGAATATATCTGGTATTTATTTTGAAAAGTCTTAATGTATCTTTATTGCCTTGAACTATTACAATAGCATGATTATTAGGAGTAATAACATAACTACTAACTTGAACATTTGGAGAAATCATATCATAATCAACTACACAAGGCACAACAAAAATTTTGCCATTTTCAGGATCAACAATTTTTAAAACATTATTACAACGACGGACACCTATATCTTCATTAACAGCAGCATAACTATCTGTAAAATAACAAATCCAATAATTGTCATCAAATTTATAATATAAACCTCTTTTTACTTGATGATTTATATTTCTAAAAAGCAGACGTTTAAAATCCTGCCCATTTGTAAAACCTCTGCTACTTAATCCAACTACATTATCAACCCAAACTTCAATTTTCCTAAAGTCATAAGACCCAAAATCCACTTGTTCTTCTATGGTATATCTTGCAGAGGTATATTCCCATTGTTGATCTATTGCCGCTTGTTGTTGATCTCTAAAATAATCATTAGGAGTTTGAATAATCCCATTATTTATCGCATTCTCAAAAAAACTATAATTCATACTCTTTCTCCTTAGAAAGAATATTAATAATATGAAAAACTGTTCGTTTTACCTGACTATGCTCTGCTTTGTCTCCTAAAATATAAAGACCTTTAATAGCCGTTGCAATATCATTATTATATCCTAAATACCAAACATATAATCTATCTAAATATTTAATATAAGTATCTTTATTAACATTTGAATCAGGAGAGTCAATTTTTTCAAATTGAAAAAGAATGTTATAAATTTCATTTATTCTTTGCTGTAACAAATCATCACTCCTTTTTCAAATAATTTATATTAATATCTTGTAATAAATAATCAGTAATTTTTTGATAAACTTTTTCTCTTAATGTATCTATATATGCACCTTTTTCTTTCAAATTTTGAGAAGCCGCATGTGTTTTAAAACTCCCCGAAGTCTGAAGAAGAGCATTAATCTTTGTAGAATTCTGTATTTCTCTATTAAACCATTCTATTACCCAAAAATCAGCTAAAATACTAATTTCAACATTGGTTAAATCAGAAATGAACTTTCTTTTATCTACATTATAATCAAGAGACTGTTTGCATTGAAAGAAATTAGGTATTGCATTTATTAAAAATCCATCACAATATTGTTTAAAAACATCCTGACTTTGATTATAAGCCTTCATTATCTTATAATCATCAACTTTAACTAAAGCAATATCTATTATTTCATCAAAAGAAGTCATATTATCCCTCCTTTAAAAGAGGTTCAATATTTATATAATCAATATTTGTCTTATTTTGAAGATACATTAAAATATTAGCATCAACATTCTCTCCATTCAATCTCTTATCAAAAACCATAGAATTAATAATAGTTTTTTGACCTAATGAAGCAGATTCATATATAGCAATAAATTCCTCATGATTCTTATCAAGAATATTCTTCATAACAGTAGGATCAAGAATATTTTTGTATAATCCGGTCAAACGGTTCTTTTGCACAAACTCTTTGTCGTTAATATAATAAGAGCCTCCTTGAGTAATACGAGGCATAGAATTTATAATTAATTTTAAATCTGATTCAGGAATATATTTTATAGTATATTGTTTCTCAAATTCATATTTTTTTCCATCTGCTTTTCCAGTAGTACTTAAAATCATTTGAGCATTCGTTAAACTAATAACTTCAATATCTCTATCTTCATTACTTGATTCTATATTACTCTGATTATTCAATGCAGATAAAAGTTGATTCATCTGTTTTTCAATTTCTAACATCTTTTCTTTTAACTGCATATTTTCTTTTTCTAAATTAGTTATATCTATACTATCAACGACATTTTTCTCATTTTCTTTAATATTAGTATCGACTTTTTTTGTATATGCCATTTATTGTTTTCCTTTCTTTCCTTTTAAAAAAGAGGAAGGAAAACCTTCCTCTTTTCCCTATTATCCAACAAAATAAATATTAAGCATTCATATTATAAACGCCACTGACTGCACCAGATAAGAACTCAAAACCAAATCTCTTATTAATAGTAAAGTTGCTGGTTAAATCAGCATTATCATAATAATCATTAGAATTTGTTAGAGTGCTCCCCTCAATAACACCTTTGACAATCTTATCAGTAGCAGGGCTAATAACAAATAATAGATCATCATTTAAAGCAAGACCATAATTGGTGAAATCACCAGTAGCCACTTGAGGTAACTCCATGAAATCATACCCATAAATATTACGAATTAGCTGAATATTCATATTAGCAGAATCTGCATTAATTCTATAACCATTGGCAGAATCAGGTAATACCTTGGAAAGAGCTAAAGTAGTGCCAGCAATAACAGGTTTCATATTGAAATTATATGCCTGAACAGTCTGAGCTAACTTAATTAACCTCTGAATGTCAAATGCACCCTCAATCTTTAGAGCAGAAGGACGATTAACACCAATTAGACCAGCAGTTACAGCACCATATGCTTCCTTAGTCATTTCAGTCTCAATAGAAAGAACTGCAATGCGAGCAAATTCAGCCAAAGACTGACGACCAGATAAAACAGCATACATATCAACAGAAGTAGTAATCACATGATTAAATACAGGAATAGTAGCATCAGACTTGTATTGTTTCTGAATTAGAGTCTGACGCTGTGCATTCCCGCCTCTGGACACAGTCATTAAAGAGCGAGGAGGAACCTTAAATAAAGGAACATCACCAAAACCAATCTGACGAATTTCGGTATAAAGACCAATCTCATTAATAATAGTAGCAGGTAAAATGGTCTCAATCATCATCGTGACTACCGCAAAAGTAGACCACTTAAAATTAGGATTAGAAGCCCAAATTTCAGCAGGAACATTTTCAGGACGCTTTACACCCGCAAAGCGTTCAATCTCACAAAGCATAGCTTCATGAACTCTCTTTTCCTTTTCAGCAAAAGAAATGGGCTTGCCCTCTTTAGTCATGGTTTCATAAGAGCCAATATTCTTTTTTAAAAACTCATCAGAATAATGACGATAATAATCGGCAAACTGCTCATAAACAGTAGTATTGCCATTAGAAAATTTTACAATATCATTAGATAATTTCATATTATTAAAAACCTCCTTTATTAAGAAATAGTAGCTTCAGGATTCTTTACTACTTCTAATATATGAGCAGGTAAATAATCTTGCCCAATCACAATAGCCTCAGTGCCTTGATACTGAGCGACAAAACCAGTCACAGTAGTAGCAGTAGAGGCAGCCTGCCATTCACCATTAGCATCTGCATAACCATACTTATTAGTAGAAGAAGGTTTGGTGTTATCACCAAAAGTAGTCTCAGAAACATGAATGATATCACCAGGCATTAAACGAATGATGTCAAAAGGAGTGCCAGCAGGAATAGAGAACTCACGAGGATCATCGTATAGATTGCCACAAACTTCCTTAGACACTTCAGGACCACGGACCATCCACACATCATTCACATTACCACCAGTAACAGAAGTTAAAGTTGCAGGAAAAACATACCCCATACCTTGAGCAGCACCTGTACCCATTGTACCTAACGTAACTAAAGAACCATTATATACAGTGGTCTCAGAAACTGCCACTCTGTTTAAGGAATCAACATTCTGAGACATTGCAGTTTTATAATAAACTACAGGAAAATTATTCTTTGCCATAATTACCTATTCTCCTTTTATTACCAAATAGAATTTATTTTACTTTCAACTTGCACAGGATTAGCAAAACTCCACATAGTACCTTTTTGAGCTTTTTTCTTAACTCCCGTTTCAAAACAAAATGCTTTGACCTTATTAGCCCAAGCATCTACACCGTCAACAGAGCATTGTAATCCTTCATCACGAAACTCTTTGTATTTATCATCAGATAAACAATCTTTTACTTCACTCATAACAGATTCAACAGATGCTGCAAGAGTTTGTTTATCAGCAGCTTCTTTAAATGCACGAAGCTCAGATAGCTCTTTCTCCATATCTTTCATCTGCTTATCTTTGTCCATAATAATATTCTTATTATCTTCAACATCTTTAGATAAACGATCTATTTCAGCCATCGCTTCATCAATAGACATTTCTTTTTTCTCAGACATTTTCTGATCCTTGTCTTTCTTCACAGTATCCCAATGAATATCTGCATCAACAGTTTTATCGTCTTTATCAACTTTTATATCGGCTTCTACACGATAACGAACATCATCCTTAGTATAAATAATATGATCTTTTTCAATACTATCTACATAAGCATCTCTACCTTCATGCTCTTGAACTTCTTCGATAACATCGGCCCAAGCCTTACGACCTTCAATTTCATCAAAATATTTGGTGCTCATTTCAGTGTCAGCCTCCTTTCCTTCTTTAAATAATCCTAATTTACGCTGAATCTTTTCTACCTTAGAAACAACAGAAGAAACATTTTCTTTTTTTGCATATCCTAAAGCAGAAGATAAACCATCTCTATTATAAACAAAAGTATCGCCTTTTAATTCCATAACAGGATATTTCAAATGCTCAGAAGGAGCGTCTTCCCACCCATCTTCTACAAGCATATAAACATCTTTAACAAGTGTATTTTTATTAGATGCTCCCATTATGTCATTTCGTAGTTTTGTTTTATCTACTTCGCCCCAAGGCTTATCAGACAACGCCTCTTTTGATTTATCAATTTTATATTTCTTTTCTTCAGACATTTTATTTTTCCTTTGATCCATAAAATTTTCAAGATTTGAACATTTTTTCTTGCAATCTTCAAAAAAAGCATTTGCCTCTGTTTCAGAAAATCGAGTGAATACAATATCAGAACCTGGGCAACTTGGATTAATATGCTTCCCTAATGTAGTTACTCCTACAATATTAAAATCTAATACTTCATGTTCATCTTCTTCTGAAGTATGAACATTCATTTCTACACTCACATTTCTTAAATTATCAGATTCAAACATAGCACAATAATTTTTAGCATATACTTTACTAATAATTACATCAACATAAGATTTTAAATATCCATCTTCATCATAAACAAAATCTACTTCTTGATCTCTTGGAACCATACCAACTATATATTCTTGTTCTGTATGAGTGCCGGCATCTACAACTCCTGTCATATCTGCTACAATCCATTTACCAAGAACACTTGGTGCTGATTCCTTTAATACTGTCTCACTAATATTTAATTGGTGAGAATTAGGACGTGTTGAAAGAAAACCCATTTTCCCTATGGCAAATTCACTGTTTTCATATTCACTCGAATTTATTCTTTTTACTTCGTTAATAGAAAAACGAGCCATTTTCCCCAATTCTTTCTCACTCCCTTCTATCATTTAATTATATATAAAATCGTTAAATTAATAACGATTTTTTATTTTATTCAGAATTTTTTCTAACTTTTTTCCCTTTTTAAAGTACAAATTACCTTCATAATCTTTCCACTCAGGCGGTAATCCTGCTTGATGAATTTTAATAGCTTCTTCCCCATCTGCTACATAATATAATTCATAATTAGAAGGTTCCCCAATACGTATCATTTTATATCCTCTTCAAAAATAATTGATTTTAATTATCTTTACCTAAAATCCAAAATCCATCAATATGTCTGTCAAAACTGGGATTAGTTCCATAAATAGATATTTTATCACTTAATAAAATAGCTTGTTCAACTATTTCATTAAAATCTTCTAACATATCAAGCATATCTACATAAACATGTAAATCATCATTATGTTGTGCTATTTTACAAACACCCATCATAGCAATTTGAAAATCTAACATTCTTTCTTCCATATCTTTAATAATTTCTTCCACCGAAGAATAATCTTGTCCAGCCGCTGGAGTGGCAGGATAATAAACTGGAATATTATATCTTTCTAAGGTCTTTTCTCCAATTTCATCTGCCAATAATGGAAAATAATGCGCTATACCTTTATGAATTAAATTGGATGTATTATTATATGCAAATTTTGTTCCCAAAATAGACACTAAACGATCTAAATATCTATTTTCAACAAAACATTTGCCAATTAATTCAATTAAAGAGTTTTGAGTCTCTTGAGTTACAATCATTTTCATCTCTACCTTATCAAATATTACTTTCTACATCTCTATTCATTTGACCAGATTCAGATAAATCTATGTCATCTTTTTTAGGACGCCCTGGACTATTCTGCCCCGTAGTATTAGAATTCAACATTAATGTACTAAATTTATTTATCCAATCGCTATATTTAGACTCTTCTAAACTTCTCTCAAAAATTTGAGGTTCTATTCCCATTGCAGAAGCCCACATACTTTGATTCAGAACTAATCCTTTATCAGCCAATTTACAAATTCTGTCAAACCGTTTTTCTCTGTCAAAAGAATAAGAGCATCCAGAAAAATGAAACTTAAACTTATATTTTTTAGTTAATTGATTAACATAATAATCTAAAAAGTTCTCAAACTGATAATACATAGAACTCATAGTATTATATTGATCTGTAATTCCAGCTTCAATTTCTGCATTACTCATTCTATCAGATGAATAAATAATTCTACTAACACCAGAACCGACCCCAGCAGAAGTTGATAATTGATCTTGATACATGGAACTATTATTATCATTAAATTGATAATATTTTGTATTTTCAATAGGAAGAGCTCCCAATTTAATTTGTCGTCCCAATCCTTCTTTGGCTTTTCCCATAAAACTGCCTAATGTTACAGGATCAATAGCAAATTGATTAGCCTTTGTTCCTGATTTAGCATTATCAAACAATCTTATTTCACCAGCTAAAATAGCAGAAGCAGCAATGATATCTTTATCATATTGCAATTTTTCTATTTCATCATTTCTAATAGCATTCTTTAGAAAAGGTGCCAAAAACGGAACTTGAGCAAAATTATTAGGATTCCATTTAAAAGCCCATGCCCCGTTTTCAGGAGAAGTCTGTGCCCAATATGCAAATTGTCCAGTTCTATTATTTAAAGGATTCGTAGGCCTATAATTAATAGGATTTTTTATATCTTCAAATACTCTTTTATAAGTTTTAGCTAAAGAAGGATCATATCCATCAAGATCAGTTCCCGGTTGTAAAAAGTAATTAAAATCAAAATCCCAAAGCAATCCCTTTTCCCATTTTCCAGTTAATAAACAGTAATCTTGAGGCATGGTTTGTAAAGCAAATTTCATGCCTTTATTGCCCCATTTGGTTTTTCTATACCATACAAAATCTGTCTCGTGGGCAAGAACCTCAACTAATACTTCTTTAAATTCTTTTTTATATTTAAAATTATCAAGGAAATTATATACTCTTTTTTTATCTTCTTTATATAAATCCGATTGATAATCTTCTTCTGTAAAAGCATTAACACAAGTTAAATCTAAATCAAAAGCCAAAACGTTTACATAGCTATACAAAGTTCTTTTAAATATCATATCAAATTGAGTCATAAACTCTGTATATCCTTGCAAATTTTTCTCGTTTTGTTTATATTCAGACAATGCTTCACAAATTTTATTAAATGTAGGGATTCGTGGATTATTATTCAAATTTTGTAATAATTGATTACTTAACCAAGGAGTAAACAGTCCATAATTCTCAGAATAATATAGACCCTGAGCAAAATCAATTACATCTTTTACTCTTTCTTTACTAATATAATCAGACATTTTTCCTCCTTTCTCACCAAATTAATTGAATTGAATTTAAATCTATTTCTTCTTGTTGTTGATTTTTTGCATATCTATTGTCAAACCGTTCAGCAATATAATTGGCATAAGCAAGCACGATTGCCCTATCCTTAAATCCTGAACGAGGTTCTTTTAATCTTACTAAACCATTTCTATATTCAGCAGATAAATTTACACATTCATGTATTAATTCATCTGTTTGTCCATAAGGAGCTATTGAATAAGCATATTGATCTGGAGTCAATTTATAAAATTCTCCATTATCCTCCAAATTATTTTGAGCTTCCTCAGCACTAATTAAAAATTTAATATTATTAATTTCAAGTTGCTTTTTTAAACTTTGCCAAACCAAACTATTTAATTCCAAAGTACCAATAAAAGGAATTAAACAAGGAATTGCATTTTTATCAACTGTTCTATTAGATAACTCTTCCATTTTCCCAGAAGTTATTATTTGAATATCTTTGTCTAAACATAAAGTAAAACCACTATTATTCCAATAAGAACCTCTTTCAGGATGTTCTGTTTTATTAGAGAGAAAATCATATATTGTTTCACCACCAGACCTGTTATCATATATTAAATAATCAGCCTGATAATCATAATATAATTCTTTCATTCTTAAAACAATTTGATCGGCTCGGCCCCCTGGACGTGTCTCTATATAGTCTATATGTCTTTCAAAAGAAAACTTTTTCCAATGTAAAGACATGCACATAAAAACTGTATGGTCATTATTTTGTCTTGAACTATTTCCACTAAAAGCCAGGTCTGCTATAACAAATCTAATTTCATTCAATTTTTTATCTTGCATAGACAAAGGCGCTTCATCAATAATATCTTTGATTTTAGGAGGATAAAAACATTGACTTAATACTTGATTATTTCTAAATGATTCAATATTAAAATAACCATTTTCATTTATACGGAACATTTCATTTAAAATTTCCATACGAAAATCTGTTGTTGTCATAGATTTTTTATTTTTCCTATAATCTGCCCAAGTTCTTGACCCATCTTCAATAGCTGTGAAAATATCCTGCGCAAAAGGAATAAATCTTTCATGTTTAGAAGTATAATAATGCTTTGTAGTATCTATAAATTTTTTAAAAAACCACTCATAACTATATCTGGCAGAAGTTATATACATTGACTTAGCTTCTTCTTGCCATCTTTTTGTATTGTATTTTGGATTCGACAAATATTTAGCTTGACGAACATGCCCCATAGGTTCAAATACAGAAGAAATAATACTTGGTTTTAATAATCTCGTCTCTTCATATATATTATAGGTTGAACGCGATCCTCTACTTGATTCGAGGCAAGGTAAAACCGTTATAGTTGAACCATTTAGTTTATTTTCTACTGTATAAGCGCCCTCAGCAGTATTTGATTTAGTAATTACTATATACTCATTTTCATACATATATAATAAATAAGGAGATAATTTTTTTATAATTTCATCTCTTATTTTCTTTTCAACTAATTTTGCTGCTTGAGGTATAGTAGAAGAAGTTATAACAATTTCTGAATAAGGATATAAAGAAAAAGCACATATTGCAGCAATACCAGCACGAAAAGATTTTGCAGCGCCTCTTGTTGCTATTTCAAAATATTCATTAGCAACTCCAGCCATATGTAAAGAAAATTTTTGTAATGGGTATAATTTAATTTGCAAAACTTGTTCACAAAACAAATCCCAATTTCTTCTATAATATGATATCCACTTTTTTACATTAGCTTTTTGTTTTTCTGAAAGCCAAGAATCATAATTTATATTAGTAGTAGATAATTGTTTATTTAGAAACTGACGACGTAAATTTTTCCCATGATTAATAGGTAAACTCATACTTTATCATTCCTCTTCAATGGGAATATCTGGATATATAGTATCACCTGTCAAAATATTTTTCATAGACCTCATCCAACTGTTATAAATCTTTTCATAACCTGCAATATCACTATATTTTGCTCGATCTTCTTCTTCTGCTGGTTCAGTTTCTTCTATCATCCAAGCAATTCTATCAATAAATTTTTGGCGTTCATCTTTTTGATTTATAGAAAAGTCATTCATTTTTAACAAATTAAGTTGCTTATTCAAACTTTCTTGAGCACGACTAATCTCTGTACCATCATTAATCTCATTGGCTTTTCGCAATCTTAATTCACATTTCGCCAAATCTCTAAATCTTTTTTCTAAATTAACATCTATATCTAATAATTCAGAAGTATATTCTTCATACGTTTTATTTAAAAACTCATAAGATTCTCGGTCAAGTTGTTTAGTATTTATATCAACATAAAAATTACCCCAAATTTTTCTTTCTTCTTCTAAATTCAATTCTTGCTTTGGGACAATTTCATCTTTTTTTATTTGAATTAGATCATCTAACATAACATCACTTTCCCAAAATCCGTTCACAAGACGACCATCTTCTATCAAAGTTTTTAAATACAATAATAAATAATCTTTTCCTCTACGTCCAGCAGAAGGATAAGTTTCTACAATTTTCCATATTTCAGAAATAAAAGGAATGCCAATTTCAGATAACACCAGCCAAAAAGCAGCAGATTTTTTATCTAATATATTTTCATACTCTTTTAATTTTTGTCCACAGCAATTTTTGCATAAAAATATATATTCTTCTTTAATTTTAGGAGATTTATAAAATTCTTTAGAATCTTTTATTTCTCCACAACACCCACATAATTTTCTTCCCATTTTTCCTTTATTCTAATATTTAGTTTAAATATATAACCTTTTCCCAAGTTTTATTATTGTCTTCAAATAATATAAATTTAGCTCCAGCTCTCGCTAATTTACGGTTCTTCCGACTAAATTCATCTATTCCAATTAAACTTGGAACTATTATTATTTCTTTGTCGCCAGTAGGACTATATCCAAGACTTATTTGTTCTTGATGATGAAAATGCCCCATTAATAAAATATCAATAGTAATATTATGATATTGTTCCCAATAAGATATTTCATTAATATTTTTTTTGCTATCATCTCCATGAATAGCTAAAATATTAATACCTTCAATTTGTTTAAAACTAAAATCACTATAAGGATCAACTTTAATATTCTGATTATCTTTTAATCTTAAAGCTATAAACTCTCTGATTACTTTACCTAAATTTTCAGATTCCCAATTCCTCCCTGTTGAAATCAATCTTAATTCAGAATGATTTCCTCCTAAACATGAAAATTCAATTTGAATATTTAATTCATTTTGTATTTTATTTAAAAATTGAGATATCATTTCAGCATATTGTAAAACACTATCAATAACACCTGTTTTTAATTTAGCTATATCTGATAATCTTAATATATTTTGTATACCATCACCAAGATCAAAAACAATTAATTTTTTATAATTAAAATTATTTTTATAATCTTTAATAACTGTATCAACTAATTTATTTAATCTTTTTTTTAATATATCTGGAGAATAAATATTTATAGGTTCATTAAACACTGTTTGCATATTAATCTCAACACCATTGTGAGCGTCAGATATACAAAGTACAGCAGTTTGTTTACTATTAAATTTGTCTTGTATAGTATTAGAAAAAATTAAAGCAGGCATATTATCAATAGCTTCTTTAATTTTTTCATTAAATAATTCAAAACGTGAAATATCTCTAACGTATTGATTATATTCTAAATTAATTGTTTGTATTTTTTTGCGTTCTTTTTCCAATTCTTTTTTAGCAATTAAAATTTCTTGTAATTTATTTTCATCTTGAATATTGTTAATTTCATCGTTTTCAAGAATTGATAAAAATTTTTCAAAAAATACAAAACAACGTCGAGTATTTTCTTCTCCATATATATTTTCATTTAACAAAGATTTAGCCCATTCTTTATAACTAATAGTTTTATTAGATAATGCCCGAGTTACTCTTTTAGAAAAAGATAAATAAGATTCATTTTTTTTTCTATCCATTTTTTTTATCATCAATCATTTTCTTAAAATCTTTTTTAGAATTTTCAATTCTAACGCTACTAATACTACCATAGCTTTCTAATTTTTGAGCTCTAACTTCTCTTAAATAATCTCTTTTACTCAATTTTTGATTTTTCAATCTTTTTCTAAATTGCTTAGTTACTCCTTGCATATTTATATCATTAATAAAATGATCGCTTGCCGTAAAGAAAGGAACATCACGTTCTGGAACTCTATAAGTAACTAAATTACCTTTAGGATCATGTTGCACAGACATTTGTTCTTTCATTCTTTTAGTATAGAAATTTCCAATAAATGGTACTCTACATTTTCCTTTATAATATACTTCATGTATTATAAACTCTAAAAAACCTTGTTCCCAATATTCTTTTACTTTTTCTGGAGAAATATTCAATTTTTTACTTACTCCAATATAAAATTCCTTGTCAGTCAAATATGTTATTTTTGAAGCCATATTATTCCTCTTTGTCAAAAAATTCGGTTTTCCTTTTTAATCTTTTTCTGAAAGCTGAACTAAATTTAATACGCGGGTCTAAATATCCTGGATAATCTTTAGGAGGTAAAAATTCTCCTTTAGCCGGATTAAAATATACTTTATTTAATCTTGGAGGTTTTACTTTAAAACTAATTTTACCAATATTCAATACTTGAATGTCAATATAATTAGCTAAACATTCTTCTACAATGTCCTCATAAACTTTAAATACTTCTTTAATTGCTGAATAAGGAACACCAGTTCTATTCATAATTTCCGTATATGCTTCTTGATTTGTAATATAAGGATATTGTTTCTTTCCCATTTTTATTCTCCCTATTTGTTTCTATTTTATTTATTAAATATAATAATATTTTATATATTTCAATAGATTGTCGGCTTATTCTGAGTTCCGTTTTTCTTTTTTCCTTTGATTTTTCAGTTGTAATGAGCATTTTTCACTACAGGTTAGAGTATGTAATGCCATGTTTTTAGGAATAAATCTTCTTCCACAAACAATGCAGATTCTACTTTTAGGGTCTAAATTATTTTGTATATTGTCTATCATCACATCACCAAAACAATCCCATAGTCCTTTTTTAGCAGAAGTTTTTCTAACTGTATATAAATAAGCAACTAAAGTATTCACAATATATTTAATATCTTCTCCGCTTTCCTCAATAATTTTCTCTCTCATATTTTTGTATTTATACATATCTTGATTTTTTATCCCTTTGTTCTTTTCTTTGAAGGTATGTAATCGTTTATTATAATAATCATAAAGCTGTATTATTGAATTATTATCAGAGATATTAAAACCAAAATTTAAGTCCATTAACATACGATAATCAAATTTATTAATAGATTCAGAAAAAATTATCTTAGAATCCGGTATTTTTTCGGCTATACGATTCATGGCAGATTTATTTTTCAAATTTACCTGTTCCTTTTTTTTATCTTTAGCATAAATAAAAAAGTAGGGCAATTTCATATTGGTGTTTCTTTTTATAATTTCCTTCACATCTTTGGGCGGCTCTGGCAACCACAGTGTTTTAGCAGAATCTCTTTTCTACCCTCGGTTTCCCGATATTTATTAGGGGAATAGACTATATCTTCATCTCTATAAGAATAGAGAGACCGGCACTTCGGAATAAGGAGTTTCACCTTAAACCTACTCCCTTATGGGATAGTCGTTGCACCTTCCTTTTTATCAAAGGCTTGGCACAGAGTTGCCATAATTCAATTTAATAAATTAAGGTTTTCTCTGTTAGCATGAATAAAATCCACACACCCTGTATTTACAGGTTCACCGGTTTTTACTTATACATCGCTGTATAAGGTGACTATTATTTAATCACTGCATTATTATAAAAAGTTAACCAACGAATTACATTTAATTGTTCTTCTTCTATTTTTTTATTATTCCATATTTTAGTTATTTTATTAGATATAGGACCAATATTACCTTGAGTATAATTAAAAATCATACCTTCGTATATAGAATCAGAATCTAAATGCTTTTCTTTTGCTTTTTTTAACTCATAGTCTAAAGGAACTATATTTTTCATATTTCTTTCTGCAATAGAGCATATCAATTTACTTTGAATTACAAGCAATTTATCACCGTCGCACGTAAAAGCTACTGACTATATCATAACCATGCGGTTTCCCGTTTAGGTCCAGTGCGCTTGGAAGCAGGGAGTTTCACCCTGCTTCTACTCTACTCAGTTATTCTTTATTGCCCCATACGGACAATAAATATCTTTTCGATAGTCGATAGAGGTTTCAAACAAAAATCAAATTATTTTTAAATAATAATTCTTATATCCATTATCTTGTTTTAAATAATGAATTATAGTTTCTTTATTATTTTCTTTTTTAACTAAACCCAAATTAATCAAATAATTTACAGCATCTCTTTGACAATCAAAAGTTCCAATTAATTTTTCTCTTTCATAAAATAATTGACAAGATTTAGCTCTACCATTCTTTCCACCATGCCTACCTTGTTTTTCTTTTGATAATTTTTTATTATTTTTGTGTTTTAGATGCAAGGTATTGTTATTATAATTTGGATTATTTTTTCCACTTAAATCAGGATATCTTCCTGCATCTTTTGAATATTTCACATTTTCTTGATGTGTAACCCATTCAAGATTATATGCACTTGGATTTTTTCTATTAAAGTCTAAATGATTTACTTCTGGTTTCTGAAAAAAAATTAGGAACCCATCCTTTAGCTACTAAAATATGAACGCCTACGCTTCTATATTGTTTATTATTTTGTAAAGTTACAACTACGTATCCATCTGCATTTATTCTCCATTGACGTTTAACATATTCTTTTCCATTCCAAACATAAACCTCTCCAAGTGGATTAACGTATGCTTTAAATCCATTATGACTTACTAATTTAAAAGAATTTTTTAATTTGACACATTCTTCTTTAGTCATTTTTTCACCTCTTTTCATTTTTTTTGATTTTTGTTTTATTTCCTACGGAGTTGTGCTTACGTTCTCCGTTGCACTATTTTTAGTACATGGCATATTTATGCCTTCACACTGTTTTATATCCCATAGTTTCCTGATGGGTTCGACCGCGACGAACTAATCGAATTGTAATATTTTTGAAATTAAATCATGACAACTTGTATAAATGCACTTAGTGTTTCCGAACCAATATTCTATTTCAGTATTTTTATTATTGATTCTTATAGGCCATTCTCTATATAAATGCGGACTTCTTAAACAAGCCAATTTCTTATTATCTTTGAAATCTTTACAATAAACTTCTCCTTTTTGTAATATTCCTTTCGGATTCTTAATTCCTAAAAATAACCATTCACAAAAAGCATAGAGATCAGGAGATACAAAATAATAACCTCCATTAACTTGTAATCGTCCAGCCTTTGCTTGTTTTACTAAACTAATTTTTGTTTGTTTCAATATATTTCGACAATAAGGATCACGTATTAATTCAGGATATAATATCAATGCTTGCTGAAACCAACTTGGATTAATATTATTTTTTGTAGCTCCTAATAGACGCATACTTGTTTGAAAATCATTTCCTATGAAATTTATTTCTTTTATAGTATTTTTTATTAAATAATTAATTTCATTAGAAGTAATATCTGTTAAAGTTTGCAGCATTTGATAATTTATACGGCTTTTAGGTATATAATTTTCTTCTATATTACAATAACATACTTCACAATTATATTTTTTAAAATTATCTTTATATTCTTGCCAGGAAGAATAATATTTATACAATTTGAATTGAGATTTTGTGAATATATATTTAATTCCATCAGCTAAAATATCATATTCTTTACCATAAATGTCTTTAATAATACATGTTCCATTTTTACATTTTTCTTTAATAAATTTGTCAAAAGGAAAAGTTATAAGCAAACCTTTTATAAATGGTGCTCTAATCATTCTTGTAGGACCATTAAGCATAATACCACATCCATCAGTATGAGGTATTTTAACTTCTTTTTCTTGTCGTGTTATTTTATATGTTTTAGAATCAATATAATCTACTTCCCCTTGAACATTTGTTTCAAAATCTTCTACAACTATGCTTTTATCAATGTCAAAATCGTTCCAAGGATCGGTTGCTGAATTACTCAAAGCAAGATAACTTAAAAATTTATTTGGGTTTATACCGCCTTTTTCATTAATTTTTTCTATTGTTAATCCACACATTAAAGTCAAAGAAATTTTATTATATATTTTTTCTTTTATAAAAACACTTTTTTTTGTTCTTATTTGTCCAGCAGAAGCAGTTAAAAAAATATATTTTTCATTATTGTATAAAAATCCATTTTTAACTAAATTTTTGAATACTTGAAAAAAATATACATCAACTATGAATAAGTCTTTAGTCAAAGAATTTGTTGTAATATTCATAGTTCTTGTTAAACTGCTTTCAAATAAATTAATAATATTTTTTTCTTTAAGAGATTTTATATTCAATTCTCTAACAATATCACTATTTTTTTTAGCATCTAATAGACAAGTTAATTTTCTTTTTTCTTGTTTTATTAATTTATTGATCCATTTTTTACGCCATTCGGATTTATTTTTGTTTTTAGCTATATAAAGTCTTAATAATCTTTTGTGAAAAAATTGTTCTTCTGAATTGTAAAAATCATCAGTAGAAATAGAATATAAAAAAATTTGTTTATTCAAACTCATTTTTCATTCTCACAGTCTTATTTAAGTATTTATTTTTTATTTTAATTATAATAATTTTTTAGTCTATTTTTATTTTTATTATACCACTCCTTCTCTTTATATAGGATTTGCTTTTAGAATCAAAAATAAAAAGATTTTTTATTGTAATTATAATAAAATAAAATTTTATGTTTTTGCAAGTAATTCTCTTCGCCCCGCAGGGAGTATAAATGCGGAGCAATTTGCATAATAACAAAGAACAAAAAGTTTTTGCATTTTTCAAAAAGAAAGTACCAAAGAAATTTTATTTTTAAAAAATAAAAATTTTATTTCACTTCATTTCATTACGTTCAATAAAAATTTTATTTTTTAAAAATATATTATATTATTATTTGATATTTATTTATAAAATATATAATCTGTCTCTTATACACATCTCCGAG
>OJQH01000019.1_pt1 | contig 100472 bp, 99 predicted proteins | sample 1601421 | NCBI WGS metagenome assembly OJQH01 (sample SAMN03922503, study PRJEB24848) | human gut metagenome | isolation source: stool sample | host: Homo sapiens | place: Germany | collected 2011-11 | reverse complement strand
AGAACGATTAATACAAATGTGTCAGTGTTTGCTTCAAGTTATGACACAATAATATATGGAAAGAAGCAGGTTGTAAAACGTGTCCTATAACACTACTACAGAATAACGACACCCTTTAGCAAGGTGGTTACTTCGCAAGAAGTGAGAGGGATCTCAATAATTTACGTTATCGAAAAGTTAAATACGCCGGTAGAAACACCGTTACCTGAGAAGAAAGGTAGAAGTTCAATCAGATCTCAGTCGGCTTTCCGAGAGATAAAAGGTGAAAGTTGGGCTAATGTATAGTCAATGGGCTAAATTCAAGTCTGTTAATCCAGAGAAACGTAAATATTATGATATTTACCTGAATCCAACGATTCATCACTGGCCCGAGAGTTAACGTCACTCTTAAACAAAAGCGAGAATAACATGTTTAACCTAAGTAGTGGCTACGCCCACGAAATAATAAATCCAGGGGAGTCCCCGCTAGGGATAGTAGAATCTACTGTTGTATAGTAGTATATGTTTCCTGACTGCGTCCTTGGCAAGCCAACCGTTATTGCTAAATAAAACTAATAGAGTATATTGCGCAACAATATATGTTCATTAGAAAGCGTTTCATGAATCTTCATAGACTGGATACCTGTCGTGCGGAAAGAGTAGTGAAAAGTAGGTGGAAGTCCTTAATATTCGTGCTTGTAAAACAATCCTATGGACGGTTATATAATAATATATATTATTGTATGTAATTCCGTATAGGAAACTTAAAACCGTTGCTGCATTTGTAGGGCAGAACTAGTTAAGTAACGTTAGAAAACGACCGTATCTGTAACGGATTCGATAAAGTGGTAAATATTAACTTCTGGGTAATCATAAGCTACATGACAGGCCAATCTGCATGTGCAACTGTCTTGCAAACAGTTACTTTGTATTTGTGATTACTTGCTGAGATTAACCCCGAGACGCCGGGAAATACTAAGTTAATATGATGAGCAATAGTTCCTTTCTCTTAAGCGTAAGAGAATTGTAAAATCTAAAGTAATGGTATTATAATATGTATATTAAATGTCTTAGATCTCATTAGTCTAAAGAAAAAGCTGTGCAGTATCAATAGTATGATAAGCTATTAATTTATTATATGTAGACACTCGTATAAGTAATATTAATTCTGGTATCCGAACTACTTTGTAGAAGCAAGGAATGCAGAAAGGAAGAGGAAGTATCTACCTTGATTTCGATGTAAGTAAATCATTAATATGAAGATTATGCGTTTAAAGCGAAAATATTTATACTTTGTAAAGGATTGTACTTGAATGTACGTAGACGATTAGACATATCCTCTATATAATAAAATCTATACAAAGAGAGCAAAACTCGTTAATTTAAACTCATAAAATATGTAAATCAATTGTTTAACATCTCCGTAGGTGGAATCAACCACGGAATCAAAAAAGGAATTTAAAAATGGATAAATCAGTTATTTTGGCATCACAGTGTGGTGCATCATTAGGTAAATATATTCTCACTATAGAGAAGAACTCAGTAGATCCGAATTATTCACGGAAAGTACAGAACAATGAATTACGGACTAGTCAGCAGATTAATCTGTATTCAATTAAACCTATTAAGGTTAAAATGGCTCAGGAAGTAGAAAGTGCTGAAGGCACTAAATTTGTAGAGTATAACGGCGATTCGAAGTTACGGCTTCAGATTTCCGGTATTAACGACATTGCGGATATTATCCCGAAGCCCAACGCAGAAAGCGTAAAGAATGCGATTACTCGGTTCGAATCAACCGGTGAGATTACAATCTTTATTGATTATCCTCAGTTGACAAAAGAAATAGTTGCTCTGAATATGGAATCACGGGCTAAACTTACAGCGTTTGTCAACGAACAGATGCGGTTCATTAAAACATTTGAAACTGCAAACGAAACTGAAATTGCTGCTTGTAAGACGGCAATGGCCGCTGAAGGTATCGAAATTAACAATTATTTCGGATAAAGTAAACTATGAGTACGCCTTTAACGAAAGAAGCGTTCCTAGACCTTCAGCATATGTTTGCTGATAAAGACTTTATATCTTTGCTATTTATGGATGAGAAAGAAATAGCTAGATATATTCATGTCGAAAAAGACGGTAGTGTAACGTTAGGCAGAACAAAATACAAATTTATCAATAGACTCTTTAAAGATGAGAAAGTATTGAGTACTAATGATATTTGTTTACGGCTTATTAAAGTCATTACTGGAAAAGGAGGAACGCGAAACAATGAAGCTTTTGATTGTCTTGTAAAAGATTTTACTAAAGCTTTAGATAAAGGAGATTACTCCTATGCTATTACTCGGATATTTATTGGTTATCGTCTAGGATATCTAAACGATGTTGCAGCAATGCAAGCTTCTTCGGAAAAAGGTGAGGTAAGACTTCCGAATAAGCGAGTATTGGTACAAGATGGTTTCGGAGATTTCTATGCGATTAAAATAGGTAAGTATCCTAGTTAATTAAAGTTGACTATTCTAAAGTAATAAGAGTATCAAACATATAATAGCAGATGTAACGCAAACAATGTAGAAAATATAATTATTACTTTTCAAGATATATCAAAGGACTTGCAGATGTAAGTCAAGTCCTTTCTCTTATATCTTATAAGGCTATGATAATGTATCTGTAATGGATACTAAGTGAAGGAAAGCTTCAAGAATAAGACGAAGATGTCATATCGGGATGAACATAGCCACAAAGTACAGGTAGTTGATCATATTTGAGTATACTTTTATGTTTAATCAATTAAAATCAAAAGTATATGAAGAAAATTAAATCAACTGAAATTATTGAAAATCGTAAGAAGTATGACAAAGAGATCAAAAAGATGTGGAATATTATTCGTACTGAAAATTTGATCGATAAAAACGCTACACGAAATTACGATATGAAAGCATTGTTGGATACAATTACAGAGATGTCCAACAATCGAATTCAGACCAAGCTGGATTCAATTGCTATTAATCTAGGTTTTAAGAGTCGTAAAGACTTTCCTAAAGAAAGTATTTATCCTATCATTTATACTCTATCTGAAAAGAATGAGTATTTAGTTCAGTTGGGATCTATTCCGACTATTAATCCTGGTTTAAAAGCTAAACTTGGTAAAAAGAAATTGTTTAAAACTGAAGAAATTACTGCAGATTATATTACTAAATTAAAAAATAAACTGCAGCTGGAAATCAATGCTCTGAAGAAGAAGCTTGAAGATTTCAACAGTAATGCTGAAATAGATATATCTACTGCATATATGTATTTAGCAGCATAAGGTAAACTGGTCTCCGTAAGTTATTTTGATATTTTTAAATTGTGTGCCTTCTTAAGTTAATAATTCTCTTCAAAATAACGAGTGGCAAGTGGGGTTCGAATCCCCGGAGACCAACAAGTCTCGAAATATTAATATTAACATTTTAAAAAGTAAAGTCATGAAAAAAGATATCAAATCTCAAACAATTGACAATTCTACCAAAAAATATCCGGTAGAAAGCAAAACATGGAAGTCTGATGTATGTCAGGCTTTGAAATTAGGTTATAAAGTAGAAGCTTTAAATGAAGAGCAAGCCGAATATATTAAGAAGATTGAAACTAAGCTTGCAGAAAAGGCTGCAAAAGCCAAAGTAAAAGAAGAGATGAAACAAACTCTTCTGAAAAAGATGTCAGATATAATGAAAGCTAAAAAAGCAGCAATAGTATCTGCAGCTAATGATCTAGCTGATAGAATTATTCTTCGTGCCATTGAGAAAGAAGAGCAGAAGAAGAAATTCGATGAAGCCGACAAGAAAATTAAGGAGAAAGTCAAGAAGGATAAAATGGCAATAGCTGAAAAGAAACGTAAACGTAAAGCAGAATTACGTAATAAAACTATTCCTAGTCCTGAAGCTATAGCTAATGCTAAGAAACAACAAGATTTTCTTGCAAAAGCTCATGCCGCTAAACGTGAAGAGATTGAAGCTCGTCTCGATGAGAAAGAAAATTTCATGAATCAATCTGCAGAAGAATGGAGTAAAAAACATGAAGAACGTATTAAACGTAATACGGAACTTGCTCTCAAACGATTGCATCACAAAGAGATTAAGCTCAAACGTACTACAAAAGCTGAAAGAATTGAAGCAATTAAAGCTAAGAAAGAAGCTGGTAAAGCAGCTTTCAATGCTGAAATGAAACGTCAAGCTTCAGAAATTGCAGCAGACCGTCAAGGTTATGCTAATCGCGTAGAGAAACGTAGACGTACTGAAACAGAACGTCTTGCAATGATTGCAGAGCGTAGAAAACTACGTAAAGATAAGATTTTTACAGAACATCTTAAACAACAAAAGATTCAGCAATTGAATCTTAAACGTTTTATAGAGTCTGAAAAGGCTCGTCTAGCACGAAAAGAAGAAAAACGTGCTAAGTATCTTACTACGGGTGGAATAAAAGTTCCCAAAGTAAAGAACAATGTTGCTATAGATAAAACTAGAGCAGAGGAATATATCAAAACTGCAGAAGCAAAAATAAAGGATGAAAAAGTACGTTATTTAATACGTATTGCATCAATTGCTTCATCAGAAATTATAAGTGATTCTGTTTGTGCATTCATTTGTAAGCCAGAAGAACTTAACAAACGTATGAAAGAAGCTCATAACAAACGTATGAAAGAAGAACCTGATACATATGTAGGTATTTATGCTTACTCTGGCATCGGTAAAGACCAGAAATGTGTAAGTGAGATGCTAAACGATAAGTTTAAGGATCGTAGTAGACTTAATCCGAAAAATGAAGCAGCATAATATACAACAGGGGTGCGTCTGTAACGCACAATCTAGCGGGATGGCGCAAAGGTAGCGCGTAGCTTTCACGAGGCTGAGGTTGGTAGTTCGAATCTATCTCCCGCAACTAATTAACCGTAGTACTATGAAAATTAAAGGAAAGACTTGCGTAGTCTTTGATATTGAAGTTTTAAAAAACGTATTTACTTGTACTTGTAAAAATACTGATACAAAACAAATAACAGTATTTGAATTATCTCCAAGAAGAGTAGATATACAAGGATTGGTCACATTCTTTTATGAAGATTATTATTTTGTAGGTTATAATAATATACATTATGATAATCCTATACTAAACTATATTATAATGTTATATAGAGAACATTATTTTGATAGATATAGTACTAGAGAATTAACTGAGTCAGTATTTAGAATGAGTCAATTAGTAATTGATAAAAATTCTGATTTTGATTTATGGAAAGAATATAAATACGCTAGAAACTTCTTATCAATAGATCTATTAACAATGCTATATTCTAAAGCTTTACGAGTATCTTTAAAAGAGATGCAAGTAACAATGCAATATAAGAATGTAGAAGAATTCGTAGTAGATTGGCATCAAGATCTCCCTGAAAAGGATATAGATAGATTAATATCATATAATATAAATGATGTAGAATCTACCGAAGAATTACTATATAGATGTAAAGATCTATTAGAATTGCGTATAGAAACTGAAAAAGATTTTGGATTACCTTGCTTAAGTTTAGATCGAGTAAATCTAGGAGATAGATTACTTCAATTAAAAGTAATGGAAAAGACAGGATTAAATAAGAAGCAATTAGAGAATATGAAATCTCCAGCTAATTATGTAGATCTTGAAAAAGTAATATTTCCTTGGATAAAATTTGAATCTCCAATATTGCAAAAAAAGTTAACTGATATGAAAAATCAGCATAATGTATCACCAGGTAGAAAAGGATATATAAATACTTTTATGTTTGGTGAAATGAAAGTAACTATTGGAGTAGGTGGAATTCATGGTGATAATGGTACTTGTATTATTAAACCAAATGAAGATGAATTATTATTAGATAGCGATGTTAACTCACTATACCCATCTCTTATGAGAATGTATCATCTTTATCCACCTAAGTTAAAGGATGTATTAGGACAAATATTTCCACAAATTATTGATGATCGATTAGAATTTAAGAGGACTGGTCAAAAAAACAAAAACGAAACATATAAATATATGTTAAATGGTGTATCAGGTAAAATGCAAGATGAAACATCTTGGTTATTTTCACCGTTTACTGTTATGCAAGTAAGAATTAATGGTCAATTATTACTTTTAATGCTCGCTGAAAGACTTCTAAAGTTAGGATGCAAATTATATCAGATTAATACTGATGGTATTTTATATAAGCTTAAAAAGTCTAAATATGAAGAATTACAACAAGTATTAAAAGAATGGGAAAAGCTCACTATGCTTACTCTGGAAACTGAAGAATTTACTCAGTTTTATCAATTGGCAATTAATGATTATTTTGGAGTAGAACCTAATAATAAAATAAAAAAGAAAGGATTCTTTCTGACTGATATTGAATTAGGTAAAGGTTTAACTCCTAAAATTATACCTGAAGCAATTATAAATTACTTTGTACATAATATTCCAGTAGAAGATACAATTAAGTCTTGTAAAGATATATGTAAATTCTTACAAGCTGAAAAAACTGGTAAACAATGGACAGTTGAGTATAATGAACAAATTCAACAAAGAATTAATCGTTTCTATGTTAGTAATAGTGGATATTATTTATGGAAATGGAAATTAGATGATACTGGTAAAAAGTCTTATCAAATAATGTTAAAAGATCATGGAGTAAGATTACATAATAAATTTTATTCTGATGAAGATCTTCAATGGAAATACTCTCAAGGAGAGACATTCCAAAGTATTTATGATATAGATTATCAGTATTATATTAATCAGTGTATAAAAGTAATTGAAAAACTAAAACCAAAGCAGTTAAATCTGTTTAATTTTGGCGAATATTAACAAAAACTATCATACTCTAGAACAGATGAATTAAATTAATTCATTATGATACTAGAAATAGATACAAGTCTATTAAAAAAGATAGACAATCTTTCATTAAGTCAGCTAGTATTTTTAAATCTTGTATTAGACAATAATCAAAAATCTATCAAAGAGGTCAAAGACATCGTTAGCCAGGTCAGCGACAATGATATACAAGATTTAATCGACAGAGGATTTCTTATTAGAGAAGAAAAAGCTAAAAAAGTTTCTTATAAAGAAACTGAACTATTAGTAAATATTATTACTGGTAATGCAGATTTATTTGAAGAATTTAAGAAGCATTATCCTATAATAGTAGTAAGACCTGATGGTACTAAAGGCTTTTTACAAGGTAATTCAAAGAAATGTAGAACTTTATATAATAAGATCATTAAAAATGATATTATTTTACATAATCATATTATTCAATGTTTGGAGAAAGAAGTATCTGACAAACTTATGAGTGGTAAGATAGGTTATATGAAGACTATGTGGAAATGGCTTACTAATTCTGAATGGGAAATTTATGAAGAACAAATTAATGAACCAATAAAAGATAATCTCTATGGAACAGAACTTATCTAGTCCCTTACCATTTAAACATATATCTGTAGCTGCCGATGAAGCAGTTACTTATATAAAACAGCGTAAGAATCATGAAATTGAACCACTTAAAAGTAGGTGGAATAAATTTAATTTTATGTGCTGTGGTGGTATTGAACCAGGATGTGTTTATACTATAGTAGGAGCTTCTGGTACTGGTAAATCATCATTTGTAAATACGCTTGAAACTGACTTAATTGAACTTAATCCTGATAAGGAATTAGTTGTATTATCATTTTCTTTTGAAATGCTCTCTAGTAGACAAGTAGGAAGAAAACTATCTAATAAGTTGCGTCACACAACTTCAGAGCTATATAGTGCATCAGAAGATGTTTCTGATAGTTTACTACAGGATATTGAAAAAGAAGTAGAAGTTATTAAACAATATCCCATCTACTATGTAGATGAATCAGCTACAGTAAGTAAGATAGAAGATACTATAACATATTTTCAAAATACGATTGCAAAAGATAAATGGCTTATCGTATTTCTAGATCATACATTATTGGTCGAAGGAAATGATACTAATGACGAGCGTAAAATTATAGCAGCATTAGAAAGAGTATTTATCAGAGCTAAGAAAGTTGGCAAAACAAGTATAATTCAACTTTCTCAAATGAATCGTAATATTGAAATGCCTGAAAGGATTATAAATCCATCAAGTCATTATCCTATGAGAAGTGACTTATCATCCTCAGATTCTGTATTTCAAGGTAGTGATGTTATAGCAGTTTTATCAAGACCTGAAACATTAGGTATTACTGCATACGGACCGTCACGATTACCTGTACAAAATAAAGTATATCTACACTTTTTAAAAGTTAGAGAAGGCAAATTAGCCATACTTGAATATGAGAACGATCTGCAATATAACAACTTAATTGAAGTAGATAGATCTGAGAATAAACCACAGTATTAATTTAATTTTTGGCTAACATGACTACAACATTTTTGAATAAAAAGGGTAACAATAATAACTTTAACTTTAACACTTATGATTTCTTGAATCCGTATTACGAGAAAATCAGTAAGAAAAAAGATGATAATTATATTGATAATCTTCTGACAAAAGCCTTTAAGAATCTAGTTCCTTGGGCAAAGAAAGAAGATAAGAAAGATAATATTTATATCATCTTCGGTGATGAACCGACGAAGAAATATACGTTTGAGAAGCCGAGTTTTACAATTACAAATATTTCTCCTACTTCTCTGAATCTGGAATGGAATAAAGCAGCTACACATTTGTTAGAATGTGCATATTATGCTAATAATCCTACTTATGATTTTATTATCTGTGATACACCGATTAAAATTCATGGTAATTATATTCAGGTAGGTTCGGAAATTATTCCGACATTTACCCGTTCTGATTTCTTTACAACTATGAAGAAAGAAGATCAGATTAACATTTATAATATTGCAGTAGAAATTAACGCTATTTTTGCTGCGTAATTATTAACAAAACTTTTCAGATTCTTTCAAATTTTATCAAATTCTTTCGTAACTTATCAAACTATATCTGAAAAGGTAAAATTATCTTAATATGATAGTATTACCTACAGAAAAAGTAAAAGCAAAAGTAAATAATCCTAGATTTTTGATTATTTACGGTCGACCTAAAACTGGTAAAACTAGTTGTGTAGCAGCTCTGGAGAATAATTTAATTATTGATCTAGAGGGTGGCTCTGAATTCTTAGATGCATTGGCAGTACAAGCGAGAACTGTTAATGATTTTGCTGATATTGCAAATGCAATCAGAGAAAAGATCAAAGAAACAGGTAAAAAGCCCTATAAGTATATTACTATAGATAATGCTACACGACTAGAAGAGATATGTCTACCTTACGCAGGTACTCTCTAAATTTATGGAGCGCTATTTAGTAATAAATAGTGTAAAAGCTTTCTAATTTCTGGAACATTTTACCTTTAAGTACGTTTAAAATGTATTTAAAGCAAAAGGTAAAACAATCAGAAGCGAAGCAATGAAAGAAAAAACATTAAATAAATATATTGGTAAAACTCATGGTGTATTAACTGTTATAGATTTAGACCATGAAACTTATGATAAAGAAAAACAAAGAAAACGAACTTATTTTAAATGCAAATGTAATAAATGTGGTAATATAACTATAGTAAGATCAGATAAATTAACTACTAAATATTGGATACCAAAGTGTTGTAATAGTTGCGTTAATCAACAACAACATGAAACTGCAATAAAATTGCATGAAAACGGTATTCCTAGTTATTTTAAAAAAAGAATTAATTCTATTAAAGGAAATGCAAAAAGTAGAAATATAAATATGCAATTAACTAATAATGAAATTTATAACATTATTCAAAAACCATGTTTCTATTGTAAAGAAAAAGAAGCGTATGGTATAGATAGAATTGATTCTACAAAAGATTATACTATAGATAATTGTGTACCTTGTTGTTTTATTTGTAATCGTATAAAAAATAAATATTCAATAGATGTTTTTCTAGATAAAATAAGTAAAATATATAATAATTTTTTCATTGAACGTTCAACGACTATCCCGAAAGGGAGTACATTACAAGCTAATGGTAATGGAAACGGAAGCATTCCTACTATTAATTAATAGGGAATATGATATAGTCTAATCTATATGGTGACATATAGCAGTTCATAAGAGAACGTATACAAACTTGCGAATTGTATAGAATATAATGATAAAGCTCAACCTCAAGGAAAATCTTGGCAAGGTACTGATGTTAGATTGCTTCCACAAGGAGCAGGATATCAATATATCAGACTTGCTGTAAGAAAAGTTATCGACATGTTTAAAGAACTTACTGATAACTTAATTCTTATTGGTCATACTAAGGATAAAATGATTAATAAGAATGGTGAGGATATGACAGAAATGTCCTTAGATCTTGTAGGTAAACTAGGAGATATCATATGTGGTGAAGCTGATGCAGTAGGCTTTATGTATCGAAAAGGTAATGAAACAATTATCAATTTCGATAGTAAAGATGAAACTACAAAAGGAGCAAGAGCACCACATTTACGTGAGCAAAAAATAGTAATTGCAGAAAGCAATGAAAACAATGAATTAACATTTCATTGGGACAGAATTTATTTACCAGAAGTTTAAGTTAACCAAAATTAAAGAATATGTATAGTTCCGAAAGAGCCAAAACTATTGTAAAAAAAGACGTAGCACACTTGTCAGCAGGTATTGAAGATAACGTAATGTTAACTGCAGTAAGATTTGATAAATCTATTAACGGTAATAGTTTTATTGAATTTAAGTTTGAAAAAGAAGGTAAATTGCTGACGCATACTGAATGGGAACCTTCTAAGAGATCTGATGAAACTGAAGAAAGTTTTCAGAATAAATGTGATAATCAATTTTCAAGAATTGAACAAATTTTAAAATGTTATTATCCTAATGCTGAAGATCGTAAGTTTATCGGTGAAAACTTCACTCAGTTTGCTCAATGGGTAACCGAAATGCTTAATAAAGCAGATTTGACTACTTTGTTGAGAGTTAAAATTGTATACAATAATAGTGGTTATACTACATTACCAAAGTATGCAAAATATACGTTTATTGAACCAATGTCTTTGGTAAACGAAAATAAATCTGTTATTGTAAAATTAGGTATCGATCAATTCGAGAAGCCTATTGTAGCAGATTTAGAAAAATCTAATCCAAGTCCTTTCTCTATGGGAAGTTCTATGGATGAAAATAATAGCGCCGATCCTAATGGATTGCCGTTTTAAGATATAATTCTATTTGCGCAATAGAACGAAGACTATATTACCTCTGACTTTTGTTATGTAAGTATACCAGATCGTAGGCTGGCACTGACCACACAGGGGGTATTGTTAAAGGTGGAGAAGAGTAAGCACATATTTCTTTAATAAGAAATGAGCAGATGTGTGAATGGGCCTAATACAAATGCTAACTAGCATGTATTTAAATGGGGCGGTTCGAGTCCGCCACTCTTCACTTTATTTAAATCTATATCATATGTATGACTCTACAAAAATAAAACAGCAAGATACTCCAATTACTTTGGATTATATCTTATCAAAAGTCACAGAATATGATATTTACGCTAGATATATTGGACAATTTAAGATTGGTTTTATATATAATAGTCCATTTAGAGAAGATAAAAATCCTTCATTTGGAATATTCAGAAGTAGAAAATCAGGTAAATTACTATTTAAAGATCATGGAAATGGTGAATGTGGAGATGTTATTAAATTTGTAGAGCTTTATACAGGTTTAACAAATTATAATGACATATTAAACCGTATAGTAACTGATATGTCTATTACTAATAATACCAAACTTAAAAGTATAAAGCAATATGAATCTAAAGATACTGTAATAGGTGTTGTTAGACAAGATTGGACAGATGTTGATAAACAATATTGGTCACAATTTGGTATTACTAAGGAAACATTAACTAAATTTAATGTATCTAGTATAAAATATTATTTATGTGATGGTGTTGTTAAAGGTATATATAAAGATGAAAATCCTATGTATGCTTATAAAGTATATGATCATTTTAAGATTTATAGACCATTAGCAGATAAATATACTAAATGGCGTAATAATTTAGCTCCTTATGATATTCAAGGATATGAACAATTACCTAAAAAAGGTGATTTATTGATTATTACCAAGTCATTAAAAGATGTTATGTGTTTATATGAAATGGGATATACTGCAATATCACCATCTTCAGAAAGTACTTTTATACCAGATAAAGTATTAAAGCAACTTAAATGTAGATTTAAAAATATAATTGTTATCTACGATCGAGACAAAGCAGGATGTAAAAATTTACGTAAAATTACAACAACTTATAGACTAAAACCGTTTTTAATCCATAAAAATTTTAAAGCAAAAGATATTTCTGATGCTATCAAACTTAATAGTTTTGAAAATATAAAAAATTGGATTAATAATGAGTTCAAGAAACAAAGAAATTTGGAAAAAGATAGAAGATTATGACTATATAGTTAGTAATTTCGGAAGGATTAAAAATTTAAAGAATAACAACTTTTTAAAACCACAAGATAATCGAAATGGTTATTTAAAAGTATGTTTATCCAAACATGGAAAGGTTAAACAATTTTTGATGCATAGATTAGTAGCAGAATTGTTTATAGATAATCCAAACAATTTACCACAAGTTAATCATAAAGATGAAAATAAGAAAAATAATAATTTTTCTAATCTAGAATGGTGCACTAAAAAGTATAACATGAATTATGGTAAATTAAAAAACTTTCATAAAAAAGAAATTGCAAAATATGAAAATGGATACTTTAAATGTAAGTATAATTCTTTGAAAGAAGCTGCAGAAATAAATAATTTATCTAAAAGTTCTATTAGTCGTTGTTGCAAAGGACTACAAAAAACATATGTTGGATTTACGTGGAAATATATTTAAAAATGGAAAGCTAAAGATATATCAGATGCGATAAAACTAAATGGATTTGAAATTATTAAAAATTGGTTAAAAGAAACATTATGATATGGTTTACTTCAGATCTACATTTCTTTCATGATCGAATACTAGAATTTCATCCAAAACGTAAAGAAATATTTGGAAATACTGTTGAAAAAGCTAAAGAAGCTATGATACAGTTATGGAATTCTAGAGTAAATAAGAAAGATACAGTGTATATTCTTGGTGATTTAGCATTTGGTGAAGTAGAAGATAAAAGAAAACTATTTCAAAGACTAAATGGTAATAAAGTATTAATACTTGGTAATCATGATAAAATACCAGATCATTTAAAATGTTATTTTAATCATATTACTCAAATTAAGAATATTAAGTTTAAGAAATCTGTATATAATTTCTTATATAAAGATTTAGAAGTGATAATGTGTCATTTTCCAATGTTGAGTTGGGAACATAAAGATAAAGGATCTGTTATGATACATGGCCACTGTCATGGAAAAGTAGATCAAATAAATATAGATTCTAAAGAATTAAGAGTAGATGTAGGTATAGATGGAAATCTAGCTAACTATGATTTAATATCTTTAGAAAAACTTTCTAAACATTTAAATAAAATAGAAAAAGATGGTAACAACGTTTGAATTAGCACTAATTGTATTTATTTCTAATCTTGGTGCTACATTGGTCTGTGAAGGAATCGAAGCCATATTAGAAGCATATGAAAACTACAAGAAGAAAAAGAAAGACCTCACAGAACAAAAAGATTAAAAATGCTACACCTAATGTATATGATGGAATACAGTTCAAATCACAATTAGAAACTTATGTTTATAAACAATTAAAGGCTCATAATCTCAAAGCAGAATATGAGCCTATTAAGTTTGAATTAATTCCATCATTTACATTTTGTGGCAAAAAGATTCGTGCTATGACTTATACTCCAGATTTTGTTGGAGATAATTTTATTATCGAAGCTAAAGGAAGACCTAATGATGTATGGCCTTATAAATGGAAATGGTTTATGTGGTCATTATTGAATAAAGGTTTAGCTGATAAGTATAAGCTATTTGTAGTACATAATCATAAAGAAACAGATGAATGTATTAGACGAATTCAAGAACTTAAAAGTAGAAGAGATTAAATTTACCTATACTAACACTTTCTTTAATGAGAAATTTAACGAATATTTATTTATTAAAGATAAAACCAAAACTAGAAGAAAAGTAGGATATGAAAGTGACAGCAATTAGTGATATACATGGTAATCTTATTGATATAGAACCGTGTGATACACTATTAATTTGTGGAGATATTTCACCATTAGAAATTCAAAGAGACTATATACAAATGACTAAATGGTTCTTTAATGAGTTTCAAAAATGGATTATGAATCTACCTTGTGATAGAGTAATACTTACTCCAGGTAATCATGATTTTTGGTTTGAAAAAATGATTACTCAACCTCAGACATATCTATTTGATAAATTAACTATCTTAATTAATGGAGAAGTAAATATTTATTCAGGTGTAGATGATAAATACTACAAAATATTTGGTACGCCGTATTGTAAAGATTTTGGTTGTTGGGCATATATGCCTGGTAATACTATATTACCAAGTGTCTATAGTATTATCCCAAAAGATGTAGATATATTGATGTGTCATGATTCTCCCCAAGTAGGATATGTAGCAAACATTATGGAACACAAAAGCGAAACATATCCCAATGGTGTACCAGCAGGTAATATCTACTTATTTAATGAAATAGTAGAGAAAAAGCCTAAATATGTGCTGTCTGGACACATTCATTCTGGAGATCATGTGTTACAAGAGTACGCAGGTACAAAATATGCTAATGTAAGTATATTAGATGAATCTTATTCGATTAATTATAAACCACTAACATTTGAACTATGAAAAATTACGAAAAGATTAACGTTAAGTTAGACGAACAGAATATGGTTGAAGGATTCAATCAGATAGAATTAGATATTATGTTATCTTGCGATGAGTATAACGATATGATGACTTACGCTAGTATAAATGCATATGAAAATCTAATTTTATTTGAAGAGTAATGGATATATCTATACCATATTATGAAGATCTTACTCGTATAAGTAATTCTAATATCGGATGGTTCTTAAAAAAAGGACCAAGATATCTTAAAGAAATGCTTGACGGAAAAGAAGGTCTAAAAGCTAGTTTTCTGGATAAAGGTACTATGATACATGAGTATATTCTTCAACCAGAAGAATTCTGGAAAGATTATATTATATTGGATTTTGCAGTACCTAAAGTAAAGCAACAAAAAGATTTACTTGAATTCTATTCGAGTGCTAGATTAGTCGATCCTTTTGCATCTGAAGATGATATATTACTTATGAGTTATGAAGCAGCTTATAATAATACTAAATCTAAAGAGAAAAAGATTCAAGAAGCAAAAGAATTAGTAGAATTATATCAAAATTATATAGAATACTTTAGAAATAAAGATTCTAAAAAAGTAATATCATTTGCCGATCTTAATATGTTAAAAGCAATTAAGAAAAATATGGAAGAACATAAGAAAGCAAATGAATTATTATTTAACTATCCAGAAACATTTGAAGTTCATAATGAATTTCATATTAATTGGGAGTATCCTAATGCTTCTTCATTAGGAGATCTACCATGTAAATCATTACTAGACAGAGTAATGATAGATCATACAAATAAAAAAATAATATTAGTAGATATAAAGACGACAGCTGATGTTTATAATTTTAAACACTCAATAGAAGAATTTGATTATTGTCGTCAACTAGCTTACTATTGGTTGGCTATCCATTGGTATTTTAAAAACGAACTAAAACTTAATATTGAAGAATATGAATACGAAACTTATATTGTTGCAGTACAATCTCATGATGGGTATGAAGTTAGAGTCTTTAAATTCAATCATAAAACAATTGAGGAAAGACTTGTAATTATAGATTATGCTATAAAGCGGATTGCCTGGCATAAAGATAATAATCTATGGGATCATATGAAAGAATATTATGATGAAGACGGTGCTGAAATAATATGCTGATAGATAAATATACTAAACATAGTATATTTTCACTTCCTCAGATTTTCGGTGATATTTTAAGTAAGCGTGACTTGGATGATAGTGAATTTGTTAACATGTATATGAACGATGTTAATAATCCACTCCTTTCAAGTCACGTTTTTTTAGTATTTCATAATATAAAGCCTTATTTGTTAAATGCTTTAAAGCAACATCATTTATTTCATTGTAGTTATACTATAACTATGAGTAAGATTAAATATACAGTTCTAGCTTTTAATAGAGCTTACTGTATACACGTCATAACCAGAAAGATTGAGTATGGATTATACAAATCACTTGGTTATGAAACAAAAATCAAGATATTGAATTTTTGGAATGCTGGAGTAAATGGTAAACTACATAAGTATTTGTTTGATGAAAATGCTAAAACGATAAAACCATTAAGTGAAAATATTACATTACAAGACACAATAAAGCCCCAATAGCATAATACTAAAGGGGCTTCTTATTGTTGCCTTTAAAAAATTTAGGGCCGTAGACTAAAAGATTGAAATCAAATTATCATAATATTCTAACTTAGATCTTGGATCTCTTGCTTCATATATACTTCTTAAAGGAGTTGCTTTAATTAAGGATCGTTGTAATCGGTTCAGACCTCTATATGGTCCCTTATTTATCTCTTCTGTAGGATCTTGCAAAGCTACTGTAGTTAAATCACCCCAATACTGTAACGTAGACCAAGCTGCTGTAGGACTATTAAGCATATTAAATACTTCAATAGGTAACACATTACCACGAGTTTCCAAAGAGGCTCTTAACGTAAGATATGCAGCTTCCTGTTTCCACCAGTTATCTCTGTCTTCATCCGCCATAGCACGTATTATGGAAGAAATCAACCAAAAACCTAAAGTAGAAAATAAAAATTCATATGTAACTCTCTTTAAACAACCTTTTTCATAATCATCTAATTCATCATAATGATCTTTGTATAATTCTCTTAATTGATCTATTTTCTTTTGATCAAAGAAATGTTTCCTTAGAAAACTTATATTTTCTGCCCAATGTCTACCTAAATAAGAAAATGCAGCAGGTATTTGTGCTTCACTCCACATACCAGTAGAATAATTGAACTGTCTCTTAGTTAAGAATTTAGTTTGTAAGTTAACCAAGATAAAGTTACGATAAATAAGTAATAATTGACCAATCAAAGTAGAATGTAATTTTGATTTATCTAAATCAGTTAACTGAGTATCGATTCTAGTAGCAATTTGTTTAGTAGTGTTCTTGATTCTATTTAAGGTTTTCTCATCCACTATCTTAGCATACTCTGGTCTTACTACTAATTGATTATCTTTAACTTCAAAAGCATCAAAGAATGTGATGTTTAATGCTTTCCAGGCAGCTTTACCTTTTTTCTTATCTTTGAATTTTCTTAAGAACTGATTCTTATTTACAAATTTACCAGTTTCAGGATCATACTTATTAAAGAAAGCAACAGATAAAGCTAATTTACCTTTAGTAATGATATCACCTATTTCGTGGCCAAAATACCAGTAATGTTGATTCAAAGCCCTGAGTAATCGAGACTGATTTAATTTGCTAAATGTCTGTTCATTATCTCTAACTACACCTAAAAATTCAAGATAACACAATACCTTGTTTTTATTGTTAGCTTTACCTATATTTTTAATAGCATCTACATAAGCTGGTAACAAGGTTTTAGTTGCTTTAGCAAGTTCCTCATTTCCAAAGTAAATACCAGACATTGCTTCCAATCTATTTTGAATCTTGTTTGTAATCAAACCTGTTAGAATAACATTAAGATTTTGAGATATACCTTGGATTCTTGTATATGCTGCTAAGTTATTTACTAATTTATCAATACTTAATTTAACATGTTTGCCTTTTGGTAGTTTTATATCAACTTCTTTAGCATCTTTCTCCATGCCATAAACAAAACGATTCATTAAGTCTTTCATTTTGTCATAAGTTTTACTTTCTACTCCAGATATTCTACCACCTTTTTTATCCTTAAAGTCCATTCTACTAACGAAATCTAAAGCTAATTCTAATTCAGGAGCAGCTTCACTCATCTTTTCGTAGTTTACAGCCATTTTGTAGTAATGAATGATAGAACCTACCACGTCATTAGTAATTGCATCAGGATTATCCAACATTTTAATATATCTGGTAGGTATTAATTTAACTAAAGAACCGTCAGACCTTTTAGCATTTTCTATCATATACCTATCATCATCATCTTTTACTGTATATAAATCCTGTGCAGCGTAAGCTATACCTTTTAAGAAGTTATCTTTACTACGGATTTGAGTCCATGAACCACCTTCAATCTGAGGTAATTTGTATTTATTAGCGTATCTCAGGAATCCAATCTTAGAATTGGATAAATCCATAACATCCACTAAAGCGTCATATAATGCTTTTAATTTAGGATCACTTGTAATCTTTTTGTAAGCGGCACTATTATCAAAGTATTTGGGATTTGGTATTACAGTTTCACCACGATCTTCATACTTAGTAAATCTAGGATCATAGAATGGAGATTCTCTATCGATTTCTGCCCAAGATCTATTAGGTATTCTTTCTACGTATTTTGATTTAAATTCATCCTTTGGAACTAATTTACGCCAGAAAGAAGCTGGTACAACGTCACCTCTAGAAGTGTATCTAGCATTTACAGAGAACCATGCGTTAAATGCAGCCTCACCTTGTTTTTCCATACGTTCGTATTCTTCATAGAATTTAGGGTTGATATCCCACTTAGCTATTTCCATTACTCTAGATTTTTTTGATTTATCTCTGTTAGCAATAGCTTCATCGGATATCATTACGTCATATGTATTTATCATAGACTTAACATTCTCAGGCATGGCATCAGTATTAAATGTACCGTCTTCTCTAGCATACAATTTCAAGAGATTCTTTCTAGCGTTTTCATACAATACTTGATTGTCAGATTTAGTTGGATTAGAGGATAGCATCTTAATGTCTTCCCAGAATTCTTCTTTAATTCTTTCAACAGAATTTCTCTCCTCCCATTTCTTGAATAATTCTGGAGAAAGATTCTTCTTAGCAGCTGCTTTAGCTTTGTTGTACTTTTCCATATTAGGTTTATAGTTCAACTTAGCTCTAAGCTTTTCATTATATTGCTGCATTTCTCTAGCTATTTCTAAATCTAAACCAGCTTTTGTAGTACCGTCTGCATAGAATGGGTTTGCTAAATTACGTCTACTATTCTCTAATTCCTGTAATTTACCATAGTCTTCATTAGATAATAATTCTCTATGTATATCACCATTTGTATCCCTAGTACTGTTAAGAAGTAGATTGATTTCCATATTAATTGTATCTCTTCTTGTTCTAGCTTCTTCACTAAGACTATTTGTTAGTTCATAATACTCTGGTACAAATCTACGAATACTATATTTAGCGTGCCATTTATTGTTCTCAGTGTTCCAAGTTTTTAACTGTTCTTTATTTAGTAGACCTGGTACTTCTGATATATCTTTATTTCCAAAACCTAATTTATCTGCTAAATCTCTTTGATATTTGAAAAGCTTCTGATAATGTTCACCGTAATTCAAATCTCTAGTCATAAATCCTGTTTTATGACCATCTTTTGTTTTCTCATGAAAATAAGCCAATTTAGCTTTATCTACTTGGTCTAACAAAGTTAACAGTTCTTTACCTTTAATTCTTTCTTCATCTGCTACAGCATTCTTAACAGCAATTATCTTATTCATCATTATTCTAACTAATTCACTATTAGAGTACTGTGTACTACCAACCCATTGATCCCACAAGTTAATATCTAAATCACCTTCTTCTAGAATGTTTTTCAATTGATCTACAGTATAAGAACCGGCTTTGGTAGCTTCTTTTATGAAATTATCTTTGGCGATTGTGTCAACTACATTATTGAAATTTCTAACAAGTTCTGCATAATTGCCCATGATTCTTTTTAACGCTACTTTTGTATCATTAATCAATTGTTCATTATTGAAATAATCAAAAGTAGTATCATCATCTAGCATATTCTGCAAATTAGTAGCAATATTATTATAGAATCCAATATAACCTTTTTTAATCAGATCCAATTCAGCATTAGAGATTTCATGATCATTACCATATTTAGCAGCTTCTTTTACTTTGGATAATATTCTCAAGGTTTCATCTAATGCAGAATTGATATCTTGATCCATGTAATCTATGAATTCTAATGTGGCTTTATCATTTTCTAATTGATTTAATCTAAATTCTAAAGCTCTCAGTTCATCTAGTTTATTTGGATCTGCATATTTAGAATACTGGATATCTTTCATTCTACGCTGTATAGAGGATATTAACTTATCATATACATTATTGATAGAAGTTGGCACAAATGTGGGTTTATTGATGGTCTCATTAGCTTTCAAAACAGCACTTACAGAAGCTTCTCCTTTACTTACATTTTCTGGAGTAAACTGGTTGGAGAATACAATAGATTTGGCTTTAATTGCTTTTACAGCATCATTTTTGTAATGCTTCAACAAGTCATTAAATAGTTTAGAAGACTCCCCATTGGGAGTCTTATCTAAACCATATCCATTGTTTTCTGAAAGAACATAATATGCAGCATTCTCACTACCTAATATTTCTGTATACTCTTTAAGTAAAGCTGCAACTTCTGGATTTTTAATATTTAAACACTGCATAATTATTCACATTCTTTTTTACGTTGTTTACCCATTTTATCTAATTCTTCTGTAGCAGAATCATTAGCTGCTTGTTTCAAATCAGCTGCAGTAGCAGATACAAATTCTTCATCTAAATCATAATCCTCTACTACTTGTTGTTTTGCTTTTTCTAAAGTCTGAACCATTACATAGTTCTTTGCTCTAGATACTGCTACATACTTCAATTCTTGTCTTACTTCTTGACCATTTTTATCATTAAAACCAAAAGTATTTATACTACTGTCGTTAATTAAAACTTTACTATAAGTACCACCTTGAGATTTATGAATTGTGTGAGCATACCCGTAATCAAACGATTTTCTAAGCTTTAATCTACCATTAGCGTCTTTGATATCTCGCATAGTGTGAATTCTATTTTGTATATTATTAATTTTTTCAATAACAGATCTAGCTGCAGTTGGATTCCCACTAGCTAATAATTGTTTACGCATATTCCACAAAGTTTGTATATACTCTTGAACTTTTATGATGTTTTCATCTGTTTCAAAATTAGATACTACATCAATAGTAAACGAAGAAGCAGAAGTATCTATTGCGTCTTTGAGAGTAACTTTATATCCTTCCATACTTATACTTTCTTTTCTGTCAGGATATGTTAAATCAATTTGAATAGTAGTGGGTTTAACACTTTGCACTACGTAGTCTCCACTATTCATTAATTTGTATTTCTTTCTCAAAGAATCATATTCTCTATTAGAATAACCCATTACAAGTTCTCCTTCATACAGTTGTGCTGGTCTCCTACCATATAGAATTTGTCTTATTGCAGAGTTATAAGCTTCTACAGAAGAGTTTGTCGCAGCCAATACTCTAAAATATAGAGGATCTTGTGAATCTTTCATTTCTTTTAATGAAGTTCTAACAAATTCTCTAATTCTAGTTTTATCTGATGAATATTCAACTCCTTGACCATTAGGAGCAATGTCTGTTTCATAGCTAAAGTCTTCCCCATTTCTTACTCTAGTAGATTCTTTTAATATAGGATTATCTCCAGTTCTTTCTACTTTGGTTAACTGCAATTGTGCACCATCATTTCTAAATACTTTAGATATATTATTTGCTTTTACTGGTCTTAATTGACCTTTATCCCCCATAAATATAATCTGAGCTCCTTTCGCTGCAATTTGTTCAAGTAAAAAATCATACAAACTGTCTTGAATCATTGAGGCTTCATCAACGATAACTATTGAATCAGATTCTATTTTAACATCACCCACCTGTTCAAATTTTAACTTGTGCAAATCAAACATATCTTCAGTAATGTCAAAATCAGGGCGTAATCCCAATAAACTTTGAAGTGTAACTACTTTTGCGTTTGGAGTTTTCTGTCTAGTCACAGCGTTTGCTCTATGAGTTGGAGCTGAAAAAATAATATCTGCATGTATTCTACGCTTCAAATATTCATTAAATATACCCATAATAGTAGTCTTACCTGTACCAGCATAACCAGACAAAGTAATAGATGTATCATCTCCATTAACAAATGCTTCTAACTCTTTCAAAGCAGATTTCTGTTGATCATTCAATTCAAAATCTAATTTAACCTCTAAACCGTCATCAAAAGTATATACATATTTATCTTGTATTTGCTTAGTTTCTTCAACAGCTTGTTTTACTTCTTCTACTTTAGGTAAAACCTCTGTTAAACCTACTTGATTAGCATATTGTTGAAGTTCAGTAAACTGAGTAGAAGTTTCTGAAGGTTTTACCTCCATGTTAATTGTTTCTGAAGGCTGTTCATCTGCAAATAGATTTTGTTGAGTAGCATCTGAGGTTCTTAGTTTAGTTAAAGGTTTTGTAACCATTACTTTAACAGATTCATCTCCACGTTTCCATTCAATAATATCACCAACCTTGGCTTGCTTCCAGTAATCTAGATGTCCTTGTGACTCATATCTTGTAGTTGCGGTTCTCTCACCATTCTTAATTGCTTCTAATGTTGATTTGGATTTTAATTCTGATCTACCATTTTCTCCATAATCGAATGTCATATTACCTTTGAATTTAGCTGGAGCAGTTTGATCAGGAGCTAATTCGTATTCAATTTGCCACGCTTCATTTATTTTTGGTAATACTTTGGAATTAAAGTATTCAGTAGACCAACCTTCTTTTTGAGACCAAGTTTCGGCAAGATTTGTTTCTTTTGCTTCAGTAGGTACTTGTTTCTTTGTACCGTATTCAAAATTATCAAGATACTGCTGATAAGCTTCTTGAGATGCAGCTTCACCATTTCTTGATTGATAAGTCTTAGACCATTCTTGATAAGCTAAAGGTTCAGTATTCTGTAAGTCAACGTTTTCAGTAGCTACAGTCTGTAAAGCATTTTCATTGAATTCTCCAGCTTGATTGAATATTTTAGTCTGTAAACTAGCTTTAACAGGAGTTAAATCTTGTACATAAGTTATAGCTTTAGATGGAGTAAAGTCTAAACCTGTAGGTACTATATTATTATAGCCTACAGAAGATTTCTTAAAACCAAATTCAACAAGTACATTACCCTTATAACTTAAACCTTTTTTATTAATTAATTGATATACTGGTACTTTATTTTCATCTATACCGATGTATTTGTATAAGAAAGTGGTTCTAGGATCATTATTCTTATCTAATTTAACTTTCTTGTAAAGATAATGTATAGGGTTACCAGCTTCATTATAACCTACAATACCTCTAAATTTACTAGATTCATCATAAATTATAGATGGTATTTCAACTTGTTCTCCTTTCTTATTGGTTACAAATAATCCACTATCATCATGAGCAACAGGTCTGTATACTGCTCTACCTTCTTCTTCAATAGTTTCATAGCTAGAATCCAATTTATAGTATTCAATAGCAGGAACTACGTGATCATTCCACCACAGATTTCTAATTACCTCTTGTAAATCTATTTGGGATATAACGTTTTCAGGATGTTTTTCCAATTCTCTAATATAATCAAAATACCCTATTTCTTCTCTTATGGAGTTAGGAACATATCTAAATATATTATTTTTACCAAAAGCATCTCCAGAAGTGTAGAAAGAATATATTGCAAGATCTTTAGCAAATTCTCTTACTTCTTTATAATCACTTTCGTAGAGTTCTTCCCAAGCACGAATTATTTCATTTTCTAAATTATTATCACCACTCTTATTGGGTTTATATGCAATGAAATCTGGTCCTTGTAATTCTGCGTCATCTTCTTTAGGTCTACTAAAGATATTGTTAATTAACACATTTGAAAAACTACCATCACTCCCAAGTAATGAAGGGTATTTGCCTTGTAATATATCGGATTTAAGTCTATCTAATCTTCTAGAAATACTATCCTTACCAAACAGCATACCACGAAATCCCATTTGATTATCTTTAACATACTGATTAAAGAATTTAGTCTTATAGGATACTTCCATTGCTCTAGTGATGTTGTTAATATATGTATCATCACTTATTGCATAGCCTTTGGTATAGTATTCAATTAATGATCGTAAGGTTTCAAATTCTGGAGTAAGTCTAATCATGACATTCTGGAATGCATTTCTAGGAAATACTAATCCATCGATCATTTTCTTACCCAAGAATGTATTAGTAAACACTTTCAAAGGATTGTCGAAAACAGCCTGTTCAGTCATATACTGTTTCCATTTATCCAAGAATGCGCTTTGTAAACCAAAGTTATTACCAAATCTCTTAGTATCAATTTGAGATAAGTTAGTTAATTCTGACAAACTCTTAGAAAATGGAGTTAATTCTTCATAAGCCTTAAGAATTAATAATTGATTATAGTACCAATCAAAAGTTTCAGTTTTCTGCAATTGTTTTCTAAGATGTGGTACAGTAAACATAGTTTTTCTTTGATTAGTACCTACACCTTTATCCTTAAGATAGTTCAGAAGATTCTCTTTCTTACCACCGGATAACTCTTTTGCTTTCTTATAGTAATCGTTCCAAATTTTAGTAAATGCTAATCTTTCAGGATTTTTACCAGCAGGTATTTCAACCCCATAAAAACCAGAATATTTATCATATTCAGTTGCATAGTCTTTTAATATCTGTTGAGGTAAGAAATAGAATGTACTTTCACCTTTACCACTTCTAATTAAGAAGTTAGTCATGTTAAAAGTTAATTTACGTACATTCAAACGAATAATATATGGGTCTTTAGCTACGTCTACGTGAGCATTAATCAAAGCAGATAACCAGTCTAAGACATTGATCTTATTAGTGTCTTCACTCTGGATATGATGCAAATCACGTATACCATAATCGCTCAATACTTTATTTGGTTTGAAATTCAATTTAACTAATTGAGTTAATACTTGATGAGCATTAGCTAATGCAAACGGACCAATACCAAACTTACCGCCATTCAACTCAGCTTTAGTTCTACTTTGGAATGCCGGAGTAGAGAAATACAATTGAGATTTACTAGTTCTTTTACCTTGACCGGTTAATTTATCAACATCCTTAAGAATTTTATCTTTCAGATAATCTGTCACAGTATCAAGAGGCTGTCTAGCTTCTGCAAAGTTCATAGGATTACTAATTACTGACAAATACATATCAAGAAGCATGTTTTCATTTGCTTCTCTACTATTTGCTTCAAAATCAGTTTTACCATTGTATCTCTCATAAGCTTTTCTTACTACAGTCTCATCATCCAAACCTGTGGCTCTTAGTCTCTGAACGTATTGATCTTTTGTTTCGAACTTGATTCTATTACCATTATTATCATAGTTATATCTGGCAATAAACAGTTTATCAATATCAAAGTCTGAACCTGTTAAAGCGGTAAATTCATCAGGAAGAGTAATAGTATCACCAATCTGTTCAGGATAAACGTCTATCACTTTTAAAGCCGCTGTAGAAGCTTGACCCTGTGCAGGGATACGATAACCCATCGCTATTGCCTTTGTATCTTGACCAATTATATCATGCTTTATTAACCATTCTTTAGCTTGACTAAAAGTCATTTTATCATAATTAGGTATGATGTGTTTCAATAAGTTAATTGATATAACACAATCCATACTACCATCATTATTAACAAAATTAAGTTTTCTTACATTGTTGATATCAGATGTTACAGCTAATCTGTTATATAAAATAGAAGACATCTGAATGAACATACCACCAGGTAGATTGGTATCTACTATGGCTTTGTTCAACATTGATATAAGACCACTTTCAATCCAAGAGTTATCAGACAAACCTGAAATAGGAGCATTAGTATTGCCATCTTCTACAGTAAGACCATTCAAAACATTATCGTTCATGTTTGAATTTTCTGCTTTTCTCTTAAGAATATTGGCAAACTTAACAATACTAGCTTGTGGATTATTGGCATCAATACCGAAGTCTTTTTCTATACTCTTTCTACCAAATTCAGTAATAGCGTTATGAGCTCCATTGAAGTTATCAATAACTTCTTGTCCTGAGTAAGATACACCGTTGGGAGTAGTATATGTCCAAGCTGTTCTAATGTTACCCATAGCTGCTTTCTGAGCCTGAGATACAAACATCTGTCTATCTGCGTGGTGTGGATCTGTTACCAACTGACGTCTAAAGTTAACCAAAGATTGCTTATGTGTAGGCATATTCATTAAACCTTCTACGTCTACCTTGGTATTTGATTTATCTGTGTAAATCTTAGATTTAACTTCTTCAACTCTTTGACCAACTTTAACTGCAGATTCAAACGCAAGCATGTGTATGTTTCTAGCTTGCATTACCTTTAATACTTCTCCCATATCCCCTGTAGAGAATATTCTATGAACTGGGAACATAGCCATTTTGTCAAATACGGGTATGTCTCTCTTTGCATTTACATCATAATGATCGCCGAAATACATTAACTTCAAAGGTTTTAATGTAACGGCTAAGGCTTCATTATAAGTATCTGCATCAGCTTCATAATCTGTTTCAGGGTTATTCAATATATCAAAAGCTTTAGCTACTTCAGGAGTCCAACCATCAATTCTTCTCACTAATTCTTTATAGAATTCAGGAGAGATAAGTACTGTAGCGTCCGTTTGGTTTACTTTGGTATAACCGCCGAATTTACTATCAACTACAAGATTAGCAGCGTCCTCAACGTCTTGAGGTAATGCTTCACCACTTTCATACATCGCAAGAGCTTCTTCTTGAGTCATGTCATGCATTTCCTGTAACAATCTTACTGCAGCTGATTTTTTAGCAAATTCATTGATTCTATCAAGCTGTCTACTAGGAATTACATTATCAGACAGTGTACCTACATTAACTTCAGTTAAATTTGATAACTCATTACCCTCACCATAGTCTATTCTAGGAGTAACACCAGTTGACAATACCTCACGAAGACGTTTGATTTTATCTACAGGATCTTTATAATATGCAGGATCTTTAATAAATAACTTCTCAAACTCTATTACTGAGGATATAGTGTTAGCAAAATAGTTTGCCATCAATTCAGTAGCAGCTAATTCTTTGCTGTATTTTGATACTTCTTGACGTTTCTTATAGTGATTTTCTGCATCATCTAATGCTTTTTGGGGAAGTGCTAAACTCTTTACACTAGTAAAATCCTTACCGTTCCAATCAATGATACCTATTTCTTTTGCATAATCCAATTCGTCTTTAAAAGCATCTGTTAAATATTCATTCATTAACAAAGCTTTATCAGAGTTACTCATCTTAGCCCAAGCTGCTTTTATCTGGTTTACTACAGATAATGCTAAGTCACTACCACCAATATCTTCGGCAAGTTTAAGAGCTTCATTGAAGTCAGAGAAATCATCTACAAATTCAATACCACCTAAGGTTGGTTGTTCTTTAAGTTTAAAGAATCCATTAAAATATCTAAATCTGTAACCATTTCTGTTACCAGTATCATAATTCTTTACTTTTTGTTCCTTTGTCAGATTACCTTCATTCTTATAGTTGAATTCAATAGTATCTAATTCAGTTTCAAAGTAATTGATAAATCTAGTTAATACTTTGGCATTAAATTTAATTTGATTGTTAGTAGTATCTAAAGGTTGATTGAAATTGTTGATAGCTGTGCCATATAAAGTATTATATGTCTGAGAGTCACCCATAGTAGGTAAAATAATTCTACCTTTCTGAGTAAGTGTCATTTTAGCAATATAATCTTCCAATGGTGAAATTTCTGTATATTTACGCCCTTTATCACCACTACCCTGTTCCTTGAAATAAACCAAAGTTTCAACACCTATTTTACCAGATGTAGTAGGATTATTATAAAGATTTGTAAGTAAATAAGAACCTTTAAAGTAATTAGGATTAGCATTATTACCAGTATTATACAATACTTTAGTAAGAGCTTCTACTGTGACTGGATCGTTATCAAGATTCTGAACCATATCTGTCAAATAGTTATGATCAGATATGGGGTATAACAACTTACCATCAGTAGATAATACGGACAACTCATCTGAATTAGGATGTGTCATACCATAAGTCTCAGACAATCTGCCTAAGAATTTAGAATCATCATAGTATCTGCTGATATGTCTATTGAATGTGCCGGGTACATTACCAGATGGTTCAATTTTCAGTACATCTTTTAACTTGTTGCTGAATAAGAATGCTAAACCAGCATTACTACCATCAGTAAACAGGTTTACTAATTGTTCTGCAGTATTTGAATCATAGTATTCTTTAATCAAGAATGAGTTTAATGTAGCCATATCCACAGATACACCTGCTCTACCTAAAAGTGATAATATATGTTCCTTTATTTTGATGACATTAGCTTCTACATACTCTTTATAAGTCTGACCATTCTTAAGCTTAGCATTTGGTTTATTCTTATAATTCTTGAGTAGATTATTAATCTTGTGGTAATCATCTAATAATAATTCTACATTGGTTTTATTATCAGTAATTTTTAATGTGTAATTATTACCATCAAAATTTATTAACTCAGTCATCCTGAGTAAACCATAATTCCAACCTTCAATGATATTCTTAGAGATCTTATTTGCATTTTCATCCTTTACATACAAATTAGTTTGATCATTGCCATTAGTATTCTCAATCTTTTCAGACAAGATACCAATAAGTTTATGTTTAGCTTTTCTAAAGGTATTTCTAAATTGAGTCTGCAAATTCTCCCTAGCTATTACTTGGGCTTCTGACTCTCCAGGAACAGTCTTTGATATCTTATACAATTCTCTGTATAATGTGTCAAAGATAGGTAATGATTTTGCACATTTGGCACATTTATTCATCATACCTTCGAATGTATTCTCTGAATGTAGTTCATTGATTATAGTGTTCCACGTAGAATCAAAATCAACCATAAGAGGTAATCCTGTAACAGGACTCAATACAGTTCTAGTTTTCTGTACTTTTGTAATGGTACCATCTTCTTTCTTAACTTCTGCCTCATAGAATTCTCTTTTAGGCATAGTAGCAATGAAGATTTTAATAGATGCTAAAGCATTGTCTTTTACTGAGGTCTCTAATGACTCACGGATATATGTAGCCATTTGATCTCCTACAGCAGAACCTTCAGCCTTTTCATCTATTTCTTGGTCGATATTTTCCTGTTTGTCTACAGCTCTGATTTGATATTCATTCAGTTTCCTTATAATTGCTGGTAAGAATACACTGTCAAAGGTTTCATATATTTCTTTTCTAGCCTCTCCTTGTTCTTTGGTGATCTTTCCGTTTTCTACAAGTTTATCTGTTAATGAAGGTTCTAAGGCACTCTTTAACAAACTATAATTTAAACCTGTTAAATCATCTCGCATCTTTATGTTATTCAAAGTAAACAAAGAAGCAACTAATGAATTAACACTTTCTTTAAACTGTGTGTTTGTAATGTTCTTGAAATTATGACCACCTAACTTAAATGGAGCTCCTGCACCTTTGTATGCATTTAAGAACTCCTGCACAGCTGCAGAATTCTGTTTAGATCTACTATAGTATCCCGTATTGATTCTATCAAAGATGTTATCAATAGTAGTATCAGTTCTCCAAACCCATTTACTAATAAAGTTTTTGATTGCTTTCCAAGCTCTTTTAACGATATTTAAATCAGGTTCAGCCTTATTCAACATATACTGTCTAAAGTCTTCTGCAAGAGCTTCTTCAACGTCTTTATCAGTACCGATTAAACCAGTTCTATTTCTATAAGCTTCGTATATTTTACGACGTTCTTTAGGTGAAATGGTCAACAGTGATATTCTATGATATGCTTCATGATATAAAGTACCCGTTTCTGCACCTTTCCACAGTAATGTAGAATCATGTCTAACAAGACCCATGGCGTATACATTGTTACCTAATGAGATAGCATCATCTACTATAGTAAGAGAATCGCTTTGGAAACCTAATTTCTTTTTGAACCATTCTATTTCCTCGTTAGACACCTCTTTAGTTACTTTACCAGTAAGACGCCTCATAGGAATATCAATATCATCGTCTTCTATAGCAAATGGGTCAATTGTGCCATTCTTAGTGATCTCATTGATCTTCTTTGATTCTTCAGTTAATTCTTCTGGTTCTACTGCAGGAGTACCTGTAGGGATATTAGATACATTTTCAACCTTATTTTTAGTTTCTTCAATTGCCTTATCACTTTCTACTTTCTTAGATATGGTTTGAATATCGTCCGCATAAGCAAAAGAATCTTTGAACAATTGATCTTGTAAATCACTCTGGATTAAATTGTTAGTAACAAACAAACCCATTGTATATAACAGACGATGTTCGTTGTTACCTAAAAAATCATTTCTATATAACGTAATTCCAGGTATAACATCTTCCCGCAAATAATTGCTATATTTTGCAAACGCTTCCTTTAAAGAAGGTATAGCATTACCTACAGGACTAAAGAAATTTTCTCTATTGGCTCTCCAGTGAAATCCCATTAAATCATTAATAAGATCTTCTTTGTCTTGAGAAGACATATTACCTATATGATAAGATTTTTCTCCTACTACTAGATCACCTTTATCATTTACATAAAGCTGTTTCTTCTTCATCCAATTGAAGGTAGGAATATCGGATGTAACTTTGGTTTTATCACCGAAACGAACCATAAAGTTAATCAATTCCCCAGCTACAATTTCTGTATTCTTATAATAAGACTCAGGAGAAGCTCCATAATTCAAAAGTAAATCTGCAAGAAATTCAGCTTGTTTTCTGTCAAATCTTTGTAAATTAACTTGTACAGGTATCTCTGAATTATTAAGTGTACTAGATTTGGGGGGATAGATAAATAACTGACCACTACCACCAGTACCATTCAATATTTCACCACCAGCGCCAAGAATCAAACTGTCAGAAATAATACCATTACTGATACCAAAGGTTACATTTTCTGGAGTAATGTCATACACATTGGATGGAATTGCAAAACCTTTTACTTCTTGTACAGGTCTGAATACTGCCTTTTGACCATTTCTATTTACATTATATCTACCTCTAGTTCTACTGATAGTACTTGGTACAATAACATCATTCTCTGTCTTATTTTCAATGGCAGTAATGATTGCGTTTCTAAAAGATTTTAAGTCATTTATAGAAACTTCATTAGCTTGTTCAATTGTATTAAGCTCTTCTGCTGTAGCACTATTACGAATGCCTGCAATATCTGCATCAAATTTAATTCTAGCTCCTTTAGGAGTCTTAAGTGCTAAAGCATACTTACCTGTAGGATGTTCTACACTTAATATGATAGAGGCACTATCGTATGTAGTCTTATCACCTTTTTTGTATGGCTTACTACCTTTTTCAGTGTAAGATTCATTAATAATAAATTCACAGAAACTGTCTGTAAAGAAATTAGGATCTTTGATTCTTTCTGCTAATTCTTTACCAGATTTGTAACCTGGTAATATAGGAGTAGTAGAATCTGGTGAGAAGAATAGTGTGTGTGATACAGTGTCTTTGGCTAATTCTTCTATTTCTAAAGAATCTTCATATTCTCTAGCCTCAGAATCCATATCCGTTTTATTATCATATTTCTGTTCAGTAGCTAATTTCCTTTTAGCTTGTTCAACTTTTTGTTCTACAGTAATATCTGGAGTAATAGTATCTACTGTTTGCGATACCTTTTTATCTTCATCTGTAGCAGCAGCTAAAGGATCTGCATCAGCATTGGCAGCTGCTCTCAAATCTTTATCTGTAGCAAAAGCAAACTCTTCATCCTCTTCTTCAACATCTTCTACTACTGGAGCTTTTGTCTTACTTTCTTCTGCAATCCTTTTACGTTCTGCTTCAAATTCTGCAGCTAGTTCTTCCAAACTCTTTGTAGGAAATTCTTCATCACGTTTAGTTGCTGGTTCTGTTTTTTCTTCAGGCTGCGTTTTAGGCGTTGCTTCAGGAACGGTAGGTTCTGGCGCAGGTATTTCTGTATTTACTTTGGATTTTGCTCTAGAATCCATTACAGGGGATTGTGGTTTTTCAACTTCTTCTCTTTGTACTTCTGGAGCAATTTTACTTGCTGCTACAGTTTCATTGTTGTCTGTACCATTATCAGCTACTTCTTTTTCTGTAGAAGCAATATCTTGTTCAACAATCTGCTTGGCGTTATCTTCTGCAATTCTACTAGATTCATCTGAATTATTCAGGTAGTTCTCAATTCTCTTTTTGATATTGTTTAATACCTTTTTCTTTGATTTATCTGTAGCTTTGTCAAAACTAGTAAGTTTGCCATCTTCCAGAGTATTACCGAATATCTCATTCATTTTATGCTCTGCTACCAAAGCATCATGCTGAGCTAACATTAAGTTTGCATAGCTATCTACACCTGTCTGCATAACATGAGGAGCTGCTACAAAATCTGTACTAAACTTTGTATCAGCAGCTACTTGAGCCAATTGACTATCAATGTTCTTAATAGCTTTAGGTATAGTCTTTAAAATAGATTTAGCTACAGAATTATCACTATTAGTAATACCAAATTTAGTTTTACCATCTTCTGCTGGAGCTTCAATCGCATTCTTTAACTCCTGTAAAGCTTCTTTCTGTACATTCAACTTAGTCAAAGTAATAGCTGCTAGCTTTTCTTCTGGAGTGTAATTACTCAATAAAGCATCTTCAGAAAGATCTGCATACAATTTATTATCTGCATCCTGAGCTGCTTTTGCATTGTTTACAGCTTCTTGTAAATCTAATTGAGCTACATGCTGTAAACCAATTAATGTATTATATTCTGTAGTACCTGCAGAATAACCTAATTGTTTACCAATGTTCTTAGTAGTCTTAGACTTAGCTAAGTTAAATACATTATTCGCAGTTTTGATTTCAGCATTTATATCTTCCTCAGTAAGACCATCAGGCATATGATATTTAAAATTCTCTAATACTTCAAGTACACTATCTTTGTAATTGAGCATAGATTTTGATGCTCTGTCTGCGTATGTCACAGCTTTATTCATAGCATCTTTCTTAGCTATGTTATCTGCTACCATATCTCTAACAAACGTATTGGCAACGAAGTCTTTACGCATATCAATACCAGCGTGATATGCAGTAGTAGGACCACCTAAATACATACCTAATGCAAAACCACCTTTTACATCATTCCAGAATTGAGGATCATTAGCTAATTCTGATTCAGTATCTATTCCTGATAAGATCTTTGCAGTACGATAATTAGCTTCAGCTAACCCAAGTAATGATGAGAATACGCCAGAAGAATCTTTATCGTACTGATTGTGAATATAATCGTAATCAAATATATCCTGATTACCTTCTTCAAAAGCTTCGCCAGTAGCAGCAAAACCCATACGAGCTAGAGCTTTAGCACCCTTGCTCAACATATTCATTTTAGGACTATTGTAAGCTAATCTAGCATTAAATCCAGTATAAGCATCAATAAGCTTGTTGTAGTTCTTAGTAGCAGTGTCAGATAATTTAACTAAAGGCTTTAATGCACTAGCTATAGGTTTAGTTATAATCTTACCCATAGCCTTACCTAATGGAGCAAATATCAAAGCTGATTGTGCTACATCCATTGCAGACAAAGCCATGTTATTATTGTAAACATTTTCTAAGCCATTATCTGCTGAATCTTTTAAAGAGTTTAGAACTTCATCGGAGATTTTAATCTCTCCAGATAAAGTTCTATCTATAATTTCATCATCTGAAATCTTTGTAACATCTATATTAGGATTCTGTTGTTTCAATTGATCTCTACCCATTTGAACATAATCCTGGATAGATACACCTTTACTTTCAAGATCCTTTTCAATTTTAGAACGATAAGCTCCATATACTTGCGCTAATGATTCTCTATGTCTACTATAAATATTACCTGCCAAACTTATCGCTGCCGCAGTAATAGCTGATCCCCAACCAATAAGATTAGATACTGCACCAGCACCAGGAACAGCATTTAATGCACCAGTAGTAGCATAATGTCTACCGAGATATAAAGCACCTGTTGCTAATGCATCAGCCACATAAGAGCCAATTGTAGACATAGAAGAACCTGTTAAACCAGGACCAGCGTACAATATATAATCAGAATCATAGAAAGGCTTATCTTGAGCTTTTTGTTCTTTTATTTGAAATCTGGCAGAAGGTTTATACTTTTCAGATCTAGATGTAATAGAATCATAATAATCCTGAATATTCTTGTTTACTTCGGACTGTTCATTTACCCACCAGTCTCTTACCCCATTTAAGTATTCAATTCTCTTATTAACATCTGTACCTTCTGAATCATTGTACTTTGCTAATATTGCATTATACTTTTCAGAATTGGCTTCTAAATTGTTTTTAAGAATTTCATATTGCTGTAAGGTGTTTTGATACTCTTGAGAATTCTTATCCATAGTAGGTAAGACATTTTCAAGATTCAAAAGCATTTTCTTATCATTTAAATATTGTAATTCATAATCAATATCTTCAATGACAGGATTAATATCTTTTACTAATTTAGCTCTTTCAGACATCAAATTGATCTGATCTCTATTGTTAGCAAAAGTAGTCCAAGCATCTCTTAAATAACTCTTATCCTTTAAGGTTTCCTCTGGAGTTTCCTTATTTAACAGATATGCGTATTCATAATCATCTAATGGAGTTGTTTCTAAGTTCCTATCATAACCTGTTTTAATATTAGTGATAGGAGAATACTGAGCATTGACCGTATCCATAGCCTTACCTAATAAGGCTGCTTTGCTAGGTGTATTGTCAGTAGGATATTGACCTAATATAGATTTTTCCATATATTATTGTAATAAACTGTTTATTAAACTATCATAAGCATCAGTAAATGATTGCTCATAATTATCATTCTGTAATTTTGAACCACCATGAATATCATTAACTTCTTGATCAAATGTCATTCTAGTCATACCGTGTGGATCAATTGGCTCCATTGTATCAAATGTAAAATATTCACCAGTTAATGGTACATTACCGCCATAAGCATCATTGTAATCTTTTTTGTCAATGGGTTTGACATTTAAACCTGTTTCCGCAGATATACCCATTGAATTACTAACCATAGATTTAAAACTATCTACATCATAACCAGCATTCTTAATAGCTTGTAAAGGTATTCTTACACTTACTCTCTGCATTAATTGAGGAATGCCATCTACCACTGATGACATAATTCTACCTCTAGGGGTTTTAATAACATCTTTGAATACTCCAGATTTTAAATCTTCTGCAAAGTTTCTTTCTAATCCATTTGTAGTTTCTACATTGTATTTAATAGAAGGAACCTTCATGATTTTATTTACAAAATCAGTAGCTAATATTAAACCACCTGTGTCTGGTGTAACATATCCTTTAGTTACTGAACCGCCTAAATTAATATCAATTTCATTAGAACTCTTAACTTTATTGTAACTATTAAGAATCATACCAGAAGAAGGGTATGTAATATCATTCAGTACTCTAGTAGCAGCATCGTAATACTGAGGCAATTTATCAGATCTTACTCCGGTTTTAGGAAATATTTCTCCAGCTTTAGTTGCAAACAGGTTAGCAATATCATTAGCAGTTGCATCTGACATTTCTTTTCCATAATCCTTTACTAAGGAATTATATTCTTCTGGAGTAATATTACCAGACATTAAGGCTGATGCGGCTTCTTGGAATTTATTAGTTACAAATCTAGTTTGTGAATATACTGGACTATTTTCTAACTGACGTTTTTCAAATACTACTGCGTCATTATACAGCTTTTTATAAGCGTCAGGGTAATCTACAGATTCTTTTTCTGTACCTTTCTTTTTCAATTTAGCGATTTCTAATGCTTGCTTATATTTCAACGCTTGCATAGCATAAGGATCTACGGTGGGGTTTTTACGAATGTATTCTTGATTATCTGTATAAGCTTTTTGCATGAAAGCATTAGCTGCATCCTCTTCTGTTGATCCAGGATGATTTCTCATCCATGTTTGCATATGCATTTGTGCTTGTGGTGTAGATAATATTCCACTTCTATTAGCATCCAGTATGTCTTTAATTTGCTGTCCTGTAACACCAGTCCAAATAAATTCACCTTCTCTACCAAGATAGCTATCCTTCAAATTATTTACATATTCGTTAGTTAAATCTTTTATAGAAGAATAAGCTAAAGGAACTTCATTAAATAATCCCGAAGTGGTAGTATCCCAGTTAGTAAAATCTCTATCATGCCATAATGGATTATATTTATCATGTAGCATTAAAGTTTGAACTTGCTTTGCATATTCATCAAAATTGGCAGCATTCTGTTTTAATGCAGAAAGTTTAGCTCTATCTACATTATTTATTGCAGATTGTAGAGCCATTTGCCATTCCATACTCTTTATTGCTTCTGGATTCTTAGCAGCTTGATCAATAATCGGAAGTACTTTACCTCTAGTTTCTGCATCCCAAGTCTGCATATCTTTCATAGACCTAGAACGAAATTCAGCCCATGAGTTTGCAGCAGTTCTATAATCTGCTAAAGCTTTGTCAACTCTTTCATTTGCCTGCTTACCCAATGTGTATAATTGTTCAAAAGGAATTGGAACATAGGTGTCTATAAATTGAGCTTGTGCAGGATTGTCATATCTATTTACTGCCATAATTATACTGTTAAACTATCAACTAAACTATTTACTGTACCATATCTTAAGAAATTCTGTAAGTAAGGTAATATCTGACGATCTCTACGTGCTTGATTACGCATTTTCTCTTTGGTCTGAGACCATTGACCTAACTGACCGGCAGCAGTAGCACCAAAGTTTCTTGCAGCAGCTCTATTGCGAGCATTTAAATTATTAGTAAGTACAGTGTTCTGTACATATTGCTGACCTAAATTGTTCATCACATTAGCATATTCACCTAAGTACTGATTATTAGCATTGTCTCTATTAGCATATACGGAGGCATTCTGAGCATATTCTCCAGTAGCTAATTGATTACCGTATGCTAAATTCATACCGGTATTAGGATTAAGTCTAGCCATGTTATTACGAGCAATTGCTCTAGATCTTCTATTAGCTGCAAGAGTGGGTTCTATATTAAGTTTACGGCTAGCCATTGCTCTATTAATAGCCCCAGTATAGGGATTAATAACCTGATCTTCTACTTCAGGTCTACGTCTACTCTGAATCCAATTGTACAGTATAGGAGATAAACCAGACAGACTGCCAAAGTTAGATGAAGACTTACCAGGTGTTTTAATCTCATCTGGTGTTAATGTAGGGTTAAATTCTTCAATATTTAGCAATGGAGCATAAACAGGATCAGATGCTAAAGACGGATTGAAATCTTCAATATCCAGTAAAGGAGCTTGATTAAGAGAGTTAGTGGCTTTAGCAGACTTACTTGCTGGGGTAGGTTTCCTAACAGATTTAACTTTTGTTATGGGTGCTGCACCAGGTAATGATACTTCAGGGAGATCGTATAAAGGTTCATTTACACCTACAGGTATTGTCTCCCCAGTAATAGGGTTTACGCCTTGTGTAGGTACAGCTTCTCCATAAGGGGCTGCAGTCATACTAGAATTAGTAGAATTCCAATACTTTCTACTACCTAAACCACCTCGTTGATTTAAACCATTTATGTCGAATGCTTCATTCATTGCACTATTGGCAGTTGTAGCTTTTGTTGGTTCTGTAAAGAACTTTTTTAAAGCATCAGCATAAATACCAAAAGCTTCACCACTCAATAAAGGTATTTCTTTACCCAGTTTTCTAGATTTACCATCTGCATATGCCGGTATTCCTTTTACTTTGGGTTTAATACCCTTCTTAGCTTTAACTGCTTCTTGTTCTGTAAGCAATTGTTCATACATTGCATTTGCATTTATCTGATTTAACTTATCAGCATTACGAGCAAATCTATCTTTTCCTTTACTTCCTTTAGTCATATTAACTAATTTTTTACCTTCTTGCGCAAATGTTTTGTTTGTACCAGGTCTTTTGATCTTATCAGATAGAACAGATTCAAGATTAGAAGCATCTATCAAATGATTGTCTGTACCTGGTTTACTATTAGGTACTTGTGCAATATTACCAAAGTTATCTCTTATTACTTCATTATTATCTACATAAGCTAAATCTGGCAATATGCCACCATTTTCAAAAGTATAAGCTAAAGAATTATCATCCCAATATTCTTGTTCAAGTGTGGCTGCGTTACCTTTTCCCATTGCTATTTCTTTAGCATTTGCTTTAATACGTTTTTGCTTATTAATTGCATTCTTTCTAAAGATACCTGATACAAGGTTTCCAACACCACCCACAACTCCACCTACCGCTGTACCAATACCAGGAAGAATAGCAGAGCCTACAGAAGCACCTTTGGCAGCACCTCCTAGAGTACTGCCAGCAATATCTGCACCAGATCCTTCTTCTGTAAAGCCTTGTAAACCAGCTCCCAATATAGAAGCAATTTCTAAACCTTGATCTATACCAAAAGCGTAAGCTGGAACTTTCTTTTTATTTATTTTCTTTTTCATATTATATCAATGAATATCTGTATGCTGTACTAATATAAGGAACTTTAAATGTATTACCACCATTGCAATCATATTTGTAATGACAGATTAAATATTTCCCTTTCATTCTATCTCTATAAGATTTGTTTACTAACTCTTCAGCTTCATTTAATTCTCTACTACTGCGAGGAATACAGAACTTGTAAGTATCTTCTCTATAATCTATATCATCCTGAGTAAGAGTAAAACTAGTTTGTCTTTTAGTTTCGAAATAGATATTATCAAAGTTAGTATCGTAAGTAAAGTCACCGCCATATTCGACATTATCAAATGTTTTAGTTTGAGGGTACTTATCATTTACTATAAATCTAACATAAGATATCTTATCTTTGCCAGTAAACATATCTAATTCATTACCTGAGTTATACTTATATACAGCTAGATTCTTATATATCATTAGTTTATCTGTAAATTCAGCATACCAATCAGGTCTATAAGTATAGAATGAAGTAAAAGCTCCAACTTGTTCATTAAATACTAAAGTCTTATCTTCTAGAGTAAGAAGAACCTCATTATATTTTTTATCGTATACAGATATAGGATCGTTTGTAATTATATCCTTATTATCATGTAAATAAGACTGTACACCTTTTAACTTAGATACAGTACGTAATTGATTATCAAAACCACATATTTCATTTCTATCGGCATCATACCAATATACTGTACTATCTGATTGTGTTGCAGTTCTTAATTGATTCTCTTTAGAACCATTCTTAGTAGTAAAGTAATCAAACCTAGTTAATACACCCCCTGTACCTAACGTAAGTGCACCTGCATTATTATCTTGGATAAGAGAACGTTCATTTACAGCAAGTGTGCCAAAAGCGTCAGTTTGCCAGAACAACAAGTTATTCTTAAATAACTTTAAATTGTTTATAGAACCAAATCTGGTATCAACATCTAAGTAATTAGCAACTCTAAATTTAGTCCACGAATCAGTTACTTCCAAGTTAGTCTTAGGTTCTGAGTTCATTACCCTAGTATCTGTATGTAAATTATCTATACTATATATTGATTTACTAACATAGTTTTTAGCTCTAGGTTGAGCAGAATAAGCATCATTATAAGCATATAATGGCGTATTCTGAACATATATAGAACCTACTTGTACAATATCATTCTCTACAAAATGATTTGCATATCCTGTACCAGATTCATAGGTTTTAGCTGTACCTACAGTATCAGTTCTCAATGAAAGATTAATAGAAGACTCTAATGGTATATAAGCACCATTGTATGCTCTAATTCTTTCATTATCTGGTTGTTCATAGTTATCACTAGCGTTGTGGTATGCAAACATGCAGTTAGCATAATCTAATACACCAACGTATGTATCACCACCAAATACGTTTACTTTAGTATTACTATTGTCTTTCGCATTGACATAAGATCCTGTACTTATATATACAGAGTTCTGTCTTGTAGCATAACTATTACCACCATAAGGTGTTACAGATTGTCTTAAATTGGCAATGAGAATTGTATTAGCACTTTCTGGTCCAGCAGCTAATTCTGGTACTTCTCCAACCATAGTGTTACGAGAAGTCATATCTGTACTCTGGAATATTGCACATACTCCATGAGGTCCAACCTTCCTAACATTATTGTCGTCATAATCACTAGCCTTAGATGTATCTCCATATACCCAGTTATAATACACCATACTACCTACATTAGTAGCTTTAGTCTTCCAAGCATCGTCATCTAAATCAAATGGATCTGTATTAGTAGCAATTGTAATGTCTTGAATTGATGCTGAATTGTATCCACCTGTAGTAACTTTATTGTAATACTTAGCTAAAGTGGCATCATACCATGATTCTGCACCCATATAAATTGCATTATTTGCAGTAGATTGTTTTATAGAATCACCTATAGCTGTAACTGAAGTATAAGCCCAACCACTATTCTTAGCCCAACTAGTAGAAGTATTTGAGGTTATATTCTTTAAATCGTGTTTTGAAGCTTTTGCCCCAACTAATACTTTGACTTTATCACCGTTGGGTACAACCTTATCATTCGCAGGAGTACCATTACCCATAGATTCGTCGGGAGATATTGAAGATTTTAGTCTGTATATACCTTTAATCTCTGTAGCTCTTCCTGTTACTTCAGATGCATTTGTCCTATTAACACATATTTCTGGTGATATAAATAAGAAATATTCATTAGCATTCTGACTACTAAAGTCAAAAGCATGTGCATATTTATTATTTTGTGACACCATACCATGAGAAGTAGAATAAGTAAGATATGGAAAAGCAGTTAATTGATTTGTATTATCATAATTACAAACACAACTAACAGCTCCTTGCATCAATATTGTTCTATCTGAAATAGTTCTTTCACATCTTACAATCTCATAACCAGTAATCTTCTTACTTTGGATTAAATCGCTTGGTATATTAACTGTGAATTGCACACCTAATGGGTGTGTAACTACTTCTAGGCTATTAGTGGTATTACCACCAATGTCTACTCGCATACCTGAAGTAAAGATGTTATAACCAGGTGCACTAGCTTTAGGCATTCTTATATCTGCAATCCAGTGTGCAGAAGATGCTACATTTTCTTCATTGTAGAATACAATAGCAAAACGATATATTTCATCTCTCATATAACTCCTTGCCATTGATTCTACTTCACTATTACTATAGTTTAATACTTTAGCAGTAGCATCAGCAAAAGATAAAGACCCTGCATCTGACCAGGAACCATCTTCCTCAATGTTATATAAATCTAGAGTAGATGTAGAACGTGCTTTAGAGTTTAATGAGAAAGAATCTTCAGCATAACCTGTCCTAGATGTAGGTGCATCACTTTCAATTAGATTGGTTTTTATAAACCTATATGAAATATTTTTACCTATACCACCATATACATATTTACCTGTAGCATCTGGAGCATATAAATACTGACTATTATCATCATAATTTGCAGGACAAATACAGTCGTGATTAGTTGGTATATCTTTAGTACTTATTTCTGAAGTAGAAAATGTTATAGAATCCTGTCCAGATGTAGAAGTTAATAATATTTGACCATTCTTATTGCATCTGTATGCTCTAGCATCAAATTCATCATCACTAATATCCCAAGTCTGTTCAGTGATATTAGCAGCAAATAACATATTGTCTTTAGATTCTATTACTTTGGGAGTAAATATATAAGTACTTAAACCATTGAATTCTTCTAGAGTAAGCTCATCGATAACTGAACCACCTTTATCTTCATAGACTAAAGTATTATTTGAAATACTTATTTCATCTATCACTGTAATAACTGGTTCTGCAGTATTACTAGAGTAATATATAGAAATTATTCTAGCTCTACTAAAAGAGTTAGTATCCACAGTAGTCTGTAGCTTAATGGATCTGTTGGTAGTCTCTTCTTTAGAACTACCATAGATATCTTGGCTATTAGTATTTTCTAAACTTCTAGATACTGTAATAATTGGAGATAAAACAGATATAGACGTTTCAGATGTTCTGGGATTAAATAGTTGATAGCAATATTGATACTTACCGGCTTTCAATCCACCTGTACCTAAACCTTTAAAGAATAAAGGTGGTAATTGACTTTTTGGTGATATATTTAAAGAGTCTACATTAAGATTAGGATGAGTTGTGGCTACATTTAATACTCTAATTTGATGTACCCCATCACACCAGTATATCTTAACTAAATCATCAGATTCCCATTTACAAACACTACTAACAGCATAATGACCATCTATAATAGGAATATCCAATGCTACATTGGATGCTACTGTAGTCACTATAGGTTCAGTTTCAGATGCACCAAAATCGTATCTATAGATATTGAAGTTACTACCTTTCTTAGTAAACACAATTGCCCAATCCCTAATTGTATTTGTATGGACTATTGTTTCACCATTCAATGTCAATGTAGGATTGAGCTTACGCACACCTTCAATATTCTGCATTACTCCAGTAGAACTATTATCATTGGCAATAATACGTATATTTTCTGCCCACTGATATTGCCCTGAATCTATAACTGAATAGTCTAGGTCGCAGTTCATTCCTTTCTGGAAAGTATTTGTTTGTCTTTGTGCATTCATTATCTGTTACCATTATAAATTATTTGACGTTCCCCAGTGTGGCTATAGAAGGAATTGTGGTCTCTAAATTCAGGTACAATCTTATTCCAATTGTTTTTTATAGATTCTAGGCCATCTTCATTAGGCATCAACGCTTCCGCATATGCTTGATTTCTATAGAAATTCCAAGACCTACGTATGTCGTAATATACTTCCCTATTCATTCTGCCATTAAGATATTCCGGATACTTTAATTTCATTGTGACATACCAGTATATTGCTTCCTTGTATGATATTAAATCCGGTATTAATGGATAGCTTTCTTCATCAGTAGGTATAGCACTGTATGATAATTTTAAGTAACCACTAGGTACATTAGTCATTATAAAACCAGGTTTTACAGTATATTGAAAACCCAAACTAGGATTTGCAGAATTTACAGAACTTAAACTGTGTATATCATATGTGTGTAAGTTGATCAAATTAGATAAGATAGTTCTAAGATTTTGATTACTATTAATCATTTCAATAGCTTCAGTCTTATCAATATTACCACACATATCAACTACTAGGTTTACTAGGGTATCATTCTGAATGATCATTTCCGGAGTAAGACATTCACAGTTTTCTTTACAGCAATTGTCACCACATCCCCAAACAGCAAATGATCCTGTTGCTTTCCTCATGGGAAACCAAGGGCCATTGCAATTAAATGAGTATGCCACTTGATGCAATTGATGTAGATCACAAGGCAGTGGAGCTTGATGACAATTGATCTTTACTGCGGGAACTCCCTCAACACCGGTAACTTTAGGTATAAATTGAGTAATAGCACCTATTTGTTCAATAGCTTCTCCACACCATTCTGTGATATCACTAATTTTAGTGTCATCTTCTTTGAGATCTAGGTCTGCTATGATCTTTGCTATTACAGTCTTTACAGATGTTAATTTTGTAATCATATTGTATAATTATAATTCTATGTAATCTCTTACATGCTGCTTTAATATTTGTGCCAGACGTCTCTTATTATCCCTAGTCATAACTAACTGATATTTAGTTTTATTCTTAGTAAGCATATTCTGTTTATTGTGATAAAATCTATATTTAAAACCCCCAGTATGTTCGTTAAGATGGTAAATTACTTTGTTGTATTTTTTACTTTCAGCGTAATCTATCCTTAAACTCTTACCAGTATATTCTTTAGGTTTATGCTTTACTATGGATAATGTACCCATTCTACAAGGTAATCTGACTTCTTTTCCGTTTTCAATTATCTCGTCTCTTAAGTATCTAAAGTAATCTGAAACAATTTGTCTAAATACTTTATAAGAAACCTGATATAGTGGATTGTCTTCTACATAATTACAATAACTATCATAAAAGTCAGCAATCGTATAAGCTTTTCTATTGTATTTAGTTTCTTGCATTCAGTTCGTTGTTAACGTCGTTTGTACTATTGTTCGTAGTGTCACTAGGGACTCGTAACATGATATTCAATTCTTTTTCAAATATCATTTGTTTAATCGTAGGTATCATATTTGCTGGCACTGGATACGGAGTATCATCTCTATCAAAACACTCACCAGCTTGGGTAGGATCTTCTAATATACCTTCTATTTTAACATATTCTAAGTGTTCAGGACCAAGTATATACAGATGATTGCCTTTTATATAAGCAATGTAATCACTGCAAGTATATTTTCTACTTACTTGATATTTAGCTTTTGTTTCTGTACCTAATTGAATTAAATCACCATTCATATCTTTTACAGCAACCAAACCTAAACCAAAATGTAAGTCAATAAAATTAGGTATCTCTTCATCTGATTTGTAGTTATAACCACCAGTACAATTACTTACTTTGGATATGTGTAAAGGTCCAATAGTTTGTACATACTCTGGATTTATATCTCTACCCTTATCTAGATCCTGTTTAATTAAATATGCTCTATATTGATGTATCCACTGCTCTATTTGTATACGTGATAAGTTCTCAGATTCACTGATATTATTATCACGTACAATGAGCAAAATATCATCAATTATTGTATTTAATGAATTAAATGTCATAGTCTTTAGTATTTGTACTCCATTCATCAGAAGTGATTAAACTATTGAATTCTGTTGATGTTGCATCGTATGTTGGAAACGGATAAACGATATCACTATTATCATCTTCTTCCAAAGTCATCATAGGCGGAAATAAAACATCATAATGCTCAATATGAAGTAATACTTCGGTTTCATCTATGTTCATCCTTGGATTATCTATTCCTAGTTGTTTTTTTGCTTCTTCTGGAATAGAATCAAATAATTCTTTTGGTATTATTATAAACTTCATATTATTTTGATTTTAGGGTTTGTAAATAGTTGTATGCTTTGATACAGTCGTCTTTAGAGAGGAGTTGATCGTTGTAGATGCCTAAGTTCTTAAAAGCCATTTGAGTATATATTGTACTGTTATAACCGATTGACAAATCCTTACTACTACTTGTGATAGGTTGTTCTTCACTAAGTAGCATTTCCGACCAATCATCAAAATATACACGTCCATCTGAACAAATAGCCTTTAAAGATTTAGTGTTTAAAGATGAACTTTTTTCTGTGTTATTTATAAATAACTTCAATCCATTATTTTCATTAAACAAATAGAAAGATGGAGGCTTTATTAAGCCTGCAACCTTTCTTTCATCAATTATAAACCTCCATTCCCCAACAACCGTAAAATCCTTACCCATTTCAAAAGCTGACGAAGTTATCTTATCATCCACCCCATCAGTAACCAGATAGCCTTCGTATTCGGGGATTTGCTCTATAGTAATGTCACAGGATTCTTGTACCTTATTTAAGGTAAATCCATACCAATCTCCATTTGCTTTAAATGGAAAAGACGGTAATGTATAAGTTCCATCTTCTGATATTTTATATAATTGTTGCCCTTCAGAAGTTGCTTGTCTATAAGATAGAGTTTGACCATCTTTCAGTCCATAAACTTTTATCTTATAAGAAGGAACTGTAAAAGAAGGTTGTTCAGGATAGGATTGATAATATAACTGTGTAGACGCAACTTTAACTGAAGTTATATTTACAGAATAACTCGTCCAAGTTAAATCCGCTCTATCAGTAGATTGAACCCATCTACCACCAGCATAATTCTCAGCATACAACCCATACCCACTCCCTTTTGCAAACCCAAAATTAGACAGCACAAGATTATTACCATTGCCTGTAATATTGGCAATAGTAGCACGATCTTCGTCCTCGTTGGTTTTGCCGGTGACAGTCCATGCTTGATCAAAGAATAACCAAGGATAGGTTTTGACGAAGTAGTCTTTGATCTTGGTCAGCTCTTCTTCGGTGGCGTCGTGATCGAGAAATACAAGTTCCCAAATAGCAGCGTTAATACAAATTCCTACATTTCTTGTAGCTAATTTTCCAACATATAGCACATCTGTTCCTGTAAAATTACCAGTTATAATCGAAACACCATTATAACTTTTAGATGTCTGATAAGTAAGGATGTGTGGTAAATCCTTTTTACTCCCTATTGTTCCAAAAGACATCGGACTATTAAAATAATTGGCATTTACATTACGATATTCTAACAAGAAGGCACCATCATTGAACCAATCCTTTACATTAGATACTAATCCTTGGGCTATTTCACCCCTTGTAATCCACTGTCTCAACGCTACAACCGTATATCCCTTTTCTTTAGTTGGAATAGGGAAGTTATCACAGGTACCGTAATCGTCTACTCCGTCAAAGATAAGTGCGCCGGGGTAGAGGGGAAGGATTTCAATCGTAAACTCTCCTCTGGTTGCACTGACCCCATTATAGAAATATAATGACCTATCCGTATTTATAACATCAATGTCGACTGTATAAATACCATCTTGAGTCCACTTTCCGTATACATTACTTGGAGAACTGGTGTCCGCAAGAGAGAGAGTATTGCCATCAACTAATCCAGTGACCTTAAATGTGAATTGAGCATGCTGCGTACCAGAAGAAACAGCCACCATATAGTACTTATCCGGAGTAAATTCATATTTGTCGTAATAAGTTGACACGCCACCAACCCCTGACATTCCCTTCCAAGAGAAGTTTTTCAACTGTAAATCTCGTCCATTTCCCGTCTTATCAACCCATACGGGATTGGCAGCCATCTGTTCATTAGTAAGACCTAATGCTGAATATCTTGCAATCATGCCAGAAATAGATGGGAAATCATCATCATCGCCTTCTGAAGTAGGGGTATAAAGACCATATTTACGTTGAGCTTGTTCTTCCATTAATTTCCTGTATTGTTCATACCAAGACTTATAATCTAATACAGGACCTGCAACACTTATAAGCTTATCTGTATCTTCTACATGTGTTTCATAATGTTTCTTCATACTTATAAGTTATTTATTGTTATTGTTATTTGTTCTTTATTATCCATCGCCTTCTGAAGTAGGGGTACAAGCTTGTTATAAGCTACAGTAGAATTAGATATCCAATCTTCTTTCATACCATCCCAAGTACCTACTAGTATACATCCTTCCGTATCAGCTGTTTTATTGCCCGTATGGATACGTATACCTAAGAAGTGAGGTACATTAAGTATCTCAGGCATAATACGCTTAAAACGGCTAGAATAGCTTAATTTCACCTCATACGTACCAGCAGGTACAGCAGTATCCCCATACACCTTTTCCTTGCATTTACATGTAATTCCTTTAGGTGTATTAGGACATACTTCAGGTAATGGTCTTACTGGATCTTCAAGTGTATCCGATATATACGCACCATCTACATATAACTCCCCAATAGTATATTCATTAGTGCGAAATATTCTATCTAATCTGAGTTCCATTACGCAGTAGGTGTTTCTAATGCAGCAACTCTCTCTTCTAAACCGTTTACTTTAAGAGTTAATGCAGTGATTAATTCTCTTACTTCAGAATCATTATAATTAGTCAAACCAGCAAGTTTATTCTTTTCCTCAGTAGTATAATCGTTAGTGGATAAACCTTTACCGGTTTGTCTATCTACTTTACCTTCAATAAGTTCCGCATGTGTATTAATAACATCAATTAATTCAGGTAAGCTATCCATAATTTCAGGAGCATCTCCAATTAAAGCATCAATCTTAGCTTCAATTTCATTTTCACGTCCAGTTGCCCTACTTATTTCAGAAGTAAGATCATTTCTCAGAACTTTAATATCTGATGTAGCCTGATTATTAACATATTTCCATTCCTTACCATCAAAGTACTTTAAGTCACCGCCATTTGGATTAGATGCTAAATCAGCCCAATATTTAACTGATGCTGGATTTGGAGCAATTGTACTTGCTAATATATCGTATTTATTATTGTATGTACTCATATAATATTAAAATAAAAAAGGTTGACTAAATAGCCAACCTTTGTGTTTTAGATTTCAATTTGTTTCTCCTCAGATGAGGGGGTTTCTATTTTAACCTCTGGACGAACAGTAGTTACATTTTGTAAAAGTTGCTTAAGCTCTTTCACTTCAGCTTTTAATTCATCAAGTTCTTTGAAATCTTTTGTCACATTGGTTGTTATGTCCGGAGTTGTATTAAGTAATTTTAAGATGTCTTCACATCTCCTCATCTCTTCATCGTATTTTAATACGCTTTCCTTTTTAACTTTGCAGTCATTATAGGATTGCTTAACCATATCTACAATTTGAGTTTTATCTGTAGCTATAGTAAGTCCGATGGTAGAATCGGTCATCATTGTTTTATCTTCAGATACTGACAGTTTCTTCTGCTCACCGTCACAAGAGATAACTAAATCTACAAGCTTACGCCTATTCTGCATAGGCATTGGGAATTGACCTGGTGGCAATGGTTCGTCGTAGGGTTTTGATACACTTACTACTTTACCTAAACTGTATGCAGTACTCTTTTTAAAAGTACCTGTAATCTCGAGTACGTGTATATTTGTACCCGGCGTTAACTGTGAGAATGTCATATCTTTAAGTTTTAAAAAGATATGGGCAGGTATTACTCGCTGCCCATATACTTTAAGTTAATATATATTAGGCAGCTGGAGCTGCAGCCATAGTGTAATGATTCATAACCTGAATAACATTATCGCATTTATTGTAATAAACCCAATATCTGTTACCAGCAGAGATTTCAGAACCAACTAATGGTGTGCTATCTCCTTTTACTACAGGTATATTGTTGTTATTTGAAGCGGTGCTTACTGAACCAGTAGTAGATACAAACACAGGAAGTGTTGCACTAGCAGTGGCAGGAGTATGTCTAACCTCTAATACAAACACACCTTCTCTAGGAAGTCTACACCACACTTTAGGACAGATACCCAGAACTGTAGATTCTGTTGAATCGCTTACGCTTATTGTATTGATTTTCGGTATTACTTGGTCTAAAATACGAACGGTATTGTTACGTCCAAAGTAAGGATTAAACACGAAAGGAAACATAATAACCTCCTTTCTTATTAAGCGCAACAGCTATCACCATAGCCATATCCATAACCATAACCTGTAAATCCACCATTACATCCGTACGGATTACATGTCAGGTATGCAGGAACTGGACAAGGTTTAATCTGATTTACAATATTCTGAGTCTGCTGTTGAGTAATGGCAGAAGTCTGCAATGCATTCTTTTCATCACGCAGAGCATCAATCTTATTCTGCATTTCTCTCATTTCTAACTGACAGAACTTATCATTGATCATTTGTGTCTGTGCATCGATCTTAGCGCCAATGATGTTGAATCTTGTAGCGTTTTCGCTAGACAGATTGTTAAATCCTGAAGTAATAGCATTCTGCAATGTATTAGTCTGTTGACAGATAGATAATCTATTATCAGCATTCATTTGAGTTAAATTCAGATTAACTGAATCAATAGAACGCTGAGTTGTGCAGCAGCAGTCACTAATAGCTTTGATTACGTTGCAATCGCCAGCATTAACAGCATTGATTACTCTTTCTGCAGAGAAACCTACTTCACCACCAACTTTACCAATTGCATTCTGAATAGAACACAACGCTGTGTCAATTGATTTAACGTCACAGTTCAAGTTAGTAGACAAGGTATTGATTGCATCCTTGTTACCGTTGATAGCCTGCATTAACAAATCAGTGTTGTTGTTCTGGTTACCCATAGCAGCTAAACGAGCGAAGTCAGAGTTGGTCTCAGCCTGGTTGCCACGACCGAAGCCGTTGCCACCCCATCCGCCCCACATCCAGAAGAGCACGATGATGAAAATCCACCACCAACCACCATTGCCACCGAACATACCATTACCGTTGTTCATCATAGCCATCAAAGCAGCAGGATCAAAACCTTTATTAGCATTTTGCATCAAAGCAGCGATACCGGGGTCAATACCACCACGGTCTACAATTATTCTTTCGTTTTCTAACATAATGATTTATTTTTTAATTGATTTATTTATTTTGATAATTAGAAATATCTAACAGATGTGTTGCGAGAATCTCTGTCTCTTTTCATATCTTCTTCACGTCTATCTCTATCCATTCTATTTCTTTCAGGATAAGCATAACGATCAGAATATTCATATTCATCCTCTATTTCATATCTAGAGTAAGGATATGACATTCTACCAGAAGATCTTCTTTCTCTACCATATTTATAATCTGTATCATAATCATGACTATGATGCATACGTTCATATGCCTTATAATCATTATCTTCATCATCACACATTATATAAACATAGTAGTGCCACATCTTGCCTTCTGAGATGTCTTTGTCACAAATCCAAGCTTTGGTAAGTTCTGCAAAATGTTTGGTACTAGCTCCACCAGTCATTGCTACAACAGCTTTATAAAAATCCGAGTAGATCATATTCATGGCTACATACCAGTCCCACTTATTGTGTTTCTCTGATTTTAAATTTATGCCCATTTGATTGGCAACGGACGTTGTCTCTTCAACTGTCCAATGAGGACCTTTTGATCCATCCTCATTTTCCATGCCTTCTACTGCGTATCTGGCATGTTCCTCATCAAAGTGAGGACCATTTATAGCTTCATATACATTAGCACAGAGTTCTGATTTAAGTATTCTGAAGCCCTTTTCCAACAGATTATCTTCATGTTTATCCATAGCTTTACCCAATTTAGTTAAAGCTTCTGTTGGGGAAGGATGGCGTTTAATTTGATCTAATATTCTACTTAAATGCATAGTTTCAATTTATTTATTGATTAATATTAAATTGAAATATTTTGCAAATTACTTTGTAATTTTGATAACTCGAGTATCTAATACTCTTATTAAATCATTAGAATTGATAATTTTGTAAGATTCGACTTTATCTTTTTTAAAGTCAAAATGTATTAACCGTTGAAACCAGTTTTTATATTTCTTTCTATATACTTTTTCTTCGGTTATAAATAAATCTTGATGATTATATATCTCTGGAATACAGGTTATAACTGAATCCATTCTATTTATTTTGATTGTAGTCAATGGATTTGACTGAAGTTCTACATTGAAGTTTCTATCTATAGGTATTGTCTTTACTATAGTATCTGTCAATACTGTGGACATACTCATTACTTCTTTTAACTTCTTATTCTTTATCTTAAGTTGATCTTGTGTTTTTGATAACTCTTGTATTAAACTATCTTTAGAATGTTTGAAATCTTCTATACTAAGTTTTAATACTCTATTTTCATTTTGTTTATTACTTAGGATTGATTGATAAGATTCAATATTATTACGAGCATCTCCCAATTCTTTATCCAATTTATTTACTTTATTTCTTAAAACATAATTGGATATTCCTAAGTAAGATATAATAGCTACTATCAATACTCTAAGATAATTCATATTACTTAATCTTTTTAACTAATTTCTTAATCTTTGGTAAATCTTCTTTGTCAATTGTGATATCTAAGTACTTCTCGCCTTTTCTTTTAATGAACTTGCTGAATATTTTCCAAGGTCCAGTAGGATCTAATGTTTGTAGATTCTCTACCATTGACCATAGTTCTACACCAGCAACAAGACCAGCAAAGCCCTCAACTAAGTGCGCATCGATGGATGTCAATATATATTCATCTACTAGATGACCACAGCTTATCATTAATGAACTAAAGCAAAGCTTTTTAACAGTTGACCAAAACTTTCTAGATTGAATCTTTTCACCATTACTTAATGACACTCTAATACCTAATATCATATCAATGATTATTAGTATTCCTACTGCAACTATTGGTAACCAAATAGGTAAAAAGAATGTGCTTACAGCACTAGATAAAGCAGTACTAATGCAAGTAAAAAATTTAATAGGACCATCGTTTACTAGTTCTTTAAAATAATTCACTGTTGATACACTTGAGGCTTTTATTATAATATCATTTATATATCTAAACATGATTGAAGATTTGTGAGACTTTGAAAAAACAAAACGCTAGACAATCTAAAAGAATGCTAGCGTTCTGAAAATTATATGATACTTAGAGCTTGATATATAAAGTAAACGATTATATTAAATAAAGGTTCCTCTTATAAAGAGGACTATTACATACCTAATAGCGGTTATTGAACCACTGTTACCAATTTTACATTTATGTTAATCAATTCTTTCAAATGGGTATATACCGGATTAATTGTACCATAAAAGCAGTAATATTTCTTCCTTACACCGTCTTCCATTTCCGTGTAATACTTTTCCTGTTCAAGCGTCATGCCTGGCGCATAGAGTTTGGGATCGTATTCAGTGCCTTTGTGATTTTCGTCCATACGCTCATAAAGAGCAGCTGTATCTACCGAAGGAGGATATATTTCGAGAACCGGATTTATCGGTTGCCGGACTTTCCATAACCAGTCATCGTTAATTACCCGGTTGCCGGTTTCCAACTTCCCGTTAATAAATTCTTTCCATTCCGCATGTGCGTATTTGGTACTAATCGCTTCATCATCCGTCAGTGACATTGCAGACACAGATTTACGGGTGATACGGGATAGTTGCTTCTCTGAATCGTGCGTTTCCGTGTATTTTACGACTTCCTGTAATTCGGCTGTTGTTCTATGGATTACATCGGGGTAGCCCGTCACCTCAATCGCTTCTACATCTTCCACTGTCTCGGCAGCTTCAATATCAGAGAGTAACTTTTCTGATAGACCTATACAGATATCATTGTAGTCTGCCATCTCATTGAGAGCTTCCAATAACAGATCTGATTTATACGATTTCCCGTTTACTTCAACCGTATCTTTTCGGGCACACTGGTCTTTTAGAGACAAACGGTCGTATGTATATACATCGTTGTCCTCTATGTAATAGTGCCGGTAGTCAGTGTTGTAGACTTCCTGACGTTTCAAGTCTTTTGCAATTTGAAGTTTTTCTTCCGGTGTCGGTTCGGGAATAGGCGTCAATTGCATATTGAACACTTCTTCTACGGATGCACTTTCGTTTGCCTCTTTAAAGGCAATCTGTTCTTCTGTCAGCAAAACGTACTTTCCTGCAACATAATCCTCCCATGTCGTGCCGATATCGTTGTTTGCTGTATCAAGCTTTTCCGGCATTGTGACATATATGTTTGCTGCGTCTTTGTATATATATATATATTTACTCATATCACTTATATTTGTTTTATTCTTCGTAAGCCCAATAGCGGATCAGGACAGTGCCATCACCGCCGTTACCGTAAGTACCACAACCGCCACCACCGTAACCGCCACTTTTTCTATTGCCATTTCCAGTTCCGCATCCTTTGTCGTAATCGGATTCTCCACCCATGCCCCCATTTATATTTCTGTCTGAACCACCACCTCCGGCATTTCGTTTCCCAGTAGGTTCGCCAAAATCGCGGGTTGTATGCCTTTGACCCTTTCCTCCGCCATATAGGGAACCAGCTGGATAGAGAGAGCCATTTTCATTGCGGCTGCCGATTCCGTTAGATCCATCAGAACCCGCTTTAGCCGTATCTGAATCATCTCCTGCTCCGCCACTTCCGCCGTTGCCACCAGTATATGCTCCGGCATTACTTCCGCCTGGATAACCATTACCCGCACCATTTCCGCCATTAGCTCTATAACTTGAATTTAAGAATTGAGAGTATCCACCGTTGGGGGCAACTTCAGAATACCCTCCAATTCCTCCTTTCCCAACTGTTATCGGAATTGACTGACCCGGTGCAACAGAGATAGCATCACCGTCTCTCCATCCGGATGTATCTTTTTTGAAGGTTTTAGTATAGCCGCCACCTCCACCGCTTCCATTATGTCCTGCACCCCCTCCTCCGACAAGAAACACATCAACCTCCATACATCCCGCTGGAACCGTCCATGTGTAATTTCCTGCCGGATAAAATCGCTTCTGAAAGAATACTAACTTCTTACTTCCTATCGTCCTTCTTCTCAACATATCAATCCTTCTCTTTAACGGTTATTGAATACATGACACCACTCGTATCGATCTTCAAAATGGACATCTCGAAAGGCACGCCGGAAGTAGTGGTAATAGAACTACCGGACATTGATCTAAAACTGCCAGTAGTAGGGATAGGCTGCGTAAAAGAAGCAGTAGGATTACAATCAAGATATATCTCTTCGCCTACATTCAGTGCCCTTGCAGACTCATTTATCGACAGGTTTGAAGCGGAGGATAGGGTAGCCTTAACCAACCTCTTGCTTGTCGGTATATTCACAAGAGTGGTGACAGCATTACTCCCTGTGCCGAAGTCTACTATATCATCCACCCTCTTCTTGTCCTCCGCCGACATATACCCCGCTGTGGCGGAGGTAGCGATAGGGGGAGTGCGGTATTGACCGTTGTCGGAGAGGTATTTTGTACCATCACCTCTATTAATTAATTGCAAAAGAATTGTAACCTGTGTATATGTTTTATCTGCATAAATTTCGATAGCCAATATGGGTATAGTTGCTCCAGTATTTTCATACATAATAGCACTTATTGTTATAAAATACTTTTCTTTAGGTTCCGTTGTTTTCGTAATAATTATAGGAATATACGAATCATCCATATATGCTAAAGATACTCTATTCTCCCACGCATTAACTATTTTTTGATAATTTTCATCTGATAATGCACCACTTTCATTTGGAAATAAAGTTGTCAAGTCAAGGTACTGATTACTCGCTATAATCTCCGACCATTGGGCATTTTTTCTACCATAGGTTTTACCATCTGAAGGCGCATCAGGAAATTCTTCTACACCATAATTGGGTAGTTTTACCCACTCTCCATCTTTCTTTACTTTTATTGTACCCATATTATACTAAAGTTACATAGTTATTTATTAAACTTGATAAATCATGTGAAAGTGGTATTTCACTATTCCTAATACATAAATACACTTTACTATTTTGTGTATAATATTTATCCTTAAACAATTCCATAGGTGGCGTATAAGGTATCGGATCTTCTAATGTACCAGCATGATCTTTATCAACCACTTTATACAAAGATGCTGTATCTACTCCAGGAATCCAATTTTCTTGTAACGTATGATCCTGTATTACTTCATACAATATATCTGAATTATCTGTTACTACTCTAAATCTAAAACCTTTAGTAACAGAAGTACCATAAGAGGCATTTCCTTTTCCCCATACAGGATAAAGTGTTTTCATTTCTAAAGCTTTATCCGCAGTAAGTACTGAAGTGTTAATTATAGTTTTAATAAAGTTAATAGCTTGTGCTTGTTCATTGTCAAATTGTCCTGTATTGACTACTGTCTTTATTTCATCATAAGAAGGATAATGATCAAATACGTGTTCATTATATTTATAATGAACAATATTCTCTTCAGTCTCTTTATCACTATCTATTTGAACATCCCATCTTACTGCCCATTCATTTAAACCTAAGTATTCAACAGAAATAGGGATGCTATTACTATGTGCAATTCTTGTCATAACCTAATAATAAAATTTTAAGTTCTTTTATACTATTTGTTCCTGTAAATCTCTTCCATAAATTAAAACAGTTACCATATTTACACCATCCCCAGTAAGAAGCTAAGGATCTAAATTTCTTATTAAGATTAACATATCTGGTTTTCCTATAGAACTTTTTTTTCATATCTTTTCTTAATTTCATATGACTATGTTTAAAAACATAGCCTAAGAAATCAACTCCTCTATCATCTACAGGATATATCTGCCAATCATGTTTTACTTCTAATTCAAGATGTGAGATCATGTATTCTTGTATATTTTGTAATGCTTGATGTAATTCTTCTTTATTGGAAGAAAGTAGAACCATATCATCACAATATCTGAAATAATGTTTAATTTTTAATTTCTGCTTTACCCATCTATCAAACCATGTTAAATAAAGATTAGCAGCAAATTGTGATATATAATTACCAATAGGTAATCCTTTATCTGTAGAATAAATTATCTCAGATATTAAATTTAGAAACCTCTTATCTTTGAATACTCTACTAAATAGATCCATCATAATCTTTTGATTCACAGAAGGAAAGAATTTCTTTACATCCAGTTTCAAACAATATTTAGTATTCTTTGGATCTGTTTTTAATACATGTTTCAATCTTTTTACTGCTAAGTGAATACCTCTGCCTTTAATACAACTGTAGGTATCTGAAGTAAATCGCTTAACTAAATAAGGTTCTATGACATTCATTATAGCGTGATGAGCTATGCGGTCTGGAAAATAAGGTAACCTATATATTTCTCTTTCTTTATGACCTCTATCAGCAATAATAGTATAGATATCATATTCAGAAGTTTTATATGTACCTTCGATAAACATTCTTTGTAGTTTTAATAAATTCTCATGCGAGTGTTTATCAAATTTAGCAATACCATAACGTTTACTTTTATTAAGTCTTGCTTTTTTATCTGCTAGAACAAGATTGTTAAAATCGACAATTCTATTAAAAATATTACCAATGCGTTTCATTAGCTATTTTGGTGTTAGGACCCGTTCGTCCGATACTACTAGGGTCCCTTCAAAGCACCTGTTATTTTTCACCAAGGGGTGAGGCTGATCTAATTTATACAATAAAAACTTCCAAAATTTCACTGTGAACTGATATTCGAATTCGAATTCGATGAATCATTATTAGCATTCGAATAGAAGACTCTGCAATTAGACTCATTGTCTGAATTACCTGACTTACTTTTTAATACATCTTCATCTAATCAAACCATTCTTTTAGATCCCGCCTTTGTTAATACTCTAGTTTATTATAGGTTTATCCATTAAACCCAGGCTCTAACGCCAAAAATTCTTCTTTTGTTTTAACTACTATATTTCCATAAAAGCCCAACCGCGAACCGATAACCGAAGACGAATACGACGAATCATCATAAGCAAACGAATAGAAGACCCCGCAACCAGACCCACCGTCCGAATTACCAGACCGCATCAGAATCTTATTACCCGTATTTTGATAGTAATAGTCTGCATAATATGTAGTGTTTGATCCACCGCTAACGTAAGTAGGCATAATATCCGCGTATTCTCCGTGAGCAATACCAGTAATCCAACCACTAGAAGAGGCAGCAGTATTGCTGCTAGAAGAGGCAACAATTTGTCTTACATTTGTATATCCTGCAGATGTTAAACCGGAAAGGTCAGTATTTACCTTAAGACCTCCATCGTACACTATCCATTGTCTATTAATAATATTAATACCTTGTACGAATTCGTATTTACCATAATAACAATCTTCAAGACCTAAGAAATTACTACTTTTACTAGACTTTCCATCCCTGTTACCTAATGACACTGTGGCACCTATCGAACTATCCCAAGAACGTGTACCACCGGAACAAGGTATGCTACTATTATCTGTACTTATATTCGTATTACCATATTTAGCACAGAATAAATTAGCAATAGTTTTATGGGCTCTATAATCAATCAATCCCCAATTTGAACCATTGGTTTGTGCTTGATTGAAAAAGGTTTCTATAGTTTGATTTCCAGTACTAGTCGTATTGGGTCTGCTGGTTAATTTACCGTCAGTATTATATGCTTCAAATACACCAATCAAACATTCTCTTTCTTCTTTATAAGAATCGGTAAGCTTTCTATCAGATATATACAATTTGAATTTACCTGTACTCACTAGTTCTGTACGATAATAATATTTAGGGAAATGAACCATGTAATATACATAATGATAAGTACCAGTACGGTTAACAGTAGAACCATCTTCCCATTTATTACTATCCGTAGAATTTAAATAGGCAATAGCAGCAGAACCATCATTCTGAGGTAACGCTAAACATCTTTTAAATTTACTAGTAAGGTTAGTAATGATATCTAAATTACCACCTCTTTCTAGTATAGTGGTACTTGTAGTTTCGTCAAATTGGACCCACATAGCGTGTGTTTCTTCATTGATCTGTTCCCAATCAAGAGTGACCTCTTTCACATCATCCAAACTACTTATTTGAATAGTTTGAATCTCTGGGGTGATGTATCCTGCTACGGATCTAGGTTCAATAGTCCAAGTTTCAGTAGTTGCTAATACAAATGTATTTTCATCAGTATCCCTTGTAACCAAAGTATAGGAACTTTCCTTTAGTACAGTATTAGAATACACATATACGTCTGCTAAACCGCTAATATCTTTTGCTAATTTTATTTTCAATTTAGCTCCTCGATACATTAATGTTTTTTCTTCAGCTGCTCCATTGGCTGTAGAAGTTATAGAATCTGGTGTTACCCATTTTCTAAAATTAGGAGAACCAGCAATAGATACTTCAGTACCCTCAATAGTATATTGTGCACCAGTTGGAATTTTTACAGTATATGTACGTTTACCAGATAACGTTTTATTTTCATAACCTGATAATTTCACATTAACTGCATCAGGAAGTAATTCAGGATGATTACTAGTAACATCAATTGTCACAACTGTAGTATTATAAGTTAATGTTACATTTCTAACGTTACTTGCTTCTGCAGTAAACGTTTGAGATTGTGGTTTAGCATAATCAGTTACATCACTACAAGTAATAGTATATGTAGTGTTTACTGGAATTGTGGCAGTAAGTTCCGTTCCTTCCCATATAAGTGCTTTAGAAGTTTCACCATAATCTATAGTAATAGTAACACCATTAATGTTAGAATCTGATAACTGATTACTTGCAACGGTTATTTTAACAGTTTCATCTTTAGGTGCTGCTTCTACTTCTACCCATGTTCCATTCTGTCTAGCATACTGTTTACCATCTTTAGGTGCTTCTGTAACTACTAATTCATCAAAAGTATTGTCTGATAAGTCAACCCATATTTCTTGTTCGCCATCAGGTTGTGTACCTTCGCTTATATATACTTCATCAGATATATCTGTTTTTAAAGCATACTCGTTGCCTTGTTTACCATCAAGTAAATCAGCATCTAAACCACTATCAATCCCATCTACTGTCTTTACTTTAGATAATACATCTGCTGCAGTATATGCAGAAGAATCTAATTTTGTATTAACCTGAGTAGTAGTAGCATAACCTTTTGCATTTAATTCAGTTTCAGTTACATATTCTTCAGGTACTGAAGTAAGATAATTGCCTTTTGGTTGATACATACTAGCTGCATCAGTCTTAGTTAAATACCCATTAAGATCTACTGTTTCACTTAACTTATCCCAATCTGGAGTAGTTGAAGTAGCTACATAATTAGCTCCTGTATCCTCAAGATTATATACATCGCCTATTGTTACATTATCTTTAGGTAAAGCGTCATAATTAGCTACAGAACCTTTTACCTTATATACTGAACCTATAGCAGTGTTAATCTTTTGATCTATTTCTTCTGATGTGGGTAATCCAGTAAGTTTATTAAATCCTTCAGCAGTGATTAAACCTGCAGCAGAGGTTGTAGCTGCTGGTATCTGTATTACTTTAGATTGAGTATTGCCGTTAGAACCTGTTGATTCATTCTTAAAGGAATATGTAATACGACCAAATTCAGCTGTGGGAACCATGTTATCGGCCATATTTACAACATAACCGTTAAGTCTTGCTAATTTACTTTTTTCAGCTGAAGTAAAATCAGTAGAACTTAATCCTTTTCCTTCTTCCTTATCTACTTTAGTATCTAACTTACTATCTACATAAGTTTTATCAGCTTTACCAGAGATCTGTTCAGTAACATCTACTGCTGCTACAGTATCATCTACATACTTCTTAGTGGCAGGATGATAATCTGCAGTAGGTGTATATGTACCAGTATTGCTTTTAGATATATATCTACTGTCGTGATTGTGACTAGTAATGTCCCCAGTAAGTACAGCTTCTACATTCTGCTTAGTTACAGAAGCATCACTACCTGGGTCTCCTTTCTCTCCTTTTTGACCAGGATCACCTTTTGGACCTTGTATTCCAGGTGCTCCATCAGCTCCCGGTTCACCTTTAGGACCAGGTTCTCCCTGTTCCCCCTTAGGTCCTACAGGTCCCTGTGGTCCTGCTGGTCCTTGAATACTACCTACATTACTCCATTTAGGATTAGATTCAACGTTACCATTTTCACCCACATATACATATAGATTACCAGAAATTAACCAAGCATCACCAGATACACCTTCTTGTGGTAATTGTGATTCAGAATCTAATTCTCCTTTAATATTTAATCCTGAACCAGTATCCCCCTTAGGTCCTTGTGGACCAATTTGCCCTTGCGGACCTTGTGGTCCTCGTTCTCCCTGATCTCCTTTTTCTCCTTTGGGACCAATAGGTCCTTGAATACCTGGCTCTCCTTGTTCACCTTGTACACCTTGTAAACCTCTTTCTCCCTGTAAACCCTGAGGTCCTCTTTCACCAGTAGCCCCTTTTTCTCCAGTATCACCTTTATCTCCTTTAGGTCCAGTTTCACCTTTCTCACCTTTTAAAGAGATTAACCATTTATCTTCTGTACCTTCAAAGCCGTGTTGTACTGCTACTTGATATGCTGATAAACCTTGAATACCTTGTGCACCAGATAAGTCTGATATGAATTTCCATTCAGTATTACCTTTCAAATACAATCTAGAATCCTCTTCATTTTCAACATTACCTGTATCAATCATTACAAATTGTCCTGTTTTTACTTCAGGGTTATTGTAATCATCTTCCATAGCTTGAACTGAAGAATATGTTTTTACAATAGTAAATGCATCACCAACTGCATTAATACCACTATCTTGATAAGTATCTTTTGCATAATCATAGATATACCAATTACCATCTACAATCTTTGGTGGATTCTGAAGTACTTCTTTTGAGTCTTTTACGGCTTGTTTGGCATCTTTAACCGCATTAGGTACTTCATTAAGCATTTTGCCAAAGTCTTCTTCAGTACCTGTATATCCATGATCTACTGCATATTCATATGCAGTCTTACCATATGCGGTAGCACCAGTGTCAGCATATTCGTTTAATGCAGAATCAAATACCCACCAATTACCATTTTCTCCAATAATTGGACTTTTACCAGAAGCAGGGATACCTGTATCACGATTATCTATCCACCAGTTACCATTAGAACCAATGAAAGGAGCAACAGCATCTTCACTAGTAGCATCTGTTAGTTTAACCCAAGACTTAATATCAGGATTATATACTTTAATTACTTTTCCTTTTGAATTTGCTCCCAAGTCTATCCAGTACCCAACTTCATTAGAATTGGGTACCATATAGCTTGCAAAGAATTCATAATATACGTTATTCTTTATCATATTATTCTGTAATATACGGGTTAGCTTCTTCTATTTCTAACACAGCTTGTTTCCATTCATTATAAGCTTTAGCTGCTGCCTCATCTTCTCCAAATTCTTTATATTTTATATATGCCATATAAAGTTTATCTGTCTTAGCGATATATTTATTTTCTCTTTCTTTCTTTATTCGCTCATTAATTAATGTAATATCTGGAGTACGCATGTTATACACAGCGAATGGATCGTCTACAACATAATCTGCATATTTCAAATAAAATGCACTTTGTTCTTCATTTAATAAAAGCATTTTATCATCATCATCGAGTTCATCTAAAGATGATACAATTTTATCCGCTAGGTAATTATATAGAAAATCTTTATCTATTACACCAGCGCTATTCCTAGTTATATAATATACTTCCATACTTAATAAGAGAAAATTAAAACTACAAATCTATCTATATCGTGAGCATTTCCATCTGTATCAAACCACATCACATCAAATTTTCCAGAATATAAAGTTCCGATTTGACATCCTCCTCTAAAACTATTGCCAACGTTAGTTGTTGTATTATAAATCATACACACAGGAGAATACGCTGTGCTAGCAGGGGTAAAATTAATAGTATATCTACCAGTAGCTGCTCTAGAAACAGTAATACCAAAACCTTTGGTTCTAAAGTAATAAGCAGATCCAGGAGAAGGAGTAGTAGTTACTACTGCAGATACTTTTAACCCTGGAATTGAGAAATTACTAGAATCAATATTTTGAGCAATTAAAGAAGTACAAGTGACATTTCCAGTAAATGTACCATTTGTTGCCACCATACTACCGTTATCAAGTACTCTAAAAGGAGCAGATGTCCTATTACCATGATTTGTACCTGCCCAGATTCTTACAGAGTCTGAAGAAGTTCCCACCCCAGTTAATCCTGCTCTAGAACTGCTAGAACCGTCTCCTACTGTAATGATACCATCTGCCCATAATTTTAAAGGAGCTTTTGAGTTTGTGATTTTAGTGCCACTAGAAGAAATGGCACCTTTATTTGAACCAGTACCTGCTGCTAAAAATGGAGTCATACCATCTGTAGATGGATAGAAGCATACTACATCATTTGTTGATCTGAAATAACTACTAGAAGCTGGACTAAAGCGCCATCCACCAATTGTAGCTTCTTCAGCAAATAACAAACCGGTTGCAATATTCTCAAACGAATTTAATGCTTTCCATTCAGAACTAGACCAAGAACCTGAAATTGTAGCCCTATCTGCCATATAAAATACTCCGCCTCTTTTTACAACATCTACTAATTCTGCGGTTTTATAATAAGTAGTGTATTCGCTAAATTCCCCTCTGAAATTTAATCCAGGACCTGGATCTCCAGCAGGGCCTTGACCTCCAGGAGATCCTTGTGGTCCAGCAGGACCTTGTGGACCAGTCTGCCCATCTTGTCCATCTTTACCTGATATTTTTGTAGGTAATGTCCACTGTTCTCCAGACTTAAGTAAACCAGTTTCTCCATCAAACAAAGCAGTACTTTTCCATATAGCATAACCACTTGCAGAAGGAGCATCTACATACCAGTAGTTACCATTACTATATGTACCACCTGAAGTAGGTCTAGATGTCATAGAAGGTCGATTTGGTTGAGACTCGTTAGATCTACAATAAATAGATACTTCAAAATCACCAGGAACTCCACCTTTGGCTTTTGTAATAGTAAAATCACACACATCTACTACTGGAGAAGCTGAAGAAGCAGGTACATGAAATTCTACTTTAAATACTGTACTATCAAAACTATTACCTAATCTAGCTACGGTAAGTTTATTATTATTTGTATCAATAGATAATTGATTTTGAGCATTGTTATCTAAATTAGTATAAGTTATAGTATATTCACTATTTTCTAATTTTCTAGTACCTTGATATAAGTAATAATTAGTGGAGGCTTTCGCTAATTCTGACGATTCTACTTCTCCTAACCAATTAGCAGCTACTGTATGAGCTTCATTGGTTAATACGCCCCTATATGGACTTTCTCCATCTTTTCCATCATACAATTTATTAATTGTTAACATATCCTGATATACGGCTCCACCTAAAGCAGAAGTACATTCTACTTTAAAAGTTACTTCGTTAACAGAATTATTAAAGTATGAACCATTTGGTGATACTACTAAAGTTTCTGTGATCTCATTTTCAAGAAGATTCCAGTTATCCGTACCTACGATTTTCCAATACCAAGAATAAGTAGGAGATTCAATCCCATACGAACTAGCATATAAAGTTATTTGTGATGGGCTAACTAAACCTTCTTTATCGTACTTAAACACTTGTTCTCCGGATATTAATACATAGCAAGCATCAATTCCATCAAACCCATTCTCACCATTCTGCACTTTATTAATCCATAAATCCTTAGTAAAGGACATGGAACCAATGTTAACTGTTAATCGTATTCTAGCGGAAGGAGACCCTAAAGTGTTTAATGTCACTTTGTCACCATCTACAGTAACAGTAGCTACACCTTCAATAGTTTCTGCTGTTATACTGTCAATATATAATTGACTAGTACCCTGATATGCATATACATAAGTGTATACATCAGTAATAGTAATTTGTGGATTATTACCAGACGAATCGTAAGGTACCGTCATATTACCATTACTCAGGTCTATATAGAAAGCATCTTCTCCAGTTGCACCATCTCCAAGTTTGGCTACCTGAGTTTCATCATAAAAACTTTCTTTACCATTAACTACAGTACAACGTACTACAAAATTTCTAAGATCTCCAAACATATCAGGACGTACATCCAATGCTTGAGAGGTACCTATTGTTTCATTTGTGTTTCTGTTTACCCAAGTAAATACAGGATTTTCTATATTATAAGTATTACAATATAGTGTAATGACAGATGGTGTAGGAGTACCTTCAAAGTTAGGATTATCATACATGAATAATCTTTCCCCAGTAATTTCTACCCATTTAGCTTTATCTGCACCAGCAGCACCTTGTTCACCCTTTTCTACTTGCAATAACCACTCGTCATTTTCCTTACTAGGGATACTAGTGGTTTGAGTAGCCATACATAACCATAATGAACCATTATATGATACTCTATCATAATAATAATATGTAGTGCCAGCTATAAATTGTCCTCTATCAATGGGTACTCTGATAATATCTCCATTGCTAGACACCTGAGATAAAGTACCAACAAATCTACTATTTTTACCTATAACTGTACGATCTTTACCTACTAAATTAAAATCGTCAATATTATCATATAAAGTAACACTAGGTCCTTCTGTACCTCTAGCAGATATCATAATAGCCGATCTACGATCTTCATTACCAGGATATCTATTACCTAATTGAATAATTTTATCTTTGGGTTCAGGAACAGAACTACCAGGTTCACATACAGAATCAGATAAAACCACATAATCAGTACCTACTTCGGATACCATGCGCCAATATCTTTTAACATTTTTACCATCAAAGATTTGACATATAGCCTGGTCTCCTTCAACAAAAGGATTTCTTACAGTACCATCTTGAGTATCAAATGTACATTTGTAATCATTATCTGGAGTAGTAGTAACATCTAGTATTTCAAGATCAGCAACTGAAACTAATATATCTCCACCAGTAGCTTTTATTTCATTTACTAGAAGTTCATTAACAGTCATTCTACCTCTAACAAACAAATCATCTACTTCAAACTTCCATCTGCCATTAATTGGATATAAAGAAGCACCTTCACCTAGAAAACCTTCTCTAAATGTTTGACCTCCCTGTATTCCTTTTAAAAACTTGATATAACCATTTGCTGTATCGTCAACCTTTTTAGATATATAGTTTAAATCAGATCTCCTGGCTGAATATAAATTACCATCTGTAGGTTGAGTATTGTCGGTACTAGTGATCATATATTTTGTATCACCACCTATGCTACCTTCTACAGATCTAATTTTACCTTCTAGTTTTGATAAAGCTTGATTTAAAGTATCTGTAGTAGTTAAATCACTAGTATCACCATTATAATAGTACCCTGATAATGGAAATATGGTACTAGTAGGTTGTGTATGAAAACCGGGTGCTTCACCACTACCACCACCATTTGCAATTAAATCTGCTAATGCTGTAATGATGTTTTCATCTTCAATCAACCTATTTAATAGGTTTTGTAATTGTTCTTTAGTAGACTTATCATCAATAGTATCTATCCAACCCTGTACTGTATCATTAACTTCAGTTAAATCCTTATCATGTTTATCTTCAAGAGTAATGATCTTATTGTTTAATACATCATAATAACTATTAATATTACTATTCAGGTTATTAGTAACATTAGTATCCCCTTCTACTATTTTGTTGGATAGATCTGTGTAATTGTTGTCCACTTTAGTATCAAGATTAGCTACATCTTCTTCAATACCATCTACTCTTTCATTAGTTACAAATGTACCAGATAAACTAGTTTCAAAATCATCTTTATGAATTATCTTATTAGTTTTATCTTGTACAAGAGTTAGAATATCATTATCTTCAAAAGATGTAGTAACCTCAAATTGTGATATCTTTTTATTCATATTACTCTTGAATTATATGTTCTTCTACTTCTGTTAATATACAATCATCATCGATATCTTTTTCTGGATAGAAATTAATTTGTTTTTTTAAACAATGCATACATTCTATAATTTTATCTACATCTTCCTGAGTAATGGGAAAATCTTCATCATCTACTTTAGTACTTGCCCAACTAGATAATTTATCTAAATGTAACAATAATACTAAATTGGTAATAGAAACTCTATCCAGTTTTGCATTGTACTTAGTAGACTGATTAACTAATTCCCCAACCTTATTTACATAATTCACAATATCCATCTTTACAATTTTTACAGTCATTAATAGTACAATTGCATGTTCTCATATCAAGCAAGTTAAGCATTTCTTTATAATATCTATCTGCATCTTCTGTAAAGTCTAATGCTATAGCATTTTCATATAAAGTTTTCTTGAATAAGAACATCATGATTTTATCTTTCATCTTGTTATCTAAGCAGTTATGACAGTACTTTGTAAGTAATTTTACTTCTGCATAATACAAGCTATCGTTTATGTCATTCATATCAATCGTATATAAAAAGAAAAGGGATTAGGGATAACTTCCCCAATCCCTTTCATGGTTAAAAATTAATTAAATCCTTATTCAGATACTTCTGCACCAGAAATGAAAGATTTAATCATATTCACAAATAATTTATTTGTTTTGATCTGATCTTTTACAATATACATTTCAACTGCCAGCGGAGTTGTTTTAATATATTGATTATCATCAGACAGATATTTATTATCCCATTCCATTGTAATAGTATCGTATTCTGCACTCAAATCAGATCTAAATTCCGGAGCAATATAAGGATAGATACCATTAGCTCTATGAGTAATACCTCTGTAACCCATTGCTGCATCTTCACGATCTCTAACAATGTAAGCGTTACCCTTACCCGGAGTACCTTGAGTCTTAGCAATTGTCAGATTAGAAATCGGATACATTACGTTGCTCAGTAAACCAGAAGGAATCGTTGTCCACATGAAAGCTTCTACAGATACCTGAGTATAACCATGATCCAAAGTAATACCTTCATTGTAAGGAATTTCTTTAGCTGTCAAAGTCAATACAGCTGCACTAGCGCTAGCAGTAACTCTAGCTTCTTTGTGTTTATTAATTTTCTTTACAAAGGCATCAACCAAATCCTTCGGAGCTGTAGTCTTAGCGATTACTTCATACGTATGAGTAAACTGACCCGGAGCTTCGTAAATGTCGTTATAAACTAAACGTAAAACATAACGATGACCAACTTCCGGAGTTACATTAGTAGCAGTAATAACAATCTTATCTTCAGCTTTAGCAACGAAAGGAGTTACTACCAAAGTAGGATTAGAACCTTTTTGAATAGGCATAGAAAATCTAATTACAGATTTAGTGCTCTTAGCACCTTTCTGATCATATACATCTTCTTTACCTTCACAAACACCTACATAAATAGATTTAGCTGCTGCAGCTAATGCAGTAGATGTTAAAATTTTCTTGTTTTCATCAAACAAAGCAATTGCACCATCTGCCAAAGCATCTGCTGTAGAAAAAGAAGCAGGAGCTGTTTTAGCAATCAGTACAGTATTTACTTTCTGTAGCATAATATTAATTTATTTTTAGTTAAACGGATATCCTAGTTTAACTGTATTTAACCCTTCTACTCCTATGTTTCAAGTTTCCGCGTTAGGTTAAACTAAGAATTTAAAAAACGTATACTTACTCCATTGTTGAAACTTCGTTCATATACGATTGATATCTTGGATTAGCCTTATTTTCTAAGTATAATTCAGCCGCTATTTTTACGATTTCCTGATGAGTAGATACTGGCATATCTGTGTATTCATCAAAAGGAGCCGTAGTAAGACTAATCCTTTTTGGAGTCCTCAAGTATGTGAGGATATAATTCTTTATATTGTAATTACCATCAGTATATAAATGGATTTCATTACCTTGAAATAATCTCAAAGGTCTTGCTGAAGTACCATGCAATCTATACTCTGATAATGTATTTTGTCTTTGTCTATCAAAATTCTCAATAGTAGCTTCTAACACATCTGTATGTTTAGTCCTAGGTTGACCATTAGGTCCCTTAGGCCAACAGTTGTTATTACTATAGATTACTGCTGTTTCACCTAAAGTAAACATATAATCTGTTGGTAATGTAACTACTTGTTCTTCTGGGAATGTTGTAAACTGATATGTCTTATTGGTTACAAGTGTACGAAGATCATCAATTCTTTTCTGATCCTGTTCAAATGCTGTACGCTTGTAATTGATACCTGAGTATCTAGTTTTAATAAACTTATCTAAACCAGCCATTAACCAATATTCAATATCTGCTGTAACTGGTTTCTCAATATTATTATCAAGTAAACCTATTTCGGTTTCAAATGCAGTTTGTAATTCAATGAACTTCATAATTATTCTCTATTACTTTGGTTAGATGGTTTAGTTTGTAATCTGTATTTACCTTCTGTGATAAACATATTGACAGCAAGGTCAACTATTTCACTGTGAACAGATTCAGGTAATTCACATTTTGAAGCACCAGTTGTAGTATTAAATCTTAATGGTTTTCTATAGTAAGTAAGAATAACACCGCTTAAAGTAGTATAGGCGTCTACTACTACTTCCATGTACATATATTTAGTAGTTGGATCAGATATTAAAGCTACTGCTGGTTGTCTTACAATTGGTGTATTATAAGCAGTCTTCATAAACTTTGGTAGATCCCTATATTTTACTAATTGATTATCTACTTTAGTTTCAGTAGTATACTGCTTATAAGTACCTTTTACTTTACTTACAGAGTGTACATATAAGAAATATTCATCAGTAGTAGAATAAGGTAGTCTATATCTAGCTATACCGTTTGATGTAGAACCGCTTTGAGTAAGTTCTCTTTCAACCAATAAACTTTTAATAGAATCTGTATTTCTAGTTTGAGTATTGGTTTCAATCTCCATTTGATCATCACCCACATAGTTCATCATTACATAGCGATCCTGTGCTTCATTAAGTATAGAAAAGATTAAATCTGAATTAGGTTTATTTTCTATAGTAAGATCTGGACTAATAAGTTGGAGTCTACGTTCAAACTCCATTTGCATTTCTTTGCTACTCATATTATTCTGCTAATTGTGCCACATATTGTGGATGTGATTGAACTCTTGGTGATTCTATATTTTCTAATGCCATATCAGCAGCTAACTTAACTACTTCATACTGCATATACTCTGGTATTTCATCCATACCTGAAGTAATATCCTGATTATTTAATCTTTTAGGATATGCTAGATAAGTTAAGTCGATAGTATAGGGACCTGTCATAAGATCCCTATCCACGAACACTATCAACTTATTATCTTCTAGTATAGCAACAGGTTCTTCTATCCAAGGTTTATTATTGTATGTCTCTAAGAACCTCATTGCATTTTCATGACTTATTAGTTTTACATTAGCTAATTTACTACCAAAGTGTAATGTACCTTGAATAAAATACATACGTTTATCTTGAGTTTGATTACCATAAGTAATAGTAGATTTAAAGTCATTGAGCATTAATCTATTACTAGTTGTTTCACTCAATAGTGTTAAACCTTTATCCGTTTTTACTAAACCTTCAAGGTCTGATACACGTTTACTATTTTCTTCAAAAGGAGTTCTAATAGTATTATTGCCCGTAAACTTGGTAGCTATTTTACTGAGGTATGCAGCATATAACCAATAATCTATTTCCTCAGGTAAAAAAGAAGGACAACCAGACATACCAATATTAACGGCATTCTTGTCAGCTTCTATTTTAAATGCTATATGTAATTCACTAATATTCATAATTATTTAGATTCAATTTCTTGCATGATTGCCATTTTGATATCTTGATTAGCCTTTTCATTTAAGAAACTAATAGCATCGTCTTGGCTTCTACCAATCACGTCAGTACCATAATAGTATACATTTTTTGACTTACGAATTACATTCTTACTAATTGCAGTCTCTAAAATGTATTGAGTATCTTTATTTTTGTTATCAATCCACAGTAAGAAGAATTTACGAGGATCTTTTTCGATCAATTCAAACAACTTACTTTCTACTAATTCATTACTAATGTTGTCTGATTTGTGACCATAAATACGTAAACATTTACGCATCTCTTCGAGAGACATCTTATTAAATTCTGCAAATGCTTCACGTTTAATTTTGTTAAGTTTGTTAGCGGCTTCTGCTTCCGCATCGGTGTTAACTAACACATAATCATGTTGAGGTCTGATATTGCTTAAACCAGTTGCAACTCTTTTATGATTTTTTAAAAACAGATACGCTAATTCATCTTCAGGTTTTTCAGTATGCAAGAAAACATCTTTAGCTCCTAATCTTACACTATAAGTTTTCCAAAAAGAACTAGTAGGTGCTAAATGACCTTCTTCATAACCCATAGCTTTTTCAAGTCTACGAGCATCTTCTTCACTTAAACCTGTATGAATGTTACCAGCTCTTGTCCAATATGTACCAATATAATCGTAACAATTTTTATATTTAGCTATTCCAGCCCACGGATTTACTCGGGCGAATTTTAATACTACTTCCATAATTTTATTGTTTAAATAATAATCGGGGGCTAATGCCCCCTCTTATTAATATTTTTAATTTTCTAAAACATGTACAGGAAAATGAGTTTTATGCCTCAACATCCATGATGAGCTCCCCACATGCACGGGGATCGAACAAGCAAATGCCCATCTCACCTAACAAATGCACGCTATAGCCATCCTTTGCGTTTGATCTAACTGTGCTTGCATTCTTACCATAACCTGCACCAGGAGCAACAGAACCTGAAGTATTCCAGATTACCATTTCACGATCTTTTCTAACTACCTTAACGATGTTAGATTTACCGTCTCTACGACCCAGATCCAAGAATGTCATTCTATAAGATTCCAGCGGTTTACCAGAAACTGGATGCAACAAACGATTGTAAGTTGTATCATCATACAGCGGGAAATGTTTCAATGTCAATTCGATACCATTAGTCATTTTGTAAGTAACAAACTGACCACCTAATACTAAAGACTGACCTGAACCGGTTACAAACTTAGTATCAATTAAATTCATAGTAGCAGCTTTCTGTTTCAAAACCCTATCGAATTCTCTCATACCCATTTCACCAGTCAGAGCAGCAAACTTACGCTCATTAGTACCTAAAATGTTATAAGACAGGTCAAATAAGAAATCTTCCAACAGTTCAGCTGTCAATTCAGTGTAATAACGTCTATTAGACGGAGCAATCTGCTGCAACAGTCCAGCGGGAATATAAACAGGTCTTCCATTAGTACCCAATAAAGAAGTAGAACCATCTTTGTTTACATTACTCTTGGAGTAAACCAACATACGTTCACATCTCTTAGACCATTCTCTCATAGCTTTCCATTCCTGATAATCAGACCACAAGTAAGAAGTTTTACCTGTTTTAGGATCTTTTAAAGCGATCCACAGTACTGTAGAATAAGCTGTACCTGTAATATCATAATCCAGACGAGTAGTAAACAAGAAGTTTCTCATCTTGAAATGAGTATTATAGTTCAGGATATCACCTTCTTCGCTGTATTCTTCATAAGCAGAAGCCAAACGAGATACCTGATGACCAGATACTAAATATTCACCAGGAATATAAGAACTAGATTGTCCATCAGCAATGAAACAAGTGTAAACCCATTCGTTACCATCCTGATAAGGTGCACCAGATACACGTACCTGATAGTTTCTGTCATCGAATTCCAAAATAGCACCCGGACCAAACCATTTATCTTCCAACCATAACATGATAGGTGTATTACCCAAACCTGCCATAACTGTATCTGCATTAGCGGCAGTAATTTCTTGTCCATTCCACTTTGCAGAACGAATAGTTACAGCTCTATCGGTATCGATCATTACGTTCCATTCGTAATCTCTCTGATCAATTGACATTACATTACCAAGACCACCAGTAATAGCATCCAAAGACGTGCTATAACCATCATCTTTAGAACCAAATACATAAGAAATAACACGTGTTACTTCGTACGGTCTAGTTAACATTGCGTTTGAAATCATGTTTTCATCTACAAGATCTGAAAACCATTTACCTCTACCGATCTGTAAATTATTTAAAATTCCGTTATCCATAAATATTAATAAAATTTATTTAATTAAAGTAGTTGTACTGCGCGACTAAATATAGAGTTAGAGGAGTTGGTATTGATTCTTCTTGTACCTTTACTAACACCCGTAGATCTGAGACTTTGTTTCAGATTTTTAATAGCTGAGCTAGTACCCATTTTCTTAGCAGTATCAAGTAAGGTGTCGCCTTTCATTGTAAAATAGGCAGACTCTATTAAATTTTTTACGCTTTTTGAATAATCTTTTTGATATTGAGTTTTACCATTAGCATCTGCTTTGAATATATATGCAAGTAAAGCTTTCTTATCTTTCTCGGGAACTTTAATTCCACGAATGTCTTTCATAGCGTTTATTTCACCGACAACGTCGTCCATAAACTTTTGTTGACGAGCTACCATTTGCTCATGTTGCTTTCTCTGATCTTCTAATAGCTGTTCCTTTTTAGTCTCTTCTATCTCCTTCATTGCTTCCAGAGCATCTTCAGCTTCGTCTTCTAAGATACCAGCATCTTCGTATTTTTCGATTTTACGAGCAATCTGCTTTTCATTGAAACCTTTTTCAGCTAATAGCATCTTAACAATTTGCTTCTGATTACTTTCAATTGTAGTATCAAAGTTTTCATAATCGATCTCTGGAGTAAGAGTAAAATAATCATTAAGATCGCCGCCATTGCGTACAAATTCATCCAGTTTAGCTACGTCTTCATTAGCATACTGAGGAACTGATTGTTCTTTGATAACTTCTTTAAAATAGTTAACCAATTCTTCTACAGTCTTTGGTTTCTCTTCTTCTTCATCGTCATCAAATTCCCATTCTAATTCTTCAGCAATAGCATCGAATAATGCTGTAACTTTAGAAGATTCTTCTTCATCTACATCATCATCGTTATCATCGATATTATTGACATCATCATCTTCTTCCACTTTCTTAGTTTTCTTATTCTTTGTTTTATCGTCGTCGTCGATGTTATCGTCAATATCATTTACATCGTCATCATCATCAACCTCATCTTCTTCAGGTTCCTGCTTCTTGTTCTTGGCACCTGGAGTAGCTGGTCTAGCTTTTGCTGATTGTCTTTTCAATTCTTCTAACTCCTCATCAGTCATCGCATCGGGATCATCCGGAGTAGGAGTAATTGTAGTCGTGTTAGAATGATCTTCTACAAACATATTAGATATTGCTTCAAATCCAAATAGTGTATCATTACTATTGTTATCCATAATTGTAATTAATTAGATTATTTTTTCTTTTTACCTTTATTCCATTTAGCAGCGTTTTGCGCAAATATAGCTCTTTTACGTGTTAAAGGATTTTTACTATGAGTTAATTCTTCAGTACTTTTACCTGTTCTCTTCTTAAGAGCGTTAAACTTACCTTTGTTTTTCTTCTTTATATGTATCCCACCATCTTTATAAGTTGGTATTGGATATAAGGGATAAATTTCTTCCATATTGATTATTCTTTATTTATTTCATATCCGGCAACAGGTAATAATAATGGAGTAATAAATTCCATTGGAGTTAAATTATTTATCCTATCTACAAATCTAGATTTATTTCTATACATGTTGTATTGCAATTTATTAGCATTATTAACAACACCTGTATTTCTAGGATCAAATAAAAAATCTTCAATAGTATTTTGATTAACCTTTGAACTCCAGTCATGTATCTTACCTTCATTTACTAAAGCTCTTTTCAAATGCAACATATGGGATTTTGATTCACTAGGATCTAATAAATACGCTTGCATGTTTGGATTAATATTAATTCCTTTATTACGTAATTCTCCTGGACCCATAATATTACCTTCATCTAGTAAATATGTTAAATAACGATTGTTTGCATCTGATGCCAATTGATCAGCTAAATGCCCTAATTCATGATTTGCTGTTCCTGGTAAATATTGTAATGGATCTATAGTAATAACATAATCATCAACTACAGGTCCATAGTCTTGTACATCTCGTACTCTACTTATTTTTGCATTTTTATTACCTGGCAATTCTGCATATTTAATATATTTACCACGATTTGTCATATCTCTTGCAGCTATTCTTTTGTATGCATCAAGATAATCTGTACCATACGCAGTATCAATTCCTTTTACTAACTCATAAGTTTTCTTATCTGGTAGCACCGCATCTTCTATAGTCTTATTAATTTCTTTTTCATATTTCTTGATATTTCTATCTCGTCTTATTACTTCAGAAAATTCAGAATTATAATCACTTTCCTCTTTGACTTTTTTCTTATTCTTTGATGTTTTACTACGAGCCTTTTCTGCCAAAATAGAAGGATATTCATCAACCATACTACTATGTATTTCAATAGGAGTGTTTAATGTGTTACTTACTCTAGATTTTATTTTTCTTAAACCCTTACCAACACCCCAAGGAATGACATTCATTAATGTACTTACTGCAGCATTACCATAATTACCTTTTTCTAATTCTTCTGCAGTAGTAATTGCATCTTTTATATAACCAACAGGAGTTATATATGCTTCAGGTTGAACTAATTCTGCTTTACCAGATATTTGTTGCTGTCTCTTATAATACTCTGGAGTATCTGGAGTAAGACCTAACTCTTTTGGTGGGGTTACTTTCTTACCACCATCTTCATATGTAGGTACTTTTTTATCTTTTGTAGCTTCTATTAATGGATTTACTGAAAAATCCCACACTGGTCCAACATTTTCTGCAGCATCTATAACAAGATTATTTGTATATTTAAACTTAGGAACATATCTTAGTGATGCTATACCTGCAGCTCCTATTGGAACAGCATTCTGTATTACACTTTTAAAATCTCCATCATTTACTGCTTGAATTGCTTCTGCTCCATCCCATAAAGCGCCAGCTCCCTGGAAAGCTGAGGCTAACGCAGCATTTCCAGCGTCTCTCGCTACTACAGCACCTCCACCTAAAGCCACTTGTCCAAGTATACTTCCTACTTTAACATATTGTTTTAATGGTTCTAATCTATTTATTTTAGAGTTATATTGAGAATCTGTAGCGTTTTTAATTTGTTCTGAAGTAATAGAAGGCGGCGTCTTTAATGCTTTTAAACCATTAAGAACAGTAAAAAGACCATCACTATTATCAATATCACCACCCACTGATGAATCATTACGCAATTCGTCTAAAGTAGGACTTTTGAATTCTTTTGAAATCTTGAATCGTTGTGAATTTTGCAAAGCAGAAATTGAATCTCTATAAGCTTTATCAGATAACCATCTAGAACGACCTTTACCGTCTTCGTATCCAGGAATTGAATCAAATTGTGATTTAATATCAAAATAGCTAGCATTAGGATTCTCAGCTCTAACGGCATCATATATTTGTTTACGCTCTTTTAATGTTAGATCTGACCATTTCATAATTATTTATTTTCTTTAGGAAATAACCAATGTTCAGTATAGAAATGATAATAATTCTTATCTTTACATACTTTAGAATGTAATCCTGCATGTATTAAACTAGGTAAACCTATTACTAATAAATACAAGGGACCTAAGATTTTCGATTGTCTAGTATGGCCCAGTTCGTGACGCAAATGCTTAATATTATTAACAATAATATAATTCCCAAGAGTGATGCCACTCCGCATGTTACTAGATAACTTACATTTAATACACTCACCACAAGTTTCTTTAGTACAGACTTCATAACCTTTATAGCAATGATACAAGGCTAACCCCAGTAAATTCTGGGGTAATTGCCAAGTATACAATGCTGCGTTTTTAATTTTATTTAACAGCTTTTTCATATTACTTACCTGTTTTACCAGTTTTACCACCTTTCTTGCTTCCGCCTTTCTTACTTCCACATGCCATAATTAATTCCTCCTATTTTTTAGTTTTAGATTTAGCCTCTCCTGCCACTTTGTTTTTAAGGGCTGTCTTGGCTTTTAATTTTTCACGTTCCATTGCAGCTTTATCTTTAAGAATCTGCAACTTCTTAGCTTCTTCTAATTTACGTTTTTCTAAAGCTATTCTTTCACGTTCAATAGTAGCTTTAAGTTTTTCAGCTTCTTTCTGTGCTTCTATCTTGCGTTGTTCTATTGCTTTCTTATTATCTTCAGCACGCATCTTATTTGCAATATCCATTTGTTTAGTCATTGCATCAGATACAGCTTTTTGTCTTTCGATTTCTTGTTTACCTATTTCAATAGGATCAGGTACACCTGACATATCCTGATCCATATTCTCAGAACCACGATAAGCATTCAATTGAGCAACAGTAATCTTAGTAGCATTATCCTGATCAATCTTATATTTTTCAAGATCCATTTCAGCTTCTTTAAGCATAAGTTCTTGCTCTTTAACTTCATTCTGCATCTGAACAAGTTGCTGTTGCTGTTGTGCTTCTTGCTCTCGTAAAGCTTGTTGCTGTTGCATTCTATTATTCTCGATATCTCTAAGCTTAGATTTAATCATACTTAAGTTATCCAGAGTAATGATCTCAGCAATATCTAATAATGATGCACCATTCTGCATTGCGGGTTGAATCAAACTATGTAATTGTTCGATTGCTTGATTGTCCTTAGTACTATCAGATACAAATATATCAAAATCTTCGTAACAAAAGTTATCATCTATTTGTAAGAATACTCTTGTAACGTCATCCTGCATATAATGTAAATACTTTTTAGTATCTTTCCAAGCATACTTAGATGTATCTAATAACATTGATAAAACTCTTTTCTTTACCTGATTGTGTAACCAGAACCAAGGTTCAGTAATGTGTGCAGATTGAACTACAGATCTTTCAACATTACCAACTAATTCATTACTAGAAATAGCTCCTTGTCTCTGAGGAGATACGCCAGATAATTCTGATACCATTTGTTCTATCTTATCTAGTAATCCGATATAAGTATTAATAGTATTAGCCATACTAGCATCAATAGAAGCCCATTGATTGTATGGTGATGGTTTACCACCTTCTCTACCAGGAATGTTCCATCCTTCTTCGTAAGGATTAACAAATACTACACCCAGTGCATTCATGTAATGCATCCATTTATCAACATCAATACCCATACTTTTTGGTATTTGAGTCACGTCAATAACTGGAAGTTTGCCTTTATCTCTCGCTATAGCTAATTCTAAACGATACCATAAAATAATATACATATACTGTAACGGTTTCATAATGGCTACAAGAGACTTAGCTTTACTATTGGTATTACTATAAGCCACTCCAGTATAAGGTAATTTGCCAGAATTTAATGTAGAACTATTTTCAAACTGGTATTCTACAGGTTGCATTCCAAAGTAAAGTGCATCTTCATCACCTTCATCTGCAGTTCTATAGCCTTCCCAAGTTTCAGTAATCCATTTCCATTCAATATCTATTTCATTACCTGTTTCTTTATAAGTTTCATCTACTTCAAATTCTTCAACTGTTTCTGTATCAGGATTTATAATAGTTACAAAACCTATTTTCTTAAATGATTTCCAGCATACATGATATAATATAACATCATCTAATACTCTGTCTTCTAGATATCCATTAATTGAATTATATCTATTTAAAGTAATATGATTATAATCATCAACAGGACTTTTGTCAGGACCATAGCCAGAAGTAGGTTTCTGACCTACTAATTCTAATAAATGATTTAACTGTTTTTCATCTAGTTTATCATAATAATCATCATATAAACTAGCTACTGATGTACGTATTCTTCTTACACACCAAGATGCTTCATCTACAAATTCAATACCTTCTTCTGCAGGATATTTAAAGTCCATAGTATTAACTCTCTCTGCAAATGGATCACCATTTCTAATACCTACATAATAGAATTCTAATCCACCACATAAAGCATCTTTAAATCCTTTTTCAAATTCATGTGGTAAATTTAATTTTTTCCATAAGAAGTTCAAAGAATTGTATGCAGTTATTTCTGCGACATCTTTATAACTTTTAGTGAGATATTCTTGTATTTTTTCTGGTGTCTGTATTTCGCCTGTTTGTAAAGCTTGTTGAAATCTTTGTTGTTCTTCTGGACCTAATTGAGCCATCATTGCTGCTTGTGCATATTCCAGTAACATTTGTTTAGCTTTCTCTTGAATATCTCCAGCAGCAGCATCACTGGTTCTACACACATTGTAGTTAAAAGGTCTCTTTGTTTCTTCTCCTAATAGTAAATCTATTTTAGGTCTAATTATATTATAGTCCTGAGCCATTGCTGGAAAACCATCATCTTGGTTAAAAGGATTTGTAACATACTTAAGATCTTTTTCATTATATATACTATTATATAAATCATAATAACTCTGTAATTCCTCTTCATCTGGAATCGAGTTAGCAGAAGAAAAACCAGATATACCTATAAAATAGTCTACACAATCTCTACGCCATTCCTCTGTCTTTTTAGACATAGGTAGCTTTTGTACAGGCATGTTTGATATATTTCTTTCCATATTAGTTAGTAAACATATAAGTGGTTGTACTAAAACTGTTATTTATCTGTGGCTCATAAGTATTATCGTAATTTTTAAATAAAGGAGCATTAAATAATCTAATCTGTTTCTCCTTTTCAGTCTTTTGCTTTACTTGATAATTATACAATTGTTCTTTGTATATCATAATCTGTAGTAATGCCATTACTCGGTCTACGTTAATTTTTTCATTATATTTAATTAGTTCTTCGAGTAATGGTTCAGACATAATGGTATTTAACCTTAAGGTATCATTACCAAGATCTTCTTCAAGCCATTCTTTTATTCTATCAATACCCCAAGCTTTAATCTCTTTTGTCATATGACATCCTTTTCCTCTGTTTACTTTAGAGGAATTGGTGATGTCTCGTATGATATCTGGTTGATCTGCTAATAAATAATTACAATGCTTATTATTAAAATAAGTAAAAATACCAGTATTCTGATTTTCTACCATTGCTTTAGCATTATAATACTTAAGTAACTTACGAACATTCTCATAGAACTCTTCAGCTGTTTTAGGTCTACCAGTATACTCTGCAACTATTATATCCTGATAGGATTCAAAATCTTGAAAACGTTTGTATATAATACAAGAACCAAGAGAATTAGTACCAGATTGATCTTGATCATACGGGTCAATACCAGCAATATATAAACCAAAAGGTGCATCCTTTACTGGATGTTCCCATATCACCACAGCCCCTGTAGGATCAGCAGTTTTAGGTAAAGGAAACTCTTTTATATCATTTTTATTTTTTGAGATGTTCCATACTATTTCTCCTTTTACCTCAGTAAGGTATCCTACTTGTTTAGCATTAGCTAATTTCTTATTAGTTCTTATCTTAGCTAATTGCTTCTGTAATTCCTTCTTAGGGAATATATTACCTGATAATTCAGTAAAAGCTTCAGCTGGTGTCTCTGAATGTTCAGCACAATATCTATCTACTTGTTGAGAACTCTTAGCACTTTTTAATTCTTCTTCTCTAAGATTTAATATGAATTCTCTGGCTTTTTCATGTAATGTGTTGCCATCTTCATCCATATATAATCTTTTACCATTCTCATCACGTATATCTAGATTAGTATGCTGCGGTACAAAGAATCCACATGGTTTACCACCTTGCGCCCCTTCATCCCATATATTATCAAATTCTATACAGTTAAATGCTTTAGGATCATAAAATGCATTTCTTAAACCTGCTACATTATCACCTTCATCACCACCTGTACCAAACATAATCATTAAACCAAATGCTACACCATCCTGTTCTACAGAAGGTCTAGCAATTTGCCAGGCTGCTTCTAATTGATTATTAGATCCAGCTTCTTCCCATAAGATTAATTTACCAGCTTTACCACGAACTGAATCAGGATTATCCTTAATAGATACACCCATTATCTCAGATTTATAACCTGTTTCTACTTTGTTACCATAATCATCAGTAACAAGCATAGAAGCTCTACGTCTCATGGATGTATTTGATACTTGTCTCTTTTTACCCCAAGCTGTATTACCATCAATAAAATCCATGTAATCCCAAGCCTTAGTAAGGATACCATCTTCTGTTAAATATTGCTTATTAGCAGCATATACATATGATTTTGAATTAGGTATTAGAAAGAAGTTTCTACACAGCATTGCACCACCTTTGTAACTGAAACCTTTACGTCTAGCTTTTGCTACGCATAAGTGTTTACCTTGATTCTCAGCTTCTTCTATAGATAAGAAATAGTAATAGTCATAATCATAGAAATCAGGAAAAGCTGTTTCACGAGTCTTCTTTACTACATCGTGTCCTTTTGCGTCTTTTGTAATCTTATAGATAATTCTTTGAATGGGACAGTAATTAAGATAGAAATAATTATAACCTGTAATGTAATCACCATCATCTGCAGTAAACCCATTAATACATCTATCCATTTCGGTTTCCCAAAACGAGAAGTATTCTGAAGTTCCTTTAGGGTAATTACAGTAAGCCCCGGTCGCTAAAAAGCTTAACGCCGGGGTACGAAATTTATCTGTATTATATATCTTCTTACTGAAATCAACCATGTTACTTTTTCTTAAACCAATTTTTGATCTTTTGCCAGGTTGAAATTTTAACAGGTGCTTTTTCTGGGATCGGCATACTACCCTTACAAGGTGTATCCAAATATTCCTGATGTCTTTTATATGCTTCTGTAAAATCCAGAGTAATAGTACCGTTAGCCTTGGCAATTTTGCCAGATGTCTTAGTCTTAGCCATATCTTTATAATTTTATGCAGCAACGCTGCTTGGTTTTTAATGTTTTAAATTGTGTTTATATTGTTACAACTACTTTGGTAATTCGAACGGATTCAGCTCTCCGCCACCTCTTACTTTTGAATTTGTTAATTCTTCTGCTCTTACAGAAGCTTCAAGTAAATCTAGAGATTTTATAGTATTACCTAATGAACCCATACCTGCTAATATATCTTTTACCTTCTTTTCATCAAGTTCATCAGCTAAAGATTCACTATAATATCTAGATATACTTTCTAATTTCTTTCTAGCATTTTGCAGTAGTTGTAGTGTTAAGGTGTTTGCAAATGCTATATAAGCTTGTTCAGCTTCAATTACTTCTTTGGGAAGTTTTATATCTTTATCTCCGAATAGTTCTTGTTTTAATCTTGGCTCTATCTTATCGCTGTCCATACTCTGAACATAGGGACTATCATATTTATTTTTAAGAACTATATATGAGATATATTTAGTAGCCATTTCTTTATCTGCCTTATCGGCATCCCACACCTTTTTAAAGGCTGGGATACCTAGGGCATCATTGTGTATAACTACTTTACCTGCCAGAATATCAAATAGTTTCATTAGTTCGAACAGCAATCACAACAAACTTTTTCATAATCACCGCAATCACGTACTTTTCGATAATTATGTCCCATTTCTTTTAATTCTGCGAATCTATTAATAGCAGAGGCACAAGGTACAATTACAATTTCAGGAGCTTTATCTTTTTCTGTAGTATAAGCTTTGAACAACAAACTAGGTTCAGTAATTTCGTATTTCTTACCTTCATAAAACAATTCCCCGGCTTCAGGTAAAATATAGTAATAATCAATTATATCATATTTTTTAACATTATCTTGAATATTTTCAAGAGAACCATCTTTACTACTTAACAAATTGTTATATCTTAAATTGTAAATCATATTAATCAAATTTTATATACCTTAATTTATAGTGTCTATTTAAAGCATCAACAGCTTCTTGTTTAGTGTAAAACATATTTACATACTCTGGATTACGACTGTAGTTATTTATTATCTCCTTCAGTTGTTCCGCTATCTCGTCCTGATTCTTGTGTCTCATTTTCTATTGTATTATCTGATGAACCAAAACCGTTTTCACCTCTGTCACCTTCAACTAATTCTTCAGCTAGAGTAGGTTCAATAGTAGGATAAGGCATAATAATTAACTGTGCAATCTTTTCACCCGGTTGATAGATAGTAGGCAATGCATCAGTAGTAAGTTTAAACTTACACATAATTTCACCTCTGTAACCAGCATCTACTACACCTACACAGTTACACATTGATAACGATCTCTGAGATACAGATGATCTCATAAAGATAAAACCTGCATATCCTTCAGGGATCTCTACTGCTAAATCAGTATGATATACTAATACCATTTTACCACTCTTATCAAATTTCTGAGTAAACCTAGTAGCGGTTAGATCTAATCCAGCATCATTTGGGTTAGCATAAGTAGGTAATACCGCATCTTGTGTTAATTTCTTAAACTTTACTTCCATGTTATTTTCTTACTATATTATTTCCTAATATTATTTCGGTCATCTGTGCTGCTAGATTTGCAGCATAATCTTCAGCAAAATTACTCTTACTTACTTCTTGATATATTGCTTTTAGCATCTGCATTATTGTTGCTTGATTTAGCAAAATCTGATCTAGTTTTTCTTCCATTTTTTGCATAATATAAAAGAGCTAAAGCATTCCAAGCAATTGCTGCTTCGTGTCTTACTTTGGTTTCAGGATCAAATTCCTCTAGAGAAGAAGCATACAAATGTCTTAATAAAGCTCCTTTGTAACGCTCATAACCATTATCAAGATTCTGCCAATTATTATCACCATACTTCTTAGCTCCTTCTGTATATACTCTAGCTATGTCTTCAAGACAATCTAGTGGTATTAATTCCCATCTTGTTTTATCATCTTTTCTGTCGTTTTTCTTTCCTTCCATCGTAAATATTCTTCTAATTGATCCACACACCAAGTAACTAAATACGCATATTGTTCATTTCCCTCATCATAACCTTCAGTATTCATTCTAAGAAAATCATAAACTGCATCTGCATAATGTATTGATTCATGAGTTAATGTGGAACATTCTACTTTAGATTTTAATACTATTAGTATGCCCATGCTTCCACTTTTCTTTTCTGCTACCAAATAAGTAACTCCTAATGCATTATTTGGTTTATCTGGTGTTTCACATTTATCTTCATTTTGAAGATGTTTGGTAGTTAAGAAAAAGTCAAAGAATTGAGTTATTTCATCCCAATTATCTATATCTGATATATAAAGATTTATTGGATACAAATTCTGAAATAGTAGAATATTACGAGGTTTGTTCAATTTCTTTGCCATATTTCTTTTTGGGTTTTATCTTGAAAAGATAACTAAACATTATTGGTTTGATATCATCGGTATTACTTATCTTTTCATTTGCAAATTTAAACGGATGATTACATATTACTTCTACTACTTGATAAGGTATGTTATATTTGTTAGCTAATTGGGTATATATGCTAATTCTTTTTTGAGAAATCATATGCTATTTTATAGTTTTCATTCCAAAGTAAATCATTTGGATTACTACTTGAATCTATAGAATTAGGTCTAAGCGTATTAGCAAATATTTTTACTGTATCAAAATAATCATTAGCATCAAAAATAACTAAAGAATTTAATAAATTAATTTCTTCTTTTGTATAGTCTTCTTTTGGTTCTAAGATTATTAGTTTATCATAATTATTGTTACCTTTAGTAATAGGAAAACATAATTCTATTTCTCTTAGAAAGAAAGAAAAATTATTATATGGTAATTCTTTATGAAATAACTTACTAAATAGTTTAGTTATTCTTGAATGTTCTTTCCAAAGTAGAAAACTACCAGGTTTAATTTTCAGAGTTTCCATATTTTATTTTTAATATAATAGTCAACTGGACTCTATCACCAATAATAACGGGTATTAAAGCTTTATTCACACATAATTCATCTTCTGCAGGACCAGCTTTTAATATCCCTTTATCTTTGAAAGACTTAATGTATCTACTCAGATTATCCTTAGTAATACCTAGATTCTCAATAATCCATTTTCTATTGTGTCTATTAGCTATATTTTTATTTGTGTTTGGTTCTTTTTCATATTCAATATCCATTCTAATCAATGTAGCCATTAACTCTAATTCTCTATCGGTTAACCTGAGTATGCCATTAAGTGTATGTAAGAATTCTGTTATAAGTTCATCCTTGTTGACTTGTTTAACAAGCTTATTCATTTATAATAGATTCAAATTTATTTAGAACTTTCATCAGATTAAAGTAAACAGTATCATGTTCTACTTTTTGACATGTAGGCATTTTACCTGCTTCATATTTTTCTTCAACTACTTTATTACGTTGATTGTACTTATTCTGTAATCTCTTAATTTCTGTATAAAGCTTTTTTACTTTATCAGAATTGTTATCAATTTTATCTTCCTTAGTAGGAGATAAAAGACCTGCTTTTGTATAGTTATCGATCACTTTTGCAGAAATAACCATACTCTTTGCCGAATAAGTGTTGTCTGTAGTTTTCTCTGAACTCATGATGAAATTTTCATTTTCTTTATTATAAGAAAATACATCATCTACTTCTGCACATCCAAAAGGTTTAATAACTTTATACTCTGTAATCATATTACTTATTTTTAAATTCATTAATTGCAAGTTGTATCCATTTATTAATATCAAATTCAGTATCACCTTCTTTAATCGTAGTACCGTTACTAGTATATTGTTTAGGCTGCTGAAAGATATTATATAAACTTAGTGCATCTTGCATGGACAAATCAATAGAATCAATTACTTCGCTATTAATATTATTAATATCTTTAATTATGTTCAATCGGATTTGTCCATTTGGAAGGAGAGTTATAAGCTTACTATAATCTCCTAACATGTTTTGTATCATTTGTTGTATCATGACTCTATAACGTAATAGTTGTGTTTTTGTTGCAACTTTTTACAAATAAAAAGGGGTTAAGTAAAACCTAACCCCTAGTGACACCACATACAACCACGATTTAATTAAAAGACTAACGCTTTAGTCTAGTTTATTTTTTAATAAAAGCTACTACATTATATGGATTTACTAACTGAGAATCTTTAAATAGATCAAAATCAATTGTAGATTTTCTAGAGTAAGCTATAATATCACCTACTTCAGGATGATTGTTAGGATCTGTCCATTGATAGTTAGCTGGAATTGCTAATACTATACCTTTCTTAAAGGTTGTAGGTACTTTCTCTGTAACTGTTTCACTATCTGTAATCTGATAGCCATTTTCATCTGTTTCCCCAGTATTAATAGGCTTTGTTATTTCTTTTTCAATATACTCTTCTGGTAATGGTTTTACCAAAATATCTTTAATAAATTGAAACTCTAACTTAGACAGTACTGTATTTAATAATTCTTTATCTTCTGTATTCATGAATAACTTAATTTAATTGGTTACTATAACGTAATAACTCTTGAAAATGTTCCAAAAATATTATAATTTGTATTTTAGTATATTACCACCTGTGCAGCATATATCTAAAGCTATCTTTGGACAATGTTCTTTATCTTCAAAGACACATCCATCACAACTACCACTAGGTTGAGGGTGTACTATGTATTCAATATCGTTGATTGTTACTAAGCCTTTTAATATAGCTTCTTTAGCCTCTGGTTCTCCCATTTCTAATCTAATCATAATTAAACTCTCCATCACAAGGATCTATATCAAGCTCTTCATCATTGCAATAGTTATAATCTATATCATCCATAATAGTATTAAGTTAAGTGATCTAGAGTAAGAGTAGATGGTTTATAATTTATTATCTTTACTCTGGATTATATATCTATTACTATCTATTACTCAGTAACAGATAACGTTTGACATATCAATTTTGTTCCACTTTTAGTAAAATAAAAATAATTTTAACATTATTTATGATTATTTAACGAAATTGAGTCATAGATATTTTCTTCAGATTTGCCCACATTTGAATAATATTCTACATTTATGATTTCATTGTTAGATACTTCTATCTCTAGTATATCATCTTTATTGATTTTCTGATATACTACAGAAGTGTCATAGTCTTTTATACATATAAAACCGTGTTGTTCTAACCAATTTGTTAACATAATTTAACTATTTTTAATATATTTTATAATTTAAAAGTGTTAATAAATCATAAAATTTGTTAATGTTATCAAAATATAATGTATAACAAATCTTAAAATATGTTAAATTTTCAAAATAATTATTTAAAGATATTGCAGATATCTTAATACATTTATCACCATTTACCTTAGTATGTTCATCCATAACAAAACTTAATACTTCAAATTCACTATATTCATAGTACCATAGCTTACTAGATTCATTATAAGTAAATCCTTTATCTAATAGTTCTTTTTTAATTGCTTCTATCATGTTCGTGTTTATTTATGTGTTTGTAAACTAATTTTGCCCATTCTTTAACTGCTTTTCATGTGAGTCTGCACAAACCATATAGTTTCTAAATTGTATACAATGTTTACGAAAATATTCAACATTACATAACATTTTTAGTGCTTCCTCAAAATCCTTTGCTGTGAAGTCTCTCCAAACTACTGTATTATCAAATTTTACTTGATTGTTTTTCATAAGTGTCTAATATAATATTCATTACTTAAACGCATATGTGGGGATATAGTTCAAAAAATATTTTATAAAAAATTTTGAATAGCATAATAATGAGAGCGTGAAGCAGTACTAAATCAAGTCCCCTCTCCTAACAAGTAGGGGAAATACCCCCTAATGAGAGTTACTGTGTTTAAGAACCTCGCGATGATATAAGGTTAATCGTATAAAGAAATGGCTTCTATCAAAGAATCATCAGCAGCTAAGTATCAGCTGATTTCAGCTGAAATCAAAGAGTCTAAGGACGGCAAGACTAAATATGTTGTCGCAGACTTTGTACGTGCAGGATTGGACAAGCTTATGGCTGCACAAGAGAACAGCATCAGACTGCAGATATTGCCTAAATACGGTATTGCAGAAGATGCAGCTAACGCTTATCTACAAATGTGGGTAGATGAGGCAAAGAAAGGCACTTATGAAACGTACATTGGTACGTATATCGTAGGTGATTATGAACCATTCTTGCGTAAAGATGCTGAGGGTAAATGGCTTACCCGCAAGAAGGACGGCAAAGACGTCAAAATCCAGTTCACAGATGTAACAATCTACTGGTTTAGTGACGAAGCTGATATACCTGTTAAAGGTAACAACTACATCACACGTCGTGCTGACAACTTGTTCCAGAATAGTACACGCATTGTGACTGTTGAGGAGTATAAGAAACAGCAGGCAGCCGCTAAAGCAGCTAAAGAGGCAGCACAGCAGGCTAAAGACGCACTTGTTGGTGATGCCGAAGGTGGTGACGACGACTTGATGTGATAAGGTAAGTAGTAGTGTGGGAGAGAAGTACTCTCTCTCTCACTACTACATTTTCACACCTTTAACACCTTAGCCCATTAAGAATTTATATAATATATAGCGTAATTTAAATCCAATCATAACATGTCTAACAACAAAAACGATAATACAGGATGCTATTTACAGATAATTATTGTACTAATATTTATAATATTGTACATATTATCACAATGGCATTTTGGTGAGTTATTAGATAATTTCTAATAAATAGTGATCATATACATAAGTAAACTTGGGCATTTTATTTACTTGCTGGTGGGGTAGTTTAAACCAGTAGTGCTGTTTTTGGCAGTTTGATAACGAAGCACTTAAAAGATAAAAAGGTAAACTGTACAGGAAACCAATTCCGATTTATAAGTTTGGTGACAACTTGAAAGAGAGTGACAGCTTGGAGAGACAGCATTATATAACTAATCCTACATTTTTTATGATTTAAGTTTTACAAGCGTCTTATAGTTTAATTTAGACTATAAGTTTCGGTGAAGGTTCTAACTGAGTAATGCGTATCAGAACCATAAAAAACTCAATAACTTCCCAAGACATTGAGGGCACCAGTTTCTTATAAGTTACGCATATGAGGACGAATATACTCCTTGCGATATAAGTTTTAGGTGTAAAATGCACGGTTCAATAAGCATTTATTTATAATCAGGCTCGACAGTGTACATAGCGTATCGGAGCGACGAGTATTGGGAGCGATACTCTAAACCATTAAAAAGATATAGGGTATGCTACATAAGTAGTACTATATCAATTAACTATATTTGGATAATCTTGTCAGTACAAGACCCAAATATATGTTATATATACATATTTATCTTATTTATTAACTTTAGTAATAAATATTACTGAAGATAATATGTATATTTTAAACAAGGAGCCAACCTTGCCATGTAGTGATACTGTATTAACTAAAGTTAATAATACAGAAAGGCTATCACTACATGGTTAATATTAATGTAGCCATTCAATAGAATGAGAGTCCAAAGCCTCTATAAATACAGATGGATATTAATTTTAATTAAATAATTATCACAATGAAAGAGTTATATGTATTAATATCATGGCCTGAAATACAAGATTTTATGGAACATGAAAGATGGGAAGAGTGTATATTTTGCCGAGAAATAAGTACTTATATAGTACCATTAGACTTATTTATAGAGATATATAATTTAAAAGTATAGTGAATTCTGTAAGAGAGTTTACACAAGATATTTATAGTTAACTGTCTTTTGAATATCTACTCCTCACAGTCGATTTCCTATATCGACTTATCATTGTGAAATGATTGTTCCTCGCTAAGTAATAGTTAGTAAGTATGCGTTGATGCGCCAAGGTACAGGTTAGGAGACTTGTATACTGAACACTATTACTCTCACCTCTCCAAAGTAATGACAACCTCATCGTAGTTACTCACTCCTGCTTAATTTTATCGTTTATCGTTTGCCATAATCACGTAAGAGTAACGGGTTTTGGAGTCCAGTATTGTAAGACCAGTGGAACACTAACACATAGCAATATGTATAGCATACTGGCATAGAAGCTAATAGTCATTATTCTCTGAATATTAAATTCATAATATATGGTTAGATTAATATTAGAGAACAAGTACGAAACCAACTGGTTTCAACAGTTTCGATTTCTCAAAGCAGAATTGAGACTAAAACTACGAGAATGTATTAAATTGTTTTACCATATTAAAAAAGGAAAAGCAATATTAGTACAACCGTGTATTAACGAGCTTCATCTAAATACGAGGCTTGATATTTCATATCATAGATTAAAACCTTATTTCTATGTAGAAATGTCAGAGACATCTTCAATGTTTAATAGTTTAGTTGATACAAATCACTATACTTGTTATATTGTAGATTACTATAGAGGATATCGTATTTACATTTCTCGTACGTAAATTAAAGAGTGAGTATTGCATTAATTCCTGTATTTGCTTTTACTCACTCTTTTATCTTGAATATTAATTTAAAGTATTTATATTATGGAAGCAAGTATTGAATTTAAAAAAGATTATCGTTGTTGGTGTTTAATTCCAACTATTGGCATAGCAAATGATAAATTTTTTATCGTTATTGGTTTAGTTTTCTTATGTTTTTGTATAAATCTCACAATCGATAAATAATGAAAGCAGATCCAAGAAGTTTAATATACCAATTAGTTGGTGAAAAAATTACAGTTTTAAGTATAAATAAAACTGGTACTATTGGTAAGGTAGAAATATCTAAAGATAGTAAATATGTAACGTTTGTATTACATATTACAAAACAAACAGAATTATCGTATAAAACGATTAATGAAGTTTGTAGAGTGAATTTAAGTTTAGTAACTTTATTTAAAGATATTAGATTACATTCACTCATTTAAAAGAAACTTGTTGAATATGTAAATTATAGACTCTATCTCGGATAACATGTGAAATGGACTACGAGATTAACTTAACCATAGTGTAGTAATATAATAGCAGCTTGGCGGCGTTAGTGAAATTATTACTATTACTATGGTTATTTATTATTAATGTATTTAAATCAATTAAATCATGAGAATAAAACTTTTATTTAATTACAAGAATTTAAATCAAAAACTTAACCAAATAAAATTTATAAAAGAACTATTTGGTTTAGGTTTAAAGGAAGCTAAAGATACTGTAGAGATTGGAGAATTTATTCCACAATGTGAATGTGATGGGAATATAGTTGAAATGATTAGAAGTAATTCTAATGCTAATATTGAAGTAGTAATACTTTCTCCACAAGAAACAGAAAAAACATTTCAACTAACAGTTTATTCACATCTACAAAATCTATTCCCTCAAGAATGTATTCTTCTTAATAAGAAAGAATATGAAAAAGAGCGTAAAGAATTAATGAAATATAAATCTTTATACTTAGATCTTATAGGAAGTATACGCAGTGTTATAGATTCGTTTCCAAAAGAATAATTGATTTTTATCAATTATATAGTTCAATTTTTATGAATTAATAAACGTTTATCAAAAATGGAAAATGAACAAGGTTCAGGAGCCTTTAAAGGCTTCGTGTCGGTAGTATTAGTACTACTGTTGGTATGTGCAGGTATCTGTACATACAAATACGTAAAGGGAGAAATCCCTGGTGTTACACAGAATTCCACTACTGAGGAATTTATTGAGTCTGAAATGCAAGCTGTGCCTACAGTGGAAGAAGCTATGCAGGAATGGAATGATCTTAGAGAATCATCCAGGTGTTACGAAATTTATAGTAACTTTCCACCAGCAATAATGCAAGCATTGTTTGAAAAATTGGGTACGCAAGAACCTGTAAAAAGTTATGTATATGAATACGAACGTAATAGGGAGTATTACATATCATTACAGATTGCCAAACAATTAGAAAAACAAGGACTCGATAATCCTGGAGTAGATGGAAAAAGGATTGAAGGAGTAGAAATAACTACTAAGTTAAAGAAAGAAAAGGAACCTGAGAAGGTACCAATTCCAGCAAAAGCTGCCAAAGATACAATAGTGTATCAATAACAGTTTGCAACTTCATTATTTCTTCAGTGACTGTACTTGCATGTGAATGTAGGTGCAGTCGTCCTCAGAAAATGACAACCATGTGGGGCGTAAGTAGTATTTTATGCAGAATAATTAGAGTGGTGATTGCTTTAATTAATACTGATAATCACAAATATTATGATCGTGCGGACGTTAAAATCATGGAGATGATAAGAATTGTACTGACAATACAATTCTGCTGTATCTTAAAACAAGTTTTGATAGTCAAATTTTCCTAAACCAATCCTCGTTATTAGGTAAAATTTCTTTTTGTTTATGTATTGCTACAACAATACCCTCACTGTTCATTCGTTATTTGCATTGTAGTTGTAGATACAATGCCGTCATCAAATGTCAAATTTAAAAACAATCCAAAAAATGAAAGGAATTGTATTAATTGTGATGCCAGATGCATCACAACACGTAGAAGTAAAAATACCTAATGGTATTACTCCTGCACAGTTTGATGCGATTATGAATCGTATTAAGCACGACTTCTTTACGACAGTAAAACCACAAGCTGATGCTGATTCATTAGTTGTTACAACTTATGATGAAAACGAAGCAAATGCTATACTGTCAAATGCAACATCTATTAATGCTGCAAAAGTATTAATTGACGTTGTAGGTAATCCTAAAGACTCTGATTGGAGTGGAAGATTCTTTACACTCTATGGTAACGGAGATCCAAAAGTAGCACAAGCAATCTTATTCTTAAAACAGAATATGGATGCTTCAGCACAGAATTATCTTAAATCTAATGGTTTAGGATGGTTATGTGACTTCTTAGGTCTTGGTATAACCAAATTTAGATTCTAATGGGAAAGACATTCAAAGACATGAAAGCATCCAAATCTTTACGAGAAAATAAAAATTCTCATAAGAAGCGGATGCTTCCTTACAAAAGAGAAAATAAAAAATATGATGAAACTCGCCAGTAACATCAATTATTTTGTTATATGGTGGTTATCTCCAAGAAAGTGTAAAAGTCCAGAGTCCTAAGACAAATCAAAGCTATATGAAGATATATAGTACGTCGATAAAGTAGTTGGGATATTGTCGAAATAAGTTAAATGAATAAGACAAACACTTTCTTTTTATTCGCATCTTAAAACAATCAAATATGAAAAGTAAAAAGAAATTATTTTTGTGGTTATATATACCACAAAATAGTAAAGTACAGTTTGATCCTTACAAGAGTTCTGTAACTCGAGTAGAAGTAGAATGTACTTTTAAAAAAGTGATACGTGATAAACATTCACCAATTGTAGAGTATACTTATACTCATCCACGACTTAATAAAAAGCTTACAGGTATAGTACCTATGGCTTTATGGGAGGCATAATATGATAAGAGAGATTATAGAATATATAGTATTCTTTATATGGATCTTTGGCTTTGTTATGTCATATGCGTTTGGTGATATTCCTGCGATACTATATATCGTAATCTCTCTTATTATTATGGCTCGTATTCACATACGAGGCTTAAAAAAACTATTTTTATTAATAATTAAATCAATTAAAGAATAAAAAGTATGAGTTGGAGTGATGAATTTTTTAATGGACTTGCCTCTGGTAAAGATCCACCAGAAGAAAGAAAAAGTAGAATTAAAAAATTAATACGAGAAGAATTAAATAAAAATCCAGTATTATCTAATGTCTTAAGAGAAAATAAAGCTGAAGGTAAATTCATAAAAGAATATACAGACAGAATTATTCGTTATGGTTGGTCCGACAGAACAACAAGAGAAGATATACGCTCTAAGATTAACTCTAAGCGCCCTATTGATCTTGCATTAACTTGGAGAAATACTAAACAAGGTCATGAATACTGGAGAAAAATTAATGATCTCGTAATAAACGAATTATCCAAATAAACTTTATTTATTAACAATTAAAATTATCAAAATTATGAGCGAAATTAAAGACGAAATCCGTAATGGTAGAATCATCAACAAAGAAGTAGTAACTGCAGCAGCTGAAGAACTGGCTAAAAAACGTAACGCAAAATTGACAAAGGAAATGATGCGTATCGCTGTTGACTCTGAATTTGAACGCAAAAATGCATTGTTGAATTTGCAGCGTAATCGTAACGAAGAAGATCCAATTAAAGCTTGTTTGAAGGCCAAAGAAGCAAATGAAATTGCAGTAAAAGAAGGAAAGATGACACCGGAAGAATTTCGTGAAGCAAATCGTAAAGCCGATGATGAAAAAGCTAAAGCTTTACGTAGTATTTCTGATGAATACTACACTCTGCGTAACCAGTTGCAGAAGCAGTGTTATGACGTCCTGAATGATTGGGATGATTAATAACAACTCCGAACCTGTGCCGACAAGTACTGTAAAGCTTATCAATTAATATTAGTGTCTTTACATTTGTAGAGACACTAATACTAGTTAGTGCCGAAAGTTATTAAACCGAATGGATTTAGTAGGTAATTAAGTTGAATTGACAACTTCCCTCAAGTGCTATATGCCGTAGGGTGGAAAAACAACGTGCCACTGATCATGTGCCGAAGATTATTACTATTGTTTTAGCTATTGTACTTTATGTCCTGCATAAAAACAATAGGCTCTACTTGTAGAGTTTTATAGTAATGGTTATCAAAACACATATAGAAATTGTGCTTTATGCCGAAGTTTTATTTTTAATATATAGTATAAATGTTAAGTAAATCATATTTATATGATTTTTAAAATATTTATACAAACTTCAATTTCTATCAGTCTATCAAAGGCACAGAATCCTAAGTAATATAATGCTTTATGCTTAAATATTATTTATAGAAGACGGAAATGCGTAAAAAGTCACATTCTAATGAGAGCGTCTTTAGACAGTAGAACATAGAATCCGATAACTTACGGTCGCTCTATAAACGATATTTAGTATTACTTAGGATAAACTCTTAAAAATTCACAATTATGGATTGGACAAGAGAAGACTTAGAAAATAAGTCAAAAGAAGAACTCATAGATATTATTATGAATATTCAGGAAGATTTGGAGTATTTTCCAGATCTTTATGACAATACATATAATGACTATGAGGAATAGGGAATAAGGAGAGAAATCTCCTTACTTTCACGACCTTTTGGTTCATATTATTAAAATTATTAAAAGTAGATATTCACAATATAAGAACTGTATTGTGTCTCATTAGGCTTATTAATCATTGTTAGGACGGGGCTATCGTATGCCCCCATCTCCACTATACTTTTGTGCAATTATATTGCATAATTTAATAGTATCTTCATGAGACATTGTGTTTTTCATATAATTTATTGCAGTAGATATAAATTGTACATTACCAATTTCATATCCTTTAGAAGAATCTATTCTATCTAAAGATGCAGTATAAATAGGATTATTATGATTTTTAGTATAAGTTGCTAATTGTAATTTAATTCCAGTATATGGACAAATACCGTTTTGTTGTTCCCATATTTCTTTTAAATATTCTAATGTTAAATTAAAGTTTTTAAATCTTTTCTTTGCATTTCTAAGATAATATCTAAAAGAAGTAAATTCATCTTTGCGATTATTTGAAATAAGATTAATAATATTACCACTTTTATTATTTTTATTTCCCTTCATTGCACAAGATCTACAGCAATAATTATGTCTTTTCAATCGTATATTACGATTATATTCTGTAATTGGTTTATCATACAGTTGTCCACAATTATCACAAACTATTTGAATTAATTTTCTATTCTGTTTATATTTTAACATAATATTAAATTTTTTAATTCAAAAACGTATAATATGTGGAATAGTTCTGTTTCGATATTAAAATATACGGGGATGAACGGTTTTGACTAGCAATTAGAAAGATAAGATAGGTTCGTTGTGTGTTTAAATGGCAACACTATGTTTGTCACTGATTATTCTTGCGTAGCGTAAGAATATGATGCGTGCTAAATACGAAAGTTAGGGATACTCTTTAGTTCAACAGGTTAGAATCGTAATTTTATTACGGAATGTGAGTTCGAGTCCCACAAGAGTAACAATTAACTTATGTTTAATTTCTTAAAAGTAATCAGATGAAAAAGATGACTTTAAGCCAATTACATGGCAATCTAAAGACTTTCAGTAAAGAGTTTATAGGAGCTGGAAGTAGAAATAGTGTAGTTGGATTGTATCGGAAACTTATTGAGTTAGGAGCAATTCCATCCAGTAAGGAAAAGGATAATAGTCTTATTAGCTCTAAGCAAAAGATTGTTATTCTATGTGTTAACGATGGAATTAGAAGTAAATTCGCTCGTATCTCATTGCATGAAAGATCATGGTGGGATTATTGGCATAACAAAGCACACAAGCATTGTAAGCCAGCTTATATTACTTACAATGTACCAAAACAAATGAGTACAGTAATAAGTAACCTAAATATTAAAGAATTAGAAACCCTAATCCCAGAGTAATATGGAACTATCTTATTGGATTTATTTTAAACCAGGTGAAAAAGATAAGCTTAAACAGATTATCGATAAAAATCCTAATCCTTTAATGGCAAATATTGCTATTCAAGAGGAGTTTGGTGTATCACTCACCGAAGCTGAGAAAATTATTGAGGTGTATAACAATAAAATTAATAAAACATGTCATCAAGAATCATAACGCTTAATAAACCAGGTTTATATGTTGCAGAACACAATTCTACCGGTAAGCAATTTTTAGTAAGTATAGGTGGTGAATTACCTATGTTACGTGTAATTAACATAATCAATTTATCTGATTTTACTGGTGGTGTTTATGCTAGTGACGCAGATAAACGAATATTACAAAATGACATGGAAGCACATCCTAATACATATACTTACACTCCTATTCAAATTAAATTAGAAAAAAAATCTGAGGATGTAAAAGAGGATGTTCTTGATTTATCCAAATATTCAACATTAGTTGAAAATAAGGATAAATTATTAGGAATGGATGATAATATGGCAGTTATTACTATATGTAAAGATGAAGGTCTTGATGTAGCTATTGCCACTGAGATTTGGAAACAATTCAAATTATCATTACGACCGTGACCGCAGATGAAGTAAAAAAACATATTTACGATAAATCTGCAAAGCTATCACAGCGGTTTATTGACTTCATTAAACATGAAGGTGTTCCTGATTATTTATTACCATCGTTTGATAATAATAGTGGTTATAGATGTGATTGGAACATAATAGGTGGAGAAGAAGCAAAAGAATATTTTAAACCTTATTATAAACCAATAAGTGATAAATTTATTCTTAGCTTAGAACAAAGAAAAAATGTACAAACTTGGTTATATAGAGTTAGTACTAAACTTTTTCTACCTGAATTGATGGTAGGAAGTCCTATCGCAACCGATAAAGTACAGCTACGAATAGCTACATCTTTAATCGACAAATTAAATATTCCAAGACAATATCGAGATTATCTATTTGATAACACTATATATTGTTTTTGGATTCGTAAACGAGCATATAGTAATTTCTTTTGGCAAGAAATAGTACAGCTTCCGTTTGCGCCAGATTATCGTTTAAATATTAAGTATTAAATGATAATAGGGTAAGAGAGATTGGGTTCTCTCTTACTCACTAATCCGTAGGCCTATGAAAGAAGAAGAAAAAATTCTAATCGAAAAGGCGAAGCACGGTGATGAAAAGGCCTTTAAGCAATTGTATGATAATTATTATCGTTTAATACGATATATTATATACGATGCAATAAAAGATGAAGAAGCAACAGCTGATTTATTATCTGTTACTTTTACTAAGGCCTTCAAACGTCTCGATTATTTTGTTGAAACTATTTCTTTTGAAGCATGGTTAAAGACTATTGCAGTAAATACAGTCATTGACTATATTAGAAAGAATAAGAATCAACAAGATAATATCTCTATAGATAATGAGGATAATACAATTCAAATATCTAGTGATAATGATCCCGAAACTGATTTAATTAAATCAGAGTCAATAGATATTCTTAGAATTGCATTAACTCGACTTAGAGCCAAATATAGGAACCTTCTAGAACTCAGATATTTTGGTAATCTAAGTTATGAAGAGTTAAGTGCTGAGCTTGGTATACCAGTTGGAACTGTAAAGTCCGACTTAAACAAAGCTAAGCATAGACTCAAGTATTATTTTCAAAAAATTTCAAAAACTAACAAAACATGACAACATTCATTGTATCTATGCTAGTAATTATCGGTATTGTTGCAATTGCACGATATTACGGTAGTTCGTCAATGGCAAGCAATTTATTGCTTACTTTGGCATTTTCTGTTGTCGTGGGTCTTGGTATTCAATTTGCTACTAAAGGAAACCATAGTAAAAAAGAGAATACTAAGATTGAAAATTCCATTGCAGTTAGTAATCCTGTATCCACACAGTCTGTTTGTACAGTGTTGGAACCTGTAAAAACTAGCCATTCTGGGGCTGTGAGTCAGGTACAGGATTATAAAACTGTAGTAAAGGAGTTTCCACGATTAAATTCTAAAAAGCTTGCGTATACTGAACGCATAGCTCCTCCATTCCCAGATTCATCCTAGATGGATATAACGGGATCACATTATTAGCTTTATAAAATAATTTATTAACTTTTAATATTCGAAAAGGCGAATTAAACATTATCAAAATGGGAAATAATAAGAATAAAGGTCAGAAAACTGACGATAAAACAAAGAAAACTACTGCCGCTCCTGCGGCTGCACCGGCTGCACAAACTAAGAAAGAACAGCCGAAGACGGGATTGAAGGAAGATAAAACTCCTAAACCCGCAGCTCCTACAATTCCTAAGAAAGAGGAAAAGGAGACAAAAAAGCCTACCACCGATGCTACTGGTACAGTAGAAAATGTAGCAGCAGAAGAAGTAAAGAAGCCTGTGACTTCTCCGTTAGAATCACCAAAAGTAGATTCTTTGATTTCACTTATGGGTCCTAACGATCTAATGGATGCAAATCATGCTGCAGAATTCTTATCGGCGCTTGAACGTCGTACTGCCCGGATGGATCGTAGTAAACCTATTACGATTCAAATGGAATCCATGCTGGATTATAATATGATGTGGTATGCTGTACGTTTGTCTGTACAATCATTCGCACAGAAACGTGAATGCAATATGCTTACACCGAACGATGAACTCATTGTTCAGCAAGCTATTGATACGGCTGCATCTATGGGTGTTGCTCTTGAAGCTCATCCTACAGATGATCCTAATCAGATGCGTCTTGAGTTTAAGGATATTTCCCCTGAAACAAAAGCAGCAGCTGATGCAGAGAATGCCGCATCAGGTTTAGCTTCGACAGTTAAACCACCAAAACATGTAAAACTTACCGAGGAACAGATGAATCCTCTGAATTGGAAGAATGATGATGAAGCGAAAGCTGCAATCACTCAAGATCTTCAAGAATCAGGAGAAACTCCATCTAACAAATTCTTACGTATCTTGGGTAAAATCAAGACATATCGTGAGAATACTACGGAAGATCCAGTTCAGAAGGGAATCTGGAGTAGTGCTAACTTGGGAGCTCTTGCAAAAGAGTATTTCAACATTATCGGTAAGAAAGGTATTGTTGTGCTCTCTGGACTCATGTCTTCTACCACAACTTCGTTAAAGTTAGGTCAGACTATGATCTTTGCACATTCTCTCTTACGGAAGAATATGAAAGGTCTAAATGATCAAGATGTAGTAGACTTGATTAAAGCGTTTATTGAAGTAATGCACGCAGATCCTGCACAGCCTATAGAACAAGATCCTTGTGTAGTAAAGGGTATTTTGGCTCCAACTCGTGATACGTTTGTACGCATTGCGTTGCAAAAGCCGGCAGAAGATGAACTAATAGATTGGTTCAAGAAGATTATGGGACCGTTCTATGATATCTATAAAGATGAAGTAGGTTCTAAATCTGACGAAGATTTTGCTCTGAAAGCAGCAAATAAAATGATCGAAATACGTAATATGTATGTCGATAAAGAAGCTGCATTCCCACTCTTTACAAAAGAAGATTTTAAGGCTGTAATGGGTAAATAACCTATTATATCAAATGAAAGGTAAATTTGCTTATTTGGCAGTATTCGTTGTAGGTCTTATTATGTCCTACAATACTAACATTTTCAAACCCGAAAGTGTTACGGCAACAGAAACCATTAAAACGGTTCAGTTACCCCCAATTCCAGGTAATTTTAAACTTAACCTGGATTTAGAGACAGGTAAAAGTATCGTGGAAAGTAATATACCCGTTACAAGTACTGATATAACTGTCAATCACCCCACGAAAATCGTGGAAAAGGTAGTGTATAAAAAATCTAAACCCAAAGTAGTATATGAAACAAAAACTGAGGTACAAACGAGACCGGTAATGTTTACTCTACCAACTCCCCGCTCTCACAAATTTGTACCTGAGTATCCTAAAAGTGTAGAGAAATGAAGCAAAAAATAACTAAAACTAATGTAATATCATTAATTGGTATTATTTTATTCTATTTATTTTGTTTATTTTTTGCTTATTGTATTAGTGATTAACTATGTGCTTACCGTAGAATGGCACCGGGGAAAACGAGTCTCTCCCCCGTAGTAAGAAGCAGGGCATTATATATAGTGGTATTGTAGCTGTACACTCTAAAAGCAATAAGACAGCATATATATATTAGGAATATCAAAGGCCAAGAGGATTCGTATATATAGATAAGTAATACAGGATATGAGAATATGATAACAGCTAACACTGTGATTCAAAAGGTAATATGATAGCTTACTATGGATTTATTACTTTATCCGTGAAGAATTAGTAAGAAAATGGGATAGCGTGCTAAACCCATAAAATCTCAGAGAACCGTCTGGCGGAGATTTAAAAAACGCGATCTAGGTCAGCAGACACGAAGACAAATTCAGCAAAGGTATCGGCATCCTAAAGTAAATATAGTTATGAGATGTATTTATGAGTGTATTGAAGTCTACACAAAGGAGAAACCTATGTCCGTGGGTACAATCATGTACGAAATCAAGAAGGGACTAAACACGAGTTGTCCCTTAGTTAAACATCCAAAAGTTTACTAAGTTTTGACTCCTGACTAACGTTCTCGGGTGTGTCCAAAGCATCCGTTCTGAATCTATTATTGGAAGATATAGATAAGATAAAAATGCTACTGTAGTGTTCTCTACAAGGTACCAAATGGTTTAAATTGGAACGTATGTTTAAATACATATAAAAGTAGATATGAAGGCAGAGAGATTAATCGAGGGTGCTATTAGGTGCTACGTAAAGAAGTAAAACGGTACAATTCCGTAATCTTTTACTCTTAGAAGTAAAGGATAATAGTCTGTATTATTACTTTGAAACATATGGCTGAGAGGCTATGATCCATACAATGAACTTTAAATTCATTAGAATATAATAAGAATTCGAGACTTTTATTATATTTAAGTATGACAGATTATCCGGATTAGGTGCCAAACCTATACTTAATAGAACGATTAATACAAATGTGTCAGTGTTTGCTTCAAGTTATGACACAATAATAT